>Ga0207671_10000010_pt1 | contig 568302 bp, 482 predicted proteins | sample KBSC24metaG_FD_184352 | JGI IMG/M metagenome (GOLD analysis project Ga0207671, IMG submission 184352) | Corn rhizosphere microbial communities from Kellogg Biological Station, Michigan, USA - KBS C2-4 metaG (SPAdes) (version 2) | ecosystem: Host-associated > Plants > Roots > Rhizosphere >...
AAGGCCAATCCTGCCGAAGGCCAATCCTGCCGAAGGCCAATCCTGCCGAAGGCCAATCCTGCCGAAGGCCAATCCTGCCGAAGGCCAATCCTGCCGAAGGCCAATCCTGCCGAAGGCCAATCCTGCCGAAGGCCAATCCTGCCGAAGGCCAATCCTGCCGAAGGCCAATCCTGCCGAAGGCCAATCCTGCCGAAGGCCAATCCTGCCAAAGGCTAATCCTGCCAAAGGCTAATCCTGCCAAAGGCTAATCCTGCCGAAGGCCAGTCCTGCCGAAGGCAAAGCTACGCATTGCCGCGAGCGTAGCCTCGCTGACATGGTGCTCGATCCCCTCGGCGTCCACTTCCGCGACGTCCGCGGGCACACCCAGCGCAAGCAGGAAGTTCACGACCAGCTCATGCCGGGACCGCGAGGCTTCCGCAAGCTCCCGCCCCTTCTCCGTCAGGAAGATGGAACGGTAGGGCTGGGTTGTGACGTACCCTTCCCGTTGGAGACGTTGAACCGTCTTCGACACGGTGACATGGCTGATCCCCAGCCGCTCGGCGAGATCGACAGCCCGAGCCTCACCCGTCTCTTTGATAAGAGAGTCGATGAGCTCGACGTAATCCTCGGCCTTCTCGCGGCTATGGTCGTCTCTGGTCCGTTGGTATCGGTTGGTGGTCACGGAAAGTCGCTACATTGTATCTGAGGGTAGGATAGGCGTGTTCAGGATGAACAAAATGGCAGGGAAGCGATGGATGATCCGTACATCAAGTACGAAGACGTAGAAGTCCGCTACACGGAGCTTGTGTACGGCCTTTCACACATTAAGCTGGACATTCAGCGAGGCGAGTTCGTGTTTTTCGTCGGAAGCACCGGCGCGGGCAAGAGCACGCTTCTCAAACTCCTAACTTTGGAAGCCCGGGCGACGTCCGGCGCCGTGAGGTTCGCGGGCCGCGACATCACCCGCCTGCCCGACCGCCAAGCCCCGGCTCTCCGCCGCGAAATGGGCATCGTGCCCCAAGACTTCGCCCTTCTCCCTCGCAAGCGGGTCTGGGAGAACGTGGCCTACGCCATGCGCGCCGTCGGAAATACGAAACGCGAGATTCGCCAGCGCGTGCCCCAGATCCTAGAGCAGGTACGCATTGGTCACCGCGCCGACGCCTTTCCCCACGAGCTTAGCGGCGGCGAGCAGCAGCGCGTGGCCATCGCCCGAGCCCTCATCAACAATCCCCAACTCTTGCTTGCCGACGAGCCGACCGGTAACCTGGACCCGGATCATTCCTGGGAGATCATGGAACTGCTCCGCGAATTGAACGTCAAGGGCGCGACCGTCCTGGTCGCCAGCCACGACGTGATGGTCGTCGAGCGGATGGGTAAGCGCATCGTACGGCTCGATCAAGGCAAAGTAGCGTCCGACTCCGCAAAGGAGGCTCCGAATGCTTGACCGCCTACAGTTCCTCCTCGGCGAAGCCTTCATCGCCCTCCGCAGAAACGGCTGGATGACCTTCGCCGCCATCAGCACCGTCGCCATTTCGCTCTTCCTGATCGGTGGACTCGGGTTTACCTACGTCAAGCTCGCGGAAGAGACCGCCGCCATGACGGGCAAATTCGAGCTCCGGGTGATGCTGAAAGACGGCACCACGACCGCCCAAATATCGAAAGCCGCCGCCGACATCCGCGCGATCAAAGGCGTGAAGGAAGTCAGCTGGATTCCGCGCGACAAGGCTTGGAAGAGATACCAAGACTCCCTTCCCAAACACGACAATTTCGCCGAAATCGATAACCCCTACCCGGACTCCTTCAAGGTCATCCTCTCCGACCTATCGCTCACCGACTCCGTTATCGACCAGATCAAGGCTCAGTCCAGCGTCGACGACATCCAATATCTGAAAGACGGCCAGCAGTTCATCAGCCAGGTCCAAGCGGTCGTCAAGTGGCTGGCAACGGCCCTGGGCGGCCTCCTCTTCATCACGGCGGGAATCCTGATCTACAACGCGATCCGTCTCACGATCATCTCCCGGCGATTGGAGATCAGGATTATGCAGCTTGTCGGCGCGTCCTTCCTGACCGTACGGATACCGTTCTATATCGAAGGTATCGTCCAGGGCTTCTTGGGCGGGTTTGTCGGCAGCCTCATCCTTATCGCCTGCCGAGCAGTCCTCGCGGAACGCGTACGCCTGATGATGGGCTGGCAGGTCCCGCCGATTCCCTTCGGCATGATGTGTCTCCTATGCCTGTTCGGAGCGGCCTACGGCCTCCTCTGTTCGATGGTCGCGGTGAGGGCCCCCCTGAGGTATCGATGAAAAGGCACTGGCTGGCCCTGATCGTTCTCGGGCTGACGCTTGTGCCGCTGAGCGGCGACGCCCAAAATAAACGCACCAAGCACAACCGGAACGTCGGCCAGCTTCGAAGCCACCTGCGGGATATCAAGAACAAGAAATCGACTCTGCGCAAGAAACTGCGAGAGACAACCCACCAAGTAAACGTCGTCCGGGGCGACATCCACGAAGTCGACGCCCGCCTCACCCACGTCGAGAACCAGCTCGAAGACACGACCGACCGGCTCGAGAAGGGCCGGCGAGAACAAAAGACCGTCGCCGTCCAACTCGTCGACGCGACCAAACGGTTCGAGTTGACCAAACAACAGGTGCGGGCTCGCCTACGCTGGATGTACGTCCACGGCGAAACCTCCGTCCTCTCCGTCTTCACCGGCGCGTCCTCGGTCGGCGACATTGCCTCCCGCGAATATCTAATGGAGCGGATCGCGAAGAAGGACCGCGAGCTTTTCGAAAACTACAAATCCCAAAGAGAGGAGATCGCGACAAAGAAACGCCGCCAAGACCAGCTCGTCGTCGAGATTCGCGGCCTCGTAGACACTCAAAAACACCAGCAAGTCTCCCTGGAAGGCGTGCGCGGCGAGAAGCAGCAGATCCTCAAGGGCCTCCAGGCCAAGCAAGGCGAGCTCAAAGAAATGCTCTCCCAATTCGAGCAAGACGAGCGCCAAATCCAATCCCAGATCGAAGAGTTCATGCGGTCCCAAACTTCCCACGGCCATGTCGAAGGCCCGGCGCCCAAAGGCCGCTTCGGCCGCCCGTCGAACGGACACCTCAGCAGTGGCTTCGGCATGCGCTACCATCCCATCCTCCACATCCGCCGCATGCACACGGGAGTGGACTTCGGAGCTCCCTACGGCTCCCCAATCTTCGCCGCCAACGATGGCATCGTCATCGCTGCCCAACAGATGCGAGGCTACGGAAACGTCGTCATCATCGACCACGGAGGAGGCATCTCCACCGTCTACGGCCACTGCTCGCGTATCCTCGTCGGAAACGGCCAGCATGTCCGCCGAGGCCAGCGAATCGCGAACGTGGGATCGACCGGTCTGTCCACCGGCCCCCACCTCCACTTCGAGGTACGGATCAAAGGAAAGCCCGTGAACCCCATGCGGTATCTATAGGTCCCAGGCAACGAAACGTTGCCTGGGTACCCCGGCGTAAAAGGAGCATCATGGCTCCTAAGCTACGTTCGATTCTCGATCCCGAAAGCCGCATCGTTCCCTCGACGCAGGTCGAGAAGAGCGACGCCGAACTGCTGGACGCCTATTCGGAAGCGGTGGCTGGCGTCGCCGAACGGATCAGTCCGTCCGTCGTCCAGGTCCGCTCCTTCCGGGGCGACCGGCCCGCCGGCACCGGCTCCGGGTTCGCTTTTACCCCCGACGGCTACCTCCTCACCAACGCCCACGTCGTCCACGGAGCGACGGATCTGGAAGCGCTGACCCTCGACGGGCGGCACCTCACCGCCAGCCTCGTCGGCTCCGACCCGGATACCGACGTCGCCGTGATGAAAATCGACCCGCTAGAGGTCCCCGCCGTCGCCCTGGGCGACTCCGCAAAGCTTCGAGTCGGCCAGATGGCGATCGCCATCGGCAACCCGTTCGGCTTCCAATTCACCGTCACCGCAGGCGTCGTCTCCGCCCTTGGCCGCTCGATGCGCTCAGAGACAGGCCGCATCATCGACGAGGTCATCCAAACCGACGCCGCGTTAAATCCCGGCAACTCAGGCGGACCACTCCTGAATTCGCGCGGCGAGGCTATCGGCATCAACACGGCCGTCATTCCCGCCGCCCAAGGAATCTGCTTCGCCGTCCCAATCCGCACGGCTCAGCGAGTAGCGCTCGCCCTTCTGCGCGACGGCGAGGTGCGCCGCGCATTCCTCGGTGTTGGCGGACAAAGCGCTCCGATCCGACGCCTGGCGATCCGCGCCCACGAACTCACGGGTGATTCAGGGATGCTCGTGCTACAGGTCGAATCCGGCTCCCCAGCCGACCGAGCAGGAATCAAGGAGGGCGACCTCGTGGTCGCGCTGGGCGACCAGCGAGTCGAAGGGGTAGACGACCTCCACCGCATCCTCGTAGAGACGATGATTGGCGTGAAGACGACGATTACGATCCTACGTGGCAACCACCGGATCGATCTGCCGATTACCTTGGCCCGCCGCGCTTAAATGCGCGCGTATTCGTAGCGGAGTGTCGGCTCGTCGAAGATCAGATGGTCTTTCTCGGGCTGATACTCGATCACCATCGTCTGCATCCGGTTCTTCAGCAGCGACTCCATCGTCTTGCTGGCCGAGCCGTCCTTCTTGCGATACCGCTGGCGGTTCTCGTCGGCGGTAAGGCCGTGGAAAGTGGTGGGGACCAGGGTGAGCTTATTGCCGTTTTGGGTCCACGTACCGGACGTTTCGTTCCCGTTCTCGGAATACTTGCCTCCGGCGTCGAGGACGATAACGAAATCGCCGATGGCCTCGTCGGGGATGTATTTGCCGCCATCTTTCTTGTAGGCGATCCCCTTCCAAACGCCGCTCAAATCCTTCCCGTGGAGCATCCGAAAGCCGAACGCGATTCCACACGCGAGGATGCCGAAACCTAGAATCGCGATGAGATGCCGATTGGCCCGTTTTTGCTCCATGCCTAGCATGGTATCGCCAAAAGCGGGCCTCTGCAAGCTTATCGGCGCATTTTAGCCAGAAGCCGAAGCACTTCCAGGTACAGCCAGAAGATCGTGACCATCAGGCCAAAAGCCGCGTACCACTCCATAAACTTGGGCGCGCCCTGCTCAGCCCCCTGCTCGATAGTATTGAAATCGAGGATGAAGTTCAGCGCAGCCACGACGCAGATCACGACCGAAATGCCGATCCCGGCAGGAGTCGCGTCGTTCAGCAACGGCATATGGCCGCCGAAAAGGCGCATCACGAACGATGCCACGTAAACGAGAGCGATCGCGCCGGTAGCGATCACGATGACCTTCGTGAACATCGGCGTCGCTCGCAGGATGCCCGCCCGGTAAAGACCAAGCATCAATCCAAGCGCCGCCAAGGTGATGGCAGCCGCGGAAATGGCAATTCCCGGATACAGCGCGTTCAGGTATTGGGAGATCGAACCCAGCATCAAGCCTTCGAGGAGCGCATAGATCGGAGCCGTCACCGGTGCGGCGTCCGGCTTGAAGCACGTGACAAAACCGAAAATGATAGCGACCACCGAGCTTCCAAGAGCCAGGGGAACGACGAGAGCCGTGTTCGCTGCCGTCATCAACCACCCGGCCGTCGCCGTCGCCAAAGCGAAGATCGCGAGGATCATGCACTTGTTGAGGGTGCCGTTGATGGTCATGCGAGTCGTCGGATCGACGCCCGTTAGGTACGCGTATCGGCTGAACGTCTTTTCACCGAGCGCAGGATTGGAAGTCCGCAATGCCATAACCTAAATCATAGCCTAGTTCATGCCAACTGCAAAGAAGCGGCTTCCGATAAGGACCATCGGAAGCCGCTTCCCTTAACCGGGCTTTAAATGACGCCCTGTTCGCGAAGCTGCGGGTAGTGGCAGCTCTTGAACTTCTTGCCGCTCCCGCACGGGCACGGGTCGTTGCGCCCGACCTTCTTCCAGTCGACGTTCGCCGGAAGGGTCCCCGCGACGGCCACGCCGCCACCGGACGACGGAGCCACGGCCGGTCGGTCGTCCTCCATCCGCATCATCATCGGTTCGTCTTCCTCGAACACTTGGGTGGACGGATCGGGCTCGCGCTGAACCTGCGCTCGGTAGATCATCCGGACCGCCTGGTCGCGGATGTTGTGGAGCGTGTGCTGGAACAGGTCGTACGTCTCGCGCTTGTAGGCGACGAGCGGATCGACCTGGCCGTAGCCTCGCAGTCCGATACCCTCGCGGATATACTCGACGAGCTGGAGGTGGGTCATCCAGTGGTCGTTCACCGCGCGCAGCATGACCTGCTGCTCGATCATCTTCATGATGTCGTCGGTGTTCTCTTCGATCTTGCGATCGTAGGCCTGGAGGGCCAGCGTCTGCACGAAGGCGGTTAGGTCTCCGCTCGGCTGGTGCTCTTCGAGGTCGGCGAGGGTCGCGTAGTCGATGAGCGGGAAGATCTCGTTGAGGTCTTCGTACAGCACGGAGTGGTCGTAGACCTGAGAGCCATCCTCTTCGACCATCCAAGCGTTCTGCACGACTTCGACCATCATCTCCTGGACCTGCTGACGCAGTTCCTGTCGGATGTCCTTGCCGAGCAGGATTTCCCGGCGCAAACCGTAGATGTGCTCGCGCTGGGCGTTCAAGACGTCGTCGTATTCCAGAACGTGCTTTCTAGCTTCGAAGAAGTGGTTCTCGATTCGCTCCTGCGTCTTGAGAATCATCTTGCTCAGGAAGCCCGCATTGACCTCTTCCATCGGAGGCCACGCCTTCAGAAGCGGGTTCTCCAGCATGTTCGCGTTGAAGATCTTCCAAAGCTGGTCCTCGAGCGCCACGAAGAAGCGGCTCTCGCCAGGGTCGCCCTGACGGCCCGCACGGCCACGAAGCTGGTTGTCGATACGTCGCGACTCGTGTCGCTCCGTACCAAGGATGAAGAGACCGCCCAAAGCCCGGACCTCTTCCGCTGCCGCCCGTCGCTCCTGGTCGTCCAGGGGCAGGGGAGGCGCCGCGCGCTCCATACCGCCGCGCCGGTGGCTCGTGTACGTCTCGCCGTATTCGTCCAATCCGTCGTGGGCGACGTCCACATGGCTTCGAGCGAGCTTGACTAGGTCGTCTTCGATGCGTCCGCCGAGCAAGATGTCGACGCCGCGGCCCGCCATGTTCGTCGCGATGGTGATCTGGCCCTTACGGCCCGCCTCCGCGATGATAAGCGCTTCCCGCTCGTGGAACTTCGCGTTCAAGACGTTGTGGGGAATGCCATGCTTCAGGGCCTCTTCGAGGTACTGCTTGTTCGCCTCCTCGAGGTCCCACTCCTTGAGCGCCCAATCCATCCAGTCGCCGCTAAAGACGTCTGCACTCAGATCGACCTTCGGCATGAACGCCGAGAGCATGGGCCGCTGAATCTCCGCAAGGTCAGTCTCGTAGATCGCCCGGGCATCCTTGGCGAGATCGCCCTTGATGTCCTTCTTGACCTCGACCCTCTCTCGCAGGCGATGGGTAATGATCAGCTTCTGCAGCATGTCGCCCGTCAATCGTGCCGAGACCTTCTCCGTCATTTCGATGGAGCGGGTGCCCACGAGGACCGGCTGCTGCTTCGAGTAGAGGCGCAGCATTTCCCAGCCGATGCCCCGAAACTTCGCTTCAAGCGTCTTGTAGACGATATCCGGCTGGTCCGTACGGCACATGGGACGGTGGGTTGGGACGGACACGACGTCAAGGCCGTAGATCTTGCGGAACTCGTCTTCTTCCGTCTTCGCCGTACCCGTCATGCCCGCCAGCTTCTCGTAAAGTCGGAACAGGTTCTGGAAGGTGATGGTGGCGACCGTCTGGCTTTCGCGCTGGACGGCAACGTTCTCCTTCGCTTCCAGAGCTTGGTGAAGGCCGTTGCCGTAGCGGCGGCCGAACATCATGCGGCCCGTGTTCTCGTCGACGATCACGACTTCGCCGTTACGCACGACGTAGTCGATGTCTTTGTCGAACAGCGCATACGCCTGGACCGAAGCGTTCAAGTGGTGGAACATCTTCGGATCGGCCGCGATGTTGTCGATCCCCAGCAGCTGCTCGGCGAAGTCCATGCCTTCCTCGGTCATGTTCGCCGAGTGGTTCTTCTTGTCCGCCGTAAAGTGGGTTTCGGGCTCCATCTTCTTGGCGACCTCGTTCACGATCTTGTAGACCGAGACGTCTTCCATCGACGGGCCGGAGATGATGTGCGGCGTTCGCGCTTCGTCGATAAGGATCGAGTCCACCTCGTCGACAATCGCGAAGTTCAACTCGCGCATCACGAGCTGATCCTCGCTGAAGGCCATGTTGTCGCGGAGATAGTCGAAGCCGAACTCGTGGTTGGTGCCGTACGTGATATCGCACGAATAGGCGTCGCGACGACTGCACTCGACCAGGTTCATATAACGCGGGTCTACGTGCTGGGCGCCGGGGGTGTAGATATAGGAGCCGCCTAGCTCGTCGTTATCCTCGCCTTGGCCCTGGATGATGCCCACAGTCAGACCGAGGAAGTGGTAGATCGGACCCATCCAGACGGCGTCGCGTCGGGCGAGGTAGTCGTTTACCGTGACGAGGTGGGCTCCCTTGCCGTTGAGCGCGTTCAAATAGAGCGGAGCGACGCCGACGAGGGTCTTTCCTTCACCGGTTCTCATCTCTGCGATGCGGCCCTGGTGGAGGACCGCGCCGCCCGTGAGCTGCACGTCGAAGTGGCGCATCCCAAGGGTGCGCTTCGAAACTTCGCGAACGACGGCAAAAGCCTCGGGCAGAATCTTGTCGAGGGCCTCGCCATTGGCAAGGCGCTCCTTGAACTCGGCGGTTTTGCCGCGAAGCTGCTCGTCGTTGAGGGGCTCGAACTGGGGTTCGAGCGAGTTGATACGGTCGATAATCGGGACCAGCGCCTCGACGTCTTTTTTCGACGTATCGAAGAACTTTCTTAGAAACTGCATGGTGGTTTAAAACGGACGGTCAGGCAGGCCGGAGCCTGATAACGGACGGGAAAAGGAGATCGCGGCGTTAGGCCGCGAGGCAGAAAGGTCCGTCGCGAGATCGTTGCGATTCCGCGAACCCGTCCACGAGGACGACCGTATCGCGCTCGGGGCGCGGATTCGGTGGGTCGTCCGTCTCTGGCTCGATCTCCAAGCGAGGTGCGGAAGCGAAAGCCACCGGTTCGCCAAGGGAGAGAAGCTTGATCAGCGCGTGCGAAACCTGCGGATCGCCGCTCATAGCGAGCAGCGACGCCAGCATCGCCTCGTCCGCCTTGCTCATCGCGGGCGATGTATGATCCCGCGATTCCATCTGCTGATGGATTGCCTCAAGCGCGGCAGGCAGCCGACCGTCGAGCGCCATCCTCTCAATCGAAGATGGGCCCTGCAGGATCAGCAACAGCAGCGCGGGCAAGAGTGGCAACATAGTTTGCGCCTAGCGAGATTATAGACGTTTTGGGGAAGCCGCGAATTCCATCGCTAGCCAAAGCCGTGCCGAACGGCCCTAGTCCCGATGGATCGCTTCGACGAAAGCCTGAATGATGGGATGCTTTTCTCCCTTCAGCGCACTTCGCTCCGGCTGATAGCCGGTTCCGATAAAGAAAGAATGCCCTCTAAGCTCGATCGCCTGGACGTCCCCATCCCCATTCCAGGCCCCAACCCTCAGGTCGCCCTCTCCTAGCCGGTCCGCATATTCGCGGCTAAGTCCAAATCGGCATCGGTAAGTCTCCACCGCCGCCTTCCCACCGTAGATTTCTGCCAGCCGTGAGCCCGGAACAAGCACGATCTCCGCCCCAACCTCTACCATTGAGCAGGCAAGCGGCGCGATCACCGGATGGGGCTGATCCGGGTCCGTCTCCGCGTTCCAGGCCTCGATTCCCCAAACATTCGCCGCGTATTCCAGCAACGCGTGCTGATATCCACCGCATGTTCCCAGGAAAGGCTTCCCCGTTTCCCGAGCCCACCGAATCGCCGCCAAGGCTCCAGCCGTGTTCTCATAAGGGCTGGCGGGCACGCACCAAACTGCGTCGAAACCACCGAACGAATCGATATCCCGGGTAGCCACCCAAGTCCAATCGATGCCCGAACCGGCAAGCTCGAGGGCCTTGGGAATCGCCTGGTGAGCGATGATTTGGGGATTGAAATCTCCGACGAGAGCAATGTGTCGCATCGGATCTTAACTATAGATCCACCGCGAAGCAGGTCCTAGGCGTCGCCGGCGGGCTTATCGATCTTCGGATGCACCCGGCTTCCCGCGAAAAGCGAAATCCCCCGGTTCGCGATCAAAGACCCCATCAGCCCCATCACGACCAACAGAAGCACCTTCAAAATCAGTCCCACGAACGACTGCCCGGCCATGCCCAGGTCGATAGGCTCCTTCGGCTTCACGCCGAGAGCGTTCTGGGGCGGCACCATGAACATGTCGTAAGCCAGCTTAAACGTGAAAGCGAGCAGCGCGACGCCGCCGAGGAAAACGAGAATGCCGAGTAGGGAACCGGCAATCGAACCGCGGTTCTTAGGCACATCCCTCCACAACCCGAACGAGGTCCCCAACCAAAACCAGACCCCCTTTTCGGACTTTTACTAACATGCCTCTTTTCCGCGAGGATCGCGCGATGAACTCTTCCGGAGTCTCGCCCAGCCGCTCCGCCATCCTGGAGCATGGCGTGCAATCCTGCTCGATCTCCAATTCGACGTCTCCGACCGCGACAATGGTTCCCACGGGAAGCTGTTGGAGTTCTGGGAGTTCGACGGTCACCTGCTCGCGAAGTTCACCTGGGGCCAACCCAAGCTCATTGAGATTTGAGGTGCTGACCAGCAGAACCTGCCGGTGCCGCCGCCCATAGCACTTGTCCCCAACGATCCCTTTCCCCGCCACCAGCTCCAGCTGCGAAGCGGGCGAAAGCCCGCCCGAGGAAGGCTTTAAGTGGAGGGCAACGACGCGACAGGAATCCACGGCATGACTAGGATACCAATCCTAGTGCGCCATTGCAGACTCCGCCGCCGCAACTGTCGTCGGCTGCCGCAAGCTCCAAGCCGCGCAAGTGGGGAAGAGGATCAAAAGCGCCCCCAGCAGGTACGGATACGAAGGCTGCGCGCTGAAAAGCGAGTTCCCAACCAACGGCCCGATGCACCGCGCGAAAGCCCCCAAAGCCTGCGTGATCCCAAAAATCCCGCCCTGCACCTCCGCAGGAGCCGAACGGGAGATAAGGCTGCTCAGACTCGGCTGGGCAAGCCCGTTGCTCACCCCCAATCCCACCACGCACAGCAGCGCCGGACCCCAAAGCGGAAAGAAAGGCATGAGCGCGAAAGACAGAGCCAGCAGCGGATAGGAGAACCGGATCAGCTTCACCTCCCCAAGCGACGGCATCAATCCCCGCACGAGGAATCCCTGGGTGAATGCCGCCACAACCCCCACGATCGCCAAGATGTAGCCCCCATATTCCTTCGCCATCGTCTCCCCGAGGTGGAAGACCGACCGATTATCTGCCAAAAGCTGGAAGTAGGTCGTCTCGAGGTTCGTAAACGCGAAGTTCGCGACGAAGAACATGAACAGCATCAAGCCGAGCCCCGGCGACATCATGGCCTTCCGCAAATCCGTGAAGAACTGCGCCTTCCGATCCAGCCGCGTGTGAAGGCTCTCCGGCAGCAGTAGCCACACATACAGGAAGTTCACAAAGCACATCGCCGCGGCCGTGTAACCCAACAAGAGCGGCTGATCGTGCCCGAACTTCAAAAGCTGCGTCCCAATAAACGGCCCAAAGATGAAACCCAGCCCAAAAGCCGCCCCGACCAGACCTAGCCCCTTTGCCCGTTCCTCCGGCTTCGTCACGTCCGCGATGTAGGCGAACGCAACCCCCAGGTTCGCCGCTCCGATCCCGCCGAAGATGCGCGCCACGAAGATCCACTCCAGGCTCGTAGCGTGAGCATAGACGACGTACGAGATCGTGGAAAGAACCGTCGTGACGATCAGCACCTTCCGCCGCCCGATCCGGTCGCTGAGCCGCCCCAGGAACGGAGCCGTCAAAAGCTGAGCGAGGCTGAAAACCGCCAGGCTCATCCCCACCATCATCCCGATCCGCCCATCGTGGCTTTGAATCGGAAGGCCGTAGTGGTTTGCCGCCAGCAGCTTCACCCGAAGCTGGAGGTCGGGCAGGAACATCCCGAAGCTCAGCAGGTCCAGGAAGACGGTCAGAAAGATGCCCAAAATGGGCGGCAGGTTAATATGAATGCCCATCGATTCGAGGGCAGCCTTACGGGTTCGGGGAGTGGGGTTGGATTCTTCGGACATCGAAAACTCGCGCTTGGGCCGAAGCCCACCGCGAGTTTACGGATTTAAAATTCCGATCGTCTCGGCAAGGTCACCTTAATCCGATATTTAACCGATAGCTCGGTTTCGACCGGAGAAGTGTAAGGGCCGTTCCGCGCACCTCGTCCCGCATCAGCCGGGCGCTCGAAACCATCCGTTCGAGCTGTGCGCTCGAGCTGCGATTGGCCGATTTCTGGGCGCGCGCTTGAGCATCTACCAAAGCTTGGGCTTGGACGCGGAGGGACTTATCTAAGCGGAGACATCGGCGAGCTTTGTCGCCGGGAGGAGCATCGGAACTTTGGATCGTAGCGAGTTCACGGCGCACGTCAAATTCAGTGAGCATTTAGCGAAAAACCTCCAGTCTTCATTGTCTGGAACGCGCGGAATCTTCCGCGCGAGGCCACATTGCCATTGCGGACAATGTACCTTGAAGACGGTATGGGCGTTGGGTTCGTTCCATATCTATCGTTAGGAAAACGTAAATTTCACGGGGTGGATTCGCAGTATGATGAGTTCACTCCAATGCGATGGCGAAGTAGCTTCCTGTCAATCCTCGCGCTCGTTCCCTTTCTGGTTTCCGCGAATCCCGACGACCCTGGCCAGAGCGCGTCCAAACCGCGCGATCTGATCATCTGGGGCATCTCCTTTGGGCCGGACACGAAGGGCACTGAAGCCGTCGTCCGCGAGTTCCAAAAGCTCCATCCTGAGATCAACGTCCGCGTTTTGAGTATGGGCGCGGGGAACATGAACCCCCAAAAGCTCATGACGAGCATCGTGGGCAACGTCGCCCCCGACGTCATCAACCAAGACCGCTTTTCGACCTCCGACTGGGCCAGCCGTGGCGCGTTCCTCCCCCTCAGCCCCCTCATCGAACGCGACGCCAAGATCGACCCCCTCTCCCCCCGTCCCGAGCAGTACTACAAAGCCCCTTGGGCCGAGGCCACCTACGACGGCAAGGTCTACTCCATCCCCACCGGTGCCGACAACCGCATCCTCTATTGGAACCGAAAGATATTCCAGGAGAAGGCCGCCGCCTTACGCGCCGCCGGATGCGATCCCGACCGCGCTCCGCGAACCTGGAGCGAGATCCTCAAGTACAGCCAGGCCATCACGGAAAAGAACCCTGACGGCACGTTGAAGCTCGCTGGCTTCATGCCCAACTTCGGCAATAGCTGGCTCTACATGTACGCCTTCCAAAACAACGCCAGCTTCATGGCCCCGGACGGGCGCACCTGCACGATGGACAGCCCCGCCGCCGAGGAAGCTCTGAGCTTCATGGTGAAGGGCTATGACCAGCTTGGCGGTTACGAGAACGCTCGCTCGTTCGAGTCCGGCTTCCTCTCCAAGGAGAACGACCCCTTCATCCTCGGCAAGGTCGCCATGAAGATCGACGGCGACTGGATTCTCTCCTCCCTCGCCCGCTACGGGCCCTCCCTCGATTTCAGTGTAGCTCCACCGCCCGTTCCCGACGACCGCTACAACCACACCGGCCGGTTCAAGGACGAGAAGGAGACCTACATCACCTGGATGGGCGGCTTCGGCTACGCCATCCCGCGTGGAGCCCACAACATCGAGGACGCCTGGAAGTTCATCAAATTCGCGACGAGCACCCAGGGCCGCGTCCTCGAAATGAGCTCCCAGCAGGAATGGGAGAAACTCCGGGGCCGCATCTTCATGCCGAAGCAGCTCGGCAGCCGCGAGGCCAACGAGCTCGCCTACGAAAAATTCAGGCCCGGCCAACAGAAATACGCCGACGCCCTGAAGATGCACATGGAGATGGCCAAGTTCGGCCGTGTCCGTCCCGCCACCTTCGCCGGTCAAACCCTCTGGAACGAGCAGGTGAAGGCGATGGAGACCGCCTGCTATCACAAGATGAGCCCGAAGGATGCTCTTTTGGCCGGCCAAGCCGCCGTTCAACGCGATCTGGATGCCTTCTTCGAAAAGGCCAAGTATCCCGTCCTCGACCTCGCTCTTCCCGCCCAGATCGCCGTCGTGGTCGGCGTCATGCTGATCGTCGGATTCGTGTTCTGGTTCATGCGGCTCAAACTGGGCAAGCTCGCCCGGAACGAGGCCAAGTGGGCTTACGGCCTTATCTCCCCCTGGCTCATCGGCTTCTTCGTCCTGACCCTCGGCCCGATGATCGCCTCCCTCTTCTTCAGCTTCACCCAATACGACGTCTTAAACGAAGCTCGCTGGGTTGGCCTCAAGAACTACCACGACATGGGGACCGTGGACTGGCCGAACGTCTCCAAAGCCTTTGGCAATGCCCTCTACCTCGCCGGAGTAGGCGTTCCCCTCGGACTCCTGACTGGCCTCGCCATTGCCCTCCTCCTCAACACCGCCTCGCGGGGGATGCGCTTCTATCGAACTTTCTTCTACATGCCCGCCATCGTCCCCGGTGTGGCGAGCGCCGTCCTGTGGAGCTGGGTTCTCACCCCGGACGCCAATAAGGGCCTTGTAAATTCGTTCTGGTCGAGCACGGTGACCGCTTGGATGGGCCTTCCCCCACCGGGCTGGCTTCAATCCGCCGATTGGGCTAAACCCGCTCTCGTCGTGATGGGTGTGTGGGGAGCGGGAAGCGGCATGGTCCTCTGGCTAGCCGGGTTGAAAGGGGTTTCGACGACGCTCTACGAAGCGGCCGGTATCGACGGCGCTTCGAGTCGGCAGATGTTCTGGTCGGTCACCTTCCCCCAGCTCAGCCCCATCATCTTCTTCAACATGGTCATGGGCTTCATCGGGGCCATGCAGGAGTTCGACCGTCAATACATCATGAAGCCGTCAAGCGACGGCCCCATCGGTCCCGACGACTCCATGCTCACCCCCGTCTATCACCTCTTCCGCAACGGTTTCGAATATTTCAAGATGGGATACGCCTCTTCGCTCGCCTGGCTGATCTTTGCCGTCATCCTGGTTCTCACCTTCGTCCAGTTCAAACTCGCCCCTCGCTGGGTCCACTATGAGGAGGACAAATGACCGTCGGACTCCTCTACTCGGTCGGCGCTTTGCTGACATGGTGCGGCTGGATATTCGCCGCCCGCGTCGTATGGTTGGGTCTTCAGCTCCTCTTGAACCCTGCTGGGCTGGATCGAACCAAGATGCTCCGTGGCATCGGTATCGGTGCCCTCGTAGGAGCCATCGGACTGGCCGTTGGGGCGAGCATTCCAGCTGCCATCAAGGCCCAGGCGAGCGCCGGGGTGCGTCTCCCCATCGTGTGGTTCGTGATGCCGTATACGGCATGGCTGAGCGTCATCTGCCTCGCCTTTATCGCCGGACGCCTTTATCAGGCCGGTTTTGCCCTGAATGAAGCCGAACGCGCTGAGCGCTTGAAGGCCGTAGGCTTTTGGGCGGTTGGCTTGATCCTCTTCGTCGCTCTCTACAAGTTGGATCCCACTTCCAAAGTCGAAATTCTCCGTGGAGCGATTCCATTCTCGACCTCCACCGCCCTGACCATCGTGCTCGCATTGGTCGCTGCCGCCGCCATCATGATCCTCGCCGGGCGCACCGTCGCCGGACGGGGTTTCGCCAAGGCGACTGTCAACCAGGTCGCCCTCATCGCCGGCTCCATCGTCTTCGGCCTCCCCTTCGCCTACTTGGTAGTGACCAGCTTCAAGGAAGATCGCGACATGTCCAGCGCGAATGGCATCGTTTGGGTCCCGCGAGTCCAAGACACCGTCCCCTACATGGACAAGAAGAACCCCCAATACGAGCTCTCGTATAAGGGCGAGACGATTCGTGGCACCATCGCCTCCAGCGCGGGTGACAAGGTCAGCATCGACGTCCTCCTCCCCCTCGCCGTGCGCGGCACTACGGTTGACTCGACCCGCTCCGCCCTCAAGGAGGTCCCGAGAGACGCCCCGATCTACACCGGCAAGTTGGACGGCCAAACCGTCACCGGCTTCGTCGCCGAGGAGCTCGAAGACGGCAGCAAGCGCCTCCAAATCATGTCCCCCGCCTCCCTAAAGGGGCAAGAAGACGTCTTCAAACCCGACGACGTCGATCCCGTGCGCCATATCGGCCTGAGAACGAGCAACTACCCGGAGGCCCTGAGCTACCTGCCTCCGGAGACCAATAACGGCCTCGTCTATCTCAAAAACACGCTCATCCTCGTCGTCCTCAGCGTCGTCGGTACGATCCTGAGCTCGTCGCTGGTCGCCTATGCCTTCTCGCGCATGAAATTCCCGGGCCGGGACTTCCTGTTCGCCGTCCTGCTCAGCACGATGATGCTCCCCGGTGCCGTCACCCTCCTACCCCAGTTCCTCATCTTTAGGCGGCTAGGCTGGATCGACACCCTTTATCCGCTTTGGGTCCCCGCCTTCTTCGCCAGCGCCTTTAACGTCTTCCTGCTGCGACAATTCTTCAAGGGCATCCCGATGGAACTGGAGGACGCTGCCAAAATCGACGGCTGCTCCTACCTGCGCGCCTTCTGGAGCGTCATGCTCCCCCAAATCAAACCCGCCCTCGCCGTCATCGCCATCTGGACCTTCATGGGTGCCTGGAACAACTTCATGCAGCCCCTGATCTACATCAACTCCCCCGAAAACATGCCTCTCAGCTACGCGCTCCAGCTATTCCAAAGCGACCGAGGCAACGAACCCGGCCTCATGATGGCCTTCGCCACCCTAACCATCCTGCCCGTCCTAGGAGTCTTCTTCTTCGCCCAGAAGTACTTCATCGAAGGCGTAACCCTAAGCGGCTTAGGCGGAAGGTAAAAGAACCCCAACGGGGTTCCATCTTTAAGCGAAGGGTTGGCCGGAACGGCCTACCCTGGCAACCAAACCGCAAAACAAAAACAACCCCAACGGGGTTGCATCAAACGCGCTCACGCACTCAAGACAAGAACCCTAAAGGGGTTCCGTCAAATAGCGAAGGGTTGGCCCAACGGGCCTACCCTGGTACACCCCACCGCCCCAGATTCCTACCCCAACGGGGTTGTGGAACACACGCATGTAATACACAACCCCTTCAAGGTTGAAATCACGGACAGAACCCAATTTCCTTTCTACAGAGCGCATCCTCCAAGCCCACGCGGAGCGTGTAGGCGCACCTGTCGAGGTGCGAACAAACGTTCGCATTCAGGGCGATATCTCCCGGTCCACGCGGAGCGTGTAGCCGCGTTCCGTCCGCGCAACAAGCAAGGCTAAAACAGAGCGCTCTCTAACTTCGCGCGCTGCCTCCCGCGCACCGTCTAGAGACTAAAAAAACAACCCAGGCGAGAACCCCAACGGGGTTCCATCTTTAAGCGAAGGGTTGGCCGCAACGGCCTACCCTGGTAAAAGGCCGAAACAACGTTTTAACCCTGAAGGGGTTGCAGCAAACGCACTCACGCACCCTGAACGCACCCCCAACGCACTCAGATTCAGACCCGCACGTAATCCCGAATCGCGTCCAACTTCTTCGGCCCAATCCCCTTAACCGCTAATAGCTCCTCCACGGACTGAAACCGTCCATGCTCCTGGCGGTAATCCAGAATCTTCTGAGCCGTCGAAGGCCCGACGCCGGGAAGCTTCTCCAAATCTTCCAACCCAGCACTGTTCAAATCGATGGAGCCTGGTGCGGGCATCTCTTTCTTCGCTCGTCCTTCGTGGGATGGAGAAGCGGAAGGCTTGCTTGCGACCACAGGTTTGCTATCGCCCGCCGGTTCAACTTTCGGCTTGTCCGCATAGGCACTAGGCGCAGACGCCCCGCCGCGATACGCCTCCGGAACCTCCACATGGACAGGCGGGATCGTCCCCTGGATACGGGGCGGGGCGGCCGCAGCGTGGCGAACGGTCCGCACAGGCGCAGACTGAGCGACGACGACCGCCGCCTCCTTCTTCGTCTTCACATAAATCTGGCTCCCGTCGATCACCTTCGCTGCCAGATTCCACGAGTCGATATCCGCGTCGGCCCTAGCTCCTCCCGCCGCCTTGACCGCATCGTCGAGGCGAGAACCCGCCGGAAGGTGAAAAACACCTGGCTTAGCCACCGCCCCAGCCACCTGCACGACGACTTCGTCTTCCTTCGTGGACACGGTTGAAGACGTCGATGACGCCCCATGCGCAGGTGCCGGAGAGTCGGAGAAAACGATCGGCGCGGGCTTCTGTCCGTGGGCAAATGCGGCGTAGCCGCCAACTCCCAAAACGAGGGCCAGGATCGCCGTGTACAAAAGCCGATCCTTACTGGGTATCCGCGAGAACATTGCGTTTACGCATTCTCGCCTTGCCCCTACGATTCCTGCTTTATTCCTGTTTCTTTCGTATTCGGAATGCCGTGTTCCAGTAACGCATGTCGCCAACCACGCACGCTGACCCGGCATCCATGGCACCTTAAGGCGAATAGAAAACGTTCCAAAATCAGCGCGCCTAGATGGATCGTCTTCTCGCGCCCCTTTTCCATTCCGGCAACTTTCGCCCGCTCCGCATCCGACATCGACCCTAGCCAGCCCAGCGCCTTGCTGACCTCCTCATAGTCCAGCCAAGCCCCATGCACCTTCTCCGGCTGCCACTCCGTCATCTTGTCCCGAATGGTCACAAGGTTCGTACCCGTCGCCCCAAGCACGATGGCAACCCCCGCCTCGTCCGGCCGGTAAGCAAGGCCGATCAAGTCGTCGATGTACGAGATAGCCCTCAATATCTCCCTGGGCTCCAATCGTTCCTGGGTGAGATGGGTGCTGCGAAGCCCGAGCGTACCGATGGGGTAGCTGCGACGAAAATGCACGTTCCAACCCGACCCAACCCGGTCGGCCGTGACAAGCTCCGTACTCTGCCCGCCCGGATCGATAATAGAAATTCGTGGGTTATCCGCGAAAATGGGGTCCTCTGCCACCGCCAGAAACCCAAGCGCGGCCTCGTCGTCGCCTGAAAGCACAACCGTAGGCGTCCCCTGCGCCTCCGCCCTGGCAAGAAATGCGTCGGTGTTCGTAGCGATCCGCGCCGCCATCGTCGCCGCCGAAATCACCTCCGCCGCCCCAAGCTCGTGAGCCTTCGCGAAGAACTCCCGCAAAGCGCCGAGCGTAGCCGACATCCCCGGTTCGCCTAGGACTCCAGTCGCCTTGGTCCCCTCGCCGAGCGCGGTTACCCGCGTGGCCTCATAGATGGAATCCCAACCCCTCTCACCGCGTTCTCCGACGACAAGGAGCACGGAATTTGAGCCGACGTCGATGACCGCTTTGCGCACCGTGGAATGCTACCTGCGGACGGTCACTTCGCCAGGCTCCCCTTCCGCCCCTTTCACAGTGATGTGGATTGGAAGGAACTGCTTGATGACCCAAACGATCGTCAAGAACCGCTTCGTAAGCCGCGAGACCTTGAAGGTCGTATCCCCTTCGGCGAGGATTGCCGTGGGGAGGATCTGGTCGGCGAGGTAAGGATCGACGGACGCTCCCGAGCGCACCCATTCGTACATATCTTCGAAAGCCGCCTGCGCCACCGCCTCCACACGAATGCCCTTCGCCCCCATCGCAGTAGCCCCGCCAATACCATTCTCGTACTCCGCCCAGACCGTCACACAGAGTCCAGGGCGAGCCGTGTCCACGCCCAAGATATCGACCTCGAACGGCAGCTTGGCGTTGATACCCAGGTTCGTCAGGTGAGAGATGCAACGGTGTGCGATAGTTGTGGGAAGCTCCCCAATAGCAACGGTGGCGCGGCAGGCTAAGAGATCACCCCTGTTCGCCCACTGGACCCCAACCAAGGATGACGGCTCCACATCCATGCTAACCTCGCCCCCGCCTTCTCGGCCAAAGCCAGCCATCATCAACTCGGGAAAGGCATAGAGCCCGAACTTACGCTGCGCAGCAAGGGTGACGTTTGCGAAGTAGTCGTAGCAAAGCGAATGGGTGCCGTACGTCTCCCCGCTAAGGCTCAGATGCGAATAGACCCCTGTCTTCGCCATCACAGGGAGGAGCGCGTTGAGAAGAACGTTCACGTTAGGCACCCGCGCCGGATTGGCACGAGGGTCCAGGTCGAGAGCATCCTTCAGCCCGCCGCACCGTTTCGTTGGGAGGAAGCTCAAAGAATTCGATCCGGGCTCCGCTCCGACCAATTCAGCCGAGCATGACTTCGCAAGCGCCCGGATGAGAGTCAGGTCTTCGATATCGACGCCGGGATGACTCGTACCGCTTCGAACCTGGTCGATACGAACAGGCTGCTGCGTAAGGGCCGCCATCATGAGGGCGGTTCGAACTAGCGCGCCGCCGCCTTCACCGTGGCTGCCGTCGATCAGAATCAGGCTGCCCGTGCTCGCCATTAGATCTTAAGCTTGAAGATGAGGTACTCGAGCAGCTTCAACGCGTAGGCCAGCAAGATGATCAAGACGCAGATCAGAAGAAGCTCTTGGAACGGCTGGGACACGATCGATTCAGGGCCTTTGCTGTTCGGATTCGTGAAGGTCAGCCTGCCGACGATGCCGTTCATCGACCTTACGATGCCCTCGGTAGCTCCCAGCAAGATGCCTCGGAAGATGAGATAGAAAACGGCAAAGAACAAAATCGTCGCCGGAAGTGCCGCGCGGTACTTATGCTTCTGGTGCTCGTTATAGATGACGCACTGCTTGCACCGGTCGCGCTTCTGTTGCACGGTGAGCTTGTTGTTCTGAGGAATGTAATTCGCCGCCGCGACCTGGTCCTTGGGAATGACCTTGCCCTCCATCGCATCGCGGATCACTTGCTCTTCGCACATACAGCCGACCTGCTCGCGCCAGCACGTGCGCTTGGCATGATAGATCGGGCACCGCTCGCGGACGAATTTACGGCAGAAAGGAAGCTGCCAGCACTTGCCCAGAAAAACGTTTTGACGGTCCTTCTCTTCCTTTATGCCCTTGCCGTATTTGAGCTGGTCCGCCTTCGCACCCTGCTGCACCCGCATCTTCATGCGGTTCGCGATGTCCACGACGAGCACGCCAATGGCGAGGATGCCAAAGATCATGCCGCCGGACTGGATCGTTCCCAGGGACGCCTGAACCACACGGTTTTCCGCCTGGATACCCAGCGCGCTGGTCAAAATGAGCGGTGCGAAGTAGAGAAGCGCGGCAAGCACGACCTGGATCGCGCCAAGAAGCTCTTCCCCCCAGAAAAGGAACGTCGAGCCCACGCCCGCCGCCATCAAGCCCGCGATGACAAGCTTATGGAAGAGGTCGATGTTGCTGAGGGCTTGCGGCTCGCTGGCGTTACCGCCTCCACCGCCGTTAAAAACGCTTGCGGTATAGATCAGGAAGATGACGGAGCCCAGACCGAGCACGAGGCCCAGATACATCATGAGCTTGGCGGCAGCGGTCAAGAAATCGTGAAAAGCCTCAGAGAGACCTCGACTCGAACCGTCACCGCGATAGCTCATGGATGCTTACTTCTTGACGCGCTCGAGGTACTCGTCCGTTCGCGTATCTACTTTCACGACGTCGCCAATATTAATATGGAACGGGACCTGAATGGTTGCGCCCGATTCCAATTTTGCTGGTTTTGTGCTTCCGCCGCTAACGGTGTCTCCTTTAAAGCCTGGATCGGTTTCGACGACTTCAAGCTCTACAAAGTTCGGTATTTCGTAACCAAGAACTTCGCCGTTCGCAACGAGGCTGCTGATTTCCATGTCCTCTTTCAGATACTTCGCCTGGTCGCCGAGGGTGTTTCCGCCGACCGGGATCTGCTCATAAGAGTCCATATCCATCAAGACGAGCTCGTCGCCCTGTCGATACAGGAATTGCATCTTCAATTTTTCGACGAAGGCCGGTTCGACCCGCTCGCCGGACCGGAAAGTCTTTTCTAACGTGCGCCCTGACTTCAGGTTGCGCAGGCGGGTTCGTACGAACGCGCCCCCCTTACCGGGCTTGACGTGCTGGAATTCGACGATCGTGTACACGTCGCCGTCCAGGTAGAAATGCATGCCGTTCTTGAAATCGCTGGTATCAACCGCCAAAACTGGGTGCTCCTGAGAACTTAGGTTCCTCCGAATTGTAGCATTTCAAGGTGAACCCGGCTAGCAGTAACGGCGAAGCCGCTAACGTACGCTCTTACTGGGCCATAACTTCGGCAAGCAGCAGCTTCTCGGGATCGACCGTCCGCTCCGTGCTGAGCACGTAGCTGAGAGGATGCGAGACAAGTTTGCTGCCATCCACCCCTGCCATCTCACCCCGAAAACCACTCAAGAGCCGGTTGGTGGCAAATGCGGCAAGGCGCAAGGCCAAAACGCGGTCGAAGGCTGTTGGCGAGCCGCCGCGCTGCATGTGCCCGAGCACGAGGTTGCGAGCTTCGAAGCCCGTGTTCTTCTGAATGAAATCCTTGATGTCGCCACCTTTGGCCGCCCCTTCGGCGACGATGATGATCGAGCTGCGCTTACCCTTTGCCGCCTGATCGCGGAGTTGGTCGCAAATCTCCAGCAGGGAGTAGGGAATTTCAGGAATCAGAACCGCTTCCGCACCACCGGCAAGGGCCGCTTCGAGGGCGATAAAGCCATTGCGTCGTCCCATGACTTCGATGACGAAGACGCGTTCGTGGGAATATGCCGTGTCGCGGACGCGGTCGATGGCGTCGAGAGCCGTGTTGACCGCCGTGTCGAAGCCAATAGAGAAGTCGGTGCCTGAGATGTCGTTGTCGATGGAGCCCGGCACACCCATGACCGGGAACTCGAATTCCTCGTGGAGCTTCAACGCGCCGGTCAGCGAACCGTCTCCGCCGATGACGACGATTCCCTCACACCCGTTCTCATGGAGCGTCTGCACGGCACGTTCGCGACCGGCATGCTCCATGAATTCCTTGCTGCGAGCCGTCCGAAGGATCGTTCCACCATGGGTGATGATCCCTCCCACCGACTTCGAGTCGAGCGGCCCGGCCTCGTTCTTGATGATTCCTTCGTAGCCGTGGTGGAACCCGACGACAGAGGCGCCCCGGCCGATGGCCGCCCGTACCACCGAGCGAATGGCGGCGTTCATGCCCGGTGCGTCGCCGCCGCTGGTGATGACTGCTATCCTTTCCAAATTCTTCCTCGACTCCGTTCTAAGGTCGGAATGATTATGCCGAATCTATAACGCATAATCACTCGACAGCCGCCCGGCAACCCCAATGTCGCTCGCTCCCCTTAGCCGTACCGTCGCCACCCTCATGAGGGCAACCTTCACTGTGCCCGCCGAGGACACATTGCTCGTAGCCTCGGCGCGCATGCGAGAAAACGGGGCAGAGGTCCTGCCTATCGTCGACGGCTACTTCCTGCGCGGCGTGGTAACGGAGAATTCCCTTGCCAAAGCACTTGCCGAGGGCGCGCTCGACACGGAAGGAGTGGAAGTTGCGTTCACTTCGGTTGAGCCGACGATCCACCACTACGAGACAGGAGCCGAAGCTTTGCGTCGCTTCGACGAGCTCCAAGTGGGGTCCCTCGTCGTCGTGGACGACGACCGACGGGTCGTGGGCATCCTTCGCGCTTCCGACCTCATCACCCCGCCCAAGGTCGCGTCGAAACCGGCGATGGTTGGCGGGATGGCTACGCCCTTCGGCGTCTACCTGACTTCCGGCGTGGTTCGTGCCGGGCCCGGGGACTTTGCCCTTGTCACCACTGGCATCGTCCTTTCCGCCGTGTTGTTCACGGCTACGATTCTAAGCACCCTCTTCGGAATGTGGCTCGTCCGTCGCCACGTTTCGGATGCGGTCGCGAATATCGCTACAGACATCGTGCAGCTCGGCCTCTTCGCCGCTGGATTCCGACTGCTGCCCTTGTCGGGTATCCACGCAGCCGAACACATGGTTGTTCACGCCATCGAGCGAGGCGAGCCTCTCATCCCATCTGTTGTGCGCCGAATGCCAAGGGTTCACCCCCGTTGCGGAACGAACCTCGCCACAGGAGCCTCGATTTTCATGGGCATCGCCCTGAGCACGTTCGTCCAGCCCGATGAATTGCGCTTACTGCTTGCCCTGGTCTGTACGCTTCTTTTCTGGCGAAGGCTCGGTGGCCTGGTTCAATATTGGATTACAACTCGCCCGCCATCCGAAAAGCACATCCGCATGGGCATTCGAAGCGCCGAACAGCTTCTGGAGCGCCAGCAGCAAGCCCATCGTCTGTCGCCGAACATTTTTGTCCGACTCTGGAACAGCGGTTTGTTCCACGTCAGCGTTGGCAGTTCGATCACCTTCGCAATCCTGCTCGGCTTGGCGAAACTCCTTCACTGGGACTTCCTCAACTAGGCGAGGTATAATTCGCGATTCGAGGTTTCGATACGTCGTGCAGACCCTCTATAACATTTCCATCGGTTTCGGCATCTTCATCGCGCTGCTTTTCTCGGCGCTTGTCTTCCTTACGGGTAAGGGGGATGCCATGTCGGGCGGAAGCGGCGTGCGCACGACCTTCAAAGGAAAGGCCAGCTTTGACGACTTTATGTCGCGGCTGACCCTTTATCTCGGCATCGGCTTTATGGCCTTGATGCTGTTGATCGATGTCCTTGGCCACCAGATCGCCAAGTAACCGCTACTTGGACTGCGGACTGAACTTCGGCTGCATATAGTTGCCGTCGTCTGCGATCTTCTTCTCGCCGGAGCCATCCTTCTCGATCGTGTAGATTCCACGCTTGCCGTTCTCGCGCTTGACATAAACCAGCGTGTGCCCGTTCGGATGCCAGGATGGTTCGTAGATTTCGCCTTTGGCGATCAGGCTGCCCTTGCCAATGCCGCCGTCTTCGACCGGCATGATGATCATTCCGGCTGGCTTGAAGTCGGTTCCGTCCCACGTACCCGTGGTCACCACGACCTGCGAGCCATCCGGGCTAACCGACGGAGGCCCGAAGCAGTTGCTGTCCTTGTCCGTCGGAACTTGCACTAGGCGAACCGATTTCCTTTGGGCTGGGTCGAAGGCAAAAACGCCGTGGCTGAAAGGCTTGATCGCCTTGCCGTTCTTTACGAACTGAGGCTCGGGGTTGTCGGGGTCGACGAACTCAAACGCCTGCACGGTAAAAACGATGACACCCGTCTTTGGCGCAACGTCGACGAAGACGTGCTCGCCTCCCATGAGCGGAAGAGGGATCAAGTCCTTTTGGTCCGCCGCATTCAGCTTCTGGACGATCAAAAGCTCGCCCACGTCTCGCTTCATGACTGCCGCGACGAGATCCTTATCCACTCCCCAGCGCGCCGTCTTGAAGCTGTTGCCGAATTTCTTGTACAGGGTATCAAACTGACCGGTGCCGCCATCGCCCTCTTCGGTGCCTTGCGTGACGCCACCAGGAGGGGGAAGAAGCTGATGAGAAGCCGAATTCTTCAGGTCGTATTGGATTACAAAACCACCCTGTACGAGCAGTGGTGAATTATCCGCATCCTTGATCGCCGCCGAATCTGTCAGGTCCGGTACCGCGAGAAAGCTGGGATCGAACCGACTGAGAGACCCCGAACTTCTCGGATCGACCGCCTTGCTTTCCGTATTCCACCGATAGAGGTTGTAAGCCGATTCGCGACGGTCGCTAACGAAGTAAAGCCGGTTGCCGTCCGGGAGCCAGGCGATATCCCGATCCGATTTGCCGCTCTCGTAGCCTGGACTCGTAATCTTCTGACCTGTCTTGTCGAAGATCACGGCCTGCTGGCCTTCGTCCAAAATCTGAACTGCCGCGATCATTCCGCTGGTATCCGCCGAACCCGAGTCGGGATCGGCGCGCCAATCCAAAACTTTTTGGATAATGAGGAAGATCGCCGCCACGGACATCAGGAGAAAGAAGGTCCGCAGAAGTAGTTTCTGTACGATTTTTGGCTGTTTAGGCTGCTGCATGAATTCACTCGAAGAGGCTCGACCCGGTCTTCAACCGCATACCGTTGGCAAAATCCCGGCCAGACATCCTCTTTTTACCTTCCGGCTGCACTTCAAGCAGGTGGATGCTTCCATCTCGAAACGCGACCTGGCAAGAGGAGCCCGTAGATAGCACAACGCCCTCGGCGCCTGTTTCAGTGCCCAAGCGCGCCTGGCTGACCTTCAGCAAGCCAAACTTCGTCGCCATGAATGCGCCGGGGGCCGGGGTGAAGGCTCGAAAGCGGTCGTATTCCTGTCGCGCTTGACGCGTGGTTGAAAGCTCGCACTCGCTCTTCTCGATTTTGGGGGCCATCGTGGCCGCTTCGTGGTCCTGAGGAATCCGCGAGTAGTTGCCTTGCACTACCCGAGGCATCCAATCAGCCGCCATTCGCGCAGCAAGCTCAGCCAAGCGGTCTTGAAGCTCACCGTAGGTCTCGTCGGAGTCGATGGCAAGGGTTTCGATAGAGATGACATCTCCCGTGTCCATCCCCTTATCCATCTGCATCAAGGTGATGCCCGTCTCCGTTTCGCCATTCAATATCGCTCGCTGGATAGGAGCGGCGCCGCGATATTTCGGCAAGATCGAGCCATGCAAGTTGATTCCCCCGCTGCGGGCGGAGTCGAGCACCTTCTGGCTCAATATCTGTCCGTAGCTCGCGACGACGAGGGCATCCGCCTCTTCCGCCAGAAGTCGCTCGACGAACTCTGGCGCGCGGCTCTTTTCGGGGGATTCGACCGCGATGCCGAGTTCCATGGCCGCAGACTTGGCCGGTGACGGTTGAAGGCGCATCCCTCGACCGCTGGGCCGGTCCGGCTGAGTGACGACGAGAGAAATATGGGGAGACAGCGCACGCAAGGCGGGAAGCGCGAACGAACCCGTCCCGAAGTAGACGAGCTTCACTCCGCCTCGTGATCGGCGTCGGGGTGCATCCAGTGGAGCGTGGCTGGGTCGACCTTGTCGATGAACAGTACTCCGTCCAAATGGTCGATTTCGTGCTGCACGACCCTCGCCGCCATCCCTTCCAATTCGTATGTAAAGCAGCGACCTTTACGATCGTAGGCTTCGACCTCCACGTATGCGGCTCGCTTGACGTCTCCGTAAAGGCCGGGAATGGAGAGACAGCCCTCTTCGCCCACCATCTCACCCTCCGACTTTATGATGGTGGGGTTGATGAGCGCTGTAGGACGCGTGCCGCTTGGTGCGATCACAATAATCCGCTGCAAGATGCCTATTTGAGGAGCGGCAAGTCCAACCCCGTTCGCCTGCTTCATGATCCGCATCATTTCGTCCACAAGCAGCGAGTGCTTCCGAGCGATCTTCGTGATCTCTTGAGCAGGTTGGCGCAGCACGGCCGCCGGAACCTTCACGACGGGACGTTCCTTGCTTTGCTCGTACAGATATTTGAATTCGTCAGGGACGACGATATCCATAGGTCTTAATTATGGCAGAGGCCTCAATCCGGCCGGGATACCGCAATGACACGATCGTTTCCTGACAGGTCCTCCGCCGTCCATTCATGAAACCATCCTTGATTCTCAAACAAGCTAATTACCTCGGCCGCCTGGGTGTAGCCAACCTCCATCACTAGCCGTCCACGATCTGCGAGGTGTCCATTTGCCTCTTGTGCCAAGCGCTCGTAGAATTCCAGCCCGGTCGGCCCGGCGAAAAGCGCCGTAGCCGGTTCATATTCGCCAACCTCGGGCATCAATTCCTCCCGGTCCGCGATGTACGGCGGGTTGCTGACGATCACTTCGAATTTCATATCCGGAAGGGCCGAAAAAAGGTCCGACTCTACGAATCGAACGTCCGCCTCGTGAGTTGCGGCATTGCTTCGGGCCACCGCCAACGCTTCGGCCGAAACGTCCACCGCTACGACGGACACGTTGGGGTTTTCAAGCTTGATCGTTACGGCGATGCATCCCGAGCCCGTTCCGATATCCAAGATTGGTCCTTCGTCTGCGAAGTGAAGCGCCGCATCCACCAGGACCTCGGTCTCTTGCCGGGGGATCAAAACGCCTGGCTTGACGAAAAACCGCCGTCCGTAGAACTCCCGCCAGCCAATGATATATGCCAAGGGTTCCCGACGTTCGCGGCGCTGGAGCAGGTTCTCGCCGGCTAAGTCCGGGAAATCCGCCTCCGGGTGGGCCACCAGCCAGACCCGATCGACGTCGAGCACATGGGCCGCCAGCACTTCTGCGTCGAGCTTGGGGCTATCGACACCGGCTTCCCGCAGCCGCGCCGCAGCTGAGTCGATCCAATCGCGAACCGTCATGGGCTATAGGGCGTACTTTTCCAGCTTCCGGCGCATCTCGGCGACAAGCTCCGCCTCTACAAAGATGCCGTCCTCGCGATACTCGACTTTGAGAACTCTTCCGTAGTCGTAGCAGTCTTGGACGAGACCGGAATCCGAGTAGGGTACCAGAGCCCGGACGGCTCCTAACAGATCTTGCACCATCCGCTTGATGGCATCTAGCATGTCGGAAATCCCTTTCCCCGTCGCCGCACTAATCGCTACCGAGTTCGGCCAAGCGGCCACCAGTTCCGTCGCGAAATGCGGGTCTTCCAGCGCGTCGATCTTGTTGAAGACCGTCAGCATCGGCTTGTCGCTCGCCTCAAGCTTCTCAAGCGTCTCCAATACCGCGTCGCGCTGCATCTCCCAAGCTGGAGTGCTGACGTCGATCAGGTGCAGAACGAAGTCGGAATAGGTGACCTCTTCTAGCGTCGATCGGAATGCTGCCACGAGGTGGGTCGGTAGTTTTCTGATGAATCCGACGGTGTCGGTTAGGAACAGCGCATACCCGTCAGGCAGGTCGATCTTGCGGGTCGTCGCGTCGAGTGTCGCAAAAGGCATTGCGTCGGCCAGTAACTCCGTTCCCGCCAAGCGGTTCATGAGGGTCGATTTGCCCGCGCTTGTATAGCCGACGATGCTGGCGAAGGGGAAGGGGTGCTTTCGGCGGCTGGCCCGTTGCTGATCGCGAATGCGCTTGACATCCTCGATCTCATCTTTAAGTCGCGAAATTCGATCCTTGACCACACGTCGGTCGGACTCCAGCTTCGTTTCGCCCGGACCTCGCATGCCGATGCCACCCTTCTGTCGCTCGAACTTCGTATAGACCGACATCAGCTTCGGCATCATGTAGCTGAGCTGCGCGAGCTCGACCTGCAGCATGCCTTCCCGTGTTCTGGCTCGGCTGGCGAAAATGTCGAGAATCAGCTGGGTCCGGTCGATCACCTTTCGGTCGAAAGATTCCTCCAGGTTTCGCTGCTGAATGCCGCTGAGCTCGCCGTCGATCAACACGAGATCGGCTTCGATCTCCTTTGCAAGCAAGGCGATCTCTTCGACTTTGCCGGTGCCGACGTAAGTGCCTTTGTAGGGTCGGTCCAGACGTTGCCGCACTACGGCAATAGGTTCGACTCCCGCCGCTTCGCAAAGCCCTTCCAACTCGTTCTCGACAATTTCGTCTTCGCTATCGTCCTGATTGACGACGACGAGAACCGCTTTCTCGATCGTTGGCTCCAAAGAGATCGTCCCCCTGGACATCCCCCTATGATGAAGCACAAAGGGCCTCGACGTGTCGCCGAAGCCCTTGTTTGAGCCGTTTACCTAACTTAAAACTTGATGAGTTGGTACGTAGCCGTAAGCTGGAATCCGCTCATATCGAAGTCGTCCACCTTGGTGAAGAACTGATACTTTGCCGAAATTCGGAGCCGCTCGCCGATGATCAGGCCGACTTCTGCATCCGCGCTGCCACCAAATCGCTTCGTCGAGAACCGCTCACCGGAACTGGGTCGAGTGATGCTGTAGTCGAAATACGCGCCACCCACGCCGAACTTCACATAGGGTCGCGTCGTGTCGTCTCGGTTGCCGAAAATGCGCCCGAACGAAGCCGTGAACGGTGCGGCGAAGAACTTGTTGCCGTTCTTGCTGCCCGTGATAAAGTCGGCGTCGAACGTCAGACGCCACTTGTCGGCCTGCTTCGTGATGTCGTCGACGGTAATGCCGAAGACGGGGATCGCCGAGTCGAAGATGTCGCGAATTTCGCTGTTCGTCGGGAAGTAGAAGCCGGCTCGAATGCCGAGATAGGTCTTGCCCTTACCTTGATCCTTCTGATCTTTCTGGTCCTGCGCGACAACACTCGAAGCGCTTAGGCCCAATGCCAAGCCCGCGATTGCCCATTTCTTCAATTCCATCGTCAAATCCTCCACGCCTATCCCTGTGTTCGGGACTTGTAAGCTACCGTACCTTACGAACCCAGAAAAACGTATCCCTCGGCAATCGCCTGAATGTTTCGAATAAGCCCTTCAACTGAAGCCTCGAAAATCGCGGCCCCTTTCTCGGGCGTGGCGAGGGAGGCATAGCCTCGCGAACCCTGCTCCGTGATCTCGTCGAAGTGGTGGATCATGCCAACGACGGCCGGCTCCGGCGAGAGCCCGTCGTCCCGGAGCCTGTCTCTACGCACCAACTCAGGTCGGACATGCATCATCAGGCTCGCCTCGGCCTCGCAAGCGTGTTGGATCGCCTTGATCGGTCCGGTCATCACCTGGGCGGCTATGTCTGCACTGAAGGCGAAGTAACCGCTATGCCCGAAACTCAGGTTCGGATAGCGCGCTTTGAGCTTCCGCAGGATGACCCCATTCGGCTCTGAGTTGCCGCCGTGTCCGTTCACGAGGAAGAACTTGGCGAATCCATGGGGCACGAGGGATTCGATAACGCTTTCGATAGCCCCCATGTACGCCTCGAAGGACCCGCTCAGAGTTCCTGCAAACTTCAAATGGTGTCCGCTGGCGCCCAGCCAGAGCGTCGGCGTTAGGAGAACGGTTTCCGGAATACGCTTTTCGACGGCTTCGCTGACAGCCGTCGCTAGGATCGAATCTGTGAAAAGGGGAAGGTGGGTACCGTGCTGCTCAAGCGAGCCGGTGGGAATGATGACGACGACGTTCCGCGAAAGCGCTTCGACCTCTGGCCAAGTCATTTCCGCGAGCTTCATCGCTTAGCCTTCCGGGTAGAGATTGCGCATCAGGGCCTTGACCGTTGTCTTCAAGTCCTTATCCTGGTGCATCATCTCCTGGATCTTCTGATAGCCGTGCATCATCGAAGTGTGGTCGCGATCGCCGAAGAGAGATCCGATGTGCTTCCAAGAGTCGCCGGTGATCTCGCGGGTGATGAACACGGCCACATGGCGTGCATGGACGATGGGGGCCTTGCGGGAAGTGCCGCGGATGTCCTCAGCCGAGATGTTGTACTGCTTGCTGACGGCGCTTACGATCTTCGAGAAATCCGGCTTTGCGAGCGTTCCGCGATAGTACTGCTCGACCATCGCCTGGGCAATTTCCAACTCAAGACCCCGCCCTTCTAGTCCGGCTTGGACCGCCAGGCGGGTCAAGGCTCCCTCGAGGACGCGGATATTTCCAGGAACGTTTTCTGCGAGGAACATCGCTACGTCGTGACGGAGGTCCACGGAATCGATTTGGGCTTTGCCGAGGAGGATAGCGCATCGAGTCTCCGTGTCCGGCATCTGAACGTCTGCGACCAACCCTGCCTCGAACCGAGAGCGCAGACGCTCGTCCATCAGGTGCAGGTCGCGGGGGGGACGGTCGGAGCAAATCACGATCTGCTTGCCGAGCGAGTGCAGGTGGTTGAACGTGTGGAAGACCTCTTCCTGCGTTTTATCCTTGCCTGCGATGAACTGGATATCGTCCACGAGCCACATGCCGACGTTGCGTTGGGCTCGCCGGAACTGCTCTACCCGGTTGTTCTGTAAGGCGTTTACGAACTCTTCTGCGAACTGCTGTGCGCTTACGTAGACCAGCGGATATTTCGGATTTCGGGCCAAAACCTCTTGCGCGATGGCGTGCATGAGGTGCGTCTTGCCGAGTCCAGATTGGCCGTAGATGAACAGAGGGTTGAACTTGCGCCCTGGCTCACCTGCTACTGCCTTGGCTCCGGCATGGGCCAGGCGGTTGCTTTGCCCCACGACGAAGCTGTCAAAGGAGTACTTCTCATAGGGCCGGAAGGCGACCGGATCGGGGATCGCGGGCGTGATCAATACTTCCTGGCTGCGAGGTGCGTCGGGCTTCTCGCGGGCTTCCCAAACGATGTCGATCCGCACGACACGCCCAAGCTCGTCGGACAGGAAAGCCTCCAACATCGAAAGGCATCGCGCGCTGATCCACTCCTGAACGAACCGACCGGGAGCAACGATGGTGACGGAGTCGTTGACGAAGGCCGCTGCCTTTAGGGGGCGGATGAATCGCTCAAACGACGGGCCGGTGAATTCGGCGCTGATTCGCTTCGTGACTTGGTTCCATGCAGCCTGTAAACGGATATGTTCATCGGAGTCCTCTAGCGAATACTGGTCATTCATTTGCATGCCTGCGATAAGGCCGGGAGCGGCCTCGGGGAATCGGATTATACACACGCCGGTCCTTTCAGAGCGAGGTCTTTAAGAGCCGTTTTGGGGATTTCACGCCGTTTCCAATATTAAGAAAGTCGACGCGTTTTAACAAGTGCGATTTATTTCAATTTTTCGCAGAAATCTTCCCCTTTACGAACGAAAAGTCAGATGTCATTCACACCTGTCTACAGGTATCACGGCGGGGGTGTAGGCGCCTTCACCCGCCTTGACCGAGTAACGTAAAAAAATGCTCGGCCAACGCGTCCTCGGCGTCCTCGCCGGCCACGATTTTCCAAGAGAATCGCTGGCGCCTTGGCTCGACTCCGCCGATATCGTGGTCGCCGCCGACGGGGCGGCCAACGTTCTGTTCGAGATGGGCAGAGAGCCTGATTTCGTCGTAGGTGACCTCGATTCGCTCAACGATGAGGCTCGCGCTCAGGCAAAGCAACTCATTGGCGATCCTGACCAGGAGACCACCGATGTCGACAAGCTCCTCAAGTTTCTTGTGGAGCGAGGAGCGGAAAGTGTCACGCTGGCCAACCTGGAGGGCGATCGCTTCGACCACATGCTCGCCGCCGTTCACAGCGCTCTTCAGAGTCCGCTGAGCGTCCGCCTTCTTCTCCGGCAAGGATTGGCCTGCGTCGTGGGCGCTGGGGTCGAGAGCGTGATTGAGACCGATCCCGGCCAAACCGTCTCGTTCATCCCGATGACGGAGTGCAGGGGGGTGGTCATGAGCGGCGTTCGGTGGCCTCCCGCTTCCGTTCTTTCCCCGACCGGCTCGACGAGTATTTCAAACGAGGCGACGGGGGATCGGATTACCGTCAGGCTTGAAGAAGGAGCGGGTTTACTGTTTGCCAATCGCGATTCGCGAATTCCGGCGTGGTAAATCGATGAACGGACCCGAGCTTCATTTCGCCCCCATCGACTTCGTCGTCGTGGGGCTTTTCGTCGCCTTTATCCTCGCCCTCGGTTTTTCGGCGCGGCTTCGCGATAATTCGGTCCTCCAGTTCATCGCGGCGGGTCGCAGCCTCACGCTTCCCGTCTTCGTCGCGACCCTGGTCAGCACCTGGTATGGCGGCATTCTTGGGATTGGCGAGTCCGTGACTTACTACGGCTTCGGGACCTGGTTGCTGTTTGGCATTCCCTACTATGTGTTCGCTCTCATCTACGCGCTTTGGATCGCCAAGCGGGTTCGGGAGAGCGACCAGATCAGCATTCCTGAGCGGCTGGCGTTGAAGTGGGGGAAGGGGGCCGGGCTTCTTGGGGCGTTTCTTGTCTTCCTCCTCGCTTCACCCGCCGCGCACATCTTGATGCTTGGCATTCTGACCCAGGGGCTCACTGGGTGGGGGCTTACTCCGGCAGTCATCGTCGCGTGTGTCGTGGGGACGTTGTTTCTCTACAAAGGGGGCCTTCTGGCCGACGTTCGGGTTGGCATGCTTGCCTTCGCGATGATGTACATCGGGTTCGCGGTGATGCTCGTCTGGTGCTTGGTCCACTATCCGCCTGGTGAGACCTTTTCGAAGATCGAGAATAAATCGCTGCTGACCTTCACGGGTGGGGCGGGGCCGGTGGCTATCGTTAGCTTCTTTATCCTCGGAGTCTGGACGATGGTCGATCCTGGGTTTCACCAGCGGGTTTCTAGCGCGGCGTCTCCTGAGACTGGGAAACGTGGCGTCTTCGTCTCCATCCTGTTTTGGTTCCTTTTCGACATGCTCAGCATCGGAACGGCGATGTATGCGATGGCATTGCTGAAGAAGCAGCCGGAGAATGGACTTCATATCTTTCCCAACTTCGCTGAGCAGATATTGCCGCCTGGGCTTAAGGCTGTCTTCTTCTGTGGGATGTTGGGGACGATCCTTTCTGCGATGGTCGGCTACACGCTTGTGAGCGGGGCGACGGTGGGGCGGGAATTTATCGCTCGTTTGAAAGGGGACGTCGAGGACGATAGGATCAAGCTTTGGACTCGCATTGGGTTCGCTTTGACGTGTTTCGTCGGGGTTTTGCTGGCTTTGAATATCCCCAGCGTCGTCGATCTTTGGTATCAGTGGGGCGGGTGCGTGATTGGGGCTTTGCTGATTCCCGTGATCGTGGCCTACGTGGGGAAGGCGGAGCGTCTTAGCAGGACATGGGTCAATGTATCCATGGGTTTGGCATTCGTTTTATCGTTTGCCTGGTTGATTTACGGATATCGAACCAATAATGGCTATTTGAATGTCGCTTTCTTAGACGACCGCTGGTTTTTGCCTACCAACGCGGACGTCGACTCGGGCAAGTGGGGTCAAGCCACGGTTATTCAGCTTGGCACGCTCGTTCCGGGGTTGGTAATCTCCGGGAGCGTCATCGGGCTCGGCAGATTAGCCGGATGGAGGACAAACAAGAATGGTAGATGATCAGAACGTTTCGACGCCGGTAGAGGAAACCGAACACGAGGCCGTTGAGCCCGTGGAGGCGGACCAGGCGGTCGTCGACGAGCACGCGGCCGAAGAGCCGGCGGGTCTTGCCGAGGGAACGGCGAGGCTTACGGTCAAGCGGAACGGCGCGGAGACGGACGTCGAGTTCACCTTCGGGTCGCCCGCTATTATTGGCCGGTTCGATCCCACCGTTGGTCCTATCGACGTCGATCTCGCGTCGCTTCCGGAAGGTTCCTATGTCTCTCGCAAGCATGCGAAGCTGACGTTTGAGGATGGGGTTTGGAAGATCACGGACCTTGGCTCCTCCAACGGAACGTTTATCCTTCGGGACGACTTCGAGCGTGTTGAGGAAGCGGAGCTTGCCGATGGGGACGAGATTGCCCTTGGCAACGCTCGTTTCGTATTCAGGCTTCACTAATCGGCGCTTCGTTTTAAGGCTCGGCGCTTGATCGCCGGGCCGTTCTGTTTGGTGACCCTAGAAGAAGGGAGACTGTAGGCGAGTTTTTTTGCCTGTTCGTTAAAAAATCCCTTCTTTTTCGTTTCGATAAACCAATGCTTCGATTTGTGAAGCGTTGTTTATCAAGAAATTTATCAAAGCGACGCGGTTCGTTCCTTATCGACGCGATGGTTGGGGTGTTCGTCCTGACGATCGCGACGTTGTCTTATCTGTCCCTGACGGTCATCACGCATAAGTCCCAGGTGATCTCCAAGGACGATTCGAAGGCGAGCCAGATGGTTGCGCGGTTGCTGGAGCAGGTCCAGCTCTTGAGCACGCGCGATTTGAACGTCACGACTTTGAAGGCGATGAACCTGGTGGACAGCAGTTCGACCGGGTCGCCTTACAGCTTCACGAATATCCCTCTCGACCAAGGGACGATGTATAGCCCCAGCCAGGCGCTCTCTGCCGGTACGGGCACGATGACAATTACGACGATGGCCAACGGCTCGGCGCAGGTGGTAGCCACGGTTACCTGGCGCTCGACAACCGGCATTACCCGTTCGTTCACATCGGGAACGATCATAGGAGCCTATCGATGAGACGGCGCGGCTTCACCCTTATCGAGCTGCTGACGGCCATGACGGTCATGGGCTTTGTGATTTTGGGGACGTTGACCCTTCTTATCACGGGCATGAAATCGTTTAAGAAGACCACGGCTGACGTCGATATCACCAACCAGAATGCCCAGGCCCTTCGCAGGGTGAGCGAGACCCTCCGACAGGCGATCAACGTGACGATCTCGGGGAACGGGACCGTCGTTTCCTTCAATCTGCCGAAGATGGGCGCGGTGGACTCCGTCACAGGAGAGGCTGAGGTGTTGGACCCGCTTACGAGCGATGGGGTGGCGCGCAGCTATACGGTGAATTTCACGAGCGGCACGTTGGTCGAGCAGCCAGGTGGCCGTGTGCTCGTCAAGAACCTCGCTTCAAAAGACCCTCAGGTCGGCTCGGCCCAATATAACCAGGCTTACACACCCTTCCAGTTGACGACGTTCGGTTCCTATCGCGCTGTGACCGTCAACTTGATTACAACCCAGGCCCTCACCGACCAGACGCGCAACATGCGCATGAAGACGACTGCGGTCGTAAGGAACGCCAAATGAAAACGCGGATTTCCGGCTCCGTTTCGGTCTATGTCCTGCTCACGATGGTCGTCCTCTTGACAGCTTGTCTCGGCGTGGGAGCCCTTTCCATCGGCACCATGACCCGCTCCACGAACGAGAAGAAGAGCATCGCCGCGTTCGAAGCCGCCCAAGCTGGGCTCGAATGGACGATCACGGACGGTTACAAGAATCTGGACAATACTCACGGAGTCTTCGCCGTGACGACTTACAACATGAGCAGCACCCTGAACGCGATAGCGCCGGGGTGTGTAGCGTCGAGCCGAATCGACCCCAACGCGGATGCCAGCTACGCATGGATCACCTCTACGGCTACCGTCAATGGAGTTACCCGCAGCGTACGGGCGTTGATTACCTCCCACAACGTCGGTATTTGGAACAATGCGATCTTCGCGGGGACGGGGGCTAGCGGTAAGGCGATCAACGGTAACGTCGATATCCGCGGCTCCGTGCATATCTTGGGGGACGGCGAGGAGTTTTCCGACCTCAACAACAACGGTAAGTGGGACGCGGCGGAGCCTTTCACGGACAAGAACAAGAACGGCGTCTGGGACCCGGGCGAGCCTTTCACCGACGTGAACGGGGACGGCGTTTGGAACGCGGCGGAGCCTTTTAACGATTCGAACAACAACGGCATCTACGACCCGCCCCTTACGCAAACCGATTTGAACTCGTCCTTTGGAGGCAATGCCTACATCGGAAACAACTACAGCGGCATGCCCGCGGGCTTGGAGGCGATGGTTCCCACGGCTCCCAGACCCGGCGGCATCGAGTCGCTCAGCACCGAGGTCCGGGTCAAGCACGGTCAGATCGCCGTTAACGGCAGCGCCTCGATCGGTTCGAACTCCGTTATCGACGGAGGAACCAGCAAGGCGACCATCGACGGGGCGTACGTTTCCGACGGCTGGACGGGTAACCAGGGTGCGAATTCCGTCTACAGCGACAACGGAACGACGAACGGTTACGACCTCAGTGCCCTTGGAATCCAATTTCCCCTTATCAGCGGAATCGGGGCAGATCCCTACACCGACAAAACCGGAAACGTCTGGACGACTCAAGACTCTTATCTGACTACGAAGAGCTTGCTCGTCCCCGTCAGTACGATCACTTCGACGACGTCGAGCTTCAGCTACGCCGACGGCAACGGAAATTCAATCAGCTTTACGAAGGCAAGCGCGGGGCACCCGGCGCTGCTCAGCGTCACGGGGATCGTTCGTATCGCAGGAGACCTTCAGATAGGGGCGAAGGATTCGCTTACTTACTCCGGCAATGGCACCCTATACGCAACAGGCAACCTGAAGATCGATGGGGACCTCTTACCTGCCGCCGGACTCGTTTTTCCAACTACCACCCGGATGGGATTTATCGCCAAACAAAACATGTACCTGGCTTCCGGAAACGGTTCCTCCCAGCTTTCGATGGCGGGAGCCTTTTACGCCCAGGGAACGATCTATAGCGCCAAACAGAACCAGATCGCGGGGACGTTCGTGGCGAACTACTACGACATGGGGAACAACGTTCCCAACATCTACCAAGTGCCCTCCTTGCCGCAGAACATGCCTCCGGGGATGCCAGGCGACAAGAACTACTACACGATCAGAGTGAAGACTTGGAGACAGCGGGACGCCACCAGCATTCTCAAATGAGATCCCCTGTTTCCGGCGAACACGGCGGCTGCCTGGACACTCCCAGCGCAGCCGTTTCGCTTTTTGCAGCTTGGAGGGGAGGGGGGGTAGGAGGGGAGGGGGTGATGGACGTGATGGACGTGATGGAAGTGATGGACGTGATGGAGGTGATGGACGTGATGGAGGTGAGGGAGGTGATGGAGGTGAGGGGGTAGCTGGTGGGCCGGCTGGGACTCGAACCCAGGACCCACGGCTTAAAAGGCCGTTGCTCTAACCGACTGAGCTACCAGCCCACCAGCTTGAAGATGGTACCAGACCGAACTGTACTGCCGCAAAGGGCTCCAGGCCGGTAACCTATTGTCCCTATGACGACTCTCCTCGCCACCTGGCGCGAACCGGGCAAGGTCGCCCTCGACGCCGCATGGCAGGCCCGCGCAGCGGGCGCCGACCTCAAGACAGTCCTCGAAAAGGGTCTCGCCGCTTGCGAGCTCGATCCCTCTCTTCTTGCCATTGGCCTCGGTTCGCTTCCCAACGCGGACGGCGATTTGGAACTCGATGCAGCGATCATGGATGGGCGGGATTTGTCGGCGGGCGCAGTTTGCGCCGTGCGCGGGATCGTCCCGGTTATCTCGGTCGCGCGAAAGGTTATGGATGAGACGCCCCATGTGATGTTGGCGGGAGAGCAGGCTCGGCGCTTTGCTATCGCGAAGGGTTTTCGCCCTCAGAACCTGATGACGGAAGAGAACTGCCGCCGCTTCGCGGAGTGGCAGAAGACGCCGGAAGGGACGACGGATTCCTACTACCACGCTGTGGACGGCAACAACCACGGGGACACGGTGACGATGCTTGGGCGCGATCCCGACGGGCACATGGTGGCGGCTTCATCGACGAGCGGCCTTCAATGGAAGCTGCCGGGGCGGGTTGGGGACTCGCCAATCGTCGGGGCGGGCATTTACGCGGACGACGAGGTTGGTTGCGCGGGGGCTACCGGGCTTGGCGAGGAGCTTTGGAAAGCGTGTGCTTCGTTCCGAACCGTCGAAGCCATGCGCCGAGGACTCACCCCTCTCGAAGCCTGCCGCGACACGATCCGGCACATGAAGAGGCGTCAGATCCACGCTACCGACATGCCTTGCGTCGTGATCGCCATGAACAAGGAAGGCGATTTCGGCGCGGCGACGACGACCGACGAATTCCCCCTCTGGAGCAGTCGCGACGGCGTGCAAGAGATGTGCGTCTATCGCGCCGAAGAAGTCTAAATGGCAAAGCTGATCGGCACGGCTGGGCATGTCGATCACGGCAAGACGACGCTTATTCGGGCGCTTACCGGCATCGACGCGGACCGGCTCCCCGAGGAAAAGCAACGGGGCATGACGATCGATATTGGCTTTGCCTATATCGATCTGCCGGATGTGGGCAGGGTCTCGATCGTAGACGTGCCCGGGCACGAGCGATTCCTTTCGAACATGCTGGTTGGGGCATTGGGGATCGACGTCGCGCTTCTTTGCGTAGCGACGGACGAGTCTGTGAAACCGCAGACGCGGGAGCATTTGGAAATTCTCACGCTGTTGCCGGTCGAGAAGCTTGTCGTCGCTTTGACACGGGCCGACTTGGCCGACGACGCGCAACGCGAGTTGGCGGCGCTTGAGACGGCGGAGCTGATTGAAACGACGCGATTTGGGAAGGCTCCCACGGTTTTCGTTTCCGCGGAGACCGGCGAGGGGCTGGAGGCGCTTAAGACGGCCCTCCACGATGCTCTCTTGGCGGCAACGGCTGCGGAGGACGATGGGCCTTGGTATCTGCCGATCGACCGTGTTTTCAGTGTGAAGGGGCATGGCTGCGTCGTTACGGGGACGCTTGCTCGGGGCGAGGTGAAGCTTAACGATCTCGCCTATTTGGAACCGGGGCATACGGAGGTCCGCGTGCGGGCCATTCATAGCCACGACGAGGAGATGACCAGCGGTGAGCGAGGGCGTCGTATCGCGCTCAATCTGGGGGGCGTGAAGGTCGAGGACGTGCAGCGCGGGCAAGCGGTGGGCGCAACAGGAGCACTGTTCGAGACGAAGTGCCTCGATGCCCGTGTGACCTGGATCAAGCCTGCGGATCATGCTCAGAGGGTGCGCGTCTCGGTAGGGGCCGAGGAAGTTCTGGGCAAGGTTTTTCTTAACGACGAGGATTCGGACCTCGTTCAGCTTCGCCTCGAACAGCCGATCGCCTGCGCCTTGCATCAGCCGCTTGTCGTTCGCAGGCATAGTCCTCCGGATTTGTTGTGTGGGGGGCGGGTCGTCGTTCCGCTGGCTCACTCCCGCCGCCGGTCTGAGGCGGTCGCGAAGGTGGCGGCGAAGGACGACGGGAGCGCGATCTTGGAAGTGGTGGCGGCTTCGCCGACTGGGATTGCCACGGACGAGATTTGCCGACGGCTCGGCAAGGCACGGCAGACGTTGGGGGACACGTTCGAAAGGCTGCTGGGGGAGAAGAGGCTCCTTGGCTTCGCGGGGCTCTGGTTCGAGCCTGCGGCGTTCGAGTTGGCGACGGCTCGGTTCTTGCAGGCACTCGGCAAGCTTCATGAAGCTCAACCGATGGCGTCGTGGCATCCGCGAGAGAAGGTCGTGGCAGAGACGAGGCTTGGCTGGGAAGGGAAGTCGCTGGACCGGATCGTGGCTTACCTCGTGGAAGCGGGAAGGGTGCAGGCGAGTCCAGGAGGGATTCGGAAGACGGATTTTCAACTCCGGCTTACAGATCGGCAGCGGAGCTTTTTGGATCGGGTGGTAGCGGAGATCGTGAAGGAGACCGTCAACACGCCCAACGCCCATCAGCTATCGCTTTCGCTCCACGTGCCCCAGCAGGCTATCGACGAAGTCTTGAGGCTTGGCGTTCAGGCGGGGGAGATCGTGGAGTTCGAGGGGGGCATTTTCTATGTGCCTTCGCAGCTTTTGGCGCTTCAGGAGCGGATCGCGGCGCTGTTTGGGAAGAAGCACTTCTCGGCGGCGGAGGCGCGGGACGCCTTGGGGACTTCGCGGAAATATATCATTCCGCTGCTCGAGTACTTCGACCGGCAGCGGTTTACGCTGCGGGTTGGGGACAATCGCGTGGTTGCTTAGGTTTTTGGTGACGCCGCTCCTGTCTTCGGTTACGAGTCCGGTGCCCCCTCTCCCCCGGCCCCTCCCCCGCGGTGGGGGGAGGAGAGGTTTTTAGCGCGATAGCGCTCTGTGTCTAACCTCTATCCCCGACCCTTTCTCCTGATCTCATCAGGAGAAAGGGGGTTATCCGAGGACTCTGGCGAGGGCTTCTCGGAAGCTGGGGTGGCGGACGAGGATGTGGCGGACGTCCCCGTAGCCTTCCAGGAGGAGTTTTGCGGCCAATTGCTGGCCTTCGGCGACTTCGAAGCGGATGCCGGTTGGAGTTTCGGTGACTTCCACTTCGAAGGGGTTGGCGAGGGCGAGGGCTCCGGGGTGGTCGTTGGTTTCCACGGTTACGGTGCTCGAAGAGAGGGACCGAACGAGGGCCTGCGGGGAGTCGGAGAAGATTACTTGCTGATCCTTCAGGACGACGACGAGGTCGGCGAACTCGGCCAGCTCGGCGGCGTTGGTCGTGTAGACGAAGGTCATTCCCTCTGCGCGGCGGTCTTGGAGGAGACGCCAGAGGCGGTCTCGGGTCCATGGGTCAAGGTGGTCGAGGTCGCCGTCGGAGGCCATAAGTCCGGGGGTATCGATCAGGGGTTCGATGAATCGGGCGGCGACTTGCTGGCTTGTCCCAAGGTTGGCGATGGAGCGGTTTCGATCGTCCCAGAGGCCGAGGGCGCTCAGGGCGTCGGCGATCCGAGCGCGGTCTTGGTCACCCAAGGCTCGCTTGGCGATGGCGCTGGGGCGGTCTCGGCGGACGAAGGCTGTTTCATCGACGGAGAAGACGCTTTCCGGGCGCATGACCTCTCCCCGGGTGGCCTTTTCACGCCCCGAGACGACGCCCAGCAGCTTCGATTTGCCGGAGGCGGCAGGGCCGACGATGGCGACGAAGCTGCCGGCGGGAACGGCGAGGGTGAGGGTGGGGCCTCGGTCGAGAAGGGCGACGTGTTCGAACGCCAGGTGGCTGGATGTCCGTTGCCGCTCACGTCGCCGCAGCATCTCGTTAGGCCGGGAGGACGAGGAGGTCCTTCGGCGACTTCGTCAGAATTTCGACGCCCGATTCGGTGACGAGCACGTCGTCCTCGATTCGCACGCCGCCAAAGCCGGGGATGTAGACGCCGGGTTCGACCGTCCAAACTTGTCCGACCTCGAAGACGTCGGTGCTGGTCGGGCTCATACGGCCCGCGTCGTGAACGAGGGCGCCGAGCCCGTGGCCGAGGCCATGGCCGAAGTATTGAGCGAAGCTCTTCTCGTCGAGAATCTTGCGGGCGAGGCCATCAACATCCGATGCCTTCGCGCCGGGGCGGATGGCTTCGATGGCGGCAACCTCGGCTTTCAGGACTTGCTCGTAGACTTCGCGGTGGCGGTCGGTGGATTCGCCGACGACGACGGTGCGCGTGATGTCGGAGCAGTAACCCTCGAACTTCGCGCCGAAATCCATGGTGAGGAAATCGCCCTTTTCGAGCTTCTTCTCGCTTGCCTTGCCGTGGGGGCGAGCGCTGCGCTCGCCGCTGACGACGATGGGGGCGAAGGCCAGCTCGGCGCCGTGGCGACGGATGTAGAACTCGATCTCGAGGTCGATGTCGTATTCGGTTACGCCAGGTTGGATGTGGGGCTGGATGTGGGCGAAGCAGGCGTCAGCGATGCCACAGGCCTGCTTGATCCGGTCAATCTCCGAGGCGTTCTTGACCATTCGGAGGTTCTGGAAGAGGTCTTCGGCTCCGAACAGCTCGACTCCGGCGAGGCGGTCTCGCCACTTTTCGTAGTTGGCGTAGGTGACGCTGGCGGCTTCGAAGCCGACTTTCGAGAGGCCGAGCTCTTTGATTTGCGCGCCGAGGAATTCGTCACCGGTGGTCGGGCTCTTGAACCAGGCGGTTGGGAGGTCCTTGACCTGCTCCTCGGCTTGGAGGGTGTAGCGGCTATCGGTGATGAAGATGCCTTTATCGGCGGAGACGACGGCCATGCCCGCGGAGCCGGTGAATCCGGTGAGCCAGGCGACGTTCGGCAGGTCGCTGACGATGAGGGCGGGGACATTCTTGGCGGCCATGGCGGCACGCAATCGATCCAGATTCGACATTAAATAACCTCTCTCTCTACGTTCTGAATTGCTTGCAGGGCCATTACATATCCAAAGCCGCCGAACCCGACGATCTGTCCGAGGGTGATGGGGGCGATGACGGAGTGCCGCCGGAATTCTTCGCGGGCATGCACGTTGCTCAGATGAACCTCGACGATGGGGAGGCGGACGCTTACCAGGGCATCGCGAAGGGCGATGGAGTAGTGGGTGAGGCCGCCGGGGTTGATGACGATGGCGTCGGCCCAGCGCCGATGCTCTTGGATCGTATCGATCAGGGTTCCCTCGGAGTTGGATTGAAGGATTCGGACTTCCATTTCCATTCGTTCGGCGGCCGCTTTGATTTCGGCGTCGATCTCTTCAAGGGGCTTTTTGCCGTAGACGTCCGGCTCACGGAAGCCGGTCATGTTGAGGTTCGGTCCGTGCAGCACGAGGACCTTCAGGGGATTAGCGTTCATTCAAAAGTTCCTTCAGCTTTTCCGGGACGATAACGTCCTCGGGCAAAAGGTGGGGGATGCCTTCGACTACGGGGAATCCGTGGCCGCCCGTCGTGCAGACCAGATAGTCGCCTTCTTCGCGCAGCGCGGGGCGCTCGTCACAGACGGGGCAAGCAAGTATGGCGAGCAGGTCTTTATCGATCACGCGAGGACTTCCCGGTAGATTTCGGCCGTTTGGCGCGCGGACTCGATCCAGTCGAATTGCTTCGCCCGCGCGAGCCCTCTTTTGCGCAGGTCGTCAAGCTTACTCGAATCTGCCAACAGAGCTTTGATCGTATCCGCCCAGTGGGCGGGGTCCCAGGTGGGTTCGACGACCGCGGCGTCGCCGGCGATTTCGGGGAGGGCGCCTCCCGTGCTGCAGATCACGGGGCAGCCGCAGGCGAAGGCTTCGACGACGGGGATGCCGAAGCCTTCATGGCGACTGGGGGCGAGGTAGAGGGCGGCTCCGCTGTAGAGGGCACAGAGGTCTTCGTTGGAGACGTAGCCAGAGGCTTGGGCTCCGGCGGTTTCCTCTCCCCAACCGGATTTGCCGGTGATCACGAGTTTCGCTCCTGCTTGGCTGGCGGCTTCCACTGCAAGGTTCATGTTCTTTCGGGGCCAGCGGGTTCCCACGGTGAGAAGGTAGGGCGGCTGGATGCCGAGGCGATTGAGGGTGGGAGAAGGGTCGGGGTCTTGCCGGACCCAGGGGGGCAGGCCGTTGTAGATGGCGACGGTTTTGCCTTTGGCGGCGGGGATGTAGCTTTCGATTTCGGATTGGCAGGTCTTCGAAACGGCGATGACCTTTCGGGCTCGGCGGACGGATGCGGGGATCGATTTTTGGAGGATCAGGCGGTCCCGGGGTTTGAACCACTCGGGGCCGATGAAGAAGGACACATCGTGGATGGTGGTGATTCCGCGGTCGCCGACGAGGGGGCTGAGGCTGTATTGGGTGTGGATCGCGCGGGCTCCCATTTTTCTCGCCCGGAGGGGAAAGGAGACGAAGCTCCACCAGCGGGAGGTCTTGGCGGGGAGGTGAACCCATTCGAAAGCGGGAGATTCGGGAATTCCCGAAGGCTTGGGGGCGTTAGAAAATAAAAGGTAGCGCAGATTGGGTTCCAAGTGCGCCAGGCCGTGCAGTAGGCCGGTCCAGTAACTGGAGTCGCCAGTGTTCGTTCCGGATACGAGCCGGGCGTCGAGAGCGACGGTGTTTGGCCCGTTTCCTGCTACCATAGAAAGTCTTATAACAGATTCGAGCAATCATTCTGCAAGGAGCATCGAAAGATGAAGAAACGAAAACCGCCGGTCGTACTAGCAACCATCCTCGTTGTGCTGGTCGTTGGCGTCGGCATCGTCTACGCGCCACGGGGCAGCAGCGAGCCAGAGCAGCAACAGCAACCGACTCCTCCGCCCGAGACCCAAGAGAGACCCAAGGTTTCGACCTCCGAGGCATCGGACGCTATCAAGTCGATGATGAAGTCGGGTGGCGGCAGCCCACAGGACAAGATGCCTTCCGGTGGCCCTCACGTCATCGGCCAGGACAACGGTTCCTCGGTGAAGGTGATGAAGGCTCCGGCCGGCTACAAGCCGATGCCGAACGATTCGAGCATCTCCAGCCAGTGGTACACGCCCGAGACCAAGAAGTAAGGTCGATCAGGCTTTAACCCAGGGGCGGAAGGACGAGAGTTCTTCCGCCCCTTTCTACGCGTTCGAAGGCGACCCGGTAGACGTCGTCGAGCTGCTTGGAGCCCAGGACGGCTTCCGCAGTATCCACAAGGGTGATTCCGCCCGTTCCCAGGAGAATGGCGCGATCCGCCATGAGGCCGACCATGTTGAGGTCGTGCATGGCGGCGATGACGGTGTGGCCCTTGGCGGCGAGGTCGCGTACGGCTCGGCAGATTTCCAGTTGGTGGGTGACGTCGAGGTGGGTCGTGGGCTCGTCGAGGAGGAGGATATTGGCTTCCTGGGCGAGGGCGCGGGCGATGAGGACGCGCTGCTTTTCTCCTCCGCTGAGCTCGTCGATGGGGCGGTCGGCGAAGGGGAGGCAGTCGGCGAAGTGCATGGCTTCCTCGGCGACCCGGACGTCGTCCGGGGTGTCGGCGAGGCCAGAGGACCAGGCGATGCGGCCCATGAGGACGATTTCTCGGACGGAGAAGCGGAAGGGGATCACCTCTTCTTGAGGCACGACGGCGATCTTTCGGGCGACCTCTTGGACGGACATCTTGCTCAGGGGGGCGTCTTCGACGAAGATTTCGCCTTTGGTGGGAGCGAGGAGTCCGCTGAGGGTTTTGAGGAGGGTGGATTTGCCGGAGCCGTTGGGGCCGAGGATGGCGGTGACGGTGCCGGGGGTGAAGGCGAGGGTGACGTCGCTCAGCACATCGCGGCGGGGGTAGCCGCAGGAGATTTTTTCGCAGCGGAGGGAGCTAGCCGAGTCCATCTTCAATCACACCGCTGCTAAAGACGCGGAAGAGGGCCGCGTATTCGCCGTTCTTTTCCATCAATTCCTTGTGGGAGCCCGTTTCGATGACTTCGCCCCGGCGCAGGTAGAGGATACGGTCGGCGCGGGCGGCGGTGGTGAGGCGGTGGGCGATGAAGAGGGTAGTGCGCTGCTTCATGACCTCGGTGAGGGCTTCCGTGACGACCTTCTCGCTGGTGGCGTCGAGGGCAGAGGTGGCTTCGTCGAGGAGGAGGAGGGTGGGCCTGCGGACGAGGGCGCGGGCAATGGCGACGCGCTGCTTCTCGCCTCCGCTTAGGCCGGATCCGCCCTCGCCGATGACCTGTTCGAAGCGTAGGGGGGAACGGTCGACGATGACGTCCACGTGGGCTTGGCGGCCTGCTTCTTCCAAGGCTTCTTCAGAGGCATCGGGGGCGCCGAAGCGGACGTTTTCGGCGATGGTTCCGGCGAAGAGGAAGGTCTGTTGGGGGACGACGCCGATTTGGCCTCGCAGCCAGCTTTTTCTGAGCTCGCGCAGGTCTACGCCGTCGAAGGTGATGATGCCTTTCGTCGGCTCGTAAAAGCGGAGGACGAGGTCGGCAATGGTGCTCTTTCCGGCTCCGCTGGGGCCGACGAGGGCGAGGGACGTGCCGGGCTCGATGGTGAAGCTGACGTTGCAGAGGGCGGGAGTGCCGTCGGGGTAGGCGAAGGTGACGTCGCGGAATTCGATCTTGCCCTTGGGGTTTTCGAGGGCTCGGCCTTCGTTCTCTCCGTGCTCGTCGGGTTGGTCGAGGACTTCGGAGTAGATGCGCTCGGAGGCGGCTTGAACCTGATTGTAGGTGGTGTTGACGGAGCCGATGTTCTTTGCGCCCTGGTTGATGGTGTCGAGGGCGAGCATGAGGGCGGCGAGGTCGCCGACTTGGAGGTTGCCGTAGAAGGCGAGGTAACCGCAGACGACGAGGACGGCGCCGAGGGCGATGGCTCCGATCATCTCGACGAGGGGGCGAAGGACGGCCTGGGTTCGCACGGCCTTCATTTGGCTTTCGAAGGTGGTTTCGACGCTCTTGCGGTAGGTGGCTTCTACCCGTTCTTCGGCGGCGAAGGCTTTAACGACCCGGGTGCCTTGGAGGGCTTCCAGGGTCATGGCATTCAGGTCGGCGAGGTCGGATTGGACCATCGATTGGGCGCGGCGCATCTTCTTGCCGTTGCGCTGGATGACGATGGCCATAGGAGGGAGGAAGGCGAGGGTGACGAGGGCGAGCTGCCACTGGTTCGTGATGATCCAGAAGAAGGCGAGAGCGGCTTTGAGGGGGCCGTCGATGCTGTCACGGATGATGGTGACGGCGGTTTGGTAGATGCCGACGTCGTTGGTGAGGATGCTCTGGATCGTGCCGGACCGGGTTTGGTTGAAGTAGCCGATGGGCAGGCGCTGGAGCTTCGAGAAGAGGCTGATACGCAGGTCGGAGGCGAGGCGGGAGGCGGCGCGGCTGAGGTAGTAGGTTTGGCCGCGGGTGAACCAGTATTTGAGGCCGAAGAGGACAATGACGGCGAGTCCCATCCAGGTGAGGAATTCGATGGAGCCGGGGGTTTTTTGGCCCGCGCGCTGGATGGCGTTGATGCTGTACTTGACGATCGGTATCTGGATGGCGGTCAGGACCGAGGTGATGCCAACGCAGATGAGGCCTTTCAGGATCGTGGGCCGCTGGGTTTTTAGCTCGGCGGCGAGGCGTCTGTCGAATTTCTGGAAGAGTTTGAGCGCCAGGTCAGAACTCCGCGTTGCCGGGAGTTCGGTGATAGGGGATCACGTCCCGGATGTTCTTCATGCCCGTTACATACATCAGCAGCCTTTCGAAGCCGAGGCCGAACCCGGAGTGGGGGGCCGAGCCGAAGCGGCGCAGGTCGAGGTACCACCAGTAGGGTTCCAGCGGCAGCCCGAATTCGCCGATCTTCCTCTCCAATACGTCGAGGCGTTCCTCGCGTTGCGATCCGCCGATGATTTCGCCGATGCGGGGGGCGAGGACGTCCATGGCGCGGACGGTCTTGCCGTCTTCGTTTTCGCGCATGTAGAAGGCTTTGATCTCCTTCGGGTAGTCGGTGAGGATGACGGGGCGGCCTACCTTTTCCTCGGTGAGCCAGCGCTCGTGCTCGCTTTGGAGGTCGGCTCCCCAGAAGACGGGGTATTCGAAGCTTTGGCCGCTCTCCTCCAGCATCTTGATCGCCTCGGTGTAGGTGAGGCGTTCGAAGGGGCTGGTGACGACGTGTTCGAGGGTTTCGAGAAGCTGGGGCTCGATGCGCTGGTTGAAGAATCCGAGGTCTCCGGCGCAGTTGTCGAGGATGTCGCCGATGACTTCCTTCAGGAATTCTTCGGCGAGGTTCATGTCGCCTTCGAGATCGCAGAAGGCCATCTCGGGCTCGATCATCCAGAACTCGGCGAGGTGGCGGCTGGTGCTGGAGTTTTCGGCGCGGAAGGTGGGCCCGAAGGTGTAGACGTTGGTGAGGCCGAGGGCGAGGGTTTCGGCTTCGAGCTGTCCACTGACGGTGAGGAAGGACGGCTTGCCGAAGAAGTCGGTCTCGGGGTTTTGGCTCTTCAGCCGGTAGGCGTGCTGTCCCTTTCCTTCCAGCGGTTCGTTGGTTTCCAAGAGGGTGGAAACGGCGAACATCGCGCCGGCACCTTCGCAGTCGCTGGCGGTGATGATGGGGGTCTGGATGTAGTGGAAGCCCCGCTCATAGAAGAATTTGTGGATGGCGTAGGCGGCTTGGGCGCGGACGCGGAAGACGGCTCCGAAGGTGTTGCCCCTTACTCGCAGGTGGGCTATTTCTCTTAGGAACTCCATGGTCGCGCCTTTCTTTTGGAGGGGGTATTTCTCGGGGTCGGCGGGGCCGTAGAGCTCGACGCCTTCGGCGAGGAATTCGACGGCTTGGCCAGCGGCGGGGGACTCGACGATTTGGCCGTCGAAACGGACGCAGGAGCCGGTGGTGATCTGCTTGAGCGTGGCTTCGGGGACGACGCCTTCGTTGACGATGACCTGGAGGTCTTGGAAGCAGGAGCCGTCGCTGAGCTGGACGAAGGAGAGGCCCTTGCTATCGCGGCGGGTTTTCACCCAGCCGTAGGCGGACGTTTTGGTGCCTGGGGGTAGGTGAAAGAGGTCACGGACGTAGGTTCGCCGATAGTCCATAGATGCGGGGGAGTGTACCGCTTGGCGCGGGCGGAACCGTAAGCATTGGCTTTGCGTGGGTTGGAAGGCAGCGCTCTGTTCTCTAACCTCTATCCCCTGCCCCTTTCTCCTGAGCTCATCAGGAGAAAGGGGTTCTGAGGGCTGTTATTAGAATTCGGCGTGGAGGGCTTTGGTGGTGCTTTGTAGCTCGGAGTGGCCGTCGAGGAACATGTACATGGCGGCTTCGACTTCCTTGGCTTGTTCTTCCATGACGAGGCTTCCGCTTTCGGGGAAGGTGACCACGTCGGCGTTAGGCCAAGCGGCTCGCCATTTGTTCAGGTGGTCGGCGGAGAAGAGTTTGTCTTTCATTCCCCAGAGGACCTGGAGGGGCTTTTGGGCGAGGGATTCTCGGCGGACCCAGAGGTCGTAGAGCCAGGTGCTGGAGCCTATGTAGCCTTGGGCGAGGACGTGGGCGCCGTGGCGGTCGGAGGCTTTGGAGAAGGGGCCGGTGTATTGGGGATAGACCTTGCCGGCGACCTTTTGCTTCTGCTCGACCATGCCGTGGACGAGGTGGGAGAGGCCGGTGTTGGTGGCGGTGAGGGCGAGTTTGCCCATGGGACCATGCATCCGGTGGTCGAATTTTTGGAAGCTGGTGTCGTTTTTGAGGGACCAGAGGAAGGAGTTGACGACGCAGATGCGGTTGATCCTGCCGGGGTTATCGATGGCGTAGGAGAGGGCGATGGGGCCGCCGAAATCGTGGACTACCAGGCTGAAGGTGGACAGGCCGATGTGGTCGAGCAGCTTTTTGAAATTGCGGGCGTGGGCCTCGGGGGTGTAGCTCCAGCGGGCCGGCTTATCGGAGAGGCCGAAGCCGATGTGGTCCATGGCGATGCAGCGGTGCTTTGTGGAGAGGTCGCGGATGAGGCCGCGCCACATAAAGGACCACGTGGGGAAGCCGTGGACGAAGATGACGGGTTCGCCTTGACCGTCGTCGACGTAGTGCATGCGTCCGCCGTCGACGTTCGCAAATTTGGACACAAAGGGGAATTGACTGTCGTCCAGCCATGGCGCAACGGTTCTGTCGCCTGCAATGCTCATCAGTACCTGCTCCTTCGCGAAGAGTGTTTGATCGAGTCTGAGACCGCATTTAGGATACGACGCGGGGGCTTTGCACCCCAAGGTTATGAACAGTTTTTTAACATTCTTGCAGCCGGTTTAGCCGGGCAGATATGGCGGCGTTTCGGCAAAGCGGCCTACTTTGAGGCCTTCCAGGCTGTATAATTCTTAAAACCCCCTGACGGTTTTTTGCGGGCATCCGTATGTCCGCCGAATTCGTCTGTTTGCTGGGTGGGGTTGGCGGAGGAAGAATGACTAAATACATCTTTGTAACAGGCGGCGTTGTAAGCTCTATCGGAAAAGGAATCACCACCGCGAGCCTGGGCCGACTCCTCCGCAACCGAGGCTTTACCGTCGCTCCCCTCAAGCTCGACCCTTATATCAACGTCGACGCGGGCACGATGAACCCCTTCCAGCATGGGGAAGTGTTCGTTACGGACGATGGGGCGGAGACGGACTTGGACTTGGGGCACTACGAGCGGTTTATGGATGTCGCCTGCTCGGCGGGGTCCAGTGTGACCACCGGCAAGGTTTACCGGAACGTGATCGACGCGGAGCGGCGTGGCGACTATCTTGGCGCGACGGTGCAGGTCATTCCCCATGTGACGAACGAGATCAAGCGGGCTATCGTCGCCCTTGCCAAGGAGCAGGAGGCGGATGTGGTGATCGCGGAGATCGGCGGTACCGTGGGCGACATCGAGTCCTTGCCGTTCTTGGAGGCGATTCGCCAGATGCGGACGGATGTGGGCATCGAGAACACGATGTATGTCCATGTGACGCTCGTGCCGACGGTCGGGCCTTGGGGCGAGGTGAAGACGAAGCCTACTCAGCACTCGGTTTACAAGCTGCGCGAGATCGGCATTTCGCCGGATGTATTGGTTTGCCGCACGGAAGTGCCTTTGCCGCACGACGTGAAGGAGAAGATTTCTCTGTTCTGCGGGGTTCCGCCGCAGGCGGTCATCGAATCGATGAACGTGGAGACGATTTACGAAGTGCCGCTGACCTATGAGGATGCGGGGCTAGGGGACTTCGTTTGCAAGCGGCTTGGGCTTGAAGAGCGGAAGGTGAATTTGACGGAGTGGTCTTCGCTCGTGCAGACCCTGAAGAATCCCAAGAACAAGTGCACGATTGCGGTCGTGGGTAAGTACACGAGCAACGGGGACGCGTATAAGTCGATCGGCGAATCGCTGATCCATGCGGGGATTCCGAACGATGCGGATGTGAAGATCCGGTGGATCGAGAGCGATGCTTTTGAGCATGGGCTTCCGCCGCAAGAGGTTTTGGGCGATATCGATGCTTTGGTGGTGGCTCCTGGTTTTGGCGGGCGCGGGATCGAAGGGAAGATCGAGGCGATCCAATATGCTCGGGAGCAGGGGATTCCGTTCCTTGGCATCTGCCTGGGCTTGCAGATGGCGGTCATAGAATTCGCTCGGCACGCCTGCAACTTGGTGGGAGCGAACTCGGAGGAAATGTCTTCAGACGCTCCGTATCCGGTGATCCACCTTTTGCCGGAGCAGAAGGGGGTTACGACGAAAGGGGCGACGATGCGGCTGGGATCTTGGCCTTGCAACGTCGTGAACGGGACGTTGGCGCACCGGCTTTACGGCTCGACGCGGATCGACGAGCGGCACCGGCACCGGTATGAGGTGAACAACGACTTCCGCGAGAAGCTTCAGGAGCACGGGATGGTGATCTCGGGTGTTTCGCCGGACTACCGACTGGTGGAGATGATCGAGATTCCTGGGCATCCGTTCTTCATTGCGACCCAGGCGCATCCGGAGTTCAAGTCTCGGCCGAACCGGCCGCATCCGTTGTTCCGGGGGTTGGTCGAGGCGGCGATTCAGAAGAAAGCGGCTGTAACGGCCTAACCGTTTCGAGTGCGGCGATCATGCCGTCGTCTCCAAATGCGAGGCGACGCCTCGCTGCAAAAGTGCTCTGACCGAAGTCGTCGCTCGCAGGCTGAATCAATCGTCGTACTTCACATCGTACATGTCGAGTTCCTTTTGTAGGAGAGATGGCGCGTCTAAGGCAGGTGGAACAGGTTGGCAATGGATCGGGATGCGGACCTCTCTTGCTTGAGCAATGTTCTCTGCGTGGATCTTCGCCTGGATTTCGAAAGTTCGCTCCGCGTCTGGGTTCGGTAGTTTCACGAAAAAGCGCGGCAGTTTGACCGGACGCCCATGATTTACCTGATGCACCTCAATGCTTAAGCGCCGGCGGTCCTCGGAGATGCGGAAGAAGGGCTGAAGAGCGGGCTGATAGTCCTCGTTTCGTGGGTAGAACGGCGGCACTACGCAAGGAAGGTCGTTTGGAATTCTTGGTCGCTCAGGCCTTTCCGGTTCGTCCGGCAAGTCGTCGTCTGAATACGCGATGAGATCAGTCGGTAGTTCGAATTCGACTAGGAGTCCGGTGGCGGGAGCTGAGCCGATGTTAACCAAGTTCAAGAGAACCTTTGCCATCCGTTCAGTTGACTCCCGGAGGTCGAATAGCTCAATGGCCCATTCACGAAAAGCGCGTAGGTGGGTATCCCAATCTTTTCGAAAGGCTAGGGTGGTGCGCGGTCCGATGAGTCGTCCATTGATGCTGCTCGCTAGGCCTTGAGGATCGATATAGATGCTAGGCCTCCCCTTGATTTCACGCTCCCAAAGCGCATTAGTCTCGTCATCGCGAGTTGTTCTTGCGCTTGGGATTCCCACCGTAGCTTTATCACTTCCATCTCGGGGTCGAAGCGAAAGATCAGGCGCCTTCCCAACTTCACTTTCCAGTTTTCTGACTCGCTTCTCCAAATCGCTTTCCGGATCAGTGAATCTCGGGTCTGGTGGGTCGTGAACCTCGAAACCATGCCCCCTAGCAGTCATTCGCAGGGGCATATCGTTCGAGACTATCGCGACATCCGCCCCTGCTTCTCGCCGAAGGATGGCCGAGAGGAGGGTTTGGTGATCTGGCTCGTCATCGTCTAAATCGAATTCTTCGTATTTGCCCTTCGGCTTTCGGTGCTCGATAATCAGCACCAGCCCAGGTCCCACGGTCGCTTCCTTTTGGTTTCCAAGGGCGCCTTCGATTTTCGTAAACAGTTTGCGAAGCCGGTTTTTTACGTTCGAAGCGCCGTTATCCTTGAAGTAATCCAGTTCTCGAAAAACGGTCGCGCTGATCACCAGTACAGTCTCATCACTGCTAGAAATAGCCTTCCAATCCGCCTCTAGGGACGGATAGTGCATGAAGACCTGGGAATCGACGTACAGGTACTTGCGGCTCATGGGGATTGGACCGAAGAGTCCTTATTTTAGCAACCCTTTGGAGGGCGACGTCAGGGTGCATTGGTGCGTTTGACGTAACCCCTTTGGGGTAGGTGTGGGTGGTTTGCCGTTGTTACCAGGGTAGGCCCGTTGGGCCAACCCGTTCGCTATTTGACGGAACCCCCTTTGGGGTTCTGACCGGTTCCGCTCTCCTTATTCGCTCTGTGACGCGAGATGTACCCGACATCCGGGATGCCCGGAGAGCGAAATAATAGAACCGCTTTGGGGTTCTGGTGGATTGTCTGCTCTGACTTAGTTTCTACTAGGCTATTCGGCTGGTCCCGCTAAATGTAGATTGATGCATCTCCGACAGTAGACTATGGCCATGAAGTTGAGGTTTGTGTCGGTCTGTTTGGGAACACCGTTGTTGGGAGCTGTGGCGAATGCTCAGCTTTTGTCGAACGTCACCACCAACGAATTCACCTACATGCACGACCATGCCGAGTACGTCGACGCTGGGGGGCAGCTTAATTCCGTCCGCGACTTTACTCGTTCCGACTTCGAAGGATTGAATACGCTTGCGATCGTTGCCACGACCGACGTTGTCGGGTTCCCGAATGTGTCGGGGGAGATCGGCGGGAACTATGGATCGCTGGTTGGGAACACGCTCTCAAACCAGGCCGATTCGGCGCATATCCATGTGCGGTCCGAGGTCAATACGGCTTTCTTTAACTCAATCGTTTCGGCTGGGCCAAACCGGAACGTCCACGCGGAGCAGTTCGCGACGGGCTGGCAGGATTTCTACTTCTCGCTGACGAGCGCGGCGAACGGGTCTTTCAATGTCTCGTCGCAGGTGTATGGAACGCGTGGCAGCTATCAGATCTCTTTGATCGACCTCACGACGAACACGATCGTTGCCGCCAACATAAACGCTCCGTCGGGCAACTATGCGACGCCGGTCAACCTTGCGCCGGGGAATTACCGCTTGTATTCTCAGATGACGTCGGATGTGATCTTCAACCGGGGCGAGCAGGGGACAATCGACATGTTGGGGACGGAGGGGTGGATCGGTACCTACGACCTGACCCTTAACCCGGCTTCGGCTCCGGTTCCGGAACCGGCTTCTTTGGCTGCTCTCGGTTTTGGCGCGGTGGCTTTGCTTCGGCGTCGGAAGCGCTGAGCGCTTCCAAGTGTGTTTTGACGCAACCCCTTGTTGGGGTTCTTTCCCGGACGTGGTCGTTGCCCACGGCTACACCCTTCGGGGTTTGCACCACCGGGCGCGTTCTACAAGCCAACGCGTAGTGCGTAGCCGTGGGGGCTTATCGCCCAGGCGAAAAGTAGGGCGAACAGGCCGCCTTCGACGGCGACCTTCCCTTTTCCGACAAAATTGCTCAAATTCTGTCCGAAGCTCCGCTTCCGTCTTAAGGGCATTATCCCGTCTCCCGGGTCAGCCTATTTGGCTTTGCACGAAGCTCCAGATAGCGTAAAAGTAGAGTCCGATGCCCACGGCGGGAGGAGCAAGGGCGATGATCCACTTGCGCTTTCTTTTCCAGTTTCGAAGGCTGATCAAGGTGCCCGCCATCCAAACATATGCAAGTGCGAAGACGAAGAGGGTCATGAAAACGAGCGCTATAGCGCCTCCTATGAAGAGAAGCCCAACCCCCATCGGGCCGACATCTTGGCTGTCGCCGTCCATGCCTGGATAAACGTTCTTGCGCTAACGCAGGTTCCGAACGTAGCCTTGCGGTTCTTGCGCGGTAATTTAGCGAAAGGATGAAGCAGCTTTTGGGGTTCATGCTGATCGGTTCCGGCATCGTCGTTGCCGGTTTAAGCCTGCTTCCCTGGATTCAATTTCGGGTGAATACTCCGAGGCGCTATCACTACTACTATGCTGCGCGGGAAGCGTTTCCTTTTGGCATGGCGGGTGCTATCGCGGTTGGCGTTTTTCTGGTTTCGCTGGGGGTGTTTGTTTTGGTTTTGGGGCAGCGGGTTGGCGAGGCGGAGTAGTTGGGGTTTTTTACGCAACCCCTTTTGGGGTTGTTTTTGTGTTGCGGTTTGTTTACCAGGGTAGGCCCGTTGGGCCAACCCTTCGCTTTGTTGCGGAACCCCTTTGGGGTTCTTCTCTTGGAGTGCGTTGAGGGTGCGTGAGTGCGTTTGATGCAACCCCTACAGGGTTGAAACGTCGTTGCGGTTTGGTTACCAGGGTAGGCCGTTGCGGCCAACCCTTCGCTTAATTCTTGAACCCCTTTGGGGTTCATTTCCGGACGGTTTTTTTAGCCTCCAGACGGCGCGTCAGGAGGCAGTGCGTTAGCGGTGTTGCGGACCATGGGCGGGACGCCCATGCCACATGCCGGGATTCCCGGACGTGGTCGTTGCCCACGGGTACACGCTTCGCGTCGGCGCGGAGAATGCGGTCTGTTTGGCGATGGCGCTCGCGAGGGCTGAAGCACTTGGCTATATTTTCGTTTGTTGCGATTTGGGCGTACTCTGTGAGGGCGCGGCATGTTAGCGACTTCTTTTCTGTTTTGGGCGGTAAGCCGTGGTCCGGGGCGTTTCGATAGGCGTTTGATCGGCACTTGGCGGGTGGTCACCGAGCATCGGTATGCGAAGAATACGATGGAGTACGCGATCAGCACTCGTTGGCGGACGAGCATCTTTGGCGACGGCACCTGGCAGCGGAAGATCATCTCGAAAACGAGCGGTACCTGGCGAATCCAAGGGGACGTGGTTACGCTTACGGTGACCAAGTCTCAAGGGGAGACCGATCCGGTGCCGGAGAACACGAGGTTTCGGTTCGTGGCGGGGAAGGGTTGGCTGATTTACCTTCGCGACCCAAAGATGAAGATGGTGCGATTTTCGACGCGTCCGACCGTTTTTTCGGAGAAGCGGGTGGGTTTCGATGGGAAACCGCTAGGGTCGTAGAGGGCCGTTTTTTACGCAACCCCTTCGGGGTAGGTGTGGGTTGTTGGCCGCCTGTACCAGGGTAGGCCTGTTGGGCCAACCCTTCGCTTAATGCTTGAACCCCTTTGGGGTTCATTTCCGGACGGTTTTTTTAGCCTCCAGACGGCGCGTCAGGAGGCAGTGCGTTAGCGGTGTTGCGGACCATGGGCGGGACGCCCATGGAAACCTTGGCCGAGACGGCCAAGCCACATGCCGGGATTCCCGGACGTGGTCGTTGCCCACGGCTACACCTTTCGGGGTTTGTGGGTTACGAACGCTCTGTTTCTTTTCTCGTTTTGCGCGGACGGAACCGCGGCTACACGCTCCGCGTGGGCTGGGAGAGAGCGCTCTGATTGCCTCGTTTGTTCGCACCTCGACAGGTGCGCCTACACGCTTCGCGTCGGTTTGGATGAGGGCTAGGGTTGTCGGTTTTGGTGTTGGTCGGAGGTTATGTTTTCGATGAGGCGGTTGGTGAGGGCTTGGAGGGCGGATTGGGGGCCTTGGTCTATGGCTTCGATGTAGGCGGCGTCGCCGGGGGGTAGGAGGATGAGGCGTTTTGGGACGGGGGGCTTTTCTTCGGTAGGGGGGCGGTCTTTGGAGACGATGGTGGCGTTTCGGATGCGGTCCAGCCATTGGGATTCTTCTGGGGAGCCGGGCGGGATGGGGTTTCCGTTAACCGACCAGCTCGTTTGGGCCTTCCGCTGGGCGTCGATGGACCAATTCAGATAGAAGGAAAGCTCTTTTCCCTCCGCATCGGTCGCATTCAGGTAGATGGATCCTCCGTCCATCGCCATCGCTCCGGTGACAATTCGCAAAGGTTCGACCATGGCTTATGTTTTAGCCGAGATTCCGGCGGCAGTGCGCCAGGCGAGGGCCATGATCGTAAGGACGGGGTTGAAGCCTCCGTTGGTGACATGGACGGAGCCGTCGGCTATGAAGAGGTTTTCGTGGCCGTGGACTTGGCAGTTTGGGTTGCAGACGGAGGTCTTGGGGTCTTCGCCCATGCGGCAGGTTCCGGCTTGGTGTTGGCCTGCGGAGAGGCCGAGGGCGGGCTGGCGGCTTTGGACTTCTTGGGCCCCGCTGGCGGTGAGCCATTCGCGGGCTCGCTCTTGCATGTAGAGTGTGGTTCGGAGGGTTTCGGGGTGTGTGGTTCCGCTCAGGCGGGCTACGGGGATGCCGTGGCGGTCTTCTATGCCTGCGAGTTGGACTCTCGATGTAGGGGAGGGGATTTCGTGGACCGGGCCCATCGCGATGAGGGATCGGCGGTAGTTGCTTCGCATCCAATCTTTGTTGGCTTGGCCCCAGTGGGGGATGGCGGGGGGCTTCCACCACTTGGCGAAGACGATGGGCATCATGACGAAGTCGTCGGCGAGCATGCCTCCGCCCACGATGCCTTCGTTGCCGTGGTTGAAGTTGAGGGTGGCGGTGGTTGCTCCGGGGCCGATGCCGTCCCAGATCGGGTTGGGCATGTAGCCGTAGGCGTGGGCGTAGTAGTGGCCTTGGAGGTTACGGCCCACCTGATCGTGGTTGTTGCCTATGCCGTTCGGTTCCTCCTTCGTTTTGGAGTTGAGGAGGAGGCGGGCGGTTTCGATGGCTCCGCAGGCGAGGACGACCACGTCGGCTTGGATGTCGATGGTTTCGGAGCCCCGGACGACGCGCAGGCCGCTTACTTTGCCTGAGGAGACAACGATCTCCCGGACCATCGTCTCGGGCCAGACTTCGCAGTTGCCGGTGGCGATGGCTTTGGGGATGACGGTGTTTTGGGTGCCGTTTTTGGCATCGACGGGGCAGGCGAAGCCGACGCAGTGTTGGCAATTTGCGCAGGCGGCTCTGCCGTCGCGGGGGGTGCTGTTGATAAGGAGGGGGACGGATTGGGTTTGCCAACCCAGCTTGTTGGCTCCCTCGCGGAGGATGCGGCCTTGGTTATTCAGCGTGTTGGGCGGCATCGGGTATTCGCGGCGGGGGGGCATTTGGGGCGCGGGTGGGCTACCGGCGACTCCGATTTCCCACTCGGCGAGTTCGTAGTAAGGCGCGAGGTCATCGTAGGCGAGGGGCCAGTCGGCGAGAGAGCTTCCCTCGGGCACGCCGTAGGTGGAGGCCATGCGGAAGTCGAGGGGGTGGAAGCGCCAGGCTTGGCCGCCATAGACGAGGGTTCCGCTGCCAATGCAGGAGGCGTTGTTGTTATAGCCCTCACCGATGGGGTTTACGACGTGCTCGCGGCCTTGGGGGTCCGCATAGACTCGGGGGTTGCCTTCAAGGTCGGGTCCGGTGTTGTGGCCGTACATGGCGAGGCGATGGTTGCGCAGCTGGTCGCGGCCTGTGGTCGCGAAATCGAGCCAACGGCCTCGGTCGAGGAGGAGGACTTTCTTTCCGGCTTTGGCCAAGACGTAGGCGGCCACGCCACCGCCCGCTCCCGCGCCAGCGATGACGACATCCCACCGACTCAAAGAGTGACCTCGAAACCGACGACCTGCCAACCCTGCGGGTGCGTGTAGAAACCTTCGATGGCGTGCTGGGAGAGGGTTTCGACGAAGGACGCGGGGCTGATCGTCCACCCGGCTCGCTCCTTGGTTATTTCGAGCTTGGCCAAGAACCGATCTTTCGCCTCGGGTGAGAGTTTATCGAAGCCTTCGTTTTTGAGGGCGCGGAGTCCCGCTTCGTAGAAACCGGCCAGGGTGGCGTCGGGGGCCAGGAGCTCCAAGACGAAGCGGTCGCAATCCAGGTCTAGCGCGCCTGGATCGTCATCGGCCGGGATCATCCTCTCCAGCGCGCCGCGCAGGGTCGGGATAAGGTCGTCTGGCAATGCCACTTCTATCATCGTACTGCTCTAGCAGCGGATCGAGAAGGATTATTGCTTGGGCGACCCGAATACCTGCCGCGATGAAAGACGCGATACCTCTGTCCGACGACGAGCAGGAAAAGCTGCTGCAGCGGGTGATGCGGCGGCAGGCGACGCTGAGCATCCAAGTCGCCGTCATCTTCATCCTCGTGCTGATCGGCCTGCCTCTGGGGAATCTCTACCTGCCGGACCTGATGGGATCGCCGGTGATCGGCTTCACCCTTACCTGGCTGATTTTGGGCGTCCTGTTCTATCCGCTCACTTGGGTTTTGTCGCAGCTCTTCGTGCGGAAGAGCGAGGCGATTGAGGCGGAGCTCGTTCACACGGCGGAGGAGGGACGATGAACATTCCGTTGGTCTTCGTCATCGCCATCACCCTCGCGACAATTGGGCTGGGCATCTGGGCCACGCGCCGTTCGCGCACGGCTTCCGATTTCTTCGTGGCGGGGCGCTCGGTCAGCGTCTTTTGGAACGCTTCCGCCATCTCGGGCGAGTACCTGAGCGCGGCCTCCTTTATGGGTGTGGCCGGGCTCATCATGAAGAACGGCTACGACTGCCTTTGGTATCCGGTGGGATACGCGGCGGGCTACCTGTTCCTGCTGCTCTTCATCGCCGGTCCGCTGCGGCGGTTTGGCGCCTACACCATTCCCGACTTCGCGGAGGGGCGCTTCGACAGTCCGGCATTCCGCAAGATCGCCGTCATCTTCGTGCTCTTCATCGGTTTCTTCTACACGATGCCCCAGATGAAGGCGGCGGGCGTGACGATGGCCTCGATCCTGGGCTGGAAGTATTGGGCGGGCATCGCGGTGGTCGGCACGGTTATCACCTTCAACGTCGCCATCGGCGGCATGAAGGGGATAACCATCGTGCAGGCCTTCCAGTATTGGGTGAAGGCTTTCGCGATCTCCGTTCCCCTGTTTATCTTCTTCAGCCTCACGAGCTTCAGCCACTTGCCGCCGTCGGCGAACAACTCGGTGGCGACGGAAACGCCCCGGGTGCCTGCCGACGTCGAACTGACGATCAAAGGGAAGGACGCCTATCCTTCGAACGTCATGAGCTTTTCGGCTGCCGAACCGACGGTGGTCTTCTTCCCGAAGGGAGGAGTCCTCGACAAGGTGGGTCCGGTGAGAAAGCCGGAGAAGGGTGAGGATCCGATCTCGGCGGACCAACTGATCGGCGTTCAAGCTGGACTCCAGGTGGATGCGTCGCCCGGCCCGGCCGTTCCGAAGTCGATCCAAGGCGGCTACATGATCCAGCCGGGAGCGATGGTTGTGACGAGGGCGGTCGTGGTGACGAAAGACGGCCAGCCGGTGTTGAAAGACGGCAAGCCCGTGAAGACCACCGCCAAGATCGAGTTTGGCGGGACAGAGCCGACGACGATCCATCTCATCAAGGCTGGGCTAAAGGGCCAGATCGGCGACCGAACGAATCCGGAAGCGGGTCCGATCGCTCCCAACGCGCCGTCGAACGGGAAGTGGCTGAACCCCTATGGTCCCCTTACCTCCAAATGGGGCTACCCGGTTTTGTACACGTACTCCCTGATCATCGCCCTCGTTTGCGGTACGGCGGGCTTGCCCCACATCCTCGTGCGGTTCTATACGAATCCGGACGGCAAGACGGCCAAGCGCACGACGCTCTGGGTCATGGTCATGCTTGGCGCGTTTTATGTCTTCACCCCCGTTTGGGGCACGCTTGGGCGGGCGATCATGCCCGCTCTCTATGCCAACAACGCTACCGACTCTTTGCTGATCAAGCTGCCGACGCTTCTGGAGAACAAGACACTCGGGGCGATTTTGACGGGCATTACGAGCGCGGGCGCTTTCGCGGCGTTTATGTCCACCTTCTCCGGGCTGCTCGTTTCGATGTCGGGGGCTTTCGCGCACGACATTTACGGGAAGATCCTGAAGCCGGGTGCGAGCGCGCAGAGCCGACTCGTCGCCTTCAAGATCGCGGCGGTCGCGGTGGGGGCCGTTTCCATGCTCCTAGGGCTTTGCGTGGAGACCTTCGATATCGCGACGATGGTGGGCTGGGCGTTCGCCATCGGGGCGGCGTCCTACTTCCCGCTGCTGCTGCTGGGCTCCTGGTGGCGTGGGCTGACGAAGTATGGGGCAGGAGCAGGGATGCTGTTGGGCGGGCTTGCCTCGCTTTCGGCGATCGTTTGCTCGATGCTCCTCGACAAGAAGGTGCTGACATGGGAGGTTTCCCCGATCGTACGATCCCTGATGGAGCAGCCCGCGATCTGGGGCGTTCCCCTTTCGATCCTTACGATGGTGGTCGTCTCGAAGATGACGGCGGGCAGCGTCCCGGCGGATGTGCGGCTGAAAATGCTCCGACTCCATGCACCCGAGGGGATGGGGTATTCGAAGGATTACGTTACGGAGTAGCAAACGGGCTACCGGCGACTGGCTACGGGGTTTGGTTCCGTAGACAGTCGCCGGTTGGCTTGCTTACGACGGATAGAAGTCTTTCCGAACGGAGAACATTGGCCGTTTGAGTTGGCCGTAGCCCATTCTTCTTGCGTGGCCGTCGCACCAGTAGGTGTTGGTGCCTCCGACGTGGAGGAGGTTGAAGTGGTCTCGGAGGACTTGGTCGGGTGGGGGGCCGTTTAGCCAGTCGGCGCTTTGCAGGAAGTTGCAGAGCGGGACGGTGGCGTGGTGTTCCCAGGCGGCCAGGGTGTTCGAGGGTTCATCGATCTCCGACTCGGCGGCTCCGGTGAACTCGAAGAAGCCGTTTATCAAGACCTGCGCTTTCGCGCCGGGACCGAATTCCTGACCTGCGGCGGATGGATTCGTCGCGTAGTAGGCGGAGGGGAAGAACGGGGAGAAGCCGTTGGCGGCGACGGCCATTTGCCAATCCGAGGGTTGGTTGGGGCAGCGCTTGATGCCGTCGTTCTTGATATAGGGATCCAAGAAGCCGGGCTTGAACTTGTGGGTTGCGGGTTGATCGACCCTGCCGCCGTAGCCTCCGCCGGGAACGTCGTTGTTGTTGTCGTAGCCAAGCCAGAAGCTCTGGTCGGCGAAGCCGGGCATTGGTTCGTAACGGGCCAATGGGAACCAGGTGTCGTCGTAGTCGGTCTCGTACATGATCGAAGCGGCGGCAAGCTGCTTCATGTTGCTCACGCAGGCAGCCCCTTTTGCCGCATTCTTAGCTTGGGCGAAAACCGGAAACAGAATGGCCGCCAAGATCGCGATGATGGCGATCACGACGAGTAACTCGATAAGTGTAAACGCAAATACGGGTGTTCGAAGAACGCCTTTCCTCATAACCCACCTCTAACCGGGTTACGCATATTGTAAGTCTTGCGTTACCAAGTTGGATGCAATTGTCAGACGATCTGCACGTCGTGGGGACCTTCCTGGACCTCGCCGACGATGGTGGCTTGCTCGCCTGCCGCGTTCAAGCGCTCCACGATGCCAGGGGCGGCGTAGCGGTCGCAGAAGAGGACCATGCCGATGCCCATGTTGAAGGCGCGGAACATCTCGTGGTCGGGGATGTTGCCGACGGTCTGGATGAGGGTGAAGATGGGGAGGACGTTCCAGGAACGTCGCTCGATGACGGCTCGCACATCCGAGGGCATCACGCGGGGCATATTGTCGTAGAGCCCGCCGCCCGTAATGTGGGCGACCGCGTAGATGGAATCCGTGTCTTGCAAGATCGGGTGGATCGAGTTGAAATAGCAGCGGTGGGGGCGAAGAAGCTCGTCGCCGATGGAGTTGCCGGTGCCGGGGGCTTCGTCCTTGCTGGAGAGGCCGCCGAACTCGAAGAGGGCACGGCGGGCGAGGGAATAGCCGTTGGTGTGGAGCCCGTCGCTCATGATGCCGACGATCGCGTCTCCGGCGCTCATCTTGCCGCGAGGGAGCCGCTTGTCGTAGTCGACGACGCCGACGATGGAGCCGACGAGGTCGATCTCGCTGTCCGTATAGACGCCGGGCATCTCGGCCGTTTCGCCACCCACCAGGGATGCGCCGACGTTGTTGCAAGCTTCGACCAAGCCTTGGAGCACTTCCTCGAACATCAGGCCCTCAAGGCGGGAACAGCCGAAATAGTCCATGAAGAAGAGGGGGCGCGCACCTTGGCAAAGGATGTCGTTTACGCAGTGGTTGACGATATCGTGGCCGAGGTTGCGGAATTTGCCGACCATCGCGGCGACCTTCGTCTTCGTGCCGACGCCGTCGATGGAGCTTACGAGGATTGGGTTCGCAAGGCCGTCGAAGGCGGCGCGGTAGAGTGCGCCGAAACCGCCTACGCCGGAGATGACATTGCTCGAATATGTGGACTGAATCCCCCCTACCACCGACCGCAGCGCACGTTGGGCTTCGTCGATGTTAACACCGGCATCTTTGTAGGTAAGGGGTTCGGCGCGCATCTGGAAAGGGTACCTCGTTGGGTTGGGGAGCCTGGGAACTACTCCCTTCGCTTTGCCATCTGGGGGCCGAACCATTTGGGGTTCTTCTCCGACGAAAGCTCCGTTTCGAATTCGGCGAGGAGCTTTCGGGCGTCGGTTTCGAAGTGGAAAGAGCCGCTGATCTCGCCTTGCCAGATGGACTCGATGACCCATTCCGGCACGGGGAGGAAGACGATGCGTTCCGGTGGGGTGAGGTGGATGGTGAGGATGGTGGCGGTGGTCTTTGGGTCGGGGTAGATGAACTCGACGAGGATGGCGTCCGGCTCGTATCGGGTCGCTCCCATTTGGGGGTGGCCTTTTACCTTGCCTTCCGCCAAGACCGCCTCGTCGAAGGTTCCTTCCTCGGGGGGCAGACCGGCCTTCAGGCGTTCGAAGATTGCCAGGCGTTTTTCGGCGGTGTATGCGTTCAGAGTCATGCCTTGAGTCTACCGAGACCGTTTCCTGGTGAAAATACCTAAGTGGCATTTGCGGCCAGTGCGGAACATAGCAAGCGTACGAGGATTGGAAGGTCCCCGTATAAAGCACAGCGAGGCTGTTGGGCGATTACGCCTAGCATCTTGCTTACCGGAAAGAGTCAGGAAGACTCGGCAAGCCTTTTGGGGGCCGGCTCCGGTGTCAGTGTCGCTTTGGCGGCAGTTTCATGGAGGAACAATGTCATTTCGCATTAACACGAACGTAGCGGCGATGAACGCCCTGCGAAATATCGGCCAGACTGGTGATGCATTCAACCAGTCCATTACCCGCTTGTCGACGGGTCTTCGAATCAACTCCGCCGCGGACGATCCCGCCGGTCTTATCATTTCGGAGAACTTCAAGGCTCAGCTTTCGGGCATCGATCAGGCTATCACGAACTCGCAGGACGCGATCAACTACTCGAAGACGGCGGAAGGCGCCCTGGACGAGGTGAACGGTCTTCTTCGAGATGCGCGCAGCCTCGCGGTTGCCGCTGGTAACACGGGAACCCTTAGCGCTTCGGCGATTCAGGCGAACCAGAGCCAGCTTTCGTCGATCGTTTCTTCGATCACCCGCATCGCTCAGAACACCCAGTTCGGTACCAAGAAGCTTCTGGACGGTAGCTCCGGCGTCAACTCGTCGGTCACCGCCGGTAGCCTCGTCGGTGCGATCAACATCGGCGGACAGTTCGCTGGTGCTGCCGTCACGGCGAACGGCGCGGTTACCGCGACGTTGACTCAGGCTGCGACCCAGGCTGCGATCACGGGCGTTACCGCCACCATCGGCCAGACCGTTGGCGCCGGTTCGTTCTCGATCAATGGCGTCACGTTCACCACGTCCGCCACGACGACGACTCAGCAGGCGATCGACACGATCAACGCTTCGCAGGGTCAGACGGGCGTCGCCGCTTCCTTTAGCGGTGGTGCGATCCAGCTCAACTCGACGGCTTACGGCGCCAACGCTCGAATCGACCTCGCCGACGCGAACGGTATCATCCGCTCCGGTGGCGCTGGTTCGACTTCCGCGACTGGCCAGAACGCGACGGCGACCATCCAGGTTGGAACGGCGACCGCGCTGTTCACCTCGGGCCAGAACGGCAACGACGGTCTGACGCTCAGCGACGCCGACGGCAACACCGTCAAGCTCGCTGCGGCAGGCAACGTGACCGCTTCGGTGCAGAACAAGACGATCGGTCAGGTCATCGTGGGCTCCAGCCAGTTCCAGATCGGCGCGAACGCCGGTCAGACGACCAGCCTCTCGCTCGGTAACTTCGCGGCCAGCCAGCTCGGCGGCGGCGCGGTTGCGGGTATGAACCTGTCCAACCTCGACATCACGACTGCGAGCGGTGCTACTTCCGCCCTGCAGGTCATCGATTCCGCTATCGACCAGGTCACGAAGTCTCGTGGTCAGATTGGTAGCTTCCAGCGCAACGTTCTCGAGTCGAACGTTCGATCGCTCGGTGTGGCTTCCGAGAACCTCTCGGCTGCGAACTCCACGATCAGCGACACCGACGTTGCCGCGGAAATGACGAACTTCACGAAGCTGCAGATTCTCCAGCAGGCCGGTATGTCGGTTCTGTCTCAGGCGAACTCTGCGCCCCAGGCGGTCTTGAGCCTGCTTCGTGGCTAAGACGTTCCTTCCAAGGGACAAGTAAACATCAAAGACCCCGGGCTTCGGCTCGGGGTTCTTTACTTTGTCGGCTTCTTAAAAGCCCACTTTTCGATCTGTTTGCGGACGTTGGCGCTGTCGATCAGGTTCAGCAAGAGGAAATTCTTCTCGCGGGGCTCGATGGACAGGCGGAAGTTTGTGTTTTTCTGGACTCCTTCGACGCAAATCCATCGGCCCAGCCCGACCCAGGAGTGGACGTTCGGGCGGAAGCGGATTCGCTTGATGTCGGCGCGGGGGATTTTCAGGCTGTGGGACTCTCCGGCGAATTCTAGAATTTCCTTCCGCATGAACAGGAAGCCGATATCCTCGTGAGCGTCGAGGACGTTGAAGAAGCGTGGCGTCGTAAATCCGACGAAGAAGTGGGGGGCGTCGAAATCCACGCCCTTTGCCTTGAGCTCCCGGGTGAGCTCTCGTCGCATGAAGGCGTTTGCGAAGAGGCCGAACAGGTTCAAACCGATCCAGCCGAGTACCGTTCCGAGGACGACCAGCCACATTCCTTTGCCGAAGATGGAACTGTTGTCGAGCATCCATTTGACGCCAAGCGCCGTCGGCGGGATGAAAAAGAGGGCCGGTAAGAGATTGCCGATCCACTTGCGCCGGTTATTCCAGACCCTACTTGCCACCAGGGGCATGATACACTCAAGACCTATTGGCAAGAGGCCGCCTACGTCTACTAAAGGTAGCTCCCGGTCCCCAAAATCTCGCCGCCGTCGTGGCTGAATTCTGCTCTCGGGGGTCGGGGATCGTCACCGCCCTGTCCGATGTCCAGCTTCGCACGCTTCGGGGGTTCGTCGAGGTGAATGAGGAGATCGATTTCGTGCCCTTCGGCGCGGCTGTCTCGATGTGGGCGCGTCTGGCGGGCGAAGAGCCTCGGCCGATTGCGCAGACAGGGCATTTTCTGGCGGCTCTTCGCGAGGCTTGCGAGAGTTTGCAACCCGATTCGCCTTTCTTCAAGTGCCGGAGCTTTCCGGGTTTTCACGAGTGCCTGGCAGCGGCGATCAAGGAGCTTGCGGCTTGGGGCTTCGAGGCGGATTCATTGGAGGCCCTTGCTCATGAATGTTCGCCCACTCTGGCGGCGAAACTTCGGTCGATCGTTTTCTTGCAACGGGAGGCGGAGGAGATGCTGGCCGAACTGGGGCGCGAGCTGAACGACAAACATATCGGGCACTGCGTCGACTCCGAGCCGGAGGAGGACGTCTCGTTTCCCCGGTGTTTGCTGATTGCGGGAACGGAAGCGACGCCTCGGCAGATCGAATGGATGAACTGGGCGGCCCGGGTTGGGACGGATATAACGGTCGTTACAGTCGTCCATCCGCCGATTCCCAGCATGTATCCGGCGGGGCGACACTATGAGAAGCATCTCACCGCCGAAGCTAGTCAGATCGGGAAGACGACTGGCTTCTTGGATGCCTTGTTTACGGACAAGGCTGCGGCAAAGCCGGAGTTGGAGGTCGCCGCATTTTACGCAGCCGATCCTCTTGCCGAGGTCGAGTGGGCGCTGCGGGGGTGTTTCGAGGCGGCGATGGAGGGGGACTGGCGCGAGCTTGGGATCTATGCCCGGAATTTGGAAGAGTATGCGCCCCTGATCGAGTCGGCAGCTCTTCGGTTGCAGGTGCCGATTCACCTTGTGCGACGAGCGCCGTTGATTACGAACAGTCTTGTACGTATTCTCCTGCAGGCGCTGCAATGTGCGACGTCGGACGACGTTCGCACGATCTTGAAGCTTTGCAATTCGAGCTATCTGCGCCTGACCCACGCTCAGCGGAAGGAGATTCGGGATGCGACGATGACGGCGCATCGGCAGGGCGATGAGCAGTGGACTGCGATCCGGGCATGGGCGGAGACGAATCGGGAGACTTATCCTTGGCTGGTCCACCTCCTCGAATGGCGGTCGGACTCTTTGGAGTCCACGGCGACAATGGGGATGTGGATCGAGAGTATGCGGGACCTGGCCAATGGGATGACCTGGATCGAAGCGATCGGGCATTCGATGGCGCGGGATCTGCGGGCGAAAAGCTCCCTGGAGCGGGCGCTTGCTCAGCGGGCTTCTATCGAGAACATCCGCGAGCGGTCGTCATTGAGCCTCACGCAGTTCGTTCACTATGTTGGGCAGGTGGCGGATGAGGCGGATACGTCTTTGCCTGCGACGGACGGCGTTCAGGTCGCGTCTTCGGCGGAGGCGTTTGGACGGACTCGGCGATTGTATGTGCTGGGGATGCTGGAAGGAGTTTTCCCTCGGCGACGGTCGGAGGACCCGGTGCTTACCGATGGCGAGCGGCACGAGATCGCAGAGCGGCGGAATCTGCTCTTCCCTTTGCCGGACTCTTTTGAGATCGCGCGGGCCGAGCGGGATGAATTTTTGTCCGTGTGCGCGGTTCCGGCGGAGTCCATCGTTTTTAGCTATCCGGAGACGACGGACGACCGGGACAATATTCCGGCTTTCTATCTGCAGGAGATTCAGCGCGTACTCGGCGGGAAGCTCGAATGGCCTCGCCATGCGCGGCAGGAGCTCGCGCCGGCGTTGGCGGATTGCCGGTCTGTTTCGGATAAGGAGCTTCGCACGGCCCTGGACGATCCAAAGACGCCCCCAATCGACGTCAAGCTGACGGATTCGCATACGCGGGAGACTCTTGTGCCCGATCCTGAAGCGCCGCTGGCTCCTCGGGAGCTTCGGACGGCTATCGAGTGTCCGTTCAGGCACTTCGCGACTGCGCTTCTGAAGCTCTATCCGGATCGGGAGAGGAGGCGGTGGCATGGGTTACGAGATTTGCCGCAGACTGCCCAATTGGGTGTCCAACCTACCGAGGAAGCGGCTCGCAGTGCGCTCTTGTTGAGGCTTCTCGAAGAGGTCGACAAACTTAAGGCCGAGGTTGGGGATTGGGAGCTGAAGCTGTTGGAACGTGGGGGAGAGCGGCTGATCGAGGAATGGATCGACCGTGAGTTCACGGCTCGGGCGCTTTGGCCGAAGGATGAGGGGTCGCAGAAGCCGCAGACGAATTTCGGTCAGGACGGCCTGCGGGGCGAGCTGCCACGGGTTGGCAAGATCAAGGGGTCGGTAGCGGGGGTCTCGCGGATGGGGCCGTACAACGTCGTTCACCTTGTCGAATCTTCGCCGCCCAGCCCGGATAAGACGAGCATGGTGCGGCTCAAGGACCGAGATGCGCTTTACTATGGGCTTCACCTTTTGGCTGCCTTTGAGCGCGACTCGGCTACGGCCATCGAGGTCGAGTCGATGTCGGGAGGGCGAAAGCTGCTGGTTCTCCCTCGGCTAGCCGAGCCGCCGCTTGTGGGGGATATCGAGCGAGGGCTTGAGGTTTTCGACCTGGGGAGCGAGGCGGACCCGGCTGTCGTTCGCAAGGTGTTCTTCGACAAGGTGAAAGAGCTTCTCGAGAAGGCGTCGAAGGCCATTCGGGAGGTCGATGTCCGGCCCACGCGAGGGGAGCATTGCACTTGGTGCGACCATGGGGAGCTTTGCCGCAACTCCAGCCAATTCGGCGAAGAGGAATCGCCGTTCGAGGGGGAAGATGGCGACTGAGGTGCGGCGTCCGACCGACGAGCAGGCCCGTGTTATCGATGCCGACCACGAGCGACTGATGGTGACGGCTTCGGCGGGGGCGGGGAAGACGTTCGTGCTTGTCGAGCGGTATCTGTCGCTGGTCGAGCGTCATGGCTTGCGACCTCACCAGATTCTTACGATCACCTTCACGAAGAAGGCGGCGGCGGAGATGAAGCGGCGTATCGTGGACCGGCTGCGTTCGGCGGGTTATCCCGACGAGGCGCAGGAAGCGGAGACGGGGCCGATTCAGACGATCCATTCGTTTTGCGAGCGGCTTTTGCGCGAGAACAGCCTGGCTGCGGGGCTCGATCCCGAGTTCGAGATCATGGCGGAGAGCGAGCGGGCACGGCTGCAGGACGAGTGCATCCGGCAGACACTGGGGCGTTCGATGGCGGAGAATCCGGAGGCGGAGGCGCTTTTGCGGACGCTGGCGGGGCAGCGCGAATATGGCTCCGTGTCGCCCTATGCGAAGATCGAATCGGCTATTGCGCGGGTTCTGCGCGAACTGCGCGGCACGAAGGTGACGGTTGGGGACCTCGAGCACCTGCTCAAGCCTGCCGACCTCCTTGCCCAATGGCGCGAGGCGATCAAGAACGACACGCCAGAGGAGGTTCGGGCCGAGCTTAAGAAGATGCCGAAGGGGCAGCCTTTTATCGAAAGCCTTGCGGCCGCTTACAAAGTCTCGGGGGTCAAGGCGCCGGCGTACGTCAAGACCAAGGCGACGGACCGGGACGAGGAGGCGGTGGCGAAGCACACGGCTGGGCTTCTGCAACTGGTCTACAGCGCCTGGGTCAAGTTGGAGTCCGAGATGGAGCGCCATCAGCGGCTCGACTTCAGCCTTCTCGAAGCCAAGGCCGTGCGGCTTTTGAACGAATCGGCGCCTACGCAAGAGCGTTTGTCGCACCAGTACCGCTACGTCATGGTGGACGAGGCGCAGGATGTGAACCCGATGCAGTACGCCCTTTTGGAGAAGATGGGCGTAGAACGGCAGCTCTACGTTGGGGACGCTCAGCAATCGATCTACGGGTTCCGGCAGGCAGACGTTCGGCTGTTTCGTGAGCAGGTAGAGAAGGTCGATTCTTTGCGGCTGAGCAAGAACTGGCGATCGGACCCAGGCATCTTGGCCTTTGTCGACGACCTCTTCGCGAATCTATGGTCTACGGACTACGCTCGCATGGTCGAGCCTGCTCTCTTCGATCCCAACGTCGTCGAGCTTCCCAGCTACGAAGGAGTGGAGGTTTGGGAGATGCCTGACCGGGATGTTGGGCAAACGGTGGCTTTTCTAACTCAGTCGCTTACGGAGACCGAGATCAAACCGGGCAATGTAACGATCCTTACACGAGGTTCCAAGTTCGCGAACGAGCTTCAGCAGAAGCTTGAATCGGCAGGGATGTCCTCTCGGATCGTGGGGGGATCGGAGAAGTTTTACGTTCGTTTGGAGATTCGCGATCTGGCGAATACGCTCAAGGCGCTGGGCGATCCGTACGACGACTTTGCCCTCCTTGCCACATTGCGCAGCCCTGTAGCGGGTGTTTCGTTGGATACGGTAGCCCTGCTGGCGCTCAAGTCGCCTGTCGTTGAGGCGCTTCCGGATTTCGAGCCTACGGTCCAAGCGGACCGGGCCATCCTTACGCGCTTCAAGCACTGGTTCCTTCCGCTCAAGGACTATGCCGACCGCTTGACGGCCTGGGAGGTTTTGAGCGAACTGTTCGCACGCTCCGACTATCTTCCGGCTCTTGCCCGCCGGAAGGGCGGGGACAAGATGTTGGCGAACGTTCGAAAGCTTCTCGCGCTCGCCGCCAAGGAGCCTGAGCTTGGGCCGATCGAATTTGCCGATCAGATCCGTGAGATTCAGCGGCTCGACCACCGGGAGGGGGATGCGCCCGCGGAGGACGAAGACGACCGGACGATGACGATCATGACGATCCACAAGGCGAAGGGGCTTGAGTTCGACACGGTAGTCCTTCCCGATATGTTCACCCGCCTGGGAGCCCGGAGCGAGGCGGTGGAGGTCGATCCGCGGCTAGGAATCGTCGCGGCGAAGTTTAACAAGACGCCCTCGCTCACTCATGCATGGCTGAATCACCGTCGCAAGGACCGGGAGATCGAGGAGGAGATGCGGGTGCTGTACGTCGCGATGACTCGGGCGAAGCGTCGGCTTTGCATCGCGGCCCACCCTTCGCCCCGCACGCAGAGCAGCCTTGCCAAGACGGTGGCGAAGGGCATTGGGCTTGGGAGCCAACCCTTGCCGGGCGTAGTGATGCGAAAGGTCAGCCCTCCACGCGAGGATTAAGTACACTCGAAGGCATGGCCTTCAAGGTCGCATGCGCACAATTCGCCCCTCGCAAAGCCGCCGTCGCCCATAACCTCGACCGCATTGCGGAGATCGTATTGCAGGCGCAGGAGTTGGAGGTGGACCTCCTCACCTTTCCCGAGACCGCGACGAGCGGTTACTTCCTGGAAGGTGGCGTGCTCGACGCATCGTTGTCGGCGAACCAGCTTGTGACGGAGATGTCTCGGCGTTTGGGTGGGCGTATCAAGCGTCCTATCGACATCGTTTTGGGCTTCTACCAGAACGCGGACGGCAACCTTCACAACAGCGCCGCGTATTTCGAGCTCGGGGAGCACGGACCTCGGCTGGTCCACGTTTACCGAAAGTTTTTTCTGCCCACGTACGGCGTTTTCGACGAGGAGCGGTTCGTTTCGCGGGGGCGTGAGATTGGGGTCTTCGAGACCCGGTTTGGGCGGGTAGCCGTTCTGATCTGCGAGGATATCTGGCACTCCTTCCTCCCCTCGCTCTGCGCGGTGGCGGGGGCCCAGATCATCCTTATTCCCAGTGCATCTCCTGGGCGTGGCTTCTCCGGCGATACGGTTGGCAACTTGGATCGCTATCAGCGGCTTTTGACGGCGGTCAGCGAGGAGCATGGCGTGTTCTGCGTGAACTGCCAGCTATGCGGTTTTGAGGGTGGCAAGGGCTTCGTGGGGGGCAGTATGGTGACCGATCCGTTCGGACGGCTGCTTGGACAGGCGCCGCTTCACGAAGAGCACCTCCTCACGGTCAATACCGATCTCGACCTGGTTTCCGTGGCCCGCGCCCAGTCTCCCCTCATTTCGGACCTGCAGACAGCCTGGTCCGACATCCGCCGCATCGTCGGCGAGCTTGGCTTCTAGTCTATTTTCACCTTTTGCTTTAAGGTGGCTTTTAGCGCATGTCTGCGTATGTTATAGTAGACAAAAATTAGCTATTGAGGTATTGCTAAATGGGCATAAAGCTAGACATGATCGGCATCGTAGCGGAAGATATGGACCGCTCCCTGAAGTTTTACAAGGCGCTTGGCCTGGAAGTCCCTGACACGTCGAACGGCGAGCCTTATATCGAAATCACGCTTCCCGGTGGTATCCGGCTCTCTTGGAATTCCTTGGCGATGACGAAGCAGATCGATCCCGACTGGGAGACTCCCGTCGGCCACCGTATCGGTCTCGCCTACCTCTGCGACAGTCCCACCGACGTGGACGCCTGTCACGGCCGCCTGGTCGAGGCTGGATACCAGAGCCATAAGGCTCCGTGGGACGCTTTCTGGGGCCAGCGCTATGCGCAGGTCGTCGACCCGGATGGCAATTTGGTAGACCTTTTCGCGAATTTGGAATAGGGGAGGTGACGGAAAATGATCCGCTCACCCCCGTTCATTGAGCGCGTTATCGTCGTTCTCGGCATACTCCTTCTTTCGTTTCTCCGCCGCATAGCTGATGCGCTCTTGGTTCACGTCTGGGCCACTAGACCGACTTTGTTTTTCGTAGATCATCTTAAGTGGGCGATCTAGGCAGGCCTGCCTTGCCTTGGCCTCAAAACCAACGAGTAAATCGACGGAAAACCGCTTCATGATGTGTGACTTACAGGCGCTCAGATACTTCGTGAGCCTTGTCCGGATTAGCTTCTCATTGTAGGGTTCAGGCTTCGGAAGGCAAAACCGGATATGTGTCAGGTCCCGTAGAGCCTGAACGAATGCCTCGGGTGTGGGCTCCTTGCGCAGTTCGTCGATGATCCCAGTGCTATCCGAATAGCGAATGATTTCGCCCTCAAACTGCGTTTTGTAATCCTCGTAATCAATCATAATCGCATTAACATGTTATATAGTTGTTTTATGTGCTTTGAACGCACGCGGGGAACGCCTTACGCACATGATACTAGAATTTAATGTTTATGCGCGAATAGCGCATATTATGGATTTTCGTCGTTCCTACAGGATGTCGGGGCAACGGGAGCGGGCCTCGCTTGGCCTGGCTCTAAAGCTGATGCGCATCAGGGCGGGGCTTACCCAGGAAGAGCTGGGGCGAAGAGTGGGCAAAAAGCACTCATACATCAGCCGCATCGAGGCGGGCGATCAAGCTATCGATGTTGTCGCCCTGCTGGAGTTGATCCGCGCGGGCGATGGTGATCCTAACGAGATTCTCGACGACCTGGTTGAGATGTTCAGGCAAGGGCCTTAGGGATAAACAGAAAAGCGGTCCTCACTCTAGAGAGCGAGGACCGCCTTTCACATCCTAGCTTAGCCAGCGAGCTTCGACGCGAGGTTCGTGTCGAGGGGGACGCCGGGGCCCATGGTGGCGCTGAGGGTCAGCGTTTCTACGTACTTGCCCTTGGCAGAGCTCGGCTTTGCCTTCAGAACGGCGCCGAAAGCGGCTTTGAAGTTCTCAAGGAGCTGCTCGTCGGTGAAGTTCACCTTGCCGATGGACATGTGAACGACGCCGGCCTTGTCCGTGCGGTATTCGACACGGGTCGCGGCTTTGATTTCCTTGACGGCGGTGGCGATGTTGTTGGTGACAGTGCCGTTGCGCTTGTTGGGCGTCTTCGGACCGAGGGCCTTACCGATTTTGCCGATCTGGGGGGCCATTTCTTCAGTCGCGAGGATCACGTCGAAGTCCTTGTAGCCTTCCTGAATCTTCTTGATCAGATCGTCCGAACCGACCTCGTCTGCGCCTGCCGATTCCGCGTCGGCCGCGAGGTCTCCCTTGGCGAGGACGGCGACCTTTTTGATCTTGCCGGTGCCGTGGGGGAGGTTGGTCAGGCCGCGAACGTTCTGGTCGCTCTTTCGGGGGTCTACACCCAGCCGGATGGCGAGATCAATGCTCTCGACGAACTTAGCGGTGGCGGTCTTCTTAACGAGGGCGATGGCGCTCTGGACGTCGATCGGAGTGTCCTGATCGACGGTCTTCGCCACTTCGAAATAGCGCGGCGAATGCGCGTTCTTCTTGATGTTCTGTCTCAAATTGTTCACCTGTGGTGCAGGCGGCCCTTTCGAGCCTCCCACGAGATAGGCAATAGGATACCCAAAAGGAACCAACGGCCGGGTCGAAGGGGTAGAAAGGCCACATGAGCCTTCTCCCCATGCTTGCCTGGGCCGTTCTTCAGACGCCCGCTCCCGCCGACTTGGATTTTAAGGACACCTGGTCGAAGGTGGAGACTTCCATCACCCAGCGGTTCTACGCTCGAGAGGCCCGCAAGGCGGAGATGGACAAGTTATTCGCCAAGTACGGGCCGATGGCTTCCGCCGCGAAGTCGAAGGGTGAATTCGACAAGATCGTCAACGATATGATCGCCGAATTTGGCGACTCCCACTTTTCGCTCCTTACCGACGAGGACCAGGGTTATTACCTGATGGACGGGTTGGCAAACCAGCAGAACGCGGCGAAGATGCCCGAGTTCGGGGTTTGGTACAAGGAGACGCCGAAGGGCTACGTCGCGGGGATGGTGCTGGATGGAAGTTCGGCGATGAAGGCGGACATCCGCAAGGGGGACGTCTTCAAGACAGTCGATGGCCAGCCGTTTTCCCCGATCGCCGCTTTCAAGGATAAGCCCGAGGGAGCTACCGTGTCGGTCATCGTCGAGCGGGATGGCCAGCCGCTCACCAAGCAGGTTGAAGTTCACCGCGATCCGGCTCTCGACATGTTCGCCCAGGCTTCCCGCGACAGCGCGCGGGTGATCGAGGCGGGTGGCAAGAAGATCGGCTACTTTCACCTGTGGACCCAGGCCAGCGACACGTTTCGCACGGCGCTGAAGAATGCGGTCATGGGGCGTCTTCGGGATACGGACGCGTTTATCCTCGACCTTCGCGACGGGTTCGGCGGGCGGCCCGAGAACTTCTTCGAGCCGTTCTTTATGCCGGACATCGTCGTCAACTACGGCAATGCCCAGAGGAGCGCCTTCGGCTACGGAACCCAAAAGCCTCTGATCGTTCTCATCAACGAGGGCTCGCGCAGCGCCAAGGAAGTATCCAGCTACATGCTCAAGAAGTCGGGCCGGGCGGTGCTGATCGGCACAACGACCGCGGGCCACGTGCTCGGCACTTTTCCGGCTCGCCTCAACGCCTGGGCGATCCTAGAAATCCCGATGGTGGACGTGACGACGGACGGCGAGCGGTTGGAGAAAGTGGGGGTCGCGCCTAATATCCGCGTTTCACCCGAATATGATTCTTCGGGGAAGGATTTGGTGATCCAACGAGCCGTGGACTATATCACAACTGGTAAAAAGTAACGTGTTTTATTCTTGACGGTACGTAGAATTTATTCTAGACTTTAGTCGCGTCCTATCTAGATAATGCCTCCGCGTAGAAAGCCCTCTACCGGAGGCGCGGATGACACCTAAAACAGAGGTATCAACGTGATTGAGGTTACTCTAAACAAGAATATCGTGCCTTGCCGCCATGCGGCGTGGCCTGTCCTCCACCCGCTCGTCGATCTCACGGAAGACCCGATCGCGGCTCGTCGAGCCATTTACGCCGCCGAGCGATTTTTCCTTCTGAGCCCCGACGTCCACTACAGTGGCTATGCGCGGCGGGTGGACGCCTACGATGGGGAGCCGGGTCATGCAGGACCTTGTTTCTATGTCCAGATTTGGCATCACGACAAGCTCTATCGGAGCGTTGGTTTTCGCAACTTTGGCTACATGGGCATCCTCCATGTCGAGATTCAATCGGAAGACGTGACGGAGAGCATCGACCGCGATTTGATCGGGGCGATGATCCGCAGTCTGGACGGCTTTCAGGGCATTACTCCCGATCAGGCGGTCACGACTTTGGCGTTCGTTTGCGAGAACAGGTTGGAGATCGCGGTTCCCTATGCCGCGGAGTAAGGCGATGCAGAGTGGTTTTCCTTACAACCTCGTGCCCTGCCGGCGCAAACCTTGGCCTGAGCTACGGCCTTTCTATGACCTTGCTCAGAGTGTTTCGATGGCTCAGCGCATCGCCGACAAGATCGGGCCGTTCTTTCGGCTCGTTCCGGACGCGTTCGTGATCAGCGGGCATGCCCGGGAGATCGACCTGCGGGATGGAAAACCTGGCCTTCACGGGCCGCTTCTCTATGTCCAGTTTTGGAATGGGGAGAGGCTTTGCCGGACGGCAGCATTTCGCAACGTCGGCTTTGTCGGGGTCGTGCATGTAGAGGTGCGGGACGATAGCTACCGCATTGGCGACACGCTCGATCAGGATGTGATCGCCTGCGTTCACTACGGCCTCACCCAGACCCGCTTCATCGGCCCCGGCTATGAGTCGAGCTCCGTCTGCTATGTGGACGGGGACGACTTTGTGATTCGGGCGCCTTGGAGAGTTTAGGGGTTTCCTAAGTTGCAGGTTTCCAAGGTTTCCGAATTCGGGAGAGACTTGAAACTTTGGAGACTCGGCAACTAGGAAACTATACACGGATCGCGCAGTAGTGAATTCGGTCGCTCTTGTGGCGGGGTGGGTTGAGCGTGTAGCTGTGGAAAGCGCGGACGTCGGTGAACCCGGCGTTCGCGAGCATTTCTCGTAGCTCAACGTCGGAATAGGCGCGCTGGCGGTGGACTTCCGTGAAGGCTTCGTCATTGCGCCAAAACTGCATGGTGACGGTGATGATCTGGGCTTCCGGGTCCCAATTGCCTTTCCACTGGTATTTCAGCTTCGAGCGGGGTTTGAGATCTTCTTGGTCGAAGAGCTGGGTCTCGAAGGCGTAGGCGGTGTTCACATCGAAGATGAAGGATCCACCCGGCTTGACGTGCTTCGCGATCTGGTGGAATGCCTGCTGAAGTTGGGAGGCGTCGATGATGTTATTGAGGCTGTCGAAGAAGCTCAGCGCGGCGTCGTACGTATCTCCCATTTCGAAAGAGGCGGCGTTGGCGGCCTCGTAATGGATGTTCTGCTTCTTCTTGGCGGCTTTCTTCCGCGCCATGTCGATCATTTCGGCACTCAGGTCGACTCCGGCCATGACGAAGCCTTCCTCGGTCAAAAGCTCGCACATGTTGCCCGTTCCGCAGCAGACGTCGAGAATCCGTTTTGGAGTCAGGTTCTGGTGCGAGAGCAGCAGGAGGTAGTAACCGACCCACATGCGATACGGTACTTGCCGCATGAGCTCGTCGTAAAAGGGCGCGACGTTGGTAAACGAAGTAGTTGGCGACTCGTTTCCTGGAAAGGAATCGGATCGGGACATCTACTTCAGTCGTTCTTCGGCTTTCTTGACGCGCGCCTCAACTTTCGCGAGGTATGCGAACAGGACGAACCACACGAGTGTCGGCGGGATCGCGGCGATCACTCTCCAGTCCAAATTCATCGTTTCTATCCTCCGTTATAAGTTCGAGAAGGCCCGCACGGACGCGCAGCCGGTAAAGCCATGCCGACAGGATCGAAATCAGGGTCAAGATCGACATCACGGCCCAAGCGTATTGTCCTTTGATCTTCCCTTGCATGATCGAATCGGTCGGGTGAAAAGATTGAACCTGCGGCAGGCGCGGAAAAACGAATATCAGAAACATGACGGGCAGGAGCGCGGCCAAAGCGTACACGGCGCTATTGGAGGCCCGTCGCTGCTCATCCGGCAGCGCGCCCCGAAGTGCGAAGTAGGCGGCGTAGATCAGCAGCACCATCAGGAAGGAGGTCTGCCGAGGGTCGTTTTGCCACCAGGCTCCCCACTGCACGTACGAGAAGAGGATTCCCGTCGCCATCGTGAGGATGCAAAACAGGTAGCCGATTTCCATGGAGGCTGCCGCCCGGACGTCGAACCGTATGTCGCCTGTTTTGACGAGGCGATAGCTGAACCAACCGCCGAGCCAGATGAAGACGGTGGCGAGCATCGGGCAGGGGAAATGCCAGAGGAAGATTCTGGCCAGCCCAGGTTGTTGGAATTCGACCACGTCCGGAACGAGGAAGCTCCAGATGGTGGCCGCTGCGACGCCGAGTGCGAAGAGGTATCTCATCGTTTCCACACCGCCGAGAAGAGGTAAGGCCCTCCTGCTAGGCTCGCGAACCCGTAGCAGACCAGGCCGAATCCGGCGATCACTCCGTTTGTCACGTTAAAGCCTCCCTTCATGTCGAAGGCGACGCGGAGGCCACTGACTGCGAGAAATGTCAGCGGAAGCAGGAGCGGGACGGACAAAACACCGACCAGCGCAGTTCGATTCGAAGCTTGGGCTACCAAGGCGCCACATAAGGTTACCGCGCCCGTGAAGGCACAACAGGACCCGAGAAGACAAACCCCGTACAGCCACGGCTTGGCGAGGGGCGTGCCGGTGAATCCGAGGAAAAGCACCGTCAAGATAATTCCCGTGACGAGCATGAAAAACAGGTTGTAGAGGGCCTTGCCCCAGAAGACGTCCTCCGGCTTTGCCACCAGTCTAAGGAGATCGCCGGTGCCTTGTTCCTCCTCCACGATCATCGTGCGAGGGAGGGCGACGATGGCGGCGAACAGGAGCGATACGCTTAACAGGCCGGAGGCGAGCTGGGGGCTGATTTTGAGGTCGAACGTCGCCATCGAGATCGTGATCACGGTGAAGACGCCGAACAAAGTGGTCGTCGCGAGGCCGTTTTTCGTGCGCATCTCGCTTCGAAATTCCTTCCGAAGGACGGCTTTGATTCGCCGGTTCATCCGGCGATCTCCAACTCGTGGGTGGCGAACCGCCTCTCCAGCGGGTCGTTCGTGGCGAGGACGATGGCGCCGCGCTGTGACTGCTCGTTCACGATTTTTTCGATCAGCTCGCGGCCCACTTCGTCTAGGCCAGCACCGGGCTCATCCAAGAGGAGAACGTCGGGCTCTCCTTGGAGGGCGATTGCCAGTTTGAGGCGGGCCTTCATACCGGTGGACAGTTCGCTTGCCGGTTGCCTGAGCGCGTAGGAGAGGCCGACGAACTCCAGCAGCTCCTCGATTCGGGCGGGGCATTCGCGCAGCTCGCCCGTGAGCTCCAGGTGTTCTTCGACGGTGAGGGAAGGATAGAGGGACATATCGAGGGCGCTGTAGCCCAAGCTTCGTCGCGGATCTTCGCTCTTAAGTTTGACTTTGCCTTCGCTCGGCGGGATCAGCCCGGCGATCACTTTCAGGAGCGTCGATTTTCCGGCTCCGTTGCGGCCGACGATGGCGAGCCGGTCACCGACTCCGAGCTCGAATTCCAGGCCTCGAAACAGCCAGCGCCGGCCATAACGCTTGCCAAGATTCGAGGCGTGAAGCATGCCAAATAGTATGGCGAGTCTGGCTGGGCCCATAATCGCCTATGTCTCTTACCTACCCCTCCCGTCGCGACGTTCTGCGGCTAGGCACGGCGGCGGCGGTCGCCTCGCTGTCGCCATTCGGTTGGACGTTTGGCCAGGCGGAGTACGACGTCGTGATCCTGAACGGACGCGTCATCGATCCGGAGACGAAGCTGGACGACATCCGGCATTTGGGGATCAAGGATGGGGTGATCAAGGCAGTTTCGAAGAAGGAACTGCGAGGGAAGAAGACGATCGACGCCCGCGGGCTCGTCGTGGCACCCGGCTTTATCGATCCGATCTCCCACGGCCAGAATTTGGAGAACGACCGGGTCCAGATTTTCGACGGGGTCACGACCAAGCTTCAACTGGAATCCGGGGTTCGCGACCAAGGTGACTGGCGGAAGGCGCAGGTGGGCAACCGCATCGCGAACTACGGGGCGGGCTGCGGCCACGGTTACGCTCGCACAGCGGTTCTGGGTGCGAAGAACGGGGACGTGGTCGCAACCGACGCGCAGATCGAGCAAATGACCCATGTCATCGACGCTCAGCTTCGGCAAGGGGCCTTGGCCGTTGGGTTCGGGCTTGAGTACACGCCGATCACCCGCCGTTGGGAAGTGATTGAGATGTTTCGGATGGCGGGCGAGAACCATGCTTCTTGTCACGTTCACACTCGCTATGGCACCTTGATGGAGGAGCAGAGCAACCTGACCGCGATTGAGGAGGTACTTGCCTGCGCGGTGGTGGCGGGCGCTCCGCTGCACATCGTGCACGTGCCCAGCATGGCGCTCGGGATGACCGACAAGGCGCTCGAATTCATCTCGCGGGCGCAGGGGCGCGGCTTGGACGTCACCGCCGACTGCTATCCGTATCCGGCATTCGGCACGGGCATCGACTCGGAGGTGTTCGCCCCGGGGTGGCAGCAGCGGTTTGGCATCGACTACGGGGACCTGGAGTGGGCTGCTACTCACGAACGGCTTACCGCCGAGACTTTCGAGAAGTACCGCAAGCAGGGGGGCATGGTCATTGCCCACGCGATTCCTGAGGAGGCCGTACGGGCGGCGGTGAAGAGTCCGGCAACGATGATTGGCAGCGATGGCAGCCTCGAAAAGGGCGTTGGACATCCTCGCAGCGCGGGAACCTTTGCGCGGGTCCTTGGGAAGTACGTTCGCGAAGAAAAGCTTTTGTCGTTGCCTGAGGCAATTGAGAAGATGTCGCTCAAGGCGGCGCGGCGCTTGGAGAAGCGCTGCACTGCATTCCGGAGCAAGGGGCGTTTGCAGGTCGGGAGCGATGCCGACGTCGTCGTTTTCGATCCTGGCACGGTTGGCGATCGAGCTACGTTCAGCGCGCCTGCGGTTCCTTCGGTGGGATTTCACTGGGTTCTCGTGAACGGCGTTCCGGTGATCGACGAAGGGCAGTTGAACGAGCAGGTTCGTCCGGGCAAAGGATTATCTGCCGGTCGTTAACTTTTTGGAAAAATCTGCTGGGACCTCTTGACTTAGAGCGCGCTCTAAGTCCGTAGAGTAGGGATATGGCAGACGGACTGACGATTCAGGAAGTAGCGCAGCGCACCGGTTTGAGCGCATATACGCTTCGCTACTACGAACGCGCCGGGTTGATTCCAAGCGTGGCCCGCCAGGAAGGTGGGCAGCGCAGATACTCTGAGGAATCCCTCCGGGCGTTCCATTTCATCACCTGTCTCCGCCTTACGGGCATGCCGATTCGCGAGATTCGGGATTATATGCAGGCGGTGCAGGCCGGTGACGAGACGATTCCGCAACGACGCGCGATGTTGGTGAAGCATCGAGAAGACGTCTGCCAGCAAATCGAAGACTTGAATCGTTGCCTCGGGCAGCTCGACTACAAGCTTTCCCTTTACGATGGAAAGATCCCGAGCGCGACGAAGGACCGGGCCGAAGGCGAGCTTGCCTCGGCTCACGCATAAGGAAGAAGGAGAACGCATGAAGCAAAGAAAGATTGGCGATCGATTGGTTGGCGAGATCGGACTCGGCTGCATGGGAATGAGCTGGGCCTATGGCGGGGGCGCGACCTCGGAAGACGCGCATGCCGTCTTGAGCCGGGCTCTCGAACTGGGTGTGAACCACTGGGACACGGCGGACCTTTACGGCGCCGGCGAGAACGAGAAGCTGATTTCGCCGGTCGTGAAGCAGCGTCGCGACGAGGTGTTCCTTGCCACGAAATTTGGGAATGTCTACGACCGGACGCTTACCACTCACCAGGATCAGGTGGAGGCAAATGCGCCTTGGATCGTGGATGGTACGCCGGAATACGTTCGGGCGAGCGTCGACCGTTCGTTGCAGCGGCTGGGGGTCGATCATATCGATCTCTACTATCAGCACCGCGTGGACCCGCAGGTGCCTGTCGAGGAAACGGTGGGTGCGATGGCCGAGCTCGTGAAGGCAGGCAAGGTGCGCTATCTGGGGCTCTCGGAGGTTTCGGCGAATACGATTCGGCGTGCTCACTCCGTGCACCCCATCGCGGCGGTGCAGAACGAGTTCTCGCTCTGGACTCGCGACTTCGAGGAGGACGAGCTGCCTTTGACGAAGGAGTACGGGATCGCATTTATCCCCTATTCCCCTCTGGGACGCGGCTTCCTTACGGGCGAGATCAAGAGCCTGGACGATATGGCGGCGGACGACTGGCGGCGCAATAACCCGCGCTTCCAGGGCGATAACTTCGCGAAGAATCTGGAGATCGTGGATCGGGTGAAGGCGATCGCGGAGCCAAAGGGAGCTACGCCTGCCCAAGTTGCGTTGGCTTGGGTGCTGGCGCATGGCGAGAACGTCCTTCCAATCCCTGGCACGAAGCGGGTCAAATATCTGGAAGACAATGTCGGGGCGGCTAACGTCGACCTGACGCCTGCCGAATTCCAGGAGCTGAGCGACATCCTTCCGCCGGAAGGGGCGCGCTATCCGGAGACGGCGATGGCGTTTGTGAAAGCCTAAAGGGAGAGAAATGAAGACCAGGAAGCTTGGAGATTGGGAAGTAGGCGCGATCGGGTTGGGGTGCATGGGCATGAGCCATGCGTATGGAACGCCCGACGATCAAGAGTCGATTCGCGTCTTGAACCGGGCCTTGGAGCTTGGCGTGAACCATTGGGACACCGCCGACATCTATGGGCCACGAACCAACGAAGAGCTTTTGAGCCGGGTGCTGAAGGATCGGCGCCCGGAGGTCTTCCTCGCCACCAAGTTCGGAATCGTCTACGACCGCTCGATCACAAGCCACCAGGATCTGGTCGCTAAGAACGAGCCCTACTTCATTGACGGCACCGCCGCCTATGTGAAGAAGGCGTGCGAAGCGAGTCTGCTGCGCCTCGGTGTCGACCACATAGACCTCTATTATTTGCACCGGGTAGACCGTCGAACCCCTATCGAAGAGGCGGTCGGGGCGATGGCAGAATTGGTCAAGGAAGGAAAGGTTCGCTTTTTGGGCCTTTCGGAGGCCTCGGTCAGCACGCTCCGCCGAGCCAACGCCGTACACCCGATTACGGCCCTCCAAAATGAATACTCCTTGTGGACCCGTGACCACGAAAGGGAAGTCATTCCCACCGTCCGGGAACTGGGTATCACCCTTGTCGCATATAGCCCCCTCGGACGTGGCTTCCTCTCCGGCGAGCTAAAGTCCCCCGACGACCTCGCCGAGGACGACTGGCGGCGGGGGAATCCACGGTTCCAAGGCGAGAACTTCTTCAAGAACTTGGAGATGGTCGAGACGGTCTCGCAAATCGCGGAAAGGAAAGGCGTCTTGCCTGCCCAGGTTGCGTTGGCTTGGGTCTTGGCCCAAGGCGAGGGCATCGTTCCGATTCCTGGTACGAAGCGGCTGAAGTATCTGGAGCAGAACGTGGCGGCAACGGAGATCGAACTAACAGCCGATGACGTGGCCGAACTCTCCACTTTGGAGCCGACGGGACCCCGCTACAACGAGGCGATGATGGCGAATTTGGGCGGTTAGCCTGACCCCTGGGACCGCCGGCTTTAGCCGGCGTAGAGGATAGGAATCAAGGCCCAAGCCGCGCAGACCCAAAAGGCCAGTCGGCTGCACGAGCGCAAAGACGAGCCTTTACCGGATTATCGTGCACATACCGAACCGCGTTTCGGAGATGGGCGTCATCGCGGATGTATCGATCGTGATACTCCCGATACCAAAATGGCCCTGATCGGCCGAGCATTATATTCGCCGAGCGAGAAGTCGCACCCTTCCAGCCTCCAAGCATTTCAGAGAGGGTTGTCTCGTCGGCTAACTCGATAATCGCATGAACATGATTTGGCATGATCGTCCAAGCCAAGAGCATGTAGGTATCCGCATCGCCCGCTAATAATCGTTCCTCGACACAGCTCGCAATTTCTGGTTTGCTAAGCCAACAAGCTCCATAGCCGCGATCAAGATATGACTCGAAACGTTTTCGCCTTTCGAGATCCTGGCAATCTTCAGGCAAGTGCTTGATTTCGCTCAAGACACTATGAACAACGGCGCGGGGAAGGGAATCGAAAAGGCGGATCGTGATCGATTGGACCAAGCCCGGTACATCGAAATGAGGTAGGTAGCCTCGCGAGTACCAGCCTGACTTTTCCATGATTCCTATTCTCTTCGCCGGCTGAAGCCGGCGGTCCCAGGGATTACTCGGCGACCTTCAATACGCTCAGGAACGCTTCTTGCGGAAGCTCGATGGAGCCGATTTGCTTCATTCGCTTCTTGCCTTCCTTTTGCTTTTCGAGCAGCTTGCGCTTTCGGGTGATGTCGCCGCCGTAGCACTTGGCGATGACGTTCTTGCGGAAGGGCTTGATGGAGTCGGCGGCGATGACCTTAGCTCCGATGGCGGCTTGGACGCGCACTTCGTATTGCTGGCGCGGAACGACCTTTCGCAATTGCTCCACCATCGCTTTGCCCCGCTGGTAGGAGAAGGAGCGGTGGACGATAAAGGAGAGGGCGTCTACGGCGTCGCCGTTGAGGAGGATGTCCAGCTTGACGAGGTCGGAGGGTTGGTATTCGGCCAGTTCGTAGTCGAAGGAGGCGTAGCCTCGGGTGTTCGATTTGAGCTTGTCGAAGAAGTCCAGGAGGATTTCGCCCAAGGGCAGCGTGTAGTAGAGGATGACGCGTTGGGGGGTCGGGTATTCGGTCTTCTTGTAGGTTCCGCGCCGCTCTTGGCAGAGCGTCATGACGGCGCCGACGTATTCCTGGGGCACCATGATCGTCGCGTTGACGGTCGGCTCCTCGATGGTCATGATCTCGTTCGCGTCAGGGAAGAAGCTGGGGTTTGAGATGTGGTCCGTTTGGCCGTTCTTACGGTGGACGATGTAGTCGACGGAGGGCGCGGTCAGGATCAGGTCGAGGTTGAATTCCCGCTCCAGCCGTTCGCGGGCGATCTCCATGTGGAGCAGACCCAGGAAGCCGCAGCGGAAGCCGAAGCCGAGAGCCGCCGACGTCTCCGGCTCGAAGGCGAGGGATGCATCGTTGAGGCGGAGCTTGTCGATGGCGTCTCGCAGGTCCTCGTATTGGTCGCCGTCGCTGGGATAGAGTCCGCAGAAGACCATCGAAAGGGCTTTGCGGTAGCCGGGGAGGGCTTCCGTGGCGGGGTTGCTGGCCAGGGTGACCGTGTCGCCGACGCTGGCGTCGCCGATGGATTTCATGGCGGCGGTGAGAAAGCCGACTTCGCCGGTCTCCAGACCGTCGTTGACGATCAGCGAGGGGCTGAAGACGCCGGTGGAGTCCACGTCGAACGTGGAGCCGGTGGCCATCATCTTGATCTTGTCGCCCTTCTTGACGCTTCCGTCCTTCACCCGAAGGTAGGCGACCGCTCCCTGGTAGCTGTCGAAGTGGCTGTCGTAGATCAGCGCACGCAAGGGGGCGTTGGGGTTGCCGACTGGAGATGGAATTCGAGCGACGATGGCTTCGAGAATCTCGTCGATGCCGATTCCTGCCTTGGCGGAGGCGGGAATGGCGTCGGAGGCGTCGATAGCTACGGCCATTTCGATCTCTTCCTTGGCCCGTTCGATATCGGCGTGGGGCAGGTCGATCTTGTTGATGACCGGCACGATCTCCAAGTTCTGGTTCATCGCCATGCTTGCGTTGGCGATGGTCTGGGCTTCGACACCCTGGGAGGCGTCCACAACCAACAGCGCGCCTTCGCAGGCGGCGAGGGCACGGGAGACTTCGTAGGTGAAGTCCACGTGGCCTGGAGTATCGATCAGGTTTAGCTCGTAGGTTTCGCCGTTCTTGGCTGTGTAGAGGAGCTTGACAGCCGCCATCTTGATCGTGATGCCGCGCTCTCGCTCGATGTCCATCGAGTCGAGCATCTGCTCCTGAGCCGTTCCCCGGATGGCGCCACAACGCTCGATCAGCCGGTCAGCCAGGGTGGACTTGCCGTGATCGATATGCGCGATGATGCAGAAATTGCGGATATGGGACTGATCCATGGTCGGGGGAAAGCCGATAGATTCTACCGCCCCGCGTCGCTTAGGATTTGGGCGCCGTCTTAAGGTCCGCGTAGATGATCGTTGTCCCATACAGGCTATGGGAGGTCGCCAGGATATCGCCTCCCGGCGCGTAGATGGTCGAGAAGCCGTAGCCGAACCAGGGTTGAGGTTTGTCGACGCTCCAGTTCGCGCCGACGACGTAGTGGCCGTAGCTCTTTAAGCGCCCCGGAAGGATGTGCCAGAACCAGTCGGCGGGGTGGCTGGGGGAGACCCAGGCGATGGGATAGAGGAGGGTCCAAATCTTCTTCGGCTCATATTTCGCGAGGATGGTATGGATGTCGAAGCAGATGGCGAGGCCGACTCGCCCGTATTCGGTGTCGTAGGTTTGGACGTCGCGATCACCCTTGGTCGCCCAGGATTTCTCAGGGTAGGGCCAGGGAGTGAGCTTTCGGTAGTGAGCCACGATCTCCCCGTTCGGCGCGGCGAGGCAGACGGTGTTGAAATACTTGGCGGGTTGGGTCTTGTCGGAGGGTTCTTCGATCTCCACGAACGGGACGGTGACGTAGATGCCGAGCTTCTTGGCCAAAGCGGCGAAGGCCTTCGTCGAAGGACCAGGCACGGGTTCTGCCGCCTCTCTTGGGCTGATTCCCGTGAATTCGGGTTCGATCGGCCAGCCGGGAAGGTGCCAGTTGCGCTTCAAGTCTTGGGACAGATAGCCCGTGATGGAAGCCTCGGGCAGCACAACGATCTTCGCCCCATTCTTGGCCGCTTGCTCCACCAGGCCCGCCAGCTTCGCCCGGTTCACATCCGGCTCTCCCATTTCGGAGGAGCACTGGATGGCGGCCACCTTGACCGTGGCCGGAGAAGTCGTCTGGGAGACCAGGATGAGGGGGAGTAAACCGATCACGAAAAGAAGAACGAATCGTTGGGTTGGAAGTTTCAGAGATTATTTGGGGCTGCTTGTAGTGATACATCACGATTTGTCCACTACCCAGTCTGACATTTGGGGTGAATTCCTCAATGTTTTTGCAATTAAGGCCGACAGCTCGACTAGTAGTTCATCTGTAACTACAACTTGAGGTTGTGGCTCATGTTGTGAAAACAAGACTAAGGCATAAGCACGGAAGATTGGATCGGCAAAAGAAAATTTGCCCGAACCTGAAAAATATCGGATAAGTCCGCCCTTGTCAGAGGATTGAAGGCTACTTAAATAAGTCCTTAAGTTACCGGTCGGATAGCTTGAGTGATCTATTTTAATTTTGTTACTGAGTTCTCCAAATGTAGCGCCGTCATCGCCTAGCTGAGATAAGGCTGCAAGAATAATGCGGCCGTTATCATATTTTCTTTCTCTTTGTCGTCGAAGAGCTTTCTCAAAGGCCGCTTTAATTGTATCGGAAGCTTCATTGAAATACGTGGTTACGGCACTTTTGAGGGTGTCTGGCGTTAAAAACCTCTTAATGCTTACAGTCTCATAAACGTTCGCCGCAAAACACATATTTAAACAAAGCTGATGGCAAACAGAAGCTAGCCCACTACTGTATCTTACGATTTGGGATTTAATTGTCTCAATTACAGAGACATTCAGAACCTTTTCTCCTTGTTGAATTATTTGTCGTAACTCTTCGGAGGTCATTAAGGGGACGTGTATTTCAGAAACACGATTTCGCATCTCCGGATCACATTCAACGACTTCCCTGGCAGTATCAACCGCACCAATGGCTATGATTCGCAATTTAGGAAACTGATCGGCCATGTCCATGAAGAGCTTCATAGCTTGCGCCAATTTTCTTTTTTCGATAGATGGAATCTTATGAAAATCTTCGAGAACCCAGCAACAATTTGCTGTTCCCATGAATTTAGCAAGATTTTGCACGGTTAATTGCGGTGGCAAGATTCGAGAGGATGTCTCCGTAGAACTAGAAGAACGTTCTGCTAATATTTTTGATTTAACGAAAAGATAGTCTGCCGCAATTTCTCCTTGCCCCTTCCATGCATCCTCGGTAGATTGTTGCGACGAGTAATAAGGGTTTAGTTGATCGAATGCATCTAAAATAAGCTGCTCGAACGAAATTGTGTTTGTACATCTGCTGGTAATAGCCTTATGGCCATCGTCGTTTAATGTGTTTACTAACAACGTGGTTTTTCCGGACCCGGAGTGCCCATATACAACAATTTGTTTGCCAGGTGTAAGCAGAGATGCCCAGAGCAATCTTGTTAGATCTGGGCGATCAACATAAGTCGCGCGGGCTGGCTTTGAAGGAGTAAAGACATCTGTAGCCAGAGTTTTTTGCATAATTATTGTACCAGGATTTGGGCAATTATAGCAGAGGGAAAAGCGATTTGCGGTTAAAGCACAGAGTCCGGACGGTATTCGACCGCGCCACAATATCGCCATGCCCGAGATTATCGAGCCTTTTCGTATTAAGAGCGTCGAGCCGATTCGGTTCACTACCCGCGAGCAGCGGGAGGACATTCTTAAGAAGGCCAAGTACAACCCGTTCCTCATCGACGCGGACGACGTGCTCATCGACCTCCTGACCGACTCCGGCACCAGCGCCATGTCGGCGGCTCAGTGGGGAGCCATTATGACCGGCGACGAAAGCTACGCAGGGTCACGGTCCTTCAAGCGATTCGAAGCCAAGGTCCAGGAGATATTCGGATTCAAGCACGTGATCCCGACCCACCAGGGGCGCGCAGCGGAAAAGATTTTGATGGCGATCGTGGGGGGAGCGGGGAAGACGATTCCCAGCAACAACCACTTCGACACGACCCGGGCCAACGTCGAATTCACCGGCGCAACGGCTCTGGACCTCGTGATCGACGAGGGCAAAGACCCCGACAGCATGCACCCATTCAAGGGGAACATCGACATCGGGAAGCTGGCGGCCCTGTTGGAGTCCGGGCAGGGCGTGCCTATCGGAATGATCACGGTTACGAACAACACCGGTGGTGGCCAACCTGTCTCCATGGCGAACGTAAAGGAGGTTGCCAAGGTCCTCCGTGCGCACAAAAAGCCGTTTATTATCGACGCCTGTCGCTTCGCGGAGAACGCCTGGTTCATCAAGCAGCGGGAGGAAGGCTACGGCGACAAGACGCCCAAGGAGATCGCTCAGGAGATGTTCTCCTATGCCGACGGGGCGACGATGAGTCTCAAGAAGGATGGCTTCGGCAATATCGGCGGCTTCCTGGCTCTGAACGACGATTCGATGGCGGAGCAGGCTCGCAACCTCCTGATCCTCACGGAGGGTTTCCCGACCTACGGCGGACTGGCAGGGCGCGACCTTGAGGCTTTAGCTCAGGGACTCGACGAGGTGCTGGACGAGCACTACTTGGAGTATCGGGTCGCGACGATCCGGTATCTGGCTACCAAACTAACGGACAAGGGGATCAAGATCGTCCAGCCTCCGGGTGGCCACGCGGTCTATATCGACGCGAAGCGCTTCTACGACCACCTGCCCGCCGAGCAGTTTCCGGCCCAGGTCTTCGTGAACGAGCTTTATTTGGCGGGGGGAATCCGGGGCGTTGAGATCGGGTCGGTGATGTTTGGCCGCAACGTGGACGGGGTCGAGCATGGCGCGGATCGCGAACTGGTGCGGCTGGCACTGCCGCGAAGGGTCTACACCCAAGCCCACGTCAACTTCGTAGCCGACGTGATTTCGGACATGTACGACGTGAGGAAGGAAGCGAAGGGGCTCAAGATTGTCAAGCAGGCCCCCTTCCTTCGGCACTTCACGGCCGAGCTTGCGCCGGTTTAGGGTCGGCGCACGAATCGGGTGGTCGCCTGCTCGATCACGAGCGGCATTCCTTGGTCGTCGGCGTAGATCGTCGACGACCTACCGGAACGGACTTGGGCGATCAGGTTGGCGTTGATCGTCTTGTTCCCGATCTTCACCGATTTGCGTCCTTTGTAGGTCGATTCGATCTCGCCCCACTTCAGGGTGGCGATGTCGAAATTCTGGCTCTTCACTGTGACGTTTACTTTGGGCTTCGTTGTGATGAACCACCACGACGATGCGTCCTCGGTGGTCATTTGCGAAGGCTGGGGGAACGTGCGATTCGACTTCTTACCGTTTTCGAGGATGGAGACCTGAGCCGCTCCTTTGGAGAAGGTCACCTGTACGTCGACGCTTTGCGGCCCGGCCTTTGCCTGAAGGCGCCGTGAGACCGTCTTGCCTTTCGCGTCAAAGACCGCGGTCATCACGAGCGTCGTGGTAATGCCCTTTTGCGTCGTGTGGATCGTGGTGACGTTCGTCTGCGACCCTCCGTGCACGTTTCGTGCGTATTGGACGTTCCCTATCACCTTCCCGTTTTGGTAGGCGTCGAGGGTGACGGTTTGGGCAAAAACGGTGGTGGAGACGGCGGTTCCTACGAGGACGAGAATCGGACGCATTTCACAACTGTACTCCGGGGAGCGGGATTCTTTCTTTACGAAATGGCTGTATCCAAGGTGTGTCTATGTTCGTCAAATTTTTCATATACAGAGTTGGAGGTTAGAACGTGAATGCTCTCTATTTCGCAATCGCAGTCGCATCGAGCGTTTCGAGCGCCAGCGCACCGCCACGGCAGGTGACGATCCAGTACGCACAGATGACTCTTGGCCGAACGGTTTACATTTCCCTGGACGGGAAGCCCGCTCAAGAGGAGTTCGCCGGGAAGCTGGGATTCAGGGACCGGACCAGTTCTTGGGAGTCCGTTTGCGCGGATGTTCGGAGCCCCATCGGGACGGGCGACTCCTTTACGGTGAAGACGCGGAACTCCTCGGATATCGGTGGCAACATCGCTTTGGCTGGACGCATCGTGGCGAAGTATTTCAAGCTCGCTAAGACTCCGCAGCAGTGCGCGGGGCTTCAACTGGCGGTTTGGGAAGCCATCGAAGACGGAGGTTCAACCCCCGATTTCACCAGTGGCCACTTCCGAGCGCGGGCCGAGACGGGAGTGCTCGACTACGCCGATCAGTTCTACACCGCCGTCGATGAGCCTGGGAGCGCGATGTTCCTCCAGACCACCCAAGGTGGTGGCGGGGGCGGACAGGGACAGCTTTTAATCAACTAATCCTTTAAACTGACGGCATGCTTTGCCTGCTTGCCGCCGCGGCGATGAGGCCGCCGACGCTGACCTACCGTTGGGTCTACGTCATGACCAATCTTCAGGTCGCCCAGAATGCCGACATGCTGGCCGACCTGATCCCCCGCGCCAAGAAGGCGGGCTACAACGGCATCGTCATCGCCGATTCCAAACTGCAACGCCTGGACAGCGTGCCGAGTTGGTACTTCGACAACACCAAGCGCGTGTTGGCCGTTGCTTCGGCCAACAAGATGGATGTTATTCCGGCGATTTGGCCGGTCGGTTACGCGGGGGCGATGCTGGGACACGACGTGAACCTCATCGAAGGTCCACCCGTCAAGGATGCTCCGTTCGTCGTTCATGGAAGCGAGGCTAAACCCGTGGATTCTGGGAGGAACCTCCTCGAAAACGGCGGCTTCGAGCAAGCTGCGAACGGCCGCGTCGCGGGCACCTCGATGCAGGACGGCCCCGGCGCAAGCACCCTTCCCGATACTTCGATGGTCCACGAAGGCAAGCAGTCCCTGCGGATGGAGAACTTCAAGCAGGGGAACGAGAGCGGCAACGCTCGGATCGTTTGGACGGTCAAGGTCCAGCCCTGGCATCAGTATCGCCTCTCGGCTTGGTTCAAGACGGAAGGTCTCCAGGGTTACGTCCAGGCGACGGCCATCGATTCCAAGGGACGGGGGTTGATCGTCAACGAGCTTGGCGCGCCACCTACCCAGGATTGGACGCAATCCAAGACGACTTTCAACTCGCTGGACAACACTCAACTCAATGTCTATCTGGGGGTCTGGGGCGGCTCGGCGGGGAAGATTTGGTGGGACGATGCACGGCTCGAAGACGCGGGGCTGTTGAACGTCATCCGCCGCCCCGGCTGTCCGGTCAAAGTCGCTTCTGCGGATGGCACGGTTTACACGGAAGGAAGGGACTATGCGGAGATTCGCGACCCTGGACTGGGAGCGAAGCCTTGGGCGGGCGAATACGACGTCGATCACGACGCCCCTTCGATTCACGTGTTGCCCGGGTCGCGCATTCGCGATGGCGAGACGCTGAGGGTCAGCTTCTATCACGCAAAGACCGGCATCGGGAACCAGACCTCGATTTGCCTCAGCGAACCCAAAACGGCGGCTTTGATGGAGGACGAGGCTCGGCGGGTAGCTGAGCTTTACCACCCGAAGGGGCTCTTCTGGAGCCACGATGAGATTCGAGTCGGCGGATGGTGTGAGGCGTGCCAGAAGCGTGGCCTACCCCCTGGGGGCATTCTTGCCGAGAACGCCCGCCTCGGCGGGCAAATCCAAAACAAGGTTCTCAAGGGCTCAGAGGTCTACGTCTGGTCGGACATGTTCGACCCGTTCCACAACGCGGTGGACAACTATTATCTGACCAACGGCACCCTCGCCAAGTCATGGGAGGGCCTGCCCAAGGATGCGGTGATCGTGAACTGGAACTACGACAAGCGGGCCCAGTCGCTGCCGTTCTTCGCCAAGCTCGGACACCGCCAGATTCTGGCGGGCTACTACGACGCTCCCGTGGACAATATCAAGACCTGGCTCGCCGAGGCGGCGAAGGTGAAGGGTGTTGACGGCGTGATGTACACGACTTGGGTTGGCAACTACAAGGACTTGGAGGCCTTTGCGAAGGCGGCTTGGGGCGGTAACCTGGCGAAATGATCACAGCGACAGCGCCGTCCATTTCCGAGATTCGAGCGCGATTCCCAGCTCTTGCCTCTGGCTATGTTTTCATGGATAACGCAGGGGGCGCGCAGGTGCCTGCGAGCGTCGCGGACGCAGTGCGCGACTACTACACGACGAGTTACGTTCAGGTCGGCGCGGACTATCCGGCTTCGGCCCGGGCGACGAAGACGGTGGCGGATGCCCACCAGATGGTCAATGCGATCATGGGCGGGGAGGACGTGGGGCGGGTGATCCTCGGGGCCTCGACTTCGACGCTTTGCCGGATGCTGGCGGATTGCTACGCGGAGGTGCTTCAGCCGGGGGATGAGATCGTCGTAGGGCAGAGCGGGCACGAGGCGAACGTGGGAGCTTGGGCAAACCTCGCCAAGCGTGGTCTCCACGTGAAGATTTGGCAGGCCAACCCGGAGACCGGGGTCTGCGAGCTTTCGACTCTGAAGGAGCTTTTGACGGATCGCACGAAGGTTGTCGCCTTCGTCCACGTCTCCAACATTCTCGGGCAGGTGGAGGACATCCAACCCTGCATCGACCTCGCCCATTCGGTGGGGGCGAAGGTGGTGGTGGATGGCGTCGCGTATACGCCGCACCTGCCGGTGGATGTGGAGAAGTGGGGCGCGGATTGGTACGTTTTCTCTTGCTACAAGGTCTTCGCTCCGCACGTCGGAGCCCTCTTCGGGCGGCATGATGCGATCGCGGAGCTGACCGGACCGAACCACTATTTCCTTGCCAAGGACTACCTTCCCGGCAAGTTCGAGTTGGGAGGAGCGAACCACGAGTCTTGCGCGGGGCTGCTCGGTCTTCGCCCCTACCTGCAATGGCTGGCGGGGCGAGATAGCTTCGACCGGCAGACCGTTCTCGATGCCTGGAACGTGATGGAGTCGCTTGAGAGCCCTCTCACGGAGCAGTTCTTGCGGTTTCTCGCCAGCAAGCCCCGCGTTCGCGTGACCGGGCAGAGCGAGGCGGGGGCCAATCGGGTGCCTACGATCTCGTTTATCCACGATTCGCTCTCGTCGAAAGAGATCGCCGACAAGGCGATGGCGGTGGATTGCGGGATGCGGTACGGCAATTTCTATTCGGTGCGGCTGCTGGAGCGGCTGGGAATTGACCCCAAGATGGGTGTGGCGCGGGCCAGCTTCGCCCACTACAACACGGCTGAAGAGGTCGACCGCCTCATCGCGGCTCTCGATCCTATCCTGTGAGTTCTACTTGGCCCTGGCAAAGACCTCCTGAGCAGCCCCGCGATCGATACATTTCCTTTCGCGAGCTTTTCCGGTCGATGCCCCGGTTCGAGACCGAGCGCCTGATCCTTCGCCGGACAGTGCTGGCGGATACGGAACCCTTCTTCGAGCTTGCTTCCGACGCCGAGGTCGGACGGCTTTCCCTGGCTCCCGTCTTGCGCACGCTCGCCCAGGCGAAGCAGGCGATTCGCATGTTGGACGCGGGTGCGCGAATGGGGCAGCCCTCGCCGTGGACGATGCAGGACCGGGAGACCGGGCAGTGGATCGGCACCATCGGAGTCAGCCACGTCTTCAGCCATGGCAAATCGGTGCGCGTCGGCTTCGCCATTCGGCGCGGCTTTTGGAACCGGGGCTACACGACGGAGGCCCTTCGCGGACTTCACGATTTCCTCTTCGAGCGCCTGCCAGTCAACCGGATCGAAGCGCTCTGCTTCGCGGAGAATGCGGCATCGCGGAAGGTGATGGAGAAGTCGGGGATGCTGCTGGAGGGCACGATGCGCGAATACATCCACGCGGGCGGCGAAATCTTCGACACGACGGTCTACGCGATTATTCGCCGGGATTGGGAGTCGGGTCGGACGACAGCAGAACGGCGAACGTAGCGAGCCAGTGCTCGCCGTTGTAGTTGCCGCTCGCGATGTGGGGAAGCGCCGCTTCCATATGTTGTCTGGCCGAATCGTAGAGCGATGTGGCGACTGGGTCGTCGTAAGCCAAACTATCGGCGATCTTGCGCATGCACCAGGCGCGGCTGAGGTTGAGGCCGTCGAGATGGCCGATCTGGGGGTCTTCGCGGTCTCCGACCTCGGCGGGGGTCAGCAGCGACTCGGGGAGATCCGGCAGGAAGCGGTGGAACCAGTACCGGAAGTCCGGCAGGATGGATCGCATCAGCATCGCCTCGGTCAGGGACGGGGATAGGAAGTCCGCTCCACTCGGCTCCAGGTGGGCCGGGTAGTCGTGATCCTTTTCGTAGTAGTTGCGGGACCGATCTTTGATCGTCTGCGCAAGTTCGTCGTTCCCTACGGCCAACGCATATTCCAAAGCCAAGATGAGAGCGAAGGCGGTGTTCGAGTGGAGACCGGTGCGGACGGGATAAGTCTGCTTGGGTAGGAACGCCAAGAAGCGCTTGACGATCTCTTCGGTGAGAGGCCGCAATGCATCTGCCCACGCTCGCCCGTCCGGGTCGTGCCAAGATTCCAGCTCCTGGGCCAGCTTGAGCAGCCAACCCCAGCCATACGGCCTCTCGAACGACTGCCGGTTGGGTTGATGAAGGTAGGCGACCTCTTGGGCGATATTCGAAGCCGTTAGATTCGCTCCGAGGAGGTTTCGAATCTCGGCTTCCTTCGCGAGCGAAAAGCCCTTGAGGAGACGCACGAGCGTCCAGTGGCCGTGGACCGCCGAGTGCCAGTCGTAGCAGCCGTAGAACGCCGGATGCAGGTCGCGTGGCGAGCGCAAGTCCTCGTCACCGTTCAGGACGTGGTCCAGCTTGTTTGGGTATTCCCGGCCGATTCCCGCTTGGGGAAATTCGGCCAAGTGGTCGGCAAGTTCGGCGGAGAGGCTGAGGAAGCGCAAGGCTTTACCGGAAGAGGATCTTGTCCAAACCGACGACCAGTCCCTGCAACTGCCGCACCTCGCGAATGGCGAGGGCGACGCCCTGCATGAACGATATTCGGTCCATCGAGTCGTGCCGGAGCGTCAAAAGCTCACCCGAGCGTCCGAACATCACGGACTGGTGGGCGAGAAGGCCGGGAAGGCGGACGGAGTGGATCACGACGTCCTTGTAAGTTCCTCCGCGAACCCCTTCCACCTTGATGGCGGCTCTCGGCTTGCGGGAGGGGGAATCTGTTCGGGCTTCTCCGATCAGCTCCGCGGTGCGCATGGCCGTTCCGCTCGGGGCGTCTTCTTTGCGGTCGTGGTGAAGCTCGATGATTTCGCAGTCGGGCATCCACTTGGCGGCCATCTCCGAGAAGCGCATCATCAGAACCGCGCCGATGGCGAAGTTCGGGACATACATGCCGGGAACGCCCGTCTCCTTGCAGACAAGCGAGATCTCCTTGATATCGGCGGCGGAGAGGCCGGTAGCGCCGATGACGGGGGAGATGCCGCGCTTGAGGGCGGATTCGGCGTGGGCGGCGGCTCCGGAGCCGTGGCTGAAATCGACGAGGACGTCCGGCTTTTCGCTGTCGAGGGCCGCACCGAGCTTGTCGGTGATCTTGAGGTCGGGAGCCCGGCCTCCGGCAACCTCGCGGCAGCTTAGGCCGACGTTTTCGCGGTCGCAGGCGACGACGATCTCGATGCCCGGCTCCTGGCTGACCGTGCGCAGGACTTCCTGGCCCATTCGACCCGACGCGCCAAGGACGGCTACCCTAATCGTTCCATTCTCACTCATCTTCAGTTCTCCGAAATCCTCTTCATCGTCGTGGCTCCCGCCTCGATCAGCCACGGTAAACCTTTGTCGTCCAGGTAGGCGGTCGCTTTCCGGACGCCGGTCGTCTCCACCTCGTGCGCCCTCTGCGGTTTGCCGCCAACTTGAATCGTCTTCTCGCCCTTATATACAACCGTTTGCAGGTCCCACGCCATGGTGTCGGTGTTGAACACGTAACTTTCGCACTTGTCGCCCGGCTTCGGCTTGTCGCGCAGGAACCAAAACTCGCTCGCGTTCGCCCTCGGGGCGTTGCTGATGAGGGGCGCCTTTTTCGTCTGACGGTTTCCGCCGTCGAGGATGACGATGCTTGCTCCCTCCGCATCGAAGCTCACGATGATCTGGCGTTGGAGTTTGCCGCCGGGAATGATCGACTCCAGGAACTTGCGGGTGGGGAGGCCGGCTTTGTCGAAGGTGTTCTGCGAGCGGACGGTCAGTTTTTGCCCGCCGGTAGTCAGGTCCATGCGGAGATCGACCGACTTGCCGCCGTCGGCTCGGATCTGCTGTGAGAGGGAGGCGGTGCCGACGGGGTGGCCGCTCATCTCGACGGACATCTTGATTTGAGCTTGGCTTACGGCCGCGCAAGCGATCGCGAAGAGGAAGATAAAGCGCTTCATTTCGAACCCTCGATGAGTAGACGCGCGGCTTGGAGCCCGGATTCGTAGGCCCGTTCGACTCGTCCGGCGCTCAGCCCATCTCCGGCGAGGATGACGCCGTCGTGGTTTCGGTTGACGGTGTCGAAGAGTGCGACCATCTCCGGTTGGGAGTATTTCCACCGCTTCGTATCGACGGCGATTGGCTTCTCGAAGCCCGTCCCAAAGAGGTCGCGCACGTAATCCAGCACCTCGCGCACCATCTTTTCGTCGTCGGCCTGATAGTGGTCCTGGCTATAGGTGGGGCTCATCTGGAGCACCATCGCGCACTGACCTTCGGGGGCTCTGCCGGGGGACTTGACCGATTCGAGGCTGACCCAGGTGAGCGGGTGCCGCTGGTCCAAATCCACGAGAGCGTGGTAGGGAACCTCGGGAGTCGGGTGGTCGAAGCCAAGCATGATCGAAATACAGGACCGATACCGCGCGTTCGCGACGGGGCGGCTTTCGCCGAGAGACCAGAGGAGCAGGGACGACTGGGGGATAGGCGGGGTCAGGATGACGGCGTCGAACCGTTCCTTCTCCACCTCGAAGGCGCCGTTTTCCCGCTTGAGGGTGTCCACCTGGGTGTTCAGACGGACGTCCAGGCCTTCCGCCAGGAGCTTCGCGAGCTGGTTTCCGCCCGAGCGGTAGGTGTAGCGTGGGACGCGGTTTCGCACCGCGTCTCCGGGCGAGACCCTTAGGTTCGTGTGCGTGTAGATCGGCTTGACGATCTCGACGAGGTCCGAAGTGTCGAGCTCGTGGAGCATGACCGGCTCGATTCCCAGGCCGCGCGGAGCGACGCTGGTGGCTCCCGTGTCGAAGATGAAATCCCCGACGCGGCGGGTTGCCAGGCGTCCGCCGACGCCACGCGCCTTATCGAAGAGAACGGCGGAAGCTCCTGCCTGCTTCAGCGCCCGACCGGCGGCGAGGCCTGAGACCCCCGCGCCGACGACGGCGACCCTCAAGCCGCCTCCGTTTCCTCGCGTTCCGAAAGAAGGAGCGCCGCGCACTCCAGGCCGCTCTTGATCGCGCCGTCGATGCTGGAATTCGCCGTGAACTCGCCTGCCTGGTAGATGCCCGGCAGGGAGGTCGCATTGTTGGGCAGCTTCTCTAGGAATCCGACCGGCTGCGCCATCTGGGCGTTCGCCACGCGGTAGGCGCGGATGAATCGCCAGATATTGACACCCTTGTCGGTGATCCACTGGCTCACTTCCGCCTTCGCGATTTCGGCGAGCTCTTCGTCGCTCTGCGACGGGTTACCCAGGATCGTGACCGCGGCGAGGTGCTTGCCCGCGGGAGCGTATTCCGGGGAAACGTTCGTGATCGGGGCGACGTGGTTCACGATGCCCGAGCCGGTGCCGTTCAAAACTAGATAGGGGCCTTCGACGCAGGGCGTGGCGGCTTCGAAGTAGAGGCAGGTCGAAGAGCGGAACTCGCTGACCGTTTCCTTCCCGGTGAGCCGAGCCGCTTCCTCGGCGGTGGTGGCGATGACGACTTCGCTGGCTTCGATCGTTTCCGTCGTGTCCAATCGGACCCCCGTCGGACGGCCCTCGCCGTCTCGCAAAATCTCGCTCACCTTGTTGCCGAAGCGGAAAAGATAGCGGGGGATGTCCGCCGCGATCTGGGCGGCGATGGCCTCGATACCCTTCGCAGGGACGACCGTTTGCCCCTGTTCCAGCATGCTGAAGACGAAGGCGAATTGCCGGGAATCGACTTGCAGGTCGCGGTCGAGGAAGATTCCGCCCAGGAAGGGTCGGAAGAACCGGTCAATGATCTCGTCGCCGAAGCCGAACTCGTCCAGGTAGTCGCGCGTGGTGGTCATGTGCATCCGCGAAATCTCGCGCGGGGAGAGGGTGCCGAGGGAATTGCAAAGCTTCTGAAGCCGCTGCTTGTCCTTGATGGGGATCGTCTTATCCCGGGCCATGGCGAACTTGGTGCGCAGCATCTGGCCGAAGGACTGGGGCTCTAGTAGATGTAGCCCGCCGCCGTGGGCGATATAGGCTCCTTGCTTGAATGCCTTCAGATCGAGCGCGTCGAGGTCGAGTTCGCGCTTGGCCGTCGGATAGGCGGTGAAGAAGACTTGAAAGCCCCGGTCGAGCCGAAAGCCGCCGACGTTATCCGTCTTAAGACGCCCGCCCGGACGGTCTTCACCGTCCACGACGATGACGGGAATGCCCGCCTGGTAGAGCTTACGCGCACACACAAGTCCCGCGAGCCCAGCGCCCACAACCACGACCGGCTTGTTCATCCCGACAGTTTTACCTCTCTTGAGGTTGATTAAGCGGATAGGCAACGCGTTTGAGGACTGGCAGATAAATTCTGCGTCCGATAAAGCTGACGAGGAAAAAGCCAACGTAGGCAAGCGTGGCACGAATGAGAACGTCGTGGATGACCATATGTGGCTCCTGGAAGGACACGATGATCAAGTAGAAAAACGTCATCTCTCTGGCGCTTAGCTTGCTGCGATCGACCTTCCCAGGCGCGATCTCCTTGTTGAAGGTTTCATACGCGTATTTCCGAATCGACTCCATTGCAGGTATCCGGATTATGGACGTCGAATGAGGCCCTTGTGAAGACGCTCCTCCTCATCTTTGCGATAGCCCTTTTAGCGATGACCGCAGCCGCCCAAGACCTGACACCGGACAAGCTCCGCGACGAGTTGAGGTCGCGTGGCGACAAGGCGCCGTTGATCGAGCGGATGCGGAAGTGGTTCGGCAAGGAGTTTGCGACCGGACCAGATTCGAAGAGCCAGGGGTTGGATGTGGCTTGGGCAATCGAGGCGGTGGGAGCGAACAAGGTCGAGGTCAAGACCGACGACGGCAAGAGCTTTACCCTGAAGCGCGTCGGCAAAACCGATGTGTTCGCCTTGGTCCAGGCCCTCCAGGATGGCGACGGCTTTCATTGGCATTTCGAGGTGGACGGAAAGACGACCGGCCCGGAGCGCAATCTGGAGGTCTACACACCCGATCCGTACAGCATCCGACTCCCGGACGTGCCGAAGGGAACCGTCACCCAAATGCCGAAGTGGGAAAGCAAGATTTATGAGGGCACGACTCGGGATTGGTGGATTTACGTCCCTGCTCAGTACAAGCCGGAGAACCCGGCCTGCCTCATGGTCTTCCAAGACGGGCAATGGCCGAAGGATTACGCGCCGCCCGTGCTGGACAACCTGATCGCAAGAGGGGAGATGCCTGTGACGGTCTGTGTCTTCATCTCGCCAGGAGTGTTCGCCGACAACAAGCCGAACCGCTCGATCGAATACGACACGCTTTCGGACAAATACGTCCGCTACCTGCTCGAAGAGATCGTTCCCGAGGTCGAGAAGAAGGTGAACCTACGCCAGGACGCGGCAAGTTGGGGCATCGCGGGGATCAGCAGTGGGGGCATCTGCTCCTTTACCGCGGCCTGGAATCGTCCCGACAAGTTCAGCAAGGTGCTCAGTTGGGTAGGCAGCTTCGCGAATATCGCGGGCGGAGCGACGGGCATCGAAGGCGGCCATAACTACCCCGCACTTATTCGCCGCAACGACCGAAAGCCGATCCGCGTATTCCTTCAGGACGGCACCCACGATGTGAATAACCAGTTTGGCGACTGGTGGATTTGCAACCTCGCGATGGAGTCGGCCCTGAAATACAAAGAGTACGACTACAAGTTTGTGGGCGGGAAGGGCTTCCACAGCGACAAGCATGGCCGCGCCATATTTTCTGAGGCCTTAAAGTGGCTTTGGCGGGACGTTCGCTGACCCTAAACGTAAAAGCCCGTAAACTAATAGAGAGCGCATGAGCGATCAGCAGTTCTACGAAGAGAAAGACGCAGAGGAAATCTTGCGCCTTGCCGCCCGCGATTCAACGGCTGGCGGCATGACCCGCGACCGCCTAGTGCAGACGGCGGCGGAGCTTGGCATTACTCCCGAGGCCGTCGAGCGGGCGGAGCGGCAGCTTGTCCAGAAACGCGAAGCCGACCGCATCGCGGAAGAAGAGGTCGAGCTTCGAAAGCAGTTCAAGGCCGAGCGGCGCCGCGGCTTCATGAACGAGATTTACTCGTTCCTCGGCACGAACGGCATGATGGTCGGCATCTGGTGGATGACCGGCCATGAATACTTCTGGCCCGGTTGGCTCATGCTCGCGTGGGGCATCGGTCTCGTGAGTTCCTTCGCCAGTGCGTTCCTTGGCAAAGACGAGGATAAGAAATTCCGCCGCTGGCTGCGTCGCCGGAGCCGCATCATGGGCATGAGCGACATGGTCCAGCGCGCCGATCCGATTCTCGACGAATTTTTCGAGCACAACGACAAGGACGAGAAGCTCAAGGCGATGAACGAACTGCGGGGTCGGCTGAACATCGACATGCGCGATGCCAAGGATCTCGTCGAAAACTACCAATCCGCCGCGAGCTCCAAGGTGATTGGCCTCCGTATCGGCGCCGGCCCTTCGCAATCGAAGGATTGACCAAGCCCTCCATAATCAACTCATGGCCTCCAAAGATATTTCGCTCCGCGTCCCGGCCTCCTGCCGCCCCGGCGACGAACATAAGACTCAACGGGCCTTCAGCGAAAGCGTCGAGGAGTACATCGACGGCATCTACCGGCTCCAAAACGAGGTCGATCGCGTTTCCACCGGCGAGGTGGCGACCTACATGTACGTCAGCGCCGGTTCGGCGACGACGATGGTGAAGAAGCTGGCCGAGCTTGGCATCGTCAACCACACGCCCTACCAGGGTATCCGCCTCACCGAATTCGGAGAGAAGGTCGCCAAGCAGCTCACCCGCGCCCACCGCATCCTCGAAGTCTTCCTCGTCGACCACCTCGACCTTCCCTGGAACGACGTCCACGAGCTTGCCTGCAAGCTGGAGCACTACATCTCCGAAGACATCATCGACAAGATCGACGCGAAGATCGGCCATCCGGAATTCTGCCCCCACGGCAACCCGGTGAATCCCGACGATCCGGACCCCAGCATCCGCTTGCAGGATGCCACCAAGGGACCGCTGAGGGCCTACAAGATCACCGACGAGCGCATCGAATTCCTCCAGTACCTGGAAGACCTCGGCCTCAAGCCGGGCGCCGAGTTCGAGGCCACCGGCTCCACGTCCATCGACTCCCTCATCCACTTAAGGATCAAGGGCAAGAATGTGACGGTAGGGAAGGAAGTAGGCCGCCACCTTTGGGTCGTCCCCGCGTAAAAAACGAAAATCGGGAACACGCTTCCACCCAAATAAACGTAAAAACGATTGACCGCTGCGCTTTCCTAGGTTTAATTACCTGGATTCCCCAAAACCTGGTCGGTTTAACATCTCGTTAAGCTCGGGCAAAAGCACGATTTACTAACTATCGATAAGTTGTGCACGGCTTCAAATCGGTGAACAATGTCGTTCTGAAGATGCGTTGGAGTCCTCGCCCCTGCCGCCGACCAAGGATGATCGGATCTAGGGACATAGGGAGAACGGCGCTCTTCCGGTTCTGAGAATTGGAAGTAATGCTATGAACCTCTTCGTGAGTCTCGTGCTAGCAACAGCGACGGCGCACAGCCGCCCCGCCGCCCGTCCCATCGCCTACGATTCGTTCTATCGAGACCGAGCGCTGTATCACATCGTCCAAGCCGACATCAAGTCGGGCATGGTCACTTCCTCCACGATCTATCGACATGGGCTGATGTCCAGTTGGAAGCTCATGAGCTCGGCGAACGCCACGGTTGGCATCACCGGCACCTTCTTCGCCCCGGCCAGCGGTTACCCCGTCGGCGACGTCCTCGTGGACGGCGTTCTCAAGGTCAAGGGCTACCGAGGCTCGGCCATCGGCTGCGACTCCCTGGGTGGCGTGGACATCTTCGACACGAGGTTCAGCCAAAGCGTCGACTGGTCCAAGTACCGCTACGGCCTGCGCGGCGTCGTCCGCTTGATCTCGAACGGCAAGGTCTGCCCAAACCCTCGAGCCCAGAAGTTTCACGATCCGCGAATCTGGTCGCACGCCTCCCGAACCGCCATCGGCCTGACCAAAAGCGGCAAGCTCGTCCTCGTCGCCACCAAAAACAACGTCACCCTCAGCGCCCTTGGCAAAGCCATGGCCTCACGCGGGGTGGTCGATGCCGTTAGCCTCGACGGCGGCGGCTCTACATGCCTCTACTATCGCGGCAAGATGGTCGTCGGAACAGGGCGACGGCTCAGCAACATGTTCGTTCTTCAAGAGCGGGCGCCGTACTAGGCCTCCAAACATCCCGGAACCCAAAAAAGCCGGGAAACGTTTTCCGACGTATGCATCCGCTTCAAGCGGGGCCAGCCTCAAGCGGTATTATCTCCTCCGACTTGAGCTTGCCCCACCTGTCCGTTGTCGTACCCGCCTACGATGAAGAGGCGCGGATTCGGCCCTCCCTGGAGCGTCTTGCCGAGTATTACGACGCCCAGCCCTATCCGTGGGACGTCGCCATCGTCAGCGACGGGAGCAAGGACAACACAAACCAGCTCGTCGAAGAGTTCGCGGCCACCCATCCGAACTTCCGCCTGATCGCCTACACGCCGAACCGAGGCAAGGGCTACGCGGTGCGAAAGGGGATGCTGGAGGCGGAGGGCGATATCGTCCTCTTCTGCGACGCCGACCTTGCCACTCCTCAAGAAGAGACGGAAAAGCTTCTAGAGCACATGCGCCAAGGCGCGGACGTCGCCATCGGCAGCCGTCCTCTCAAGGAAAGCAACCTCGAGATCCGCCAGCCCTGGTATCGCGAGCAGCTTGGCCGGATCTTCAACCGGGCCGTTCAGGTGCTCGCCATCAAGGGCATCGACGACACCCAGTGCGGTTTCAAGATGTTCACTCGCAAGGCCACGCAAGACATCTTCGCCCGCTGCACCCTCGACGGGTTCTCCTTCGACTTCGAGGCTTTGATGATCGCCCGCGACCTCGGCTATCGCATCGACGAGGTGCCGATCCGTTGGTCGCACCAGGAAGGCTCGAAGGTCGTCTTGATGCGCGATGGCCCGCGTATGCTCCGCGATTTGGTAAAACTCCGCCTACGCGGCAAGAAGGCGCGGCTGAGGAAGGAGTGAATCCCGGAGAGTATCGGCGCATGTACGACCTGGAGGACCACTACTGGTGGTTCGTCGGGCGCCGCAATCTGGCCGTCGGTCTTCTTCGCAAGTACGCCAAAGACTCCAAAACCGTCCTCGATCTCGGCTGCGGCACCGGCGTCGTCCTCCGCGAGCTTAAGACCTGGACGAACCCCGTTGGCCTCGATATGAGCGCCCTCGCCCTCGGCTTCTGCCGCGAGCGAGGTTTGGAAAGGCTCGTCCAAGGCGACGGCCAGCAGCTTCCTCTCGCCGACAATTCGGTGGACGCGGTGATCGGCCTCGACATCTACGAGCACATCCCCGACGACAACCAGGCTTTCCGCGAATCGATGCGGGTCTTGAAGCCAGGGGGCACCCTCGTCCTCAGCGTGCCCGCGTTCATGTCCCTCTGGGGGCCGCACGACGTCGCCCTGATGCACTTCCGCCGCTATCGGTTGGGTCAGCTTCGCAAGCAGCTTATGGGCCTTGGCTTCCAGCCCGTCCGCCTCAGCTATTCCGTCTTCTTCCTCTTTCCCCTCGTCGTTCTCGTCCGCTTCTTCGAGAAGCGCCGAAAGGGTGAGCCGAAGGCGAACTTGGTTTCCGTCCCGAAATGGCTGAACGCCCTCCTGATCGCTCTCCAAAATCTGGAAGCGGCTCTGATCGGTCTTTTCCCCCTTCCGTGGGGCAGCAGCGTCATCGCCGTAGTCCAAAAACCTAAATAGATCCCGTCTTCAAATAACGCGGGTACAACCAAAGAAAGGCATGACCCGATACACCGTTGGCTGCGTCTCCTACGTAAATGCGATCCCTCTCGTGGAGATGTTCGAGGAAATGGGGGCAGCGAGCCCGGTCAAGGTCCTCTACGACGTTCCTTCGCGACTGCCCGCCCTCTTGGACTCGGGCGAGGCGCAAGCGATCCTCGTCTCAAGCATCGACGCCCTCCGCACTCCCGGCCGCCGCATGGCCGAAGGCGTCTGCATCGGCTCGAATGGCCAGGTGAAGAGCGTCCGTCTCTTCTCCAAGGTTCCCCCCTCGGAGATCACGTCTCTGGCTCTGGACCGAAGCTCCATGACGAGCAACCGCCTCGCCCAAGTCATCCTGCGCGAACGCTACGGAGCGAGTTTCACCACCGAAGAAATGCCTCCCAGCCTGCCGGAAATGCTCAAGAGCCACGACGCGGGCGTCCTGATCGGCGACATCGGCATGATGGCCGATGGCACCGGCCTGCACGTGTTGGATCTGGGGGAAGAGTGGACCAACCTCACCGGCAAGCCCTTCGTCTGGGCCGCGTGGATTGGCGGTTCTGAAGTCACACCCGAGCTAGCCTGGTGGCTCAACCGAGCCGCCGCCTGCGCGGGCTCCCGCAGCGAGAACGAACCAGACTTCATCCAGCGAAACCGCCAGGCGATGGTTGCCCGGGCGATGAGCCAAGCCAATTGGCCGGAAGAGACGGCGAAGGATTATTTCGAGAACGTGATGGTCTATCGGATGAACGAGCCGATGCTCGATGGTCTGCGCGAATATCAGCGACGATTGGTCGTTAACGGCTTCGACGACGCCCAGTATTTCCCGGAGATCGTCGCCGCTGCCGAACCCTCGCTCGTTTAAGCGAGGCCTCCCAATGTAGTCGGAGGATTCCTGCCGAAGGCTGGAACGCCTCTGTGAGCGTGTGAACCCACTGCAAGCGTCCACGTCGGCGTGTCGCTTCGCTCCATCCGACGGCTACATGAGATGAACTCAAACTCGCAATCTCCTGACGATCCAGGAGATTGCGAGTAGGGACTTACTTTCGAGCGGTTCGTCGCCGTCGAATCAGCGCCACCGCGCCTAGGCCGAGGGCCGCCATGCTGGCGGGCTCGGGGACCGGAGCGGCGGGAACCGACTGGGTGTCCACGATGATGCCCTGCAACGCCGCCGAGGTCACGCCCCAGCCGAAGTTCAGCTTGAGCTGGCTGGCATCCGTCGTCTGGAACGTCCAGACGTTGTCGATCAGGAACGCCGTGCCCAGCCCGCCGAAGTCGCTGCCTCCGTCGTTATAGGCTTCCGAGGTCGAATAGCCGGCCAAGGAGCTGGCGGCGACGCCGTTGACCGTGAGAAGGCTGGTGTCGATCACGGAGCCGAAGGACTGAACCTCGACCTGCACGTTCACGACGTTCCCCGCGACGCCGTAGCCAGCGACGTCGATCTCGGGGGTGATGACGCCCGAGAAGGAATAGATGTCCGTCCCTGCGGCAAAGGCACCGTCGGAGGGGTACGACGTGTCCCACACGTTATCGGTAAGCGAGCCCGCCGAGTTCGGGTTGACGAGCGATGTCGCCGCGTTCGGGCCTGCCGGGGTGCTTGTCCCCGTCGACAAGATCGAATCCCACTGCTGGTAAGTTGTTAAAGTATTGCTTGCTTCGGTATTCGTCGTTGGCCGCGTCCACGAGGGGCTGACCGGCGTATGGATACCTGCGAACGCCGAGGTGGCCGCGAGAGCCATGCCAAGGATCGAGGCATGCCTCGTTGTACGAATTGCGATTGACATTTTTTATCCCTTAGCCGGGCCGCTGAATTTGCAAGAGGAGGCGGTTCCGGCTTTCCCTGTCTTTTGACATCCAGAATCTACACTCCGAAGTCCAGATTGACCGTTGCCCAAACCGCCGATCACTTTGCAAATCTAACGGACCACCTCGCAGGATTGCGAGGGTCTAGCTGAAACGTTAAGGCAAAAACGCCGTCGCGTCATCAAATTTGACAAACCTATGGCATTAAGCCAGGTTCTGGAGCACCGCGATAAACGATGAGTGCGCAACCTGGATCAGCGAGCCGTCCTGGTGGAGCGAGAGCCGGTGCATGTGAATACCGCCGCTGCCCGTGTCGTTCTCGTTGCCGCCGATGACCGAGACGTACTTGCCGCCGCTATCCATGCCTTTCGCCACGACGATCCGCGAATGGGACTCGTAGTTTCCGTGCGTGCTCGCGTAAGCGAAGTCGAAGTTTTGGTTGGAGCGGTTGTTGGCGATAATATCGCCCACCCGGGGAGCGTAGGCATCGATGGCGTGGCCCTTGAATGCGGCCGGATGATTGATCGCCGCGTTCACGAATACGGAATGCTGAGGCGAATACTTAAAGGCGACTGGCTGTGCTCCCGAGGCTTGCAAGACGCACCAAGAGATGAAGACCGCCGACCAGGGGACAGAAACCGGTTGGGATTGCGGAATGTTCGGGTCTTGGTTGTGGAGGTCGTGCCAGTAACTCGCGATCTGGTGAGCTAAACAGGGGACAGCGGCGGAGCAAGGCGTCGTCTCCTCCTGGTGCTGATAGGTGTTCAGCTGAGAGACGGCCATCTGGGCGAGCGCCGAGGCGAATGGGGAAGGAGCGGGTACGACCGGATCTAGTGACATGAAGGAGGAACGCCCGCCAATCACCAGATATAACACTCCTCCCTCAAAGCGGTTTGCCTTTGAGGGAGGAGCCTGAGGACTACTTCAGCGGGATGCTGAAGCGGAACCGCGAGACCTTCACATCCTTCCACTTTCCAGCGGATGCTTTTTGCAGAGTCAGCGTGGAGGGGAGGTTGGTGCGAGGGTCGAGGACGACGGAGTAGCGCGTGTTCAAACCCTTCCGGGGGGTGAGAAGCAGCGTGTTCTCGTTCGAGCCGAACTTCATCGCCGAGTAGGAGCCCTCGTTAAAGTCGAAGTTCAATTCGAGTTCGAGGCCGGTCCCGTCCTTGCTCGTCTTCGTTTGCATGTTGAAGCCGGTGGACTTGAGGATCCTCGCGGCTTCTTCGCCGGTAACTTCCTTTCCGTTGACGATGACCTTCTTGCTGACGGTGGTCGCCGTACCGTTTCCGGCCTTGGCCTGCTTGATCGCTTCGTCGATCAGGCGCTGCATCTCGGCGCGCTGCTCCGGGGGCAACTTGTCCAGCGCCTCCTTAGAAGTGGCGGTGCTGATCACGATCTTCTTGTTTCCGTCCTGGTACTCGAAGGGAACGCCGTCCTTGACGTCCATCAACTGTCCGTTGATGTAGACCACGGTCTTGGTCGCCCCGCCTCCGTCGTTCGATAGCTGGATCTTGACGCCCTGCCGCGACGACAGCGCCTTCTTCATGGCTGCGAACTTCGCTTTGGCCGAGGAGGCCTCCGCGGGGGATGTCAAAAGGGCGCTGATGCCCAGGATGAGGGCTGCCGCAGCCGCGCTGGTAAGGAATGTCTTTTTCATGGTTTTCGCTCCTTGGGGAGTGGACAGGAACGAAAGAAAACCGTTCGGGCGGGGCATCGCTGCGCCTTCGCGCACCCGCTGCATCGCCTGAGGAGGAAGGGTCAGCTCCTGACCGAGCGCATTTCCCAGCCATTGGTCAAATTCGACCTTCTGGCGGCATTCCGCGCACGTCGAAAGGTGTTCGACCAGAGCTTGCCGTTCGACGCGCCCCGTCGAGATCATTTTCGAAATGTCATGGCAATTCATGTTTCAATCTCACTTCTCTCCCAACTTCCGCGTCGGCCGATGGATAGAGCTCCTTCCGAAGCAGGCCCAAAGCCTGCGTGACGTGCGATGCCACCGTGCCCACGGGTCGCCGAAGCAACCCCGCCGCCTCCTTCAAGGTAAGCCCCTCGCCCTTTACGAGCACCAGGGCCTCCCGCTGCTTGGGAGACAAACGCTCCATCGCCTGTGCGAGCGCGATGTGGTCGGTGGAGAACTGCACTCCCGTCTCGTCCATCTCGGTGAGAGGGAGCGAGGGGAGGGAATGACGCCTCCGGTGCATCCGCCACTGGTTCAGAACGATCCGATAAAGCCATTGAATCGACGCTTCCGTATCGCGGAGCCGATGGTGGTTTTGGCAAGCTGCCACGAATGCCGCGACCACGATATCTTCCGCATCCTCCCGGGAACCGCAAAGGCGATACGCGAACCGAAAGAACCGGTTGCCCTCGCGGGCAAGCTCGGACTCCAGTTCGAGAAAGCCGCCGCTCTCCCGGTCTAAACGTTTTTCCTTCATTGAGTGATTTGAGGACCCTCACAGACAAGGATGCGAACGAGGCGAAGATTTATGAGGCGACTACGAAAATTTACGTAAAAGCCTCCTCTCCAAACCCCGCTTATAATAAATTCACCTAAAATCACTAGGTATTTATGAACTTGGATTAGGAGAAGCTATATGACCAACATGCTTTGCGGGCGCTGGCTCGCGGCTCTTGCGGTTGTGGCGTGCATCGCCCCTCTCGCCTCCACGTCGACCCATTCCTCTGCTTCCAAGAAGCGTTACTTCATGGAGAAGGTGACCTTCAACAACGACGGCAACACCCTCGTCGGCTACCTCTTCCGCCCGCCCGGACCCGGTAAGTTCCCCGCCGTCGTCTGGAACCACGGCAGCGAACAGGACCCCTCGCCAGACAACCAGTTCCAGGGAGTCGCCGATATCTTCGTGCCGGAGGGTTATGTCGTCTTCTGTCCCGTCCGCCGAGGTCAGGGCAAGTCGCAAGGGAAGTACATCGTGGATGTGTGCCAGAAAGAGAAGCAGCAGCACGGCGCGCAAGCCTCCGCGAAGCTGATGGTCCAACTGATGGCCGGACAACAGCTCGACGACCAGCTCGCCGGGCTCTCGTGGCTGAAGAACCGGGATTTCGTCGATAAGAGCCGGATCGCCGTCATCGGGTGCTCTTACGGTGGGATCGAGACGCTTTTCGGCGCGGAAAGCCACGCCGGATATAAAGTCGCCGTCGCCCTCTGCCCGGGAGCGGAGAGTTGGACGGGCAACCAGTTCCTGCGGGATCGCCTGGTGAAGGCCGCGGATAACATCCACATCCCCGTCTTCCTCATCCACCCCGAGCACGACGCGAATACAGCGCCCGGCTACCGTCTCGGCCAGGAGTTTCAGAGCCTGAACAAGCCCTACAGCCTGAAAATCTTTCCGCCCATCGGCAGCACGGCGGAACAAGGCCACTGCTTTGGCGGAGGTCCCGGAATGCACATCTGGGGGCCGGACGCCGTAGCGTTCATCAAACACTACATGCCTTGACAACCTCCCCCTCCCTCAAAGTGGTCGTCTTTGAGGGAGGGGGTCAGGGGGAGGGAGATACCTACAAGCTTGGCTTTCTGAGTGCTCGGTCCAAGCGGACTATTTCGTAACCAGCCGAATCGCATAGGGCTCGATCTCAATGAGCCCTTCCTTGTACAAAGCGCCCAGGATCTTCTTAAACGATCCTTTGCTCAGCCCAAACCGTCGGTGAATCTCCTCCGGCGAGGATTTGTCGGAGATATTCAGGAACCCGCCGTTCATCTCCAGCGACTTCAAAATCCGCTCGCGTTCGCCGAGCGCGGCCTGATACCCGACCGGACGTAGCGACACCGCCACCTTCTTATCCTGGGGACGGATCGTCTTGACGAAGGCGTCTCGCACGTCCCCAAGCTGAAGCCGCTCGTGCCACTCGTCGCGGAACAGCGATCCTTTGATCCGGCCGTCGACGATCACGTAGATCACGTCTTTGCCGAACCCGGAAACCATTATCTGGACTGCCTGCCCGACCTCGAGCCCCTCGCCGTCGAGCTGTAAAAACCGATTCAGCATGCTGGAGCAAACGACGCGTGACGAGACCTCGTCGAGATACACCCGCACGAGGCACCAATCCCCCTCCTGCATGGGTCGAAGTTGCTCGCGAATGGGACAGAAGAGGTCCTTCGGCAATCCCCAATCCAAAAACGCCCCTGCGCTCGTGACCGAGACCACGCGCATCTTCCCGAATTCGCCTACCGCAGCGATGGGCCGGTGGGTAGTGGCGATGGGCCGGTCCTCGGAGTCTGTGTAGACGAAAGCCCGCAACGTGTCCCCGATCTGCAAACCGGAAGGGCACTGCCGAAGGGGAAGCAGAACCTCCGCCTCGTCGTCCCCCAGGTAAACGCCTTGCGGAGCGCCGCGCACCATCCGCAGGTTTTGATACTCGCCGATGCGCATTACCAGCGCGCCTTGGGGTCTTTCAAGGGTCGCGCCTCCACCCCTTCCTTCGTGATCTTCACGGGCAGGATGTTTCCGTCCTTGTCGAAGTACATGCGGTCGATGCACACCACCCGGTCGTTGGCTCCCGTCCGGTCCAGCGGGCGGCGGTGATAGACGATGTACCACTCGTCCGTCCCGGGCAGGTGGAACACCGAGTGGTGCCCGGCTCCCTTCCCGACGGCAGGATCGCCTTCCAAAATCCGTCCCTGCCGCACGAAAGGCCCTTTCGGCGTTTTTGCCTTCGCGTAGGCCACGCCATAGGTGGAGTCGCCCCAGGAGCCTTCCGACCACATATAGTAGTAGGTGCCCTTCCACTTGAACATGAAAGGCCCTTCTACGTAGTGCTGCGGCGTGATGTCCTTGAACCCGCCGATGGTGGAGATCATGTCCTTGTCGAGCTCGACGACCACCGCGTGACCCCAGCCACCATAGTAAAGGTAGGCCCGTCCGTCGTCGTCGATAAACGCGTTCGCGTCGATGGGCTGCGCGCCATGGATGTACTCGCGGATCAACGGATGCCCGAGAGCATCCTTGAACGGCCCTGCCGGACTCTTGGAGGTCGCCACCCCGATCCCGGCGCCGTCCCCGGCGGCGAAGTACATGTAGTAGGTTCCGTTGCGGTAGGTCACCGTGGGGGCCCAAGCCGCGCGGTTCGTGCTCCAGGGCACGTCTTTCAGCTCCAGCGCCTTGCCCTCGTTTCGCCAGTTCGTCAGGTCTGCCGAAGACCAGACCTCGAAGAATTTCTGTTCGTCGTATCGCGCCGAGTAGGTGGGATAGATGTAATACCGGCCCTCATAGATATGCACCTCTGGGTCGGCGTACCAGCCCGGGAAGAGCGGATTGCCCGACATCTTTTGCGTCTGAAGGGGTGCGAGAGCCAAGGCGAGGAGGAGGCTTGTCATAAGGGATATCCATCATTGAACCCGGTTTCGAATGGGTTTAGGCTCGCGGCAGGGCCGGTAGGTAACCTCGCCCTATGCTTCTTGGCCTGGCCTGGATTCTCTCCACTCCGAAACCCTCCCCGGTTCAAATTCCCAAGGAGATCGCACTTTCCTCCGCTCCTCCCGCCTCCGATGTCCCGTCCGTCTACGCCCCCATGCCCGCTATCTACCGGCAGGGCTGGATCGACTTTAACAAGAACGGAAAGAAGGACGTCTACGAGGACCCGACCAAGCCGGTCGAAGCCCGCGTCGAGGACCTCCTGCGCCAGATGACGTTGGAAGAGAAGACCTGCCAACTCGCTACGCTCTACGGCTGGAAAGCCGTCCTCAAGGACCAGCTCCCCACCCTTGAGTGGAAGAACGAGATCTGGAAAGACGGCATCGCCAACATCGACGAACAGCTCAACGGCAAGTGGGGCAAAAAGGACGAGTCCACCTACTTCTGGCCGCCCAGTCGCCACGCGGCTGCTCTGAACGAGATTCAGCGATTCTTCGTCGAGCAAACCCGTCTCGGTGTCCCCGTCGATTTCACGAACGAAGGCATCCAAGGCTGCGCCTCCTTCGCTGGAACCCACTTCCCGATCCCCACCGGCATGGGCGCCACCTGGGACCTCGATCTCGTCCACCAGGAGGGCGTGATCACCGGCATGGAGAATCGCCTACTCGGTTTCACGAACGTCTACGCCCCCATCCTCGACGTGGTGAGAGACCAGCGTTGGGGCCGCTCGGAGGAATCCTTTAGCGAGGACCCCTTCCTCCTCTCCCGCCTCGGCGTCGCTCTCGCGAAGGGAATCCAGGCCAACGGCTCCGCTTCCACCGCCAAACACTTCGCCGTATACAGCTTCAACAAAGGCGCCCGCGAAGGATTCTCCCGAACCGATCCCCACGTCGCCCCCCGCATGATGGAGGAAATCGCCTTGAAGCCCTTCCGTGAGGCTGTCCGCGAGGCCGACCTGCTCGGCGTCATGGCCAGCTATAACGACTACGACGGCGTTCCCATCGCCGCAAGCCCTGAGTTCCTTACCGACCGCCTCCGCAAGCAGTGGGGTTTCCGCGGCTACGTCGTTTCCGACAGCGACGCCGTCGAATACGTGTTCCACAAACACCACGTCGCCAAGGACTACCCGGACGCCGTCCGCCAGGTGATGCTCGCCGGGCTCAATGTCCGAACGACCTTCAGCCCGCCCCAGGATTACATCCTCCCCGCGCGCCAAGTCGTCCGCGATGGTCGAGTTCCCATGAAAGTCCTCGACGAGCGCGTTCGTGAGGTTCTGCGGGTCAAGTTCTATCTCGGCCTCTTCGACAAGCCGTACCGGACCAATCTGACGGAGGCGGACGGCATCGTCGCGGGGGAAGCCCATCAGCACATCGCCCTTACTGCCTCTCGCGAATCCCTGATCCTCCTGAAGAACCAAAACGGGCGGCTCCCCCTCCGCCAAGGCCAGGGAACGATCGCCGTCATCGGGCCGAATGCCAAGAACATCGACTGGGCGCACAAGGGCTACGGCCCCATCCACGCCGATTCGCCCACCATCTTGGAGGAGATCCAAAAGGTCGCTGGTCCGAACGTTCTCTACGCGAAGGGCTGCAACGTCACCGCCCCCGATTTCCCCAACGACGAACTCTACGAGCGCGACCTCACTCCTGCCGAATCGAAGGACATCGCCGAGGCCGTCGAGACGGCGAAGAAAGCCGATGTCGTCGTCCTCGTCCTGGGCGAGAACAACAACACCAGCGGCGAGAGCCGGACTCGATCCAGCCTAAATCTCCCTGGCCGTCAAGAGATGCTGGCCCGCGCGATTGCCGCCACTGGCAAGCCCATCGTGGCCGTCGTCATCGCTGGGCGTCCCCTTTCCATCAACTGGCTTCAAGACCACGTCGACGCCATCCTTTACGGCTTCTCCCCAGGCGCGCATAGCGGCCAAGCCGTTGCCGAAACCCTCTTCGGTCAAAACAATCCAAGTGGCAAGCTTCCCGTCACTGTGCCAAAGACAGTCGGCCAAATCCCCCTGAACTTCCCCTACAAGCCCGCTTCGAACGATGAGGGGCTTAAGAACCCCGCCGCCGTCGCCGGACCCCTCTATCCCTTCGGCTACGGCCTCAGCTATTCGAAGTTCGAGTATCGAAACCTCGAAGTACTCGATTCCGAAATCAAACCAGGTCAAAACGTCCATGTCGCCTTCACCGTCCGCAACGCAAGCGCCGTCCCCGGAACCGAGATCGCCGAGATCTACTTCCATCAGGTGACCTCCAGCGTCACCACCTACGAGCGTCGCCTGGGAGCTTTCGCCCGAATCCCCCTCGCCCCTGGCGAGGAGAAGCGAGTTACGGCCACCATTCCCGGCCGTGAGCTTGCGATTTTGGATCGGCAAATGAAGTGGACCGTCGAACCCGGCGAGTTCCAAGTCTATATCGGTGCATCCTCCGTAGACACACCCCTAAAGGGCAAGTTCACGGTGCATTAAGGTCTTCGAAAGGGCAGAACCCAATCTGCTCTGGGTGTAGTCAGTACAAGAACCTGACAATAAGGAGATCAAGATGGCGACGACAACCCTCGAATTGCAAAACTGTATCCAGCACTGCACGCAATGCGTCCAAGAGTGCCGCTCCTGTGCGGAAAAGTGCCGGGCCATGACGGGTATGGATATGGAATCCTGCATCCGCGCATGTGAAGAGTGCGTTTCGTCCTGCGAGAAGACGTTGGAGACGATGCGCGGCGGCTCAAATGCCGACTGCGCCCGCTGTGCCGAGGTTTGCGATCGTTGCGCCGCTGAATGCGAGTCCCATTCGGAAGACTTCATGAAGCAGTGCGCCCGGGTATGTCATGAGTGCGAGCAAGCCTGCCGCCTATCCGCCGCCACGCCAATCGCTCGCTAGCGAAAATAGGGCGCCGCATCCTTGCGGCGCCCTATCCAATTTAAGCCGGGGGAATGTTTTGATTCACCCGGAATAGGTTGTTCGGATCGTACCGCGCCTTCACTTGCCGCAGGCGCTCATAGTTCGGGCCGTACGTTGCCTCGATCCGGCTAGGCCCCTCCTCCATCATGAAATTGATGTAGGCCCCTTCCGCAGAGTAGGGATGGAGCGCTTCCCAATAGCCCTTCGCCCAAGCGGTTATCTGGTCCTTATTCGCCGGGTCTGGATCGACGCCGACGATGACCTCCGCCCACTTGGTTTTGCGATAGCTAAACGCCATATCCGAAGACTTGGAGCGGTGAACCGCCCCGTTGATCGGATAAAGGTGCATCGTGGAATGCATCGTCGGCATAGCCGCCCCATGCTTGCAATGCTCCGCGATCGCTTGATCGCTAAGGGTATCGACGAAGTCCGCCTTCCAATACCATTGTAGGCCGGGTGCATAGAGCCCGTCGAAAAGGCTTTGCAAGACCGGGAACGGCACCGGTCCAACGCCGGAGAGCAGAGGCTCCGGCCAGCTCGCGGTCGGAGCGAGCATTTCAGCCGTCCGCTCCGCACCTTCCGTGCTGCACCAGACCACAGCGCATACCTTGCGCATGTGCAGTTCTGCCGGGAAGAGATCGACGGGGGGCACCGTCATAAACGCGAAGAACCCGTTAAGCTCTTCGGGAGCGTCGGTAATGAACTGCTCGTAGCGCCTCATGACCTCCGGCGCATCTTCCAGCGACCAGAACATCGGCCCCGCGCTGACGACGGTAACCGGATGCAGGCGGAAGGTAAACGACGTCACGACGCCGAAATTCCCGCCGCCCCCGCGAAGCGCCCAGAAGAGGTCGGGGTTCTCCGTCTCGCTCGCTGTCACAAGCGAGCCGTCCGCGAGAACGACATCTGCCGAGAGCAGGTTGTCGATGGAAAGCCCGAACTTCCGGGTCAGGTGGCCAATGCCCCCTCCAAGCGTCAAACCGCCCACGCCCGTGCTGGAAATGATCCCGCTGCAAGCTGCCAAGCCGAAGGGATGCGTCGCATGATCGACGTCACCCCAAACGCAGCCGCCAGCGACCTGGGCCGTCCTTCGCTGAGGATCGACTCGCACGCCGCGCATCTTCGAAAGGTCGATCACGAGACCGCCATCGCAACTGCCGAGTCCCGGCCCGCTATGGCCACCGCCACGAACGGCTAGTTTGATGCCCGATGTGCGGGCAAAGTTGACGCACGCTATCACGTCCGCAGCGTCGACGCACCGGGCAATCAGTGCGGGGCGCTTGTCGATCATCGCGTTGAACAAAGCCCTCGCTTCGTCATAGCCCGCGTCCGTAGGCCTTATTAGCTCGCCTCGCATCTCAGCAGCGAGAGCGCTTTCATCTATCGTTAAACCCGAATGAGTAGCAATCATTGGTTCAGACTCCTTTTTGGTTATTCGGCGAAAGGGCCAAACTGTAATCCAAGCAACGAGTGTGCACCGGTCCCAAAGGCGTTAGATACTGTCGTTCGTAAGGTATCGCCTGAACTTATTCACGATTCGTCTGAGGGGCGAAAATGCGAGTGTCCCAACCTGATTTCCTTATCGAGTTTATACGTAATTTGGGCCTGAAGAGCAAACTGTTTAGTCGGAGCCACCTCGACGATACACCCCCAGAAGAAATAGATCAATAGCCCCCTCGAACTTGCCGAGCACGAGACCTACGACAAGAAGCCGGGGCAGGACGCCACCCCTGCGGCAGCTAGACGATCAAATCTTTGACAACGTGCCCATGCACGTCGGTAAGCCGGAAGTCGCGCCCCTGGTAGTGATAGGTCAGCTTGGTATGGTCGATGCCAAGCTGGTTCAAAATCGTCGCCTGTAAGTCGTGTACATGGACCGCTCCCGGCGTGAAGTTCTCGACGCTGGGGTCGATGATATGCCCGTCCTTGTCGACGATGTTGTAGCCGTAGTCGTCCGTGTTGCCGTAAACGATTCCCGGCTTCACGCCGCCACCCGCCATCCAGATCGTGAAGGCGCGAGGGTGGTGGTCGCGGCCATAGTTGTCCCGCGTAAGGGGACCCTGGCAGTACACCGTGCGTCCAAACTCGCCCGCCCACACGACCAGCGTCTCATCCAGCAATCCCGTACGCTTCAAGTCCTTGATCAACGCCGCGCAGCCTTGGTCCACATCCTTCGCCTGGCTGGGAATATCCTTCGTCACGTCGCTGTGCAGGTCCCATCCCCGATGGAAGATCTGGATGAACCGCACGCCCCGCTCGACCATCCGGCGAGCCAAAAGGCAGTTCGCCGCGAAGGTTCCCGGCTCATGGGCGTCCTTGCCGTAAAGCTCGAACGTTTCCGCCGATTCCTTGCTGAGGTCCATCAGATTGGGGACGCTCGCCTGGAGGCGGTAGGCAAGCTCGTACTGCTTGATACGGGCCGCGATCTCGGGGTCGCCAAATTCGCTCAATGAAAGGTTATTGAGGGCATCGACGCTGTCGAGCATGGTGCGCCGCGTTGCCCGGTCCAATCCGTCCGGGTCCTTCAAGTAGAGCACCGGGTCTCCCTGAGCCCGCAACGCAACTCCCTGATACTCGCTCGGCAGGAACCCGGTTCCCCAAAGGCGGGGATAAACCGCTTGATTGGGTTTGCCACTCGATACCTTGCTATGCAAAACGACGTAGGTAGGCAAGTTCTCGTTCATGCTGCCCAAGCCATAGCTCACCCAAGCACCCATGCTCGGACGCCCCGGCAGCGGGCTGCCCGTTTGAATGAACGTCGTCGCCGGATCGTGGTTGATTGCCTCCGTCCACATCGACTTCACCACGCAGAGCTCGTTCACCACCTGAGCCGTGTGGGGAAGAAGCTCGCTGACCCAAACGCCGTCCCCTTTGTTGTCGTATTTCTGGAATTTGTAGGCCGAAGGCGCGATGGGGAACCGGGTCTGGCCGCTCGTCATCGTCGTGATCCGCTGCCCGCGACGAATCTCATCCGGCAGGTCGGCGTTGAAAAGCTCCTGAAGCTTCGGCTTGTAGTCCCAAAGGTCGAGCTGGCTGGGTCCGCCGCTCATGAATAGATAGATCACCCGCTTCGCCTTGGGAGCGATGGCCTTAAAGTGGCCTGGATCGCTAAAGGCTTCCGACAGTGCGGCAATCCCGCCAAGACCGCCGATGGAAAGCAGCCGGCTCAGCGCAGCCGTACCGATGCCGAGCGCGGTACGTCCGAAGAGCTGCCGCCGGGTCATGAGAAGTTCAGCTTCGCGAATGGGGTCCATGGTTAATGCAAGGTCAGGAATTCGTCGGTGTTCATGAGAGTCGAACAGATCAGCATCCAGCTCGCCTGTTCCGGGATGGAAACGTTTTTCGCTTGGGGTGCATCCCCTACCATGAGGAGCTTCTTCGCTGCCCCCGGGTTCGCCAGATAAAGCTGGCGGTACTTCGCAAGCGCCTTCTTGAGCAGGGAAACCTCCGCGGGCTTGGGCAGTCTCGCCAAGGCAAGGCTGTAGGCCCGCTTCAGCCGCTCGTCGTCGTTCTCCTTGACCGACAGCAGCCGTTGAGCCATCGTTCGGCTGGCCTCCAAGAACGCGGGTTCGTTTTGGATCGTAAGTGCCTGCAAGGGTGTGTTGGTCGTCGACCGCCGCACGATGCAAGTGTCACGAAGGGGAGCGTCCAGGTTCACCATCGCGGGAGGTGGGGCGGTGCGCTTCCAGAACAGGTACATGCTCCGCCGATAGATCGTCTGCCCCTTGTCCCGCTGGTAGATGTGGGTCCCGCTTGCCGGATCGGAAGCCGCTTCCCAAATGCCGTCCGGCTGGTAAGGCTTGAACCCCTTGCCGCCTACTTGCTCGACAAGCAAACCGCCCGCCGCGAGCGCCTTGTCGCGAATGACTTCCGCGTCGAGCCGGAAGCGCGGACCGCGCGAGATAAGCCGATTCTCCGGGTCGCTGGCCAGCTTCGCGGGCGTAATTCGCGAGCTTTGGCGGAATGCCGCCGAAGTGACGATCTCCCGGTTGAGCTTCTTCACGCTCCACCCATTGCGCTCGAAGCTGACGGCCAGGTAATCGAGCAACGGCTGGTTCAACGGCCACTCACCCTGGCTGCCGAAGTCGTCCACCGTCTTCACGATCCCCAACCCGAAATGCTGCTGCCAAACCCGGTTCACAAAAACGCGCGCGAGGAGTGGGTTCGACGGCGACGTAAGCCACTGCGCGAAGCCCAGCCGATTCGCCGGAGCGCCGCTTGCCAGCGTGCCGAGAGCGTCCGGGATATGCCGTGTCACCGCGTCGCCTTTCTGGTCGTAGAGTCCGCGCTTCAGGATAAAAGTCGGACGCGGCGTATCCGTCTCTTGGGCGATGAGGGTCATCGGGATGGAAGCCTCAAGCTCCGCCCGGTCCTTCATCGCCTTGCGGTACTTCGTCGAGTTCGCATTAACCGGCCCTAACTCCAAATAGGCCGAGCAAAGCTCCTTCTTGGCTGCGGAGTTGTTCGGCATCTTGCCATAGGCCTGGATCGCGTCGTCGATCCGCTTTTCGTTAGCGTCGTAAAGCCCAATTTTCAGTCCGTCCGGTCCCGCCCCATTCACGACCTTGACGACCAGCTCGTTATCCCCAGCCTTGAATTCGCCCTTGACCGGGTCCACCGCCTGATCGACGCCCCGACTGACTTTGTGGGAGTGAATCAGCTTCCCGTTAAGCCAGACCTTCACCGCATCGTCGCTAGATACGCCGAACGTAAAGGTCCGCGCCACAGGCAAAGTGACCGTGCCCCGCACGTAGATCGACGAGCTGTCTTTCCCAATCAAACTCGCGTAAGCCTTGCCCACCTCGAACGTGAATGGCTTCCAATCCACAGCCCCCGTTTGCCCCGGCTCCGCCGGGTCGGCCCTGTCGAACTCTTCGTCGAACGACTTCGCCGTGTAAACGGGACTGATCTGCCAATCCCTCGTCGCCGGCACGGGGCTGTGATTCGCTTTGAAATAAGCCAGCACCTGGCTAGGCTCGACGGCCCCTCGCAGCCGATCCAAAGCGCCATCCATCGCCGCGAGCTGTCCTTCTTGTTCAGGTGTCGCGGCCCGCGTAAAGGGAGGCGGCAGGGCGATATTCCCGTCGAGGGGCGCATCCTTCGTGCTGTCGAAGAAGGCGTATAGGCCGTAATAGTCCTTCTGCTTGATCGGGTCGTACTTGTGGTCGTGGCAACGCGCGCATTGCACGGTAAGGCCGAGGAAAACGGTGCTCGTCGTATCCACCCGGTCGAAGGTATTCCGGGCCAGAAATTCCTCCGGAATCGCGCCGCCCTCCGATGAGGTCAGGTTCATGCGGACATAGCCGGTCGCGATCAACTGCTCGGTTGTCGGCTTCGGCAAGAGGTCGCCCGCAAGTTGCCACTCGACAAACTTCGTAAACGGCAGGTCCTCGTTGTAGGCCCGCACAACCCAGTCCCGGTACGGATACACCGCTCGTTCGTTGTCGAGTTGGAGCCCGTGGGTGTCGCCGTAGCGAACGGCGTCCAGCCAATACCGTGCCTCATGCTCCCCGTAGGTCGGCGAAGCCAAAAGCCGGTCCACATACCGCTCGTAAGCGCCAGGCTTCGTATCCCGCCGAAAGGCTTCCAAGTCCGACTGCGACGGCGGCAATCCCGTCAACGTCTCGGCGGCGCGGAGTGCCAAAGTATCTCGATCCGCCTCTGGCTCCGGCTTGATCCCCGCCGCGTCCATCTTCGCCAGGACGAACCGGTCGATGGGGTTCCTGCACCACTGAGGATTGCTGACGGCTGGCAAGGCGGGCATCGTGGGAGCCACGTACGACCAATGCTTCTCGTACCGTGCCCCCTGCTTGATCCACGCTCGAACCGTCTCGATCTGCTCCTCGGTCAGTGGCTTTACTCCCGAATCCTGCGGCGGCATCCGCATTGCCGGGTCCTTCTCCGAGACGCGCTCGATCAAAAGGGATTTCTCAGGTTTGCCAGGCACGATCGCATCGTCCGTCGCGGCTCCTGCCAATGAATCCAATCGCAATCCCGCCGCCGCCTTCGCCGCGTCCGGCCCATGGCATTTGTAGCAATGCTGGCTAAGGATCGGCATCACGTCGCGGTCGAAGTTGACGTCGCGAGGTGGCAACGTCGGCTGGGAAAACACCCCAAACCCGAACGCACCCACGGACAGTAGCAAAAGCGGGGCTGACAGCTTCATCGAATGCCCACGAAACCTAAGCGGAACTTACCCTAGTCTACGAGGCTGGAGGCCTTGCCGGAACGCCTCGATCGCGGGCTCGACGTCTTTCCGGCCGGTTTACCCGCCGGAAGCGTCATGATAGCGTGCCGCTCCTCTTCCAGCCAGGCGATCCTGGCCCTCGTTTCGTGGATCATTTCCCGAACCCCCAAGGCTCCGAAGGCGTCACCCTGCCCCAGGTAGTGGAGTTCCCTTTGTTCACAGGTGCGAAGGTGGTCTCGCAGCCCGGCCAGCGAACGATCGACGAACTGCTCGCGATCCTCCGGTTGGAGAGCCCCCAGATAGCCCGACCGCATCCGGATGAGATCGACGGTGTGCGTAATGTCTTCCCGTGGAATCGGGCTTGCAAGCCAGGTCCTGATCTTCTCTAAGCCCACCTCCGTGATCTTCAAATTCCGATCCCCTTTCGAGCCCTTATCCCCCTCCTCATAGGCAAGCAGGCCCGCCTTGACCAACCGGGAAACGAGCGGATAGACCGTGCCCGCCTTGCTTCGGATAAAGGCCGAGGCCGAACCGGACAGTTCACGCATCACCGAGTAGGGCGTGCAAGGCTCTTGTTTCCAGACAATGCCCAGCACGGCCATCTCGATAGGTGAGCCTTTTGACCCAACAGTAGCCATCAGATTGCAATACCGCCATATATTATGAATCGTAATATGTGTACCGTCATCGGCTGGTCCTGTTTTGCAGAAAAACATTCTATCTTAGGGCCGAAGCTTCGTCGTCTGTGGGCCCTGAACGCCTTCCTCTTTGCCCTGGGCGTCAGCGCGCAAGCCGCAGACGACACCCTAAAGGCCCTTGCCGAGAAGTTCATCACCGCCGAGGCGGTAAAACCGCTGATCGTTGAGCTATCCGCCGACAGCTACGGTGGACGCGGCGCCGGATATCCGGGCGAACGCCGAGCCGCCGAGGCTATCGCCAAGCAATACGCCGACCTCGGCCTTGAGCCAATGGGGGATACGAAGAATGGCCGCCGCACGTTTTTTCAAGAGTTCTCCTTCTATCCCCACGCCCCGATCCACCCTTGGGAACGCCTGAAGTCGCAAAACGTCCTCGCCTTCGTAGAGGGATCGGACCCGGTCCTCAAGAACGAAATCGTCGTCATCGGCGGCCACTACGACGGCCAAGGCCGCAAAGGAGAAGCCGACGCCGGGCCACGCGGCACACCCCTCGACCCAAAGGATCGGGACGAGATTTGGAACAGCGCGAACGATAACCTGACGAGTTGCTCTGCCGCCCTCTCGATAGCCCGCGCCATCAAGCAGGGCAATCTCCTTCCGAAACGGTCGATCCTCTTCGTTGCCTTCGGTGCCGAAGAGCACGAGATGGCAGGGTCGATCTTCTACGTCAACCACCCGGCCTTCGATCTAAACCGCCACGTCGCCATGATCAACATGGAATGCCTCGGCAAGTGCCCAGAGAAGCCGCTGACGATCGACGCGATGATGACCGGCAGCTTCTGGATCGAGACCATCAAGCAGGCCAATGCGGAAATGGGCACGAGTGTCCAGCCGAACATCCCCGTCCCCATCCCCGACAGCGACCACTATCCGTTCTCATCCGCCCAAATCGCTTCCGTCGTCTTGTCGGCGGGAAGCGACGCGGACCGCCACCGCCCCACCGATACAGCCGAAAAGATCGACTTTGGCCGAACGGCAGAGGCTGCCCGGTTCGCTTTCTCGATGCTGATAAACCTTGCCAACAGGGAAGAGCGACCGAAGTTCACGCAGTCTCCGATGCCCGACCTGGGCATGACAGCCGACCTCGCCACTCCTGCGGAGTGCGATGTCTTACACCTCGCCAGCGACCAAGGCTGCTTGCGGGTCACCGGCATCGTTCACAACCGGCCCGCCGAGAAAGTGGGCTTCCAGGTCGGCGACGCCCTCCTCGGCTACTACGCAGCCGATGGCCAATACATGCCGTTCCGGCGGGATACGAAGCTCGCGGAGCTTCAAGCCCTCCTGGAGTCCGTATTGCGGGGCAAACTCGGCCGCCAGATGCGCACAACTGTCCTCCGCAATGGAAAGAGGTTCGAACTCGTGCTGCCTATCACCGCCTCGGCAAAGGGCCAGGGTCGATGACAGCCGAAAAGCTAGTCGAACTTTCCGGGGTTTCCAAACGCTTCGGAGATATCGTCGCCCTCGACCGTCTGGACCTGGAGGTCCTGCCCGGCGAGCTGCTTGCCGTCCTCGGCCCAAACGGAGCGGGCAAGTCCACCGCCATCATGCTGATGCTCGGCTTGAGACAACCCGATTTGGGCATAGCGCGGCTGTTCGGCCGGTCGCCCGTCGATTTGGAACCCCGACGGGGGATTGGGGTCATGATGCAGCAGGAAAGCCTGCCCAGCGAACTTCGCGTATCCGAACTGATCGAGCTATTTTCCAGCTACTACCAGAGCCCGATGGCCGTGGAGGAGGTCATGGACATGACCGGCACGAAGTCGCTCAAGGATCGTGCCTACGGCAAGCTCTCCGGCGGTCAAAAGCGGCAGGTCCAGTTCGCCGTAGCCATCTGCGGCCGCCCCAAATTGCTGGTCTTGGACGAGCCGACGGTAGGCATGGACATCCAGGCTCGAACGATGCTTTGGGCGACGATCCGAAGGCTCGTTCAAGACGGCGTGTCGATCGTGCTGACCACCCACTACCTCGAAGAGGCGGAAGCCCTCGCCGACCGGGTCGCCGTTCTTTCGAAGGGCCGCATCATCGCGCTCGGCACGGTTGGAGAGGTGCGTTCCATCGTCGTGCGAATGCGGATCAGTTGCGTCAGCTCCCTTTCCGTCGACCGGGTGATGTCTTGGCAGGAGGTCATCGACGTGCATCGCGAGGAAGACCGTTTGTACATCACCGCCCACGAGGCGGAGAATGTGGTGCGCTCCCTCTTGAGTGCCGATGCGGAATTGTCCGAGCTAGAGGTACACCGAGCGGGGCTCACCGAGGCCTTCGCGAAGCTCACCAGGGAGGTGAACTCATGAGCCTCGCGATCTCGCCTCGCCGCCTGGCGAGGGCCTACCTCTTGGAAGCGCGGTTCGAGTGCCTGCGCATGATGCGCTCGCCGATATTCACGATCCTCGCCCTCGTCATGCCCCTCCTGATGTACGCGTTTCTCGGCGTCTATCTCGATTGCATTCTCGACAAAGCGCCGCCTGCGAAGATCGCCACCGTCTTCGGACACTGGTGCGTTTTCTCCGTGATGTGGCCCGGGATGTTCGGGTTTGGCGCCTCAGTCGCTATCGAACGCGATCAAGGCTTGCTTGCCCTCAAGAGAGCCATGCCCGTACCGTTGGCCGCCTACCTTTTCGCCAAGGCCCTCATGTCCGTCCTCTTCGGCGCAATCGCCTCGATTCTGGTTGCTGCCGCTTGCGCGCTATTCACCCAGTCGAGCCTTACTTTTGGCCAATATGCCGAAGCCATCGCCATCTCAACCCTCGGCGCTCTCCTCTTCGCCGCCATCGGGCTCTTCGTCGGATCGCGTGCGACCGCTCAGCACGTCACCGGCATGATGTATCTCGTCTACATCCCCGTCATGCTCCTCGCTGGCCTGTTCTTTCCCGTACCCCAAGCCATCAAACTCGTTTCTCCAGCCTTCTATCTGGACCAACTGTTGGCCTATCGAGTGGGCGGAGCAGCCACAGGATCACAACTCGCGTACGTTGCCATCTTGGTCGCTCTAACCGCGCTGCTGACGGCACTCTCGATACGCCGCTTGACGAAAAACGCTACGACGTCAACCTAAGGTCTAGTGCGCGGAAAGTAACCTTGCCCTCTTTCGCCCGTCTGGCTTTTGATGCTCGCAGTTCTTGTCGCCATCACAGCCTTGACTCAGGCCATCGCGCCTCAAACGCAACCCACTCAAATGTGGCCATTGCTCGTCAAACTTGGCTTTGACGCGAAGCCGTACGGTTCCAGCGACGCCGAGACAGGCACCATCACGTCGGACAAGCGCCGAATAGACCTCGCCTTCGAGATGCCCGCCCCTGGTGGCGAATCGCGGGGCATCAAGACGATCCAACTGTCGCACTCCTACACCCCCGCGAAAAGAGTGAGTCCGTGGTTTCTGAAGGGTTGGCAAGAAGACCACGCGTTCGATGGAGGAACCACCGTCGTCGCCTCGGTCGGCTTGGATGGGAAGGTTCAGGTGCGTTCGGTTATTTCGACAGACCCGATGCCGACGGAAGACCAGCTTCGGGCTCGAATCGTCGGCTTCGACGAAGAACTCCGGCAGTTGCGCTCGGAGCTTCCCGAAGCCGAACCGGGATCGCCGCCGTTCAAACTGGACGAAGATCAGAGGGTCGATGCCTTGGATAACACCGACACCGCGTTCCTCCTCGATTCCTGGGGTTGGGTCTATCGTGGCCCCCATGGGGGGAGCAGTCCCACCTGGGTCCAATTCGCTTGGGTCGACGGCGTGCTCGTCTTTGTCGCCCCCGCTTGTCCCGGGAAAATCCTTCGGGATCACCTGACGCTAACCGTAGGCTGCGATGTCTCCAAGGACGCCGCCAAGGCGGCCTCGGAGATTCAAAAGAAGTTCCCCAAGAATGTGACCATAGGGGAGATGGGCTCGACACGCCTGTTTTTCGCAACGGATATCGACCTGTCCAACGGCCTGGCGATTAAAGAATTAAAGGCAAAGATGCTCGACTTCGCCACGCGCGTATCCCCCTACGCCAAAGGCAAGCAAGGTTTAGCGAGCAAGTAAGCACGCTTCGCGAATCGGCGCGTTTAGGTAACGTCGTTGGGTGGTGCCCTCGCGAATGAATCGCCCCTACCGCCTTCGGACGTTCACACTGCTTGCGTCGGCCGCATGCTGCGCCGCCGCACAGGCCCAACCGTCGATCGTTCTCGATCTTGCGAAGCCAGGTCACAAAGTCAGCCCGATGCTCTACGGCCTGATGACGGAGGAGATCAATCACTCCTACGATGGCGGCCTCTACGGGGAATTGATCCAGAATCGCGCCTTTAAAGACAACGCCCAGTCGATCCCCCACTGGTCCCCCATAGGCAACGCGACTCTCGCCCTCGACGGCGTAAAGCCGGTAAGCCAAGCGCTAAGCATCAGTCTGAAAATCACCGGGACCGGCGGAGTGTCGAACGACGGCTACTGGGGCATCCCGATTCGGCCGTCGACGAACTACCGCTGTTCCTTCTATGCCCGCAGTTCGGCTCCCCAAGACCTGGAGGTAAGCCTGGAGAGCTCCGACGGCGCCGCCGTCTACGCCAAGGGTTCGGCGAAGAGCATTGGCGCCGACTGGAAGAAGGTCGAATTGACCCTGACTACAGCCGCCGATGCGCCGACCACCGTCAACGCCCGCTTCGCCATCCGGACGAGCGGCGAAACGACATGGCTCAGCTTGGTCTCACTCTTTCCGCCCACCCACAATGGCCGCCCGAACGGAAATCGTCCGGACTTGATGAAGCTCCTCACCGATATGCGCCCGTCCTTCCTGCGTTTTCCTGGCGGCAACTATCTGGAGGGCAACCTGTTCAAGGAGCGGTTCGACTGGAAGAAGACCCTCGGGCCACTCGAAAACCGGCCCGGCCACCAAGCCCCTTGGAGCTATCGCTCAACCGACGGTCTCGGCCTGCTCGAATACCTGAACTGGATCGAGGACATGAACGCAAAGCCGGTCCTCGCCGTCTTCGCAGGCTACGTCCTGCGAGGAGACGTGGTCGAGTCGGGAAAGGAGCTCCAAGGCTTCGTCGACGATGCGCTCGATGAGATCGAATATCTCGTCGGGGGGCCAAATACGACGTGGGGAGCTCGCCGCGTAAAAGATGGCCACCCAAAGCCGTTTCCGCTGGAATATGTCGAGGTAGGAAACGAGGATGGCTTTGACGTCACCGGAAGCTACGAAGCAAGGTTCGCTCAGTTCTACGATGCCATCAAGAAGAAGTATCCGAAGCTAAACGTCATCGCGACCACGGGCGGAAAGGACTGGCTCGGCCTCAAGTTCCCGATCCGCACACGCAAGCCCGACTTGGTGGACGAGCACTATTACGCCAGCACGTGGGACATGATGTCCATGGCAAGCAAGTACGACGACTACGATCGGCGCGGCCCCCGAATCTTTGTCGGCGAGTGGGCGGCGCAGGACGTCCCCGAACCGTGGCGGAACCCTGGCCAAAAGGGACCGACTCCAAACCTCAACTGCGCCTTGGCCGATGCCGCCTTCATGACCGGCATGGAAAGGAATTCGGACATCGTGGAGATGTCCTGCTACGCTCCCCTCCTCGTCAACGTGAACCCAGGCGGTCGGCAGTGGGCCGTGAACCTCATCGGATACGACGGGCTCACCAGCTTCGGCTCCCCTTCCTACTATGCACAGAAGATGTTCATGGAGAACCTGGGCGACGAGACGGTGGTTTCGCAACTCACGGGATCACCTACCCAGACCAACGGCACCCAAACCATCCCAGCCCTGTTCCAGGTCGCCACTCGGAATTCGAAAACGGGAACCGTCTTTCTCAAGATCGTCAATCCCCAAGCAACTCCCCAAAAGGTCGATATCGCGATTGAGGGTGCAAAGACGATCCGTTCCGATGGAACGGAAATCCAGCTTGCCGGAAGCGACCCAAAGGATATGAACACGCTCACCGAACCGACGAAGATTGCCCCCCGAACGGCGTCGGCTGCTGGCCTGGGACCTAAGTTCAGCCGAACGCTTCCCGCCTACTCGGTAACGGTCTTGAAGATCGAGACAAAGTAGGTCGAGGCCGGTAAGGCTGGCGTTATCCTGAAGGCATGGGACGGTCACGGCTTCCGAAGCGGATCCTCGCCGCTACCGTATTGATCTTGGGCGTCGTGTGTGTGATCGTCGCACTGAGTTTGCTGCCCCACACGGTTCGCCTGTCGGCGTCTGAAATCCAGTCTCAGCTAGAGCGCAAATTTCCCCTCGAAAAACGGAAGTTCATCTTTACCGGTCAGTTCACCGACCCCATGATCGCCATCGATCCTGGAACCGGCCAGGTAACCCTGGGCGTCTCTGCCAAAGTCTCAGCTTTAGGTATGAAGGCAATCTCAACCCGCGCCGAGGCGGTGGGAGGCGTCAAATACGAATCCTCGACCGGAGAGCTTTTCCTGGATTCCCCGAAGATAAATGTCCGCCAACTCGAAGTGGCCGGCCTCCCTGATAAAGACAAGGGCATAGCAGCCGATCTCATCGAAGAAGTCCTCAGGGAATACCTGGTTCGGACGCCCCTCTATCGCATCAAAGGCCGTGACGCCAAGCTCTTCTGGTTACGGCGCACTCTAAAATCGGTACGGGTCAAGGACGGAGAGCTCGAACTCCAGTTTGCTCTTTGAAAACGGGGCCTTAATCTAAGAGTTACTTCCTTGCGCTTGCGCCGTCCGAATATACATGCTGCCGATGATCGACCTCCGCATTGAGCACCTACCCAGGCAAATCGGGATCGGCCAGCCGTTTCCGATCCGGGTGGAGATTCGGAACCCAGGCCACCAGTCCATCTTCGTCGTCCCGGAGAGCACGACATTCCAGGATAGGCGAAGCCCGATCTGCCAACTCGAAATGCGTCGTGTCGGAGACAAGACGTGGATCAACGTCAGCCGCCATCCCGATTGCGGCAATACCGACCCGATCAATCTCCGCGATTTCCAAGAGTTGGCGCCCGGGAAAAAGATGATGGTGACCGGCGACTTCTATTGGAGCCCCCAACTTCAGGAATCGCTCAAGGCTCACCCGGGAGACTACGAGATCCGCTTCATCTACAACACGAGCGCACCGATTGGCGAGTGGATCGGCGGCCCCATTCCCGAGCCCCAACACACGGACCGAGAGCAGGAAATCCTCCCACGATTCACCCTCGTACCGAAAGGGATCTTTCAAAGTCGCCCCGTGCGAGTTCGCTTCGTAGCTGGTTGAGCGAAAGAGCCTCGGGCGGCCGAAATCGCCCGAGGCCAGGCTCGTTAGCCTGCTGCCTTAAAGCGCACTTCGCCGTTGTGCATAAAGCACGTCTTGTCGAACAGACTCAAATCCAAAGGATTCGGCAGCCGGATGTCCTCCAGATCGGGACAGGGTTTCGTGGCTGGATGGTAAGATCGGTCGATCTGGCTGATAAAGACCATCGTCACCCCTCGTTCTCGCGCAAACGATTTCAAGCCGCGAACCTGGTCCATGAGCTCGGGCGTTCCACGCCTTTGGTCGAGCAGTTGCAGATAGTCGATCACCGCCAATGTCCCGTTGGGCGCGGAAGCCAGCCTGTCCACGATGTGCTCGGCGCTGATCGCGTCCGATCCGTCGAACTCGAAGAGCCCATCGAACTCCGCCAAATCGACCCCGATCGCTCGGAAACGGTCCAAGCAATCTTTGTCCGTGTACTCCAAGCTGAAGAACACGCTCCTGTTCTTGGACCTCATCGCTTCCACCGCCAGTTCGAGACTCATCAAAGTCTTGCCCTGCCCTGGCCGCGCACCCAGTAACAACAGATCGCCAGGCTGCAATTGAGCGTAAAGCTTGCCTGCCGGCGCGATGGCGGACGCTTTCGAGACAAGGAGACTCCACCCGCCAAAACCCTCACCTACCGCGACGCGATCGAGCGCTTGGTGAAGAGGAATGCTCTCTTCGCGGGAAATAACTCTGGCCTTTTGCTTCAAGCAATAGATGGGCGCAGATAGCTTCATCGATATAACCTCCTATTCGCGAGCAATGGTCGCAACCCCTCCTTATGCTCGTTGCTCGAACAGTCGGTTCGACGAATTGGAATCGGCCCGGCACGAAAAATACTTTCCCAACGGAGGGGGGAGGCGTGGGCCACGCCAGACCCATATTATCGCACAGCACTCCCGCTTATTTGGCGGCAGGCCGATAGGTCAGCGCCGCAAAAAAAGCGACGAGAGCCGCTTGGGGAGTATCGTCCTCGCTCACGAAAACGAAGTGGGGAGCCTTTACCGCAGGCGTGAACTCGATGGCGATATGCCGATGCGAGTCCGAAATGGCGCGGAGCGTTCCTTCCAGCAGGGAAGCCGATTCTGTCCACTGCGCGTCCTTCGGAACATCCGCGACCCGATGAAGAGACCGAGCTTCCACCGAAGGCAGCCCCACGCCTTCGAATGTGCCGACGCTTTTCGATTTGCGACGGTACTCATATCCCTTTGGCAGCGTGACGCTCCCTGGGAAGGGATCGCCCGGTACCTTGGCGATGGCCGATGCGGCATCGGGGGTCCGTTGTTTGGGCGGCGCGTAGCTTTCTGTGTTCGTAAGCCGAGAAAAGGCGATGTTGAGGGCGACGACGATTTGTCGCGTCGTCTGCACCTTCGTCGAGAAGTCGATGGGAAAGTCGGACTTTCTGTCGGTCGGCTCCCGTTTTCCAATTGAAACCGCGAGGTTGCCATCTTGTTCGAGAGTCGCTGTAACGGAGCGGCCGCCTAGCCAGGCCACCACGGACAAAGCCTTGGGATTCTGAGCGTATAACCGTGCCGCGTAAAGCCCGGTGTCCTCGTACCGAAAGGGTGCTTCCGCCCCGCGAGACCCCATAAAGACATTTCCCCCATAGGCTGGAAACAAAATTTGCTCACCGTTCGGCCCGACGAGAAGCCCGAGTCGGTGGTCGTTGTTCGGGAAGTATTTGATCTGCCAATCGGGCGGAAGTTTGACGCAAGGCGACACTGGATTCTGTCGAGCCAAGAGCGTGGCGGCAATAAGAACTGTGACCATCGGTGCTCTTTTGACGTGAAATACGAAAACAGAGTTACGTGATTAGCCGTGAGCGTTCCCTTATAATTGGACCATCATGTCGTCTCTTTCCGGCTTTCGCTGCCGTGTTGGTTCAGTCGCTGCCGCTCTCCTGCTATCCGTTTACGTCCTGGCGGGACAATCGCCCGCCAAGCCTGTGTTCACCGATGGACAGGCCCAAGTGGTTCCCGCCTTCTCGAACTCCCAGGAATGGATTCGCGAGACGCTTTGGGTGGAGACCGAATTCGACTCTGACCACGACGGAAAACGCGACCGCGTATTCGTGGACGTGACGAGACCCAAGCAGACCGATACCGAGGGGCTGAAGGTGCCGGTGATCTACGAGTCCTCGCCCTACTTCGCTGGAATGGCGAACACGCCTACGATCAACTGGGACGTGCATCAGGAGCTTGGAATGGAGCCGCCCGCGCGAACGTCGCATCCCGACATAAGGTTCGATTCGACCCGCCACATGATTTCCGGTTCCCTCGTCTCGACATGGGTTCCACGCGGCTTCGCCGTCGTCCACTCGGAAGCTCCCGGCACGGGCCTATCGAGCGGTAGCCCCACGGTTGGAGGCTTGCCCGAGCGACTCGCTCCCAAAGCCGTCATCGATTGGCTCAACGGTAGAGCAAAGGGATACACAACCCTCGACGGCAAGGTCCAGGTCCTGGCCAAGTGGTGTACCGGCAAAGTGGGCATGACCGGCACCTCCTACAACGGAACCATCCCCCTGGCCGCCGCCACGACCGGAGTCAAGGGTCTCGAAGCCATCATCCCCGTCTCTCCGAACACGTCCTATTACCACTACTACCGGTCCAACGGCCTTGTGCGGAGCCCCGGCGGCTATCTCGGCGAAGATGTCGACTCCCTCTACGACTTCATCAACAGCGGCGACCCCGCAGGCCGCGAGAGGAGTAACAAGCTCTACCGAGACGGCGAATTCGCCAAGGGCCAGGACCGCAAGACGGGCGACTACAACGCGTTCTGGGCCGACCGAGACCTGCTCCGGTACGTAAAGAACATCAAGTGCGCCGTCATGACGGCCCACGGTTTCAACGATTGGAACGTGGTGCCGGAGCACACAGTCCGTATCGCCATGGCCCTGAAGGGCCGTGTGCCGCTCGTTCAGTACTACCACCAGGGCGGGCACGGCGGCGACCCTCCCTTCGAGCTGATGAACAAGTGGTTCACGCGCTTCCTCTATGGCGTGAAGAACGGGGTCGAAAACGGCCCCAAGGCGTACATCGTTAGAGAAAGGGAACCCGGCGCCCCTCGGCAAGGGCCGACTCCCTACGCCGACTATCCCAACCCGGACGCCTCCTCGGTCAACTTCTACCCAGCCGCAGGCGGGCGAACGATGGGAGCCCTCGCAACCAAGGCAACTCCGAAACAAGGAGTCGAAGAACTGACCGACGATGTCCAATTCGATACCGTATCGTTGGCGAAAGCCGAGGACTCGCCGAACAGGCTCATCTACGCTACTCCCGTGCTGACCGAGCCCGTCCACCTCTCCGGCTACTCCCGAATAACGATCCGCCTCGCATCGAGCGCCCCCGCCGCGAACCTGTCTGTGTACCTGGTCCAGCTCCCCTGGCCCGCCGAAGTCGACGGGATCGCGAACCTCATCACCCGAGGGTGGGCCGACCCCCAAAACGCGAAGTCGCTAACCAAGGGCGGCGACTACCATTCCATGGCCCCCGGCGTCCCCCTGAAACCCGGCAAGTTCGTGACGATGACGTTCGACCTGCAGCCGGACGACCAGATCGTCCCCGCCGGAAAGCGAATCGCCCTCATGATCCTCTCCAGCGACCAAGGCTTTACCCTGTGGCCAAAGGCGGGCACCAAACTGACCGTCGACTTGGATGCCACGAAGATCCAGTTGCCGGTCGTTGGCGGAGCACAGGCCTTCAACCGCGCCATCGGAAAGCAATGAGGGGCCTTACCGGCTTGGCGTGTGCGGACGAGGCCCCATTCCGAACCCGGAGCCTCGAAGAATGGTGTTCACTTCGGCGGAATGCTCTTTGACGTATCGGACGCGCTCTTCGGGCGCCATCGCCTTTAGCTTGGAAGAGAGGTCGCTTTTCGCTAGTTTTGCTTGAGCGACCTCCTCCGGCGACACCGTGGGTTGAGGTGCAGAACCGCACCCAACGAGGATAAGACAGAGCGTGGCGAGGAGAGCGGCTGAGATAACTTTCATCAGTTAGGCTTGTCGATCCGGTAGTAGTAGTCCACCCAATCGCTTCCGTACGGATACTTCGGATTGAGGATCGAACCCACGTTGTACTTCAGCGCGTTAGCCATCCACACCGCATCGTTGTTGTAGTCGCCCACGTTCGTGTCGGGCGTTATGTGGGCGGCTTTCGCATGGCCATCGACAAAGGCGACGTTAGAGAACTTGTTGTGGATGCCCCACGTCTCCGGTCCAACCTCCGACGGGCTCTGAATCCACGTTTGATAGGTCAAGAAGGGTGCGCTGTCGTTGACATACACCGAATCGGCGATCAAGATGGTCTCTGCCGGCCTGTCCACCGAGGTGAGGCTGACCGTGGGAACGGCGTCTACACCCCAAGCCGTGAGTTCGAAGACCATCACGTTTGCGTTCACTCCGTGTCCGTTCGGAAAGAGTGGCGACACCCCTGCGTCTGCCAGCGGCATAGCCGCATCTGGGCAGCCATAGATAGCCTGATTCTTCATATAGGGCCACAAGAGACCCTTCTCTGAATCGAAGAACGGGCCGTCGAAGTCGGGCATCGTGTAATACACGTCCGCGAACCAACTCTGCTCCTCAAATTCGTCCGGCAGTGCAAGGCCGTTCAGGCTAAAGCAGGCATAGTCGTCGTAGTCGTTGCTGTAGAGCAAGGTGGCCATTGCGACCTGCTTTTCCCCGCTCAAACAAACTGACTTGCGGGCAGCCTCCTTGGCTTGGGCAAAGACGGGGAAGAGGATGGCGGCCAATATTGCAATGATCGCGATGACGACGAGAAGCTCGATCAAAGTGAAGCCGCGGGAACGAGAATTGGCAGGATTCATAGAGTGATACCAAACCTTTAAATGAATAATTGAAGTCGTTGCGAGTCCCAGAATGAAGCCAAAATGTCAACAAAACGTATACATCTGGCGATGCCTCAACTCCCCATCGCCAAGCGGTACGCGTCGTCGAGGCTCATCGCCAAACCCTCGGCCCAGGCCTGTTCAAAGGCATGCTCCGTGAGGTTCCCCTTGACCGTCTCGACCCAAGCCTCGAATTCCCAGTTGTCCGGCTCGCGCCGCAGCGTGACGGTATCTCTGGAAACGGCCAAGAGAGTCGCCACTTCCCGGTAACGTTCCATCTGGATCAAGACGGCGGCGACCTCTTGGAATGCGAACAAGGTCCAGTAACGAAAACCCACTTTGCGGCGCATCGTAAGCGCCTCGCGACTGGTGGCCAGGGCGGCCGCGACATTGCCGGAAAACCGGTGATAGCGACTTATCAAGCCCAGGAACATCGAGACGCCGAAATCCTCCGAGTGCCTTTGAGTGCTCCGCAATCCCTCACTGGCGAATCGCATTCCCTCTTCCAGATTCCCCAGATCCAAATTGATACGGGACATGTTGTACAAGTGCGGCCACAGGGGCTCGCCGTCGTGAGCCTTCGTGGAAATGTCGGTGGCGGCGATGGCGGCTTCCAAAGCGCCCTCGAAATCGCCAATCGTCCACCGATTTTCGGTCAAGCCGTTGTAGGCGTTCTCCAGCATGAGCCATCCACCATTCCGCTTTGCAAGTTCGAGGATCTGCTCGTCGTGCCAGATCGCCTCCTCCCGAAGCCCCAGGTAGCTTGCCGCCACCGAGACCGCGCGATGGCAGAGCACGAGCTGATCCTCCTGCCCGAGCCTCTTCGCTATTTCGAGCGCCCTCAGAGAGGTACGATGCGACTCCTCAAAATCCGACGGATAGAGCTGGGCGTTGGCGACGAGGCGCAGCAGCTTGACCTGGTGGACGAGTTCGAAGCTGTCGAAGTCCGGCGACCGAGTCAAGGCAAAGAGGGTTTCTTTCCCAGCTTGGCTGAATCCGTGAAGCGCCTCCAGAAGTATCACGCACCCAGGGATATTCCCAAGTTCGAACAAGACCTGCAGCGCTGCGAGGCGGTTATCGCGCTCACCGTCCCCAGAAGCATTGATGAGGATTCTAGGATTGTCTTTGCCAAGCTGAACGAAGTAAGTCGCATGCCGCAGCCGCAGCGCGGCCTCGTCTTCGACGCTCAGAAGCTCGGCCCCATATTCGCGAAACGATTCCAATAGCCGAAACCGCGCAGGGCAATCCGGGAGGGCATCCTCCGTCCGCAAGAGCGATCTTTCCTGGAGGTCCAGCACCATGCGGAGACAATCGCTGAGCGACCGTTTCTTTCGCTTCGTCGGCGACACGTCCCCCGACAGACATATTTCGCTCGCCGCTGCGATGGCGAACCCTCCTCGGAAGACCGATAGGTTAACGAAAAACCGCTGAAGATCGGGTGAGAGAAGATCGAAACTGTAGTCGATCGCTGCCCGAAGCGATCTGTGACGATTCGATATGTCCCGTCTGCGGCTTCGAAGCAGTTCCAGCCTGTCCTCAAGATTGAGGAGCATTTGAGACGGAGTAAAAGAACCCGAAAGGCTCGCCGCGATCTCCAGGGCAAGCGGCAACCCGTCGAGTTGCTGACAGATGGAGGCGATGGCGCACGCATTGTTGCCCGTGATTTGGAAGTCGGGAACGACCGCCTGCGCGCGGTCGATAAAAAGCTGCACGCTGGGCAGCGCCGCCAGAGCGTCAAGGTCCCCCGATTCGATCGAATCCAGATCGGGAACCGGAAGCGCCTCAAGGTCGATCTCCTGCTCCCCTTCAAGCTTAAGGCTCTGCCTCGAAGTAATGAGGAGCGATACCCCGGGAACCTCTCGAATGAGCGCCTCGACGGCGGGAATCACAGACTCCAGAATGTGCTCCAGGTTATCGAGGATGAGCAGATTTTGCGACCCGGATACATTGGATTGGATGACGCTGACCGGGCTGCTTGCCATCTCCGTACGCAGTCGCATGGCCTCGGCGACGGAGTGAAGGGCCGTTGCTCCATCTGCGAGGTCGGCGAACGGCACGAACCATACATTCCATCCATGATCCTGCGAGAGGACTCGCCCGACTTCGATGGACAACCGAGTCTTTCCCGCCCCCGCAGGCCCCATGAGCGTCACCAATCGAGACTTGTTGTCGGTCAAAGCTCGAACCGCCATCTTCCGATCCGCCTCACGGCCAAAGAAGCGCGTGAGTTGAACGGGAAGACGCGCAATCACCGTGCTTGTCCCGGGCTCATGAGGCGAAGCCTCCTCCGAGTCGGTCTCCACGGCAAGCTCCTGCCGCTTTACCTTCGGTGCTCCCAGGCTTTCCCGTTCCGCTCGGGCCGCAAGTGCCGCGATTTCTGGGCCAGGCTCTTCGTTCAGTTCCGCTCTCAGAAGGTCCTTCCACTCTCGATAGTGCTCCAAGGCACTCGCTGGCCTCTGGGAATCTATATAGAGCTGCATCAGGACCTCATGCAGATCCTCCCGGAAGACATCCTTGCTAAGCGCAAGCCGGACATACCGAAGGGCCTCTTCCACTCGGCCGTCGAACCTGCAGACCTGAATCAAGTTCTGCAGCGCCGAGACGAAGAGATCGTCCAGGTAACGCCGCTCTTGCTGCACCCAGTCCTCATAATAGCCGGGAAGGAAGTCCCCCCGGTAAAGCGAAACCGCGCGCTCCAGCTTCCGAATCTTTTGCGAAGCGGAACTGGACGCACCGGCGCTTCGAACCAATTCGCAAAACTCGCCGACATCCGTTGTCAGCAACTCGGGGTTCAGCGAAACCCGCCCTTGCTTCGAAATCAAGATGGCCCCACGCGGAATTCTTGGTGGCTCCAGGTGGTGCCGCAGAGAGGAGAGCGCCTGGCGCAAATTGCGCCGCGCCAATTCGGCCTCGAACTCCGGCCAAAGCAAATCCGCAAGCTCGTCTCGGGGAATGGCGCGTTCTCGGTAATAGGCCAAATAGGCGAGCAGGAGCCCAACCCGACGGGTCCGGAAGCGCGAAATGACATGCCCGTCCGACTCGGCCTGGAGCGTTCCCAGCATATCGAGCCGCCAAATCGACTTCATAGGGGAGATTCTACGAGAGAAAAGCCGCTTCCCTCCACGGGCGCTCCGAACGGGATTATTTCCCAACTGACGCCGTCAGAGTCTTCAAATCGCCGACACAACCGACGCAGAAGCGAAGGACAGGGAAACAATAGGTGGTGGAGATAATGGGATTCGAACCCACGACCTCTGCAGTGCGATTGCAGCGCTCTCCCAGCTGAGCTATATCCCCACGGAAGAAAAATAAGATACCACAGGAGGCCTCCCCCGGAGGAGAGGCCCCCAGGGACCTAGCCGCCCATGCGGCCCATCTTCTTGCCGCCGAGCATCAGCATCAGCGTCGTCTTGGTCTGGATGCGGGGAAGGGGCTGCGCCTTGTCGAGCGCCGCGCCTGGCCCGTAGCCTGCCATGTTCATCATCGCCATGTCGGCCTCCGCGAAGATTCCCGCTGGAACCGTCACGTTCGTCCGATCGCCGGCCATGAACACGGTCTTGCTTACAAAATCCTTGACCTCGGCCATCTGTAAGAAGCCCATGTCGCCCATCATCGAGTCCACGAAGACCTCCGACGAGCTCCAAATGATCAAGGTGTTCTTGCCCTCCATTCCGACGATCGTGGCGTACTGCCCCAGAGCGTTCGGAATCTTGTTCCAGGCGAAGGGGATCGACTTTTTAAGGTCGATCTTCTGTTCCAGATTCGGCGAAGACATCTGGATGGGGTCGAGGAAGTTCACATTCGAAGGAGCCTCGATCTCCACATTGCCTGTGTAGTTCGTCGTGAGCGAAAACTTCCCAATGAGGGAAGCGTCGTTGTCGATCGTGCCGGGCTGTCCCTTGCTGGGCCAGTAGCCGGTCGTCCAGTTCGGCTTGTAGAAGTACGAGTTGGCCGCGTTCGCTTCGCGAGCCTTCGTCTTCATCGCCTCCCGTTGTTCGGGAGTCAAGCCCGTCCACTTGATGATCTTCGGTTGGCCGTCCTTCACGGTATCCGAAGACCCCCAATAGATTTTGATCGTGTAGTCCGGATTCGAGTCGGGATCAAAGCCTTTCACATCCCCTGTGTCACTCGCAGAACCTTCCGGCCGATAGAGGTCGAGGTCCAACTTGCTGCCCTGCTTGAGGCCCTCAGGTGGGGCAACCGAAGCTTTCGCGTCGGCGGGAGCAATGCTGGGTGACCAAAGCCGGATGTTCAAAATCCGTGCTGCTTGACCAGCGAACATCAAAGCCTGCGGCGGCAGCTTGATCCCCTTCGGAATCTGGCTGAGGTCGATGGGGGGCATCCCCGCCATGCGACCCACCTTGGTTTCCGCCAAGATGGCGAAATAGGCTTGATCGTCCGTGATGGTTGGATTCACCAACCCGGCCACGAGGGCCAGGGCACATACCTGAATCATTTGAACATCTCCATTTTTAAAGCAATAGCCGCGGAAAGGCCCGCGACAAGCGAGTATAGCGCTGGAGATGGGGAATGAGAAAAGCGCCTTTAGTTAGGGTCTCCGCGAAGTTCGCGGATGGCGTCCCGGCGTTCGCTTCGGCTCGTCAGCTTCTCGATCTCACGTTTCACCTTCGTCGTCAGCTCGATCGCCAGGTTGACGGGCCGGTCGCCGTGGGGCGGTCTTTCGACCAAAGAGCAAAGCGGCGCTCCGGCCCACTGGCAAGCCAAGTCCGCCTGGTAGTAAATCTCGGCGTAACCGTTGCAGGTCAGCGTCCCCGTGATCAGAACGTCGAATCCATCGGAAGGAGCCGCAAGAAGTACGACCTCCGCCGCGTCCTCTCGCAAAAGCTGTTCCTTGAGCAAGTTCGCGAAGACAGGATGCGGGTGGTCCTGCGAAACCGCCACCGCGATTCGCAGGCCCTCCAAATACCGGGTGGGGGCAGCTTCCGGAACGGGAAGCGGAGGCCGATAGGCCTCCAACTCTCGAAGGCGTCCCTCGACCCGCTGCAAGCGGAGGGCCAGGATCAAAGAAAGACCTAGACCCCCCGCCGCAACGATACAAGCGATCACCTCGACCATCGAGAATGCAGATTACTCCTCGACAGCCGGAGCTTCCATCCTGACCGTGGTCGGCTGAACCGGGGCCGGAGCCTCGCTATCGTTCATGCTCGCCATGATCTTCTTCAAGAAGGCCTTCGCCTCCGGCCCCATTTCCGTCTCCGCCTTGTCTTCCTGGGAGACGTCCGTCAAGCCGAGCTTGTCCGTCAGCAGCAAGGTCAGCATGTGCGTGAGCATGTTGTCGCCTCCCCCGTTGGCGTCGCCGTTCCCGCCGCCCATCGTGACCACGCTGTGCGGCACCAAAGGATGCTTGGTGTCCTTGAGCGCGTCCGCAAGTTGGCCGATCATCTTCTGCTTGACCATCAGGCCCGAGGAGCCATAGGCTTTGCGCACTTCGCGAATACCGAGCGCTTCCGCGATCTGGATACGCGCCTTGCTTTCCGATTCGGCGTTGGCCATAAGGACGATCCTCTCGGAATCCGCCTTGGCCCGAAGCACCGTCTGCCGCGAATCTGCCTCAGCACGTAGAACGGTCTGCCGTGCGTCTGCTTCCGCGATGGTGATATTGCGCTGGGCGTCCTTCTCTGCGCGTTGAGCCGCTGCGTCTGCCTGGTTGACCTCGATGTCGATCTGAACCTTCGAGTCCGTAAGGTCGGTCTGCCTGCTTGCGATCGCCTTCGCCTCGTTCAAGCTTCGCAGGCCCGCCTGAGCCTCTTCCTGCTTCTTATAGGTTTCGCTCTGCTCGACCGCTACCTGTCGCTCGCGAAGCTGGTTCAAGATCGTCTCGATCTGCGTGTCGCCCGTCTGCGAGTGCGGCGTGCCGATCAGCACTTCCTGCAGCCCCAGGTCGTAGTCGGCGAACCGGGTCTTCATGTCCTTCGTCGCCACCGCCTGGATTTCGCTGCGCTCCTGAATAAGCTCGATCAGCGTCCGCTGCTGGCCCTGGTTCTTGAAGTAGCTCGAGACAAGCGGATCGAGGCTCTGCTCGATCAGGTTCTTTACGCTTCCGAACCGCTGGATCACGTTCGGAGCCTTCTGGTAGTCGATGTTGATGACCACCGAAAGCGGCAACTCCGGCTCGAAGGCGTCCTTCGTAATCAGCCCGATCTCGCGAAGGCTGGCATCCAGCTTGTGTACGCCCGTGTCCTGCGCGATCCACTTCAGGATGATGTTGATGGTGGGCACCATGATGACTTCGCCCGCATAAGGGTTGAAGGCATACTTGCCCGGCAAAAGGGCCTCGTCCCAGATACCGCGACCACCCTTCTTGCACATCTCGCCATGGCGGAACCCTTCGCCCGAGACGTCCTCGCCCCGCTCTCCATAGTAGGAGACCACGACGCCGACCTCACCCACCTGCACGTGGGTCTTCGGCTTGAATTCCACCGTCGCGAAGAGCCGGTTGATCCAATACGTTCCTTCCGAAAGCACCTGATATTGGCGTCCTCGGAAACCACCCGCCTTCAAGAACGCCTGTGGGTCCTGGAAGTTGTTGTGGTAGTTCTGGTCCGTCTTGCTGTCCCCCACCGTCGGAGCGATGATGTCGCCCTGGCGAAGGGACGGGCCGTCATGGACGGTGACGATACCGATCTGGTCCGTCTCGCCGTCGATGACAACCGGCGCGAACCCGTTCTGTTGGGCGATCTGGTCCGCGATGCGCTGGATAGCCGCAATCTCGTCCCGCCCACCCACCGGGTGGTAATACACTTCCTTCGAGCCGCAGATCACGACGAACTGGGCCAAGTTGATCGCATAGGTGCCTTCACGCAGGATCGCTCGCTGCGGCCCTTGCTGTCCGCCCGCCTTCAGCCAAGCGCGAACGTCCGTGAAGTCGCCGTTATGGACGACGCTTCCCAACGTTTGGCCGGCCTCCACGATCTCCTTTCCATCTTCCACATACCGCCCCAACGGCTGACCGTCGCGAGCGAAGACGTAACCGACCTGCCCACGGTGGATGGTAACGAGTGGCACGCGGTGGATTCGATATCGATATCCGGGCTTGAAGTGAAGGCCGCCGCGAAGGACGTCTGGCTGAAATCCTGCCTCATGGTTCAGGGCGATAATGTGGCCGCTAAGATGGCCGCCGCCCCAGATCTTCTCAACGATTCCGACCTCTGTGTTGCCGATGAATCGTGGGCCGATGAGGAACTTTAAAACGAGGGGACCGACGAAAAGTAAAACGATGAGCGCAATTCCGACTGGTACAGCCCAACTGGGCATTTTTTTCTCCTGTATGGACAGTGCTCTGTCCAAAAAACAAGACGGGCTATCGATACCTGCCGTTGCAAATGCCCAACTCGTAATTGAGAAGGTCTCCCTTTCCAAAGAGGAAAGGGAGACCTTGGAAACAACTACTTGGCCGCTTTGAACTTCGCCAGGTTCTTCTTGAGAAGCTCCCGAAGCTCGGGCGTGGAATTGGGGTCCTTCTCCGAGAGCGCCACCGCTTCCTCGCCAACCTTGATCGCCTCGTCCTTGTTGCCCATGTTGAAGTAGGTCGCCGCCTTCATCGCCTTGAACATGAAAACCCCAAGGCCCTTCGTCGTCGCCTCGTCGATGATCCCCAGGCCGAACTTGTAGGCCGCCGGAGACAGATCCGTCTGCGTCGCGAAGATCGAAGACATCATCTGATAGGCCCCGATCTCCCCGTTCGATTCCTTCAACACCTGCTGCGATAGCGCCATGCCCCGGTCCAGATCGGAGTGATAGAGAGCCACCAGCAGGGAGTACATCAAGCTGTACTTAAGCTGCGGACGCTTCTCCAAAGCGGAATCGATCGCCTTCGCCGCCGCCTTATAGTTCTTCGCCTCCATCGCTTCGCCGATGGGCCGGGTGACTTCCAGCTCGATCTCCCGCTTGTTCCGGGCCGCCGCCGCGTCGTAGGTGCCGTCGATCACCTGCTTTAGCGTCTCTTCCATCTTCGCCGGATGCCCGATCCAGGCGACCTTCCCGTCGCGTCCGATGATGAACGAACAGGGAATACCGCCCTCGCTCGCCGCCTTCATCCAGGCGTTCGCGATGTCGTCCCTGGGCGTATCGACCGCAACGTTGTAGTCCATCTTCGAGCCCTGCGACTTCACGAAGTCCGTAACCTTCTTCATGTAGTCGCCGCCCCCCTTCGCCGATTCCCAGATGTCCACCCCGATGATCGAAACCTGCCCCTGATACTTCTTGGCAAGCTCCGTCAGGTGGGGAATGTTCTCCTTGCAAGGCCCGCACCAGGTCGCCCAAAACTCGACCACATAGAGCTTGCCCGGCTCGAAGCTCGCCACTGGCGTCCCCTTCAGCCACTTCGCCGGTTTGAAAGCGGGAGCCGGATCTCCGATCGTTACGTAGCGCCCAGGCTGGGCGCCTGCCAGGGCCGTCAGCGCGCAGACGGCAGAGAGTAGAAAGAGTCGATTCATAAAAGGATTCCTTAGTTGCCCTTCGGCTGCACCGAGCCGGGGATCTGCGAGTAGGCCGCACGCACCTCGTCCGCGTGCTCCTGAACATACTTCGCCCGCTCGTCGGGGCTCATCGCCTTCAGCTTTGCCGCCAAGTCGTTCTTTTGCGCGTTCTGCAAAGCGGGAGCGCTCGCCGCAGTCCCCTGCGGCGAACCCGAGCACCCGACCAGCGATGCGCCGATCACCAATAAGAGCGTTAGTTTCAAGGCTTATCGATCCGGTAGTAGTAGTTCTCCCAAGCGTTGCCGTAAGGGTAGCTGGGATTCATGACGTCGCCGAGGTTGTTGGCGATGGACTGCGCCTCCGTGGTCGGGTCGCTGTAGTAATTGTCCGGTCGCTTGCCCAGAGCCATGTTCTTCGCGTGCCCGTCCGCCCAACCGATGTTCGCCCGGCCCGAGTGGACGCCGTACGTGTCCGGACGATAGGGGTTCACCCCGTCCAGGCTGACCGCGATGGTGATGCCGCCGGTGCCGTTAAGCTGTGCTGCGTCACCCAGCAGGATCGTCTCCGCCACCGAGGAAATGGAGGTCGTAGGAACCGTCGGACCGCTGACCGTGATGACATTCGAGTTCACGCCGTAGCCGACCGGGACGTTTGTGAAGTTCACCGTGTTGAACGGAGGGCTGGGCCAGAAAGCTCCGTTCGTAAGTTGAAGCTTCTGCGCCGAAGACGCGCATCCGGTAATCGGCTGGCTCTTCATATAGGGATACAACAGACCGGCGTCTTGCTTGAACGTAGCGGTAAGCGTCGAGAAGTCGACGTGGAAGGCGCCGAACCAGTAGTTCTGGTCCATAACGGGACCGTTGAACGTGATCGCCTGAATCGGCGGCTCGACGTCGTCGTAGTCGGCGTTGTACATGTAGGTACCGAGCGCGATCTGCTTAACGTTCGATAGACACGAGGCTTTCTTGGCCGCCTCCTTGGCCTGCGCGAAAACGGGGAAGAGGATTGCGGCGAGGATCGCGATGATCGCAATAACGACAAGTAATTCGATCAGCGTAAAAGCCTGGCTCGTCTTTTTCATTAGATAATTGCAACTCCGGGAGTAGTGGGTGCCACCTGGGCATTTGCCACGATAGAAGGGAGCCGTCAACCAAATATCAACAAGCCGCGAAAGGTCCCAAATTGGTCCTATTCGAACCTGAGAGCCAGCCGGAAAGCCTCGTCGATGTCCATCGCCAACCCATGCGCCCACGCCCGCTCGTAGACGTCTACGGAGAGCTCTTTCTGGATGTGGGTCAATGCCTCGCGGCTCTCCCGCCGGTCGATCGATTTCTCCATCGTGGATAGCCCCTGCGTCGCCGCGATCAACGTCGCCGCCGCCTCATGCTCCCGTATGTCCGCCAATATCAGCGCGTGCTGGCGGATCGTCTCCAAGCCCAACATCGAGATCGCAACGTCCCTCCCCTTCAACAAGGCCTCTCTGCTCGTCGCGATGGCCGCGGGCAGGTTCTTCTTGAGCCGGTGATAGCGGCCCACCTGCGAAAGGCAGGCGGAAAGGCTGATCTCGTTCCGCAGCCTCCGGCTGATCCGGATGCCCTCACTCGCCGTCGTCATCGCCTGATCCAGCCGCCCCTGATCCAGATACACCCCACTCAGGTGGGCCAAGATCAACGCATCCGGCTCCCCATCCCGAAAACCCTGGGACACCTCTCGCGCCTTGCTGAATGCCTCCTCCGCTTCGGTTAACTCCTCTCGGCTCCAATGCGCGCTCCCGATGCTCACATAGGTGCGCTCCAGCAGCACCCCGTTCGACGGGGAGGCGTATCGCAAGACCTGCCCGCAAAGCTCGATGCAGTGGTCCGACTGCCCCAGGTAGCCCGCACAAAGCGCCATCCCAAAGTAGCAAGCCGCGATCTGATCCGGCTCCTCCGTCGGCAACGCCACATCTAGCGCATCCCTGCAAGCCTGATAGGCCGCCCTAAAGTCCGAGTTGCGAAGGTAGGTCGTCCCCAGCATCCGCAAAAGCTGAATCCGCGACTCCGGCGAAACCGCCTTCGTATCCGGCAAACGCGCAAGCTGCCGGATATAGCTCTGCTCGATACTCTTTGTCCCCCGCACATCCCAAATCGTGGAGAGCGCCGAGAGCAGCCGGATGCAGTCTTCGATCTCCCGGTTCTGGAACAGATATTCCAGCGCCGCGATGTAGTTGTCGTAGTCCGATTCGATCGCAAGATGAAGCTGCGCCCGCGCCTCCGCATTCGAAGGATCGTCGAGGACGGACGCTTCCAAGTAGTACAGCGCATGCCGCTGCCGCAAAGCCGCATAGTCCGCATCCCCCAGGCACTGCTCGCCGTACTCGCGAAAGATCTCCAGCAGCCGAAACCGCAGGTCGGCGCCTGTCTGAGGCGCCTCTTCCGCCCGAAGCAACGACCGCTCCTGCAGGTCCAAGACGATACTCAAACAGTCGTCTACCGCCCGCCGCTTCCCATCCGCATCCTCGTCGTTCAACCACCGATAGCAGACTTCATAGGCCGACCCAACTGTAAACCCTCCCCGAAACACCGAGAGCGCCGCGAAAAACCGCTGCAATGGCGGCGACAAAAAGCTGTACCCATAGTCGATGGCCGCCCGCAAACTCCGATGCCGGGGCGAGATATCTCGCCGACGGCTCGTCAGCGCCGCCAAACGGTTGTCCAGGTGCTTCACCATTTGCGCCGGGGCGAACGAATTCGAGAGCCCCGCCGCGATCTCGATAGCGAGCGGAATCCCCTCCAACTTCGCGCAAATCGCTGCGAAGTGCCGCGCATTGTTCAGCGTAAGCTGCACATCCGGCCGGATCGCTTGGCACCGGTCCACGAACATCTGGATGCTCGGAAACTCCGCCAGCCGCGCCAACTGTGTCGCCGTTTCGTAAGGCGTGCCTTCCGCCAACCCAGGAACCGGCAACGGATCGAGCGCAAGCTCGTGCTCCCCCTCCAGCTTCAGGCTCTGACGAGAGGTGACGAGGCAGCAAATAGGCGGAGCCTCCGCCAACAAACGCCCAACCAGCGGAGCCGCCCGCTCCACGATGTGCTCGAAGTTATCGAGGATCAGCAGTACTCGCTCGCCCGCGAAGGCGTTCCGAATCTGCTCCACCGCTCCCTCTCGGTCCCGCTTCCGAGGCTTGATCGTGTCGAGGATGCGCTCAAGGAGCAGATCCCCGTCGTCGATCTCCGCGAGGGGGACAAACCAAACCTCCCATCCTTCATCCGACAGCGCCCGTCCCGCTTCCACGGAGAGCCGGGTCTTTCCCGTGCCCGCCGGGCCTACCACCGTCAACAGGCGCGAAACCTCCGCCTCGAAGTGCCTCTTCACCGCTTCGATCTCCGCCTGCCTGCCAAAAAGCCGCGTCATCTGCACCGGTAACCGAATCCGATCCGGCGCCCTGCTCGCCTCAACTTCCGGCGTCGGGCTTTCCAATGGGGCTGCCCGCACGACGCGTGGGGTCACCTGCCCATCCCCGATCTCCCGCTGAGCCCGCGCTGCCAGCCGCCGCGACTCCTCGCCAGGTTCGGAATGAAGCTGCTCCGCGAGCATCGTCTCAAGCTCCCCGTACTGCTTCAGCGCGCTCATGGGACGCCCCGACTTCAAATACTGCCGCATCAGCGCCGTGTGCCAATCCTCGATCAACGGCTCCTTCGCCACCGCCAACCGCAAGTAGTGGATCGCCTCTCCCGTCCGGTCCAACCGGTCGCACTCCTCGACCAACTGCCCCAGCGAATAGGTGTAAAGGTCCTCAAGTCGAAGCCGCTCGTTCAAAACCCATTCATCGTCGAACCCAGGCAAAAGCTCGCCCTTATAAAGCCCAATCGCCTCCCGCAGATCCTCAAATCGCTCTTCGTCGGAACCCACCCCACGAGCCCTCTCGATCAAGGACTCGAATTCGCCAATATCCGTGGTTACCAACTCCGGGTTGAGCTGGACCGACGATTGCTGAACCTGCAAAACTGAACCCGCGGGCAGCGGAGGTGGCTCCAAGACGTGCCGCAGGGAAAGGAGTGCCTGCCGAAAATTCCGCCGGATGACATTGAGATCGCTCTCCGGCCAAAGCATCTCGCCAAGCTCATCCCGCGAGTGAATTCGCTGCGGATGCAGGGCCAGGTAGGAGAGCAAGATTGCGACGCGTTTCGTCCGAAACCGCGAAACCACCTGATCCGGTCCCGCCGCGCGGAGAGTCCCCAGCATCTCCACCCGCCACACCGCCCCCATGGCCTAAGTGTACGTCCTCGTCGACTCAGCCCGTCAGGTCGTATACACCGCCGCGTAAAAGTAATAACCGTCGTCGCACCGGATACTCTCTAGCTTGAAAAAAACGTGCTTGGCATCCCAACTTGCCGAACGCAAATCCCGCGGATGAAGAAGTGCCAGATGACCGCCATTCGCATCGTCGAACTCGCCCTGAGCGATCGAAAGCCCTTCATACGGATCGTTTGGGACCTCCTTGGCCGGATCGCGGAAAACCATCGGCGTGGGGCCTTTAAAAATAAAGCTGTAATGCCAGTCCAGCCATTCGGTGTAGTGGACCTTCAGGCATGTCGCCCCCTGCGGCAGCTTCTGACCGGACATCTTCTCAAATTCCAAGACCCCCTTCAAACCTCCCCAGTCAGGATCGTTGCCCCTCGCGATGACCGCCAAAAGAAGGTAGGGAGCCGCGAACAAAACCGCGACGCCCGCGACCACAATCGTCACCCCTCCCCACACGGGAAATCGCTTACGGACCACACGCGGCGGAGCCTGCATAACGATCACTCGGCCGGATGGTGCACCTTCTCCCCCGCCTTGATCGCCACGTCCAGACGGTTCCCAGCAGGCGGAAGCGGACAGGTCGCGAAGGCCGTAAACGCGCAAGGCGGATTCACCGCCTGGTTGAAATCCAAAATCACATGCCCATCCTTCGCCCCCGGAGCGTCCAAGAACCGCCCCGCCGGATAGGTCGTATCCCCGCTCGTCTTGTCCTGGAAGTTAAAGAACAACCCCGCCCCCGCCGGCTCCGCGTCCAACCGGCACTTCTTGCCGCCGAGCGTAAACGAGGCATATCCCGGACTGTCCGCCATCCGCGTATCCCCCAAAACGTTCGTGATCGCGATCTTCTTCGGCGGGTTATAGGGAATGAAGTCCGCCACCACCCGATAGTTGTCCGCCACGGGATACCATTTCATCCCCGCGAACTCCTTCAGCCCCTTCGAGTCGTTATCGAAAACCCGAATCCCGATCCGCTGCCCCCGCCGGATCACCATGAACTTCACGGCTCCGACCGTCACCCGATCGTCGTCCGACTTCATCGCCAAAGTCGAAACCGGCTTCCCTTTGAACGAGGCCGAAACCCCATCCGCCACCGAAAGCGTCACCTGCCCATTCTGCAAACTCAAAGTCCCGACCCTGGCCGGAACAGAGGCAGGCAACCGGACAAGGCTGGAGACGTCCGAGCCAAGCGAAGAAACCCCCTCCTTCAGCCAGGTCAATCCCGCCACACTCAGCCAACCCTCGTCGGCCTTCAGCGCCGCCTCCTGCGAAGCCCGCCACTTGGAAATCCGTTCCCGATAGGCCGCGGGCGTTTCAGCCTGAAAAGCCAGTGCCAACGAAAGCAGAACCGGCGTAGAGCAAAGAAGGACAGACCGTTTCATAACTCATAAACTACCGCCAATCGCAACCAATCCAGCATCTCTCAGATCGGTAAACTAACCCTAGTGCAAGCTCCCATGAAATTCCTCTTTCGCGTCGCCCTGGCCGCAGCACCTATCACCGCCGCTATTGCTGCCCCCATCGACTACGTAAATCCCTTCGTCGGCACCGACGGTCACGGCCACACTTTCCCCGGCCCCACCGTCCCGTTCGGCATGGTCCAGCTAAGCCCAGATACCCGCACCGATGGTTGGGACGGCTCCTCTGGCTACCATTACAGCGATAAGACGATCCTAGGCTTCAGCCACACCCACCTCTCCGGAACGGGCGTCGGCTGCATGGGCGACATCATGCTCATGCCTGGCGTTGGCCAAACCAAGTCCTCCAAGTTCGACCACGCCAACGAAATCGCCAAGCCCGGCTACTACAAGGTCTTCCTCGACGACCCCAAAGTCACCGTCGAGCTAACCTCCACCGCCCGCGCCGGGTTCCACCGATACACCTTCCCTCAAACCGACCAGGCCCACATCCTCCTCGACCTCCTCCACGGCATCCAAAACGATCCCAAGGACATGTACGTCAAGGTCGAAGGCCCAACCACCATTTCCGGCTACCGCAAGTCCGGCGGTTGGGGCGGCGACCGCACCGTCTTCTTCGTCGTCGAGCTCTCCAAACCCGTCACCGTCCGCATCGAGCAAAACGGAACCGAACTTCCCGCAGGCTCGAAAGAAGGGAAGGGCCGAATCCGCGCCTATCTCGACTTCAAAACAACGGCAGGCGAAGTCGTCCAAGCCAAAGTGGGCATCTCCGCTACCGGCGTCGATGGCGCCCGCAAGAACCTGACGACGGAAATCCCAGACTGGAATTTCAACGCCGTCCGCCAAGCCTCCGCCAAGAAGTGGAACGAAGCCCTCGGCGCTCTCGAAGGCGAATCCAAGGATAAGAGCACCCTCCGCACCTTCTACACCAACGCCTACCTGTCCTACATCGCCCCCAGTCTGTTCAACGACGTGGACGGCTCGTACCTCGGCATGGACAAGAAGGTCCACCGCGACGCCAAGTTCCAGAACTACACCACCTTCTCCCTCTGGGACACCTACCGAGCCCTTCACCCGCTCCTCACGCTCACCCAGCCCAAGCGCGTCCCGGACCTCACCGCCTCCCTCGTCGCCGAATATCAGGAGTCCGGCCTCCGCACCACTCCCATCTGGCCGCTCTGGGGCAACGAGACCTGGTGCATGATCGGCTACCACTCCGCCCCCGTCATCGTCGACGCCTACTTCAAAGGCCTCCTCGGCCCCAACGCCGAAGCCGCCTACCAGGCCATCCGCGACGCCGGAATGCAGAACTACAACGGCCTCGACCAATACCGCCAACAAGGCTACGTCACCTCAAAGGGCGGCGCACAAGCCACCTCGAAGACCATCGAATACTCCGTCGATGACTGGTGCGTGGCGAAAATGGCGGAAGCCCTCGGCCACAAGGAAGACGCCGAGCTCTTCTTCAAGCGCGCAGCCAACTACCGCAACCTCTTCGACGGCAACACCCGCTTCTTCCGGGGCCGAAAAGCCAACGGAACCTGGCGCACCCCCTTCGACACCCGAGGCCTCGTAGGCGACGAGTACACCGAAGCCGACGCCTGGCAATACGCCTTCGCCGTCCAACAGGACATCCCCGGCCTCATCGACCTCTACGGCGGCGACGCGGGCTTCGTCCAGAAGCTCGACGAGATGTTCAACAGCGACAGCCGCATCAACACGAACATCCCCGACATCACCGGCCTCATCGGCCAATACGCCCAGGGCAACGAGCAGTGCCACCACGAGGCCTATCTCTACGACTTCGCCGGTCAACCCTGGAAAACCCAATACCGAATCCGCCAGATCATGACGTCGTTCTACGACGACACGGAAAAGGGCCAGATAGGGAACAACGACTGCGGCCAGATGTCCGCCTGGTACGTCCTCAGCGCCCTCGGCATCTACCCCGTGAACCCCGCCAACGGCGTCTACGTCTTCGGCAGCCCCATCCTCGACAAGGCCACCTTGAAGCTTTCTAACGGCAAAACCTTCACCGTCCTTGCCGAGAACAACAGCGTCAAGAACCTCTACATCCAGTCCGTCACCCTGAACGGCAAGCCCCTCGCCCAAACCTGGATCACCCACAAGGACATCCTCGCCGGAGGCACCCTGAAGTTCGTGATGGGTCCCAAGGCCAACGAGTCCCTCGGCCAGGCCCTCGCCGAGCGCCCCCTGCCCACGATGCCGGCCGGCTTCCAATACGCCCAGCTCCCCGAGCCTGCGAATAACAAGCCCGTCGTCCTGTCGCTCCCCATCCGCGTCGTCTGTGGTGAAGACGACCCCGTAGGCGATTTCGTCCCCGATCCCAACATGGTCGACGGCTCCACGAACCGCGCCCGCGCTCGGATCGACGTAAGCACCCCCAACGCCGCTCCTGCCCGCGTCTACACTAGCGAGCGCTACGGAACCGACTTCAGCTACCACTTCCCCGTCCCCACCGGCCGCGCCTACACCGTGCGCCTCCACTTCGCGGAGATCTTCGACGCCGAACCCGGCATGCGAGTCCAAAACATCTCCATTAACGGTTCAAAGGTTCTCAACAACTTCGAGCCGTTCAAAGAAGCGGGCGGTATGAACAAAGCTGTCGTAAGGGAGTTCAAAAACGTCCGCCCCAACGCCAACGGCACCATCACCATCCGCGTCCAAGCCGCTCCGGGCAGCCCCGATCAAAACGCCAAGATCAGCGCCATCGAAATCTTGGAATAGCAAATCAATACCCCCGTCTCCTTCAATAATGGAGACGGGGTTCACCGACGCGGAGCGTGTAGTCGCGGTTTCGTCCGCGCAACAAACGAGGCAAGAAGCAGAGCGCAAGCAACCCACAAACCCCGGAGCGTGTAGCCGTGGGCAACAACCACGCCTGAGCGCTAAACTCCGGCAGGCACCGCCTTCTTCCCGTCGATCAACTGATCCACGATCCCATAGGTCAGAGCCTCTTCCGGCGACATCCAATGGTCGCGGTCGATATCCCGCCGAACCTGGTCCGGGTCTTTCCCCGTCCGCTCGGCCAGGATGCGGATGTTGATCTCCGCTACCCGCGCCATCTCCTCGACATAGATCCGCGCGTCCGCCATCGTCCCGCGATACCCGCCGCTCGTCTGGTGGATCATGATCCGCGAGTTCGGCATCGCGTACCGCTTGCCCGGCGAACCCGCCGCCAGCAAAGTGGTAGCCATCGAAGCCGCCAGCCCGACGCAAACCGTCGCTACCGGACACTTCACATGCTGCATCACGTCGTAGATCGCCAGCCCGGCCGTCACGCTGCCACCCGGGCTGTTGATGTACAGGTCGATATCCTTGTCCGGGTTTTCCTTCTCCAGGAACAGCATCTGCGCCATCACGAGGTTGGCAAGCGGGTCGGAGATCTCCTCCCCGATGAACACAATCCGGTCTTTCAGCAGACGCGAGTAGATGTCGTAAGCTCGCTCCCCGCGAGAGGTCTGGTCGACCACCATCGGAACCACTTGCCCGGTCATGCGAATACCACCAGGGGAGCCTGCAAAGCCAACCGCCACAAGGCCCGAGGCAGCGAGCGTCGCAAAGCATAGCGCCAGTTGAAGTACATGTTCAGGGCCAGGCAGGTCACCGCCGGTTCCTCGACCGGCACGTGCTCCAGCGTCAGTCGCGTACCCTCCGAAGTCGCCTCCAGATTCCAAACGACGATCGACTCCTCGCCCTCTTCCTTCCAGGTGTAAGCCAACCGCTTACCCTCCTCGACCTCGATCACCTTCCCCTCGATTGGGGAGCCCGAAGGCTGGTCGAGCCGGAACCGAAACCCGATCAGGGGCTTAAAGTCCGTCGGCATCAGCCAAGAGCCGAGTTGTTCCGCATCCGTAAGGGCTTCCCAAACGCGCTCCGGTGGATGCGGATAGACGGCTTCCAGTTGCACATTCTCATTCATGGGTTTTTCTCCAGATATTCGCCAAGAGCGGCAAGCTTTTCGTTCCAGAACTTTTCGTACGTCGAAACCCAGTCGGATACCGCCTTAAGGGGCTCCGGACTCAGCCGATAGATACGCTGGCGTCCTGCCTTGTGGACCTTCACAAGACCCGCCTCTCGCAGAATGGCGAGGTGCTGCGATACGGCGGGCAAGGTCATCTCGAACGATTCCGCTAAAGCGAGCACGGGCATCTCCTTCTCCGCGAGTTGACTCAAGATCGCTCGCCGGGTCGGGGCCGAGATCGCCGCGAATACGTCTATCGAGGCCGGAACGCTTGCCATAACTCACTATACTTAAGCAATCGCTTAAATGTTTCTGGATTTTCAAAAACTAGGACCGGGTGCGCTCACGGACCCAGTCAAAGATCTTCCCAAGGCGTTCCGGCTCCACGTCCGAAACGACCTCGGCGCCGAGGTCGGCGATCGTTTGGGCACGCAGAACGTCGCGCCAGGCGCGTTCGGCCCGAAGCATGGTGGCGCTAATCATGCAGGCCTTGCGGTTGCAGATTTCGGCAGGAGCGGGGAAGGGGCCGCGTTGGCGAATCTCCGTACACCGGAAGGCCGGTCCCTTCCCCTCGATGGCGTCGACGACGTCCAGCACTGTTACCTCGGTCGCGGGGCGCGACAGCCTGTATCCGCCCCGGGGGCCGGGTAGGGACTCCAAAATCCCCGCCGCCGTCATCGACTTCAAGTGCTTCAAGAGATAGCTCTCGCTGACCCCGTGAAGCTCCGCGAGGGCCTTGGCCGGCATCGCCGTAGTAGGCGGCAGGTTGCCCAGGATCAGGGCGCAATGAAGCCCCCATTCGACGCCCTCGCTCATCTTCATCGTTAGCTAGTATGTGTCCGGCGAACGTGCGGCGTGTATCGATACCCAACACCGAACCGGTTCCACCCGTTGATGCTTGCCACAAGCCCCGTCAGACGAAGAAGTTCCGTCTCACTCAAATGCTTGCGAGCCTCTTCGTAGACTTCGTCCGAGGGACCGCCGTCTGGCAAGAAGGTCAAAGCCTCCGTCCAAGCCAACGCCGCTCGCTCCCGGTCGGTATAGATCGAAGCCTCGTGCCACACGCACAACAGTTGAAGTCGAGCCTCCGACTCCCCATCCGTCCGGGCCTCCTCGGAATGCATGTTCACGCAAAAGGCGCACCCATTGATCTGCGAAGCCCGCAGCTTCACCAAATGACAAAGCGAAGCCTCCAAATCCACTCTCGCCGCCTTCTCCAATTGAATCATCGCCTCAACGAGATCCGGCACCAGCTTAAAAGCAGCCTGAGCATCGATTCGAGCGGGGACGACGTGAAGGGCACTAGTTTCAGTTTGCATATCGTTTTCTCCTTTGACTTATTATACGCATATTATGGATAGATAATATCGACGATTTGAAAATAGGCTCACCAAAAACCGTCTAGGCACGAGCAAATCAAACCCAAAATGTAGCCGAGGGCTTCAGCCCTCGTGAGCGCCAACAAACCAAAGAACGCCCCCCTACAAGCCGACGCGGAGCGTGTAGCCCTGGGCAACGACCACGTCCGGAAAGCCTCCCCCTGCGTGCAGGGGGAGGGCAGGGTGGGGGTGCTCCCACCGAAGCCGAACGAGCGCAAAAACCCGACTGCTCCACCCCCCATGGCGAAAAACCGAAACCCGATCCAACCCGTAAATCGCCCATCCCCTTGGCATTTCAAAATTTTAGTGTTATGTTTTACTCAAACGTTTGAGTAACTCAAACGAAGGCTCAAAGATGAGACCAAAACCGGCTTCGGGAAGGATCACGTTAAAAGAGGTCGCCGCAAGAGCGGGCGTCTCGGCGTCAACCGCTTCGCTAGTTCTGACGGGAAAGGCAGAGGGGAGAGGAATCCCCGCGGAAACGAACGAGCGGGTGCGCCGAGCCGCCCAAGACCTCAACTACGCCCCCAACCTCCTCTTGAGATCGCTGAGGAGGGGCCGTACCCACGTCGTCTCGTTCTACAACGGCTTCCGCCACCGCTTCGCGAAGGACCTCTACATGGACCGCCTCTCCGCCGCTGTGGAATACGCCGGAGGCGAATACGGTTACGACGTCCTCGTCCACTGTAACTTCAACCGCAAGCCACACGAGGCGTACCAATTCCTGAACGGGGGACTCTCCGACGGACTCCTCATCTTCGCCCCGCAACTGGACGATCCTCTTCTCGGTTTCCTCCGCAGGAGCGAGCTCTCCGTCGTCCTCCTCAACGGTCGCGACCCCTTGGGTCAATTCCCATCCGTTGCCGACGATAGCGAAGAGGGAATGCACCTCGTCGCCGATGCGCTGCTGAAGAACGGCCACCGCGAGATCGCCGTTTTCGTGACCGACGGCTACCCCGACGCACTGAAACGCTCCGACCTCCTCCGTCGCCTCCTCGCCGAACGCGGAATAGACCTTCCGGAACGTAGAGTCGTCGGATTCACGGAAAACCGAGCCGAAAAGCTGAAGGCCCTCCTCGACGAGCCAAACCCACCCACCGCCATCTTCTGCTGGCACGACCGCGTCGCCTATTGGGCTCTGGAGACTTGCGAGGAACTGAACGTCTCCGTCCCGGAAAAACTCTCTATCGTCGGCTACGACGGCATCCACTGGCCCGCCGTCACCAGCCATATTGCCGCTTCGATTGTCGTTGATCTCGAACGCCTCGCCGCTCAAGGCATGCGTGTTCTCGACCTTTATATTCAGGGCTACGAGGGTCCCCTTATCCAAGAGAACCTGCCTGTCGCCTTCTCACCCGGGACAACGTTGGGTCCCGCCCCGAGCTCATAGCAGAGGAATCATGAAGAACCTTATTCGCAATCATCGTCGCTCGAAAGCCTTCACGCTCATCGAGCTCCTCGTCGTCATCGCGATCATCGCGATTCTCGCCGCGATCCTTTTCCCCGTCTTTGCCCAGGCAAAGCTCTCGGCGAAAAAGGCCGCCGCCCTTTCGAATACCAAGCAGCTCGGCCTGAGCCTCATGATGTACGTCACCGACTACGACGACATCTATCCCAAGGCGAACACCGACCAATGGGGTGAGTGGCCCAAAACCCCCTGGATGAGCGGCCGGGTAACGGGCCCCTATCTCAAGAACTTCGACATCTACAAGTCGCCCGCCGACTCTTTGCCGAAGCCCATGATCGGCGCTCCCGCCGTCGACCGCGTCCCCCACGAGCTGTCGTTCATCATGAACGCCCTCGCCGATAAGGGAGATCACCCCTGGGGCGTCACCGGAGCCCAGGGCATCTTCACCTTCTCCGGCTACAACGGTGGCAGCTTCGCAAGCGTCCCCACCACCACGGTCAGCTCCCCAGCCGACGTGATCCTCATGATGGATGGCATGAAGGAGATCGTCGGCGATTGGTGGGGCTGCCCGTGGTCCCTCACGACCGAAGGCGACTTCTGCTACGACTGGTCCAACTACCGCTCGGTAATCTCGTCCCCCTGGGAGATATTCCTCTTCGCCTTTGCAACCCCCGCCGACGGAGCCGCCTACAAGGCCTGGCACAAGTACGGTGCCGGCGTTCCTGCCGTCTTCGCCGACGGTCACGCCAAAACTGTCGTCAGTGGAGACATCTACCAAGCCAAGCGTTGGCTCGTAAACGCCCCTTAGACTCATGCAAATCCAAGCGATCCTGGCAATCACCCTCATCCTCCTCGCAATAGGCGGCTGCTCCTCTTCGGAGGGCAGCGGCCTAAGCGCGGATCAGGAAAAAATGGCCCAAAATGTAAACGCCTGGGCCAAGTCCAGCAACGGCGACTGGAACAAGCTGACCCCAGATCAGCAGCAGACACTCACGAAAAGCGTGGGAAGTGAAGCACAAGCCAAAACCCTCCTAGAAATGAAAGCCCACGGCCCCGCCCCCGTAACCCCCGGAAGACCCACCAACCCCGGCGCCCCCTAAAGACGCCAAAAAAACAAACCAAAAAAATGTAGCCGAGGGCCTCAGCCCTCGTGAGCGTCATCGCAGACAACAAGCGATCTCCAAGCCCACGCGGAGCGTGTAGCCGCGGTTCCGTCCGCGCAACAAACGAGGCATAAAACAGAGCGCAAGGAACCCACAAACCCCGAAGGGTGTAGCCGCCGGTCAAGCCAGGCGAACCAGCGAGGCCAAACAGAGCGCTCTCTACCAGCCCACGCGGAGCGTGTAGCCGTGGGCAACGACCACGTCCGGAAAACGAACCCCAAAGGGGTTCCATAATTAAGCGAAGGGTTGGCCAAAGGCCTACCCTGGTAAACAAACCGCAACACGAAAACAACCCTGAAGGGGTTGCATCAAACGCACTAACGCACCCTGAACGCACTCAAAAAAAAGAACCCCAACGAGGTTCCGTCAAATAGCGAAGGGTTGGCCGCAACGGCCTACCCTGGTAACAACGGCAACAACCCACACCTACCCCAAAGGGGTTGAGTCAAAACGCACCAACGCACCGAAAAAACCAGCCTATAATAGTAAACACACTTCTACTATTTTAGGCTGACTCGATGCCAACCCCTCGCACCAAACAACACATACTCTGGCTCGAAATCCAGAGGTTCTACACCTCGCACTGGGACGACGATCCCCTCGTTGTAGCCCGTGACGGCCACGTGCTCGACGCCACAAAGAGCGCCGAGGCTCGCGGCGTCCACCCGGGCCTCACTCTCACACAGGCCCGTGCCATCTCCCAAGACTGCAAGGTCAAGAACTGGGACAGAAACGACTACGAGGCAAAGCAAAAAGCCTGGCTCGATGCCTGCATCGATTTCACCGATGTGATCGAGCCCCATGACCAGCACACCGCCTGGCTAGACCTCTCCCCCCACCCCGAGCCCACCGAGGTCGCCGAACGCCTCATTCGAAAGCTAACGAAAAAAACCGGCCTCAGCGTCCGCTATGGCGCGGCTCCCACCGCCTGGCTCGCCCGGCTCGCCGCGGATCAGGACGACTGTGGCCTCGCCCTCCGCGACCCTCAAGCCTTCCTCGCCCCTCTTTCCGTACGAACCCTCTCCCCCGTCGCCCCCGAGCACCGGGAACGTCTCGCTTTCCTCGGCTACTCGAAGGTCGGCGATGTCGCCCAACTCCCCCTCGAAGTCCTCAAGGCCCAGTTCGACGAAGCCGCCTTCGCCATCCAGGGAGCCGCCACCGGCACCCTCACCCAAAGCGTCCGCCCCCTCTACCCCGAAGGCATGATCGCCGAACGCCTCGTCTTCGAAGGGACCGTCGAAGACACCGAGACGATCCGCGAAGCCTGCCGAACCCTCGCCCGCCGCCTTGGCGACCGGCTCTCCGCTGAAGGAGTCGAAAGCGGCAAGGTCCGCATGACGCTGGAGTTGGAAGATTCTCGAACGAAGACCCTCTCCCGGATCTTCAGCAAACCTCTGCGGGACGCCCGCACCGCCCTCGCCGCCCTCTGCCTCCTCATCGAGCCCGCCCTGACCGCGCCTATAGCCGCCATCCGTGTCCGCGTTTCCGACCTGCGCAAGGTCCGCGAGTTCCAAGCCGCCCTCCTCGCTCACTCGGTCCAGGAGCGCACCCTCCGCGTCGATGCCGCCGTTCGCCAGGTTCGGACCGTGTTCGGCGACCGTTCCGTCCGCCTCGGCAAGGAGATCGAGCTTCCGCGCCGCCTCAGAGTCTTGAAGGAGTGGAGACATGCAACCGGCTGGCACTGATCCCCAAATCGAAACTCTAGCGCTCTGGCGCGAAGAGGGGGAGTGGTGGACGGACGAGCTTCCGAGCGAATGGCGCCGCTTCATGGACAAACTCGGCGAGCTTCGCGAGGAGCAGCGCTTCCTGAACCGCTTCCAGCTCACGAAGCAAAAGTCGGAGAACCTCTGGGTCCGTGCCCATCGGATGCGCGACGACAAGGTCGCCCACGCCCTAAGCCGGACCCCCTCCGCGCTCCGATCCGGCCAAAAGATCGACAAAGAGCCCTGCGCCCTCCTCCACCTCCTCAGCGGCTACGCCTTCGGACGCTCCAGCCTCCTCGCCGAGGCCATCCCCAACTACGAGCAGTGCAACCGCTACCAGGCCGTCCTCCTCGCAGACCCGTTCTCCCTCGCCGGAGCCGTCGATTTCGACAAACGGATGCGCGACGAGAAGAATGAGATAAAGCCTTTGATCGGAGCCACCTTCGAAATGGCGGAGGGCGGCGAACTGGTCCTGATCGCCCGCACCAGGAAGGGCTATCGCAACCTCTCCCACCTCGTCACCGCCTGCCACCTCGAAGAGCCCCGCCTCTATCCCCTCTGCACTTGGGAACGCCTCGAACGCTACGCCGACGACCTCGTCTGCCTCACCGGTGGCGACGAAGGCCCCCTCAACCGCGCCCTCGTCCGCTCCGACGTCGAATATGCCCAGAGAACCCTCGAACGCCTGATCCGCCTCTACGGTCGCGAAAACGTCTTCGTCGAGATCGAGCGCAGCTATCTCCCCTGGGAAATCTCCGTCAATCGCCACCTCATCGAGATGGCCAAAAAGCTCGACGTCCTTCCCGTAGCCGGTGGCCCAATCACCCACGAGCACCCATCCCATTTCCCCGCCCAAGATATGCTCGTCTGCGTCGAAACCCTCTGCGCCATCGACGAGGTCGTGGGCCGAAAACCCCTCCGTCACCCTTCCCAACCCCAAATTCTCCAGCGCCCCCGCCGCGCCCTCAACTCCGAGCGCTACCTCCGAGACCCCGACGAGCTCCTCGCTCTCTACGAAGGCAGCGAAGAGCTCGTCCAAAACACCCTGCGCGTCGCCGAGCGCTGCGACTCCAAAGTCCTTCCCGAGAAGCGCACCGTCCTCCCACCTTTCTCAGAGAACGACCCGGCTCTCCTACGGCGCCTTGTGAACGAGCGCGCCAAGAAATTCCCAAAGGACCCCAGGCGAACCGCGCGCTTGGAGATGGAACTGGATCGAATCGGGAAGGAATACGCCAGCCACTTTCTCGTCGCCTGGGATATGTGCAACTGGGCCCGCGAACAAGGCATCGTCCAAAGCGGACGAGGCTCCGTCGTAGACTCGGCCGTCGCCTACTGCCTCGGCCTCTCCCGCATCGACGCCCATGAACACGATCTCCACTTCGATCGCTTCCTCCCCGAAGATGGAAAACGCCCCGATATCGATATCGACTTCGAAGCCCATCGCAGAGACGACGTCCGCAACTATCTAATTAACAAATACGGAAAGGGCCATGTGGCGACCGTCGGAGCCGTCGGCACCTACGGCACCCGAGGCATCATCCGCGAGGTCGGCAAGGTCATGGGCATCCCCCAGGAAAGCCTCGGCTACCTCGTCAAACGTCTCCACGGCAGCGTCACCCCAGAGCGCCTGGAAGAAGAAATCGAACGCAAACCAGAGTTGCGCGATAGCGACATCCCCCGCGAACGCTTCCGTTGGGTCTTCAAACTCGCCGACGTCCTCATGGAGATCCCCCGCAACCTCCGCTCCCACTCCTCCGGAATCGTAATCTCCCAAAACCCCATCGCTGACACCGTCCCGATGACCTACTCCGGCGTCGAAGGCGTCGAGATCGTCCAGTGGGACAAGCGAAGCGTGAAGTTCTACTACGACAAGTTCGACGTCCTCTGTCTCCGAGGCAACGACGTCCTCTCCGATACGCAACGGCGCGTCCGCGCGATCTCAAGCGACTTCGACGTCGAAGCCCTCCCCATCGAAGACGAGAACGTCTTCCGCGCCATGCGAGCCGGAGAGCTCATCGGCGTCCCCCAATCCGCCTCCCCCGCCATGCGCCAGGCCCACATCCGCCTTGAAACGGCAACGTTCAAGGACGCCGGAATCGTCCAAGCCGCCATCCGCCCCGGAGTAGGCGGAGCCGTAAAGCTCAACGAGCTGATCGCCCGCCGCCGAGGCAAAAAATTCACCCTCATCCATAAAGAGCTGGAAAAGATCCTGATGCCCACCCTCGGCATCATCGTCTTCCAGGAGCAAGTCGACCTGCTCCTCCAAACCTTCGGCGGCTTCACGTCCGCCCAAGCCGAGGACATCCGCGAGGACATCTACAAGAAACGCCGCGAAGACCACGTAAAGAGCATCCATCAAAAGGTCATCGACCGCATCATGGCGAACGGCTACGAACTGGATGTCGCCGAAGAGGTCTACGGCATGGTCGCCCAGTTCCAAGGCTACGGCTTCGCCGAAGGCCACGCCCTCGCCTTCGCCGATATCTCCATTCGCTCCGTCTGGTGCCAGCAAAACCACCCCGCCGAATACTTCGCCGCCATCCTCGACTCCCAACCCGCAGGCTACTACGGCCCCGCCACCCTCGCCAACGAGGCTCGATACCGCGGCGTTCAAATACTCCCTCCAAACGTCAACCGCAGCGACCTCAAATACAAAGTCGAACCCCTGAAAAGTGAAACGTGGCCCTACATGAGCGTCCCCAACGGCGGCATCCGCGTCTCCCTGAAACAGATCAGCGGCGTCTCCAACCAAATGCTCCAACGCATCGTCGACACCCGCGACGACGCCCCATTCCAATCCTTCTTCGATTTCGTCGCCCGAGTCCGCCCCGCCCGCGACGAGCTAGAACGCCTCATCCTCTGCGGAAGCCTCGACGAGCTCCACCCCAACCGCCGAACCCTCCTCTGGGCCATTCCCCGAGCCATCCAATACGCCCACGCCCTCGGCGAATCCCCCCTCGGCGTCCAAATCCCCGAACCCAAAATCCCCGAGAACATCAGCGACTTCAACGAGCAGGAAAAAGCCATCCACGACCGCCGCATCCTCGACCTCGACGTCGCCCAACACCTCATGGCCTTCGAACGCGAAAGGGTCCAAGCCAAAGGTGTAACGACCGCTAAAGAAGCCGGAGCCCTCCCCGACCGAACTAAAGCCATCGTCGTCGGCAACCCCATCCGCCTCCGTTTCCCCCCAACCTCCAGCGGCAAACGGGTCATGTTCTTCGACCTCGAAGACGAAACCGGCCTCCTCAACGTCACCTGCTTCAACGAGACCTATCTCAGAGACGGTCACGCCGTCATCTGCTCCAAATACGTCACGATCCGAGGCGAAGCCCAACACCGGGACGGTCACGTAGCCTTCCTCGCCAACCGAGTCTTCCCCTACAAGGCCCAGCTAGCCGAACACGCCACCGAAACCCCACTCCCCCTCACCACCGCCGATTTCCTGGTCTCCTAAGACAACCCCAACATTTCTGCCGGGTCTTCATACGTCTGAAGAGGAAATTAAGATCGACGCCACCCCGTTGCCGCCTCCTCCTAGAGGGCCAACCATATAACTGGCAAACCCACCAAAGGAGGAGAAGAATGACAATAAGTGGCACAAGTAGCTATTACTACACGTCGAGTCTCTACGGCACGTCGTCCAATAGCTCCACCGCCGCGACTGCCTTCGCGCAGTTGTCGTCGTCCCAATCGTCAATCGCCGCCAACCAAGGTCCCCCGCCCCCACCGGGCGGACAGGATATGGAAGCGGCCAAAGCAAAGCTCCAGCAGATCGATCCCGATCTCGCCAAGAAAATGGAGAGCTTCCACAGCCAGATCGACCAGCTCAAGGAAAGCGGCGCATCCGATGAGGAGATCCAATCGACTATGAAGTCGAACATGGACTCCCTGTCCGACACCGAAAAGTCCGAGCTCCAATCGGTCTTCGGCAAACAAGGCAAAGGTGGCCCTGGAGGACCCGGAGGTCCCGGAGGCCCAGGCGGTCCTGGCGGCGCCGGCGGGATGCAAGACCTGATCTCGCAGCTAAAAACGACCGACTCGACCCTCGCCGACAAGCTGAAGTCGTTCGAGGACCAACTCACTAAGCTCAAGGACAGCGGTGCTTCCGACAGCGACATCCAATCGGCGATGAAGTCGAACATGGATTCGCTCTCCGACACCGAAAAGTCGGAGATCAAAGACGCGATGGACACGATTCGGGCTCAGCACCAACAGAATCAGGTCCAAAACAGCTACCTGCAAAGCGGCACGGCAACGTCCAGCTTCGCCTTTGCTGCCTAAAGCAAACTAAAGCGAGCGCCCAGGCGGCCCACCCAGGGCCGCCGGTATCTCCAAAATCACCATCGTGCCGACGCCCGCCTCGCTCACGAGCGAGATCCGGCCCCCATGCGCCTCCACGATCGCCTTCGCGATCGCCAAACCGAGCCCGCTCCCCCCAACCTCGCGGTCGCGCGAAGAGTCCACACGGTGGAACCGCTCGAACACCAAAGGCACGTGCTCTGCGGGAATCCCGACCCCCTCGTCCCGAACGGTAAACCGGTGCATATCTCCCACGACCTCCGCCCGAACCTCGATGACCCCGTCCTCGGGCGTATGCCGAACTGCATTCTCCAGCAGGTTCACAAGCACCCGCGTCAGCGCCGAACGATCCCCCTGAATATCCATCGAGGAAGGTGCATGCGTCTCGATCCGATGCTTGCTCACGTCCACCGACGAAACCGCGTCCATGATCAGCTCGCAAGCCGGGGTCGCGGAAAAATGAAGCTCCAACCGCCCCTCGTCCGACCGCGCCAGGAATAGCAAGTCCTGAACGACCGCCGTCATCAAAGTCGCCGCCCGGTCGATCGCCTCCAAATGGTGCTTGTACTTCGCCGGTTCCAGGTCGCGGGCCAGGGCCACCCCCGTCCGCACCCGGATCGCCGTCAACGGCGTCTTCAACTCGTGCGAAGCGTCCGAAGTGAACTGCCGCAGCCGCGCATAGGCCTCGTCCTTTTCCTTGAAGGTCCCTTCCAGCCGCGCCAGCATCGTGTTAAAGGTCTCCGAAAGGTGCCCAAACTCGTCCTGACCTTGCACCTCTAGGCGCCCGCTCAAATTCGTCGCCTCGATCCGCTCCGCCGCCGAAGCGATCTCCGTCACCGGCTGCAGCGCCCGCCGCGTCAAAACCACCCCTGCCGCCAGCATCACGAGAATCGCGATGGGGAAGACCACGACGAGCGTATTCGCTAGCCCCCGCAGTTGCCGGTCGATCGCCGAGAGCGGAGCTGCGAACTGCCCGATCTGGTCGATCTTCCCGTTCCGCTTCAGGGGAACGGAAACGAGCCGGAAAGGCAAATCGCTGATGCGGACATAGCTAAACACCGTCTTGCCCTTCTTCGCCGCCTCGAACGCAGTCCAATCCCAAGGCTTTGCTGTCGGGTCCCTGTCGTCTTTGCCATCTAACTGGAGAATCCGCGGTCGAAGGGCCTGGCTCTGCGCCCGAATCTCGTCGAGCTGCTTGGGATCGATCCCCTCCTGGATGGCCAAATCCCGATCCATCGGCCCGATGGACATAAACTTCTGCTGCGGTCCCGCTTGCGAGCCCGTATCAGGACCACCCGCCGAGCCCTGAACCCGGAATCCACCGCCCGGACCGCCATCACCCGTCACGAAACCCTCGCCGTCGCCCGGATGACCCCCACGCCCTGGCCCGCCTGGTCCGTCGTCGCCAGGCCCCCGGCCATGACCGCGCCCCCACGGCCCGTCGCCGTCGGGAGGGCGCATCGTCTGCATAAACGTCGCCCGCTCTTGCAAGCCGCGGTCCACAGCCGAATAAAGGTTCTCTCGGGTCGTGAAATAGATGCCCACGCCGATGGCCGTCAAGACCAAGGCTAAGACAAGGCAATTCCAAAGCGTAAGCTTCGTTCTAATCATTTGCAGCGACGCTGGGCATATCTGCTCGAAGCACGTACCCGGCGCCAAAGACCGTATGAATCAGTTTACGGTCGAATTTATCGTCGATCTTCTTTCGTAGGTTGCGGACATGCACGTCCACCGTATTCGAGGTGCTGAATTCGTCGACCCAAACCTTGTACTGGATGGTGTCCCGCGTAAGCACCTGGCCTTCCTGGGTGGCGAGCGCCTCGAGCAAAGTGAACTCGCGTTGCGTCAGTACGATCTCCTGCCCGCCACGAGCCGCCGTCCGAGCCGCCGTGTCGATTACCAAATCGTCGATCTGGATCTTCGCCGACTTCACCACCTTGTCCCGCCGAATCAGTGCCCGAAGCCGCGCTAACAGCTCCTCGAACTGAAAAGGCTTCCCAAGGTAGTCGTCCGCCCCGCTCTCCAGACCCAAAACCCGGTCCTTGAGCTCATCCCGGGCCGTCAGCATCAAGATAGGAGTCGTCACCCGCGAGCTTCGCAGACGCTGGCAAATCGTAAGACCGTCCATCGTCGGCAACATCAAGTCCAAGATGATCACCGCGAACATCCCCGACATCGCCACCTTCAAGGCGCGCTCGCCGTCCCGAACGATCTGAACGACAAACCCCGCCTCCTCCAGCCCCTCCCGAATCGCGGAAGAGACCTCGGCATCGTCTTCTACGATTAAGATCTTCACAGTTACAATCTACGGCGCAAATCGGCTGCCACAACGCATCCCCGAACCCAACTTCATCCCATCTTCATAAGCAAAAAAGAGCCTCCCCCTGCACGCAGGGGGAGGGCAGGGTAGGGGTGATCCCTCTTAGCCGACCATCCCCAGAAGACCCCAAGACTTCCAAAATCCAAAATCAAAAATCTAAAGCAGAGTGAGTGCTTCCTGCTTGCTGAAGAAGCGGAACGAACACCCAAGACCTCCAAAATCCAAAATCAAAAATCCAAAACCTAAAATCGCTAGCCTCCCCCCGCCTTCTTCAAGTCCGGACTAAGCCCCTTCTTCTGCTCCTCGTAGATCTTCTTCGCATCCTCCGGATTCCGCACGATCCGCGGCGTCAGGAACACCAAAAGCTCCGTCTTCGACTCCGACCGGCTGGAAGACCGGAACAGATTCCCAAGCAAGGGAATATCCCCCAGTATCGGCACCTTGTTCGAAGTCGTCGAAACGGTGGACCGCATGATCCCACCCAGCACGATCGTCTCCCCATCCCGCACCGAAACGGTCGTATTCGCTTCCCGCTGATTCACGATCGGCGCGTTGAACGAGGTGTAAGACTGCAAGTCGTTCGCCGTCTGCGTCACGTCCAGGGTCACCGTTCCCGAGGGGCTGATCCGTGGAGTCACCGTCAAAACGATCCCCACATCCTGGAACGAGTAGTTGAACGTCAGATTCCCGTTCGAGTCCTCCCGCTGGCTGGTCACATAAGGAATGCTCTGGCTGATGTTGATCGACGCCTGCACGTTGTTCGAAGTGAAAATCCGTGGTGTTGAGAGCACCTTGAACCGTTGATCGCTCTTGAAGGCATTTAGGTAGACCGAAAGGTCGCCCCCCGTCAGGGTGTACTTGAACCCCGATTGATCCGTCGCCGTCGAGAGTCCAAAATTCGTCCCCGCGCTCCCCGTCACCCCGTTGCTTCCAAAAGCCTTGTTCTGGGCGAACGACCACTCCAACCCAAACTTCGAAGAGGCGTCCAAACTGGCCTCCACGATCATTGTCTCGATCATCACCTGCTCGGGAATCCGGTCCAGCTGCTCCAAGATGTTCTGCAGCATCGTCACCGCCTCGGGGTCGCCGACCACGATCAAGCTGTTCGTATTCGGGTCCGCCACGATGGTCACCCGCCCCGCCAGGTCCGTCATCCGTACGACTCGCCCCTGGGCGTCGTGGGACACGCTCTGCGACTTCGAAGAGGACGAGGAAGAAGAGGACCCCTGCCCCCCAAACTGCCCGAATCCGCCCCCCTGCTGTACGGTGATGTCCGTCGCCAGTTCTCCCGCCGTCGCGTTCGGATCCTGCATCTGGACGTACAAATCGTTCAAGTTCTCCGCGCCACCGCCCAGGCTCGCTCCCCCCAAGCCGTTATTGTTCGAACGGTTGGTGTTGCTCGTGCTGGAGGTCTTGCTGGAAGAACTGCTCGACGAAGAGGTGCGCGATGAGGAAGAGCGACTGCTAAAAGCCTGGTTGAGCAAATCCGCCAGGTCGCTGGCCCGCGCGTTGGCCAGTGGCAAAACGACCGTCGAGCTCTGGTTGACAACTTCTTTGTCCAGCTTCGCCAAAAGCTTCGCGACCACCGCCTGCGTCTGATCGGTCGTCGTCACGATAAGCTGGTTCGACCGCGTATCTGCCGTCACCGTCCCCTGGTTCTGGCTCTGCGAAGTGCGCGCTCCGCCTCCCCCAAACCGTTGATCGATGTTCGTGGTCGTGGAGCCACCCTTGCCCTTCGTCGCCGTAGCCGTCAAAACGTTCTGAACTGTCGTCACCAGGTCCTCAGCCGAGGCATAGGTCAGCATGTAAGCCTCCGTCGTGTAAGGCTGCTTCATATCCCGGTCGATCTGTTTGATGAGGGCCGCGATCTGTACCTGTTGTGCCGCCGGGGCGTTCACGATCACCGTGTTGCTGTATTCGTCGTAGGAGGCTTTCACCAACGACTGGTTGGCACTGTTGTTCTGCCCCCCGCGTCCACCTCCTCCGCCCTGAAAGCCACCGCCTCCGGGACCACCTTGCGCGAGCGGACTGGAGGCGTTCCCGATCCCCGACAGCCCCCCTTCTGGACTGTTACCCCCTTGGCCACCGCTACCAGGCCCGCCGCCAGGTCCACCTCCACCGGGACCTCCTCCCCCGCCGGGGCCGCCTCCTGGTCCGCCCCCGCCCGGACCGAATAGACCTGGAAACCCGTTGCCGAAATTCGGAAATCCATTCTGGTTGCTGGAACTGCCAAAGACCTCGTTAATCGTCCGAGCCACCGAAGACGCGTTCGCGAACTCAAGCGTATAAACCCGCAATTCGGTTGCCGCCCGCGTGGTCGGCATCCCTCCGCCTCCAAGTTGGCCTGCTCCTCCGGGCATCATCCCGCCGGGAAAAGCCCCACCCCTTCCGGAAGCCGCCTTGGGCTTCGCTTTCACGATCAAAAATGTGTCTTGGCTCGACATCTCGAACCCCTTCAAATCCAAGCTCGCGCTCAGCATCGCGAAGGCCTGTGCCATCGTCACCGTCTTCGGTGTGGTCAGCGTGATGCTCCCCGTCAAAGTCGGGTCCTTGAGGATCACCAGCCCGGACGCTTTCGAAAAGAACCGGATCACGATGTCGATGCTCGTGTTCGGCATGTTCAGCCGGATGCTTTTCTTCTGATCGAACTTCAAGTCCATCCACGGCTGCGACCTCCTCGAGGGCTGGTCGTATTGGGCCCAGGCAACCCCCATCAGGGTCAGGGCGATGGCGCAGATCGGTCTTATGTGCTTCATGAAATCGGTTCCGTCCTAAGCGGTCTCTTTCTTCCTCTTTCGTCCAGAGTCACATTTCTTTCATGAAGTGCTGATGAAGAAACCGCCTCCTTCCCCCTAACCGGCCGTTCCGCCACCCATCTTCATTTCCCCTTCATGTGATCGCCCATGACATCGCCGTTTAATGGGTTACAGCTTCGGTCCGACAAGGCCGTCGCGAAAAGCCGAGGAGGCTTGCAAAGATGAAGACACGAACTGGTTTAGCCCTCCTGATCGCAACGCTTGCGATCGGTTCGATGGCAATAGCTCAAGGCGGACCCCCACAAGGTGGCCCTCCCGGCGGTGGTCCTGGCGGCCCCGGCGGCATGATGTTTGGCGGCCCGGGTGGCCCTGGTGGAAACAAGCTCGGCTTGCTCCAGCGCAACGACGTCCAAACGGACCTCAAGCTCACCGACGACCAAAAGACGCAGCTCTCCGCGCTCATGAAGAAGCAGCGCCAAGGTCGAGGCGGCCCTGGTGGCCCCGGCGGACCGGGCGGTCCTGGTGGCGGTGGCGGTGGATTTCAGGGCGGAGGCGGCCCTGGCGGTGACCCCGACGAGATGCGCGCCCAAATGGAAAAGCGGATGAAGGAGCAAGACGCGCAAATCAATACGATCCTCACCGCTGACCAACAGAAGCGCCTGAAAGAGATTTCGATCCAGATGGCAGGCAATGCCGCCATCCTCCAGCCCGACGTCCAAAAGGACCTCGACATCACCGAGGACCAGCAATCCGCCATCCACGCCGCCCTCGATGCGCAGCGTGAGCAGATGGACGAGATGCGCGAAAACGGAGGAGGCCCCGGCGAAGGCGGCGACCGTCAAGCCATGATGGCCGCCATGAAGAAGCTCCAAGATTCGCTCAACACTGAGCTGGGCAAGATCCTCACCACGGATCAGGCCGCCAAGCTCAAAGCCATGGGCGGAAAAACCTTCGTCCGCAAAGACCCCGTAGGAGGTCCCGGTGGCCCCGGCGGAGGCCGAGGCCCAGGCGGAGGCGGCCCCGGTGGTGGCGGCGGCGGCTTCTAACCACAAACGACAGGGGGAGTAAAAAAGGCGGCGTCGAAAGACGCCGCTCTTTTTTGCCCAAACAGAGCGCCTCCTCCCCACCGACGCAAAGCGTGTAGGCGCACCTATTCGGTGCGAACAAACAAGGCAAGAAACAGAGCGCAAGGAACCCACAAACCCCGAAGGGTGTAGCCGCCGGTCAAGCCCGGCGAACGAACGAAGCCAAACAGAGCGCCCCCAACAAGCCCACGCGGAGCGTGTAGCCGCGGTTCAATCCGCGTCCGAAAAAGAACCCCAACGGGGTTCAAGAATTAAGCGAAGGGTTGGCCGGAACGGCCTACCCTGGTACAAAGCCACAACAACGTTTCAACCCTGAAGGGGTTGCATCAAACGCACTAACGCACCCTGAATGCACTAAAAAACAACCCCAACGGGGTTGCGCCAAACCCGTCACCCGTCGCCCGTTACGCACTCAACGCACCCTGAACCAGCCGAAAAACCCCCAACGCGTCCCCAACCTCCCCCGCGGAAACCCGCAAACCCCCCTCCGAATCTCCCAAAACCCCAAACGGATCGGCAACCAAAACAACCGTCCCGGAGGACGCAAACAACCGCCCCACCCGCAAAGCCAACCCAAAATCGAGCCCCTGCGCCTCAAACGAAGCAGGCGAAAGCAAAACCGTCCGGTGCCCCGAAGCCGAAACCAAATCCTCGACCTGTTCCAAAACCTCCGGCTCAAACCCCGACAGCAAAACAACCGCCCCTGAAGAAGCGGAAACGGAAGAGGACGAAAGGTGCGTCCGAGTCACCATCCCCGCCGCCACCGGCACGTTCGTCGCCGGATCGATCAGGATCAAGCTCCCCGTGGATCGATTCTGCCCGTACAGGTCGAAGAACAACGGCCGAGAAGCCGAAATCTCCACCCGTCCAATCTCGTTCAAGGCCAATCCCGCCGAGACCTCCCGATCCAACGTCTCCACATCCAGCCGGTAAACCACCCGACGCACCACCGCCGGAGCCTCCGAGGTCCCATGCGCCAGCACGTACGACTTGCCAACCTGCAAGGGCTGCTCGCCCATCCAGCACACCGTCGCCTCGAAAGCCGTCGTCACCTCCACGCGCTCTGCAGGCCGGAACAACAAATCCCCTCGGCTAACGTCGATCTCGTCCGCCAACGTCACGACGACGGAGTCGCCCGCTAAACCAACGGAGGAAGACCCGTCCGCCGACAAAACCGAAGTCACCCGCGACCGAAGCCCCGTCCGCGCCACCTCGATCTCCTCCCCAACCCGCAAAGACCCCGAAGCCACCCGCCCCGCGAATCCCCGAAAATCCTGGTTGGGTCGGATCACACATTGCACGGGCAGCCGAAACGCCCCGTCGGAAGAAAGCCCCTCCACCGGAACCGATTCCAAAAACTCCAAAACCGACGGCCCGTCGTACCAGGGCATCGACCCGCTCCGGTCCACGACGTTATCGCCCCGAAGCGCCGAAATAGGAATGAAATCCAGATGCGCCACCCCAAGAGGTGAAGCGAACGCCCGAAACTCCTCCTCGATTCTCCGAAAGACGCCTTCGTCGAAGTCGACCAGGTCCATCTTGTTGACCGCCACCACAACCCGTGGCACTCGCAACAGCCCCGCGATCACCGCATGCCGCTTCGACTGGTTCAATATCCCGTTCCGCGCGTCCACCAAGATGATCGCCAGGTCCGCCGTCGAGGCCCCAGTCACCATATTCCGCGTGTACTGGGCATGTCCCGGGGTGTCCGCGATGATGAACCGCCGCTTGTCGGTAGAGAAGTAACGATAGGCGACATCGATGGTGATTTGCTGTTCGCGTTCCGCTCGCAGCCCGTCCGTCAGCAAGGCCAGGTTGATCTCCGCCCCATCGCTCACCCGTTGGATCGCCTCGTACTGGTCGTCTGGAATCGCCTTGGAATCGTAAAGCAGGCGCCCGATCAAGGTGCTCTTGCCGTCATCGACGCTGCCCGCCGTCGAGATGCGTAAAACCTCGTGCGCAAGTGGAGGAGCGATCATCAGAAGTAGCCCTGCCGCTTGCGGTCTTCCATCGCCGCCTCCGAACGTTTGTCGTCTCCCCTTGTGTTACGCTCCGTCACCCGCGTCAACCCAAGCTCCACGATCACCTCTTCGATCGTCCTCGCCCTCGATTCCACCGCCCCGGTGCAAGTCGCGTCGCCAATGGTCCGAAATCGCACGTCCAACTCCTCGACGGTCTCTCCGGGCAAGGGATAGGTAAAGGGCGTGTCCGCATAAAGCACCCCCTGCCGCCGGATCACGGGCCGCCGATGGCTGAAATAGAGGCTCGGCATCGGAATCTCTCGCGCCGCGATGTAGCGCCAGATGTCCAGCTCCGTCCAGTTACTCAAAGGAAACACGCGGAAGTGCTCGCCAGAGTGCTTCCGCCCGTTGAACAGGTTCCAAAGCTCAGGCCGTTGAGCCTTCGGGTCCCACTGCCCATGCCGGTCCCGATGCGAGAAAAATCGCTCCTTCGCCCGCGCCTTCTCCTCATCCCGCCGAGCGCCTCCCAGCGCCGCGTCCGCCCTCAACTCCCCTAAGGCCTCCAGCAACGTCACCGTCTGAAGCCCGTTGCGGCTGGGATGCGGCCCTGGCTCCTCCGCCAAACGCCCCGCGTCGATCAAGTCTTGAACCTTCCGCACCACCACGTCTGCCCGAATCTCCTCCGCAAACCGGTCCCGATACGTCAGCGTCTCCTCGAAGTTGTGCCCGGTGTCAATGTGCAGTAGCCGAAACGGAAGCCGTGCCGGAGCGAATGCCCGTGCCGCAAGATGGGCCAGAACGATGGAGTCCTTCCCCCCTGAAAACAGAATAATCGGCCTCTCGAACTGGCCGAACACTTCGCGGATGACGTAAATCGCCTCCGATTCCAGCGCGTGCAGGCCCGCGTCTAATTGGGGCCGCTCGACGACGTCGATCATTTTCGTGCTCCTTGGGGGTGATCCAGAATCTCGCGCAAAGACTCCCGAAAAGCCGCCACGGCGCGGTCGAGTTGCGAGTCGGTGTGGGCCGTGCTCACAAACCAGCTTTCCAGCGGCGAAGGTGGAAGGTAAACGCCGCGGGCAAGCAAGGCATGGAAGAATGCCGCATACAGTTGACGATCGGTAGTAAACGCGTCCGTAAGGTTCGAAACGGGCCGGTCCGTCAAAAACAGCCCCACCATCGATCCGATGCGAGGTGTCTGTGCCGGAATCCCCGCCTCCCGAAAGACCTCTTCGAGCCCCCGCTGAAGCGTGCTTGCATGTCGGTCGAGAAGGGAATAGGCGTCGTCGTCTAGCAAGTCCAAAGTCGCCAGCCCCGCCGCCATCGCGAGCGGATTTCCGGAAAGTGTCCCCGCCTGATACACCGGCCCAAGCGGAGCCACCCGCGACATGATGTCCCGTCGCCCCCCATAGGCTCCAACGGGCAAGCCACCCCCGATCACCTTCCCAAGGCAAACGAGGTCCGGCACGACGTCGTAAAGTTCCGCCGCTCCGCCCGGACTGACTCGGAATCCCGTAATCACCTCGTCGAAGATCAGTAGCGCCCCATGCCTTTGCGACACCTCGCGAAGACCGGCCAAGAACCCTTCGGCAGGTGGAACCACGCCCATATTCCCGCTGACCGGTTCCACGATTACCGCCGCGATCTGATCCCCCTGCGTCGCGAAAATCTCTTCTACCGCGCTCAGGTCATTGAAAGGCAAAACCAACGTCTGCCCTACGCTCTCCGCCGTAACCCCCAAGCTCTCCGGCAAACTGATTGCCCCCGACCCCGCATGCACCAGCATCGAGTCTGTATGTCCGTGGTAGCACCCCGCGAACTTCAAAATCAGCGACCGATCCGTAAACCCGCGCGCCAGCCGTATAGCGCTCATGACGGCCTCCGTCCCCGAGTTCACGCACCGCACCAGCTCGACATGCGGCATCCGCCGCTGGATCGCCTCCGCGAGCCGGATCTCCCCCTCATGAGGCGCCCCAAAGCTGGTCCCACGCTCAGCCGCATCCTTTATAGCGTTCACTACATATGAGTTCGCGTGCCCAACGGGCAAGGCTCCCCAGGAACAAACGAAGTCCACATACTCGTTCCCATCGACATCGACAAGCACAGCCCCCCGCCCCCGCTCAATAAACCGAGGCGTCCCCCCAACCGAGTTAAAAGCCCGAACCGGACTATTAACCCCACCAGGCATAACTGCCAAAGCCTGCTCAAACAACCGCCCCGACCTATCGCCCACCCAACACCTCGATACGTCCGAACAGCCGTCCAATCGAACAAATCAAACCAAAAAATGTAGCCGAGGGCTTCAGCCCTCGTGAGCGCCAACAAACCAAAGAGCGCCCCCTACAAGCCCACGCGAAGCGCATGTGGCGCCGGCTTCCAGCCGGCGTAACAAATGAGGAAAGAAACAGAGCAAAAGGAACCCACAAACCCCGAAGCGTGTAGCCGCCGGTCAAGCCCGGCGCAACAAGCGAACGCATATCCCCCCCCGGGGCAAAAACCGAAGGCATCCTCCCTGCCGACGCGAAGCGTGTAGCCGTGGGCAACGACCACGCAACAACCCCGGCCGAGCCGAGTGCAATCTCCCCGCCCAAATCAAGCAATCCAATAATCACCGAAGCCACCCCGCCGCCTCTTTCGCAAAATACGTGATCACCAAATCCGCCCCCGCCCGCTTGAAAGCCACCAAGCTCTCCAAAGCCGCCGCCCGCTCGTCGAGCCATCCCGCCTGCGAAGCCGCCTTGATCATCGCGTACTCCCCACTCACCTGATAAACCGCCAAAGGCACGTCGAACCGCTGCCGAATCCGGTGCACGATGTCGAGGTAGGCAAGCCCCGGCTTGACCATCACGAAGTCCGCCCCCTGCGCTACGTCCGCCTCCACTTCCCGCAGGGCCTCGCGCGCATTCGGAGCAGGCATCTGGTAGGCCCGCCGATCCCCAAACTGGGGCGTCGAATCCAAAGCCTCCCGAAACGGCCCGTAGAAAGCCGAAGCGAACTTCGCCGAGTAACCCAAAATCGAGGTCCCCGTATAGCCCGCGTCGTCCAACCGAGCCCGTATCGCCGCCACCTGTCGGTCCATCATGGCGCTCGGAGCGACCACGTCCGCCCCCGCCTCTGCATGAGAAACTGCGATCGAGGCCAGCAAAGGCAAAGTAGCGTCGTTATCCACCTCCCCATCCCGCACGATCCCGCAATGCCCATGCGTCGTATGCCCGCAAACGCAAACGTCTGTGATGACGACAAGGTCGGGATTCGCTCGCTTCAAAATCCGCACCGCCTCCTGAGTAATCCCCAACGGATCGGCCGCATGCCCAGCCCCTTCCTCCTTGTGGTCCGGAATCCCAAACAGCAAAACTGCCCGAACCCCAAGCCCCGAAAGCTCTTCCGCCTCCGCCTCAAGGTCGCCAAGCGACAATCGATATTGCCCCGGCAAAGCCGAAATCGCCTGGCGCTCCCTCAACCCCTCTCCCACGAAGATGGGATAGATAAAGTCCGCCGTGTGCACCCGGTTCTCCTGGACCAACTCTCGCAGCCCGGAAGTCCGCCGCAAACGCCGAAGCCGATCTGTAGCTGAAATCAAGCTGGAACCTCCAAAGTGTCAACTCCTCCGTCTTCCAATCCCGTTGTCAACGACCCGAGCGCCGCCAGCAATCCAGCAATCGTGTACTCGCCAGCCACAACCGTCGCCGCAAGGCCAGCCTCTCCCACGACTTCCGCCGTCACAGGTCCAATGCAAACGATAGGAACCTCCCGCAGCCAATCCTCGACGCCTGCCACCCGAGCCGCTTCCACCAAAGCCGAAGCCGCCGAAGGACTCGTAAACGTCACCGCATCCGGCAACCCCTTGGCCACCAACCGCCGCAATCCCTCCGCCAAAACCTGCGGATGCGTGTCGACGATCCGGTAAACGACCGCATGCTCCACGACCGCCCCTCGAGATTCCAGAATCTCCGGAAGCTGCATCCGAGCCCGGTCCCCCCGAACCATCAAAACCCGCCGCCCCGAAACCTCTCCAAGCAGATCGGCGATCTCGTCGCTTACGAACTTCTCCGGCACCACATCCACCGGCCACCCGGCCCGCCGCAAAGCTGCCGCCGTCGAAGATCCCACCGCCGCTACTCGCGCCAACGGGGGCTTCGCCGTCCCAAGCCGCTCAAGGAACGCCTCCACCCCGTTCACGCTCGTAAAAACGATCCAGTCGAACCTCTGATAACCCCGAATCGCCCGGTCCGCCCCCGCCCAACTTAACGGTTCGGCAATATCGATGCAAGGCAAAAGCACCGCCTCCGCCCCCGCCTCCTCCAACTGCTGGGCAAGCTCCACAGCCTGCGGCCGAGGTCGCGTTACCAAAACGTTAAGCCCCCGCAACATCGAGCGCCTCCAAAATCTCCCCCGCCCCCTGCCGCCGAAGCTTGTCCGCTATAAGCTCTCCAAGTGCGATAGGGTCTCCAATCGATCCCCCCTCCGCCCGCACGACCCGAACCCCATCCGGACTCGAAACCAGGGCCGAGAGCCGCAACGCCTCCCCCTCATAAAACCCATAGGCCGCCACCGGAGTACTGCACCCACCCCCCAGTTCCCGAAGCACCGTCCGCTCCGCCAAAACCGCCCGATGAACCTCCCCCCGATCCAACTTCCGAAGGATCCCCAAGACCCACTCGTCGTCAGCCCGGCACTCCAACCCCAAAGCCCCTTGAGCCGGGGCAGGCAAGATCGTATGCCCATCGAGCACATCGAGAAAGAACCCATCCAGATCGCCGACACCAACGCCGATGCCGTCGGCAAGGACCTCAAGAAGCAACCCGTTCTCCGAGTCGACATACCCAAGCCGCCGTATGCCGGCAAGCGCCAGAACGATAGCGTCGTACTGCCCCTCGTGAAGCTTCCGAATCCGCGTATCGACGTTCCCCACAAGGTCCCGATACCGCAAATCGGGCCGGACGGCCGCCAACTGCGCCTGCCGCCGAACGCTCCCCGTCCCCACGAACGAACCGGGAGGCAAAGCCGCGAACGGCCCTCGCCTGCTCAAAATAACGTCCCTGGAATCTTCCCGTCCGGGAACGGCTGCGATGATGAGGCCAGGAACGTCGCCCGTCGGCATGTCCTTCAGGCTGTGAATGCCAACGTCGATCCGGTTGCCAAGCAAAGCATCCTGAACCTCCCCCACAAACGCCCCAACCAACTCCCGCTTCCCCTCGTCACCGCTGGTCCGAATGATCACCAGTTCGAGGTCCACCTCGACGCCGTTCTTCTTCAACAGCCCCTCGACGATCTCAATCTGCCTAAGGGCAAGCGCACTCCCCCGCGAACCCAGTCGTAAAGTCCGTCTCAAGCCACCCTCCCCGCCTCTTGCGAAGACTCGCCCAGGCCGAGCAGGCGCCGAGCAACCTCAAGCCCCGCCCGATCGTCCGCCAAAGCCTTGATCTCGGTAAGCGGATGGTGGAGCAAACGGTTGACGAGGCGGTGGGTAAGGACTTCCAAAATCTGTTCCTGTCCTTCACTCAAGTCGCCCATCTTGTCCAGCGCCCACCGAAGCTGCTCCCTCCCCACTTCCTGCCCCTTCCGGTGGAGCGCCGATAGGAGCGGCGAGACCTCCGTCTCCTTGAGCAACGAGAGGTGAGCCTGAACCTCCTCTTCAACCAACGCCACAGCCGACTCCGCCGCCTTCTCCCTCGCCTTCTGATTGTCCGCAAGGGTGGCCGCAAGGTCGTCGACGTTGGCAAGGAAGACGTGCGAAAGCCGCTCAATCTCCCGCTCGGCGATAGCCGGTACAGCCAGGTCAACCAATGCAAGCGGAACAGTCCGCCCGGCCAACGACTCGGCACGAATCAGCGGAGTTTCAGAATGAGTCGCCGCAAAGACGACGTCGCTCTCACCCACAACCTGGTCGAGGCCATCCATCGACCGAGCCTCACCCTTGAATTCCCGCGCCAACAAACTGGCTCGCGACTCTGACCGGCTGACCACGAGGAGCCTCTTTGGCGAATAAGCCACCAGTTCCTTGAGAATCCGACGAGCGATGTCGCCCGTTCCAACAACCGCAACCGTGCGACGAGAGAAATCCTCCTGGCCAGCAAGCGTCTTGCGCACCGCAAGGCTGCCCATGGAAAGAACCTGTCGCCCGACCTCCGTCTCACTCCGAACTCGCTTGCCCGTACGGATCGCGTGGTCGACGACGGCGCGAAGGCGTGCACCAACCAATCCTTCTTCCTGAGCCGTAGTGAAGGCGCGTCTGAGTTGCCCCTGAATCTCGTTCTCTCCAACAATACGGGAATCCAGACCCGACGCAACGTTGAACAGATGCCTCACCGCCTCGGCGTCCTGCTTTCGATAAAGCTGCCGGTAAAAGCCAGAGCCCAGCCCCCGCTGACGTCGGTGAAAGAGCTCCAAAAGCGGCGTGTCGTTTTCGACGAAGGCGTAAACCTCGGTGCGGTTGCAGGTGGAAAGCACAAGGCATTCCGGCACGCCCTTCTCTCGCAGGAAGCCAAGGGCGTGCCCCAAAGCTTCGCCTTCGAAACTGAACGCTCCTCGCAGGTCAAGAGAGGCTGTTCGGTGATTGAGGCCGACGACGGAAAATCGACTCAAGCTGGCACCGCCCCGAGAATCTTGTCTCGAACCCCAACACAGTCGCCCACAACGATAGCGGCTGGCGGACGGATTTCCGCCGCGTCTTGGGCGATAGTAGCCAACGTGCCGGTGACGACCTTCTGGTCCGGCAGAGTCCCTTGCGAGATCACGGCCACAGGAGTCTCCGGATCGCGACCTAAACGGATGAGATTGTCGGCGATGACGGCCAGCCGCTCCACACCCATAAGGAAAACAGCGGTGGGGATCAGTGCTGCGGCTTGCCAGTGGCTCTCCTCCAAACCACCGTTCTCGCCTTCGTGTCCGGCGAAGACCGCGAAGGCGGCGGCGACGCCTCGATGGGTAACTGGAATGCCAGCGTAGGCAGGTGCGGCGATGCTGGAACTGATCCCGGGAACGACCGTGAAGGGAATCCCAGCTTCGCTCAGAGCAACCGCCTCCTCGCCACCGCGACCGAAGACGAACGGATCACCTCCCTTTAGGCGGACGACGGTCTTGCCGTCCCGGGCGTGCTGGATCAACAACCGATGGATTTGGTCTTGGCGGGGTGCGCTCGGTTCGCCGAGGTCTTTGCCAACATATTCGCAAACCGCACCGTGGGGGGCGTAGGCGAGGAGGGCCGGGTTGACGAGGCGATCGTAGAGCACGATGTCGGCCTTTTGCAAAGCTTCGACGCCACGCACCGTAATCAATCCCGAATCGCCGGGACCCGCGCCAACCAGGAATACGTGGCCGCTCATCGAGTCGCCTCCGCAAGTAATCCTTCCATTCGCGCCCCGGCTTCGGTTTGCTTACCCGCCGCGAGTAGAGCAGGGACCTCGGACGCGAGAACCTGCTCCCAGAAGCCTTTGCGTACGGCGTAGCCTTCTAGACGATCCTTCACAGCAGGTCGCCAGGAGCCAAGGAACTCAGCGAGGTCGCCAACATTCTCGTCGAATATCTCCGAAGCGATGCGGTTACGGACGCGCTGAGCCAGAGCCGGACTGCAGCCGGCTGAGGAGACTGCTACTTGCATCGGGCCTTGCCTCACAACGGCGGCCATGATGAAGTTGCAGTAGTCGGGATCGTCCACGGCGTTGGCGAGCCGGTTGAGCCGTTCGCCCGCTTCGTAGACCTCGCGGTTTACCTGCTGATCGTCGGTCGCGCCGATGACGAGGAAAGCGTCCGTCACGTCCGCCTCGGTGAAGATTCGGGCTTGCCATTCGATCTCGCCGCCCTCGTGCCATTGCCTCAGCTCCTCATGGATTTCGGGAGCGACGACTGTCACTTGCGCACCCGCCTCCTTTAGACCGGACACCTTCTCGACCGCGATGGGCCCACCGCCGACGACGAGACAGCGGCGGCCAGCGAGGTTTAGATAGACCGGGTGGTAGGCGGTGTAAGACACTTCGATTACTCTCCTTTTGCTCCCACAGGGATAGGCTCATCAACGCCTTCGGCGAAGGGAACCGACATGAGGGCGGCTAGCTCGTCGTCGGAGCTTCGGTCGACGAAGCCGCTGAAGTCCTCTTCGACGTCGCGATGGGTCAGATAGCCATTCAGCAGGTGCTCGATGGCGTACTTGACCTGAGTCGCGGGGACTTTGCGCCAGATAGGGCGGACGAACTTCGCATCGCGTCCGAGGCGGCCTCCGAGCGAGATATCGTAGCCGTCCACTTTGCCCGTCTCCTGCTTAACGATGCAGCCTTGTAGGCCGATGTCGCCGATGTGGTGTTGGCCGCAGGAGTTAGGGCAGCCGTTGAGGTTGATGCGGATCGGCTCATCGACGGAGACAGTCTGGTCCAGGTGCTCGACAATCTCGACGAGTAGGTTCTTCGTCTCGGTCAGGGCCAGGTTGCAGAATTCGCTGCCCGTGCAAGCGACGGCGGCTCGACGGATCGGGGATGCCTTGTAGGGCAGACCCAGCGACTCCAACTCAGCGAGGAAGGAGTCCAGTTTGGCTTCGGGAATGTCCGAGAAGATGAGGTTCTGCTGGTTCGTCGTGCGCAGCGTGCCGTTGCCGTAAGTCTCAGCCATGCGAGCGGCTTCGATGATCAGTTTGCCAGGAATGCGTCCGGTGAGAACAACGGCTCCTACCCAATAGAGGCCGGGCTGGCTCTGCCGATGCACCCCGACGTGGTCCCTGAAGTTCTTGATCGGGTCCAGGACATCGAGGGCTGGTTCGGGCGACCAATCCAGGCGGGCGCGGACTTCTTCCTCGAACTTCTCAATGCCCCAATCCGCGACGAGGAACTTGATGCGGGCACGCTTGCGGTTCTCGCGGTAGCCATGATCTCGGAAGACTTCGGTAGCAGCGCGAAGGACGTCCACGAGCTTTTCGGCGGGGACGAACATATTCATCCGTTGGGCGAAGTAGGGACGTGAAGACAAGCCGCCTCCAACTCGGACGTGGAAACCGTTTTCGAACTCGCCGTTAGGCAATTCTCGGCGGACGCCAGTGGCGGCGATGTCGTTGATTTCGGGCTGCGCGCAGTTTTGGGGGCAGCCTGAGACGGCCAGTTTGTACTTCCGCGGGAGGTCGGAGAAATCCTTGTTGTCCAGGAAGAACTGATGGACTGCTTCGACGTAGGGTTGGGCGTCGAAGATTTCGTGGGGATCGATTCCGGCGACAGGGCAGCCGGTGACGTTGCGTGGGATATCACCGCAAGCGCCGGAGCAGGTGATGCCGACGGCATCCAGACGGGCGAAGACATCGGGGATGTCCTGAATGGTCAACCAGTGGAACTGGAAGTTTTGGCGCGTGGTGATGTCGGTGACGCCCCGGGCGTAGGTTTCCGAGACTTCTCCGATGGCACGGGCCTGGGCGGCAGTTAGGATGCCGCCTGGGACCTTGATGCGCAGCATGAAGTGGCCGACGTTCGGCTTTTGCTGATACAGGCCATACCAGCGCATGCGAAGAAAGTCGTCCGGGTCGATAGAGTCGAGTCCGGTCTTCGAATAGCGGACGATGTCTTCCCAGACATCGAGGCCGTCTTTCTCTTTTTTGATGCGTTCGGCGTCGTTCATGATCGGTTTGTCCTCAAGTGCAGTCCGCACTCCTTGTGTTCTGGGGATTCCCACCACCAGCGACCTGCACGCACGTCCTCACCTGGTTGGATGGGGCGGGTGCAGGGAGCGCAGCCGATGCTGGGGAAACCTTGGTCGTGGAGGGCGTTGTAGGGCACGTCGTGGCGGCGAATGTGGTCCCAGACTTGCTCCTCAGTCCAATCCGCGAGGGGGTTGAACTTTACGATGCCGCCATGGTCGGCGTCGATCTCCACCTTGGGGAGAGTCGAGCGGGTGACGGCTTGCTGGCGGCGGAGGCCGGTGATCCAGCCTTGGCTGCCCTTCAAGGCTCGGCGCAGGGGCTCTACCTTGCGGATGAAGCAGCATTCCTTACGGTTTTCGACGGACTCGTAGAAGGAGCTTGGGCCCTTTCGGGTGAGCAGCGATTCGACTTCGTCGGTGGCCGGGAAGTAGGTTTGGAACTGGATGCCGTACCTGGCTCGGCAGCGTTCCATGGCTTCGTACGTCTCCTGATGGAGGCGGCCGGTGTCGAGGACGAAGGGGACGATGGGAAGTCGGCTGCGGGCGATGAGGTCGATGAGCACGACGTCTTCCGCGCCGAAGCTGCATGCGAACCGTAGGCCGTCGCCGAAGCGGCCGCTGGCCCAGTCGAGGACCTGGTCAGGAGTCCAGGTTTCGAACTGGGCGTTTAGCGACTCGATCTCTCCCCTGTCGAATAAAGCGCTCATTAGAAAAGGTCGTCGATGGACAGGTAGCGCTCGCCGGTGTCGTAGTTGAAGGTCAGGATTCGGGCTCCGTCGGCGATCTCTGGGAGCTTCTGCTGGACGGCAGCGAGGGCAGCTCCGGTGGAGATTCCGGCGAGAAGGCCTTCTTCCTTGGCGGCTCTGCGGGTGAATTCGAAGGCGTCGACCTCATCGACCGTGATCACGCCGTCGAGGGCGTCGGTGTGGAGGTTTTTGGGGATGAAGCCGGCTCCCAGACCTTGGAGGCGGTGGGGGCTGGGGGGGCCGCCGGAGATGACGGCGGATTTGATGGGTTCCACGGCGTAGACCTTGAGGTTGGGCCAGTCTTGCTTGAGGACTTCGGCGACGCCGGTGATGTGGCCGCCGGTGCCTACGCCGGTGATGATGTAGTCGAGGCCCTCGGGGAAATCGGCTTTGATCTCTTCGGCGGTGGTCTTCTTGTGGATTTCGATGTTGGCTTCGTTGTCGAACTGGCTAGGAATCCAGGCGTTGGGGAGTTCGGCGGCCAATTCGTTGGCGCGGGCGATGGCTCCGTTCATGCCTTGCTCCCTTGGGGTCAGCTCGAATTTGGCTCCGTAGGCGGACATGAGTTTGCGTCTTTCGACGGACATCGACTCCGGCATGACGAGGATCAATTGGTATCCCTTGACGGCGGAGACCAAGGCGAGTCCTACGCCGGTGTTTCCGGAGGTCGGTTCGACGAGGATGCTGTCGGGTTTGAGGATGCCTTTCTTTTCCGCATCGTTAATCATCGAGAGGGCGATGCGGTCCTTGATGCTGCCGCCGGGGTTCTGGCGTTCGAGCTTGATCCAGACTTCGACGTTGCGGTCGAAGAGGCGGTTGACTTTTAGGTGCGGGGTGTTTCCTATGAGGTTTAAGATCGAGTCGGTTTTCAAGGGTTGCTCCAGGGTTTAGATGTTGAAATCAAGTAATTCGTAGGTCGATTGGTCGTTCGAGCGACGGACCGTGTTGCGATGGGTGACGATGGAATTCGGGGGGATGCTTTCGGTGATCCAGCAGTTGCCACCGATCACGGATTGGGCTCCGATGCGGGTGTCGCCGCCGAGGATGGTGGCGTGGGCGTAGATGACGACGTCGTTTTCGATGGTGGGATGGCGCTTGACCCCGGCAAGGCGTTTGTGGACGTGGTGCGCGCCGAGGGTGACGCCTTGGTAGATCTTCACGCGGTCGCCGATTTCGGCGGTCTCGCCGATGACGACTCCTGTTCCGTGGTCGAGGAAGAAGGCGTGACCGATGGTGGCGCCGGGGTGGATGTCTACGCCGGTTGAGCGGTGAGCATGCTCACCGAGGAGGCGGGGGAGGATAGGGGTTTTGAGTCGGTAGAGGACATGGGCGAGGCGGTGGGTGGCGACGGCGTAGAAGCCTGGGTAGGCGAGGATGATCTCATCTGTGCTCTCGGCGGCGGGATCGTTCAGGTAGAAGGCGTGGGAGTCTTCCAGCAGGAGCCGGTAGACCTCGGGGAGGGATTGGCCGAAGGCGTCGGCGATGCCAGGATCGACTTCGGGGTAGGCGTTTCGGAGATCGCCGATAGCGGTTCGCATGGACTCGCAGAGGGAGGTCTTTCGCTGCTCAAGGCTGACCCCTGGGCGGGCGAAGTGGGGGAAGAGGAGGGCGAGCGCGTCGGCGACGAACGCGTCGGACCAGGCGCGCAGGTCGGATCGGAACGCATAGCGTTCGTGGGCCTCTGTCAGGGTTTCGGAAAAGGTTTTTACTTTCGTTTCTGCCATGTCAATTCGTAAAGAGGGTAGGAGGGCAGGAGGTAAGTAGGGCCGAGAACGGAATGCCGTTCGGCAGATTGGGAAAGGTATTCGGCGGGACGCCGAGGCCAGTTCGGGTTAGGAACGGGCGACCGGCGAGACGCCGGAAGTACAGGCGCAGGACATGGTGTCCTTGAGCGCCTGGGAGGCCAGGGTTTGGAATTTTTGGTTGGCCTTCATGTGCGGTAGCTAGGAGTATGCAAGCTCGCGGATGGGGGCTTGGGACCCTTTGGGGGGCTGGGCGACGTTTGTTCGTCGATTGGTGGATGGCGCCGAATTTCATTAGGTGGCAAACCCCCAGCGGCGACGGACGTATTTTTCGAGCGGGGCGAAGAACAGGTGATCGGCGCCCAGACCGAGGGCCATGATGACGATCATCACGGAGAGGACCTGGCTCATGTCGGCGAGTTCGCGGCCCATCATGAGGACGTGGCCGAGTCCGAGGCTGACGAAGAGCAGTTCGCCGGACATCAGGGCGCGCCATGCGTAGGACCAACCGAGTTTGGCGGCGGTGAGGATGGCGGGCTGGGAGGCGGGGAAGAGGACTTCGGCGTAGAGGGCAAGTGGGCTTGTACCCATGGTTTGGGCGGCTCTCAGGTAGGTCGGGGGGAGGTTCTTGACTCCATCCTTGACCGCAGAGGCGATAGAGACGAGGGAGCCCATCACGACGACGAAGAGGATGGCTTGGTCGTTGAGGCCGAACCAAAGGAGGGCGAGGGGGAGCCAGCAGATGCTGGGGAGGGACTGGAAGGCACTGACGAGCGCGCCGACGGTGTCCTCGGCGACCTCGACTCTCGCGAGGAGGATGCCCAGGGGGAGGCCGATGGCGAGGGAGATGGCGTAGCCGAGCATGACGCGGCGGAGGCTCACGACGGTTGCGTTCAGGAGGGTGCCGTCTTTTCCGAGATCGATAAGGGTTTGGGCGACCTTGACGGGGGTTGGGAAGAGGGTCGGATCCCAGATTTGGCGTTGGGCGACGATTTGCCAGACGACGAGGAGGGCGGCGAAGAACAGAATCGTTCTTAGGGCTTTGATGGGGGTCATCGCTTTGGCTCCTGGGTTGGGGCGACGGGCGACTGGCAGCGGGTGACTGGTTGGGAGGCGGAGGAGTGTTGGAGGCGGTTATTGCTCGATCGGTTCGTTTCTGGCCCGCGAGTGTTTTCCGTGCTGCGGGAGCACCCCCACCCTGCCCTCCCCCTGTACACAAGGGGAGGCTTTCCGGGCGCGACAGATAGTCTGAAATTGCCCTTCATATGAAGGCTGCCTCCGTGGCTTCGTCGATGCCGATGCCGTACTTCATCTCCATGGAGATTCGTTTGGCGAGGCGGGTTACGTCGGCGTCGTCTATTTGGCGCGGGGGGAGGATTTTTACTTCGAAGGCGGCTTGGATACGTCCGGGGCGAGGGCTCATGAGGACGACTCGGTCGCCCAGGGTGACGGCTTCGCGGACGTTGTGGGTGATGAAGATCACCGTCGTTTCGTAAACGCTCCAAAGCTCCTGCATCTGCTCGTACAGGTCTTCTCTCGTGATGGCGTCGAGGGCGGAGAAGGGTTCGTCCATGAGGACGACTTTTGGGTTCGTGACGAGGGCACGGGCAATGGCGACGCGTTGGCGCATGCCGCCAGAGAGCTCGTGAATGTTGCGATCTTCGAACTTGTCCAAGCCCACCGTGCCGAGGAATTCCCGAGCCCGATTGGCACGCTCCTTGGACGAGACGCCGAGTTGTTTCAGGCCGAACTCGACGTTTTTGCGGACGGTGAGCCAAGGGAAGAGGGCGCCGTCCTGGAATACGACGGTGCGTTCTGGGCCAGGGCTCGTGACGGGTTTGCCATCGACGGTGACCTGGCCGGAGTCGGCGTGCTCCAGTCCGGCGACGATATTGAGGAGGGTGGACTTGCCACAGCCCGACGGGCCGACGAGCATGAGGAGCTCGCCGGGTTCGACCTCCAACGAAACATCGGAGAGGGCGATTACCTCCTGCCCTTCGCTTCGAAACGTCTTTGTTACGCCTTGTATCGAGAGCCGCGAGCTCATTTGCGCCGCTTTTCGCGGGCCTCCTGGAGTCGCTGGGTATCGATGAGGGGGATGAGGCTCAGCTCGGTGTTCTTTTGGTAGCCCGCTTCGACGGCGGCTTGCGCAAAGGCTTCGATGCTGGAAGCATTGGGGTCGTCGCCGAAGGTGACGTGGGACCACGCTTCGTCGAGAACGTCGCTTGCGAGGGCCTTGCCGGTGAGGCGCTTTAGCTCGGAGTTGACGACCTTCTTGGCCCCGGGCTGGTGGGTCGCGATCCAATTGAGAGTCGCTTCGTGGGCTCGAAGGACGCTTGCCACGACATCAGGATGGGCGGCGGCGTACTCGGAGCGGACGACGAGGACGGTGGTGCTGAAATTGCCTTCGGGCCAGAGGGTGCGCTCATCGACGACGGTCTGAGCTCCGGCTTCCTTTTTGATACGAGCGGCCCAGGGTTCGGGGACCCAGGCGGCATCGATGTGTTTCTGGAGGAAGAGGGCGAGGATGTCGGCGTTCTTGATCGGAATGACATCGACGGTGCCACCCTGATCCTTGGCCTTGAGGCCATTCTTCGTGAGGAAGTAGCGGCAGGAGACGTCCTGGGTTCCGCCGATCTGGGGGACGGCGACGCTCTTGCCGTCGAGATCGCGGATGCCGTTGATCTTGACGTCGGCGCGGCGGATGAGGGACGCGCCGCCCTGGCAGGCTCCGGCGATGATTTTGAGTGCCTTGCCGTTCGATTTGATGTAAGTGTTGATGGCGGGGCTGGGGCCGACGAAGCTGAAATCGACTTCCTTGGCGAGGAGCGCTTCCATTGCCTCGGGGCCAGCGTTCACGACGCGCGGGGAGATCGTGTAGTTGGGAAGCTCCTTCGACCAGAGGCCACTCGCCACGCCGACGATGGCGGGGGAGTGGGTGACGTTGGGGAAGTAGGCAATCCGGACTTCAGGTTTGCCGTTCGTTTCGGCTCCGGCGTTGCGCTTGCCGACGAAGATCAAACACGCGAGAATCGCGAAGAAGACGAATGCGGGAATGCCGAGCTCTTTGCCGAATCTCATGTGAATCTCCTAATAGACTATAAAATCGATAGAGTATTAGGTTAATGAATTTGAGGCAGCATTTTCCCGGCTTTGGGACTCTAGACTTCGAAACGAAGGAAAAAGGGGGCGGGGGCTAAATGATGTAATCCAAAACCTTGATGACGCCTTCGTCGGCGAGCCTTTGGCGGTCGCGCAGATCGGCGAAGCTGGTTTGGTTCAGGACCTGGACCATGGCTTGGGCGAGGTTATTGAAGGCTTCCCTGATGGCGCAGGCGTCCGGGTGCGGGCAGCCGCACTCGTGGTAGTGGGACGTGACGTTGCAGCTTAGATCGACGATGGCGCCGTCCATGGCGGTGAGAACCTGACCGAGGGTGATCTGCTCGGGGGGACGGGCGAGGGAATAGCCGCCGCCGGGGCCCTTCCGGCTGTTTACGAATCCGGCCTGTTTGAGATCGAGGAGGATTTGCTGGAGATATTTCAGAGGGATTTTTTGCCGGGTGGCGATGTCCTGAATGAGCACGGGGCCGCTGGGGTGCTGAAGGCTGAGGTCCAGGAGCGCGCGGGTTGCGTATCTGGCCCGGCTCGAGAGCATGGTTGATTATAGCTGCTAGGGGGTGAGGGGACTGATTGCTCGATTGCTGGAATGCTGGATTGCTTGATTGTTGGAATGGTGGACCGTTTGGGCGCCCTACCTAAAAAAATCCTGGGCGGGAGCCCTGACTCGGCCGCCCAGGTAACCCCAAATTGTTTAGTCGGTGACTGGATTTCTTCGCCAGTCGTTGTTGTCGTAGGATCGCCAAGTCTTTTCCGGTCTTGTCCACTTGGCGTGGCCGTCGCTGTAGGCGATGTTTCCACCGCCGTGGTGGCGGGGGAGGAAGCGGGCTTGCTGGGAGGTGTCGGGGAGGCTGGAGTCGTCGAAGGCCCAGGGTTGGGGGTACATGCCGCCTCGGGACGGGAGCCCGCTCGCCCTTCCGGCATCGCCCACGAGGATGAAGCTGGCCGGTTGAGCGAGGGCGCTCTGGGTGACATCATCGTTAAAGCCGAAATCGGGATTGGCGATGTACCAGGCCTGCTGCGAGGCTCCGGGCAGTTTCGACTCGTTGTGGTTGTTGCCGTAGTCGGTGGTGAACCACTTGCCGGGGCCTGGATCGGGCCACGTAGGCGATGAGGGGTCCTTGAAGATGGCTTGGGTCTTGATATAAGGGTTCAGCTTCGTCCGGTACGAGTAGGGGGCGCGGGCTTCGGCGGTGTCGGGTGTTCCGGCGGGGGCGGTGCGCTCGGTGACGTGAGGTGGGTAGCGCTCGTCGTAGTCGGTGACGTACATGACGTAGGCGATGCCGATCTGGCGGACATTGGAGAGGCCTTGGGATTGTTTGGCGGCTTCTTTGGCTTGGCTGAAGACGGGGAAGAGGATGGCGGCGAGGATCGCTATGATTGCGATGACGACGAGGAGCTCTATCAGGGTGAAAGCGCGACGTTTCATTTTTCTTGCGTCGATGATAGATTAATAGTCTATTTAGTTGACCGAATATATAGACTATATTTTCGATTGTTAGGATGTTTGGGGGTTTTGGTTTGCGGGTGTTAGCGCGTTTTGACGCAACCCCTTCAGGGTTGTTTTTGTGTTGCGGTTTGTTTACCAGGGTAGGCCTTTGGCCAACCCTTCGCTTAATTATGGAACCCCTTTGGGGTTCTTTTCCGGACGTGGTCGTTGCCCACGGCTACACGTTCCGCGTGGGCTTGTAGGGGGCGCTCTATAAGCGAAAGCACTCACGAGGGCTGAAGCCCTCGGCTACATTTTTGGGTTTGATTTGTTCGCGTCGGTTGAGGGAGGGGGTGGGTGAACTGAAATTTGGGTTGGGGAGTCAGTTGAAGGACCAGCTTGGAGATGTTCGATGCACGATCCCGATCCGATTCCGCCTCGCCCTTCGCCTCCGCCGGATCCTCATCATCCGGATACTCCGGTGCCGGATTTACCGGAGCCTGAGCTTCCGGCTGTTGGCGATCCGCCTTTGGAACCGGAGCGGCGGGAGCCGCCTGCTCCTGGGCCGCGGGACTGGTCTTTGTTGGAGAAGGTGCAGCGGCTTTAGGGGGTTGGGGGGATTCTAACCTCTATCCCCCCAACCCCCTTTCTCCTGATCTCATCAGGAGAAAGGGGGAGGTTTCCTAGTCACCGAGCCTGAATCCTACGAAGAATCTTTGGTCCCCCAGTTGGGAGACTTTGCCGCTGTAGGGGGTTTCGGGGACCTTTTGGAGGAGGACGTCCAGGAGGCCGTTGCTTAGGGAGACCTGGGTCTTGTCGGTCTTCGGGTAGCGCTTGTTGACTTCTCTGAGCACCGTTTCGGCGGTGTCGGCGAAGATAAGGTCGTCGTGGGGTTCCTCTTTGCCTTGCTCGAAGAAGGGAGCCCAGTAGTATTTTCCTGGCGGGACGTAGTCGATCCGCAGGACAGTGTCGGGAGTTGTGGGGCCGAATGAGAGGCCATTGAGGGCGCCTTCGGGGAGGTCGCTGAGGACAAGGGTTCCCTTTTCGGCCCTCGCGAGCTTGTCGGCGGGGAGGCCAGCCAGGAACCGGCAGAGCTTCCTCACGACATCGCGAGGCAGGTGAGGCCGGGAAGGGATGCCCCATTCGTCGAGCTTCCACTGGTGGGCGATGGCTTTTCCGACCTCATACGAATCGAGCTGGCGATCGGTCATTTGGGACATCGCGAGGACGCCCTTGAGGGGGAGCCATCCATTTTGCGCTTTAAGGGCTTGCCAGTAGACGAGATTTCGCTTCGGTACCTCGTTGAGGCGTTGCCAGTGGAAGGTGGCGCTTCGCCCGGTGATGAAGCCCTCGTCGAGCCGCCAGCGGTAGTGCATCTCGTCGCAGGCGTTGGAGAGGACAGAGTAGAGGCTGCCCTTGTAGGTGTGGAGGGGGAAGAGCCGGCTGAAGGAATCGGCGACGATGTCCTTCTTCGTCTTCTCGTGGATGGCCTGCCAGACGTCGGCGCTGTTCATGAACGGCCTGGGCGGCTGGAGGGCGGGCAGCGTTCGGTAGCTGCCAATGAGCTCCGTGATCGTTCCGAAGCGGAGCGGCTCGGGGTCCGTGCCCTGTTCATCGACGGGAACAGTTGGGTTGGGGGCGATGTCGGCCTCGGCATCGAACCCAGGAGACGACTTGCACGCCTGATTGTCCTTGGCGTTGTTGAGAGGAGCCTCTCCGGGGCCTGGGGTGTGCCCGATGTCGAACGGAAGGCCTCCGACGGTGTGCGATCCATCGGGGTTTTTGCCGTGGATGTACGTATTCCCACTCAGAAACGCGCCGCCGAGCTCAGTGACCCTTAGCTGCAGGAATACTCCAGCCGATGGATCCTCGAGCTTCTCGAAGGGGATCATGTCGGACTGAATTTCACCGTTGTAGGCCATGTAGACATCGCCATCCTTGCGTGCGCCACCCGAGCGGAGGAGCTGCTTAACCAGCGAAGGGGCAAGCAGGCCATCGCGGAGACCTTCCATATTCGGGGATCCCAGGCGCAGCTCCCTGCCCGTGCGGAGAATGTCCATTTCGCCGAGGGAGAGACTTTGGAAGGCGGATTGGGCGGGGTTCATGTCGACCGCGCTCATACGCATATTTCTCGAAAGCGTCTCGATGGATTTGGAGACGTCGTCGTTGCGCAGCTTCTCCTCGGCGATTTGGGCGGCCGTGTCCTGCTTGAGCATGTAGGTGTAGGCGCCCTCACTGCCGTTTCGCTCCCAGATGAAGCCGAAGACGCGGCTGATCTCGCGCATGACCTCCCGAACAGGGCGGGAGCCGATGAAGATGGTGACGTTGTCGTCAGCGACGTTACGTCCGGCGGTGATGTCGACTCCGGTTTGGCGCTTGAGCTCGGCGCAGAGCTCGTCCATCGACGCGTACTTCAGGCTAAGCGTGATCTCTTTGTAGAGCCGGGCGTCGCTTATGTTGCGCTGCTTCTCGTACTCTTCCTTTTGCCGCTTAACGATCTCGTCGTAGGAGTCCGGCGAGCCTATGGCGGCAACGAGGATGGGAGGCGGCTCGACGAAGTCGTCCTTCATCGGCGGCAGATTCGCGTAGGGATTGCGGCCGTCCGGGGTGTTGAAAGCGACCAGGGAGCCGGTGCGGCCCGGGTTGAGGAAGTCGGCATCGCCAAGCTTGTCCGGGGTTGGAGCGTGAGGCGTGGGGGTCTGGCGATGGGGCGTGTTCCCCGTGGGGTGGTCCGTGTTGGTGGCGACGGGGCCACGGTTTTGGGGAAGCGGTGTTTCGCGCTTGGGCGTCACTCCGTCGCTTTGGCGAGGGATCGCTCCGTCGTTGTGGGCAACCTGGGGCGTGAGAACCTTCGGGGTTCCGATGGTATGCCGATTCGCGAGAACCAGGGCGAGGGCGGCGAGCGCGGCCATGGCGCAAGCGGCGGTGGGGATCGCCCAGCTTTGGGAGCGAGCCTCGATGGGATTGGAGGGAGTTTCCAGACGGGCGAGAAGATCTGCCGGAGCCGACGCTACCGGCGTGGATCGCATGGATTCGACCACTTCGGCGACGGCGTTATCCACTCGATGGTAGTCGCGGCATTCGCGGCACCAGACCCGGTGGATGGCCGCGCGGAATCCTGAGTCACAGAGCGGCTTTCGACATTTCATATTTGTGCGGTCCTTCGGGAGCTTCCCGGAGAGTGTCTTCGCAAGTTCCGGCGAAGATGACAACGTCGCGAATAGTGAGCTGCCTTCGGAGGCGGGCGCGGGCGGTGGAGAGGCGCGAGAGCACCGTGCCCACGGGGACCTCGAGTATCTCGGAGGCCTCCTTGACGCTCATTTCCTGCACGTGGCAGATTAAGAAGGTGACGCGGAGCTGTTCCGGCAGGGTGGCGATGGCGCGCTCGATGGCGAGGGCCTCCACGATGTCGGAGACGAAGCTGGGCCGGTCGTCCGGCAAGTCATCGTCGAGCTCATGAGCGTCGGGCAGCTTACGCCGGGCCGCGAACTCGCGGTAGGCGACTTGATGCAGCCAAGTTTTGAAGGTCGAGCGTCCCTCGAAAGTGTTCAGCCTTTGCCAGGCGCGGACGAACGTGTCTTGAGCAAGCTCTTCGGCTTCGTTCGGGTGGCCAGTCAGGTAGAGAAGAAAGCGAAGGACGCCCGGGTAGTGGGCCAAACAGAGCTGCTCGCCGGCGGCTTTGTCTCCGGCGAGAATCCGTTTAACCAGTTTTCGATCTGCGTTCCAGTTGAGAGCCATATCGATTTCCCGTGTCTGCATAGAGCGGGAAGCCGGGGGACATATTCAGAGTTTTTTCAAGGATATCGCTAAAGGACCATGTTGCGTTTAAGCCACACGAATCGGCGCCAATAGCGCCGGAGGTCGCCAACGAACCAGCGGGTTTCGAAAATCAGATTTTGGGAAGGTTTCCAATCGTGCCAGGGGCTGCGCTTCCAAGCGGCCCGGTAGGTGGGCTTGAAGGGGTTGAGGGTGCGTCGTTGCCAGGGCTTGCAAGGGCCGTTGAAGTGGACGATCATCGGATCGCGCAGGGCAGCGCGGAAGGCGTCGGGGTCGGCGGGTTTCAGAGGGATGGATTGGACGCCGATAACGCGACTTTGGAGATTGTAACGGCGGGGAAGCTCCTTCCAGCGGCCCGCGAAGTATTTGTTCAGGCGGCTCTGATCGCGGAAGCGGCCGAAATTTGGGTCGGCTTTCATGTGGGCTCGGATATGGCTGCCGATGCTCTCGGCTCGCCACTGGTCAAGGTCGATGAGGAGCAGGCCGGAGTTGAAGTATCCGAGAGCAGGGTCGATGCCGATCTTTTCGTATTCGACACCTTCGGCCCCGACCTCGGTGAGGACGGGGTCGTAGACGGCGCCCAAGGGCTGGTTTTCAAGGTCCTCGTTCCACAGCTCGCGGATATCGCCGAGGGCGAGCATGTCGGAATCGAACCAGATGGCGCGACGGGCCTCCTGGGGCAGGTAGTCGGGGAGGCTGAGGCGATAGTAGGCGACGTAGGAAATATGGCCGCCTTGTTTGGCGTCTCGGTAAAGCTTCTTGAAGGGCTCGGGATCGACGTATTCGAACTTGACGTTGTGGCGGATCTCGAGGGCTTTAAAGCGGGCAAGGTTGGCTTCGGAAACGCCATCCAGCACGAGATACGGCCTGATCTCGCCCGAGCAGCGTTCCAAGACCGACGATAGACCAATTCCAAGACCAGGCGCCGCGTTATCATCCGCCGCTCCGGTCAGATAAATAGCATCAACCAAACCGTTCCCCAACTGGATATTACCGCTGAGTTTTGGCGAGCGGCTTTGCTTGGACGAAACCCGGTATTACTGGCTAAGCTTGTATTTAAGGGCGGCAGCATCGACCGTTTGGCGGGTGACGGGGAAGCGCCAGCGCTGGAAAACGGGGACAAGATCGGCCTTGGCGTTCCTTTCGAGGATGGCGGCGATGAGGGCGACCTTCTCTTCGGGGGTGGTTGGGGGCTTCATTCCGGCGTCTTGGAGCTTGCGATAAGTGCGGTACCACTGGCGGAAGACTTCCCACCCGTAGATGCGTTGGATGCGCTGGAAAAAGGAGTGCATCTCGTCGGAGGTCATGCTGTCCCACTTGCGACTTGGGTCTGCCAGGTAGACGTCGCCGAAGGGGAGGAAGAAGCGCTCGATATATTCTTGGCCGGCGATGAGGGGATGGTCGCCGGGAGGAGCGGGGTAGCCGGGAGGATAGTGCTCCCAAAACATACGGATGGTCGGATCCGGGTGGGTTTCCATGGCGTAGCCGAGCTTGAAATTGGCTTGCCATTCGGCGGCGGGGCCGTTCCAGATGTACCAATCGCCGAGGGTGTCGAAGTTGTGGCCGACTTCGTGGACCCAGCCGAAGGGGATGCCGCCTTCGTCGGACTGCTTGAGCGCGCTGGCAACGTAGTCGGTGTTGAGGATCATGTTCTCGCCCGCATAGGCCCACCAGGGGTGAGGTGGGGCTTCTTTGAGGGTCATTTTGCGGCCGTCGAACGGGGTTTCGCCGGTGAGGTCGATCATGCGTCCGTAGGCTTCGTCCATCCACTTCATCGTGCGTTCGACGTGCTTGAAGGTCTTGTAGCGGGACTCCATGACGGAGAGGGCGACGTACTTGCCGGAGACGGTTTTGAGGGGTTCGGGAAGGACGTACTCGGGGACTTCGACCTCGAACTTGTAGGGCGTCTTTTGTCCGTCGATGGCGACGGAGATTTCACCGACGATTCTGGCGGCGTTCGGTTTGGCGGCCTTGGCGATATTGGCGGGGAGGACTGCGTACTCAACCTTCGACCATTCGTTGCCGGGCTGGACGTTCTCCTCGATATTGCCGCTTAGGGGGTCGCCGATGCGTTTGCCGTTGGCTTCCCACCAGGCCTTCCATTCGACGACGCGGGCAGACTTTGAGCCTCCGTTCTTGATCGAGAGCTTGAAGGTGCCCCAGCCATCTGCGCCCCAGCCTTTGGGCATTTGGTTAGCTCCCGCGGCGACGATGCCGTTTTGGGGGATTGTGAGGGCGGCGAGGAGTAAGAGACCGATTTTGCCCGCGAACATGGACGGATTATGCCTGCTCGGCTTTATCCAGGGCTTTCAATATGGATTCGCGGAAACCTTCGGGGATTTTGGCCAAGCGGGCTTTGGATTTCAGGCAGGCGAGCAGCTCTTCCTCGAAGTGGAATTGGCGGGCACAGGTTTCGCAGATGAGGAGGTGTTCCTCCACCATTTTGAGCTCCTCGGCGGTGAGCTCGCGGTCGAGGAAGTCGCCCAGGTGGCGGAAGGCTTCTTCGCAGTCGAAGGCGTTGGGTTGGCTCATGATCGCACCTCTGCTTCGTCACCGACAATGGATTCCCACAGGCTGCGCTGGAGGAGGTTTCTGCCTCGGTGAATGCGGGATCGGACTGTGCCGATGGGGATGTTCAAGATGTCGGCGATCTCCTGATAGGACAGGTCTTCCAGTAGGTAGAGGGCGCAGGCCATGCGGTATTCGTCGGGCAGGTTTTCGATAGCGGCACTGACTTTTTCCTCGTCGATCTTGTCGATGACCGCTTGGGCCGGGTCTTCGCCAGGGGCGTCCGTGTGTTTGGTGTTCGCGAAAAGGAACAGCTCGGGGTTCTCGCTGACGTCCAAGCTGACGGATTCGGGGCGGTGTTTCGACTTCTTACGAATATAGGTGTTCGTAAGGATCTTGAAGAACCAAGCCTTGAAATTAGTTCCCGACTCGAAGTGGCCGAAGCCGCGGAAGGCGTTAAGGACGGCCTCGTGGACGAGGTCCCAGGCATCGTCGGAGTTGCGGGTCATTCGAAGCGCGACGCGGTAGGCCGAGTCTAGGATCGGCTGGAGGAGGGCGTCGAATTTTTCCCGGTCGTTTTGGGCAAGCACCTAGGGGGGAATCGTACCCGCCGGTAGGTCCTCCGGTCCAATTGGGACGGGGCTTTCAGGTTCAAAACGTGGGAACTGCACTTTTAGTACACCGACGTTGCAGAGGGCTAGGCTGGACAATCCCCGTAGCCAACGCAAAGACGTGGCGCAAAGGAAAGAAACAATGAAACGAATTTTGATTGGATTGAGTGCGATCGTCTTGGCGGCCCAGTCGCCCGCTTGCCCGTTTTGCAAGCGCAAGACGTCGGGGCTGTTCATTGGAGAGACGGCGATCATGGGCAACGGGGCCGTTCATAGTTGGGCCTTTCTCGATGCGAAGGGGAATCCTTCGAAGATCGGGGTGACCTTCTCGGAGACGGCTTTGCAGGGGTTGCCGACGGACGTCAAGGGCCCGATGGGGCCAGAGTTCAATGTGAAGTTTCCGGAGCAGGTGGAGAAGACGTTCTTTACCCATGTGGGGATCGATTGGAACCCGAAGGGGCATCCGCCTTTGGTTTATGGGGTGCCTCACTTCGACTTCCACTTCTATACGATCGAGGAGTCGGAGCGGAGCGAGATCACGCTGAAGGGGGCGAACCTGGCGAAGTGCCAGCGGAAGCCTGCGCCGAAGATCATGCCGACGGGGTATGTGAACGTGCCGAAGACGGAAGTGCCTTACATGGGGACGCACTGGGTGTCGATGGCTTCGCCGGAGTTCCACGGGGCGACTTTCGACAAGACGTTGATCTACGGGAGCTATGACGGGCATTTGGCGTTCGTCGAGCCGATGATCACGATGGCTTATTTGGAGAGCAAGCCTTCGTTCCGTGGTGCTTTGCCGAAGACGGCGGCGGTGGCGAAGTCGGGGTTCTATCCGACGGAGTACGGGATTGTCTACAACGAGACCCGGCACGAGTATTCGATCGAGCTCTCTGGTTTTGTTTGGCGTTCGGCTTCTAAGTAAGTTGGTTTGTTTTGAGGGGCCGGTTGGCCCCTCTTTTTTGTTTCTCGTCCCGGCGTAAAATCCTGGGACTTATGAGCGGTCGGTCTTGGGATTATGTGATTCGGCCAATTCGGGCGGAGGACGATGAGGCGGTGGCTTCGATCATTCGTACGGTGATGACGAGCTATGGGTTGGACCGGCCTGGGTCGGCGATGCATGACGCCGAGGTGAGCGCGATGGCGGCGGAGTATGGGCAGCCGGGGCGGGCTTACTTCGTGGCGGAGAAGGATGGGGAGATTTGGGCGGCGGGTGGGGTTGCGCCGCTGGAAGGGGGAGACGCGGGGACTTGCGAGCTGCGGAAGATGTATTCGCGGTCGGAGGTGCGGGGGATTGGGCTTGGGAAGCGGCTTTTGGAGACCTGCCTAGCGGCGGCGCGGGAGCTTGGGTACAAGCGGTGCTATTTGGAGACTTTGTCGGAGATGGCGGAAGCTCGTCGGTTATATGAGCGGAGCGGGTTCGTGAGGGCGCGCGAGCCCCGGGGGGACACGGGGCACTTTGTTTGCGACATTTGGTATGTGCGGGAATTGTAAGGGTTTCTTCGGTCAGTAGTGCAGGTGAGAGACTTTTACTTTTCCTCGGAAGACGGTGTAGATGACGGTCGTGTAGGCGAGGACGAAGGGGAGGCCGAGGAGGCTTATGCTCAGCATCGTCGTTTGGGTGGCTTCGGAGGCTGAGGCGTTGTAGGCGGTGAGGTTGTAGGCCACGGAGATCGTCGAGGGGACCATGTTGGGGAACATGCCCAGCCCGAAGAGGGACATGAGGAAGACGATGCTGAGGCAGCTAAAGAGGAAGGCCCTTTGCTCTCGGCCGTGGTGCATTTCTCTTGGGACGTTCGCGACGGCGAGGAGCGAGGCCAGTGGGAGTAGGAAGAGCCAGGGTTGCTGGCGGATCTTGTCGGCCATGTGGGGGGCGAAGACGAAGGTGGCGATAGTGAGCGCACCGTAGCAGACGCCGAAGAAGATCATTGCGGTCTTGACCCACTTTTTGACCTCGGTTTGGAGGTCGCCTTCGGTTTTCATGACGAGGTAGATGGAGCCGTGCATGAGGAATAGGGCTACCGTCGAGACGCCGAGGATGAGGGCGTAGGGGTTGAGGAGGTTGAAGAAGCCTCCGGCATATTCGCGGTCAGCTCCGACGGGGACACCCAAGACGATGTTGCCCAAGGCTACGCCCATGAGGAGGGCGATGAGCAGGCTAGCGATGGAGAAGCTGGCATCCCAGAAGGAACGCCAGCGGGGGGAGGGCTCTTTGCTGCGGAACTCGATGGCGACGGCTCGGAAGATGAGTCCGGCGAGCAGGAGCATGAGGGGGAGATAGAAGCCGGAAAAGACGGTGGCGTAGACATCCGGGAAGGCGGCGAAGAGTGCCCCGCCACCGACGACGAGCCATACCTCGTTGCCGTCCCATACGGGGCCGATGGAGTTGAGGAGGATGCGTCTATTGGTGTCGCCTTTGGCGAAGAGGAGGAGGCCGCCGACGCCGAGATCGAAGCCGTCGAGGATGGCATAGCCCGTGAGGAGGACTCCGACGAGGAGGAACCAGACGACGTGGAGATCGAAGGGGTAGTTCATACGGTTGCCTCCTGGAGGGTGCGCTGGGCGCCGTGGTCGAGTGAGAGGTCGTCGGGATCGAGGGGTTCGGCGTTCGGGTCTTCGGGACCTGCCTTGATCTTGCGGTCGAGGAGGAAGAGGAAGAGGACGAAGAGGAGCAGGTAAATGACGATGAAGAGGATGAGGGAGGCCATCACCTGGTTTGCCTTTACGGCCTTGGAGAGAGCGTCCGAGGTGTGGAGCATGCCGTAGACGATCCAGGGTTGGCGTCCGACTTCGGCGGTGAACCAGCCTGCTTGGTTCGCGATTTGGGGGAGGAGGACGGACCAGACGAGGATCTTTAGGAGCCAAGGTTTGGTCCAGAGGGTGCCTCGCCACCAGCAGAAGGCGCTCACGACGGCGACTCCGATGAGGGTGAAGCCGATGGCGATCATGAGGTGGAAGAACTGGAATGTGGCTTGGACGGGAGGGCGGTCCTGATGTGGAATTTGGTCCAGGCCTTTGACGGGTTTGGTGGAGTCGCCGGATAGGAGCCAGCTTCCGAAGCCAGGAATGCTTGGGCCTACGGTTTTTCCGGTGGAAGAGTCGACGTAGCCGAAGATCGTGGTGTCGAGGGGCTTGGTGGAGTCGTAGTGGCCCTCCATGGCGGCCATCTTGGCGGGTTGGTTTTTCGAGACGCCGACGATGCTTTCGTGTCCGGTGAGGAGTTGGAGGAAGGAGGCAATGAGGGCGATCGTGAGGCCGATCTTCATTGAGGCCTTGGCGATGTCCAGGTGGCGGTTCTTTAGCAGGTAGTAGGCGGAGACGCTGGTGACGAAGAAGGCGGCGGTCATCCAGGCGGAGGTGACGGTGTGGCTGAGGCGGTCTATGGAACTTGGATTGAAGACCATTGCCCAGAAGTCGGTGATGTGGGCGCGAGCGGTCATGCCCTGGCCGACGATTTTGTATCCGGCGGGGGTTTGCATCCAAGAATTGGCGACGACGATCCAGACGGCGCTGAAGGTGGAGCCAAGCCAAACCATGATCGTCGAGAAGAGGTGCATCTTGGGGCTGACGCGGTTCCAGCCGAAGACAAGGATGGCGAGAAATCCGGATTCGAGGAAGAAGGCGAAGATGCCCTCGGCGGCGAGGGCGCTGCCGAAGATGTCGCCTACGTAGCGAGAATAGGTTGCCCAGTTCGTGCCGAACTGGAATTCGAGGACGATTCCGCTGGCGACTCCGATGCCGAAGATGAGGGCAAAGATCTTGACCCAGAAGTGGGTCATCGTCTTGTAGGTCTCGTTCTTCGTTTTCAGATAGAGGCTTTCCATGATCACGAGGATCATTCCCAGGCCGATGCTGAGAGGGGGAAAGATGTAGTGAAACGCGATTGTGAACGCGAACTGTATCCTGGCTAAGGCCTCAACACTCATACTTCGGTTCCTCCTGAACCCATCAGCCGCGCATGACGAGCACCGAATAGGGCTCGGCTACCAGTTGATGGAATGAAACGCTGCCGACGAAAAGGCGATCGAAAAAGCCGTGGCCCTGGGCGCCCACGATCAAAAGTTCTGCGCCCAGCCGTTGCATGTTGGCGGTGATGACGCGATTGGGATCTCCCTTCTCAAGGACGAAGTCGGCCATGTAGCCGAATTGGGAGAGTTTGCCGACGAGGGCGATGCTTCGTTCGCGGAGCTTTTCCTCAACCCAAATATCGACCTGACTGCCCAGAGCGGGGAGGTTGGCGTGGAGGATTTCCGCTTCATGGTCGCCGATCTCGTAAGCGGTGACGACATAGACGTGTCCTATCCCTTTGGGTCGGAGGGCCAGCAGACGATCGATCGCCCGCTCGGCGTAGGCCGAGTGGTCGGTGGCGATGACGACGTCTACCGGCCCTTCGTTCTTGACGCCTTCCTTAGCGACCAAGACGTTGTGTTTCGAGCCGACGGCGATGCTTCGGCTGACGCTGCCCGTGAAGAGGGCGGCGAGGGGACCTTTGCGTGTGGAAGCCACGGCGAGGAGGTCCGCCTGTTCGTTGTCGGCTTCGTCGAGCAAGGAGAGGGTGACGGGGCCGGCGACGACTTCCGTTTCCGTCTCAAGGCCGTAACCGGCGGCGAGTTCACTTGCTTCTTGCACGGCGTGCTTTCCGGCCTGCTTTAGCCCCTCTACGAATTCGTTGGTTGCCTCCAGAGTTGGTGGGACGCCGAAGGATGTGTAGGGAAGAACAAGATCGGCGACGTTGAGAAGCTTGGTCTGGGCGCCCGCAAAGTGGAGGCGGGCGACTAGTCGCACGGCTGGTTCGTAGGCGTGGCCGGTGTCGATTCCGATGATGGTCTTCATAGCGTTCGTTGCAGAAGACACTCGTATTGTAGTGGCTTCCGTTTAGTCCTGATGCCGCGATTCGTTGCGGGCGTCTGCTGAAGGGGGCCGGTTCGCCTCGTCTTCGACGGTGCGCTCCCAGCGACGTCCGCGTCTAGATAGTGGGCTTCGGAAGGTGTGTTTGGCCAGTCGCTATTTCCCTGTCAAAGGAACTACGTCATCGTTTTCAACCTCATGGCGAAGCTATTCTGAAAGTCGATGGGCAAGCATCTCCTTACGCCCTCGGAAGAAGAGGAAGGGTTCGGTCTCTCAGGTCGCGAGGGGCAAATTCTTCAACTTGCGGCCCAAGGGTCGACGGACCAGGCCATCGCGAACCAATTGGGGATCAGCCTCGCAACCGTCGGCACCTATTGGGGACGTGTCCGGATCAAGCTGGGGCCTTCCAACCGGGCGGAACTCGTCGCTAAATTCCTTGAGAACAAGGCGGAAGGGATGCTCGAAAAGCTCCGCTTCGAAAACCAGGTTCTTTTGGAAAGGATCGCCGAACACGCTCGTGTCGAAGATATGTTGCGCACGAGCCTAGAGATATTTCGGGGGCTGCTGGAAACCGCTCCGGACGCGATCCTCGTCCTAGACGGCGACGGGCGGGTGCAGTTCGCTAACGCACAAGCGTCCAAGCTCTTCGGTTACTCGACGGGCGAACTTTTGCGACTAAACGTCGAAGACCTCGTTCCAGAGTGCTACCGGAGCGTCCACGAGGGACACAGCCAGGAGTATGGGGAGAATCCCTTCCGGCGTCAGATGGGGGAACATTTAGCGGCGACGGCACGCCGCAGAGACGGGAGCGAATTCCCAATGGCGGCGGCGTTGAGCGCGACGAAGACGGCGGATGGGCTCATCGTGACCTGCATCATTAGGGACGTTTCCAAAGCGCTAGCGAAACCTTTGAAGTAGTCCCGATAGTCCAATGGAGCTACCGCGCAAAAAATCTTAAAAATTCTTCGATACATTGGGCGAAGTTGCGCGTATCTTGATCGTCATACGGGCAAGTAAATAACAACTTCATATGAACAGCGTTCTCCCTTTCGTCGCGATCGCCATTGCTTTAGCAGCACTCGCCCTCTCTTCCCCGCCCGATCCAAAACCGGCCAAAGTCTCGCCCCTCCCGATCCTGCTTGCCCTTTTGGCGGTAGCCGGAGGCTATTACTGGCGGACCAACTACGAGAATTTACTCCCGGCGGCGCTGGCCTTTGCGGTGGGTGTCGTCGGGGCAATGGTCGCCAGTTACGCGGAAGGCATTCGTTCGGCGAACGGAGCGGCGGCGGCTGGATTCGCGGCATGCCTTTCGGGGTTCGCGCTCTGGGTCGATAAGTCCTACATGGGCGAGGTCCAGATGGGCGTGGTCGGCGGTTTGGCGTTGGGAGCCTGGGGATCTGCGCGATCCAAGGCATTCAGTTTGCCACTTGCCACGGCGCTCTTTGGGGCGGTTTTCGCGGCAGGCGACTTCATGGGCGCGAAGGCCCTTTCCACAGAGCCATCGAGCCATTGGGGAACGATGGCGGGGCTGGCGGTGGGAATCGCGGGGCTCGTTGCCCTCCTGCCCGCGCGGGCAGAGAAGCGGACGGACGGTTCGTTGCCTTTTCTCCCAGGCTGGCTGGCGGTCGTTTTGCTCCTGGCATTCGGCTACGTGGTTGGCGCTCGTTATTTGGAGAGCACTGCGGTTTGGATGATCTTCGACGGCTCGGTGATCGCGGCTGCAGTGCTGCACTGGGTGATCCGCCCGGACGGGAAGGACGATACGCTGGCTTTCCTCGTCGCGACCGTGATCTGGATCGGCATTGCTACCCTCGCCTTCTCGTATGAGAAGGGATTCGGCATGACGGTCGCGGCAATCGGGGCGGTGGCGACGCTTTTGCTTTTGGGCAACTCTCGCGCTCTCTTGAGCGTTGGGCCGCTGCTCGGGCTTGTGTTCTACCGAGTCCTGCGCGAGACTTTTCCGGATGCGACCCGGGCGCTGGACATAGGCCAGCACTATGCGGTGATCGGACTCGCCTTCGGTATCGTGCTCGCTTTGCTGCCGGTGGACTGGCTTGCGAAACGGCGGGGCACGGGCTTTGCCTCTACCATGGGGCGTCTCGTTTGGGCTCTTATCCTCTCTGTCGCGCCGGCGGCGCTTGCCGTCGTCCTCGGGGCGAAGGGGATGGTGGGGCTTGTGGCGGGCCTGGGTTTCGCTGCTCTCGTGGATGGGTTGCGCAACGGCTCCAGCCTGGTGACCCTGGTTCTAGCTACGGCACTGGCGGCCATGACGACCATCAGCTACGGCTGGCTCGACAACCTGCTCGATATGACTCGCGAGTCCAAGCAGGTCGCTTTTTACTGGATCGGCGGCGTGGGCGTCGTGCTTGCCGTGGTCCTCTCCCTTTTCTCCAAGACCGACCCTACTCCTGAAATCGAATCTCAATGAAAGCTTCCACTACTCGCGCGGCCGCCTCGGCCCGTTTGATCGCTCTCCTCTTCGCGGTGGGTCTCGCCGGGATGTTGCTCGCCTTCGGCATCACGACGGAGGTTCCGCTCGGCGGGTTCTCCGGCAAGACCGTTATGAGCGAGAACGGCAAACCGTTGCCGGACGTCACGATCCAACTCACCCCTGTGTCTTCGGGCGACAACGGAGCGATGCGCTACCGGGAGGATGAGACGGACGAGGATGGGGCGTTCGAGATTACGAACGTCGTCGCCGGCGACTACACGGTCGCGGCCTATTCGAAGTCTCACAAGCTTGAAGAACAGCGAGTCACGGTCAAGGAGGGCAAGCCGACGGAGATGGTGCTGTCGATGAAGCCCCAGGACCCGGATTTCACGCTGGAGACCCAGCAGCGCATCTTCTCGCCCACGGAGAAGCCGAATTTCCAGATGAAAGGCTTTTTGCCCGACGAGCAGGTGGGCATCGACATCTTTAAGATCGACCTTCAGAGTGTCGTAAAGAGGGGGAGCATCGGGACGCTATTGGCCGCCTTCGCCCGATATTCGAACTCGAACGACGACCCGGCGAAGTATGGGAAGGTGGTCCGGCATATCGACTACAAGATCACGGGCAAGGATATCGAGGGTTCTTTCGTCGATCAGATATCCGTGGACCCTCTGCCCGAAGGTTTCTATCTCATGCGATGCCAAGCGGGGAAGATCGCCCGGTATGGCTACATGAACGTTTCGACGATCGGGCTCGTGGTGAAGTCGGGCACGAAGAGCGCGACCTGCTACGTGAGCGACCTTGTGTCGGGCAATCCCATCGACGAGGCAGATCTGTCGCTTGCGCAGAAGGATGCGCTGAAGTCGGTGGGGCAGACACGACCCGACGGGACGCGCGAGGTGGACCTTCCTGCGGAGTCACGGCATCTGCTGGTAGCGCAGAAGGGGTCTTCAATCGCGGTGGTCGACTTCTACGGGACCAACGGGGAAGGGGACGACGAAGAGGTTGGAGCGAACACGAAGACGACCTCGGGGCGCATCTACGTCTATTCCGATAGACCGATTTACCGGCCGGGAGACACGGTGCAATTCAAGGGAATCGCGCGAAAGCTGGACGGACTGGACTTCGCCGTTCCCCACGAAGGCACGGTGCAGGGCGAGCTTCGCGATCCGGACGACAATTTGATCCAGACCTTCAAGTGGCAACTTAACAACCGGGGCACGTTCTCCGGCCAGTTCGCGACGAACAAGGAGGCCAAGCCAGGGCTATACACGCTCCTTGTGAACGGACCGGGCGGGCGCGGGCGGATGAACGTGAACGTGGCGGCTTACCGAAAGCCGGAGTTCAAGATCACGGTGACCCCTGAGAAGCAGTTTTACGTGTTTGGCGAAAAGGGGCGGGCGAAGGTTAAGTGCGAGTACTACTTCGGCGGCCCGGTGGTGGGGGCGAAGATCTCCGCCTATGTGACCCGCTCTCCGTACTGGACTTGGGGCGATGCGGACGAGGACGCGGGCGACCAGGAGTATTACAGCGACGAGACGGGCAGCGGCGAGAACGTCGATCAGATCCAGGCGGTGGCCGACGACAACGGAGAAGCGGTCGTGGAGTTCGACACTCAACGTCCGCAGGAGAAAGACTACGGGCTGGACAGCGACTACACGTATTCCATCCACGTCTCTGTAGCGGCGCCGGGAGACAAGTATTTCGAAGGCGATGGCTCGGTGCTGGTAACGCGCGGCACTTTCGGAGCTTCTCTGGAGACTTCGGATTATGTGGGAGCGATCGGTACGCCCACGGAGCTGACGGTCCGCGCCTTTTCCCACGACGGCAAGCAGCCGCTAGCGGGGAAGGAATTCAAGATTCTCGTGAACGAGGATAGCTGGAGCAAGGGAGTATCGCATCAATCGTTGCTGGACACCTTGACGGCGACGACAGGGGCCGATGGCTCGGCGAAGGTGACGTATTCGCCGAAGATCGCAGGGTCGATCGTTTTCAAGGCGGTAGCGACGGACGAGACCAAGCACGAGATCGACGCGAATGCCTACTTCTACGTGGAAGGTTCGGGGGCGATGGCGCGCCCCGGCGGGAAGCTGATCGTGCAACTCGACAAGCGGAAGTATCAGCTAGGCGACACGGCCAAGGTGATGATCCAGACGGACAAGCCGGGCGGTTTCGCTTTGATGACAGTGGAAGCGGACGAAGTGCTGTACCAGAAGGTGGTGAATCTGACGCAGGCCGTCACGATGGTGCCCCTTTCGGTGGAGAAGCCTTTTGCGCCGAACGCTCGGGTGTCGGTCGCTTACGTCAAGGACAAGCAGCTCAACGAAGCGAGTACGGACCTTGTTTTAGACCTCGTGCAGCAGAAGCTGAAGATCGGGATTACACCGGATCGGGACAAACTGCTTCCTGGGCAGACGGTGAACTACGAGATCACGACGATGGATGGGAACGGGCAACCGGTTTCCGCGGACCTGTCTTTGGGCGTCGTGGACGAGTCGATCTATGCGATCAAGGAGGATCATAACGATCCTTATAAAGGGTTCTTCCCGCGACGCTCGATCAACGTGCAGACGACCTATTCGTTCCAGGAGGTGTATCTGGATGGAGGCGACAAGGGCGGAGGGAATATTCCCATTCGGTCCAAGTTCGCGGATACGGCATTTTGGCAGCCGAACCTCCATACGGATGCGACGGGAAAGACGACGGTCGCAGTGACGTTGCCCGACAACCTGACGACTTGGCGCGCTACGGCGGTGGCGGTGACGGATTCGACGGCGGTAGGCATCCAGACGACGAAGATTCGGGCGAGCAAGCCGCTGACGATCCGGCTGGAGATGCCTGGCTTTATGGTGGTCCAGGACCGGCAGAAGATGACGGCCGTCGTTCAGAACGACACCGGGCAAGCGGCGGATGTCCAAGTTCGGCTCAATATCAAGGGTGCGAGCGTGGATGGGCCTCCGAACCAGACGGTTCACGTTGAGCCGGGGACTCCAAAGTCGGTCGAATGGGACCTGACGGCGGCTCAGACGGGCTCGGCGGAGGTCACGGCGACGGCGGAGATCACGGGCGGGGCGAACGACGGGGTTCGCCAAAGCTTCGACGTGAAGCCCCATGGACGCGACTACCAGGACATCCACTCGGGGATGGTGAAGGGGGACGCGAGCTTCGACATGGTCGTTCGGAACGGGGCGGACCGGAACACGGGACGTCTCGTGCTCAGCCTCAGCCCCTCCATCGCGACGACGCTCGTGCAGTCGCTGGACGGGCTCGTGAAGTATCCGTACGGGTGCGTCGAGCAGACGATGAGCCGGTTCCTTCCGGCGATTCTCGTGGACAAGACGCTTTCGGAGACGGGGCTTTCGCGGCCCGATCTGCATGCGAAGGTGCCGGGGATCGCGGCAGACGGCATGGCGCGGCTGGCCAAGATGCAGCACGGTGACGGCGGCTGGGGCTGGTGGGAATGGGACGATTCAGACCCGTTCATGACGGCACTCGTGTTGGACGGCCTTCATCGGGCGACGGTTGCCGGCTACAAGGTCAACGAGAGCATGGTGAAGCGAGGGTTGGACTGGGCCGAGAAGCGGTTCGAGTCGGCCAAGAAGACAACGGACATCCGGCGCGACCTGGTGTATCTGTGTTTCGCTCTCGCGGAGAACGGGCGGATCGCATCGGCCAAGAAGGTATTCAAATTCGACTTCACGGGGGCGAGCGGGTCGCCGTTGCCTTCCAAAGCGCTACTGGACGATGCGGCGGCGATGGGATGGCCCCAGTACGGCATTTTGGAGAGCAATGTGCTCTTCGTGTCTGAGCATTGGGCGGAAATCGATAAGCCGGGAGCCTCCGATCTGGCGCTGGCGGCGATGACGGCGAACCTGCTGGGCAAGGACTACGTTGGACAACGCGACATGCTGATGGCGAAGCTGAGGCAGTCGGCGGTTGTGAGCGGAGATACCGCGAGTTGGCCGGAGGATTGGTATTGCTGGGGAGCGGAAGGCACGGCGCTCGGCTTGACGGCGCTGGTGACGATCTCGCCGACCGATCCCCTGATTCCCAAGGTGGTGCGCTCGCTCATGACGACTCGCCGGGGCGATTCGTGGTCGAGCACGCGGGATACGGCGTATGTCCTGGTTGGGATGACGGCGTATCTGAAGCAGACGCGCGAACTGGCGATCGGGAATGGGGAGTTGACGGTGACCGTCAATGGGAAGCCGGTGAAGACGGTCGCGTTCGGCAAGGACGTGCTGCTTCAGCCCGATTTAGAGGTTACGGTGCCGATGGCCGACCTTCAGGTGGGCAAGAACACGGTGGAGATCAAGCAGTCGGGCAATGGAGTTTGCTACTACTCGGCGGACCTGCGGCAGGTGGTGGCTGACTCATCGCTGGCGGCGGAGACGACGGGGAACGGGCTGACGATCAAACGCGAGTATTTCAAGATGGAATCGCAGCGGCAGGAAGATGGGACGATGCAGCTCATGCCCAGCTCGAAGCCGGTGACGGAGGTGCGCTCGGGGGACGTGATCCAGTGCGTGATCACGGTGAAGAGCGACGGGCCACGGCAATTCGTGCTGGTGGAGGACCCGGTGCCTTCGAACTGCCGGGTCGTGGAGCGCGACGCGCCCTACGAGGACGAGCAGTGGGGTTGGTGGTGGGCGAGCACCGTTATCCTGGACGACAGGGTCTCGTTCTTTGCCCGGGACCTGCCGGCCGGAGAGTCGCAGTTCAAGTACAAGATGCGGGCGGAGGCGGACGGCATTTCGAGTGCGCTGCCTTGCCGGGCGGGGAACATGTACGACCCGTCGGACATGACCTCTTCCTCGGAGCTTTTGCTGAAGGTGATCGCGCGATGATCGCTCGGGCTTTGATTCTGGCGGCCTCCCTGGGGGTGGCGGGCGCGGGGACGGTGGCGATCCTGAAGGCGCCGAGCGATCACTGCCTGGCGAGCTTTTCGACCTCGCTTGAGAAGCGCTCGCGGAATCAGCGGCATAACGCGCTCCTGTCTGTGCGGAAGCTGGACGGAGCGATCATCGAGGCGGGGAAGACCTTCTCGTTCAACAAACGGGTGGGATCGTTTTCGCAGGACGGCGGCTATCGGAAGGCGCCGGTGAGCTACAACGGTCAGCTTATCGACAGCTTCGGGGGCGGAGTTTGCCAGACTTCGACGACGACCTACAACGCGGCTTTGCTGGCGGGGCTGGACATCGTGGAGCGGAACCGGCATCGGTTTTCGCCGAGCTACGTGCTTCCGGGACGGGACGCGGCGGTGGCTTACTCCTCGGTCGATCTGCGGTTTCGGAATCCGTACGACTTTCCGATCAAGATTCGGGCTCGGATCGACGGAGATCAGCTTCTGGTCGGGCTCTATGGAGCGGGGGACGGGCGGCCTTGCCGCATCGTGACGGACGTGCGGCAGATCCACGAGCCTTCGACGGTAGAGATCGGTGACCGGCGGGTGGCGGGCCGGATGCGGAATACGGGCAAGCAAGGTTATTTCGTGCAGGTGTTCCGGCTGATGGATGGGAAGAGGCAGTTGATCAGCAGCGACAACTATCCGGTGATGGACGTGGTCGTAGACCGGCGATGACGGGGCGTGTATCCTAACGGGCGATGCGACGGATTGCGATTTATCCGGGGTCTTTCGATCCTCCAACCTTGGGGCACCTCGACGTGATCGAGCGGGCGGCGAAGCTTTTCGATGAGATCGTGGTGGCGGTAGGGGTGAATTCGGCGAAGACGCCTTTGCTGAGCGCGGAGGACCGGGTGCGGTCTTTGCGGGATTCGGTGGGACATTTGACGAACGTCTCCGTCGACAGCTTCAGCGGGCTCTTGGTGGACTATGTGCAGTCGCGAGGAGCGAAATCGATCGTGCGGGGGCTGCGGGCGACGGCGGACTTCGAGTACGAGTTCCAGATGGCGATGGTGAACCGGCGTCTGGCGAGCGAGATCGATACGGTTTTCCTCATGACGAAGTGGGAGCATAGCTATTTGAGCAGCAGCATCGTACGGGAAGTGGCGAACCTCGGAGGCGACTATTCGGGGCTCGTGCCTGGGCCGGTGGCGGACGTTATCCACCAGGCGCTAGGGAAAAGATAGTGGATAAGTTTTAGATTCGAAACGGGCACTCTCATGCCACAATGGAACCCGTAATTCCTTGATTCCTCATCGGCCAGCGCATGGATATTCTTCGACTACTCGACCAGCTTCACGACATGACCATCGAGCGCCCGCGCACCCTGGTGGGCAAGCTTGCTTGGGGTCTCGATAAGGACGAGATCAGCATGCAGATCGCGAAGGTTCGCGCCTCTTTGCCCACGGAAGTGAAGCAGGCGGCGGCGACGGTGCGCGAGTCGGACCGGATCGTGGAGAGCGCCCGCGAGGATGCGACGCTGACTTTGGAGAATGCCCAGAAGGAAGCGGAGCGGATTTTGGTGGAGGCGCGCGCTGAGGCGGAGCGGATTTTGGAGCACGGAAAGCTCCAGCAGCAGCAGATGCTTTCCGAGAGCGAGATTCTGAAGCTTTCGAAGGCGCAGAGCGAGGAGATCCGCAACTCGGCGGATCGGGACGCGGCGAACATGCGCCGTGGGTCGGAGAAGTACGCGCTGGACGTGCTGAACCAGCTCGAAGGCGTGGTGGGCAAGGTCATGACGACCATCGAGCGCGGGAAGCAGGAGATGGAGCGGTCGGAAGCGACCACGACTTCGCCTCGCGAACGAGCCCGGGCTTAGGTAAGGGACTCAACCCCTTTGGGGTTGTTTTGGTTTACCGATTCTTGACCAGGGTAGGCCTTCGGCCAACCCTTCGCTTAATTCTCGAACCCCCTTGGGGTTCTCTCGCAGGTGAGGGCATCCGCGCTCTTCTTGGCAGTAATGCACTTTTGATTGACCCGTATATCAAAGTGTCGTACAATTCGGATTGACGCTACGACGCGTCGGAATCATGACACGCCGAAGGACGATCTTCGCTCGCTTACTGTCGCTGGTTTTGGCCTGCGCGGCGGTGGGCTTTGCCACTGCCAACGACATCACGCTCCGGTTCTGCGTTTGGGACGGCGACGAGTCGTTGAAGATCCTGCGGAAGCTCTGCGCGCAGTTTGAGGCGGAGAACCCCGGGATCAAGGTGAAGCTCGAGAACTTCACGGATTACAACCTCTATCACCAGAAGATGCTGGTGCTCTACGCGGGGAACTCGGCGCCCGACGTGGCGATGATGGACATGGGGCACTTCCAGGCGCTGGCGAAGCGCGGGGCTTTGCTGCCGCTGAACGAGCTTTACGAGAAGACGCCGGGATTCCATATTACGGACTGGTACAAGCCGATCGTGGACGCGCACACCTATAAGGGGTCGCTCTACGTGCTTCCGCGGGATATCGCTCCGGAAGGGATCGTTTACTACAACAAGCGGCTTTTCGACGAGGCGAAGATTCCTTATCCGGACGGGTCTTGGACCTGGGATTTCAACGAACGGCCCGAGCTGAAAGATAAAGACTTCCTGTGGGTTTGCCACCAGCTGACGAAGAAGAACGGGCGGGGCGACGTGAAGCAGTGGGGGTTTGCCTCGGGCTGGCCGGAGGAACTTGCAAAGACGTTCGCTTTCTCATCGGGCGGGCGGTTGGCGGACAACTACGAGAGTCCCACGAAGATCGAGTGGGACAGCGAGGAGATGATCCGGTCTTATCAGCTTGCTTCGGACTTGATGAACAAGCTGAACTACATGCCGAACGACGCGCAGACGAAGGGCACGCTGATGTCGACGACGCAGCAGCTTTTCGTCCAGCAGAAGATCGCGATGTATCAGAACGGGATTTGGGACGTGCCGAACATGCGGCGCGATATGAAGCCCGGCACGAAAGATTTCTTCGAATGGGACATCACGCTGTTCCCGGCTTATAAGGATGGGACCCGGGGGGCTCCGACGGGGGGCTCGGGGTACTCCATTTTTAGCTCGACGAAGCATCCACACGAGGCTTGGCTGCTGACGAAGTTTATGGCGGGGCCGGTGGGGATGACGGCGATGGCGAAGGCGGGGATCGCGCAACCGGCGATCCGGTCACTTGCCTTAACGCCGGGAGTTTGGCTCGTGGGGCCGACGACTCCGCCGGAACAACGGTATCCACCGAGCCGGGATGTGACGGACAAGGCAGTTCCGTTTGTAAAGTTTGAGCCGACTTCGGATTTGTGGCCGAACGTCGTGGACCGGATGCAGAGCGGGTTGGACCTGCTTTGGAACGGGCAGTCTAACGCGCGGGACGTTTTGAAGAGCAGCGCGGTTCTCGGCCGGGGACGGTTAGACGATTCGCTGAAGGTGGAGAACCTTGCGACGTTCAACTGGACGTACGGGATCGGGTTTGGGGCGCTGTTGGTCGCGGCGATTGTGTTTTGCGTATATTGGCCGGAGCGTAAGACGACCTATTCGAAGCGAGACAAGGCGGAGAGTCGGTCGGCCTATAAGTTCCTTTCGCCCTGGATCATTGGGTTGGTGGTCTTTACCTTGGGGCCGATCATTCTGTCGTTCGTGATGAGCTTCACGGATTGGGACATGATCCGCGATGCGAAGTTTCGGGCGGGCGGCAACTACTTGGAGGCGGTCCACGAGGCGCTGTTCTGGAAGTCGCTGGCGGTGACGACGATCTATACGGTGGTTTCGGTGCCGGTGGGGATCGTGACCTCGCTACTGCTGGCGCTGCTTTTGAACCAGAAGGTGCGGGGGGTCGCGCTGTTCCGCACGATGTATTACATCCCTTCGCTTTCGAGCGTTGTGGCGGCGTCGCTGATTTGGCGACAGATATTCAACCCTCAGACAGGGTTGTTGAACCGCGTTATCTACGGTCCGGACGGGCATAGCGCGATTGGTGGAGTGCTCAGCAACTGGGCGGGAACTCCTGGGAAGCCGGTGGACTGGTTGGGCACGCCTTCGATGGCTTTGCCAGCTTTGATCGTGATGTCGTTTTGGGGAGTGGGTGCGGGAACGGTGATCCTGCTGGCGGGGCTGCAAAACGTTCCCCAGCAGGAGTTGGAGGCGGCGACTTTGGACGGAGCGGGGGTTTGGAGGCGGTTTTGGGCGGTGACGCTGCCGCGCTTGACGCCGACGCTGTTCTTCGTGCTCGTGACGGGGATGATCGGGACGTTCCAGGTGTTCACCCAGGCGTTCGTGATGACGGACGGGGGGCCGAACGACATGACGCGGTTCTTCGTATTCCGCATCTTCGAAGTGGCTTTCCGAAATATGCGGATGGGTTATGCGGCGGCACTTTCTTGGGTGCTGTTCTTCCTGATTCTCGTCGTGACGTTGATCCAGTTCAGCGCGCAGAAGCGATGGGTCTATTACGAATCGGAGGCTAAGTAGATGGCGTCGGTCGCGACCCGGATTGAGGCGGTAACGGAAGCGGATCGCTACGCTCGCGCGGCCAAGCGGGCGGCTATTGTCGCGAAGGTTCTCCGAGTATTGATGTGGCTGACGCTGTTCACCGGGGCGGTCGCGTTTCTCTTACCGTTGTACATCATGCTGATGATGTCGTTGAAGAGCTCGCACGAATTGGCGACATCGAGCGTTTGGGCGTTTCCTAAGGACCTGACCTGGGACAACTTCCATCAGGTGCTTACGAATCCGAACGCTCCGTTCTTCGCGTTCTTCAAGAATTCGTTCGTCATCGCTACGATGAGCACCCTTGGCGTCATCTTGTCGTCGAGCCTGGTCGCCTATCCGTTCGCCCGGCTGAAGTTTCGGGGGCGGGACCGTCTGTTTATTTTGCTGCTGAGCACGATGATGCTGCCGGGCATCGTTATGACCATTCCGAACTTTCTGCTGTTCCGGGAGCTTCACTGGATCGACACGAAGTTTCCGCTTACGGTGCCTGCGTTCTTCGGGGGTGGGGCGTTCAATATTTTCTTGCTGCGGCAGTTCTTTATGAATATTCCGCGGGAGATGGACGAGGCGGCGATTTTGGACGGGGCGAACCACGCGAAGATCTTCTGGAAGATCATCATGCCGAACTCCGGGGCGGCGCTGGCGACGGTGGGGATCTTCTGCTTCATTTACAACTGGAAGGACTTTATGGGGCCGCTGGTTTATCTGAACAGCCCCGACAACCAGACTTTGGAGCTTGGGCTGCGAACGTACCAGCAGCTTCAGGCGGAGCGGTGGGAATTGCTGATGGCGGGGTCGGTTTTGGTTACGATTCCGTTGATCGTTATCTTCTTCGCGGGGCAGAAGTATTTCTCGCGGGGGATCGTGATGACGGGCGGGAAATAGGCGTAACGGAATCCGATCTTTGGTGGTCGAAAGGTTATGGCTATTTCCTTTCTTTTGCCGCTAGTTTTGTTGGGGCGTCCGGATGGCGGCGCGGCGAATTTAAAAACAGACATCGAAGCTTATTTCCGAAAGGATGGCTGGAGGTCGTTTGCCTGGAAGAGCAGTTCATCGAACTATGCGTCCGCGAGCATGGGACCGATCCGAGGGTTGTATCTTCAAGTCAACTATCGGGATTACGGATCGATGCGTCCGCAAGAAGCGGATCCGAGCCGTACCTATATTCAGCTTGCAAGCAAGGTAGTGGAGCAAGCGTCCGGGAAGAATTGGCGGCTCTCGCTCGAAGACTATAGCTTCTCCCAGCGGCATGAAAATAAACCGTTCAAGGTCTTGGTCCGAGTCTTCTTTTACAGAGGGCGCGAGGGCGGATTTGTCGACCTCCTGAGTTCGCCATACGTTGGAAACGAACAGCCTTCCTTTACGGAGACTCTGCATAAAGACGCGACGAAGGCACTGGAAGGGCTTTTCCAGTCTCTCAAGTCGAAGTTCCAGTCAAAATAGGTCTGTGGCGGAAGGGCTCGAAATCTATACGGCGGGGTATGGAAACCGGGGTTTTGAGGGATTTTTGAGCTTGGTTCGATCTTACGAGATCACCCATTTGGTGGATGTTCGGTCGGTGCCGCAGTCGGGCTATTGGGAAGATTTTAGAAGAGACAGGTTAGCTATGCTTGTCGGCCAGACGGAGATCAAGTACGTCTGGATGGGCGATACGCTGGGTGGGGTGGAGAACAGCCCGGTTCTCTGCAAGGACCCCTTCTCGGTGGATTTGGAGCCGCTTCGTCGGGAGCCGAGGTTATCCCTCGGCGTGGGGAAGGTGATCGAGGCGGCTTCTGATCCTTCACGACGAATTCTTTTGATGTGCGGGTGCTTGCGTCCGCATCGTTGCCATCGTTCGCGACTGCTTGGTCCGGCGTTTTTGGAACGCGGGGTGGAGCTTTTGCACCTTTCCGATAAAGGGGAGCCGGTGGGGCAGCGGCAGGTTGAGCTTGAGGCTCAGCCGCAGGGGTCGCTTTTTTGAGTGCGTCAGGCCTCTTGTAAATATTCTCTGACTTGTTCGGCAAGGCGCTTGGTCATGGTGGGGACGGCGGCCAGTTCCTCGACGGTCGCTCTTCGGATGGCGTCGACGGAGCCGAAGGTTCGTAGGAGCAGGCGACGGCGGCGGGGGCCGATGCCGGGGATTTCCTCGATGGCGGAGCCTGTCATGCGTTTATCCCTGATCTTGCGGTGGAAGGTGAGGGCGAAGCGGTGGGCTTCGTCTCTTAGTTTTCGCAGGAGCATCAGGCCGGGCGAGTTGAGGGGGAGCTCGACGTCGCGGAAGCGGTAGGAGTCGGAGACGCCTTCGAAGCGGTAGGGCAGGTCGCGGGCTCGGCCTTCGGGAAGCTCGGGCGGGCGGTTCTCGTCCTTGATCGGAGCCCATTCCGGTATGTAGAGAATTTCGTGGCGTTTGGCGAGACCTACCATGGGGACGGTCAGATTGAGCTCGTCGCGGGCTTTGAGGGCGGCGGCGAGTTGGCCTTTGCCGCCGTCGATCATGATGAGGTCGGGGAGCTTTGTGAACTTCTCATCGCCGTCCAGGTAGGCGCGGAGGCGGCGGGTGATGACCTCGTGCATCATTGCGAAGTCGTTGGGGCTCTCCGGGTGCCAGCGGATCTTAAAGCGTCGGTATTCGGCTTTGGCGGCCTCGCCGTTCTCGACGACGACCATAGAGCCGACGGGGGCGGTGCCTTGGATGTTGGAGATGTCGTAGCCTTCGACGCGGGCAGGGACGGTGGGGAGGCCAAGGGACTCCTGCAACTGGCCCATCGCTTCCTCGGTCCACGCTTCCTTTTGGGCGAGCTCCTGGGCGAACATGGCGAGGGCCTGCTCGGCGTTTGTGGCGGCCATTTCCACGAGCCGGAGCTTTTCTCCGCCTTGGGGGACATCGACGGTTACAGCGGCGCCTCGGCGTTGTCTGAGCCAAGTTTGGACGATGTTGCGCTCTTCAATTTCGACCGGGAGGAGGATTTCGCGGGGGACTTCCGGAGCGTCGGCGTAGTATTGCTTGACGAACTCCTGAACAGCCTCTTGGGTGGGTGCTTCACTGGCTCCATCGAGGATGAATTGGCGCTGGCCGATGAGCTTGCCGCCTCGGACGTAGAGCATTTGGATCGCGGCGCCTCGGTCGTCCTTGACGACAGCAATGACGTCTTGATCGGTCTTGTCGTCTGTCAGCACTTTTTGCTTTTGGAGAACGTTTTCGAGGGCTTGAATCTGATCGCGGATGCGGGCGGCCCGTTCGAAGTCGAGGTTCTCGGCGGCGTGGTTCATTTCCGCGCGGAGGTCGCCGACCATCGCTTCTTCGCGGCCTTGGAGGAAGCGCTCGACCTTACCGACGACCTTCTTGTATTCCTCTTTGTCGGAGAGGCCGGCGCAGGGGCCGAGGCATTGGCCCATGTGATAGTAGAGGCAGGGCCGTTGCTCGGGTTTGCCGCTCCAACTTTTACCGCAGGGGATGAGGGGGAAGACCTTGTGGAGGAGCTGAAGGGTATCGCGAACGGAGAAAGCGGAGGTGTAGGGGCCGAAGTATTTTGAGCCGTCCTTTCGGACGCGGCGGGTGAACATCACGCGGGGGAACGACTCGTTGGTGATCGTGATGTAGGGGTAGCTCTTATCGTCGCGGAGACGAACGTTAAAGGGTGGACGGTGCTCCTTGATGAGGTTGCATTCAAGCACCAATGCCTCGACTTCGGAGTCGACGACGATCCACTCGATGTCTCGAACCTTGGAGACGAGGCGGGCGATACGGAGACCGTGGCGGGCGGAGTCTTGGAAGTAGCTCCGCACCCGGTTGCGCAGATTGATCGCCTTGCCCACATAGAGGACGTGCTTGGCGTCGTCGCGGTACACATAGCAGCCCGGATTGGTCGGGAGGCTCTTCAGCTTCTCGACGACTATCTCAGGCAGGGTGTTCTTCTTCATGCGGGGCTAATGTTATGACGCCGGGATCACCTCTATTTTGCCGGGTCCGAGCGCATAGGCTTTAGGGCGGGGACGCAAAAAGGCCGACAGCAGGGCGTCGGCGAAATCACCTACAACTTCAATCGAAGGAAATGTCATGAGAAACCTAGTTGTTTTAAGCTGTGTCGGATTGGCGGCGACATCCCTCGGCTGGGCTTTCGCACGTCAGAGTCTCACTTCCGGGGCAACCGCTCCCGAGTTTTTAGCGGACTCCATCGAGGGCAAGCGGCTTGCGTTAAAGGATTTACGCGGTGAGGGTGTCGTTTTTCTGTACTTCATCCGAGCCAACGACCCTGTAAATACCGAGGCGATGACCTACATCCACCGGATGATCCACACCTACTATCCCAACGACCATGCCAAATTCTTTGGGGTGGTAGACCTCGACCAGTCGCATGCCCGGTCTTGGGCGGCGGAGATCAGTCCTCCCTACAAGCTTCTGCTGGACCCTCGGAACGAGCTTGTCTACAAGTACAAGATCGAGAGCTCGCCGGCTATCGTGGAGATCGATACGGAGGGGAAGATCGTGAGGGAGTGGCAGGGCTTTTCCGGTTATTGGCTGAAGGATCTGAACGGCTATCTCGCCAAGGCGACCCAGAAGCGATTGCACCAGTTCGATTTTTCGGCAACGCCTTCCGTGACCAAGTTCGGTAGGCCCTATCGAGGTTGATGGAACCCAATTCGTGGCCGAGGCATTACGTCTCTGAAAGTGATTCTTAGCCTGGGCGGTGTACCGGATAACCGGAGAAGCCGCCGGCCTCGGCCACGGATTCGATGGGAACAACCTTCTGGGCAATGTATTATGAGGGGCGTCGCGAGGACGCAAGCGCCACGCGCGACAAAGTGATGCGCGACTTTGAGGCCCAGCTTCGGTTGGAACTGCCCACGCTTTTCCGCGTGGCAAAACGGCTGGCTCGTTCGAGCGAAGAAGCCGAAGACCTCGTGGGTCAAACCCTTCTCAGCGCCTATAAGTCGAAGCACACGTTCGACGGCCTTTATTTCCGAAGCTGGCTGATCAGAATCCTTCGCAACGAGTTCAACTCCGTGTTACGAAAGGAAAGCTCTCGGCCAGCTCTCGTATTGGAAGAGCCGGAGGGGATAGTCGAGCCGTTCTGGGACGAGGTGTCCTGGCGGGTCGATGCGGAGACGATCTTGCGGGAATTGGATAACCTGACCGAAGAACACCGGCTGATCATTCAACTTTGCGACGTTGAAGAGCTGAGCTATGAGGAGGCGTCCTCGGCTTTGGACATACCACTCGGCACGGTTCGTTCGCGACTATTCCGAGCTCGCGCGCGGCTGCGAGAGAATTTGGCGGGGAAGATTGCCGTCGAAGGGGGCACGCGATGACCCAGATCGATTGGCAGGCGTACCTCGACGGGTCGTTGACCCCTGAGGAACGGACTCGGGCCGAGCAGATACTGGCGGAAAGCGAGGATGCGCGCCGAGAAGTGGATGGGCTGAAAAGCTTTCTCTCCACCTTGCGAGAGGCGGCGCTCAATGAGCGTGTGCCGATGGACCGGCTCGAAGCCTTGATCCCGGCGGCAACAAAGCCTCGGTGGAATTGGCGTCTGGCGGGTGTCGGTTTGGCGGCTGCGGCGACGATCGCCCTGTTCCTGCTGATTCCCCGCGGTCCGAACGTCCACGACGATTTGATCGAGACCTCCGATCCGGTGGTAGCGGCGAATTGGGTGCAGCCCCTAATGCCTTTCAAGGTGCCACCGATCCGATTGGGCGGCGACCGTCCGCTCGTGCTGCTTCACCACACCCGAACCTCTTGCTGCTTCGACTTCCGGGTGAAAGGGAGCATCTACCACGTGAACGTATTCAGCCCTCCGGTTCGCACGGAAGGGAAGGAAGTGACTCTGAGCACGGGCATTTCCGCTCGCCAAAAGGGGCGGCGCGTGGGCTGGTCGCAGAACGATTTGGTGTTCGTCGTGGCCGGGCAGAACCCGGAGACGAGTTTGGAAGTGGCTTCCGCGGCAAGCGAGAGCTTGCAGAAGTATTAGAGGCGGAGGTACGAGGGCTGAGCCCTCGGCTACATGGTCAAGTAAAGTAGTTCGATGGGGCGGCTTCGCGAGCGTCTTGTTCGGCCTTTTGCGGAGTTCGTCCAGGCGGAGGCGACCAGCGGGATTTTGCTGATGATCGTGGCGCTGGCTGCGTTGATTTGGGCGAATTCGCCTGGCGAGCGCGGCTATTTTCAGATTTGGCAACAGTTCTTGACCATCGGATACGGCAACTTCGTACTCGACAAGCCGATCATTCTCTGGATCAACGACGGCCTTATGGCCGTGTTCTTCTTCCTTGTCGGCCTAGAGATCAAGCGAGAAATCCTGGTCGGTGAACTCGCGGAGATGCGGAAGGCGGCTTTGCCGATCTTTGCAGCGCTGGGAGGCATGGCTGTACCGGCGGCGATTTATGTATTCGTCAATCTCGGTCAACCGGGGGTTCGCGGCTGGGGAGTGCCGATGGCGACCGATATCGCTTTCGCGCTGGGAGTTCTCAATCTGCTTGGCTCCCGGGTTCCCCTGGCGCTAAAGGTGTTTTTGGCGGCTGTAGCCATCGTGGACGACCTTGGTTCGGTAATTGTGATTGCCGTCTTCTACTCGGAGTCGATCCAGTGGGGGGCTTTGGCGGGCGGGTTGGCGATTATCGGCGGGTTGTTGGTCTTGAACCGGGTAGGAGTGCGGTCCGCTTGGGCTTACCTTCTGCCAGGGCTCGGCGTCTGGGTGCTCTTCCTGAAGTCGGGCATCCATCCAACGATTGCTGGTGTGCTTGTGGCGATGACCATTCCGGCGCGGGCTCCAGAGGGGCAGACTTCGACGCTTCAGAGGGTCGAACATGCGCTCCAACCGGTAGTGAGCTATCTCATCGTGCCGCTCTTCGCCTTAGCCAACGCGGGGGTTTCCTTTTCAACGGGAGTGCGGGAGGCCTTAGGGGACAAGGTTGGCCTCGGCATCGCGGCGGGACTGCTCGTAGGTAAGCCGGTAGGGATTTTAGGCGCCTCTTACCTGGCGATCAAGGCAGGGTTCGCATCTTTGCCGGATCGGGTCGGGTGGCGGCAGATGGCGGGAGTGGGAATGGTGGCGGGAATTGGGTTTACGATGTCGCTGTTCGTCTCCGATCTCGCCTATCCCGACGCGGGGCACTTGACGATCGCGAAGGTGTCGATTCTTTGTTCGTCGCTGGTAGCGGGTGTCGTGGGATTTGTTATCTTGCGCCGCGGGCGGTCACGGAGACTTGTCGGCGCGGCCGAGTAGGCCCTTCATTTCGTCGAGGGAGCGATCCGCTCCAAAGACTTGCCGATAGGCGACGTCGATGAGGTCGAAGATTTCGAGGAGGGCTTCCAGTCGATCCCTCATCGTTTGAGCCTGGCCGGAGGGGTCTTCCTTTGGGACGCGTTGCAAGCATTCGCGGATGGCGTCCGTCGTAGGGTCGATCTCGCGGCGCTTTCGTTCGCGCACGACGCGGATGAACATTTGGTAGGGATCGGTTTCGCTGAGATAGGTGTCTTTGCGGTCCCCGGGACGCCGGAAGCGCCGAACGATGCCCCAATCCATCAGCTCACGGAGGTTCATGGAGGCGTTGCCCCGGCTGATCTGGAGACGGTCCATGATCTCGTTGACCTCCAAGGGCACGCCTGTCACGAAGAGGAGGGCGTGAATCTGGGCCATCGTCCGGTTGATGCCCCAGCTCGAGCTCATTCGCCCCCATTCGAGGATGAATTGATCCTGGGCCTGTTGAAGGCTCGAGGTAGCCGGGGAAGTGGGTCTCTCCATGAGTCGTAGAGGAGTTTATCAGACCCTGCAAATCTGAAGCTTCCCGGCCAAAAATGAATACGTACCGTACAGTATGAGCCAGTCACTCGTTGAAGAAATCCAGGGAGCACGCAGCCGATTTCAGCGCATCGGGGACGCGAAGTTGTATCACGGTTGGATCGAAACCTCGGTCAAGGACGTTCTTTTTGTCTCGGCTCCCGCGAATTTGTCGATTTGTACGGGCGAGCAGTTTCTTTTCCAGGCGCATACGACGACGGCTACGATTCGGTTTGTGGCTTCCCTGATCACGGGGACGACGCCGGAAAACGTCCACCCTGCCATTAACGAGGAGATCTATCCGTTCAGGATCATCAGCCGTATGGAGTGTTTGCCGCCGATGGAGGAAATCCGCCATCGAATCGACCACCGGCCCATCTCGATCACGCGGGGCGATGAAAACTTCATGGGCGTCTTGGTGGACGTCTCCGCAACAGGCGCGGCCATCCACGCGACCGAAAAATTCAACGTAAACGACCTCATCACGTTACATATCGAGGAAAAACAACGTGATATTGTTGTAGAGGCGGAAGTTAAGTACTCTTTTGCATCGAAAGATGGAACAACTATTTACAGAACTGGGCTAAAGCTAATCAATTGCAGTCGACTGGTTAGCGCACAGTGGAGAGGGCTACTCGATGCAGCATGATTTTAACGTCGAAGTGTTGAAAAACACACGCTGTCGTTTGCAACGGCATGCGGATCTGAAATTTTTTTCGGGATGGATCCGAGGCATCGACGACAAGTCGATGAAAGTAGAGCTCAACGAAGACGTCAAGGCGGTTGTGGGAGACCGTTTTTACGTCGAAGCGTCGGGTGAAGAAGCGATCGTGTGCCTCACTGGCGATACGGTTGGCGTCCACAAAAGCAACGTCGACTTGGCGCTCGAAGGACTCCAGATCTGCTCACGGCCCGGCCAGCTTCCGCGTTACCAGGCGGATGGGATCGAGGTCATGCTTTATGGCTTGGAATCGCGGGTGGAAGCCGAGGCGGTAGACATCTCCTCGAACGGCATTGGGCTTCTGTGCTTTAGCCAGGTTCCCCGGTTCGTGCCGGTGAAAATGGTCGTACGCAGTTCTGTGGCTTGCGTGGAATGCGACGGACGAATCCGTTACTGCCGTCGCGACGCGACCGAGAAGGGGTGCTTCCGCGTTGGCGTACAGCTCGAGCCTATGGAGCCCGCGGAAGAGAGAATGTGGAATCGGCTCGTGACAGCGGCGTCAGAGCTGAAAGCAGTGGCTTAGCCGGAAAGCTTTTGGGCTTCGATCCGGTTTTGCTCGATGAAGTGCCGCCATTGGGCAGGCACATCAGTGTCAACGAAAATGGCGGTTACCGGGCATTCCGGTTCGCACAGGCCGCAATCGATGCATTCGTCGGGGTTGATAAAGACCTGGTCTTCTCCTTCGTAGATGCAGTCGACCGGGCATACGGTCATACAGGATTTATCCTTTACACCGATACAGGGTTCAGCGACAACGTAGGGCATTTCTTATCCTTGGGACCTCCGCATTTTAACATACGACCACGCCGGTATTTCAGTGGCGTCCAAAGCCACCGACGAATCTTTGGGCAAACCAACTCGCAGTATTGATTTCGTTGCCCAAGCTCATTTTTCTCTTTAGAAGATAAAGGCCGGCTAAAAAGAGATCGGCAATAGGACCTACGGGCTCCGGAGCCAATTCGCCCCGTTCGATGCCCTCCTGGAGGACGGCGCAGACGGGTTCGAAGACGGCTTGGAAGTAAGCGCCGTAGACAGCCTCTTGGGATTCCGGGCGGGCAAGGCCTGAGATATCGCGGCTGACCTGGTCCACGTCGAAGTCGACCTCAATGAAGTAGAGGGCAGCGAAGGCGGTGAGGCCGTCGATGAGAGACGGCGTGTTGTGGCGGTCCAGCTTGGTTCGGACGGACGCGAACCGGAGGCAGGCCCACTCGACAAACAAACCTTCCTTGTCGCTGAAGTGGTGGTAGAGCGTCGGCGGTTGAACTCCGGCCTCGGCGAGGAGGGGAGCGATGGAAACTTCCGAGTAGGGGCTATGGCCGAACATTTTGTCCGCCGCCGCCAATATCCGTTCCCGACCACCCATCACGGGGATTATTATCGGTTTATCGCGCAAATAGATGGAACTCTTGGGTCGGGACCTACCGAAAGGGTGGGAGAGGTTGCAAAATATAGGTATGCGATGCGTTCTTGAGCGTCGCAACGTAGAAGCTTTTGGAGCCTCAATAAACAATGATCACTCTCACCGAAAGAGCCGCCGTCGAATTGAAGGACCTGATTAGCGGGCAGGAGAAACCTAACGTCGCCCTGCGCGTATGGGTCCAAGGCGGAGGTTGCTCCGGATTGTCTTATGGTATGGCGCTCGACGACGCCGAGCCCGAGAACGGCGACCAGGTCTTCGTCCAGGACGAGATCAAGATTTATGTCGACCCGCTGAGCCTGAATTACATGGACGGCGCATCGGTCGATTACGTGGACGACGTGCTGGGCGGCGGATTCAAGATCGAGAATCCGAACGCGGTCAGTTCGTGCGGCTGCGGTTCGTCGTTCAAGACGGAAGATTCCGAGGGCGCCTCGGGTGGCGGCTGCGGAAGCTGCGGCTGCAAGTCGGCTTCTTAATCCGCGCGCGCCATCAGTCCATCGCACTGGCGCTGGAAGACTTCGTGCACGTATTCGGCGATCGCCATGCGGTCGCTGTGGCTCTCCGGCATGAACTTGATGCCGGTGGCGTGAAGATCACTGTCCGGCATTGCATTGCAGTGCCGGATCTCACCCCGCAACGACAGTGGGAGCAGATCTCCGCATCCGACTCTGATTCCGCAGATTTGGCCGACCGGGAGGACGTCTCTCGATCGAAGCTGCAAGCCGCCGAGGCTGATGTCCACGATGACTGCGTTCACGCTGTGCTGTGAATCGTTCAGATCGATTACTACGTAGTCTAGGACGTCGTAGCGGAGGTAGCGGCGTTTGTCGGGTCCGTGTGCCTGATTCAAATTCGTTTTCCTTGTTAAGCGGCGTGGCCAGGTTCTCCGAACCACGAGGCATAGTCGCCAATAACAATTTCGGCAAGAATCTCGACAAGTTCAGGGTTCAATTGCCGGTCTGCCGCCATTCCGCGCAACTCTACGAATGCTTCCTCGCATGAAAGGGTTGGCCGGTAGGGGCGACTGGTGGTCATCGCGTCGAAACAGTCCGCCACAGCGGCTATCTGGGCGAGTAGGGGAATTTGGTCGCCGGTGAGGCCGTCGGGGTAGCCACGGCCGTCCAGGCGCTCGTGGTGCCATCGGATGATGGGCACGCAGGCTTTGAAGCCGGGAATGGTCTCGACCATGCGTGCGCCGTCTTCGGCGTGGGCTTTGATGGTCTCGTACTCCTCGGGGGTCAGGGCGGCGGGCTTGGTGAGAATCCCATCGGGGACGCCGATCTTTCCGACGTCGTGGAGGAGGGTGCCGATGCGGAGGGCTTTGACCTCTTCCGGCTCCAGGCGCAACTGCTCGGCTATGGCGAGGCTGTAGTTCATCACGCGGACGCTATGGCCGGCGGTGTAGATGCACTTCGCCTCGACGGCCTTGACCATCGTTTCGATGATGGCGTCAAGGTTTTCTTCGCGGTCGCGCAGGGCGCGGCCGAGCATCCTATTCTTTTGGTGAAGCTCGCGGCTCCGAGCGGCAAGTTCCTCTTGAGCGCGGGCGCGCTGGGTTTGGTCGGCGGCGAAGCCGAGGAGGCATTCCAATTCACCATCGCTATTGAGAGTCGCTACGACCTGGGTTTCGAGGATTTGAACGCCACCCTGCTCGTCGATGAGGTGGTATTGGCAGGAGAAGCCGGTGCGGGTCTGTTCGCCTTGCTTCAACTTTTCAATGAGCTCGTCGCCCCCGGCACGGCTTAGAGCGGCGATGCGGTCTTCGTTACGGGCGCGTCCACATTGGCGGTCCCAGGCGTCGTTGGAGAAGACGATCTTGCCTTCGAGGTAGATGTACAGGCCGATGGGGAGGTTTTCGACAACCTGACGGTAGGCGGCCTCGTGGCGGTCACTGTCGGATCGGGCGGCGATGAGGTCTTGTTGCTGGTTGGAGGAGACTCGGACAACGGCGATGGCGGCGAAGGCGATGAGGGCGGAGACGACGAAGAGCGTCATCAGGGCCGCGTTTTGGCCGTCCATTGCGACCTTGAGCCCGCTTTGGGTCCTCGCTTCGCGATTGAATTCGGATGCGATCTGAAGTTTGATGCTTTGGATGGAGGTTGGCCAGGTGCTTTCTGGCTCTGTGAGCATTTGGGTAACGCTTTGGAAGAGCCAGGCGATGTCGGCTTGACGGGCTCCCTCTTGGAGCTTCACGAGGGCATCGTGGGCGTTACGGGCCGAGACTTCATCGGCATCGGACTCCATGGCCATCAGAGCGTCAGCCCGCTTCATCGAGTCGTGGAGGTCGTCCACGGATCGTTGATGGGTGGCCAGGCCTTGGAAGGCGCCCAAGAGAACGACGAGGGAGACTCCAGCGAGGACGATCTCAAGAATTGTGGCCCGGAAGATCCGTGTGGAGCCGGTCAGATAGCGCAGCCAGCCGTGGTTCGAGATAGACGAAGAGATCTTTCGGGAGAAGGCCCATCCAAGATAGATGCCCATCAGGGAGACAAGGACTATTCCACCGACGACGGCGTGGACGAGGTCTTGCTCGTGGCGGACGATATCGTTGGCAAGGCGGTCGATGCCAAGAACGGCGACGACCTTGCCCGACCTGTCGCGGATAGGCGCGTAGGCGCTGATGAAGGTGCCCCAGCGGTCGTGGGTAGGCTCCGTTTCGACGGTGACGACTCCGTGCTCGTAGGCGGCCTTGGCGGAGGCGGGCATCTCCGGGTAGGGGTCGCCGAGGTAGGACTTGTCGTCCGTTCCGTCGCCGTCGTGGTCCCCGGGAGGCGTTGGGTCGAGGACGAAGACGTAGCCGTTCGGGGTCTGGCGAAGCGTGTAGATGTACCGCACCCCGGGAATGAGCTCCTTGGCTTTGGCGAGTTTGGCGACTTCGCGGCGGTAGAGGTAGGAGTTCATTTGGTCCGGCCGGACCAACTTCGAGTGGGCTTCCGCGTCGACGGACATTGACGCTAAGCTCACGAGGTCAGTGAGTTCGGAACGGAAATCGTGTTGATAGCGGTCTAGGGAGAGGTTGAGGATCGCGAATCCGGCGGTGACACCCACGCTGATGAAGGCCAGGGTCAAGAGTGCCCATAGTCTTAGCTGCGCCCGGGAGATACGCGGATGTCTCATAGCCAGTGAAAGGGCGTAGCCCTCCCTGGCATTTTTATCGGTAGGTTAGGGTACTAAACACAGCAAAAAACGGCTCGATTCTTCGCAAAATCGAGCCGTTCTCGTTGGGGTGGATTTACTTTTTGATCGGGGTGATGAGCACGTGGCCGGTGGCTTTGTCGTACTCGATGTCCACGTTCAGCGTTTCACGAATGAAGCTGAGGGGGACGATGGTTCGTCCTCGGTCGATGTAAGGAGCGACTTCGAGTTCGACGGTCTGCCCGTCGATCTTGGCGTCCTTGTTACCGATCGCGATGTAGATGTCCCGGCCTTCGGCCTTGGCTTCGACGGCTTTCTCGAACTCTTTCCACTTGACTTCGCCGCCCGCCTTTTCAAGCAGGTGTCGGATGGGAGTCATGGGGATGCCGTTCTCGACTCGCGGGTTCACGTCGAAGTTCACGGTCTGCTTGTTGTAGAGCAGGACGAGCGAGCCGACGTTCGGAAGGCGCTGGCCTTTCGTGATCGCGATCTTGCCGACTCCGCCGATGAGGGCGTTCGACGTGGATCCGACCTGGGCCGTCGTGATGTTCTTCACGTAGCGGGTGCCGGTGGGAGTCAGGAACTTGGGACCGGAGGCGGTGGCACCGCCGTGGTTCGTGGGCTTGGTACCGCTGACCGTGCCGATCGTTGCGCCGTTCGGGTTCATCGCCAGGGTTCCGTTCGTGCCGGGGGTCGTGGCGTTCGTACCCTTTTCAACGGTGGTGCTGACAGCGTGCGTGGGTTTGATGCCGGACGAATTGCCGAGCGACGGGTTCGTCGTCGGGTTGGTCGTGGGCTCAGCATTCACGCGCCGATCGGTCTTTCCGCCGGGGTTGTTGACGAAGACTTTGACCTTTCGGGTCTTCATCGTCTGGCTGGAATCGTCTACGACCCAAGCTTCGACCTCGTGCCATCCGTTCGACTCGCGGGCGGAATCCCACACGTAGTTGAACGGCGGAACGTTCATCATGGCCTTGAACTGGTTGTCGACGAAGAAGCTGACGTAGCTGTTCTTCAGCTCTTTTCCGAAGCCGACTTTGATTTCGACGGGACCTTGGACGGTCGCGCCAACCTTGGGTGCGCTCAGGAAAACCGGGCTGTTCGAGCCGTTGTCGGTGCTGATCGTGGACTTTTCGGTTCCGATCAGCTTGGCGTTCTTGTCGTACAGGCAAACCTCGATGGTGTTGTCGCCGTCGTTAAGCGACGCGAGGTTGAGAGTGAAGTTCGTTTCGCCGCTGGCTTTTGCGTTGCTGACAGAGCGAGTCCCCAAACTCTCTCCGTTCACGCGAAGCTCGACGAGCGCGACGTTTGCTCCCGTGTAGCGAACCGTCAGCGTAGGGCTGTTCAATGCGCGATCGATCACGATCTTGACGTCGAAGATGAAGGCGTTAGCCGCCGTCACGCTCAAAACCGCCATTCCTGCGAGGATGCACATCCTGCGAAGGGTTTTCTTGGTCATAGACATATCCACCGTACCCAAAAGGCCTGCTTACGCAGGAAAATCAAGTCATTCTTACATGCTTGAAACTCTTTGTCAAGTTGACAGGGTTAAGGGATGCGTTCGTTCGGGTCGGATGAGGGCAAAATAGCCGACATGGGTCCTCTATTCGCGGCGGTTATTCTCGCGCCAAAAACTCCAACCGAGCTTTACGACTATTTGCGTAAGCCGGACGCCTCGGCGTCTTGGCGAGTGCTTCGCGAGGACAAGGGGCAGACGGAGATCGAGCTGACGAGCCAGACGTGGCAGGGGAACGTCTGGAAGCATGGGATTCTGGTTCAACAGCCGCCCAAGAGGGAGTTCAAGGGCACGGCGGTGCTCTACATTACCGGCGACGGGCCGAAGGATGGGGACCGGGTGCAGATCCGACTGTTGAGCGCGTCGACAGGGATGCCGGTCGCGATGCTGTTTGGGATTCCGAACCAGCCCATTTGGAATATGCGCGAGGACGACTTGATCGCGCATACGTTCGAAGAGTATTTGGCGACGAAAGATTCGAACTGGCCGCTGCTCTTTCCGATGACGAAGAGCGCGATCCGGGCGATGGATGCGGTTGTGGCGACGACGCGGAATTCGTCGAATCCGATCAAGCGATTTATCGTGACGGGGGCGAGCAAGCGGGGATGGACGACTTGGTTCGTGGGGGCCTCCGGCGACAGGCGGGTCGTTGGGATTGCGCCGATGGTTTACGACAACCTGAAGGTCGCGGCGCAGATGAAGCACCAGATCGACTCCTGGGGGCAGTACAGCCTCATGATTCAGGACTACACGAAGCGCGGGTTGCAGCAGAAGCTGGATTCGGCGGATGGGCAGAAACTGGCTTCGATCATCGATCCCTACACGTACCGGTCGCGGATCAAGGTGCCGACGTTGATTGTGAACGGCGGGAACGATCCGTATTGGACGGTGGACGCGCTTTCGCAGTACTGGCGGGACTTGCGGATGCCGAGGTGGGCACGGATTATTCCGAACGTGAGCCACGACCTTGGGGGTGGAGTGACGGCTATCGAGACCATCGGGATGTTCGCCCGATCGCTGGCGGGGGCGTTCAAGATGCCTTCGATCGATGGACGCTGGACGAACTATCCCTCGATTCAGGGTCTGCGGCCTCGGTATTTCAAGCTGTCGAAGCTGCCGGAAGGGTTGCGGACGGCGCGGCTTTGGATCGTTTCTTCGAAGACGCTCGACTTCCGAGATCAGAAGTGGGCGGCGCAGACGACGCTATCGCTGGGTCCGAATGCGACGGTGGATGAATGGAACAAAGGGCTTCGGCTGTTCTTGCCGGATAGCGTGAACAGCGCCGTGTTCTTAGAGCTTCGGTTTCGGTTTGGGGGGCGCGATTTCAGCTTGACGACTCCGGCGACGGTCTTCAAGGCTTAGGGGCGGTCGCGGCGGCGGAGCCAGTAGATCACTCCGTCGTAGGGGGTGACGGAATAGAAGATTCCGAGGTGTTTGTTGCCCTCCGTCGGGGGGATGACGCTGATGTACCGCCAGTGCTTGTCTTCGAAGTCCTTCTTTTGCATCGAGGAGGGGCGCGAGTCTTTGAAGTTGGCCCAGTACGCGCCCCAAAGGCCGATCGACTTGAGGTAGGTGACGGGCTTGATCCGGGGTTCCAGATACTCGGAAAAGCGGCCGATGGTGGAACCACCTGTGAGGGCGGCCATGAGGACCGCGATCTCGGGAAGGTCACTGGCGGAATCGGGCCGGATAGTGCCGGTGATGCTGTTGAAGATGGGAGCCACGGAGTCGGGGACGGACTGCTCGGGGAGGTCTGTCCATTCGGTGGGAATGCCCGACCAAAGCTCGCGTCGCTCGTTGCCAGTCAGGATCGAGAGGCCCAGGAGTCCGAAGTAGCCCGTTTGGAGGGGCGCGATGTCGAAGTTGGCAAGGAATCGGTTGGGCTTGATGAATCGTGCCATGCAGGCCCGGGGCATATTTTTGACGGCATCGATGAATTCGTCGTACGTGATATCGCGTTGCTCATCGATGGCATCGAGGTCTGCGACCAAACCTTCCGGCGGTTCGCTTAGCTTGAGCCTCCAGAATCCTCCGTGGCGGAGGAGGGCTGCGTCCGGTTCGTAGCGGATGAACATGGAGTCGGCCTTGGCGAGGTTTCCGATCACCTCGGCAGCGGTCGTGCCTAGCCTGCCGCTAAAGCGAGGGCGGGTGGAGGGGATGCGGAAGGAATCGCTGACGATTTGGGCGCCGGTGGTTTGGTGAATCCAGGAGAGCTGGTCGACGGTCATGACGCCTGGGGTCGAGTATTGGGGGGCATTTGGGGACTTTCTGGTGTCGACAGGGGCGGATGCCCAGGAAGCGGTGGGGGCTTTGGGGCGCTCCCATGCGAGAAGGCGTCTGCCGAAGTTCGAGTCCTTTAGCGTTCCCGTCGGCTTGGGGTAGCGGATCAGGGGAGGATCGCGCTCCCAGGGGTTCGACTTGTCGCCTTCGACGACGGCCGTTTCGAAGATGCCCGAGTTGGGCTCGTACCAAAGCTCGATTCCCGTATTTGCGAACTTCGAGTCGATCTCGGGGAGGCTGCGGAATTGGGTCGTGGGCTTGGCAAGGCGGTATGTAAATGGTTTGTCGCCACCCATGAGGAACTGCGGGTTGTAGGAGTCTCCGAAGTACCTCATCGCTTCGAAGTCGGCCCCAAAGGGAGCGAGGGTGAGGCGGGGAAGCGGCTGGATGTTCGTGAAGACGCCGACGGCGCGAAAGTCGGCTCGGGCGGCTTGATCGTCTGCCCACGTCTTCAGGAGCGCGTCGTCGGAGTCGAGGGCGTCTTGGTCGTATTCGTCTTCCGTACGTGTGCCGATGGCGTTCTTCGATGCCTCGGCGACGGCCCAGAGCCTGCGGAAGGCGCGCGCGTAGAGGGCCTTGTTTTCAAGTTGGAGATAGCGAAAACGTTCAGAGGAGATGCCGGGAGTCTCGTCCATCCAAATCTTCGTTCCGTCGAAGTTCGGGACGAGGTCGAAGAGGGTGGCGAGGTGGGTGATGAGCCGGTGGGCCGGCATGTCCTTGACGAGGATGCAGACCTTGTCGTCGAGGACGCTGTCGGGCAGCTTTAGAGGGATGCCAGTGAGATCGCGCAACTCAGACGCCGCTTGGGGCAGGCTGAGGATGGTTTTCTCGATCGTGATGGGTTTTTGGAGCGCGGGTATGTCTTTGAGGAGCGCGCCCGGAGTTTGCTGAGAAAGCAAGAGGACTGCAAAGAGAAAATCAGGTCCCACATGCCACAGGACGGTACTGCAGGCGCGATTTGTTTCTTTCGCAAGCAGGTTTAGATCAAGCCCGGTTCTACCTTTGCCCGTGCTCGGCGACGACCACGGAACTTATGCCGCCTCGAACTGCGAACCTGCCGGTTACCTTCATGTAGCGAGGACTACATGCTGCTGCTAGCTCCTCCAGGAGGCGGTTCGTGACGGCTTCGTAGTAGATGCCTTCGTTGCGAAACGAGTAGTAGTACAGCTTGAGCGACTTGAGCTCGATGCAGAGCTGGTCGGGGATGTATTCGAGCTCGACCGTCGCGAAATCCGGCTGACCGGTCTTGGGGCAGACCGACGTGAACTCGGGGCACACGTGGGTAATGATGTAGTTCCGGTGAGGCGCGGGGTTCGGGAACGTTTCGATATCGGGCATGGGGAGGTAAGAGTTTACTTCCTCGTCCCTTAGAGGCCTGGGATCAGTAGTCGACGATCAGAAAAACTCTACCGCGTGGAATCGACGTGAATTCCGGACTTTCCGCTGGTCAAGGTTGCCATTTTTCCGTTGCCCAACGGCACGTTCAGCAATTTGCCTTCGAACGGTCTCGCAATGCCGCTGTCACGAACGACGAGTTTGCCGTCGAGGTTGTAATCGACGCCAAAGAGGCCGCGGGCGATGGCTTCGGCGAAGCTGGCTCCGTTTGGCTCGTTGTAGTCTTGACCACCTCGGTAGGCGATGCGGGGGACGTAGTTGCGGGGTGAGTCTTCGGCTCCGGGGATTCGGAATAGCTCGAAGGATTGGGGGAAGGGGCCTTGCCAACTCGCTTTTTCGCAATTATGAAGCAGTGCGAGGGCGTCGTGGTACTGGAGGAATCCGCACATCGTGAGGGTGGCCATGGCGGGCCAACCACAGTAGGAGCCCTTGGGGCCGTGATCTGGGCGGTCGGAGACCGATGCGGCATCATCGGAAAGGGACATCGCTCGAATCCAGCCGTCGGCGATCAACTCATTGTCGAAGAAGCCAGTCATTTCCTTGCGGATTTGGTTGGGAAGATCAGGGAGCATTCCTTGGCCGATGGTGATGTAGTCGTAGACGTGACGGGCGACGATGGTTCGGCCATCGCGATGCTTTGTTGCCCAGACTCCCAGGCCTTTTTGATACATGGAGAGGACGTGTTGGGCGAGATCCTTGGCTTTGGCCTTTAGGTTGGCCGCTTCGGTGGGGCTACCAAATTTGGATTCGATCTGAGCGTCGCGGCGCATGAGGTCCACGTTGGCTCCGTTCAGGGAAGGGATCATGTGGACGTACTCGGGGCCGCATTCGAGGATATTGCCGTTCTCGCCGTAGTCAGCCAGGTGCTCGCCCGGATGGACCAGTCTTTTCCAGTAGGTCGCCCACTCGTGGAGTTTGGGGCGCATCTGTTTCAAAAAGGGGCGGTCGCCGGTAACGGTCGCGTAGTTCCAGTAGCAGGTGAAGAGAGAGAGGTCATTGGCCGAATACCACGGGCCGACGCCTTGGCCCGAGTAGTAGTCGATGGCGTAGTGCGAGTGGACGTCCACGTCGAGCCAACGCTCGAGGTTGGCCCGGAACTGCTTCGGCTCCAACCAGGCGTAAAGGGTGGAGAAGAGGGAGGTATCCCAGAAATACTCCATGGTCGTGGCCCATTGCGGCCCCGCCGTGACGAAGCATCGCTTGGCTTTTGGCAGGTTCGTACGCTCCATTTGAAGCATGGACATGATGGCCAGGTAGTACACGCGCTTGACCTTTTCGTCCTTCGAAACGAGGGTGGGGAGCCAGCCGCTGTAGCGCTTGTTATGAGGTGCGAAGGCGTCACGCCAGCGAACCTCCCAGTCGTACTTGGCCTGTGCGAACAGTGGATCGAAGGGGACCGACAGGGCGGTTTCGCGACCTACGGCGTAGTCGATTTGGAAGGTCTCGGATTGCCCTGGATTAAGTGAAACATGCCAAGTGCTTAGATTGTCTTGCGACTCAGAGGGAGGAGCGACGCGGACCGTCGCGATGGCGGCACTTTTGGGGTCAGAAAGCTTGAGATAGTCGTTGTAGGCTTTTGTCAGGAAGCCGTCCCGAGGATCGACATCCCGATTGCCCCAGTCCCACACGACGTCGCAGCGGCGAAAGCCTCCACGATGGAGGACGCCGAGGTCATGATCGACGGGCTTTTTGCCGCCATTCTTCACGAGCAGCGAGATCAGGATTCGGTTTTGATCTGGGGCGAGCCTTGTCGTGGATTGGAGGATGAGTCCGTCGCGCAGCTTAGCCTGGCGAACCACCTGGTAGGGGAACCACCGGAAGCGTTGCGCGGCAACCGGCTTTTCATCGATCCGCAACTCCGCCGTGGAACCGGCTTGGCTCAATGGAGGGAAGTTGCCGTGATAGAACTCGGTGAGGTTCGCCCCGCAACGTATCGCTCCTTGAGTGTTGGTGACGGAGGGGTAGTTGCCGATGTCGTCGCCTCCCAGCCAATGGCCGGCAAGGCTGTCCAAAGTTGGGACTTGGGCGGTGGCGGATGCCGCAAGGGTACCGGCGACGAGGCACATAAGGGACCTGAATTTCATTTGCGGCATATGCGAGAACGGGGACGCTCTCAGAGCGTCCCCGTTTCGCTTTAGATCTTGTGGATCGCGTGGCCGGTCGCGTCTTCGTAGGCTTCCATCATGACCTCGCCCATCGTTGGGTGGGCGTGGATGGTTTCGGCCATGAAGTCGATGGTCGCTTCCAGGCGGATGGCATTGACGCCAGCCGTGATCATGTCGGTGACGTGGGGGCCGATCATGTGGACGCCGAGGACCTCGCCGTACTTCTTCTCGGCGACGATCTTCACGAAGCCATCCTGTTCGGCCATGGCCATCGGCTTACCGAAGGGGCGGAAGTTGGCTTTGCCGACGACGACGTCGTAACCCTTGGCTTCGGCTTCGCTCTGGGTGAGACCGACGCTGGCGACCTCGGGAACCGTATAGACGCAGTTCGGCACGGCCTTGTAGTCCATCTTTTCCTTCTTGCCCTCGACGATGTTGTGGACGGCGCAGATGCCTTCCGCGGAAGCCACGTGGGCGAGCTGGATGCGGCCGGTGACGTCGCCGATCGCGTAGATGTTGGGGACGTGGGTGACCATCGAGTCGTCGGCGACTTCGACGCCGCGGCGATGGAGCTTAACTCCGATCTTTTCGAGGTTCATGCCATCGGTGTTCGCCTTGCGGCCGACACCGAGGAGGATGACCTCGACTTCGATGGTTTCGGTCTCGGTGCCCTTCTTGAGGTAGCACTTCCAACCGCCCTTCGTCTTCTCGACCTTTTCTACGGTCGCGCCCGTGCGGACCTTGATGCCTTGGCGGCCGAGCTGCTTGGCAAGCTCGGTGCCGAGGTCCGTGTCCATCATGGGGATGAGGTTCGGCATCATCTCGACGACGGTGACATCGGAGCCGAGGCCGTTGAAAACATAGCTGAACTCGACGCCGACCGCGCCGCCGCCCAGGATCAGCATGGACTTGGGAATCCGGTCTGCCGTTACGGCTTCATCGGAGGTCCAGACGCCTTCCTTGCGTCCGCCTTCGAGGCCGGGGACGGGGATGTGGATGACGGAGGAGCCCATCGCAAGGACGAAGTTCTTGGCGCGAATCTTCTCGGTCTTGCCATCCGGCGCCTTGACTTCGATGGTGTTCGCATCGACGAACGAGGCGAAGCCTTCGACGTGGCGGATGCCATTCTTTTTGAACAGCATGCCAACGCCGCCGCGCTGGGTCTGAACGATCTTGTCCTTGCGCTTCGTAAAGGCATCGAAGTCGATAGCGATCTCGCCTTCGACCTTGACGCCGAGCTGGGCGGCATGCTTGACGTGGTTCAGCCGCTCCACGCTTGCGATCATCGCCTTGGAGGGGATACATCCCCAGTTCAGACACGTTCCGCCAAGATATTCCTTCTCGACACAGATCGTCTTCGCGCCAAGCTGAGCGGCACGGATCGCCGCCACATAGCCGCCAGGGCCGGCGCCGATCACAACGATATCCGCGTCGAAGTTTCCACTCGCCATTAGCTGTTCTTGCTCCTCGGGTTGGGTAATCCCAGAAATCTCTTTGATGAGAGTTTGAAGCGCGTGAGAGGCGGCAACCGCAGGACCGTTGGTCGGGGTGGTTGCGTTATTTCCAGGGTCTGTCATGGAAGGTTCTCGTGAGCCTCTGCTTCAGGCCCAGGATACCTTTTAGCCCCAGGTGCTTACAGGTCTATCGGGGAGGGAAGGCCCTACAGGACGACGAGTACATATAGGGCCGGTTTATGGGGAGCTACTTCAGGCCTTTTCCGAAGAAGAATTCGGCAGAGCGGCGAACCGAAGTGATCGGCTCGTCGGGGGTGTTGTCCATTTCGATGGAGCCGAACTCGATATTGAGATCGGCGCACGCCTTCAGGACGGAATCCCAGTCGATGACGCCCTTACCGGCTTCCTCGTCCCATTTCTCCTTGTTGCCGGAGAACTCCTTGAGGTGGACGCAGGCGACGCGGCTGCCGAGCTTGCGCAGATACTCGGCGGGATCGACGCCCGCAACGGCCACCCAGCCGAGGTCGAGCTGAGACTTGAGGATATCGGCCTCGGTCTCGGCCCACATCTGGTCGAAGGTGGATGTGCCGCGGTTTTCGAACTCGAACGCGTGGTTGTGGTAGCAGAAGGTAAAGCCTCGGTCCGAGTAGGCGCGGGCAAGCGGCTCAAGCTCTTTGCCGAACTCGACCCAGCCGTTCTTGTACTTCTCTTCGCCGATCCAGGGAAGGATCACGTACTTGTTGTGGAAGAGGTTGGACTCGGTGGCGATCTGCTCGACGTTCTCCAAGGCGTCCAGGCCGTAGTGGCCGCCGCTGACCTTCAATCCGACGTCGTCGAGGATCGTCTTGACCTCGGCGGCGGATAGACCGTTATATCCGGCCAGTTCGACGTACTCGAGCCCGATGGCCTTGACGGCTTTGAGTGTTCCGACGAAATCGTCGGCGAGCGGTTGGCGGAGCGTGTAAAGCTGAACGGAAAGGCGCATAGGGGGATTATCCCCCAGTCGCGCCTCCGGTTGCCTGCGTATTATCGGGCGTTGTTTGGTCTCCGCCGGTGGTGGTCGCGGACGCGCCGTTCGGGAGCCATTCTTGAGTTAAGAAATGTCTCGCGGCGGCATCCGGCTCGCTGCCGTTTTGGGACTTCCAGGCGTCGGTCTTGGTCTCCTCGTAGGTCTCCCGGTGGGCGTCGGCCATATAGGAGAGAATCCCGTCGCGCATTGCGCGGACGGTGATGACGCGGGTGGAGGGACTGTTGTCGAAAGCGGCTTCCACGAGCTTGGCGGCGATGGATCGCTCGTCGTCGCCCGATGCGGCGAGGTAGGTGAGCGTGAGGAGTCCGCTTCGAGGGTCGATGGCGAGGCCGACGAGTTTCCCGCCTTCCGAACTGCGTTGGGCGATCAACTGGCTGAGGCTACGCTCCTCGGCGGTGGCCGCAGGCTCCGCGGGCGCGGTCTGGTTTGTATTCGTGGGAGCGGCTTCGCCGGTCGTTCCCGTGTCGGTCTTCGCCTGGGTTTGGGGGGCGGAGACGCTCGTCATCTTCGGCCCGGCTTCGGAATTCGGGCTCTTGACGTGGATGCCGATGAAATAGGCTATCGCACCCACGGCTAGGACGAGGACGGCGAGGCCAATGGGTAGCAAACTGCCCCGGGATCGGTCGGGGGGCAAGCCGAGCTGTTCGACGATGCTCTCGGTCTCGCGGTGCTCCAGCTTTTGGCGGACGCCATTCAGCTTCTTTTGGATCGGCTCGGAGTTCGGCGCGATGTCGAGGGCAAGTTCGTACCACTCCTTTGCCTGTTCCAAGTCGTCGGTTTCGACGCAGATGTCGCCGAGAAGCTGGTTCGCAGTGACGTTGTTGGGAAACTTGCGGAGGATGGTCCGGCACTGTTGTAGCGCGGCGGCGTAGTCGCCGCGCATACGGAGCAGGTTCGCGCGTGCCAATTCGGGATAGATGGCGGCATCGCTGCCTTCAGCGGGGCCTTTGCCCATGGGAGCGCCGCATTCGGGGCAGAACTCCGCACCGTTCTTTACCGATGCAAAGCATCGTTCGCAAATCGTCGTATCAGTTTTTCCCTGTGCTGCCAAATCCTCCGACTCCTCGTTCGGTTTCTTCCAAGGTCGTTTCGATGTGTAGCTCCGCCCTTACGACAGGACAAATCACAAGCTGAGCCACTCGATCGCCCTTTTGAAATGTGACTGCGTCTTGGCCCAAATTGATCAACAAAACTTTGATTTCCCCGCGATAATCGCAGTCGATGGTACCGGGGGTGTTCACCATGCCGATCCCGTGGCGTACGGCGAGACCCGAACGGGGCCGTACCTGGCCCTCGTAACCGGCGGGGATCGCGATCTTGATGTCCGTCGGAACGAGAAGGCGTTCCATCGGGGCAAGTTCGAAATCGATGGCAGAGCAGAGGTCCATCCCGGCGGCTCCGGCAGTTTGGTACGCGGGCAAAGTGGCGTCGGGGCCGAGGGTGATAGGAATGCGGATGCTCATGGGATCGTGGGACACATGATAGCCGAGGCGGCGCATACTTGGAATATGCGAGTCGAGCGGATGGGGGAGAAGGCGTTGATCCTTCGCGATCTTCCTTTCGATCCGGCCTTGGTGGCGCGGCTTTTGACGGAGGCTGGGATCGGGGAAGAGGCCGTCGCCAGCTACGAGACCGTTGGCGTCTACTTCTCGTCGCCGGTTTTGGAGATTCCTTCGTTTTCTTCGGTTCTTGACGGGGCTTCTCCTTCTGAAGTCGTCGGCAATAGTCATACGATTCCCGTTTGTTACGAGATGGGAGAGGACCTTGCCTTGGCTTGTTCCTCCTTGGGCCTGGACGCGGATGCCTTTATTGGGTTGCACTCAGGGGCCTCGTATCGGTGCTTCGCCGTCGGGTTTTGCCCAGGGTTCGCCTACTTGGGTTATTTACCGGCCGGGATCGCTTCCTTGCCTCGACTGGCTTCCCCTCGCGCTCGGATCGAACCGGGGTCGGTGGCCGTAACGGGGCGGCAGACGGCGGTCTATCCACTTCCTACTCCCGGTGGGTGGCACTTGGTTGGGCGGACGCCACTCGTTTTAGTAGATGAGGCGGACGGGTATTTCCCAATTCAGGCGGGGGATACGGTGCGGTTTTCCCGGATCGATTCTTCGGAGTTCTCTCGGCTAGAGGGGGAGCGGCTTTGAGGAAGGTGGATTTGAACGTCGATATCGGGGAGGGGTTTCCCTTCGACGAGGCCTTGCTGGAGTTCGCGACTTCGGCGAACGTATGCTGTGGGGAGCATGCAGGGTCGCTTGGTTTGACCTATTCGACGGTTGAGATGTGCCGCTCGAAGGGGGTGCGAGTGGGAGCCCATCCCGGGTTCCCAGATCGAGAGAATATGGGGCGGCGAGAGCCTTCGCTGGAGGAGTTGGAGGGCTACGCGGAGTCGCTTCGCAGTCAACCAGGCAGAGTGGCAGGGGCTGCTTACGTCAAGCCACATGGCGCTTTTTATAACATCCTGGTGTGCACGGCTCGCGACTCCCTCGTGGAGAAGGCTTGGCAGATTGCTGTGACCTACTACGAAGCCGAGGACCGGCTGATGCTATTGAGCGACGAGAATTTCTCGTGGGCGATTCGGGATCATTTTCCGGTTCTCGCAGATCCGGTTATCAGCGAAGGGTTCGCGGATCGTGGATATCGACCGGATGGGACCTTGATTCCGCGTTCGGAGCCTGGGGCGATTTTGGAGGACCCCGTGGACATCAAGCGACAGGTGCTGGAACTCGCGCGGAGGGTGGATTCGATCTGTTTGCACGGGGACACGCCGGGCTGTTTGGACTTTGCGGAGCTGGTCTATAAGACGCTGGTCGACGCAGGTTACGAGGTCGGGTTTTGAGCCTGACGGTTGAGCGGGTCTTTGGATTAGTGAATCCCGTTCGGCAATCGGGCGCTTCGATGCGGCGGTTTGGGGTGCCGCCCCGAGGGCCGTTCGATCGGGAGAGCTTTCTCTTGGCGGGGGCTTTGGTCGGGGAGTCGGGCGAAGTTTTGGAGGTGCTGGCGGGTTCGGTTTCATTGCGGGCCTCCGCTGCCTGCCTCGTGGCCTGCGTGGGTGCTGTTGGTGGAGTGTCTTTGGATGGAGTTACGAAGCCTCCTTTGTCTTCATTTCTCGTTCCGGCGGGGGCGAGTTTGAGCGTGTCGGTAGGCGCTTCCGGGAACGCGGTTTACATTGCCTCGGGGTCGGGCAGGTTCGAGGGGAGGCTTTCCGATCCGCCCTTGTCCCTTTCGGCAGGGGCCTTGCGGTATCTGGCGGCAGAGGGGTTCGAGGGGTTGAAGATTCCAAGCTTGAGCGTAAATCCGTCGGGGAACCGGATGGGGGTTCGGCTCGACGGCTTATCGCCCTCAGGGTTGGAAGAGCGTCCAAGTGAGCCCTGCTGCGTTGGGGCGATTCAGTGGACGCCCAGTGGGCAGGCGATTGCCGTTGGGCCGGATGGGCCGACGATCGGGGGGTATCCAAAGATCGGCTACGTAATCGAGGCGGACCTGGACCGGCTGGCGCACCTGCGGCCGGGGCAGCAAATATCCTTGGTAGCGGTGACTTTTGAGGAGGCGCTGAGCCTAGCAAAGGTCCGAGGGGAGGCTATCGAACGCCGAATTCGCCAACTTAAAGCCGCAAAGTTTCTTATAGAGGGCTGAAACAGGTAAATTTGCCTGCGGATTGTCTTCACTGCTGCAAATACAATATCAGTCTATTCACTTGTTATTCGGCTGAATCAGCTACAGAGGGTCTTCATTATGTGTAAAGGGCTAGTACGTCTTTCTTTTGTTTCTTCTATCGTTGCGGCATCCGTTTTCGGCTCTGCTCAGGTTTTCACCCTTACCGACACGGGTACGTCCGCTCACATCGTTGCGAATAGCACGGTTGGCTTGGACCAGTGGATTATTGGCGGCGTGGATCAGGTCTTCACGAACACGTACATGTGGCGCCTAGGCGACAGTGGTACGGCGGACTATCTGCAGAATCTGACTTTGTCCAGTTTCAGTCAGTCGGGTAACCGGTTCCTGGATTTGACTTACACGAACGCGGTGCAGGGTTTCGCAGTCGACGTCACGTACGTCCTTAGCGGAGCGTCGACGTCGTTCGACCTCGCAGAGATCGTACGGGTACGCAACACCGGGAACAACACGCTCGACTTTCGCCTGTTCCAGTACAACGATTTCGACTTGAACGGCACGCCTTCGAACGATACGGCGACCCGTCTGAACAGCTCGCAGATCATGCAGCAGGACGGCGCGGTTTCGTTGAACATGGTTTCGCAGGGCGCAACGCCGGTACCCGGCTTCAGCCAGCTTGGCCCATTGTTCGCGAGCTCGGTCACGGGCACGAGCGGTTATAACCTTGACACGATCGCAGGCAACAACCTCGGCCAGAACTTCACCGGTGACGCGGCTTATGGCTTCCAGTGGAACAGCCACCTGACGCCGGGGCAGAGCTTCACGATCAGCACCGACAAGGTTGCCGCCGTTCCCGAGCCGACCACGATGGCAGCGCTTGGACTGGGCGCGCTCGCGATGATTCGCCGCCGCCGCAGCAAGAAAGCTTAAACTCGGAAAGTAAAGCGGGTAGTCCCGACTTCGATGACTTCACCGTCTCGAAGGGCGTGACTACCCGCTATTTTTTGCCCTGAGACCGACGTTCCGTTCCGGCTCCCCAGATCGGAAATGAACGGGCCGTCGGGGCCTAGCTCGATCATGGCGTGCCTTTTGGAGGCTTGGGCATCCCAGGGAATGGGGACGTTGGCAGCCTGGTCACGCCCGATCACGTTTTGGATCTGGACGAGAGGGTAGAGGTTGCCGAGGTCGTCTTGGAGGCGCGGTTGGGCCGGTAGCACCGGAGCCATGACCATGCGATGAGGCTGGACACCCGGGTGGTCGGAGGAGCTTCCATAGAGGAGCGTGGCGTCTCCGAGAATCAAGATATCGCCTTCGAGCAGGAGGTGGTTTGTGGTTGGAAGGTTGTTGACGAGGAGCGGTCCTTCCACGGCCTGGATCGCGTAGCGGTCGCCTTGCTTTGCCACTCGCGCATGGATGGGCTTGACGTCTTGAAAACCCAGCACCCGAATCTGGGCTTGGTCGGAAGTGCCGATGGCGTAGGTCTGGCCCGAGAGCGACCAATCCTTCCAAGCGTTGTCGCCGCGAAGGAGACGTAGACGTGGGGGACGTATCGTGGCTTCGATCAGTCCGAAAGCGAAGCCCAGTGAAAGGCCGATTTCGCAGAAGCGGACTAAGAAGACGGGAGATTTCGACTCCCAAAAAGCGGGGCCGTAAGTCGAAAGGGCTTGGGCGGATTTGACACTCGCGCTTCCGATCATGTCCATGAACACGAACCAGCTTGCGAACCGATCCAAAACTCCGGCGGCAACCGTTGCGGCGACAGCGGTGATAAAGCAACGCTTCCATTGGCTCGCCTCGGAGCCGATGGCGACGAAGACGGCGAGGGAAATCCCAGCGCTCACGAGGAATATCCATGCGAGGCCACCCAAGCCAGTTTCCTCGACGCCCGCCGACCCAGATATCTTGATCAATATCAAGTCGTAGAGGGCGTCGATGGCGGCGGCACCTATGGCGCCGAGGGTGAGTCCGAGGACGACGCCGAGGAGCATGCCGCGAGCGCCGTTCCTGCCATAGGCGATGGCGGCCGATAGGATGGCGCCGACGAATCCTCCCAAGAGGGCGTGGGAGAACCAGCCGAAGAAAGAACCGAGGGTGTAGTGCGGGTTGACGTTATGGAGCGGGACTTCGGCGAGAAATGGGCGGGACAACGCGAAGGCGGCGATGCCGCCGAGCAGCCCGAGGAATGCAAACTGGAAGGCTTTGGTGAACACGCGTGAGACTCGAACTTAATACGGGAGAATGAGTCTAGCGTTTCGAACCGGCCTTTTCTTTCGCCTTACCGTAGGATTTTCGGCTTTCGGCGGCGATGAGGGCCTTCGCGGGTTCGGCCTGTGCGTAGGGATGTCCCACCCGTTCGAAGATTTCCTTCAGGTACTGGCCGGTGTAGGATTTCGGGTTGTTGGCGAGTTCTTCGGGAGTGCCAAAGCCGACGACTTGGCCGCCACCGGAGCCGCCCTCGGGACCCATATCGACGAGCCAGTCGGCGGTCTTGATGACGTCGAGGTTGTGCTCGATGACGAGGACGGTGTTGCCTTGGTCGACGAGCTTGTGAAGGACGGCGAGGAGGCGCTTGACGTCTTCGAAGTGGAGGCCAGTGGTGGGCTCGTCGAGGATGTAGATCGTACGCCCCGTGGACCGTTTGCTGAGCTCGGCGGCGAGCTTGATGCGTTGGGCTTCGCCTCCGGAGAGGGTCGTCGCGGGCTGGCCCATGCGAATGTAGCCGAGGCCGACTTGCTGGAGGGTTTCCAGCTTGCGATAGATCTTGGGGATCGGCTTGAAGAACTCGCACGCCTCGTCGATAGTCATTTCGAGAACTTCGCTAATGTTCTTTCCCTTGTAGCGCACTTCAAGCGTCTCGCGGTTGTAACGCTTGCCCTTGCAGACTTCGCAGGGGACGTATACGTCCGGGAGGAAGTGCATCTCGATCTTGATGATGCCGTCGCCTTTGCAGGCTTCGCAGCGGCCGCCTTTGACGTTGAAGCTGAACCGGCCGTTCTTGTAGCCGCGAATCTTCGCGTCGGGGGTGAGGGCGAAGAGCTCGCGGATCATGTCGAACGTGCCGGTGTAGGTGGCGGGGTTCGATCTGGGGGTGCGACCGATGGGCGACTGGTCGATGTCGATGACTTTGTCGAAGCTGTCGAGGCCGGTGATCGCGTCGTGGGGCTCCCAGACGGTGCGGGTGCCGTGGAGCTCGAACATGAGGCGCGGGAAGAGGGTGTCCTGGATGAGAGTGGACTTGCCGCTGCCGGATACGCCCGTGATGCACGTAAACATCGCACGCGGAATGGCGACGTCTACGTTGCGGAGATTATTCCCCCGAGCCCCTTTTAAAACGATCCATGCCGAGTCAGACATGTAGAGAGAAGTATACACGTCCGGGCGGAATTTGAGTGTGTTTGTTTAGGAAAAAGGGCCTGTCTAGATTCCCTCGGCTTCGCGAAGGGCAGTCAGGTGCTCGGCGCCACAGGAGAGCTTCTTTCCGACGCCGCTCTTGGGGTCGATGGCTCGCCAGAAGGGGGTGACCTCGTTCCGGTCTTTTCCTTCGGCGAGGTCTCCAAGGGCGCATTCGGCGACGATTCGGAGGAAGATGCCGGTGGTGAGTGGGCAGGTGGTGTCGGCGTCGAATTCCTTCGCCATCGTTTCCCGCAGTTCCGGAATCGTCAAGCATTGACCCTTTGGAATTTTGGCGACGAAGTCCCGTACTGTTTTCGGGTTCGCGATGAGGAGTCGCGCACCTGCGGGAACGCCCATCATCGGTTTGTCGAGGATTTCCACCTTTGGAGGGTGAGGGCTATCAAACTTCTGCTGCCAGGTTTTGGGCATGGGGCACCTTAAGATTTTTTGGGTTCGATGCGGTAGTACTCGAGGCAGGGCTCGACGCCTTCGGATCGAAAGGTCTTCAGGTCTTTCTGCAACTTGTAGGTGGTGATTTTCTTGCTCGGCAACGCTCCCTGGGGTCCACGGGTCGTTGTGGTTCGCAGTAGCGATCCGTCGCGAACCCAGGTGCCTGTGAAGCTGACACCGGTGACGTCGACGCGGAACGTATGATCGGCCGAGAGTCGCATCTGCATCGACTCTCCGATCTTCTTTAGCGTCTCGTCGCTTACGGGCACAACCTTGCCTGTTTTGCTGTCGATCCAACGAGTCTTGTACGTGCCAATCAGTTGGGCGTCGTCGGCTTTCTGGGCAAATGCCGGGACCACGGCGGCGACACAAAGCAGGCACAGGAAGCTTTTCACAGATCTCATTATGCGGTCAGATTGGCAGGGGTGAAAGGGGCTTTCGCCGCTCTTTCGGTATCTCGATTTGGGCTTGTCCGTTGAGGTAGCTGGCTGTGGAGCAATCGGACTTCAGGAACGTATCGACGTTGCCCTGAGCCACGATTCTGCCACCGTGCTCGCCTGCGCCGGGACCGAGTTCGATGAGCCAGTCAGCGGCGAGCATGGTTTCTTCGTCGTGCTCGACGACGAGGACGGTGTTGCCAATGTCGCGGAGGCGGACGAGGGTTTCGATGAGCTTGCGGTTATCCCGTTGGTGGAGGCCGATGGAGGGTTCGTCGAGGATATAGAGGCAGCCCATGAGACCGGAACCGATCTGGGTGGCAAGGCGGATGCGCTGGGCTTCGCCTCCGGCGAGCGTTCGGGCGCTTCGGTCGAGGGTCAGGTAGCCGAGTCCGACGTCGGCGAGGAAGCGCAGCCGTTCGAGAATCTCCTTGACGACCCGCTCGCCGATGATGAGTTGGCGCTTCGTGAGCTTCTTACCGAGTGAGGCGAAGAATGCGTGGGAGTCGTCCACGGACATGTTGGCGATCTGGCTAACGTCGTGGTCGGCGATGCGGACGTTTAGGGATTCGGGCTTGAGCCGCCGTCCGTTGCAAGCAGGGCAGGGCTTGGTGGACATGTATTGCTCGAGGTCGTTCTTGACCCACTCGCTTTCTGTGTTGTCGTATCGTTTGCGTAGGGCGGCGATGACGCCGTCCCATTGGGACTTGAAGGTTCGCTCGGACTTGCCGTAGCGCATGACGACGGTAATCGGCTCTTCGAGGCCGTACCAGACGGCTTGGAGTCCTTCTTCGGGAACGTCTTTGACGGCAAGGCGGGAGTCGAAGCCCTTCGCGCGACCGACGGCATCCAGCATCTCAGGCCACCAGTCTTTGACTTCGCCGGACTTGTAGACGAACGGGACGATTGCGCCGTCGCGGAGAGGTTTGGAGGGGTCGGGGCAGACGAGGTCGATATCGAACTCGGTTTTCGTTCCGAGGCCGGTGCACTCAGGGCACGCACCGAAAGGGGAGTTGAAAGAGAACATGCGCGGTTCCAGCTCCGGCATGGAAAAGCCACAGATCGGGCAGGAATAGCTCTCTGAGAAGAGGACATCCTTGGCTTCTTTCGCGCCGGGTTCCTCGTAGCTGAGGGTAACGAGTCCGCTTCCCATCTTGAGAGCCGCCTCGATGGAGTCGGTCATGCGGCGCTCGATGCCTTCCTTCATGACGATACGATCGACGACTACTTCGATGGTGTGCTGCTTATAGCGGTCCATCGGAATGTCGTCGGTGACTTCGTACATTTCGCCGTCGACGCGGACTCGGACGTAGCCCGCCTTGTTGATGTCCTGAAGCACACTCTTGTACTCGCCTTTGCGCCCCCGCACGACGGGAGCGAGGATTTGAAGCTTGGTGCCTTCGACGAGGGCCTTGGCGGTGTCCACAATCTGGTCCGTCGACTGGCGCTCGATGGGGCCGTGGCCGTTGGGACAGTAGGGGGTTCCCGTGCGGGCATAGAGGAGGCGGAGGTAGTCGTAGATCTCGGTGACGGTGCCGACGGTCGAGCGCGGGTTCTTCGACGAGCCCTTTTGGTCGATGGAGATGGCGGGGGAAAGGCCATCGATGTGATCGACGTCCGGCTTATCCATTTGGCCCAGGAATTGGCGGGCGTAGGCGCTGAGCGATTCGACGTATCGGCGCTGGCCTTCGGCATAGATCGTGTCGAACGCGAGGCTCGACTTTCCAGAGCCCGAAAGGCCGGTGACGACGACCAGCTTGTCGCGCGGAATCTCAACCGTGATGTTCTTAAGGTTGTTCTCGCGCGCCCCTACGACGACGATCTTGTCGTTGGACATCGCCGTCGATTTTACCTCAAAACAGTAGACGTAAGGGTAGTAGTTTTGAAATTGTCAGATTTCTTACTGCTGCCTGAAGCCCGGCCCTTTGAGGCCGGGCTTCGGAGCGACTAGTGTCCCGAGGTGGAGACTGTTCCGCTGGTGTTCCCAGCCCCTGCGGGAGCCGTTCCGCCGGTGCTTCCGGCTCCGGCGGGAGCCGTGCCCGATACCGACGAGCCTCCACGAGCCGTGGACGAACCTGTTCCGCGTGCGGTTGACGAGACATGGCGACCGCGGCTTACGCGGTTATGGGTGACGCGTGTGTGCGTTGCCCTGTGAGCGGTCCTAGTCCGGCTGACCCTGCCGCGGCCGATGCCTGCGGCGTTGCGCGCTTGCGCGCCGGTTGCTCGGACTTGGGTCGCCCTACCTCGCTGAGTATTGCCGATAATCGGGCCGGCCGTTGCAATTCCTCCTGTAGCTCCTGCGGGTTGGCCGATCCCAGGCCCGGCGGTCGCAACGTTTTGCCCGGAACCGACAGCCACTCCAGCTCCAGGTGCTCCGCCAGCGGCAGCTCCGCCTGAGGCGATGCCCGGTCCCTGGCCGGGGCTTACTCCGTTAGCGGGCATGCCGCTTGCGGCTACGCTTTGACCTGCGGGGGCAGTGTTCCCGCCTCCCATGACGACGATCCCGTTGCTTGGTCCGACTCCGGCTGCCGCTCCGCCGCCAGGCGAGGTTTGACCACCGGCGGCAACGGTATTGTGAGAGCCGCTAGCCGCTGTGCCTTGAGAGGCATGCTGTGTTGAGCCCGCGCTAGAGCCAGAGGCTCTTGTGGCGTGGGCCACGGAGACTCCACTTGTATCGACCGTTTGAACGCCAACTTGCTGAGCCGGAGGCCAAGGGCCTTTCGGGTGGAGGGCTACGTCGACGAAGGCGAAGTCGATGCTGACGTGCGACCTATCGCCTTTGAAGACATTGATCGTGAAGGAGAAACGGTCCTTGGGAGCGTTGTCGCTCGGGCTGACGAGATAGTAGGATTTGCCGTCTACCGTCAACTCTCCCGTTTTGGCCGATCCGTCGCTGACGACCACCGTCATGTTCGAATTTGGATCCTCAGGGAGCTTGGTGACGAGGATGAACGGTCCTGCGTTCCTGCCGAAGCTGAATTGCTTCATGAGGCTCTTCTCGGCAGGGATCGTCGTGCCATCCGGTTTCCAGGCGAACTTTCGACTGCCGATCTCTTGAACGACGCTCACGATCTGTTGAGTGCTGCCGTCGTTGCCGGTAGCAGTCCAGCCGTTATTCTTGGTGCCGGGCGTTCCGTTTGCCTGGGCGGCTGCATTGGCAGCGAGAGGCGGCGTGGAGGTAGGGAGCCCGGTTTCTTGGCTGAGCTTCACGGCGGCGATAGCTCCGGTCGCGAGGAGAGCGGTGGCGGAGACGGCGAGGAGACCGGCTTTGCCGGCCGTTTGGCGGTTCTTTTCTTTCATAAGGATTGCCTTCACCCTGTCTTGAATTTGGGTTCGCCGGGCCATGGGTGATACGAGGATCGCCGTCACCGGCTTTTGAATCGATTTGGCGATGGTAACGAGGTCGGCCGCGTATTCCGCGGGCCGCACTCCGGCGAGTAGGACCATGTCGTCCGCGGCGCGCTCGGCTTCGAGGCGCAGGCTGCGACGGAGCATCCAGGCAAAGGGATTCCACCATTGGAACGCGCAGGCGATTTCGGCAATCGCCTGCCAAGCGCCGTCTTGCCTTTTAACATGAGCAAATTCGTGGAGGAGTACAGAGCGGCGGCGCTCGACTGTCCAGTCGCGGGCTTCCTCGGGCAGGACAACCAGAGAGCGGACGCAGGCGAGGGCGATGGGGACCTTCACGCCCTTGGAAATGCCGACTTCGGGGATGGTTCGAAGCCCGATTTCACGGGCCGCCGATTCGGCTTCAGCTGCGAATGCGCGATTTTCCAGATTGGCCCGCATGGACCGCAAGGCCGTTGCGGAGAGGGCGACGCGGGCCATGAGGACGAGGCTTACGCCGATCACAAGCCACCAGGCGAGGCTTTCGACATCGATGCCTGGACTAACGAAGGTGGGAGGCGCTTGGCTCGGGATAGTTTCGAAATCCGTCTGCGGACCGGCGGTCAACGGCTCTTGAGGAGCCGCCAGTTTGGCCACGGAGGCGGGTGGGGCGGGAACTCGGATCGAGATCGGGGCAAGACGTTGTAGAAACGCGAGAGAGGGAAGAAGAGTCACGGCGAGCAGGGTGAACCCGGCGATAAGGTGCCTCCGGCTGGCGCTGATGCGGTAGCAGAGGACAAGGGCGAGGAGGCCGGTGGCAGTCACGGCGAATCCACGTAGCACGTAGTCGAGAAGATTAGGAAGGATCATGGCTGTTTGTCCTCCGCTTTGGCCTTGGCTATCAGCCGCTCCAACTCCTCGATTTCGTCGGCGCCAAGGCGCTCTCGTTCGTCGAGCAGGGCGGCGACGGTTTGGCTGACCGAGCCTTTGAAGAAGGTATCGATGACGCGGCCCAGGGCGTTTCTTCCTTCGGAGTCTTGGGGAACGGCTGGGCGGTAGACGTACTTGCCGTCAAGCCCCTCGTGGACCAGTTGGCCTTTTTCTTCCAGGATTCGGAGAAGGGTGCGGACGGTGGAGTTCGACGGGGCACCGGGCAATTCGGCGGTCAACTCGCTCGCGGTGATCTGGCCGCGACGGTAGACGACCTCCATGATCTGCTGTTCTCTTTTGCTGAGATAGCTCCTCATGCGAAAATATTAACAGCACCTTCGGGGAATGCCAAGAGGTTTCTGTTAATTTTTTCGCATGTTATGGTTTTGATGAGATGCGATGGCTTTGGCTTTTCGCTGGTTTGATCCTTCCGGGTCCGGTTTTTAGGGCAGCGTCGAAGAACGGGTTGAGGCGCCGCCAGTTTCCGCCTTCTGTTCGATTAAGACTGGCGAACTTTCTCCTGACATCGTAACAATCAGGTAGCGGGCCTCGGGGCCGTTCCCACCGTTAGAATCCCTCTTCAGTTCTGCTCGGAAAGGTCCGACGGCCTGGGCAATCCCAGCACCCGATTGATTTGCTCGAAAAGTGGCCAGTAAGGTGCGCTGTCCCAGTGGTGCGGTCAGGGACTCAACCAGCCAAAGCTGGTAGGTGGCACCGGGCTTTAGCCCATACGCGGCGATTTGGACGAGGTCCATCGCACCCAGAGAATTGACGGAGACCGTGGCTTTTCCCTCTTGGCCTTGGGGTGCAAGCATGGCGATGTGCGTGGCCTCACCGATTTTGCCCAGCGGAGTCAAATTCGTTTGACCATTGCCGCTGGGAACGGCGTTCGGAACATAGACCAATGCCTGGGGTTGAAGCCCAATCGGGATTGTCGCGATCACCTTATTCGTAGCTGTGTCGATAGCAGAGACGGCGTCTTGGTTCTCCAATCCGACGTAGATCCGCGATCCATCGGCGGATGCCCAGAGGCCATGAGGCAAATCGCCGGTCGGAATGCTCGCGATCAGCTTCGGATTCGCTCCTCGACTGAAGACCTTGACCAGGTTCTCCGAGCCAACCGTAACGTACGCGACCTTGCCAAGGCTGGTTTCGACCAGAGCGACGTGGTTCGAAAGGGCTCCCGTATTGAGGGTCGCCAGTATAGAGAAAGGGGGCTTCGCGCTCATCACTTGGGTTTTGCCGCTATCTTTGAGCGTAAACCAGACCTCAGTCCCGTCACTGCTTACGGATAAGTTCGGTGAGAAAGGGCTGGCTTGGGGCACCCGTGCGAGAACCTTGTAGGTTCGCGTATCGACGACGTCGAGTTCGGGATTGAAGCTCGACACCACGAATCCATAGCGGCCATCCGGCCGAAACTGCACCATCCCGGGACCGTTTGCCGTTTGAATCCTTCGTTTCTCTTTTAAGGTGTTCGCATCAATGACGGAGACATAGTCTTCGCCGCGAACCGTAACCCAGACTTCGCGGCCATTTGGCGTAAACGCGGCTTCATGGGGGGAGCGACCCACGTAAACGACGCCCTTAACCTTGTTGGTGGGAGTGTCTATGAATGAGACTGAATTTGAGCCGACAGACACAGCGACGAGGGTGTGATGATCTGGCGAGAACCCTAGCCCATGTACGAGCAGCTGCCCACGATAGAGAGCGCCCAGAGCGACCGGTATCTCCTCACCAAGCTGTATTACTCCCAGGAGAGTATTGGTGGCCGGGTTGATTACCGAGATCGTGTTCGACGTCTGATCCGCGGTGTAAACACGGTCCCCATCGGATACCGATCTGAGTTTAGAGCCCTGACCCCGTTGAACTTGCTTGGGTAGCGAATGCGGTGCGTAGGATGCGAGCCGACGGTGCATCACATCGATTTCTTCCTGCTGAGTCACGATGATCTCTTGCGCCAATCGCTTCAAGACCAAGTCCTTCCCATGCAGCAGCTCCCACTTCGCCATATCGACGGCGCCTTGGTGGTGAGGAATCATCATCGATGCGAAATCGTGGTCTGGGTTGCCGTTCATCGGAGCGGAAGCCATATCCCGGTCCATTTGGCTCATGCAGTCCATCAATGCCTTCGATGAGGATGGAGTCTCCCCCTGGTAGCCACTAGATGTGGCTAAGGAACTAAGAAGCAATAAGCCGGATACAAGCGCGGCCCCACAGGCAATTGATTTCATTCAAACATTCCTCCTGCTTTAGGAAGGCTGAGGACGTCAAATGGTCTAACTTCAACCACGAAATGGTCCCGCAGCGCTCAAGGGAGTGTAGCAGCTAGGCTGTTCCCCGTAACATTCCGGGAAGGCAGCAAAAGCGCTCCGAAGCGATCAGTTGGATAGGTCTGGGTGGAAGCTGTGTGGCGCAACCTAGCGTCCCTGCTGGATTCCACCTGCACTCTCGTCGTCCAGGTTGATCTGGATGTGTTCCTCTTTGGCGTTCGGGTTGATGGTGTTCATCTTCCAGGTCCCGTAGGTGAGGAGCGTGGCGAAGAGGCACCAGGTTAGGTAGGGGACCATTAGCCATGAGGCCGAAGAACGCACGCGGTTGAAGAGAAGAATCGTGGCGAGGATGGCGGCGTCGAGAGCCACGATTTCGACGAAGGCGGGGAGGGGCTTCTGCCAGGCGAAGAATATCCAGCTCCAAAGGCCGTTCAATACCAACTGGACGCCGAAGCAGGCGACGCCCCAGGCGCGAGCTTTGGACGCATCCGAGCGCCAGACTTGCCAGAGGGCGAGGCCCATGAGGAAGAAGAGGACCGTCCAGACGGGGGCGAAGATCCAGCCGGGCGGGGCGAAACTGGGTTTGTTGATCGTGGGATACCAAGCTTGAAGGCCGCGCATGGCGCCTTGGCTTCCGGCAAACGCGACCACATAGCATAGCGTCATGCAGGCCAAAAAGGGCACGACGGGGCTCGGCCGGCTTGGTTCGGGGGGTGGCGTCGTCCATTTTTGCTCCTCTATCTTGACCTGAATAAAAGCGGCTATGTTTCAGGAAAGCGGAACGGACGACCTTAAGACGCGTCCGACCTTGCAAAGATTTTGGAGGTACGAATGATTTCTAGTTTGCTAGCGGCGACGCTGATTCTTGCCAGCCCACCCAAAGAATCTCAGATGAAGATCGTGGGCGCATCGATGTTCAAGAACGGCTACGTGGTCCTGTTGAGGGAGATGGATACACCGACGAGCGGAGAGTATGTCATCAAGCAGATCCCCCAGGGATCGCTGGGGACGCTGTGGATCACGGCGAGCGACGGTACGAAGCTGAAGGAGGTCGTGAACGCAATCACCGACGGACCGGACGCGACAATCGACTTCGGGACACTCGATCAAGTGCTTGCCGCGAACAAGGGCAAGACGATCGACGTTGAGGTACCCGCCTATCCAGAAAACAAGATGAAGGTGCTGAGCGGGAAGCTCTTGGTCGCCTCGGCCGAGCTGCTGCTCATGGAGAGCGCCGGAGAGCAGTTCAGCGTACGTCGGAGCGATATCGTCTCGATCCGGTCGAAGGAAAAGCTGGTCTATTCAACGACGATGAAGACCAAGGTGCGCGGCTTACGGTTTGTCGTCGAGACCCCCAAGGCAGGCAAGGTGTTTATGGTCAGCCTGGAGAGGGGAGCCACGTGGGCGCCGGCGTTTGCTTTGGATATCAGCGATCCGAGCAAGCTGACGCTGACTGCGAAATCGACCGTGATCAACGACCTTGAAGACATGGACAGCGCGGACTTTCGGTTCGTCACGGGCTTCCCGAATATCCGGTTTGCGGACATGGTCGATCCCCTGGTCATGAACACGAACGCGGATCAGTTCATCAGTACGATCACAGCGGGGTCGGCTCCGGGCAGCTTTGGTGGTGGTGGCGGTCTTGGGGGGAATGGAGGTCCCGGTGGGGGGCGCGCCTCGGAGATGATGAACCAGAAGGCAGCCATGCCGATCACCGCCGACTCGATGGGCCAAGCGATGGATATGGAAGGCGAGGGCGTACAAGCGGGCGACCTGTTCTTCTATACAAAACAGAATTTGACCTTGAAGCGTGGTGAAAGGGGGATGTATATGCTCTTCCAAGCCACCGCGCCTTACAAGGAGATCTATTCGTGGATCGTGCAGGACGAGACTCAGGACAACGTCGAGTACCGGTTCCCGAGCGGCGATCCGGGCGAGGTTTGGCACAGTGTCCGGTTTCGCAACACTTCGGGACAGCCGTTGACGACGGCGGCAGCTACGACCTTCAAGGATGGGCAGATTCTCGGGCAGGACATGCTGACCTACACTCCGGCAGGTGCGGAGGCCGAGGTGCGGATTACGAAGGCGTTGGACATCCGGGTCGAGAAGTCCGAGGAAGAGGTGAAGCGGGAGGCGGGAGCCGTGAAGGAGAAGTATGTTGCGGGGACCAAGTCAGACGGCACGCTGATCTATGCCGAGCGGCCCGTGTTCGATCGGCTTTTTGTGAAGGGCACGCTTGCGATCCGCAACCAAAAGAAGGGGGCGGTTACGATCAAGGTGGCGAAAACGTTGACGGGCGAGGTCGTCGAGGCGAGCAACCAGGCGACCGTGATCAAGCTGGCGAAGGGCATCCGTGACACGAACCCGACGAGTCAGATCACCTGGCAAGTGGACGTTCCGGCGGGCAAGGAGTTGAACCTCACCTATCAGTTCTCGATGCTTGTGAAAACTCAGCGCTAAAAACGGAACCCTAGGCGGGCAGGGGAAGTCGAAATACCGGATTCCTGCCCGCATCCCTCCTTGGTTTGGCGGCTGCCCGGTTCGAATTCGCGAAACCGATGGTAAGTTCTCGTTAAGGATGTCGCGCAAAGGGCCGGCTGATAAAGGAGAAAAGAACGGGAAAGCAGTTGTGCTCGTCCCTGTCTTACCTGCGCGCGACGCCGTCCACTTCCCCAATTTGATCAATGCGATCAACGTCGTGCGAGAGCCGTCGCTGAAGGCCGTCCGGCGCAGCATGGAAGGGGACCGGCGGGTGCTCGTACTGAGCCAGCGAGATATGGCCCAGGAGGACCCTCGGGTCGAAGACCTTTTTGAAACCGGCACCCTGAGCGAGGCGCTTCAGGCGCTGCCGATGCCGGATACGTCGTTACGCGTCGTGCTGCGAGGATTGAAGCGGGCGCGGGCAACGAAGCTGATTACCAAGCTCGGTACGTTCTGGGCGGAGATCGAAGAGTTGCCGGAGGCGGAGGACGACGATATCCGGGTGGACGCCCTGATGCGGGCTTGCGTGGAGTCGTTCGGGCGAGTGATCGGCATGAACAAGGCGATCCCGCCGGAGGCGATGCAGAGCGTCGTCCATGTGGACAGCGCCGGGAAACTGGCCGACACGATCGCGCACCACTTGCCGATCCGACCCAGCGAGAAGCAGAAGCTTTTGGAGCAGGTTCATTCGCGCGACCGCTTGGAGCGGATTTTCGAACTGCTGAAGCGGGAAGAGCAGATCCTCGACCTGGATGCGGACATCCGCAAGCGGGTGGAGCGAGAACTCGGAGATGGTCAGCGCGAGTTCTATTTGCGCGAACAGCTCAAGATTATCCAGACGGAGCTTCAGCAACGCGAACATCGGCTTGGCGAGACGGAGGAGTACCGCGAGAAGATCGAGGCGTGCCGTATGCCGGAGGCGGCGCACGAGAAGGCGATGTCGGAACTGCGGCGCCTGGACCGGACGCCAGCGAACTCTCCGGAGGGGATGGTTCTGCGGAACTACCTCGACTGCATGATCGATTTGCCTTGGACGGCGATCACGGAGGACCGGCTGGACGTTTCGGACGCCAAGCGGCGGCTAGAGGACGAGCATTTCGGCCTCGACAAAGTGAAGACGCGCATCCTCGACTACCTGGCCGTGCGACAGCTCAAGGGCTCGATGCGTGGACCTATCCTTTGTTTCGTGGGGCCTCCGGGCGTCGGCAAGACATCGATCGCTCGATCCATTGCGGACGCGATGGGACGGAAGTTCATCAAGCTTGCGCTTGGCGGGGTGCGGGACGAGGCGGAGATTCGTGGGCACCGGCGAACGTATGTCGGATCGATGCCGGGGCGGATTATTCAGGGTTTGCGGCAGTGTCAATACCGGAACCCGGTGATCGTGCTCGACGAGATCGACAAATTGAGCGGGGACTACAACGGCGACCCCACGTCGGCCCTGTTGGAAGCGCTCGATCCCGAGCAGAACGTTCGGTTTAGCGACCACTACCTAGAGACGTCTTTCGATCTGAGCCGTGTGTTGTTCATAGCGACGGCGAACCTCTTGGAGAACATCCCGGCGCCGCTGCGGGACCGTATGGAGGTCATTTCCTTCCCGAGCTACACGGATGACGAGCGAGCCCAGATTTCGCGCACGTTCCTCTTGCCACGAGCGATCGAGGAGCACGGGCTGCGACCTGAGCAGATCGACCTGACGGATCAAAGCATCGAAGCCGTTGTGCGCGAGTACACCCGCGAGGCGGGAGTGCGCAATCTGGAGCGAGCCATCGCGACGGTTTGCCGGAAGTCGGCGCGGCTGGTAGCGGAGGGCACGGCGCGCAAGGTGAAGGTGGACGAAAAGCGGCTCGTAGAATTCCTCGGGCGGCCTCGCTATAAGAGGCAGCTTGCAGGGGACGTGCACCAAGTGGGTTCGGCGACGGGGCTCGTCGTGAGCGAGGCCGGGGGCGACGTTATCTCCATCGAGGTGAGCTTGATGGAGCCCAATGCGGCGAAGCCGGAGTTGATGCTGACCGGAAACCTTGGGGATGTCATGAAGGAGTCGGCTATGGCGGCGCTGACGTTTATCCGGGCGAACAGCGAGCAACTGGATATCGGGCGGACTTTCAAATACGACGTTCACGTCCATGTTCCGCAGGGAGCGATTCCGAAAGACGGGCCTTCAGCGGGACTTACTATCGCGGTCGCGCTGGCTTCGGCTGCTGGCGGGCGCACGGTACGGAGCGACGTGGCGATGACGGGTGAGATCACGCTTCGCGGGAAGGTTTTGCCGGTGGGCGGCATCCGGGACAAGGTTTTGGCGGCTCATCGGGTCGGGATCAAGCATGTGATTCTGCCCATCGAGAACGAGCCGGATGTGGACGAAGTGCCCGCGAACGTTCGTGAGGCCATCGAAATCCACCTCGTGACGGACCTGCATCAGGCCCTCGATATCGCGCTGGACATCGATCCCAGCACGCGGCGCGTCCAGTACGCCCACGATCCGTTCTCGAACTAAGCGCAGACCGTCAGCATTCGCTGCAGGGCTTCCCTTGCCCAGTAGGCGGTCTTCTCAGGGACCTTGACCTGGTTCAGGACGGTGCCTTCGACGAGGTTTTCCAGGACCCAGCACAGGAAGCTGGGGTGGATTCGGTACATCGTCGAGCATGGGCAGATTTGGGGGTCCAGGCAGAAGATCGTCTTGTCGGGGTGCTCGGTGGCGAGGCGGTTGACGAGGTTGATCTCGGTGCCGACTGCCCAAGTCGTGCCGCTGGGGGCCGCTTCGATGGTCTTGATGATGTATTCCGTGGAACCGTTGAAGTCGGCGGCTTCGACGACGTCGAGGGGGCATTCCGGGTGGACAACGACTTGGACGTCCGGGTACTTGGCGCGCGCCTCCTGGATCTGCTCGACCGTGAAGCGCTTGTGGACCGAACAGTGGCCCTTCCAGAGGATGAACTTGGCCCGGCGGAGCTCGTCTTCCGTGTTTCCTCCGAGAGGCTTGAAGGGATCCCAGACGACCATTTCGGTCTCGGGATCGTAGCCGAGCTTGACGCCGGTGTTGCGCCCAAGGTGCTGGTCGGGGAAGAAGAGGACCTTGTCTCCCTGCTCGAGTGCCCACCTGACGGCGGTGGGGGCGTTCGTGGAGGTGCAGACCGTGCCGCCGTGCTCGCCGACGAAGCCCTTGAGGTTCGCGGCGGAGTTTATGTAGGTGACAGGGACGACTGTAGCTTGGCCGTCCCGGCCAAGGTTTTCACGACCGTCTCGGTCGTTTTCCGGAGCCATGGGCGGGACGCCCTTGGAAACCATGGCCGGGACGGCCATGCCACTGGCTGTGTTGTTTAGGACTCTCTCCAGCTCGGTCCAGCATTTTCTCACTTGGAATAGGTTGGCCATGTCGGCCATCGAACATCCGGCAGCGAGGTTGGGGAGGATGACGGTTTGGCTGTCGGGGGTCAGGATATCGGCGCTTTCGGCCATGAAGTGGACGCCGCAGAAGACGATGAAGTCGGCTTCGGGATGGAGGTTGGCGTCCTTGGCGAGCTTATAGCTGTCGCCCCGGTAGTCGGCGTGCTTGATGATCTCGTCGCGCTGGTAGTGGTGACCGAGGATCACGAGGCGCTGGCCCAGCTTTTGTTTGGCGGCGACGATACGGGCGTCGGCCTCTTCGGGTGAGAGGTCGGCGTACTCCTGTGGGAGAGGTGCCTGATACATCTAGTTTTTCCTTAGCCTGGCGGCTCTTTCGACGCTTCTCCGGATTATTCGCGGAAGTCGCGTGGCGGTAACAGTCGGTTCTTCCGACGGGGATGTTGTTATCGCTAGTTAAATTATACGCACGGTGAGGGCGTTACCGCAGAGTCCGGGGACCTATGGGGCGGGGATTATAAGTCCACGGCTGCCATCTCGATAGCGCCGAAGATGCTCGAGAAGAGGAAGGGGGCGAAGAGGACTTGGATGCCCAGCCATGGGATAAGGGCAAAGGGGCCGAGGATGCCGGCGAGGGCGATTACGATCAGGCCGGAAAACTTTCGTCTTCGAACGAGATATGCGCCCGTTGCGAGGGCAATGGCGAGGCTTCCGCAGATAGAAGCCGGAGTGAAGTCTCCGGCAACAACGAACTTCAGGCCGAAGCAGACAACCACTGCGAACCAGATGGCGACGACGACGGATACGAACGTTTGTCCGAAAGGCCGCCTGGTCGTTCTTGCGGTGTCCATCATTCTTCTTGACGTCTAGGTTTTGATTCGGATTTCGTGGACGACCTGCTCTCCGCCGAAGCCGCCCATGATGGCAAGGCGGTCGATGGTGACTTTAGGGTTCGGGTCGGGGGCCCAGGCGACGGCTTTGCCGTCGACGATGAGCCAGATGGAGCCGTCTCGGCGAGAGAGCTGGAGGCGATGGGTGCCGGGGGTGAGGGGCGCGGCTTCGCCGTTTACCTCGCGACCGAAGAGGCGGAGTTTGGCGGTGTGGTTACCATCGCCACCGGCGAGGCCGACATAGTCGTTGCCGACGGAGGGCTTCTTGGTGGAGGGAGCGAAGGCGGCGAGGGTGGCATCGTTCTTCGCCTCGACGATAGCGAAGAGGTCGAACTCGCCGATCTTGGGCACCTTGACGATGAGCGGGCTATCGTCGGCTCCCGTGGAGCGGTAGACGTTGCCGTCAAGCTTCCAGCCGTCGCCGAGGACGATGGCGGGGTCGCCGGGTTTGAGCACCTGGACGGGGGCAAGAGGAGCTAGCTCGGTGGGCGCGCCGGTCGGGAGCGGCTGGTGCCCAGTGGATTCGAGCATCCGGCTGTAGAAGAGCTGGTAAGGCTCCCACATCGAGAAGGCACGGTTTTGGATGTCGAGGAACGTGAAGGTCGAGCCGATCTCGTGGCCAGCGCCATCCCAGTACCAGATGCCATCGCCCCGGTTGGGCCACATAAATTCGACGGCGACGGAATCGTCGGCGAGCTTCTTGGCTTTCCATTTGAGACCGCGGGCCTGGCCCATGTAGGGCTTGATGTCCACCAGGGACGTACTGGGGCCTGGGGCTCGTCCGGTCGAGGTGAGGTTTTGGAGCTCGAAGCCTTGAACGCCGACGCCGGAATAGACGCCTTGGCCCTCGCCATCGAAGGAGGCTTGGACGCGCCGCCAGGGACCCTTTACGACGAGGAGGCCGTAGTAGCCCGCTTCGTCATAGGTTTGCTTGTAAGTGGCCTCGATGCCGCCCTTGGACATCTTTCCTGCGAAGGGGACGTCCGCCCACTCGGCGGGGTCGCCGTCCACGTTGACGTGGAGGGGGTAGACGAAGGGCTGGAAGGGGATGAGGGGGTAGGGGTCGATGGCGTCGGGGATGCCGTCGCCATCCGAGTCCGGTTGGGTCGGATTGGGCATAACGACTTGGCTACCCAGCTTCACCCAAGTCGATTGGAGGGGACCGGGGGCCCAGGTGCTGAGCATGACCTTTTGGAGATCGGAAATTTCGCCGTCGGTCATCGGCTTTTGTGGTGAGGAGCCGAAGCGGGCCTCGTCCAACGGGAGGCGCGGGTCGTTATCCGGGAAACCATCCTCGTCGGCGTCTTTGACGGTCATCGTGTAGCCGAAATAGAAGCGGAGCCACTGGGCATCGCTTAGGGTGCGGTCCCAGAACCACATCGTTTGCCAGTGCTCGCCGCTGCGGCCCGCCGTGTTCCAATCGTTCTCATCGGCGGTGCCGTCGCCTTTAACGCGGCGGAAGCGAGGAGCGGGGTGGTTGAAGACGATTCGCTCGTCCTCGCGATAGGCGAGGGACCACTGGCTGTGGGATTCGAGGTCGTGGTGGAATTCGTGGGTGGCGAGCCAGGCGAGGTCGCCGCCGCCGAGAAACTGGGAACGTCCGGGGATGCCTTGGGGGAAGGATTCGACGCCGTAGGTGCCGCCGCCGGAGTTGTAGTAGTCCCACTTGACGCCGTTCCACTTGCGGACGAAGGCGACTTCGATCTGTCCGGAGTAGGGCTTTTCCTCGACCACGGGCTCTTTGTTTGTCTTGAGCGGGTTTTTCGTATCAAGGATCGTGAAGTCTCCGCCCCCTGGATCGGCGTAGTCTTTGCCTGGGTAGCTGCGGCAGGTGGGCCAGCCTTTATAGAAGGCGTCGACCTTGGCTGGCTCGTCGCCCCAGCGCTGCCAGCGGTCGTCGACAAAGAATTGGTAGTCCACCCAGAGGCGCATGCCGGAGTTCACCCAAAAGAAGCGGGCGGAGGTCGCGAACTCTTCTTTGACCTTTTGGAGGTCTTCGGGGGACATCTGTTTGGGCTCGGCGGCGATGGGTTTGCCGTTGTCGTCGACAGCCGAATCGACGTTGATGACGTTCGGCATGAGGAGGACTTTGACCGGGAGGTGGATGATCGTTTTCTCGCCCTTCGGAGCTTCGGTGCTGACGGCGTATTCGCGATGCCAGTCGTCGGTGGCGCCCCAGTTTTTCTCCTCGTCAGTGGGTTTGAATCCGGGTTCGTGAATGCGGTAGTAGTAGCGCTTACCTGGTTCCAGCGCGTGGACGTTCAGAGTGTGGAACGTCGTTTTGCCGCCGCTAGTGTCGGTGTAGCTCTTCACCTTTTGGTCGAAGGCCACGCCGTAGGCAACGCGCGGGAGGTCTCCAGCTCGCAACTCGATGGTGCTGCCGCAAGGGACGCGGGTGTAGTACTGGAGGGTAAAGCCGTCTCGCGCGATTCTGATGACCGGCCGCATGGGGTCGGTGAGGGGTTGCCCGTCGCCCACGTGCTGGCTGGGGGCCGGGCCGATCTGCGCGAGGAGGAGAAAGGCGACGGCTAGGGTCATAGGGGCGGTTTACCCCAGTTCAAGATGTAAACTTTGCCCCTATGTCGCCTCGACTTGCCTTTGCCGTCGAAACTGCCGTTCTCGCCGGAAAATCGACCCTCGCCCACTTCCAAGCCGGGGCGGCGGTGGACCTAAAGGAGGACGCGACTCCGGTGACGGTGGCCGACCGAAATGCGGAGCGGCTGATACGAGAGCTGGTCGGGAAGAAGTATCCGAATGAGCGGATCGTGGGGGAGGAAGAAGGCGGAGACCAGACGATTGCCGACCGCTGGATCGTGGACCCGATCGACGGTACGAAGTCGTTTGTTTCCGGGGTGCCGCTCTATGCGACCTTGTTGAGCTACGAAGTCGATTTTCAACCGGTGGTGGGTGTGGCTTACTTTCCTGCCTTGGACGAACTGCTTTACGCGGAGGTCGGCCAAGGGGCTTTCTTCAATGGCCGGGTAGCGAGGGTGAGCGAGAAGCGACAGATCAAAGGCGGGGTCGTTTGCTGCGGCGGGCACCGGTCGATGATCCACTACGGACGCTGGGACGGGCTCGCGCTGGTCGCGGAGCGGGCGATGGCGACGCGGACCTGGAGTGACGCCTATGGGCACGCCCTCGTGGCGACGGGACGGGTGGAGGCGATGGTCGATCCCGTCGTCAGCCGATGGGATATCAGCGCAGTGGCGCTCATCGTCCGGGAGGCTGGTGGGCGGGTGACGAATTTTGGTGGCCGCGAAGAACTGACGCCAAGTCACGCGGACGGACACTATGAACTCGTTTCCTCAAATGGGCTTATCCACGATGAGTTGCTAGAGGCGTTTCGCCAATGAGGCTTCTTGGGGTGGACTACGGGTTCAAGCGGATCGGCTTGGCGGTGGCGGAGGTGGAATTCGGGATTATCACTCCGCGCCCGGCCCTCGAAGCCTCGGGCACTCTCGCTCGTGACGCGGCAAATCTGGCGGACATTGCAAAAAAGGAGGCTGTCGATCGGACGGTGCTTGGGCTGCCGATCGAGGAGGATGGGAACCACGGGAAAATGGCTCGTGTTTGTCAAACGGTGGCCGACCATCTCCGCAGCCTCGGGCAGATCGTGGAACTCGTCGACGAGCGCATGTCGAGCGTGGAAGCGGAATCCCATTTGCGGCAAGAAGATTTGAAGGCGAGTCAGCGACGGAAGCTCCGAGACGGAGAGGCAGCGCGCATCTTGCTCGAAAGGTACATAGACAACCTTGAAAAGGCTTAGAAGATTCGTCGTCCGGTTGCTGGCTCTGGTCGTCCTTGCGGCGGGCGGCGGGTTGTATTGGGCTTCTACCCAGCTCAAACCGCGCGATCCGAACGACAAGCCGCGGTTCGTCAGGTTCGACGAGCGGTCGTCGCTGGGAGCCGCGTTGGAGCGGCTGCAAAACGGGAAGATTTTGAAGAACGCGGCGGTGACAGGCTACTACGCGAAGTTCCGGCATTCGCCTGGGATCGTCGGGCGAGGCACGTACGTGTTGGGTGGCAATATGGACGGCGGCGAAATTCTGAAGGCGCTCCAAAGTCCAATCCGGCGGATGGTGCGACTCCCGGAAACGAACTGGGCGCAACGGACGGCGAATCTCCTGGGCAAACAAGACGTGGGACCAGCGGATAACTATATGGCCTTGGTCAAGGAGCCGGACGAGTTCAAGAAAGCCGTTTCGTTTCCGCTACCGCCGAAGTCGTTGGAGGGATACCTCTATCCGGACACCTACGACATTCCGCCCCTCACTCCACCCAAGGAAGTGATTGGGCAGCAGCTTAAGGCGTTCGAGAAGCGGATTTGGAAGGGGCTCGGGGAACCGAAGAACCTGCACCGCGCTATCATCATCGCATCGATGGTGGAAATGGAAGTCGCCAGGGACAACGAGCGGCCGATTGTAGCGGGAGTGATCGAGAATCGCCTCGCCAAGGGCATGCCGCTTCAAATCGACGCTTGCCTGAATTACGGTATCCAGAAGTGGCGGCCTCTGACGCTGGCCGACTACAAGAAGATCGATTCGCCCTACAACACCTACACCCACAAGGGCCTGCCGCCAGGGCCGATCTGCTCGCCGTCGATTAAGTCTATCGAAGCAGCTTTGAACCCCGCGAAGCACAAGTATCTGTATTACGTAGCGCTGCCGAGCGGGCGGAGTCTCTTCGCGGAGACGATCGCGGACCACCTCAAGAACGTGCAGAAGCGCAAAGACGCGATCAAACGGGGGACGCCGGAGTGAGCCATTTCCGCACCGGTTCTTTCGAGCGCCGCCGGGTGTCCGGCATGTGGCGTCGCTTCGTTCCGGCCCACGCGATGGAATCGCTTCTTAACGTCGACTTGGACGAGCTTTGGAATCGCGGGAAGCGGCTTATCTTGCTGGACGTGGACCACACGATCATCCAGTGGGGCAAGGAAGAGTTTCCGCCTGGCATCGAGGACTGGGTGGCCCGGGCGAAGGCGAAGGGGTTCGATCTTTGCATCCTGAGCAACACCCGCAAGCGTGAGCGGCTGGCCCGCTTGGCAGGCAAATTGGGGATCGAGACCGTGCAGGGCAAATTCAAGCCCAGCCCCGCGATGTTTCGCCTTGCCCTCATCAAATACAAGCGAACCGAAGACGAGGCGATCATGATTGGCGACCAGATATTCACCGATATCTTGGGCGCGAACCGTTGCGGCATCGAGGCGATCTGGGTTCGCAAGATGGAAGGGCGCGAGTTCGCGGGGACGCGGATCAGCCGCTTTGCGGAACGACTGCTCCAGAGTACGATTTATAAAGCGCTCGTGACTCCGGTTGACGAGACGTCCGAATCTCCCAAAGGGTCCGAGCAGACCCTGTTGCGGCAGATCATCAAGTTTGGAATCGTGGGCGGCACGTCGTTCGTGATCGACGCCGGGTTGACCCTGATATTCGTTCGTGTGATCCCGTGGGGAGACCACCACTTACTGAGCGATGTGCTCGGCGGATGGCTCAAGGACTCCTTCCCGGCCATCTTCGGCTATGCCAAGACGGCCTCGATCGCTTCGGTACCCATCTTGGGCGGTCTGGCTTCGTTGATTGCGATGGGCAACTCGTTCATTTGGAACCGAAGTTGGACGTTCAAGGTGCGGAGCAAGTCGGAGCGCATGGCCCAGCTCCGGCGGTTCTATGCCGTATCGATCATGGGAGCAGTGCTGAATACGCTGATCACCAGTGCGATGTCGAACGCGATACCGGGGCACCCGAACAAGAGCCTTATCGTGGCGAAGGTGATTGCGGCGGCAGTGGTCGCCGTTTGGAACTTCCTGGGGCAGAGGTACTACGCTTTCAGGAACGCGACGTGAACGAAGTCTACGAGTGGCGAGACGCTCCCGCCGCCGACTTTGCGGTCATCGGCGATCCAGTAGCCCATAGCCTTTCGCCGCGCATGCATGAGGCCGCCTACGAGGCGCTGGGCCTGCCTTACCGATATGTCGCGGTGCGGGTTCCGGCGGGCGAGGTTCGGGAGGCATTGGATTACCTTGCTTCGCTTGGCTACCGTGGCGTAAACGCTACTATCCCTCACAAGAGGGAAGCGATGGAGTGGGCTCGCGACGCGGATGAAATCGCTCGGAGTATCGGGGTGGCGAACACGCTCGATCTTACGAGCGGACGGGCGACGAACACGGATGGACCCGGTTTTCTCGACACACTGTCCGACCTTCGGATCGTTTCGACGGCTGAGGTTACCGTTCTGGGTGCAGGGGGGACGGCGCGAGCGCTGGCGGCGGTCTTGCCGAAGGCCATGTACCGAGTGAAGATTTGGAACAGAACGCGGGTTCGGGCGCAGGAACTGGCTTCCGAGTTCGGCCTGACTGTGCTCGACGAACCCACTGCCGACGCGGATTTGGTTGTGAACACAACCTCCGTCGGGTTGCATGGCGAGCGGGTGCCGTTGGATTGGTCGTCCGCGCGTGAATCGACGGTGGCTTACGACATGGTCTACGGCCAGACGCGGTTCTTGGAGGAGGCGGCGCGGCAAGGTTTGTCAACCGTAGATGGAAAGCCGCTTCTTGTGGCGCAAGGCGCGCGATCCTTTGCCTGGTGGCTGGAAATCGATCCTCCGCGATCGGTCATGATGAAGGCCATCCAGTGAAACTTTGCGCGGCGACAGAGGCGGCGATTCTGAAGGCGGCGGCGGCTTTACGCCAGGGCAAATTGGTTGTCATGCCGACGGAGACGGTTTATGGGCTGGCAGCCGATGCGACGAATCCGGACGCCATTCGCAAGGTCTTCGAAGCGAAAGGTCGGCCTGCAGAGAATCCCCTGATCGTCCATGTCGCGGATTTAGGCCAAGTGATGGGCGTGGCGGCCCATGTTCCCGAAGCGGCGGCAAAGCTGATCAAGCGGTTTTGGCCTGGACCGTTGACCTTGGTGCTGCCTAAGCACCCGGAGATTCCGGCGGAGGTTACGGCAGGGCTCGATACGGTCGGGGTCCGCATGCCCGCACATCCAGTGGCTTTGGATCTTATCCGCGCCGCCGGTCTGCCCTTGGCTGCGCCGAGCGCGAACCGGTTTATGCGGCTATCGCCGACGAAGGCGGAGAACATCGATCCTGAATTGGCAGAGAAGGTGGCGATGATCCTCGATGGCGGACCGTGCTACATCGGACTCGAATCCACCGTAGTGGACTGCACGGAGGACGTGCCACGTATCCTTCGCCCCGGCGGAGTCACCCGGGCCGATATTCAGTCGGCGTTGGGGTACCCGTTGGGCGAGCTGCCTCTTGGCGGAGCGCGGAAGTCGCCGGGGATGTATCGGCGTCATTATGCGCCTCGGACGCCGCTAAGCGTGGTGGACGCCCTGGAAGAGGGGCAGGCGGGCCTTGTCGTGGGACCGGCGCGGAGCGAACACCAGATTTCTATGCCAAACGACGCCCGGGCCTATGCGTCTTCGCTGTACGACATGCTGCATCGGTTGGATGGCATGGGGCTCGATGCGATCTATGTCCAGAGGCCGCCGAGCGGTCCGGAATGGGAAGCGGTTCACGACCGCTTGAAGAAGGCGGGAGCCCGGGACTAGGCGACGTAACGCTGGATGATTTCCAGGTTACGATCCATTTCCAGATAGACGCGGGGCAGGCCTTTCCAACCCATTGAAAGGCGAGGATTGATGCTGCACGCGCGGATGGCCGTTTCTGGGCCGAAGTCCTCGGCGAGATTACGAAATGCATCCAAGAGGGTGATTGCGCTCCCGGCCAAATTGCCACCCTCGGCGAGACGTATTTCGCCACGTCCGGTAATGCAACGGAGTCCCCACATGACGATCTCCTGATTGGGGGGCATGCCAGTGGCGAGGGTGCTGTCGCTCACGGCGATGAGCTTGTCAGCGGGCTTACACTTCAGGAGGATTCCGGCAGCATCGCGAGAGACGTGCAGACGGTCGTAGATCAACTCCGTATAGAGGGCGTCGGTTGCCAGCGCGTAGCCAACGGTTCCCGCCTCGCGGTGATGAAGTGGACGCATCGCGTTGAACGTGTGAGTCGTGTGGGAGGCGCCGAACTCAAAGCCGTAGCGTGCTTCGGCGAAGGTCGCGTTGGTATGGCCCATGCTCACGACCACGCCTCGCTTCATGAGCCTTGTCGTCAGTTCCAGCGCGCCAGGCAACTCCGGGGCGAGCGTGACAAGTTTGAGTTTAGGGTGGTCGAGGACGGCATCCCAGGCGGATGAGGCGACCGGCGGAGTCGCGATCGAGGAGGGTGGCTGGGCGCCAGGATACGAGTGGCTGATGAAGGGGCCTTCCAGGTGAAAACCGGCGATCATTTCGTGCTCGGGGAGGAGATTGACGGCGCGAAGGACGTCTTCCGGCGAGGCGGTGACGGTCGTGGGGAGAAACGTCTCGTAGCCAAGCTCCGCGAGCTTGCCGCACCAGACCTTGATGTCGGCGGTAGTCGCGCTCATGAAGTCGATTCCGAACGCGCCGTGGATGTGGATGTCAACGAACCCCGGGACGAGCATCGCCTTGGGGGAAGCATCGACGCGGTTGAACTTCGGGCCTTCCCAGTCCACTTCGTACGAACCGAATCCCTCCGGTCCCAGCATCGTGAAGACGTTGTTCATGGCTTTATGGCATACCCTCCCGAATCGTGAATGATACGCCCGTCGATCTCTAAAAGTGTTAGCTCGCTCATTGCCTCGTGGGTGGGCAGGCCTGTTCGCTCGACAATAAGTTCGACGGCAAGGGGCGTGGTCGTCAGGATGTCGAGTATCTGCGCGCCGGGGCCGCTCGGAGGGGGAAGGGGTGCGGCTTCGACGGCGGGCTCAAGGCCGAGGGCGGAGAGTATGTGGTCGGGATGATCGACGAGGGTCGCGCCATCCCGGATCAAGGCATGAGAGCCTCGGAAACCAAGGTTGTCGATATTCGCGGGGACGACGAAGACCTGGCGCCCGAGTTCGTTGGCGCGATGAGCAGTAGAGAGTGCGCCGGACCGCTCGGGGGCCTCAATGACGATAACGGCTTGGCTTAGGGCCGCGACAAGCTGGTTTCGGATGAGGAAGCGGTAATAGTCGGGCTTCGTGCCACAGGCGAACTGGCTGACCAGGCAGCCCTTTTTCTCCCTGATCTGTTGAAAGAGACCGCGATGGACGGCGGGATAGAGCCGGTCGACCCCACCACCGAGAACTGCGACCGTTCTTCCGCCCGCCGCCATCGCGCCTTTGTGAGCGGCAGCGTCGATGCCAAGAGCGCCGCCGCTGACGATGGTGACTCCCGCCCTGGCAAGGGCTTCGGCAAACTTTTCGGAAACGGCCTTGCCGTAGGTGGACGCGCCCCGTGTACCGACGATGGCGACGGTTGGGTGGTGCGCAGCTGACCAATCACCCCAAGCGAAGAGGCCGATCGGATTGTCGGGCCAAGCCCGGAGTGGCTCGGGATATTCGCCGAAGCCGACGGGGCGAACCCCTAGCTTCAACGCAGCATCAAGGGCCTTTGTGTCGAAAGAGGCAAGGCGTGCGCGTTCCTTGGGGGTCAGCATCGAGTGATGCTTGAGTTTATCGAGGCCCTCATCACCGGAAGGGCCGAGTTCCTTGAGAAGAACTCGGCCCTTCCGCGCGGGCAACTCCGCGGACAGGAGCGCCTGCCAGAGTAGCGGTGTCACTAGCCTCCGGCGCTGCCTCCACCGTTCGATCCGCCACCGAATCCGCCAGGACCGCCGCCGGTCTTGTCGTTCGAGGTGGGGCGAGTCGTGGGCTTCAGGGTGTTGTCGATGACGAGTTGGAACGTGGCGTGGGAGGTGTTACCCATCCAGTCCGAAACGGTGACGGTGATCGTCTTGCGGCCATCGAAGAGCGGCTTGTTCTTGCCGAGGCTGGAGATGCGGACGACGGCGATGCCGTCGCGTCCGAACTCGTAGTCCATATCCGTGCCATCCACGTCGATCTTCAGAGTCTTCGTGTTGATACCGGAGGCTTCATCCTCAATCTTGAAGATGAGTTCGAGGGGAGGCTGGCCAGAGACGAGGTCGCCCGCGTTGGGCCACATCATCTGGACGGAAGGAGGAGTGAGGTCGACGCCGAGCTGCTTATCGAACGCCAGCAGGCTGCCGTCCAGACCCAGAACGAGAAGCGTGTCGCCATCGGCGACAGCCGGGCCGGCTGCGGGAATCGCGAGCACCTTGGTCGCATTCGCGCCGCTCTGGCCGCCGCCCCGCCCGGGACCTGCACCACCAGGCCCAGCTCCGGGACCGCCGCCGTTGCGTCCGCCAGGGTTGGTCGGAGCCGTGCTTGCAGTTCCACTACCGATCGGGCGGATCAAATAGCTCCAGGAGATGTCGCCTGTCTTGGGATCGATCAAGTTGATCGCGCCGTTTCGCGTGGGGACAACGTAATACTTGCCAACCGCCGAAGGGGAGGCCGACGGCTGCGAGCCGAGGTCGATCTCTTTGCGGACGAGCGGGCGACCGTTCGAGCCGAAGACGTAGACCTTGCCGTCCTGGCTGACGGCGAGGACGCTGTCGCCGTTGGCGGCGGGAGCGAAATCGAGCGTGTCGTTGGAGTTTGCCTCGAAAATCTTTCGTCCGTTCGCGCCGGTCAGCCCGATGACCTCAGGGCCGGTGATGACGAAGATGTTGTCTCCGAATGTGGTGGCTTGAGCGTCGGGGCCTAGGGTCGAGAACCGCTTCGTCCAGTTCGCCTTTTGGGTGGTTGTGCTGAGGCTGACCATCTCATAGGCATTGGTGAAGTAGATGATGTCGCCCTGGAAAGCGGAAAGCTTGCCGAGGAAGCCATCGAAAACCTTGATGGGCGTCTTCCATGCGGGCTGGCCGTCGGCGACGTTGATCGCCATGACCGAGTTGTCCGTCATGCCAAACCCGATGAACTTACCGGCGAGTACCGGTTCCTTGAAGAGCGGCGCTGGGGCGACGTAGGACCACTTCATTTCGCCCGTCTTTGCATCGACGGCGTAGATCGTCTTGTTGTCCGCTGCGGCGATGGCGAGGCCGTCGACGAGCATGACTGTGGACTTGAAGTTGCCTTCGATGGGGTCAACGAGTGGGAATTTCCACTTTTGGTTTCCGGTCTCTTTATCGAGCGCATACATGCGCTGACCCACGGCGGCATAAACCGTTCCGTCTTGAACGGCCGGTTTGCCAGAGGGAGAGATGTTCGTGGGCTGAATCCAGCGCCAGGCAAGAGGCGCCGGTCCGTCGAAATCCGCGTGGACGAAGGCCGACAAAGCCAGTGCCACCAAACCGACGGAAAGAGTCCGCATGATTCGCATAATTCGCATACTCCGGGAGAGCCAAAGGCTCTAGCTCAACAGCATTTTAACGACGAGTAGCCGATCTTGTCTACGCACCGCTTCGTCATACTTCCGACGCGCGAAACTCTTCCACAGTCACGCGAATACGAAAAAGAGTAACTTGAACGCGCGAAATGCCTCTCGTTACGCTCTGCTATCACAAAGTTGGGACGGAAAAAGCCGAGGGAAGACGCTTGAATGTCGACCCGCGGCGGCTGGATTCGCATGTCCGATTTTTTCAGCGGCGAGGATATGCGTTCAAGAGAGCGGGTGAGCTTTTGAGGGACGATCCCGGACGGACGGTTTGCTTTACGTTCGACGATGGGTTTGTCTCAACGCTGGATAACGGCGTTCCGGTCTTTGCCCGGCGGGGAGTGCCGATGACGATCTATGCCGTTTCCGATCGCGTAGGGGGGACCAGCGCTTGGGAGGGAGAACAGGCGCGGCCCCTCGCCGACTGGGACCGGCTGCTCGAAGCCCAGGAGACGGGCCACGAAATCGGAAATCACACCGGGGCGCACCCTCGGTTGGGCGAATTGCCTTTCGACGAGCAGGTGGCGGAGATTCGCCGCTGCGACGCCACTCTGCGCGATCACGGCATCGTGCCCGGCTCGTTTTGCTATCCCTACGGAAGCTTGAATTCGGAAAGCGCTCGGGCCGTCGGGGAGGCGGGGTATCGGATCGGGATGGCGCTTGGGAAACGTCTGCCGCGAGCGAACGATCCTTCCGAGGCGTTGCCTCGGCTCGTCATCGCCTTCGGCGACGGACTGCCCCTGCTTTTGTACAAGCTCTACGTGCGTCCACACCTGAAGAAATAGGCCCCGTCTTGCGAGAATCTAGGAGAGCGGGTATTATTTCGCCTGCTTCGGGCTCATAGCTCAGTTGGTTAGAGCGCACCCCTGATAAGGGTGAGGTCGCTAGTTCGAATCTAGCTGGGCCCACCATAGTTTTTCCTTAAAGTGCACATCCTCACCAGAGCCGCACACGTTCTGATGGGGGTAGATAGAGTTTTTGATCCTGCGTGATTCCGAACGCCTCGTACCAGGCGTCGATGTTCCGAACCACTCCGTTGACGCGATAGGGTGCTGGTGAGTGGTAGCCATTTTCGATAATGTAGCGGATGGCACTATCAGGGGCGATGTACCTCCAAGTCTGCCCCCAGGAAAGAAAAAAGCGCTGCCCGTCCGTAAATCCGTCAAGGACAATCCCTCTTACGCTCGGGTGGTCCCGCAAGTAGAGCTGATAGGCTCGATAGGCGAGCGACACGCCAGTCAGATCGCCGATGTTTTCTCCTAGAGTCAATTGGCCGTTGAGATGGAGACCTGCGATAGGAGCAAACGCGCTGTATTGACTCACGAGCGCATTCGTTCGGTCCCTGAAATGTATCCGTGAATCCTCGGTCCACCAATTGCGCATCCGTCCTTCGCCATCAAAGTGTGCTCCCTGGTCATCGAAACCATGTCCCATCTCATGACCGATAATTGCGCCAATAGATCCGAAGTTAACCGCAGGATCGGCGTTAGGATCGAAAAACGGGGGTTGCAGAAAGGCGGCGGGGAGCTCGACCGAGTTGAATAAGACACTAAAACTAGCATCGACCACTTGCGGAGATTCGTACCATACCTCCCTCTCTCGACCGTTGAGTAGGGAACGAGTATAGGACCAGTCTGCTTCCAGGAGGCGCCGCGCGTTACCGACCAAATCGCCTTGTCGAATCGATATGTGTGAATAGTCGCGCCATTTGCTCGGGTAGCCGATCTTGAACCTGAATGCGTTCAGCTTAGATTGCGCCTCGGCCCGAGTCTTTTCGTCCATCCAGGTCGCCGCTGCCAAGGATTCACGAAAGGCCCGTCGGAGGTACTCGAATAGCTCGGTCGCCCTTTTCCGGTTTTCTGCGGGGAAATATCGCTCGACATAGAGCTTGCCTACAACTTGGGCCATTCTGCCGCTGGCAAACGCTACTGCCTGCCTGTCACGCGAACCTTGCTCTTTCTGGCCGGATAGGCGCTTTCCATAGAAATCGAAACTTGCTGTTCGGAATATCGAAGGCAGTAGATCGATCTGATTTTGAATCCAATGAAAGGCCAAATAACTAGACCATTGATCAACCGGCGTTTCTCTGAAAACTTTCACCTGCGCCTGAACGGCCGTATCCGTGCCTAGGACTACTTGGTGAACCTTCCCTACCCGCCTGGCTTCGAGGAAGGCCTCCCACGGAAAGCCTGGAGCATAAGCCACGAGCTCTTTGCTCGAAAGGAGGTGGTAGTTGGCTTTTCGATCCCGAAGTTGTTCGAGATTCCATTGCAGTGACGCTAATTTGGTTTCCAAGGCCAATACATCGTTGGCGCGCCTTGTCGGTTGATCAATTCCTGCTTGCCGGAACTGCAGGGCGATGTACTCCTTATATGCCGTTCGGTCTGCAGGAAAAGAACCGTCCATGCGCCCGTAGTATTCGCGCCGTGGAAGGCCGAGGATGGGCTGGGCAAGGTTGCTTTGGTCAAGGTGAACTAACCAGCGTTTCGTATTTCCGGCGTCAGGAAAAACGTTGATGGCGACGAGCGAGCTAGAACGAGGATCAGCCATCCAACGGCCGACATCTTCATGCGTCTTAATAGCCAGTATCGAATCCAAATCTCGTTGGATAGGCGAAAGGCCACGCTTCTCGATGCCGTCCACGTCCATAAAGCTTGAATAGAGATCGCCAATCTGTTGGCGTGGATCTCCTTTCGGGGCAGCGACTTTAGCGGCGGAATGAACGATATCGGATACGTGTTGGTCAGTCTCGGCGGCAAGGATGCTGGTTTGCCCGAAGTCCCAATATCCTTCCGGAATCTTCGTAGACTTGATCCAACCCTCGTTGACGTAGGTAAAGAAGTCGTCACCGGGTTTGACGGACTTGCTGATGTACCTGGTTTCAACGCCCCAGGCCCCAAACGTCGCCTTGCCATCGTTACTGGACAGATTCGAAGGTTGATTCGTTGATTGCGCATGACTTAACGTGGCGGTCGCGACTATCGCAATCGCCATGCCGAAGACGGTAGCCGCAACGGAGGTGGATTTCATCTCTTGGCTCCTAGAAGGTTTCCTCTGGTTGATCCGGAACCGCGATCAGGCCAATCACACGCCGCCGCCGTCCTGGCCCAGGTGGGTTTGCCTGAACAGACGTAAGCAAGTCCGTCAACTGAAGTCGAAATCGCTGAAACTCTTCGTCAGTAAGATTCACCGAGTTGGCGCGGAGCAGCGTGTCTTCAACCAGCCTTTCCTCCCGCCTGGCCAAATAGGCTTGGTATACGTCAATTAATCCGCCCAAAAACCCGTTGACAAGTCGGAAGTATTCTTCGTGCCCTGCTTCCAAGATGTCTTCCCGATTTAGAGTCACCGAGCTCGGTCGCAGCGCGTATTTCTTCTCGACCGCTCCCCGGACAGCAGTCTCGCCGACAACCATGAAGACATCGGCCTTTGCGAGTTCGCGAATATGCCGGTACAACGACGTACGGGGAATGTCAGGCAGAAGCCTGGCAATTTGCTGGGTAGTAAGTTCCCGCCCCATCAACGTCAAGACTAGGCGCGTCCGAATGGGATGCGCGATCAGCGATGCCTTGGTTGGTTTCACGAACGCCTCAATTTAGTTCCAAGTATGGTTATAATTCCAAAACTGGAATTATTCAAGGGCTTGTTCATCGTTGCCAGGCTTCCTGCGGTTGAGAGCGGACTGGCGAAACGGTTCTAATTGCGCCTAATAAAGCCCACCAAGAGTTCCTCTTGGGAAGCTTCCCTCTTTAAGCAGATTCCGCCTGCCATGGCCAATATGTGGATGGCAGGCGTCTTTCGGTCGTTAGCGGCGGGCTGCTTCAAGGCCAATCTGGGCAACCTGGGTCGCGAGGCCCATAAGCTGTTCCTGTGCCTTTTCTGAGAGCGAACCCGCTTCGGAAACGAGTTGGATAGCGACGGCGAAAAGCCAGTCGGGCGGGGGCGGCGGATGGTGGACACCGATGGAAATCGGTTCGTTCCCACAATATCCGGACATAAATGTCTCGATGCCGTGATCGGCATGCGCATTGAGGTCTTTTTCGGAGTCTGGTGGCATGGAGGAGGCAAGTTGCTTGAGAACGACGCAACCCTTCAAAAAGGAGGCCGCCGCCATAGGACTGAGGGTCAATTGAGATTCGACCCATGGCAAGGGATATTGTCCCGAATGAGTAGCGTAGACCAACCCATATTCGGGATGTCTAAAATCGTCGACCGTTCTCCAGAAGGGGAGTTTCCAGTGAGGGATATTCATGTAGTTCCTAGTTCAACATCCAACTTTAATCCCATCTTGGAAGGCATCATCGCGGGTTTCCGCGTCCTTGTCTGAATGGCCGTAATCCATGCTCAGGTGGACGTTCTTGGACTCAGCGGATCGCTTCCCCAAAGAAGATATAAGTAGCTTTGTAGCGGACTCGGGACTCCTGGCCGATAGAACGAGGAGGGCGCTGGGGCACTCCGCCTTGGGTATCGATCCGCATGATGTAGGAAACCTTGCTCATCGCTCCAGACCCGCTGGTCGAGGCAGCCTTTAGCAGCAGCCAGGGTATATCCGCCGGCCGGGATGCGGGACTCATCGCCAGGCGCTCGCCCACGACCTTGCTCCCGTCGGTCGCTTCCCAGGTCGGGCCGGCATAATGGCGGCCGATCTTCTTTCCGGCACTATCGAACAGGGTTGCATCAGGCGCTTTGAGAACCCATTCAAGTGCCTTCGGGGTGTCCGCTTTGGCCTTGCTCTCATAAATCTGCACGCCCTCGGCGTGGGCCGAAAAGAGTACGGCTTGGCCGTCGGGAACGCGCAATGGCGGACTTTGACGGAAGCCAGCTACGAACGCCATGGCGACGGTGGCGAAGATGAGACTTCGAATTTCCAACATGCCTGACTATCGCCTGTCCGAATCGTCAAAGGCGATTGATCTGTCTCATTTGACGCAACCCATGTATGAACGGCATTCAGACAATGGGTCTGATGAGCTCAGCTAGGCGCTGGGAGCCGGAACGGGAGGCCTGCAAACAGGTGCCGAGCCGATCGCGCAGGCGGACTTGGTAAAGGCGGTCGCCGTAGTGGATGACGTCTTGAATCGCCTGCAGATTTACGACCGATTCGCGCGAAATTCGAAAGAAGGGCGGATCGCCCAGCCATTCGCAAAGGGAGCAAAGGGGATAGTAGGTTGCAAATTCCTCTTTAGACGTGTGAATCCAGGTGCGTCTATCGTGGTGGATCGCCGCCAAGATCTCCAACCGGGGAATCAACCTAACGAGGTCACCCTCCCCAGTCTTTATCGGCAGTCGGTCGTCGAAGGAATCCGGGGGAGCCACTTTGTCCCGCACGCAGTCGCCAAGACGCGATTCGAGGCGGCAAACCGCCTCCCAAACCTGATTCGCATCCAACGGTTTTAGCAGATAGTCCACGGCTTCCAACCGGAAGGCGGCGCAGGCTCTATTGGCGTAGCCGGTGGTGAAGACCACAAGCGGTGGCCTTCGATGCTGCGCAAACTGGGCGGCGAGTTCGAGCCCGTCAAGTCCAGGCATCTTGATGTCGAGAAAGACGGCGTCGGGAGAATGGTCTAGACAAAGGTCCAAGCCAGAGTCCCCGTCACGCGCGATTCCCAACACCTCGACCTTGCCGGTCTTCGTTAATAAGACGGCAAGGAATCGGGCGGCAAGCGGTTCGTCCTCGATGACAACGGCGCGGATCATTGCAAAACCTTGAGGCGGGGTTGGGCCACGGGTTCATCCGGAATCGGCTGATTGAACCGCGTGTCTTCGCATGGAGAGTAGGGAATTCGCACGCGTGCTTCGGAACCCAGACCCGGGCGGCTTTCGACAGCTATGAAGAAGTGGGGGCCGTAGAGGCCCTCAAGCCGCCGGCGTAAAAGGCAAAGCGCATGGGCATGTCCGGCCTCCTCGCGCATGGGATCTCTCGCGATGCCGATACCGAAATCGACAACACGCAAGAGAATTTGATCCTCCAACCTGGAAGCGCCTATGAGCATGTAGCATCTATTCGCGTTTGGTTGGACGCCGTGCTGGATAGCGTTTTCGACGAGTGGTTGAAGGAGAAATGGCGGAATTTGCGCGTTGAGAAGCAGGGGGTCGATGTCGCGCTCTACGCGGAGCCGGTCGCCAAGCCGCATCGATTCGATTTCGAGATAGGCGTCGACGACCTCCATTTCCTCGCGCAAAGACACATAGGGCTGCTCATGCTGGTCGAGGCTGGCGCGCAAGAATTTGCCGAGTTGTTGAGCGGCTTTCGGTACAGAGGACGCATCCAACTCCGACAAGGCGGAAAGGGTGTTCAGGCTATTGAAGAGAAAGTGAGGGTTCATACGGGCTTGCAACTCGCGAACCTCCGCCATGGCGGCCGCCCGGGTCAGAGCCTCTTGCTTACGTGATTGCTCGATAACCAATAGAACGAGGCCTACGGATGCACCATGCAGCAACAGCGACTCCGCCATAACGGTAACGTTTTGCCGATTCGTGTGATCGAATATCCACACCAGGCCATTGCGAAGCAGGGAGACGCACGCGCCGAGTGCGACGCCGGTCAGCGGACGGGAGGCCAGGTCAGGCTTCCATCGCTGGATAATTCCTCCTAGTACGCCGGCGAGCACCATCGAAATAGCGATAGGTTCAAGCGGGTGCGGGCCATGGATCATGGCCAGTTTAGTCACAGCGATTCCAATAAAGAGTCCGACCCAGGGCCCGGCCAGCAGGCCAGCGGCGCACACCACGACGATGCGAAGGTTCATTGGCGAATCAACGCTTAGTCCAGGGTGCAACTGCCAGGAAATGAAGACTTCGGCAAATCCGACGGCCAGCAAAAGCAGTGCGGCAAGAACCCGCTCCCTAACCGAAAGGAGGGGCCGTAGTAGATTCGGAAAGAAGCGAGTTCGCGTCAGCAGGAAGGCCAGCGTTACAAGAATGCATGCCTTTTCCAGCAATTCCAAAATCGATGTCTGCGAATCCTGAGTCATCGCACTTTGCGGTACGTCCGAAACGAACCTTTAAACTTTCTTACCTAGAGCATACGACAAAACCCGTCGTCGCTCTTGAGTCGCTAGCGTCCTATTGTCTGAGTTGTCGTAATTCGTGTTTGAACGATCCGCTCCCAAAATTTGGCTGGGATGATCCACCATGTGGTTTAGATATGCGCGCAACTTTCGTCTTTCTCAGCCTGGCCTTCCTCGCAAGCTCATTCGCCAACGGATTTCTTCTTCAGGAACCAAATCCGGCGACGGTTCCCGTCCCGCAACCTGGGATGGAGGGACGGCATTCGGCGAAAATAGCCGTGGTTGCCCACGAGAAATTCGATCTGCTGATGATTGGCGATTCGATCACTCAGAACTTCGAGAAGCCCGAGTATCAGCCGGTTTGGAACCAATATTTCGCACCGAGGCATGCCCTGAATCTGGGATATAGCGGCGGGCGGACCGAGAACACGCTTTGGAATCTTCAGCACGGCGAGCTCGAAGGCCAGTCGCCAAAGGTCGTGACGCTCATGATCGGCACCAACAACGCCGATGAGACGAACTATCCGACCCATCACACGGCGGAGCAGATCGCGGAAGGCATTCAGTCCATCGTGAAGCTGCTGCGGAAGGACCTGCCAAAGACGAAGATTCTGCTCCTTGCCTGCTTCCCATTCGGCGAGCATCCCGACGCCAATAGCAGGGGGATGGTGCTCAATCGGACGAATGCTTTGATCAAACCTTTGGCGGATGGCAAGCACGTCTTCTTCTGCGACGTCAATCACGTCTTCCTAAACGCCGACGGCTCGCTGAACAAAAGTCTTCTGCCCGACTACCTGCACCCGAATCCCGAGGGAGCCCGGCTTTGGGCGGAAGCGATGGAGCCGCTTCTGAGCAAGCTTATGAAAGATAAGTCCCGGATCGAAACCCGAACCGGCGGTTAGCCGGTTCGGGTTTCGTTCACAGGTGGTCTCTGACTATCTGTGGCGTATCGTCTCCAGCAACGCCAAGGCTGCCCAGCAGGTGGCGTTGAACGAGGCGAATTGGGACTCGCCATGGGGGAATCCCGCGTGGAAGTAGTTGTTGGCTGGAATGGCTCTCTTGTTCACAAACCAAGAGCCATCTTCGTCCTGGGTTCGCAACAGGAACTTCACACCGCGAGCGTAGACCGGGTTGGACGTCGAAACGCCGCCTCCGACGTGAAGCGCGTAGAGAGCCTCCCCGGTTGCATATGCGTCGCTATGCAATCCTGGCATCTGTGCCCAGCCGCCATCGGATTGCTGCGCCTTGCGGAGCTCTTCGACGGCCTTGCGGCTTTCCTCCATACTTGCTCCGGACCACTTCAAGCCGAGCAAGCGGAATGCCAAGTCGTCGCTTGTCTTCGCGGGCGTTTTCAACAGCCAGGCCTTTGCCTTGCTTGCCCGATTGGCGATGTCGGCTGCGCTTGCCTTGGGAGCATAAGTATTGATCGATCGGACCGCCAGCGCCGTAAATGTGAAGAGGCTGGACTGCATCGGCGTGCGAGGTAAGGAAAACGACCAAAATCCGTCAGGCGATTGCTGACGGGCAAGGACCATGGCCATCGCGGCCGCAGCGGGAGTGCGAGGGTCGTTCTGGGCAGCCATACCAGAGAGAATCCACGCATAGCCCGGTGTCACCTCGTTCATCTCGATGAGGGGAACTTGCTTCATCGCTTCGGGGCTCTTCAGCGCCTGACGGTGAAGGGGCTCCATTGCTGCCAAACCGCCATTGATGCGGCCCTCTTGAGCTTTCAGAAGGAGCCGGTCCAACGTAAAACCTCGATCGCGAGCTTCTGCCGTCACCATCCGGCCCAGGCCCTCGTGGTGGCACGAGACACAGGCGGCATTTCGGTTGAAATCGGCCATCGAAGCCTGTATCAATTTGAGGCTTCTCGATGCGGCAAGGCCGGAGTTTTCGCTTTGTTTGACGGAGGCAACCGACGCCGCAGAAGGTTTGCCGAGAAGGGCTGAGCTTGCATCGTAGCCTCGGGCCTTGGCAAAAGCCGCTGCGGTGCGGCCCTTCGTATCGGCAATCTTCCCACTTGCTCCGCTGGTGAGGAGCGCTTTCACAACCTCCGGGTAGTCTCCATATGCGGAGGACAGAATTAGGGCCGTCCGGCCCTTCGAATCGCGCAGGTTCGGTTTCGCCCCTCCTTGAAGGAGGATCTTTACAAACTCGGCGTGGCCTGCCATCGCAGCGCCCATGAGGGGCGTTTGGCCTTCGGCGTCGCGGTTATCGACGATGGCTCCAGCATGAAGCAGCATTCGTCCAACTTCGACGTTCCCTGCCCTTGCGGCATAGTTCAGTGCTGTGGCGTCGCTATAGCTCTTGGCGTTGACGCTCGCTTGATGTTTCAACAACTCGGCGACGAGCACGGGGTTACCGGCCGTCGAGGCCATCATGAGGACGGTCTTGCCATCCACGCGGGCTGTGTTGACATTCGCCCCTCGATCGAGAAGCAGCTTTGCACCTTCGTAGTTACCCGTGATCGCGGCGAAGGTGAGCGGCGTCCCGTAGGGGCTTTCGGCGTCCGTTTTTGCTCCAGCGTCCAAAAGCAATTGCATGACGTCGGCTTGGTGGGACGCGGCTGCGATGTCGAGCGGGGTCATTTCGAGCCCGTTGCGCGAGTTGGCGTCGGCGCCCTTCTTAATGAGGGCCGTGACTCCAGAATTATCGCGATGGTCGATGGCGAGGAACAAATCCTGGCCGAGTTTGCCAGTCGCCATAGTGGGCGGGTCGGTGGACCTGCGTCCAGAGTTCGTTTGCTTTGCCTGATTGGTTGCGGAAACCGCTACCACGAACACGGAGGCCAAGGTCACTCCAACGATGCTTCGAAATCTCTTTGGGCTCTTTGCATCACTCAGTTTCATAGAAATATCCTTCAACCCCTTTAGGTGGGGTTCAAGATACACACTGTCATCTGCCTTTGCAATGGTCCCGGAAGTACTCCGTTGGTTATATGTGTCGCAGGGTAATCCGGCGGAGGTTCATGACGTGAGTCGTCACCTTGTTTAGTGGGGTCAGCGTGATCTTTAGTCGCCCGGCTTTGGCGATGTGGACCGTGCCGAGATCGACATCTTTATAAGTTGTCCAACTGCTTGTCTCCGGCACGGTGCCGTTAAGAATCTGGCCGTCGACTTCGACTTGGAATTTGCTTCCTCCGCCGTTGGGAGGGCTGGACAGGTTCACGACGAGGCTGTAGGTACCTGGTTGGGCGTTCTCAACAGTCCATTGCAGGCGATCGTGCATATTGGACCAATTGCCGATATTGCCCGGATTACCTGTCTCAAGAATCGCGGCGTCACCTAAGATGTCGGCATTCTCAGCCGTGGCTGTGATCGTGCCATCGACTCCAACCCTAGTAATTGGAACTCGGTAGTCGTCGCCGATTCGGTACGTATCAAACAAGCTTCGCACCCGTAAAGATCTTTCGATCTGAGCAATGTTTGTTTTTTCTGTCGTTTGAATAAAGACTTTCGCAGGCTCGCCAGGGCGGATGTGGATGAAGTTGTCCGAGTACTTGGCTTCGATACCCGCAACCTCGACCCAGCACCAGAGGGCAGGCCGCCGACTGGTGATTGTTACCTCGTAGCCTCCCGGCGAGGAGTTCACAGATGCTTTTAGGCCTGGGTTCGCGAGGTTGAGGTCCTTGGCGCGTGTGAAGGTAAGGACTGCGCTTGAAAGCGACTCTCCGGGGGCCGTTAGCTTGGCCCAGATGAGTATGTTGCCCGCGCCCTCTCTTTGAACGAATGGTCGACCATCGAGAGTAACCGCTCGGACGCTGCTAGTCCCCGCCGGGACGTCGACTTCACGGTTTCCATGGGTAAGGATCTTGCCGTCGGTGCGGAGCACCGTCCACTCGACGGTCGCCCGCCTCGCTTCCCGGCGATCGTTAGCGATCCAAAGATCCGCTATCCCATTCGCGTTTGCTACACCCGAGAGCATGATGGGTGCATACGCGTGGCGGAGGCGATAGAAGAGGGCCTTCGGCTGACCGTAATAGTCAACCATCGCCCAACTAATGGAGGGCCAGCAGTCGTTGAATTGCCAAACGAGGCTGCCTGTCGACCGGGGCCAGTCGCGTCGCCAGTGCTCGACGCCGGTGAGTACGCCCTCGGCTTGCTGGATCTGGCTCAGCCAGAGGGTGGAGTCGAAATCTTTGGGTTTGCGATAGTAGCGTTTGAGGATAGTCAGGATGAGCTGATTTCCGTCGCGCCAGTTTCGCTGGTGGTTCTTCATTACGGGGCTCAGCACCGTGGTGCGGTCGTTCTGTGCGGTGAACTTGGCAACGCTCTGAGGGACTGGGAATGCCTGGAATCCGAACTCGGAAAGGAACCCGTGGACGTCCCTATAGGACTCGAACCCGGAGCTGCCGTGCCATACGTTCCAGTCATGTTCATCCCCGATCTCCGGGCTGCCAGGCGTGTAGTTGGAGCCCGGAGCCAGGCGATGGACGACGTTCGCCAACTCGATGTGGAAGAGCTTGTTGTAGTCTTCGCGACTCATGTGGTCGGGTTGAGTGTGGTCGGCGATGAAGCCGATGACCTCGTTATTCCCAGACCAGACAGCCACGCATGGGTGGCTGCGGACCCGGCGCACGTTGTCTTCCGCCTCTGCTCGGACATTCGCCAGCCAGGTAGGGTCGAAGGAAGGGTAGGTCGCGTCGGCGAATTTGAACTCGAACCAGACGAGCAGCCCCTGCCGATCGCATTCATCGAAGAAGGCATCGCTCTCGTAGTGCCCACCTCCCCAAAGGCGGAGCATGTTCATGTTCGCGGAGACCGCTTCGTCGACCATCCGTCGCTCCTCTGCTGCCGTGGCACGAGTGAAAAGAGCATCGCGAGGAACCCAATTGGAGCCCTTGGCGAAGAAACGGTGGCCGTTGACGGCAAGGGTGAGCGGGGTTGTTGAAGTCTTGGCGATCCAGGTGATCGTCCGCAGACCGATTCGCTTGGAATCACGGTCGACGACCCGACCGCGAGAATCTCGAAGCTCGATTTGAACGTTGTACAGGTCCGGTGATCCCAAACCGCGAGGCCACCAAAGATGGGGATTTCTTATGTCCAGGCGAGCCTTCGCCGTTCCATCCCGCAGGACCGAATCCGACTGAGCCACCTTTTGCCCCTCGAAAGTGACAACGGTCCGTGCGGTTAGGGTCTGGGAGGTTTGGGCGGAAACCTCAATATTGATTCCTACCTTGCCGGGTGTGTCGTGGTTTTGGTCGATACGTATGTCGGTCAAACGGGCTTGGTCCCAAGCGACGAGCCCAATACCCTTCCAAATCCCGCTCGTGAGCAGGCGAGGAGAGAAATCCCAGCCTTGCAGAAATGGGGGCTTGCGAACGTAGCCCCAACCGTGGACCTGTACCGGTTTACCAGGGAAGAGAAGTTGGTTTACGTGAGCTTCGAGAAAGGGTTCGATGGGATCGAAGGAAATCTCGATGCGGTTCTCGCCTACGCGGAGCAGGGGACGAACATCGAATTCCCAGGTTCGAAACATGTTGTCCGGGTCTGCAACGCGTTTGCCATTCAGACGGACATGGGCGAGCGCGTCGAGACCATCGCAACGGAGAACGACATGGGGTCTTCGCAGATAGTCGGCAGACAGGGTGAAGCTGCGAGAATAGGTCCAAGGCAGGGCGCCAACCCACTGGGCGGCCTTATCTTGGTCGCGATAAAAGGGGTCGGCGAGCTTGCCAGCCTTCATCAGATCCGTCTGTACAAGGCCAGGCACTTGGGCAGGGATCGAAATCTTCTTTTCCGATTGGGTCAACCGCCAGGTTCCCTCTAAGGGAAAGCGTTCAGGAGTCGCGGTAGCGGGCCGAAGCGCAAGGGCGAGGATCGTCAGGACGGTCATAGTCTGTGCAGCAGTTTACACGAAATGGACACGTGTCCATTTCGTGTAAATCATTGAAGACCTGAAGGTGGCTTTTTGACTTGGAAGACGAGCTCGCTGTCGTCGGCGCAAGCCTTTCTAAACCCGACTACCATCCCGTCGCGAATGTATTCCTCGCGCCTTTGATGCCGCAGCGTTGGTATTGGTCGTAGGCTTGGGCGGCACGTTCCTTGATTTTCGATCCGGAGTCACCGGCGATCCATCCATCGACGGCGGCTTTTAGTACGTAGGCTTCCGGCGCCATGAGTTGGTTGGTCCAAAGGAGGGGACGAGCGCCGGTTGGACGTAGGGCAGGGGTGAAAAACTGTCGGCTCTTGCAGGCGAGGATCACTGCGTCTCTGTGCACTTCGTCGACCGTGGTGAGCGCCTCATCGAGGTGGAAGTCCATGAGGCCGTCGTGTCCGACGAACGCAATCATGTCGGCTCCGCCTCCGATGATGAGTTTTGTCTTTCCCGCCTCGATAAATTCGCGACCTCGCCCGGCGGCGAAGCCTAGAAAGTCGATGGTGGCCTGCTTGATTTCACGGCCTCTATAAGCGTCCGCGACGAGATAGACGTTGTGGCGCTTATTCTTGAAGACGACGCGGTCGAGGATGATTGCTTTTCCGTGGCTTTTGGTAGGGAGCCTTTCCCAATCTTTCTGGTTTCGGAAGAAGGCGTCGACTCCATAGCTCGAACCCCAATAGAGATTGTTTTTTGGGTCGTCGCCATTGCCGATTCGGGCGGGGACAGGGACGATGCCTTGGTATTTGTTGTCACAGAGCGCGACGACTACCTGAATTACGCGGCCGGGGTTCTTCGCAGGCTCAGAGGCGGGTTTTGCACTCGCTTCGGGGAGTGGGGCTGCGCAGCCTATAACGAAGGCGAGGAAGGTCAACTCAAGCACTTTTCTAACTTTTCCCGCCATAGATGGAACGATACCGTTTTTGCCATAAGAAGGCCAAAGGTATATTTGGCGCACACCATGCTTGGATTCATAGCCGCCGTCGTACTCGCCGCACCTCCGGACGCCTCGGGCGTCGATCAGGGGGCGCTGCTGCATCTAATAAAGCGATGCAAGGAGATGTCGAGTTGGGGGCTCGTGGTCTTGAAGGACGGGAAGACGGTTTGCGACTACGACTTTGGGAAGCCACCCATGTGCAATTTGATGTCGGCGACGAAGTCGATTACGTCGATGGCGGTGGGAGCGCTGCTGACGGACGGCAAGTTGAAGACGGTGGACCTGCCGGTTTGCAAGGTCTTCCCGAGCTTTACGGGCGGTAAGCGAGAGAAGATCACGATTCGGAATCTGTTGGAGCACACGTCCGGGTTGGAGCTTTATACGACGGGACTTCCGGACAACCGGGTGGCGGATGCGTTAAAGGCGAAAGTGGTGACGGAGCCGGGGGATAAGTTCGAATATAACAACCGGGCCGTCGATCTGCTTTCCGGGGTGGTGCGGAAGCTGGCGGGGATGCCGTTGGACGACTATGCCTACCAGCGGCTGTTTCGTCCGCTTGGGATCAAGCGGGACGACTTTGTTTGGGTGCGCGATCCAGACGGCAACCCGCATGGGTGCGCGGAGCTTGCGATGCGGCCTCGATGCATGGCGTTGCTTGGGCAGTTGATGCTGCAGAACGGGGTTTGGAAAGGGAAGCGGCTGCTATCGGAGGACTACATCAAGAACGCGACGACGGCAACGCGGATCAGCGATCAGAATGAGGAAGGATGCGGGTGGCTTTGGTGGATTAGCCAGCCTTACTATGGCTTTGACAAAGATAATATGGACTGGGTTATCTCCCAGGGCACGTTCGACGCGAAGCAGATCCAGGCTATGGATGGGCTGATCGGAAAATCCTATCCGAATTCAAGTTGGATGTTGCGCGACCTGGCTCGCGTCGTGGGTGGGGTGCCGAAGTGGGCCAAGGCGGACGTCGGGGAAGTCGACAACTTTTCCATCACCCCTCATTCACCTTCGGACAAGGATGGGTTCTTCGCAGAGGGCTGGGGTGGGCAAATTATCTTTGTGCTGCCATCGCGAGGGCTGGTCGTCGTCCGCACAGGCGGGGAAGGGTTTACCAATACGGACGATGCCACCAAGTACGAGGCGACCGATTTCTATTCGCTTATCGCGGCCTTGGCTCCGCCCAAGGCCGAGCCCCAGCCTCGCGGCGTGCAGTAGAAGCACCTTTCGGCTTCTGGGGCAAAGGCGAGCAGGAGTCCGTAGGCGGCCATGGCTCGGGCGTAGTGGGAGCCGCATTCGAATTCGTTCCAGGGGTTACGGCGGGTTCCGTCGTAGCGTTTGCGGATGCCTCGGACGATGTTCAGGCATTCTTCCTTCATGCCTTCGAGGGCGAGGTGGGTGGCTACTTGGTATTCGATGCCGGTCCAGACCTCGTCCGAGTAGACGAAGGGGAAGAAGGGGCGGCCTCCTTTGGGCCATGAGCAGAGGACGAGGCCGGGCTCGTCGGCGACGGCGTAGACGCGTTGGAGGTTTTCGTGGTCGCCGAGCGGGTCTTTGAAGTTGTAGCGGTACATTGAGGCGAGGGCGCCTTGGATCAGTTTGGGATCGACGAGGTGGCCTAGGCCGGCGATGCTGGCGGCGAGTTGGCCGAAGAGTTGGTCGCTTAGGCAGCCGTGGCCGTGTTGGTATTTGGGGGCGTCGGGTTCGGTGTAGGGGTTTTCTTGGATGAAGAATTCGCCGTTCCAGAGGCGTTGTTCGGTGAGTGTTCGACCGGATTCGTAGAGGCGGCGGTATTCGTCGGCGGTGGGGTCGTTTAGGTGGCGGCAGATTTCTTCGCCCGCGCGGAGGGCGGCTAGGTAGAAGAATTGGGTGAGGGGGTTGGGGCCTTGGAAATTGATGTCGTAGGTGTTGTGCTGGTCCCCGTCGACGAGGCCGTCTTTATCTCGATCCCATTGGACCCAGGCGAATTCGAGGGCGCGTTTGGCGCTTGGCCAGAGTTCTCGGAGGTAGTCATCGTCCTTTAGCAACTGCCAGTCGCGGTAGAGCTGGACGACTCCTCCCAGTTGGCCGTCGCTGGCGGCGTGCCAAAGAGGAGCCTCCGCTCCGAGGGGGATCATTACTCGAAAGTTGAGGGCTCCCTGGCGGCCCATGGGGCCGCAGTTGAAGGCGTTTTTGTACTCCGTTCGCCGCATGCTCTTTTGCATCTCCGGGAAGAGGTAGGCGTGGGAGAGGGCGTAGTTCCAGACGTGGTTGCAGGTACCCGCGCAGCAGCCCTGGTCGGGGCCGCAGCCTTCCCAGGCCCAGAAAGTGCCGTCTTGGAGTTGGAGGACGGTGGGGCTGTGGAGGATGCTGGCGGTGGCGCTGACGGACTCGATGACTTCGGTGGGCAGGGTCGAGGTGAAGAGGGCTTCTTCGAAGGCTCGGGTGTTTTGGGTGAGGGTTTCGAAGTTTTGGAAGAAGTCATTGGCGACTTCGGTGGCGCTGGTCCAGCGGGTGGCGTAGTAGGGGGTCCAGGCGTAGCTTTTGTGGGGGCCTTCGGTGTCCCAGTACTTGACGGCGTTGGGGAAGCGCCAGGAGATGAAGAAGGGGATTTCGACTTCTTCGCCGGGGGCGAGGGAGACGACGGCACCCAGGGAGCCCGCTACGCGGTGCTTGCCCGATCCGGTGGGGCCACCTTCGAGGCGTCCGCTGGCTTTGAAGGCGGTCCAGACGGCTTGGACGGTATCGAACCATTCGCGGCGATCCCACTTGGGGAGCGTGGTGACGTGGGGCCAACTCGTGGTGAGGGCGGCGTCGCCGGAGGATGGGTCGGTGGTGGGGAAGCGGTCGTTTCGGAAGTGGATGCCTCGGCAGTTCGGGGTTTCGAAGAACTCGTTTTCGGCGCCATCTTCCTCGTCCTTGGCCAGGGTTGTGCCGTAGCCGACGGGGTTTGTCATGGACCAGGCCAGAGTGGCTTCGACTTGTTTGTCCGTTTTGTTTTTGAGGCGGTAGACGAGGCAGGCTCCGGGGTAGCCGGAGGCGTTTTCGTCGAGGGGGATGAAGGGGTTGTAGGCGCAGAGTTCGACTTCGAGGGGGCAGGTGGGTTTGTGGAAACGGACTCGGGCGAAGGGGAAGGTGCCGCAGAACTCGACGGAGTCGAAGCTTGGGAGGCCGTCCATTTGGTCGAAGAAGTTGCCGTGGCCGTAGGTCCAGGCTCCTTTCAGCTCTCCGATCCAGTGTTGGGTGCGGGGGCCTTGGACGGCGAGGATTTTGGGCTCTTCGCCCTCGGGGCGGGTCCAGAGCATGGGGAAGGTGTTGGGGAGGAAGGTGCCTTTGTTGGGGCGGTTGAATATCTCCCAGTCTCTCAAGTTGGCGCGGCCATCCAGGCTGACGCAGCCGGTGCCGATGCCTCCGAGGGGGAAAGCGATTTCTCGGAGGTGGTCGCCTTTGTAGGTGTATGGGGAGAGGTCGAAGGTGGGTTTGAAAAGGTCCATGTCTCAGCGCCGCCGTTGGGCTAATTTCGCCATCATATCCCCATGGGCAAGAGGAGACCCTAGGCGATGGGCGATTTCGTTCCGTTTGAGGCGGGGACGGTGTTGGGGCGGCGGGCTTTGAACCGGGCCTTGCTGGTTCGGCAAATGTTGACGGATCGTCAACCGTTGGGGGTCGAGGCGGCGATCGAGCATTTGGTGGGGATGCAGGGGCAGGCTCCGCTTGCGCCCTACGTTGGGCTCTGGTCTCGGGTCAAGGGGTTTCGGCCAGAGGAATTGGCGAAGTTGGTCGAGGCGCGGCAAGTGGTGCGGATGCCGTTGATGCGGGCGACGGTGCATATGGTGACGGCGCGGGACGCGGTGGGGTTGTATCCGCTCGTTCGGCCGGTTTTGGCTCGGGGGTTTGCCGGCTCGGAGTTTGGGAAGGCGGTGCGAGGGGTGGATTTGGATGCGCTGGCGGCGGCTGGGCGGGAGGCTTTGGAGGAGAAGGCTTCTACTCGGGTGGCGCTGGGGGCGGCTTTGAAAGAACGTTGGCCGGAGGTCGATGCGACCTCGCTCGCCTATGCGATCACGTATCTTTTGCCGGTGGTGCAGGTTCCTCCGCGAGGGGTTTGGGGGCGGAGTGGGGCTCCTACTTGGGCTCTTGCGGAGGGTTGGCTGGGACGGCCTTTCGAGGCGGTGGACATCGAGGAGGTCGTGCGGCGGTATTTGGGGGCGTTTGGTCCGGCGAGTGTGATGGACGTTCAGACCTTTTGCGGATTGACGCGGCTTGGTGAGGTCTTGGAGCGGTTGCGGCCACAGCTTATGGTTTATCGGGACGAGGGCGGGCGTGAGCTTTTCGACTTGCCGGATGCGCCGCGTCCCGACCCGGAGATTCCGGCTCCGCCTCGGTTCTTGCCGGAGTACGACAATTTGTTCTTCAACTATGCCGACCGTTGGCGGCTGATGGAGCCGAGCGACCCACTTCCGCTTTGGCCAGGGAATGGGGCGCAGGCGGGGACGTTTTTGGTGGATGGGTTCTACGCAGGGACTTGGAAGCTGGTGCGGGACAAAGACCTGGCGACGTTGGCGATCGAATTTTTCAGGCCAGCGGGAAAGCGGGCCACGGCGGGGTTGGCGAAAGAGGGGGAGCGACTGCTGAAGTTCATCGCTAAGGAAGCAGGGCGGCACGAAATCCAAATTTCGACCCGGTAGCACGCGGAAATCATTCGGTGTATAGTTGACGTTAACATCATTTCTGGTCCGGCTATGCAGCGCCCCTTACTTCACATTCTCATGTTGACAACAGCTACCCTAGCGACGGGGAGCCCAAGTCCATCTAAAGCTATGATCGCCGACAAATTCCAACCCAATTGGGAATCGCTGAAGCAGTATCGAACGCCGGACTGGTTCCGGGACGCCAAGTTTGGGATTTGGGCGCACTGGGGGCCTCAGTGCGAACCGGAGCGGGGGGATTGGTATGCGCGGGGGATGTATCAGGAGGGGACTTGGCAGTACAAGGACCACTTGGAGCGATATGGGCCGGCATCGAAGTTTGGGTTCAAGGATGTCATCCATGAGTGGAAGGCAGAGAACTGGGATCCGGACAAGCTGCTTGCGCTTTACAAGCGGGCGGGAGCCCAGTATTTCGTGGCCCTTGCCAACCACCACGACAACATGGATTTGTGGGATAGCCGGTTCCAGCCTTGGAACTCGGTGAACGTGGGGCCGAAGAAGGATTTGATCGCGGGGTGGGAGAAGGCGGCGCGGAAGGCCGGTCTGCGATTTGGAGTGAGCGTTCATGCGGCTCACGCCTGGTCTTGGTATGAGCCTGCGCAGGGGGCAGACAGCGCGGGGGCGCACGCGGGTGTGCCATACGATGGGAAGCTGACGAAGGCGGATGGGAAGGGGCAGTGGTGGGATGGGCTCGACCCGCAAGACCTTTACGCGCAGAACCACGTTCCGTCGCCGGGTTTTGAGAAGCCAAGCTCTATCAACTCGCGATGGGACTGGGGGAACGGAGCCACGCCTCCAGACGCGGCTTACTGCGAGAAGTTCTTCGACCGCACCATCGATTTGATCGACAAGTACCGGCCCGACTTGTTGTACTTCGACGACACGGCGCTGCCGCTTTGGCCGGTGAGCGATGTGGGGCTGAAGATCGCGGCACATTACTACAACGCGAACATGTCGTGGCATCGAGGCGAGCTTCAAGCGGTGCTCAACGGGAAAGTTTTGGACGAGGAGCAGCGGAAGACGATGGTGTGGGACATCGAACGGGGGCAGAGCAACACGATCGAGCCGTTGCCTTGGCAGACGGACACGTGCATCGGGGAGTGGCACTACAACCGGGACGTGTACGACAAACATCGGTACAAGAGCGCGAAGACGGTCATCCAGACCTTGGCGGACGTGGTGAGCAAGAACGGGAATTTGCTCTTAAGCGTGCCGGTTCGCGGGGATGGGACGATCGACGACGACGAACTAAAGATCGTGGAAGGGATCGGGGATTGGATGGCGGTGAATAAGGAGTCGATCCTCGGTACACGGCCTTGGAAGGTGTATGGGGAAGGCCCGGCTTCCGAGAGTGCGAAACCATTGAACGCACAGGGGTTCAACGAGGGGACTGGGAAGGCTCCGACGGCGGACGACGTTCGCTTCACGCATAAAGGGAGCGTGCTGTACGCAATCGTTCTTGGCAGGCCAACGCAGGCGCTGCATATCCGATCTTTGGGACGGGGGGCGGGTTTGCTGGATCGGTCCATCAAGCAGGTTCGGCTCGTGGGGAGTAAGGCGAAGGTTGTTTGGGAAGCTGGAGACGACGCGCTTGTGATACGAGCGCCGAAGGAAGGGACCTCGGATATCGCCACGGTTTTTCGGATCGAGCTGTGATTCTATGAAGTCAAGTTCGCTTGTTCCTACTCGTCGCCTTGCCACCGGAGCGGAGATTCCCGTTATTGGGCTTGGCACGTTTGGGTCGGATAAGTATTCGCCCGCGCAGGTTGCGGAAGCGGTCGTGGGGGCGGCGGAGGTTGGGTACCGGCACTTCGACTGCGCGGCGGTTTATGGGAACGAGCGAGAGGTCGGGGGAGCCTTGGCGACGATCCTGGGGAACGGGGTCGGGCGGGAAGAACTTTGGGTGACGGGGAAGCTTTGGAACAACCGGCACGGGGACCCGGAGGCGGCTTGCGAGGAATCGCTTCGGGATTTGGGGCTGTCGTATTTCGATTTGTATCTGATCCATTGGCCGTTTCCGAACTATCACGCGCCTGGGGTGAGTGTGGATTCGCGGGACCCACACGCTCGACCGTATATCCACGACGACTACATGGCGACTTGGCGGGGGTTAGAGCGGTTGGTGTGGCGGGGTTTGGTCCGGCACATTGGGACCTCGAACATGACTGTTTCGAAGCTGAAATTGCTTTTGCGGGACGCGGCGGTTTTGCCCTCGGCGAACGAGATGGAGCTGCATCCGCACTTTCAGCAACCTTCACTTTTCGAGTTCGTCGTCGGTCAGGGGATTCTTCCCATTGGGTATTCGCCTTTGGGGTCGCCTTCACGTCCGGCTCGGGATCGGACGCCTTCGGATACATCGGATATGGACGATCCGGTGATCTTGTCGATCGCGGAGGCCCGGGGGATCAGTCCGGCGGCGGTTTGTTTGAAGTGGGCGGTTGGGCGCGGGCAGGTTCCGATTCCGTTTTCGGTGAAGCGTTCGCAGTATGAGGCGAGTTTGCAGGCGGTTTGCGGGGAGCCGCTTTCGAGTGAGGAGATGGCGGCTATCTCAAAGATCGACCGAGGGTGCCGGTTGATCAAGGGGCAGGTGTTTCTTTGGGAAGGGGCGCCGGGGTGGGAAGCGCTTTGGGATTAGGCGAAAGCGTTCGACCTCGGGGGTGAGTTTTGGCTACGGCGTGAGGACGCTCTCTGGGCGGTCGCACCCCCACCCTGCCCTCCCCCTGCACGCAGGGGGAGGCTTATTTAATCAGCGGGTGGGGCGCTGGATTTTCTTACTATTAGCTCCGTCGGGAGGACGATTTCGGTGGGTTGAAAGTCGGGGGTGTCGAGCTGCTTTAAGAGGAGCTCCACGGCTTGGCGGCCCATTTGGTAGGCGGGTTGGTCGACTACGGTGAGGAAGGGGGCGGTGACCAGGCTTGGGGGGAGATCGTCGAAGCCGGTGAGCGTGATTTCCTCGGGGACTTTGATTCCCAGGGCGTTAAGGCCTTGGAGAGCTCCGATGGTGAGGAAGTTATTGGAGGCGAACAGGGCGGTCGGTCGGGGTTCGAGAGCGACGGCGCGAGTGACCATTTCGCTACCGCTTTCGGGCAGGTAGCCGCCATGGAGGACGTGCACCTTGACGTCGAGGCCATCCAGGGCGTTGACGAATCCGGCGATACGGTCGTCGGAGGTGGTCATGCCGGTTGGACCGGCGACGATGCAGAAGTGGCGGTGGCCGAGATCGAACAGGTGCTTGGCCATGCTGGCCGCGCCGCCATAGGAGTCGCAGCGAACGACGCTTTGCTCACGGAGACGGACGTGGCGGTCGATGACGACCATGGGCATCCCTAGGCGGTTGACGAGATCGTGGGCGGCCTGGCCGGAGCGGGCGGGGACGAGGAGCATGCCATCGACCCTTTGCTGGGCGAGCATTTCGACGTAGCGCAGCTCTTCCTTTTCGGACTCGTCGGTGTTGCAGAGGAGGACGAGGTTTCCGGCGTCGCTGGCGGCGTCCTCGACGCCCCGGGCGACGGTGGTGAAGAAGGGGTTCGTGACGTCGGAGACGACCAGGGCCAGGGTATTCGTCCGCTTCAGGCGGAGGCCCCGGGCGAGCTGGTTTGGGATGTAGCCGAGATCGTTGATAGCGGCCTCGACACGGAGACGGACTTTCTCCGATACGGGTCCGGACGCGTTGACCACGCGCGAAACCGTCATGTCCGTCACTCCTGCCTGGGCGGCCACGTCCTTGATGGTCACGCGTCGCATCGGTACAGAATATACGAAGTTCGGGTTTGCCGGTAGGGGAATCGGTTGGCGTATGAGTGCGTTGGGGGCGTTGGTGCGTTTTGGCGCGACCGGCGACGGGGAACGGGTGACGGGTTTGATGCAACCCCTTCAGGGTTGGGTTCGTGGTTTGTTCGTTTACCAGGGTAGGCCGTTGCGGCCAACCCTTCGCTTAATTATGGAACCCCGTTGGGGTTCATTTCTGGACGGTTTTTTTAGCCTCCAGACGGCGCGTCTGGAGGCAGCGCGCGAACCGGGGGGGCTTTGCGGGGTTTTGCGGTGGGGCGGAACATGGGCGGGACGCCCATGGAAACCTTGGCCGGGACGGCCAAGCCACAAGCCGGACGTGGTCGTTGCCAACGGCTACACGCTTCGCGTGGGCTTGGAGATCGCTTGTTGTCTGCGGTGGCGCTCACGAGGGCTGAAGCCCTCGGCTACATTTTTGGGTTTGATTGCTCGCACCGAGCATGCTTCGCCTCGGGCTTGGTGATTTGTACCTATTGGTATGGAAATTGTTTGGCGAGCTTGCTTGCCTTGGATATATTCAATACCAATTGGTAAGAAATACCTTGAGGAGATTTGAAGATGCCTAGGAAGCTTGAAGGAAAAATTGCAGTTGTTACGGGTGGGAGCACGGGGATTGGGTTGGCTACGGCCAAGCGGTTTGTCGACGAGGGGGCCTATGTTTATATTACGGGGCGCCGGCAGGCTGAGCTGGACGCGGCGGTGAAGACGATTGGTTCGAACGTGACGGGCGTCCAGGGGGACGTTGCGAAGCTTGAGGATTTGGACAGGCTTTACGACACGGTGAAGCGAGAGAAGGGGAAGGTGGACATCGTGTTCGCCAACGCAGGGGGCGGCGAGTTCGCTCCTCTCGGGCAGATCTCCGAGGAGCACTTCGACAAGACGTTCAACATCAATGTGAAGGGGTTGGTGTTTACGGTCCAGAAGGCGCTGCCCTTGCTCTCGGAAGGGAGCTCGGTGATCTTGAACGCTTCAATCGTTTCGATCAAGGGGATGGCCGCGTTTAGCGTGTACAGCGCGACGAAGGCGGCGGTTCGGTCGTTTGCCCGCTCTTGGACGGTGGACTTGAAGGACCAGAAGATTCGGGTCAACGTCGTAAGCCCTGGGCCGATCGAGACTCCGGCTTTGGACGGGTTGGCAGCGGACGAGGAGCAAAAGCAGCAGATCAAGACGAGCTTGGCCGAGCAGGTGCCGATGGGGCGTTTGGGCGACCCGGATGAGATTGCGAAGGCGGTTTCGTTCCTGGCGTCGGACGAGAGCAGCTACGTTTCGGGGATCGAGCTTTTCGTCGACGGGGGGATGGCGCAGATTTAAGGGCGGTTTGCGATTTGTTGGTGGCCCCCTCTCCTTGGTGGAGAGGGGGCTTTTTTTCGGACGTGGTCGTTGCCCACGGCTACACGCTCCGCGTGGGCTTGGAGGGGGCGCTCTGTTTGGCTTCGTTGGTTCGCACCGAATAGGTGCGCCTACACGCTTCGCGTCGGCTTGCAGGGAGCGCCCTGTTTGTGGCGGCGCTCACGAGGGCTGAAGCCCTCGGCTACATAGTTGGACAGCAGGCTGGAAGACGGCGCCTCATTGGGGTTGCGCTAGTCTATTTCGATAGGGGTAGGGACTCACTTTTGGTATGTATTTAACATTCCTTTAGTGACCATGACCATAAATTTCCTTGGATATTTGCTAGGGTCCGTGATACGCTGAATTCCTCAGTCGCGGCGTGTCGCTGCAATTGACATTTTTTTGATTGATCGAAGTAGGAGAGGGATTTGGTTACTGCGCTGCGCGCAACGAGTCGGTCTGTTGCCGACTTCTTGCAGGCTCGATTTGAGTCGGACCCGGACTTGTCGTCCTTTTTTAAGGCGCCCGGTCTTATGCGGGTCTATTTGAATTCGCCGCATGAGATGACGGGGTCGAGAGCTGGGCTTTCGATGTGGCTTTACCGTGTCGTACGGGACGAGAACACATTGAATCGTCCGCCTCAGCGGCTTTCACCGACCCTCACGCGCCGGGTTCCGCTGCCGGTGAAGCTCCACTACCTTTTTACGCCCGTCACGAATTCGACGAGCGACGATGCGCCGGAGACGGAGCAGGTCATTTTGGGGAAGGTTCTTCAGACCTTCCACGACCATCCCCAGCTTTTCGGGGTGGATTTGCGGGACGACTTTTCGGGCACGGACGCGAAAATCACGGTCCGGCTCGAGACGCTTTCCGTGGACGAGATGGCGCGGGTTTGGGACGCTTTGGAAGGGTCGTTCCGAACCTGTGTCTCCTATGAGGCGACGGTGGTGGATATCCAGACGGCTGACCAGCCGGAGTCGGCGCCGCCGGTGCGAATTCCTTTGCCGGAGACGGGCGTGATCGTCGGGAGCGGGGCCTGATATGTCGCGGACGACGATTGTGGACGGGAGCAGCGCTTACGTCGTCAACTTCGACGACCCTCGAGCCGCTGGGCAGATCTATCAAGCGATCGTGATCGCCCAGGCCATCGACGAGATCACGGGAGAGCCTTTGAACGTGCCGATCCGAGTGACGACGACCTTGGCGGGCGTTCGAACGAAGAGCGGGGCGGATGGGGTGGCTGGGTTGGTGGGGACGCCTTCGAAGGTGTTTCCCGACTTGGCGACCTTGGCTTACGCTTTTGCGATTACATTCGAGGCGGTTGGTTACATGCCTTGGACGGCGAACATCAACCTAGCCATCCAGCCCTCCTTCCCGGACGATTTTATGCCGGTCGATCTTGGGCAGGCGCGGATGCATCGGACCCCTATTTCGCTGACGGGGACGACGGTGGAATTGGACGCGCAAAACCATCCGGTAGCAGTGAACGGTGCCACAGTTTCGATCACGGGGATTTGGCGGCGGACGGCCAACGTGGATTTGTCGGCTCCTCCGGGGGATCCGAACGTCGTTTCGATCACGCCCTCGCTTTACGCCGAGCGGCCCAATCCGGGGTCGGACGTGGAGATCGTGACCTTGACGCCGGTCGTGGAGCCTGATCGGTGGCTAACGCTTTCCGCTTCGGCAGGGGATCGAGATTTGTTCGTGAGCCAGTCGATTGGGCTGTCGGGAGGGGCGGTCGTAGGGATCGACCGGGACGACCCGGACCGGGCGGAGCATATCGAGATCCAGCAGGTGATCGGGCCGAGCGATCCGAATTCGCCAGCCATTTTGCGGCTTCGGTTCCCTTTGAAGTACCGACACCGGGAGAATGCCCGCGTGCGGCTGGTGACCGTTCCGCCGGTGGGTCCGCCGGACGCGACCACGACGGACGACGCCATGGTTGGCGACGTCACGCTTTTCGTCAACTCGACGGCGGCTTTCGGCCCGGCGCAGACGGTGCGCATTCATGGCGGGGCCTTCGTTCCCGAGTACGCCGAATGTCGTTTGTATTCCGCCGTCAGCGATGCCGACGGCCGCTACCGGCTTCCTTGGCTCTCGCGTTTGGCGGCGGTCGAAGTGACGGCTCATCGAAGTGTGCCGCCGCCCGCCTTGAACGCCACCGAGCCTATTTCTTTCAACTACAACCTGTTTGAAAACAGGCACGACCTAACGCTTTCTTAAGAATCCACAGAACCGAGGGAGGAATCGATGCCCGAATATCTCGCACCAGGAGTCTACGTCGAAGAAGTCGATACGGGAGCCAAACCGATCGAGGGAGTCAGCACCAGCACGGCCGGAATGGTCGGCGTCACGGAGCGGGGGCCGGTCGACGTGCCGGTTCTGGTTACGAGCGTCGGCGAGTTTAACCGGTGGTACGGTGGCGAGCTTCGCTTCGGGGACTACGACGGGCATTGCTATTTGCCCCATGCTATCGAGGGCTTTTTCGCGAACGGCGGCAAGCGGGTCTACGTGACTCGCGTGCTGGACGCTTCGGCGAGCAAGGCGATGTCGCCCCAGTTCGACCGAGGGAGCGCGACGTCGGTCTCCTCGGTTCTGATCCGGCCTGCGAGCGAGGGGACGGGTTCGGGGGCAACTCCGCCGAGCCTCGTGATCCTGCCGGTGTCGGGTTTGGCGGCGGGAGATTGGGTTCGGGTCGGCGACGGGAGCTTGGCGGAGTATCGCCAGGCGGCAGCCGCGCCAGTCAACCAGACGGTGATGGCGACGCTCGATTTGCCGCTTAGCTTCTCCCATGCGAACACGGAGACGATTTCGGATCTTACGCACGCGGTTTTGGCAGGGGCTTACACCCTGGTAGGCAATGTCGATGCCGGTTTGGGCGCGATCGTCGTTCAGGGGACCCACGCGGATATCGCGCTGATCGCGGCGGCGGACGTGCTGGAGATCGGAGCGACGGCGGTGGCGGAGTACCGGACGGTCGTTTCGACGAGCCAAGTGGTGGTCGTAAGCGCTACCGATTCGACGATCCATATCACCCTGGATTCGGCTTTGATGCTGGCCTACGCGGATGGAGCCACGGTCGCTCGGCTGGACCTTTCGGCGGGAAACATCTCGAACACGGTGAATATCGAGACGGCGGTCGCGGGGGGCAGCTCGGTCTTCCTGGCGAGCAACACGAACTTCACGACGCAGGGCGCCTACGTGCTGATCGACGGTGGAGCGCATCGCGAGGTACGGCACATCGGCGACTTGAGCGAGTTGGACGTCGCGCCGGGAGCCTATACGAACTATGGGGCGGGGGCGCTTGTGCAGGCGGTTACGTTTGCAGCGGATCGAGCCCTTTCGGCAGCGGCCGCGGCGGCGGATACGGCGCTGGTGCTGGGTGCGGGACAAACAGCAGGATTGGTGGCTGGGCAGCGCGTGGTCGTGAGCCCGGCGGGAACGCCGGAGACGGTGACGATCCAATCGATCGATGCCTCGACGAACACTTTGACGATCAACCCGGCTTTGACGGCGGCTCACGCGATCGCAGACCCGGTGGTTCCGCTGGCGAAGACGCTGAACGCGGCAGTAGCGGCGGGAGGACGGATTTTGGCGGTCGACGACCGGATGGGTCTCGTGGAAGGGACGCTCCTTCGGATCGGTACCGGGCCAAACGCGGACGTCGTGACGGTGACGGCACTTCCGAATCTGTCTTTCGTGGCTCCCGATCCGGGGAACGTGATCGTCTATCCGGGACTTTCCGTCGCGCATGCGGCGGGGGTGCAGGTCTCTATCGTGGGTACACCCGCGCCGGTTGCGGCGCGGCAGGCTTGTGTGCTGTCGCTCCCGGCGGTTCAGGGCTCGAATCAGCTGTTCGTTTCGGACGGGACATCGTTCGCGGCGGCGGATGCGATCCGGCTGACGGGGCCTGGCGGGGAGACTTACTTCCACGTTTTGAGCGCGGCTGCGGCAGCGACGACGGCGCAGACGTTGACGCTCCAGACGAGTTTGACGCGGGCTCATCCGGTGGGCGCGGCGCTCGTCGGGCGCGATCCGCTGTTCGACGTCGAGGCTCTCGACGCCGGTCAGTGGGGGAATCGGCTGCGGATCAGTGTGGAGGACGAGACTCCGGGGCTGGTGAGCAACACGACCTTGACGACGATCGTGAATCCGACCCATATCCGGCTCGGCTCGGCTTCGGGCGTGCAGGCGGGGACGATCTTGGAGCTGTTCGATACGGCGACGGGGTTGGTGATTGGCGATCCGGTGAAGGTGACGGCTTTGAACCGGCAGGCGAACTTTACGCTTACCTTGGCGGGGGCGGGTCTATCCGCGCCTCAGCAGGTGTTGGGGCTTGGGGTTCGTTCGCGGGAATTCCGTTTGACGGTCTATCTGCTGCGGCAGCCTGACCCGAGCACGCCTTCGCGGAACGAGCAGGTTTTGGATTCGGAGGTGTTCCGGTACCTCTCGATGGACACGCGGCACAGCAACTACATCGAGAAGGTGATCGGGGACATCGACGGGCTTCCGCTGCGAAAGTGGGATCGGCGGCCGGAGGGGTCTTCGATCTACATCCGGGTGCGCGATCTGGCTCCCGACCAGGCGACGGAGGAATCGGTTCGGCTTGGTCCGGAGACGTTGGTGGATATCTTGCCCGACGGGCGACAGGTGCCGGCGCGGCTTCGGCTTGAAGAGACTATGGGGGACGACTCGACGGGTTCGATTACGGACTTCACGTACATCGGGTTGGACAACGCGGACCCCGAGCTTCGGAGCGGTTTGCAGAGCCTTCGGAATATCGAGGAGGTCAGCATCGTGGCGATCCCAGGGCGGACGAGCGCGATGGTGCAGCAGGCGGTGATCGACCACTGCGAGCTATTGCGGTATCGGTTCGCGGTGCTGGATTCGACGGCGGAGCCGACGGACACGATTTCGGACGTACAGAACCAGCGGCAGCAGTTCGACACGAAGTACGCGGCGCTGTATTACCCGTGGCTGGCGATTCCCGATCCGTTCCCGGCGAACTTGGCGAACGTTCAGCAGTATCCGATTCCGCCATCCGGTCACGTGATCGGAGTCTATGCGCGGACCGACATCGAGCGGGGCGTGCACAAGGCTCCGGCGAACGAGACGGTGAGCGGGATTATCGGGCTGCGACGGAAGGTGAACAAGGAGCAGCAGGACATCCTGAACCCCTATCCGACGAACATCAACGTCATTCGGGACTTCCGCGAGAACAACCGGGGGATTCGAGTTTATGGCGGGCGCGTGATCACGAGCGATCCGGATTGGAAGTACGTGAACGTGCGGCGCCTGACGATCTTCATCGAGGACTCGATCGACCGTGGGTTGCAGTGGGTGGTCTTCGAGCCGAACGCGGAGCCTTTGTGGGCTCGGGTGCGGCGGACGATCACGAACTTCCTGACCACGGTTTGGCGGAACGGCGCTTTGGAAGGGACGAAGGTCGAAGAGGCTTTCTTCGTCAGGTGCGACCGCACGACGATGACGCAAACGGACATCGACAACGGACGGCTTATCGTGCTCGTCGGCATCGCGCCGGTGAAGCCCGCGGAGTTCGTCATCGTTCGCATCGGTCTGTGGACCGCTCGCTCGGATAGCTAGGAGATATTAAGATGGCAGTCAACGATCGATTAGATCCATTTCGTTCATTTAACTTCCGGCTGGAGATCGACAACACGCCCGTTGCCGCCTTCAGCGAGGTCGACGGGCTGGTTTCCGACGGCGATGCGGCGACGTATCGGACGGGGATGGATATCCCCTTGACGTTGCGGCAGCTCCCGGGTTTGCGGAAGTACGGGCCTATCGTTTTGAAGCGGGGGATGATCAAGGATCCCACGCTTTGGGACTGGTTCCACAACATCGCGACGGGGCAGGCGGACCGCCGGAACGGGTCGGTGATTTTGATGGACGAGCAGCGCAACGACGTGTTGCGGTGGCACTTCCTGAGTGCTTGGCCCAACAAGATCGAGGGGCCATCGATGAAGGCGGCGGCTAACGAGGTCGCGGTGGAGAGCGTCACGCTGATCGTCGAGGAGATCACGCTCGAGGTCGCGTAGGGGAGCTATGACCGTCTACGAAGCGCCTGGGGTGTATTACCAGACCGTCGATGCGGGCGGTCTTCCGGTCACGCCCTTACGGACGGATATCGCGGGGTTCGTCGGCATCGCCGAGCGCGGGCCCCTCGATACGCCGGTGCCGGTGGAGTCTTGGCGGCAGTTCGCTTCGTGGTTCGGCGAGTTTTCGCCGGTTGGGTTCCTTGGGTACGCGGTTCGGGCGTTCTTTGAGAACGGCGGGCGGCGGTGCTGGGTGGTGCGGGTGGCTTCGCCTTCGGCGGCTCACGCTTCCGCTTTGCTTTCCTCTTCGGTTCCGGTTTGGCGGCTTCGGGCTTCTTCGCCGGGGGGCTGGGGGAACGCGGTGACGTTTTCCCTTCGCGAGCGGAATTTGACGCAGGTGGTTTCGTCTTCTTCCGATCCCGCGGGAACGTTCTCGGTGGTGGCTTCGACGAGCGGGTTCGTTCGGGGGAGCCATGTGCGGGTGAAGCAGGGAGCGGTGGCGGTTTGGAAGGTGGTTTCGGACGTCGATCCGATCCTGGGCCGCTTGTATTGGGTGCATCCGAAAGCGGAGTCGCGGTTGGTTTACGACTCGCCCTTGGTGGGGCTGGATTTGGCTTTGCCTTTGGTGATCCAGACGGTGGAGTACGCGATCTCGGTGAACGAGGCGGGGCAGTTGATTCGGTTCTACGACCGGCTGTCTTTGATTCCGGAGAGCACGGCTTACGGGCCGTCGGTTTTGGCGGACGTGGCGCCTTTGATCGATCCTTCGAGCGGGCTTTCGGCGCCGAAGGCTCCGGAGCCGATCGTGTTGGAGGAGCTTCGGCCGGATACGACGGTTTTGGTGGGTTTGGTGGCGAATCCTTCGTTGACGGTTCCCTTGACGGGCGGGGCGGATGGGTTGGCTTCTTTGGCGGTTTACGATTTTGTTGGGGAGCCGGTCGCGATGGACGACGGGCCGGTTGCGGTGGCTTTCAAGCGGCGCGGGCTGCGGGCTTTGGAGGAGATTTCGGAGATCGGCCTGCTAGCGATTCCGGATGCGCAGATTCGGCCAATCGAGCTGAATCCCTTGTCGCCGCCGACGCCTTGCGTGCCTGACCCCTGTATCAAGAATCCGCCGCCTTTGCCAGTGGCTCCATTGGCCCCGGTGCCGGATATGCCGCCTCTGTTTGGGAAGACGGAGCTGTTTCAGATTCAGTCGGAGATGGTTTTGCAGTGCGAGACGAAGCGGTATCGGTTCGCTTTGCTCGATCCGCCTTATGAGGCTTCGCAGGGGGACATGGCGGGGATTCGGGAGGCGATGGATTGGCGGGCCCGGTTCGACACGCGGTTCGCGGCGCTTTATTTTCCTTGGGTGAAGGTGCTCGATCCTTTGCGGGACGTGACGGGGACGACCCGGCTGCTGCCTCCGAGCGGGCATGTGGCGGGAGTTGTGGCGGGGACGGATTTGGACATTGGGGTTCACAAGGCTCCGGCGAACCGGTTGGTGGAGTGGGCGCTCGATTCCGGGTTCGAGATGAACGACGAGCAGCACGGGGTGCTGAATACGGCGGGAGTGAATGCGATTCGGAATTTGGGGAGCCGGGGTTATCGGGTTCAGGGGGCGCGGACGGTTTCCAGCGACCCGGATTGGCGGTTCGTGAACGTGCGGCGGCTGATGTCGATGATCGAGAAGGCGCTCGAGATTGCGTTGCAGTGGGTGGTTTTTGAGCCCAACAACGCGATTACCCGGGCCCGGGTGATGATGTCGGTGACGGTTTTTCTGTTGGGGCTTCACGAGAGTGGGGCGTTGGCGGGGGAGGCCCCGGAAGAGGCGTTTTTCGTGAAATGCGATTTGGACAATAACCCTTCGGAGCAGCGGGATAACGGGGAGTTGCTGGTGGAGATCGGGATCGCTCCGGCGAAGCCTTTCGAGTTCATCGTGCTTCGGGTGGGGCGGGTGCATTCGGCGATCGAGGTTGCGGAGGCGAGTGGGAGCTTTGCGGGGGTGGGGGCGTAATGGCGCTGCTTGGGCCTCTTCAGAGCGCGACGGGTTTGCGGCTCGATCCGCCGTTGAACCACAACTTTTTGATCCTGATGGCGGAGACGAGCAGCGTGGGGTCTTTCCTGAAATCGGCGGCTTTTTCGATTGGGGGGGACGCGCTGTTCGGGGGGTTCTCGGAGTGCACGGGGCTGGACATGGCCCAGACGAGCGAGAAGTACAAGGAGGGCGGGCGGAACGACGGGGAGCTGCAGTTTCCGGGGCCGTTTACTTGGTCGAATTTGGTTTTGAAGCGGGGGGTTTCGCGGATTTTTCAGTCGGGATGGGACTGGCTTTACGACTTTGGGCAGGGGAAGGTGAAGCGGATGGATGGGCTGATCGTGCTGATGGACGAGCAGCATATTCCGCACAACCTTTGGACTTTCAAGCGGGGGTTTCCGGTGAAGTTCACGGGGCCTCAGTTGAAGGCGGTTGAGAACACGGTGGCGGTCGAGACGTTGGAGATCGCGCATGAGGGGCTTTGGCAGCTTTCGCTGGCGAAGCTGGGGGCGGCGGCCCTGGGGATCAATCTGTAATGGACATTCAAATTGGAGAGCTGAATACGTCGATCGAGACGGTGGAGGGGCATGCGGCGCAGGCCACCGTCGATTTGGTGCTGAAGGCGCTGAAGAATATCCAGGCTCGGCAGGCGGCGCTGAAGGCCGATTTGGATACGCGGTCCATCGTCGAACAGCAGCGGGGGGATCAGGGATAAGCGATGCCTACCGTCCACAAAGCTTTGTTCCGGGTGCATCTGACGGGGACCGACTTCATCGACTATCCGGTGATGTACAACCCGAACAAGCTGACCTTTACGAAGAAGCCGAAGATCGCGGACATCAATATTCCGGGGTTGGATACGCCGCTGAAGCAGTTCGTGCGGGGGGAGGCGGAGACGGCTTCTATCGAGCTTTTCTTCGACTCGACGGAGAACGGGACGGGGGATAGCGCTCGGAGCGTGACGGACGATACGGACAAGTTCTATTCGCTCGTGAAGATCAACCCGCAGACGCATGCGCCGCCCATTTGCGAGTTTCGTTGGTCACCCCATTTTCCGGGGGATTCGCTGGCGGACTTCCCGGCGAACCAGCGGCGGCAGAAGTTTACGGGGCTGGTGACAGAGGTCAAGCAGGAGTTCTCGCTTTTCAGTCCGACGGGGACGCCTTTGCGGGCGACTTTGACGCTCCAGATGAGCGAGTACAAGACGCAGGACCAGCAGATTCGGGAGCTGAATTTGCAGTCGCCGGACCACACGCGGTCTTACGTGCTGGAGCGTGGGGATACGTTGGCGGCGGTGGCTTGGAAGAACTTCGAGAACGCGGGGCAGTGGCGGACGATTGCGGATTCCAATGACATCGAGGACCCGAGGCGGCTATCGCCGGGGCAGACGTTGGTGATTCCGCCGATCAAGTGAGGATTTTATGGGGACCACCAAGCTAGCCGCCGAATCGGAACGCATGAAGGGGTTTTACGTGCCCCGCTACAAGGTGCAGATCGAGGGCGCCAATTTGCCGAGCGATGTGCTGTTCGACGTTGTGAGCCTGACCTATGAGGACAGCGTGGACTCGATCGACAGCTTCAACATGACGATCAACAACTGGGACCAGGAGCAGCGGCAGTTCAAGTATGTGGGTTCGGAGACGGCGGCGGACTTGCAGCCTGGGAGTCCGAACTATTCGCGGGTGACGTTGTTCGAGCCTTGCGGGAAAGAGGTTGTGGTGCTGATGGGCTACAACGACATGTCGGGGCGGGCGGAGGAGTTGGTCACGATGCTGCGGGGGCACTTTACGACGATGGCCCCTTCCTATGGCGACGAAGCGGCCCAGATGACGGTGACGGGGCTGAACGTGCTGCACCAGCTTCGGCGGAAGCAGTATTCGACCTCTTGGACGAACAAGAAGGATAGCGAGATCGCGCAGAACATCGCGACGCTGACGGACGGGGGGCACAAGCGGTTTCCGTTGCCCATCGTCGTGGATCAGAACGCGATGGGGTTGGAGAAGCCCCTTCCGTTTCTGGCCCAGCACAACCAGTACGACATCGACTTTCTGTTCCAGCGGGCGCGGGTCCGGGGGTATGTGATGTTCATCCAGGAAGCGGGGAATGGGCATCCTCGGCAGCTTTACTTCGGGCCATCGCAGGCGGGGATGATTCCGGGTTTACGGAACGTGACCTACGAATTGGAGTGGGGGAAGTCGCTGATGGAGTTCAAGCCGAAGATCACGACGGCGAACCAGATCAGCTCGGTGACAGTGCGGGGCTGGCACCGGACGCGGAAGGTGCCGATTACGCGAACGGTGACGTTGGACGACGAGCGGCTGACGGTGAACAAGGATTTGCACCGCATTTTGAACGCTTGCGAGGCGCGGGAAGAGATCGTGGTGGACGAGCCGATCTTTACGAACTGCCAGGCGCGGGAGCGGGCGATCGCGATTTTGCTCGACCAGACGAAGGGGATCGTGACGGCGGATGCGAAGACGGTGGGGCTGCCGGATCTGCGGTCGGGGCAGAACGTTGTGATCGGCGGTTTGGGGGCTCGGCTGAACGGGAACTACCTCATCACGAAGACGACCCACACGATCAACGACTCGGGCTATATCACCTCGTTTAGCTGCCGACGGGAGCACTTCGTGAACGGGGGGACGCCTTGAACAAGGTTTACGGGGTGGTGACGGGGCTCGTGAAGGATTTGAACGATCCCCTGAGTCAAGGTCGTATCCGAGTTCAGTTTCCTTGGATGTCGGAGGACATCTTGAGCAGTTGGGCGTCGATCTCCCGGCCGTTAGCGGGGAAGGACAGAGGCTTCTATTACATGCCGGAGATCGACGACGAGGTGCTCGTGGCGTTCGACCATGGCGAGTTCGATTTTCCGTTCGTCGTGGGGTTCTTGCATAACGGGGTCGATCTGCCTCCTTACAGTGGGATCGACGAGCATGTGCGGCGGCTGAAGACGGTGAGCGGGCACATCTTGGAGTTCGACGACCGGTCCGGGAAGGAGCGGATTCTGCTCAAGACAAAGGGCGGGCACTTCCTGGAGATGAAGGACGACGCGGGGACGGTCGAGATCAAGACGAGCGGGGGGCAGCAGATTTTGATGCAGGACACGCCCGCCGAGATCAAGTTGAAGACGACGGGCGGGGCGAGCGTTACTATCGACGACGTCCCGAGCCAAGTTTCGGCGCAGACGGCGGGCGGGGTGAGCATCGTGGCCTCAGACGCGGGTGGGATCACCTTGAACGCGCCGACGGGGAATTTGACGGTGACCTGTTTGGCAGCGACTTTGAATTGCAGCTCGGCTTGCACGATCAACGCGGCGGCGATGACGCTCACGGCGGGGGCGATCACGGTGTCGGCGGGGATCGCAAGTTTCGCGGGGGTCGTGCAGTGCACGACGCTCATTACGACTTCGGTGGTTAGCTCCTCCTATACACCGGGAGCGGGGAACATCTGGTGATCACCGTGCCGAAGCCAAGCTTGCAGTACGACGACGCCGGTGGCGGGACGGCGGCTTTGGAGAAGCCGGTGAACGTGCTCATCGGGGACGTGAAGGACGCGGGGGTTTCGCTGGGGGCGGACAAGCTTTCGACTTACGGGCTGTTCGCCTATCGACGGGTGGCTTCGGGTGGGAGCTTGCAGGTTTGGGACGATGGTGCGAAGCAATGGAAGCCCGATCCGGGGCTGGCTTTGGATTCCCTAAAGCCGATGCTGCTGGCGAACAAGGCAGGCGATCCGAACCCTTGGCAAGGGATTGTGGTGGCAGCGGGGGGCAAGGATAGTGCGGGACAGCCGCAGTTCGCGAAGGCGGCGGGCGGATACCCGAGCTATTCGTTCCGGGCTTGGTTCGAGACGAAGGATGGCACCCAGAAAGCGCTCAGCGAGCCGACTCCCAATGTGACGTTCGTGGGGGTTGCGGACAAGAACCTCATGGTGATGGGACCGGGGGATGGCGAGAAGCCCGACGCGGCGACCCAGAGCAAGATTTTGCTGAAGAACACGAGCCTGCAGGTGATCGGAGAACTACTGATCGAACGAGATTCGCCGGGGGCCAAGGTAACGATTTCGAATTCGGCGGGGGCTTCGGTGGTTTTGCACCCGGACGGGCATATCGAATTGACTCCTGCCTCAGGGCAAGGGGTCGTGATATCGGGCGATCTGTCGGTGGGGCACGTTAACTACGAGTCCTCTGGCGGCGGCAGGAGGGACCTGGTCTGATGGATCGAGATTTTCTGGGAGTCGGTTGGAAGTTTCCCATTCAGGTCGCGCCGAACGGGAAGATCGCTCAGTCGCGGTTCGAGCAGAAGATCGAGGAGTCGGTGTTCCTGATCCTGAGCACCTCGCAGCTTGAGCGGCCGATGCTGCCGAAGTTTGGGTGCGGGATCAACGATTTGGTCTTCGAGCCAAACAACGCGGTGACAGTGGCGAGCGTCGCGACGACGGTGCGGGAGGCTTTGGTGACTTACGAGCCGCGTATCGACGTGTTGTCAGTGGACGCTTCGTCTTCGCCGGAGCAAGAGAATTTGCTGCTGATTCGGATCGAGTATCGGGTGCGGGCGAATAACGCCCGAGCGAACCTGGTCTATCCGTTCTATATCACGGAGGGCAACTAGGCTATGCCCTCGGATCGAAATTTCTTTTTTGTGGGCTTGATGCCCACGGGTCAGATTTGGGGGGCAACTAGCGATGCCCTAGGATCGATGATTTCTTTTTGTGGGCTTGGCGCCCACGGGTCGGATTTTGGAGGGCAACTAGGCTATGCCGCTTGAGGATTTCATTCCTAAGATCGACGATCACAGTTACGACTCGATCGTTGCGGAGATGCGCTCGCGTATCTCTCGCTACACGCCGGAGTGGAAGCCGGTTTGGACGGACCTCAACGATAGCGATCCGGGGATCACGATGGTGCAGGTGTTCGCGTGGTTGGGCGAGATGCTCGCCTACCGCATGAACAAGGTTCCGGATCTCAACTATCTGAAGTTCCTCCAGTTGATCGGCATCGAGCTTCGGCCCGCCGAGCCTGCCTATGCGGAGATCACTTTCCCAGTGCTTGCCAGCTTTGCGAGCGCGACGGCGATCGTGCCGAAGGGGACGCAGGTCATCGCGGAGACGGCGGGAGGCGGTCCGCCTTTGGTTTTCGAGGCAGAGAAGTCGCTGGTTTGTCTGACGGCGAAGTTGGCTTCGGTGCTGGCTTACGACGGCTACTCGTACGACCTGGTGACGGACGCGAACACGACGGCGGTTGGATTCGAGCCGTTTGGACCGACGGCGAACGCGGATTCGGCCTTGCTGCTGGGTTTCGACTACGCGGGGATGTTCCCGGGGACGGAGCTTTCGCTGTTCGTTTGGGTTCCCGATGCGAGCCAACCTGGGAGCTCGGTTTCGTGCGGGCTTCCTTCTTCGGCTTCGTTCCCACCGGCGAAGATTCAATGGGAGTATTGGACGGGGTTCGAGTGGGCGTCTTTGGTGCAGCTCAAGGACGATTCGCTAGCGTTCACCCGGACGGGCGAGATCATCGTGAAGACGCCGGCGAACATGCTGGCGAAGACGACGGTGCCGCCGGAGACAGCTTCGCTCTACTGGATCCGTGCGCGAGTGGCGACGAGCCAGTACGAGCAGCCTCCCCAAATTTCGGCGATCCGCACGAACACAATGCGTTTGACGCAGATGGAGACGGTGCGGAGCGAGGTGCTGGGGGGCAGCACGGGGCGGAGGGACCAGGTGTTCCGGCTGACGAACGTGCCGGTTTTGAGTGGGAGTTTGACCCTTCAGATCGACCAGGGGTCTGGGCCGGAGACTTGGGCCGAGGTCTCGGACTTCTTTGGGTCGGGGCCGAACGATTCGGTCTACGTATTGAACCGCGCTACGGGGGAGATTCGTTTTGGGGATGGTTTCAACGGAGCGATTCCGATCGCCAACGTGGACAATCCTGGGGCGAACGTCGTCGCGTTGGAATATCGCTACGGCGGAGGGACGCAGGGGAACGTGCCGGGCGGGACGCTTACGGCGCTGCGAAACGCGGTCGACGGGATCGACGACAACGGGATCACGAATTTGATGCCGAGCTACGGCGGTCGCGACGAGGAGACGCTGGACCAGGCCAAGCAACGGGCCCCGCAGGCGTTGAAGTCGAAGTGCAGGGCGGTGACGGCGGAGGACTTCGAGTTCCTGGCGAAGCAAGCGGCGAACGTGGCGCGAGCCCGGGCGCTGCCGCTCTATCATCCGGACTTTCCGGACGTGAAGGTGCCGGGGGTGATCTCGGTGGTGGTCGTGCCGGATTCGAACCAGCCGAACCCGATGCCGAGCGACGGGACGATGCGGACGGTTTGCGCCTACCTGGACGAGCGGCGGCTCCTGACGACGGAGGTCTACGTGATTCCGCCGACTTACCAGAAGGTGAGCGTGAGCGTCGAGGCGACGGCGAACGATAACGCGGATTTGGCGGAGGTTCAGCGGGGGATCGATGCGGCTTTGCTGGGATATTTCCACCCGTTGACGGGCGGAGACGATGGGCTGGGTTGGCCGTTCGGGGGGACGATCTTCTATTCGCGCGTCTTCCAGAAGGTCTTCTCGGTCGCGGGTGTGGACTCGGTGGAGACGCTTTCTATCACCGTGGACCGAGACACGGCGGCGCCTTGTAAGGACGTGCCGATCAAGGCGGGGTCGCTCGTTTACTCGACGGAGCATCAGGTTTCGGTGAACTATTCGGTTGGGGGTGGGGCGTGAGACGTGGCGCGCGACTGGGGACGGGGGGCTGGCTACTGGCGACTGGTGACGGGCGACGGGGGACTGGGGACTGGGGAGTCGGAGGGGATAGGACGCCTAGGACTTATGAGACCTATGGGTTGGTGGGGGGTGTTTTGTGAGCGCTATTGGGTTGCCTCCGATTCCTAAGCCTCCTCACGATCCGACTTCCTTGCTCTTGAATGAGCGGTTGGGGTGGTCTCTTTTGGAGAGCACCAATGTGGTCGTTTCCAACGGGGCGATCCGTTTGGCTCGATTTCCGGGGTCGTTGCGGTGGCTTACAGAGGCTAGCGGGAGTTTTGGGGGGTTGCGGCCTCCAGCTAACGTGGCTCTTGGGGACGATGGGAGCGTTTGGCTGCTGGATCGGACCGATTTGGAGCTGAAGCGATTCGATGAGTGCGACTGCGAGTTCAAGGTCGTGCCTTGCTTCGGCGGATTCGGGAGCGGGGCTCGACAGCTCGATAACCCAGGCGGGATAGCGCTTTACTGCGAGGATTTGTACGTTTGCGATACGGGGAACCAGCGGTTGAGCGTGTTCGCATTTCCGACGCTGGCTCTGCGAGGGAATTGGCATCCTTCGATTCCTTGGGAGCCGACGGGCGTCGTGGTGGACGGGAAGGGGATCGCCTATGTGGCCGACCCTTTGAACGGCTCGATCCATCGGTTCAATCGGCGCGGGGACTACCTTGGGCATTGGGACGGGTTTGGGGCGAGCACGCATTTGGCGATCGACCTGAACGGGACCATCTACGCGGCGGGGGATTTGGTCGCTTACAAGGTGGGATCGAGTGGAGAAGCGATTCCCGTTACCGATCCGGCAGACGATTTGGCGGCCGACTTCCGGCCGCTGCCGTTCACCGTGGACACGTCCGGGAATCTGCCGCTAGGGGCGCTCTGTGTGAAGCCGAGCCAGATCGGGTTCGACCTGGACGGGAATCCGTTCCCGCTGAGCGCGGCTCCGGTGGTGCAGCGGTACGAGCGGGAGGGGACGGCGATCTTCGGGCCGCTGGACAGCTTGATCGACAGTTGTATTTGGCATCGGGTGCTGCTTTCGGGCAGTCTGCCGGATGCGGCGCGGGTGCAGATCGACACGTTTACGTCGCACATCGCGCTTCCCCAGGACGAGATCGACGACCTGCCCGAGTATGCGTGGGAGACGAACCTTCAGTGCCTCGACCTGAGCTCGGGGTGGGACGGTTTGATCCGCAGCCAGAAGGGGCGGTACATGTGGCTTCGGCTGAACCTGAAGGGGAACGGGAAGACGACACCCGCTCTGGACTTCATCGATATCGAGTTTCCACGCATCAGCTTGCGGCGCTACATGCCTGCGGTCTATGGAACGGAGCCGGTGAGCGCGGACTTTACGGACCGATTCCTGGCGATTTACGACCGGCCTTTGCGGGATGTGGAGTCGAAGCTCGACGTTCTGCCTTCGTATTTCGATCCGCTTTCGACGCCCTTTTTGAACTGGTTGGCATCGTGGATCGGGATTGTGCCGGATCGGCAGCTACCGGAGCAGAAGCGGCGGGAGTATGTGAAGCGGGCGGCACATTTGGCGGATATCCGCGGGACGAAGTATGGGCTTTGGCGGCAGCTCACGGCCTATCTGGGGTTCGAGGACTTGCGGACGGTTTGCCAGTGCGACGTGCAGCCTTGCTCTTGCGGTCCGACGCCCAAGACCTGTCCGCCAACGCCGCCGCACCAATGGACCTGGAATCCACCCCCCTTGATCTTGGAGCACTTCAAGCTTCGGCGCTGGATGTTCCTGGGGGCGGGGCATATCGGGGATCAGGCGATGCTGTGGGGGAGCAAGATCGTCAACCGGAGCCAGCTTGGGGACAACGCCCAGGTAGGGGTGACCCAGCTCAAGGCGACGCAGGACCCTTTGCGCGATCCGTTCCACGTCTACGCGCACAAATACACCGTTTTCGTGCCCGCCCGGGCGGGCAATACCCCCGAAAAGCGACGGTCGCTCGAGAACCTTTTAAAGAACGAGAGCCCGGCGCATACCCTGGGAAATATCGAATACGTCGAGGCCCGTTTCCGCATCGGCTTCCAGTCGATGATCGGCCTGGACAGCGTCGTGGGGAGAGTTCCCCAGGGAGTGACCTTGGGGCAGACGCCTATCGGTCCCGCATCCGTGCTGACGGGCGACGACGACACGGTTATCGGCGAAAGCCGCCTCGGAACGACGGCAACTTTGAATTGAGCTTTGGATTGAACTGAACTTAGGAGAGAGGAAGAGATCGAAATGGCAAATACGGTCCATCAGGATAAAGAACATTGCGAACCGTGCGATGTCGGGATCTTCGCGAGGAATAACTTCTTCACGGGGAAGCTGCTTTTGGAGCGGGACTTTACCGACGAGCAGCATTACTTCATCGACAAGCACCGGCTGCACAACAAGCGGCTGCACGGATGGGGGGTGGTCTGCGGACTGAAGGTCAAGCAGCATCCGACGCCGGGTTGCCGAGACCGTTTTGTCTGCATCGAGCCGGGGCTGGCCCTGGACTGCTGCGGGCGGGAGGTCGTGGTCCGCGAGGAGGAATGTTTCGACATTCCGGCTTTGCCTGCCGTGGTGGCCTTGGCAAAGGCGGCGGACGGGAAGCCTCACGAATTGCAGCTTTGCCTGCGCTATAAGGAGTGCGGCTCGGAGCCGATTCCCGTGCTGTACGACGAGTGCGGCTGCGACGATGCGCGGTGTTTGCCAAACCGGATTTTAGAGTCGTTCGAGCTGGACGTCGCCATCGATCCACCAGCGGTGGCGGGGTCTTGGGACGGGCCGGAATTCGCGCGGGGCGTGGATATCGGGTTGGCGAACGCGAAGCGGGTCCGGCTTAACAAGGCGGATGGGCGGCTCTACGTTTTGGCGGGGACGACGGTCTTCGCGATCGATCCTTCCTCTCGGGCGACTTTGGCGACGCGGGATCTGACGACCAACGTTTTGAGCCTGGACGTTTCTCCGAATGGGACGAACATCTATGCGATTCGGGAGGACGGGGCGAACGATCTCAAGCTGGTCGTGCTGAAGGCCTCCGACCTTACGCAGACTCAGGAGATCGTCATCGCCGGTTCGGCGGGACAGGCCATCGCGACCGCGGTTTCGTCGGCGGCGGATGGGCGGTTCTCGGTGCTGCTGAGCGCGGCTGGGAAGCTCGAGGTTTACAAGTCGGACCTAGAGAGCGCATCACCAAGCGCGGCGACGGAGTTTTCCGTTCCGGCCAACCAGGAGCTTCTTGCCCTTTCCGGGGATGGGAAGATGGCTTACCTGGCGGCGAAGGCGTCGAAGAAGATTCAGACGTTCGACCTGGATGCCGGTACGGCGGGTACCGCCATCGATGCGCTTCCCGCCGGGACAAAGCCGACCACGCTGCTGTCGCTGGTCCACGGCGGGAAGCAGTATCTGGTGGTGGGGGGAGCGGACACGAACCTGTTCGTGGTGGACGCGAACGCGTCTACCGCGTTCGGACCCGTTTCGCTCGCCGGGACGGCGGTCGATCTGGCGGGTGGGCCTTGGGTCTACGCGCTGGAGAGCTCGGGCGGGATGTCGCGGATTCAATCGTTGAGCGTTCCGCGAATCGTGGAGGGCAAGCCGAACGCGGTGGGTCCGGCATTCGGGTTCGCGGGCGACGCGACGGATATCGAGGTCTCGCCGACGGGATTCAACATCTACGTCGCCTACACCCTGGACACGGCGGATGCGCCGGGCGGCGTGGCAGTTTTCTCCGTAGAGAACGAGGTTTGCGCGGACATCTTCTGGCGCTCGCTGGACGGGTGCGACGACTGTGACGACCCGAACTGCGTGGTGGTTGCGACGATCCATGGCTACGAGCCGGGGTTTGTGATGCTCGATCCCTCCGATCCTTTGAGCGATCCGGCGATCGATTTGACGAACAAGATTTCGCGGATCGACAACCGGGCGGGGCGGAAGCTGCTGCCGAGCACATCGCTCATCGCGGAAGCGGTGGAATGCATTTTGGAGAGCGGGGTTTCGAGCGGGCCGGGTTCGGCAGGCCCTCCGGGGCCGACTGGGCCGCAAGGGCCAGCCGGGCCTGCGGGGCCCCAGGGTTTGCAAGGTGTCCCAGGTAGCCCAGGTTCCCAGGGACAGAAAGGGGATAAAGGTGACCCAGGTTCCCAAGGGATCCAGGGTTTGAAGGGAGACAAGGGTGACCCAGGGGTGAAGGGCGATCCGGGGGCGGATGGGCCTGCGGGGCCGGGGCTTGAGTTGGACTTGGTCCAGATCAGCAACTTGAGCTGGCGGCATGCGGACACGATGTCGGAGCCGGAGCTTCGGTGCATCCTGACGAGCCCGACGGCGCAGACCAGGCAGCTTGGAGTTGTGATCCAGTTCACCGGCAAGGTGCAGTTCAAGCCCATCGACAACCATATTTTCGAAGTCTGCGCACCGCAGGTGACCCTGCCGGGGACGAGCGACCGGGGCTATGCCTGCCGCTGTCCGATCAAGGGGAAGGTGGTCGCGGTGAAGGTCAACAACATCGGCGCGGACGGGCGGATCACGGATGCGACGGTGATCTCGAGCAATACGCCAGACGCCATCGCGTTTATTTTCGACGACACGTTCGTGAAGGCGACGTTCCAGCAGGTGGACCTATCGGACTTGTGGGTTCGGCTACGTGGCGACTTTGTCGTGGATACGAATAAGAGGGCCATCGACGCGGAGTTCGTCCGCGCGGAGCTTCCGACGGGCGACCGGGCCTCGGGAAGCAAATTCGGCATTCAGGGTGGGACGTTCGAGAGCTGGTTCACGCCCAAGCGGGGCTAAGGAGAGGTGAGACGACATGGTTTCAGGTTCCTATTTGAGATTGCTTAAAGAGTTTTCGACCTCCACCCAGGAGTGCCAGTGCGGGCCGACGAGCGCTTGTACGTTGGAGTGCCTTTGCAGGCCGCGGTTCTTTGCCGGTCAGCTTTTGACCGACGACGATCTGAACCGGCTGGAGCATTACATCGTGGCGAAGGACCGGCTTCATAACCGGTACCTGCATGGCACGGGCGTGGTGTGCGGGCTGGAGGTCATCTGCAACGCATGCGACGATACGGTGACGGTGAAGACCGGCTACGCGATCGGGCCGTGCGGCGAGGACATTATCGTTTGCAGCGACACGAGCGTGGACGTGGGCGAGCTGATTCGCGAGTTTCGGAAGCAGCAGGCGAAACAGCGATCCTGTACGCCTTCGGGCGATAGTCCGAACCAGGACTGTGAGGCGGCTCAGCAGCAGTGGGTGCTTTCGATTTGCTACAACGAGACGGCTTCCCGCGGGGTGACGAGCTTGAAAACTCCGCCCAAGAAGAGCGGGTCTTGTGGGTGCGGTTGTTCTTCTGGGGCTGCTACTACGACTACGACTTCTTCCTGTGGTTGCACCTCTGGTAAGTCGGCGACTCCGCCTCAGTGCGAGCCGACGTTGACTTGCGAGGGGTACACGTTCAAGGTCACGAAGGTGAAGCCGACATCCTCGTTTACCAACGAGCGCGGGGCGGCTTTGTCGGAGCTGACTTCGAAGAGCGAATTGGCGCGGCGGGTAGTGGCTTGCCTGCTAAAGCTGGTGAGCCAGATTCAGCAGATTCCGAGTGGGCAGCAGCTTTCGAACGACCAGCTTTCGGAGTTCTGCTGCGACTTCAAATCGGATTTGCGGGATGTGATCGAGACGGGAGCGGTGCATGACTGCACGCTTTACTCGCGGCTGAACGCGATCGTTTGTCCCGATCCGACGGACCAGAACTTCGACCAGGAGATCGCGCAGGCGATCGGGCAGATGTTCCAGATCGCGGTGGAGCTTTTCCGAAGCTGCGTTTGTTCGGCCTTGCTTCCGGCTTGCCCGGCGGACTCGCCGGACGCTTGCGTGCCTTTGGCAACGCTGACGGTGCGGGCGGCGGACTTGCGGGTGCTTCGGATTTGCAACTGGGACGCGCGGAAGTTTGTCATCACGATGCCGACTTTGGGCTACTGGCTTGGGTGGCTGCCGATCTTCGACACGATTCGCGAGACGGTCGTGAAGCTTTGCTGTGCGAAGGCTCGCGATCCGCAGTTCACGGTCGGGCGGAATCTCGGCGTGACGGCGGTGGCGGGGAACATCCGGCAAGTCGAGGAGGCGCGGATGGCGGAAGCAGCGGCTCCGGCCGCGGGAGATGCAGCGGTGAACGAGAAGAATCCGGGCGCTCCGGTCTATCAGTTGGGAGCGCAGTATATCAACCACGCGGACGTGCTTTCGGGTTTGGAAGCAACGGTCCTGGGGGCCTTGGGTGGGAAGGATGGCCAGGGGAACGCCCTGGCGACGGACAACGAGATTTTGAACCCGTTCGCGGCGCTGGCTTTGACCCACATCACGGCTCCGACGATGGAGGCGATCTTGCCGACGGATCTGATCAATCGGATCTTTGGGCAGTCTTCTTCGACGACTTCGACGAACACGGATGCGACCGGATTCGAGGCTCGGATGGCGAAGATGGAGGAGACGATGACGGGCCTTCAGAAGACGATCGAGACCCAGCGCAAGACGATCGCGACCTTGCAGAAGAAAGGATAACGAACCATGGCGGATGTCGAACAGCGACCTCGATTTTACGAGGGGCAGTATTTAGAAGCGGGCGATTTGACGGCGGCGGTGGATTACTCCCGTTCGCAGTTGGCTCGGACGCAACTCGCGGGGCACACCTGGGGGATCGCCCTCGGGCTCGACTTGCGGGAGGTGCCGGGGCCGAACAGCACGATGGACGTGTTCGTGCAGCCTGGGTACGCGTGGGATGGGTTCGGGCGGGCGATTATCGTGGCTCAGCCGGCGAAGATCGCGGGGTCGCTGTTTAGCGCGTTCGACGCGGCTTTCGTGCCGGGGAATCCGCCCCCTCCTCCGGTTACTGTCGAGGTTTGGATTCGGTACGACGAGACGATGACGCAGGGGCCGAAGCCGGGGTTCGAGACTTGCGATACGTCGGATTCGTTTGCACGGGTGCTGGAATCGTATGTGATCGAGGTGGGGCCGAAGGCGGCCATCGCGGACAAGCGGGATCCTATCGAGATCGCGGGGCGGACTTTCGACGCGGCGCAGGCCCTGACGACTTTCGATCCGGCGGCGCCGGAGTTGGTGGACGCGAGCGTGCCTCACCAGACCTTGCCGACGGACGACGAGGGTAAGCGGTGGTTCGTGGCGCTGGGGGTGGTCTCTTGGCAGCCGGGGAATCCGGGGACGTTCGTGGCGCGGACGGCTGACCAGCTTACGCGGAGCTCGCGTGGGCGGCAGTATTGCGGATTGGTGGGGGCTTCGGTGGAGGCTCCGAACGGGTATGTGCGGGTGCACGACCGGGCGAAGCCGTATTCGCAGTACTTCTCTTCCGAGTTGATGTGGGTGGAAGGGGACCTGCGGTTGGACGGGCATGCGCGGCTGTATGGGAAGCGGGTGGAGTTCGTGAACTCGCATACGGAGGACCCGATTTCGCCGTTTTACGTGCTGCGAGCGGACGACTTGGGGGCGAATCGGAAGAAGCTGCAGCTTGCTATTGGGGACAAGGCGGCGGGGGCCAACTATTTGGCGGTTGGGCCGCAGACGGCGGCGGACGTGTATGCCGAGCATCTGGTGGTGACGGACGACGGGAAGGTTGGGATTGGGACCTCGCAGCCAATCGCTCAGTTGCAGATGAAGGAGGACGGACTCCAGATCGGGACGAGCACCACGCCGGAGGACAACTTCCATATCAAATCGGACACGGACGGGGGGCCCCGGGCGCTACGGATTTACAACAAGGATTTTGGGGCGGGGGCGCACTTGGCGAGCTTCACCCAGACGGGGCGATTGGGGGTGGGGGCGACCGACCCTTCCAATGTTTTGCATGTGACGGGGAGTCTGGGTATCCGGCAGAACTCGCTGTTTATGAGCGGGGACACGGGTTGGAGCAGCTTTACCTATAACGCCTATCACAACGCGGCGAACAACGCCTGGATTTTTCCGGATACCTCGAAGGGGGCGATGACTCTCGAGATGGACGTGGCGGATGCGGGGCATCCCCGGTTTGAGGTTTGGTCGACGTTGGTGGGGGACAACCAGAACTGGACTTCCCGGTTCAAGGTGTTTGGGCATACCGGGGACGTTGGCCTTTGTGGGAACGGGGGCAATACGGGGATTGGGACTTACGCGCCGCTGGCGAAGCTGGATGTGCGGGGGGACTTGCGGGTCTCGGGCGACATTCAGTTCGGGGCGATGTTGGCGCGGCCTGTCGCGGCGGCTCCGGCTTTGCGGATCATTCGCGGCAACGTGAACGATAACGCGACGTTGGCGGCGGGGGACGAGTTTACGGTGGCGCCGCTTGGGACTGGGCGGTATCAGATCAACTTCACCGTGCCGTTCTCGAGCGTTCCGACGGCGATTGTGTCGAAGGTGTACGGGTTCTTCGACGCCAACGGCGCGGGAAGTGTGCTGCCTCGTGAGAACGCGATCGTGGACGAGCTTACGGCGACCCACATCATCATCGCGACGGCGGCCGACGACGGCACGCTCGTCAACAGCAATTTCTGCTTTATCGCGATCGGACCTAGATAGCTATGGAACAAGAACAAGTTGGATGGACTATTGAGCGGCTTCGGAAGCTGCGCGTCGAGTATGCCAATGGGGAGACCCAGCTCCAGGACTTGGAGGAGCGGCGGGCGCGGCTTCGGGACTCGATGCTGCGCATCGGCGGGGCGATCCAGGTGTTGGAGGAGCTTATCGAGCACTCGGGGGCTTTTTCCGACGAGGCCGTGACGACGAACGGCGAGGCGAAGCTGAGGTAATCGTTGGCGAACGGACCGGGACGCCTCCATATCCGTCGCCACAACGCGCGCTATCGCGTGCCTCGTTCGTTGCGCGATCCTGGGTGGACGGGGAAGCTGGATTCGGTTCTGCGGTCTCGATTGGCGGGGAGCTTGAGGTCGGTTTTGGCGGACGATCCCAGCGACGGGGTTTGGTTGATTCGGTCGTTGAACGTCCGGTGCAGCGTTGGTTGTTCGGCGTCCGAAGGGGAGCTTTCGGAGCTTATTGCGCGGCAGATCGCTGGGGAGATTGGGCGGGTACTGGGGGATGGGGCGGACGGATTGGACGTGCTCTGGTTCCCGTCGCGAGCGGCGTTTCTGGGGCGGTATTTGGCTGACTTCGCGGCAGGGCGGGTTTCGGACCGTTGGGAGTATGCGGAGTTCTCGGTTTGGGCGGGTTCGTCTTGTTCGTCGGTCGTTCGCGAGTTGGCTTTGTCGGAGCCTTTGCTGGATGCCTTGGCGAATATGCTGCCTGGGGAACTGAAGGCGCTTTTGCGGCAGGTGTTGCCTGAGGACGCGGGTGAGGTTCTTTCTCGGATTGCGGCGGGGGCCACAGGGGCGGCTGCTTTTTCGGTCTTGCTTTCGGTGGCGAAGTCTTTGCTGGAGGCTTCTGAGCTTCCTCGCGACTCTCGGCGAGCGGCGCTGTTTCTTTTCCTCTTTGGTGCTCGGCAGGAGATGGGGGTTGCGGGGCGGGAGTTTGAACGGATTTGTAGGGACTTCGGGGAGTTCGCCGAGGAGTTTCTGGGGCTCGACTCGTCCACGGTTTCCAGGTTGACATCGGCGGTCGAGACAGGGGACTGGTCGGATTTGCCGAAGGTCTTGGGTGGGGGCGGGATGGCGCAGATGGCGGGGGTGCTTTCCTGGCCGAAGGCGCATGTGCGGGAGGTGCAGGGGCTGTTATCGCAGCAGAAGAGTCCCGATTTTCGCTCCGTTTCTGGCGAGTCTTTATCGACTCGGTTTGGGGGGATGTTCTTGCTGCTACCGCTGTTAGCAGAGTTTCCTTGGGAGGAGGCGACGGTTGGGTGGGCTTCTTGCTGCGGGGTTCCGGCGGCGCGGATGGCTCAGTACTTGACGGTCATCGGGGCGCTTGGGCAGCGGCGTAATCCGGGGGTGGCTTCGGATACGGTTTTGCGGCTGGCTTTGGGGATCGAGGGGGTGCTCGATAGGGAGTCGGTGGCTGCTTGGGCGGTTTCGGTAGATGTGCGACGGTTTTGGCGGGTGTGGTTGGAGCGGCTGATTACCTTTGGGAAGATTTCGCTGGAGGAGGTGACGCTCTTCGAGGTGGGGCGTGGGGTGTTGGCGGTCGATTCGGAGCGGGGGATTTGGGTTGGCGCGGGTGGGCGCAAGGCGGTTTTGGCTTCGATTCAGTCGATGGCGGAGCCGGATTGGGTTTCGGGCGCGTCGATGCCGGACGTGGAGTTCGCTTTGCTTAGCCCGTCGTTTGGGTTGCCTTTGGCTTTTCGGCGGTTGACGATGTTGACAGCCCAGTCGTTGGTGCGGGAGATGGCTTGGCGGCTGCCGGGATTCGCGCGGTCGAGCATGTCGCATGTGTTTGAGAATTTTCTCGACTTTCCAGCGAGCGTCGAGGTTGAGGAGGATCGGTATTTGGTGCATCTGCACAAGCCGCCGCTGCACCTGGTTTTGTCGATGACGGGCATGGCTCGCAAGCAATTTCGGATGGATGCCACGGGAGGGAAAGAATGGGTGCTTACCCAAGCCCAATGACGCTCGGCTCGGACGATGGGTTGGTTTGGCTGGACGCGGCGATCCACCGGGAGATTTTGCGGATGCGGGCTCAGAACGAGCTTAGCTTGGACGAGTTCAGGGGGCTGTACATCAGCGACGAGCAGGTGGATCGGCTTGTCGGGGAGCGGTTGGAGCACTCCAAGGCGGACGAACTGCGAGCGGATTGGCGGCCGGGGAAGGGATTGCGCCGCGTTCAGGAGGAGTTTGGGCTTTCCGATCAGGCGATGGCGGCAGTTTTCGTGGCTTTGGCTCCGGAGCTCGATCTTAAGTATCAGACGCTGTTCGCCTATCTCAACAACGACGTGACTCGCAAGTGGCCTACGATCGATCTGCTTATGCGTTTGGCGGAGGTCTCGCCTGCCGAAGTGGGATTCGAGTCTTCGCTGTTTTCGGAAGGGCTGTTGGAGCGGACTGGGTCGGCTTCTTCGCACTGGCGTTCTTCGGGGGTGGCGGCGAGCGCTCCCGTTCGAGATTTTCTTTCGTTGCCGGACGGGGAGCCGCCTTTGCGGGAGATCGGCGACGATGTATTGGCGGGGGCGATTCGGACTGGACGATTGGCTACGGTTGTGATCGAGACGACCTTTGGGGCCGAGCCATTGGAGTCGGCGCGGCGGATTGCGGCTCAGGCGGGCTATCCGATCGTTCAACTGCGGTCGGAACCTGTGGAAGACTTCGACAGGCGTTTGCGGGAGACGCTTCTGTGGGCGCGGCTTCGGCGGGCGCTTGTGTATTTCGCGCCGGAGGTTTTTCATTTCGACTCGGATGCTCCGGCTCCGCAGGAGTCGGGGCGGCGGTTGCGGAAGGTGCTCGATTCGCCAGTGGTGAAGATCTTTGGGGTCCAGGGGCGGTCGCCGTGGCATGGGGCGTTCGAGGAGACCGACTATGAGTCTGTTCGGCTGGAGCCTCTTTCTTCGCAGGCGGCGGAGGCTATCTGGCGGGAGACGCTTTCACAGCAGGGGGTTTCGAACGAGGCGGAAGACTTGGCGTCCGTTTCGCGCCTATTCTCGCTCTTTCCCGCCCAGATCGAGAGGGCGGTGAAGCATGTGGCCCGTCGCACCGGGCATGCGCGTTTGCCGATTTTGGCGGAGGCGGCGCGGAGGCAATCTTCGACGGGATTGGAGGCCTTGGCGACGCGGGTGGATCTCGTTCACTGCTGGGATCACCTTATTCTTCCGGCGGCGACTCTGCGGCGGCTGAAGGAGTTTGCGGGGGCGATCCGGCATCGGGAGAAGGTTTTTCGGGAGTGGTCGTTTTTGCGTCAGTCGAACGGGCGCGCTTCGTTGACGGCGCTTTTTTCGGGTTCGTCGGGCACGGGCAAGACGATGTCGGCGGGGGTGGTGGCGCGGGAGCTTGGCCTCGAGCTTTATCGAATCGACCTTTCGTCAGTGGTGAGCAAATACATCGGGGAGACGGAGGGCAACCTGGAGCGCGTCTTCAGGGCGGCGGAGGGGAGCAACGCGATTCTGTTCTTCGACGAAGCGGACGCGCTCTTTGGGAAGCGGTCGGAGGTGAACGACGCCCATGACCGGTACGCGAATATGGAGATCGCGTATCTGCTGCAACGGATGGAGACTTACGACGGCGTGATGATTCTCGCGACGAATCTGGCGCAGAACATCGACGAGGCTTTCAGCCGCCGTATCCAGTTCGAGATCGAATATCCGTTGCCTGACGAAGAGAGCCGTGAGCGGCTGTGGCGGCTCTTGCTTCCGGAGGCCGCTCCAAGGAATCCGGATATCGACTATGAATTTCTCGCCAAACAGTTCGCGGTGGCGGGTGGAGATATTCGGAACGTCGTTCTCGACGCGGCCTTTTTGGCAGCCAACGAGGGCACGTCAATCGGGATGAGCCAGATCGTACGGGCGCTTGTTCGGCAAAGGAAAAAGCAGGGCAAGCTGCCCTCCGCTTCCGAGTTTAGGCAGTATTTCGAGTTCGTTCGCGCGGACGATGCAGTTGTCAGGGAAAACCGAGGAGATAGCAAATGAGTTGTGGCTGTGGATGTAAACAGTGTCAGGAAAAGCAGAAGAGCGAGAGCCACATAAGTCCTGCCCAGCGCAGCAAGGCTCCCGAGGCGGAGACCGACGTTCGCATGGCGGGCAATTTTGCGATGCAGCGCCTTGCGAATGGGCAAGTGCAATCGGAATTAAGTCTTCCGAATTCCATTCGGGCAGAAGTTGCAGACGGGGGCGCGAGGCCGGATGCGGGGGTTCCCGCCGACGGAGGGGCGCCGGCCGATGGGGGAGCGCCTCGCGATGCAGGACCACCCGCGGATGGGGGAACACCGGCTCCGCCTGCCGTCGACGCTGGGGCTCCCTGTTCGATCGCGATTACAGGCCCGAGCGAGGTCAATCACCTCTGCGCGGCATATGTGCCGAGCGATGCGGCTTCCTGCGGCGTCTTCCCCGCACCGAACATCACGTTGACGGCTTCCGGGGGGACTCCAGGCGGCGTCTTCAATTGGAGCATCACAAGCGGAGCGAGCAAAGCCTCTTTCGGTGGGGCGACGGTGGGTTCGACCGTCACGATCAAGGGAGATGCGGCGAGTGATCCTGGCCACCGTGGGGACGTGACGGTCCAGGTGAGCGACGGGCATTGTACGGGGACGAAGGCGATCACGGTCCTGCAACCGACCACGATCACGGAGACGCATGCATCGACGACGACAGCGTCGCGTCTACAAATCTCGGTCACCTACACAGTGAAAGACCAGTACGGGAACGCCATGGGGGCGGATATCTGCTGCGACGAGACGATTACGGTTTGCTCGAACAGCGTGGCGGGTGCGAATTTCCACTTTGGGGACGCGGGCACCAATGCTTCAGGCCAGGTGAGCGACACGCTTTCGGCGGACTTCTCTCCCGGCACGATTCCCAACAATCTGTGCGTCAAGCTCAATCAGACGATTACGGCGGGTGGTTGCGGACCGCTGCTGCAGAACACGATCACTTACCGGAAGACGGGTATCACGCTCACGCACGGCTCAAGCTGCGCGGCGGGCGACGCTTGTCCGTAGCGGTGGTTTAGCCGTTGTGGGGCGGGGCGGTGGATTGGCGGACGACGATACGGGGGCTGGGGTGTTCGATGATTTCGCTTTGGAGGACTCCGCCGTTCACGCAGGCGAGCACGTTCATGATGGCGCGGCGGCCTAGCTCCTGGAGAGGCATTTCGACGGTGGTGATGCCGGGGTGGACATAGGCGGCGAGATTGGTTTCGTGAAAGCCGATCAGAGAGACGTCCTGGGGAATGCGGATCCCCCGGCGGTGGAGGGCTTTTGCGGCGGCGAAGGCGATGATGCTTCCACCGGCGGCAAGAGCGGTGATTTGATGGTCTCCAGTTAGGAGTCGATCCACGGCCGCGTCGACTCCTTCGCCGCCGAATCCGCAAGTGAGCATTCGGTCGGAGCCGATCTCAACGCCGGTTTCGCGGGAGCGCCGGGTGACACCCGCGCGACGTTGGTCAGCAATGTCCACGCCGGGAGGACCTCCGAGATAGGCGATTTGGCGGTGTCCGAGATCGACCAGGTGTTGGATGGCGAGGGCGGCGCCTCCGGCATCGTCGAGGGCGAGGAAGGGGACGTCGCTTTGGGTTCGCCGATCCAAGAACAGGAGGACACGGCCGCTCTTTCGCATGGAGTCGATCCAAGGTTCTTCCACGGCGGCGTCGGCGATGACGAGGCCGTCGAGGCGATCGGAGGCAAGGGTTTCGATGAAGGAGCGGCGGCGTTCGCCGGAGGCGGAATTGAGCAGGAGGAGGGCATAGCCTTGGGAGAGAGCGGCGTCTTCGGCCCCTGCCACCATCTGGGCATAGACCTGATTTTCGATGTCGGGCACGAGGAAGCCGATGGTTCTGCGGACGCGGGTTCGGAGGCTTCGGGCCAGGAGGTTGGGGCGGTATTGGAGGGTTTCCGCCGCTTGGAGTACGCGATCGCGCGTGGCCTGGCTGACTCGAATACTGCCTCCATGCAGAATTCTCGAGGCGGTCGAAGGGCTGACAGATGCCAGGTTCGCAACGTCTTTCAGGGTCGCCATTCGTCTGCCTTGGCCGTGGTTTTTCGTTTCGCCATCATTCAAAACTCGCCGTACGAAGAAGGACGCAACCGGTTAACCGACTCCACCTCCGAGGCATGGACATCGAGTGCGAGTTTAATGCAATAAGCGGACTCTGGACACGGGCTGATTTCTTGATGATACGGTAGTACGTATGATTATGGTGGACCAGGGCTTCCGCTTGCGTTGAATGTTAGTTCCATTTGCCTGATAAAAACAGAGGCATTGTCATTTCAAAGGACTTCCGACTAAAGGCGTTTCTGCCTGTGTTTTTCTAGGACCTTGTTGTAGGGCATGAAACACATTTTTTGAGAAGTCTCGTCCAACTATACAGCGGTCTCAATAATTTCGAAGAGTGGCGTGCATCCGTACTTGTCTTAAACAAATAGACGATATCCGGAGAGTCCTTTGGCGAAATAGACGACTTTTTGAACCTAACTAGGTAGGATAGAGAAAAAGGTTTGTTCGTCGAAAGTATCGCGATGCCAGCGTCGCCGATACCGGATTAGCCGCGAATGGCTACCGGTGATAGGTGGCGAAGGAGAAGATTAAAATGAGACGAAACATTTACGCCGTGTTCCCCGAGGTGGGACAGGCGCGTAGCGCTCTCGGCGCTCTTTTCGACCACGGGGCCAAGCCTGAAGACATCAGCTTGATCATCCGCGAACCCCATGTGGACGACTTCTCAAAACACGAAACGGCGGGCGACGTGAAGCATGCCGTCGAAACGGGAATCTCGACGACGACCGGCGCGGACGCGGCCAGCGGGGCCGCGCAAGGCGCGGGAATCGGTCTCGGGCTCGGTGCGGCGGTCGCTCTCGTTTCGCTCTTCGTACCCGGTATTGGGCTGGTCATCGGAGGCGGCGCGCTCGCCACGGCCATCGCAGGAGCGGTGGGGACGACTGCGGCAGGCGCGGTAGCGGGTGGCATCACCGGCTACATGAAGGACCAAGGCTTTTCGGACGGGCAATCGCTGCACTACGTCGATTCCTTTCACGAGGGCGCGGCGATCCTTGGCATCTCCGTCCCGAGCGGTTCCGTCGATGAAACGATCGTCCAGGCCATTTTCGGCAAGTACCAGGATGTGAGCCCCCTCACGGTGGAGGGCATACCGGCTCCCGCGACCCCAGTGTAAGAGAACCCCCTATTTGAGAGAACAAACTATGCAACCGAGCACCGTTCGCCGCATCGCCATTCTTGGCAATCACCTGCCCCGTCGATGCGGCATCGCTTCCTTTACCGCCGATCTCGCCAAGAGCGTCGCGGATGCTTCGCCAGAGGCATGCGTGGACGTCATCGCCATGAACGATGGCTCCGAATATGCGTATCCGCGACCTGTTATCGCCTCGATCGATGCCGATGACCGAGCCGCGTATGCCGCGATGGCGGGTTGGCTAAACGACGAGAAATACGACGTGCTCAACGTCCAGCACGAGTTCGGCATCTACGGAGGCGAGTGCGGGGTCTATCTGCTGGATTTGCTTCGCAACGTCAAGATGCCGATCGTCTCAACCTTGCACACGATCCTTCAAGAGCCTTCGGAAGCCCAGCGAAGCACGTTGGAGGAGATTCTCCAACTGTCCGAGCGGATCGTCGTTATGACGGCCAAGGGAGCGGAGATCCTGCACGAGACCTACGGGGTACCGAAGCAGCGGGTGGACGTCATTCCTCACGGAATCCACGATGTCGATCCCGATTTGGGAATGCGGCTGAGGGCGTCCATGGAGCTAACGGACCGGCCCCTGATTCTGACGTTCGGGCTGCTATCGCCGGATAAGGGCATTCACGACATGATTTTGGGGATGTCGTCGGTTGTGAACCGGCATCCGGACGCTGCGTACGTAATCCTCGGGGCGACCCATCCGCACATTCGGGAACGGGAAGGCGAAAAGTATCGCGAATACCTGGCTCGACTGTGCAAGGACCTTGGGATCGAGAGGAACGTCTATCTCGTCAACCGATTCGTTTCCAACCGAGAACTGGCCGGCTGGCTAGCGACGGCGGACGTTTATGTGACGCCTTACTTGAAGGCGCAGCAGATCACCTCAGGAACTTTGGCTTATGCGGTGGGGGCTGGGAAGCCGGTCGTTTCGACACCGTTTTGGCACGCGGAAGAGCTACTGGACGACGAGCGGGGGATTCTCGTGCCGTTCAACAGTTCGAGCGGCTTGGCGGAGGCGGTCAACAATCTGCTGTCGAATCCGCGGCTCCGCCGAGAGGTTGGGACACGGGCCTTCGAATATGGGCGGTCGATGCGATGGCCGAAGGTCGGCGAGGATTACCTGCGCACCTTCCACGCTTCGAAGGCGGAAGGGCTGAGCCGGTTGCGTCAGATCGCCGACGTTTCTCTTCCGGGCAAGTCGTTGGCGCGCCTTCCCACCTTTTCGCTTGCCCACGCAGCATTTCTGACGGATAGCACGGGGATGATCCAGCATGCCATCCACCGATTTCAGAACCGGGAGGAGGGCTATTGTGCGGACGACAACTCCCGAGCGTTGCAGGTGTGCGTGCTGGCGGAGAGGCTGGGTCAGCAAGGGCCGGTCAGGAGGCTGCGCGACACCTACTTCAACTTTATGCTTCATGCCTTCGACCGGCAGACCTCAAAGTTCCGAAACTTTATGGGCTACGACCGGCAGTGGATCGATATCGGGTCGGACGATTGCCAGGGCAGGGCATTTCTCGCCCTTGCCGCCGCCTTCGCAGCGCGGACCGATTCGGAAATTTCGGCGGTCTCTCGCGACCTTCTGCTGACGACCTTGCCCACGACCGCGCATTTGAGCAGTCCACGGTCTTGGGCCTCCATCGCCATCGGGTGCGCGCGGTTCCTAACAGCGGAAGAGGTTCCTGAGATACGCCATACGCTTCGGCGTTCGGCTCAACGGATTCTCACGCTTCATCGGGCGACCCAGCAGCGAGGGTGGAACTGGTGCGAGGACAGGCTTACCTACGAGAACGCACTACTGCCTCGTTCGCTGATCGTCGCGGGGGAAGCCCTGCGGGACGGGGAGATGTTGGAGGTGGGGCTGTCTTCCTTGCACTGGCTCTGCGAGCAGCAGACCGCGCCGACGGGGGTATTCGCTCCTATCGGTTCGGATGGATTCTACGTGCGCGGATACGAGCGTGCCTGGTTCGACCAGCAGCCGCTCGAAGCGGCGGCGACGGTGAGCGCCTGCCTCGACGCCTGGCGAGCTTCAGGCGGCCGGGAATGGATTCGAGAGGCGGAGAGGGCGTTCTGCTGGTTCCTTGGCGACAACACAGAAGGCATTTCGCTTATTCAGCCGGAGACCGGACGCTGCTTCGACGCATTGCATCGTGGCAGAGCAAATCAAAATTCCGGCGCAGAATCCACCCTCGCTTATCTATCCGCTCGTCTTGAGATAGAGGAAGTGAAGGCCATCGTTACCGACCAACCCGTCAACGTTGCGGAGGGTTAATGCACTCAGACTACGAAGTTCTTTTTCATCGGCATACTAAAAATCCCATACTGACCTCGCAAGATTGGCCCTATCCGGCTCACACCGTTTTCAATCCGGCGGCGACGCTTTTAGAAGACGGGACGACCTTGCTGCTCTGCCGGGTCGAGGACAGGCGGGGCATCTCTCACCTTACGGCGGCCCGTTCGAAGAACGGGGTGGACGGTTGGGAGATCGACGAGTCGCCGACGATGTCGCCGTCGCCGGACGAGCATCCCGAGGAGCTTTGGGGAATCGAAGACGCGCGTATCACCTACCTGGAAGACAAGAAGGAATACGCGATCACGTACACGGCCTTCGGCAAATCGGGTCCGGGCGTGGCGATTGCTTTGACGAAAGACTTCAAGACCTTCGAGCGGTATGGCTTGGTGATGCAGCCGGAAGACAAGGACGCGGCACTCTTTCCCGTGATGTTCGACGGTAACTATGCGCTGATCCATCGCCCGGTTTCGGAGTTGGGGGCGCACATGTGGATCTCGTATTCGCCCGATCTCCATAACTGGGGTCAACACAAGCTCTTGCTGCCAGCGCGTCGAGGCGCCTGGTGGGACGCGAACAAGATTGGGCTGTCACCTCCTCCGATCAAGACGAAGAAGGGTTGGCTGATGATTTATCACGGGGTGCGGCATCATGCCTCGGGGTCGTTGTACCGGCTGGGTTTGGCCCTCTTCGACTTGAAGAATCCGGAGGTGTGCACGTTACGCAGCCAAAGCTGGATGTTCGGTCCGGAGGCTCACTACGACATGGTGGGCGACGTGGGAGGCGTGGTTTTTCCCTGCGGCTATACGCTGGGCAAGGACGGAGACGCCATCAACCTGTATTACGGTGCCGCCGACACCTGCATCTGCCTCGCGCAGGGCAGTGTGAAGGAGCTATTGGCGTGGCTGGACAAGGACGGGACGACGCTGGTGGGAGTGGCAGCCCAGCCTGCAGAACGGGTCGAACTCAGTACTCCGCTTTAGCATTTATTGCGGCAGAGTAGTTAATAACACGCTTAAACACAAGACTTGTTACCAAGGGATCAAAACCTATCTTATAATGCACGTTGGCTTATCTTGGCGGCAAACCTGCCAAGTTATGGCTTAACAATGTCGATTCATTAAAAAATGAACGATCTTTAGAATCTAATATCTAGCGATAAAGCGTCGATCGTGTCAGCGGCCGATTAGCTCAGTTCTCTTGTTTTAAAGGCATGTCTCAAGCAAAAGTCTCACGAGAACAGAAGGCCGCGAACGCAGCGATGCCTATGTCGGACTTTCAGATCCTTTTCGAATCGTTACCGGGGCTCTACTTGATTTTGACCCCGGATCTCGTCATCCGGGCGGTTAGCGACCAGTACGCGCGGGCGACGATGACGAAACGGGAACAGATCGTAGGTCGCCACATTTTCGACGTCTTTCCCGACAATCCGGAAGAAGCTGGGGCAACGGGGGTGAGCAACCTGCACGCGTCGCTCAACCGCGTCGTCGCGACTAAGAAACCGGACGCGATGGCCGTGCAGAAGTACGACATCCGGCGGCCAGAAGAGGAGGGCGGTGAGTTCGAGGAGCGCCATTGGAGTCCGCTGAATTCGCCCGTGCTTGGGGCAAAGGGAGAGTTGGTGTACATCGTCCACCGGGTGGAGGATGTGACGGACTTCGTTCACCTCAAGCGGGAAGAACTCCGTAAGAGTCAGGTTGCGGACGACCTGCAGACGCGGGTGGACAAAGCGGAGGCGGACGTTTACCTTCGCGCGCAGCAGGTGCAGACGGCGAACGAGCACCTTCGAATCAAGAACGAGGAGCTTAACGCCGAGATTCGGGAGCGGCGGCGGGTGGAGGCGGAACTGCAGCGAAGCCGGATGGAGCTTCAGACGTACGTCGACGGCATGTCGACGATGAACGCCAAGATCGCTCCCGACGGAACGATGATCATGCTCAACAAGATCGCGAAGCTTGCCACGGGCTTGAGCGAGAAGGAGCTGATGGAGACGAATTTCCTCGAGGGCGCCTGGTGGAACTACGATCCTGCCGTGCGGGCGCGGGTCGAGACGGCTTTTCATAACGCGGTTGCGGGCACTCCGATTACCTATGAGGAGAAGGCGTTTGTTTTTGGACGGGTCGTGGATATCGACTTCAGCCTGATTCCCGTCCGAGGGACGGATGGGCAAGTGGAGTACGTGATCGCGGAGGGGCGGGACATTTGCGCCATGAAGGCCACGGAGGGGGATCTGCGGCATCGCTCGTCCCAGCTCGAGGCGGCAAACAACGAGCTCGAGGCGTTCAGCTACGCGGTCTCTCACGACCTACGAGCCCCCTTGCGGAGCATCGATGGCTTTTCCCAAGCGCTGCTCGAGGACTATGGGGAGATTTTGGATGAGGCGGGGCGGAGCTACCTGAACAAGGTTCGGGTGGCGGCCCAACGGATGGCGCTGCTGATCGACGAACTGCTCGATCTTTCTCGTTTGACACGAAGCGAGATGGTCTTTGAGCCGGTCGACCTGACGGCGGTGGCTCGATCCGTGAGCGAGGAGCTTGCGAAGATTTACCCGGATCGACGCCAGGCTTTCGTTTTGGCGCAGGGGGCCACGACTTTTGGCGACTATCCGCTTTTAACGATCCTGCTTACAAACTTGATCGGGAATGCCTGGAAATTCTCCGGCAAGCGCGAGGATGCCCTGGTGGAGTTCGGGTTTGAGCAGGGGGCCGAGGAGACCACGTTTTTCATTCGCGACAACGGCGTCGGATTCGACATGGCTTATGCCGACCACCTTTTCGGAGCTTTTCAGCGACTTCACTCGGTGCAGGAGTTCGATGGGACGGGGATCGGCCTTGCCACCGCTCAACGCATCGTGCATCGGCACGGGGGACGCATCTGGGCGGAAGGTCAGGTGGGTCAAGGCGCGACCTTCTACTTCGCTTTGCCAAATAAATGACATGGGAACCAAGACTATTTTGCTTGTAGAGGACAACCCGGACGACGAGGAATTGACGCTTCGGGCGCTACGGAAGAACAACATCATCAACGAGGTCGTGGTGGCTCGAGACGGTGTGGAGGCGGTGGACTATCTCTTCGGTACGGGAACCTATGAGGGGCGGGACATTCACGACCTCCCTCAGATCGTGCTGATGGACCTGAAGCTGCCCAAGATGGACGGGCTTCAGGTGCTGCACAAGATTCGCGAGGACGAGCGGACGAAGCTGCTGCCGGTCGTGATCTTGACCTCCTCGCGGGAGGAACAGGATTTGCTGCGGGGCTATCAGCTTGGGGCGAATAGCTACATTCGCAAGCCGGTTGACTTCGTTCAGTTTACGGAGGCGGTGCGGCAGTTGGGGCTGTATTGGCTGGTGTTGAACGAAACCCTGCCGAACCGCGCGAAAGCAGCGACCTAGCCGTGCTTGAGGCTGGGTAAGGTGACGGCATGAGTCTGCTTGCCGTTCTCGCCGTTTGGGCGTTGTCATCGCCTGCCCAGGTTCCCGACTGGCCGCAAACGCGGGCAGAGCGGACCCACTATGCGGAGACCTCCCACTACTCGGACGTCATCGACTTTTTGCAGGGGATGCAGCGGGCAGGGGCTCCAATCTCCATCAAGTGGATGGGAACGAGCGTGGAGGGGAAGGCGATGCCGTTGGTGATTGCGTCGCGTCCGCTGGTGAGCAACCCCACGGAGGCGAAGGCTACAGGCAAGCCGATTATCTACATCGAAGCGAACATCCACGCGGGCGAAGTGGAGGGGAAAGAGGCGGCCTTGGCCCTGTTGCGGCGGTATTGCCAGGACAAGAGCGGATTGCTGGACAAGGTGATCATCCTCATGACGCCGATTTACAACATCGACGGGAATGAGAAGTTTGGACCGCAAGCGGTGAATCGTCCTGGGCAGACGGGGCCGGAGCTGGTGGGCGTGCGTCCGAACGGGGGCGGGTTGGATTTGAACCGGGACTGCATGAAGGCGGAGTCGCCGGAGATGCGGGGTGTGCTGAAGTATGTGTATCCCTGGGACCCGGATGTGGTCTTGGACCTGCACACGACGGACGGTTCGCGACACGGCTATCAGTTGACGTATGCGCCGGACTGCCATCCGAACACCGATCCGGACGTTTTGAAGTTTTCTCGGGACGAGCTTTTGCCGGGAATTCGGAAGCAGGTGGCGAAGGGCGGTTTGCGGCTTTTCGACTACGGGAATATGGCGAAGCGGGACGGGAAGCCGGTTTGGGAGACTTTCGGGTACGAGGGCCGGTATGTAACGAACTATGCGGGGCTGCGGGGGCGGATCTCGGTGCTGTCGGAGGCGATGACGCACGAGACCTTCGAGCGGCGTGTGGCGGATACGGAGACGTTCGTGGACGCGGTGCTGCAAGTGGTCGCCAAGCAGGGCAAGCGGGTCGTGGAGATGACGCGGAACGCGGACCGGCGGGTGGTGGAATGGGGGAACGATCCCTCGAAGGCTCCAGAGCTTGGGGTGCGGTTCGATATGGTCTCGCGGGGCGAGGAAGGGGTTTTGATGGAGAAGCCGGGCGTAAACGCAGGGACGGCTCCGGTTCGCGACTTCGCGCCGATTCAGATGCAGGTTTACGACCGCTTTGGGCCGACTCGCAAGGCGAAGTTCCCGGGGGCTTACCTGATTCCGGCATCGGAGACTCGCGTTGTCGATCTGTTGCGGCTGCACGGGGTGAAGGTGGAACAGTTGATCGAGGCTTGGCATGGGGATGCTTCCCGGTTTACTTTGAGCGAGGTCAATGTGCCGCGCAACGCCTTTCAGGGGCATAAGCTGGTTCGGCTGGAGGGCTCGTTTGGGTCTTCTTCGGCGGATGCGGACAAGGGGTGGTACGTGGTGCGGACGGCGCAGCCGCTCGGGGTCTTGGCTTTCGATTTGTTGGAACCGGAGAGTTTGGATGGGGTGACCTCCTGGGGGTTCCTTGGCGAGGACCTGAAGGTGGGGGATGTGTATCCGATCTTGAAGGTGTTCGTGCCGGTTCGGGTAGCTACTATCGAAACGCCGTGATATTCTGGCGACGTGATTCTCGTCGCCGCGATTTGTCTTCTATCTCAGACGGCCATGCCGTCTATCGTGCCTGCGCCTTTAAGCTACAAGGCTGCGGTGGGTTCCTTCCAGATTCAGGAGAAGACGGCTATCGTCGCCGCGGGCGACGCGCGGCCGGTTGGGGATCGGCTTCGGGAGTTCCTGCGTCCGGCGACGGGCTATGACTTGCGGGTGGACTATCACCCCCATACGCAGGCGATTACGCTCAAGCTGGACGACCAGGAGAAGGGGCTGGGAGACGAGGGGTACAAGCTGCACTCCGGGCCGGATGGGGTCATCATTACGGCTTTTCGTCCGGCGGGGCTTTTCTATGGGGCACAGACTTTGCGGCAGCTTTTGCCGGTCGAGGTTTTCGAGAGCAAGGCTCATTTAGGGGTGCCTTGGGTCGTGCCGGGTTGTGAGATCGAGGACAAGCCTCGGTTCGCCTGGCGCGGGATGCACCTCGATGTGAGCCGCCACTTCTATGGGCCGAAGTTCATCAAGCAGTTCATCGACTGGCTGGCGGTTCACAAGATGAACACTTTCCACTGGCACCTGACGGACGACGGCGGATGGCGGTTGGAGATCAAGAAGTATCCGAAGCTGACCGAGGTGGGGGCTTGGCGAGAAGAGCAGGGCGTCAAGTGGAGCTACAACGGCTTGAAGTTCCCGGGCAAGGGTTCGGGGAAGAAGCTCTATGGCGGGTTTTATACGCAGGACGAAGTTCGGGACATCGTCAAGTATGCGGCGGCCCGGTACATCAACATCGTGCCGGAGATCGAGATGCCGGGGCATAGCACGGAGACGGTGGCCTCGTACCCGATTCTGTCTTGTTCGCCGGGGGCGGACGTGTTGGCTAACTACTTGAAGGGGAGCGGAGCGGACTATCCGATGATGCTTTGTGCAGGGAAGGCGAGCACGTTGGAGTTTTGCGAGAACGTGCTGACGGAGGTCTTGGACCTCTTTCCTTCGAAGTTCATTCACATCGGCGGGGACGAGGTGCCGAAGGATCTTTGGGCTCAATGTCCGGATTGCAAGGCGCGGATGGCTCGCGAGGGCTTGAAAAACGTGGAGGAATTGCAGAGCGCGTTCGTTCACGACATCGACAAGTGGCTGGCGGACCATGGGCGGCGGCTTGTCGGATGGGATGAGATTTTGGAGGGCGGGTTGGCTCCGGGGGCGACCGTTATGTCCTGGCGGGGTATCGACGGCGGGATCGCGGCGGCGAAGGCAAACCATGACGTGGTGATGTCGCCGACCTCGCATTGTTACTTCGACTCGCCGAATACGGTGACGACGATGGAGCACGTGTACAGCTACGATCCGATTCCGGGCGAGCTTTCCGAAACGCAGGGGCAGCATGTGCTTGGGGCTCAGGCGAACATTTGGACGGAGTGGCTGGCGACTGAGGGGGAGGTCGAGGCGATGATGTTCCCGCGGGCGGCGGCTTTGGCGGAGGACGTTTGGACGAAGTTCGAGCGGAAGGATTGGGACGACTTCGAGCGGCGGATGAAGACGCACTATCAGCGGCTGGACCGGCTTGGGATCGCTTACTACGTGGAGGCTCCCACGCCGAAGTCGGAGTTGGTTTTGCTGGGGAATTCGTCGCCGGTGGAGTTTGAGGCTCCGGCTGTGCCGGGGGTGGTCATTCGGTATACGGTGGACGGTTCGGAGCCGACGGTGAAGTCGCCGGAGTACGTTGGGCCGATCCGGCTGAACAGGCCGGGAGTGGTGAAGGCGGCGACGTTCCGAGGATCGGGGACGAAGAGTGGGACGGTGACGGTGCCTGTCGTTTCGCTGAAGGCGGACGATACGGCGGGGAAGATCAACGGGGTCAACCGGCACGTGCGGATGGGTTCGTTCTCAACCTGTCCCGATCCCAAGACTTTCGATGCGACGGCCAAGAACGTGGTTTCGGTTGGGCTGGACGAGTTGGCTACTCAGGAAAACTATGCGCTCTTGTTCGATGGCTTCATTCGGATTCCGAGCGATGGCGAGTACACGTTCTATTTGGGGTCGGACGATGGGAGCCGACTTTGGCTGGATGGGAATTTGGCGATCGATAACGACGGGTTGCACGCGTATGGCGAGAAGCGGCTGCGTGTTCGGTTACCGAAGGGTGACTATCCGTTCAAGCTGGTGATGTTCCAAGGGGGTGGCGCGGCGGGGCTGCGGTTGTTCGTCGAGGGGCCGGGGATGGTGAAGCAGTTGATCCCGGCTACGATGCTTTGGTCGAAGGGGTAGGGGATTTTGGATTTTGGATTTTAGATTTTGGATTTTGGGGGATGACTAGTCTCCGACCATTTCCTCTATTGTCTTTGGCCAGTCATCTTTTAGGAGTCGGCTGAGGGCTCGGTCGGCTAGCATTCGGCCTTCGTTTTGGCATTTGGCGCAGTAGTTCGTCTCGTTTTCGGCGTGGACGATGCGTTGGATGGGCATTCCGCAGACTCGGCAGGGTTGGCCGTAGCGGCCGTGGACGTTGAAGTCGTCTCGGAAGGCGGTGATTTGGCCTCGGCCGGGGAATTTGTTTTTGAACTGTTTGCGGAGGACTTCGATCCAGTGTTCGAGGGTTTCTTTCGTGGCGATTCTCAGGCGCTCGATCTCGTCGTCTTTGAGGGCTCCGCTGAGGCGGACGGGGGAGAGTTTGGCGGCGAAAAGAATTTCGTCGGAATAGGAGTTGCCGATGCCGCTGAAGACGCTGGGGTTGGTGAGGACGCGCTTTAGGGTGCGATTCTCGCGGGTGATGGCCTCTTTGAATTCCTTGGGGGTGGCGGTGAGGGGTTCGACTCCGCCCCTTGCGTGTTCGGCGAGGTTTTCGTGGCCTTGGACGACGTAGAGGGAAGCGCGGCGTTTCGAACCGGCTTCGGTGAGAACGAGGGTTCCGTTGTCGAATTCGAAGGCGGCCAGCTCGACTTTGCCGGGCTTGACGACGAGCTTCTCGGACCAGAGGAAGCGGCCGGCGATCATCAGATGGAAGACGAGGTGGACGTCGCCTTCGAAGGACATGACGATACGTTTGCCGATGCGCTCGAAGCCGACGACCTTTTTGCCTTCTACGGCGCTGGTGGGCGGGGTGAGGCTGCGGACCAAGAAGGGTTTGAATATGCGGGCGCGTTTGAGCTCATGGTGGAGCGTGTAGCGCTCAAGAGCTTCGACGTAGGCGACGATATCCGGCAGCTCCGGCATGGGGAGACGTTACTCGATTGAGGGGCCTAAGCGCTTCCACACGGCGCGCTTCTCTTCGTCGGTCATGGACATCCAGCGGGCGATCTCTTCGATGGTGCGGTGGCAGCCGGTGCAGACCTCGTCGTCGCCGAGTACGCAGATTTTGCGGCAGGGCGACGGGATGGGTTCTTCTTTAGTAGCTGTGTCCATCTTGGTAGCCGGAGGGCCAGATCCAGATCTTACCAATGAGGCCGGAAGGGGCGGGGGCTTTCATAAGCTGCTTTTCCTCGGGAGCGGGGAAGCGGTTACCGTATTTGGCTCGCAGGGGGCCGAGGTCGATGTCGGGGAGGCCGAGGAATCGGTTTACGGGGAGGTTGGCGACGGTGAGCTCGATGGTGTTGTGGCCTTTGTGGAGGAACTTGTCGACATTCAGGCTCCAAGGCTGGCACCATCGGACACCAGCGGAATGGCCGTTGATCTTGACTTCGATGGCTTCGTGGACTTCGTCGAAGACGAGCCAGTAGCTTTCGAACTTGTCCCGCTGGGTGTCGAAGCTGGTGGTGTAGATGCCGTGGCCGCTGAAGTGATCCGAGCCTGGCAGCTCGGTCCAAGACTTGAGGGGGTAGGGGATCGCGGTTGGTTTAGGGGCATCGGGGCCGTCGAAGCGGAGGTTCCATGGGCCGTTCAGCTCGATTGGCTTTTCGTTTTTGAACTTGCGCATCGGCGGCGATGGGGCGGCTTTGCGGGTGCGGTCGAAGACGACGAAAAACGAGTCGCGGGGGCCGAAGTTTTCGGTCCAATTGGCGCGGCCTTTGGCGATCTGTCGCGAGGCGGAGACTACGTCGCCGGTGACGGGGTCCCAGACTTCGTAGGGGCTCTTGGCGTCGGCGAAGGACAGGGTGATGGGGCCGGCTTTGGCGACGTTGATGACGTAGTAGATGTCCCTCGTGGCCGTTCGGCGGTGGATGACGCCCGCGTTTTCGGCATCGGATTCGAAACGGACGTCCATTGGGAGCGTGCGGCGGAGGAAGGGGGCGGCTTCGCGGTCGGAGGCGACGAGGATCGCTTGGCCTTTTCCGACTTTTCGCAGTGCGCCGTCCTCGCCGAAGAGTTCAGCGATGAGGGCTTGGAAGCGTTGTTTATCGGCAGGGCTTACGTTTCCCGCGGGCATGGCAGGGATGCACCAGGTTGCGACGACGGTGCCTCCGGCCCGGCAGAATTCGGCGATCTTTTCGAGGGCGGGGAGGTCTATGGTGGTGAGGTTGGGAAGGACGATAGCGGAGTAGAAGCCGTCGCCTGCCGTGAGCTTGCCATTCTTGACGCTGGCAAGGCGTTCCATGGCAAAGAGGTCGATGCCGTCGTAGTCGAAGCCTTCCTTCAGGAGGCTGTGGCAGAGGTCGGACTGGTGAATGAGGGCTTTTTGGAGTCCGAATTCGCTGGTGGGGTGGCCGGTGGCGAGCTTATCGCGGACGGCGAAATCGAGGAGCATCTGGTCGGCTCCGCCCTCGGCGAGGGCGTCTTCGACGGGCATGTAGACGGCTACGTCGCGGACCGGTTTGCCTTGGCGGAGCATGAATTGGCAGCGGTTGACGTAGTCGACGAAATAGGGGAAGAACTTCCATAGGGGGTTGTTGGAGTTCATCCAGGGGCCGTAATAGGGGAGCCAGCCGGGGACGCCCGCGCTTTGGGGCGAGTAGGGGTAGTCGACGCCGGTTACGTCGTTCATCCCGGCGAGGAAGGCCATGTCGCTGACGAGCTTGAGATCGCTGAGCGAGTCGGACATGCGGTTCGGGATGCCTGCCCAGGTCCAGGCTTCCGAGCCTACGATGGGCTTTTGGCAGAGGTTGGCGGTGGAGGCGACGTATTTCTGGACGGAGAAACCTTTCCACTCATAATGCTCGCCGGTGGGGATGTCGATGTAGCGGGCGGCGGTGGAGGGGTTGGGCGGCGTGCCGTAGGCTTCCATCTCCAGTTGGACGTTGTGGGCGCGGCACCATTCGCCCAGCGGTTTGGTGAAGCGTTCCTCGGTCAACTCCATGAGCGTGCGCCAGTAGTCGAAGAGGATGGGTTTGTGGTTGTCGGCCTTTGCGTCGAAGAGTTCGGTCAGGTGGGGGAGGAGGTCGTAGCCACGGCGCTTTTGGAATTCGGCGGGGAGGTCGTCGCACCAGTTCGTGCCGTAGACCTCGAGGCTGTCGCAGAAGATGCTGGAGACGTTTGGCGCGGCCTTCGTCATGGGCTCGACGACGCTCGTTAGGTAGCGGTTCAGGGCTCCCTCGTCGAAGTGGCTGACGGCCCAGCCTTCGGCGCCGTTGGCGGGGCGTTTGACTTTCATCCCGCAGGGACCGGCGATGAAGACTTTGTCTCCGACGGTGGAGACGATCCTTTCACCTTCTTTGAGTGGCGTACCAGTTTTGTCCTGGCGGAGTTTTTTGGCGGCGTCGGCGAGGGTGACGGTAGAACCGCCGTAGGGCCAGCCAGTCGAACCGCAGACGCCGAATTTGAGGTTTAGATCCTTTGCCTTCCCGGCGGCAAAGGCGAAGGTATCGAGGAATTCAGGGGAGCCGAAGCGCTGGTTGACGATGCCGTGGGCGGGATCGTCGAGGGCGACGGGGTACATAAAGTAGGCCATGAGGCCACCGAGTCCCGCTTGCTTGGCTTCGGCAAGTTGGCGGTCGATCTCGGGCTTGGTCCAAGCGGGGCCGAAGATGCGCCAGTACATCCGCATCCGGTCGGCTTGGGGGACGTTTCGGAAACCCTCCGCGATGGGGTCGGACGTCGTCATCGCCATAGCAGCCGCGGCGAGCAGGCTCAGCATCGGCTACTGGGCCAGCTTGCTGGGCGGGACGTCGAGGCTGAAGAATTCGAGGACGTCGTCGAGGCGGTCGCTTTCTTTGACGCAGGCTTCGTGCATCGTCGTCTGCTGAGTCTTGGCGGCTTCGATGGCCTTTTTCTTCTCGTCGATCTGCTGCTCCAGGGTAGAGATCTCAATGTCCGCTTTGGAGCAATAGTCGGCGGCCTGTTTGGCGAAGCTGTCGTTGTAGGCGGCGAGGGCGGCGAGTTTTCGGGAGGCGTCGGCGACAAGCTGCTCGGTGGTGACGCCGAGGGTCTTTGCCATTTGGGCGAGGGTGACGCGAATGGTCGCTCGCTTGGTATCGAGGGGGAGGTCGGCGGGGAGGGTCGCGAAAAGCTCCAAGATTTCTTCCGCCGTGTAGGGCACCTTCGGAAGATTGGCGAGTTGGTAGATGCTGGGGAAATTGATGGAGCCGTCGGCGTTGACGATTGGGGCAGCCGGTTGAGCGGCGGGAGCGGGGCCGGTGGCTTCGGCGGGGACCTTGATCTCGTCAAGGTTCGGGCCGGGCTGCTCTCGGACGATCTGCTCAATCGTCTTGGTCTTGGGTACGGGAGCAGGCGTGGGGGGCTGGGCGGCGGAACCGTCCGGACCGGTGGCCGTCATGACGTTCCACTCTTCCGGTTTGCTCGGGATTTGAGCCTGGCCATCGTCGTCGAATTCCATGAATAGGCCGGCGGCCTTTTTCACCATGTCGCGAATCATCGGTTACCTCTCGTTGGGTGCATCGTAAAGCTTGCGGGCTCCCGCTTCGAGGGGCATGGTATCGAAGGGGGAAACGTCCTGTAGGGTTTCGGTGAGATTGTCCGTCTGGAAGACGACGTCGTCGATATCGGCAAGCACCTGTTCCGGCGAGCGGGCGCGAATCTCATCGTTGATCAGGCCGAAGGTGTCTTCCATGAGGTTGAGCTGGTGGCTCAGGTTGATCAGAATTTCGCCGATACGGACGACGTACTGGCTCCGGCGTTGGAGCACTTCCTTTCGCTTTTCGAGGACGGCCTGATTGTGCATGTTGTCGTCCTTTTGCAGCATGTCGTCGATCCCGCCGACCTCTTCCGTGTACTTGTTGTTGATCGTCGTGACGGTGTCCTTGATCCATTCGTCGCGCTCAGACATATCCTCGATCTGGAAGACGATCTTCTTATTCGGCTTCTGCACGGGCGGGGCGACGATGGGGCCGTGGGCGACTTCGGCGGCCACGGAGCGCAGATAGGACTCGAATTGGGTTTCCTTGCTGGCGAAGAGGAGGAATTTTTCCAGTAAGTAGTCGAGCTTGCGCAGGACTTCGCGGAAGATCATGCGGCCATCGACGGTTTGGGTGCCGATCTGGTCGCGGACGGTTTCCAGTCGGGTAAAGCGGGCTTGGACGCTGGGGCTGAGGGTGGGGAAGACTTGGTCGCGCAGCTTGCGGCGTCGCTCTTCGACCTCTTTGTCGTACTTGGCGGCGAGGCGTTTCTCGTACCACTTCGAGTCGGGGACGAAGAGGAGATAGGCAGCCTCGACCACCAGAGCGCCCAGAATGGGTATCGGGTTGAGGAGGGCGGCGGAGACGGCAAGAGCGCCAGCCAGACCGACGGTATTGAAAGCCTCTGCGAAGGCTTCTTTAAGCTTGCTCGGTCTTTTCATACGCGGTCGCCTACGAACTTCATTTGAATCTACCTTTTATCGTCGAGATTCCGTGTCTCAAAGCTTAGGATAGATTTCCCGGATTTCCTTCATGACTTGAATGAACTCCGGTTCGTTCGTGACGCCTTTCCGCCAGGCAAGACCGAGATCGATGAGGTTATAGCTTTTCTGGATTCGCGCTCCGGGGATGGGTTGATCGTTCACATCCCGGTCCCTTCCAAGCACCCAGAGGGTATCGGCGACCTCCATGGCGGCGGCGATATCGTGGGTGACGATGATGAAGGTTTTCTGCTCTTCGGAGGCGGCGATTTCGGTGATCATCTCGATCACCCTTTCGATGGCGTTCAGGTCGAGGCCAGAGAACGGCTCGTCCATGAGCAGGAAGTGCTCGCTGCACATGAATTGCTGAGCGATGGCGACGCGTTGGCGCTGTCCACCGGAGAGCTGAGCTGGATACTTCTTCGCATGCTCGCTGAGGCCGAAGTCGTGGAGAATTTTATCGGCCTTCTCTTTGGAATCCGCCGCATTTGTTCCTGCCTGCTTACCAGCGATGACGAGGTTGCCGAGGACGGTTCGGTGTTTGAACAGGGGATAGTTTTGGGCGACGACGCCGACCTGCCCGCGTTGGACGGGCATCGGTGGACAGCCGACGTAGACCTGGCCGCTGTCGGGATCGTCCAATCCGGCAAGGATGCGGAACAGGCGTGTTTTGCCCATGCCGGAGGGGCCGAGGAGGGCGACGACCTGGCCCTGGGTCAGGCCCGGGCGCTTGATGTCGTTGATCTCCAGGTTAACGTCGCGGAGGATCGTCTTGCCGCCGAGGTTGAGGTTGACGTTTTCCGCCTTCAGCAGGCAGTCGCCGATTTCGTAGTAAGCGGATGCGCTCATGCTCCCTGCCTCTCGAGCGTCAGGTCCGCGTATGGGCAAAGGAGCCTACGGATCACGCCGATGACGTAGTCCTGGAGCAGGGCGACGATGAGGATGGTGATTTGTACCGCGTAGATCGCGTCCATTCGCAAATATTTCTGTTGATTGAGGAGCATGACTCCCACACCGCCCCCGGAGCGGTAGATGCCCTCCACCATGGTGATCATGAGCCAGCCGATGGCGGCGTTTTGGCGCATGACCTCGAAGGCTTGATCGGCGGTGCCGATGATGACGACCTCCCAAACGACGCGCCACTCCTTCATGCGGAGGGTGCGGGCGTGGTCGAAGGACTCCTTGGGGATGGAGGCGACGACGGAGGCCATGGAGGTGACGAAGAAGACGGTCATGCCGAAGACCATGAGGTACGTCTTCTGCTGGTCGCCTTGGAGGCCCATGACGGTGAGGGGAAAGGTGAATCCGACGAGGCTCAGGTAGCGCATCTTTGAGACGGCCTGGGCCAGGGACCGGAAGAACGGCATGACGGTCAGGTAGCTCAGCAGGAGCGAGATGACGACCGTGATCAGAAGCGCCTTTACGACGACCATGAAGCTGGACAGCAGTTCTTCGGCGAGCCCTTGGTGGTTCCAGAGGTCTCCGAAGGCTTTGATGACATCGCCCGGTTTGGGCAGCAGCTCAAAGGGGGAGGCGATCCAGATGGCGACGGCGATAACGACCTGCACGAAGATGATCGCGCGGAAGGTCGTTACGGAGATCGCCTGGTTCGGGAGAAACGCGGCGATGAACGGGTTGACGCGTTTCTTTTGGGGAGCCGGTGTGGCAACCGCGGTTGTCCCGGTTGCCGGATTGGTGTCAGCCATTTTCGCTTACTTGCTGCCTCGAAGGATGATTTCCACTCGGCGATTTTGGGCTCGACCCTCATTCGTCGTATTTGGAGCGATGGGGGACGAGTCGCCGTAAGCGTGGATGGTGAAGCGATTCTCTGGGAAGTTCTTCGGGAACTTCTTCATCAACCAGTTCCGCACGGCGAAGGCACGCGCTTCGGACAGGTTGCGGTTCGACTGCGGATTGCCGACGTTGTCGGTGTGTCCGTCGATCTCCACCGTCGTGTTGCTCGCTATGACGAGTTGATTTTTGAGCTTCTCAAGTTGAGCTCCGGCGAGCGGAGCAAACGCAGCCGAACCAGTATTGAATGGGATATGTAGTTTTAGATTCGAAATCGTCGTTCCAGTCGGCGCGCCGCTTCCGGACTTCTGAGTCGGCGGAACTTCGATCTTCACGTTGCCTCCTGCGACCGCTTGGCGATTCTTTGCAAGCAGATCCTTCATGTACGAAATGTCGAGGATCTCGTTTACAGAGTCATAGCGTGGGAAGAGGGACGGGTACTGCTGGGTAAGGATGTCGCCGAAAGCCGTATAGGTCGCAGCGAACAGATTCGCGGTGCCGTTTGCGAGACCGAAGGTGACAAAGCCGTCCGTGAAGTCGTTGACCGAAGAGCCGCCGAGGTCGACGGTCATGCCGGTCTTATCCTGCTGCTGGACGCCCTTGAAATACTTGTACCAATAGTCAGCGTTGGTGTTAGCCTCGCCGAAGACCTCGGTTTCGATCTGGGCGGCCTTATGCATCGCTTCGTCGCTGTTCTTCACCGCCGCGCCGCCTTCGAAAATAGCGGAAAGCATGTCCTCGACATAGCCACGGTTTTGGCGCATCCACTTGTCGATGCCGATGATCGTGCAGGGCATCTGGTAGTTGTATTCCTTTGTCGAAACGATGGAGACGAGACCGCCTTTCTGGGTGGCGACTTGGACGTCGCCGGGGGTCCAGGTTACGACGGCGTCGATGTGGATGGTCTTCGTTTCGCCCGTGCGCTTACCATTGCGGACCACGGGACGGGTTTCGGTGTAACCCGCGATGTACTTCTGGCAGGCGTCGATGTAGTCGTTGGCGGCGTACCAGTTGAGGGCGTCGGGGTCATACGTCTTCTCGTCGGGATTATTCTTAAGGCCGTTGTCGCCGAGCCACTTCATGGCGATATTCCAGTCGCCGTCACGGAGGTAGCCGGCGACCACTCCGCCTTTACAGGCGGTGGGGTTGGACTTCCACTCCTGCGGACCCATGAACTTGTCCTCACCTCGGCTGTAACCGATACCGGCGATAACCTTTGCCTTGTAGTCGGAGCCGAGCTTGGCGAGCTGTGCGTTCACGGAAGTTAGGAACTGGGGGGCGCCGTCGCCCATGATGGCGACGAAGTGGGCGCCTGCGGAGGGGTTCTTGGCTCCGCCCTTAAGCTGGTTGGCGAAAGCAACGAGGGCTTCTTGCATTTTCGAAGCGTCGTCTTGGCGCGTGAACTGGAGGTTCACGTTGTGCTTGGCCATCAGGCTTCCCTCGGTCGTCTCCTTGCCGCCGTTAGCGAACATGAGGCCCATCTGGGCATTCCACGCCCAGTGCAGGAAACGGATGGGCGGACGATTCACCGTCGCAACGGAATCGCCTGGCAACCCAACACTGCCGTCGGTCGATCCGCCGGTCGTCCCATCCCCACCGGGGCCGGTTGGCAAGTTGATTTTGCTCGGCACGATCGAGGCTTGTTCGTCCTTTCCACCCATGAGGTGGCTTCCGAACATCTTCCACGCTCCGACGGCGACACCAATGACAATGAGCAAAACAACGATCTTGCCCGAAGTTTTCAGACGCATTTCTTAGTTATCTCCCGGGTTGACCCCACACCACTCGAAAGAAGGGACGTATGAGCCAGCCACGATGGTACCGAACACAAGTGTAACGAACCTGATTTTGTTGTGCAAATGTGGTGCACGACTTGTCTCCAGAGGATCAATACGGCGTAGCCGAAAACGGGTTGCGATGAACCCCTCGCCCCGCGTAAGACGTGTACGCAGTCGTCGCCGGTTCGAAAGCGGTAAAACAGCCGCGGAACCATGAACGAGGCCGACCGTCCCATTATCGTTTGCGGCCTTGGCCAGGTCGGGTACCGGGTTTCATCCCTCTTGCGCCAGATCGGAGTTCCGTTCGTGATCGTGACGGACGCTTCCCGGCCGGAGTGGCAACGATCGTTCGAGAACAGCGGGGTGCGGATCGTGATCGGGGACGCCCGCGACGAGCAGGTTTTGCTGGACGCGGGGTTGATGGAGGCGAGGTCGCTCATCGCCTGCACGTCTCACGACCTGACGAATATTGAAATCGCGCTGGACGCCAAGCAACACCGGCCGGACATCCCGGTGATCACACGAATGCTCGATCAGAACCTGGCGGGGCAGGTCGAGCACCATCTGGGCATTCAACAGGCATTGGCTATGTCGGCGGTGGCGGCTCCCGCCTTTGCGGCTGCGGCGTTTGGCGACCACGTGGCGAACGAGTTCGAGTGGGAGGGGAAGCGGTTCGTCTTCTTTAGATTCGACGTGGAGGAGGGGGACCACTTTTGCGACTGGAGCCTGGAGCGGTTTGTGCGCGAGTTCGGGGTGGCGACCCTCGTGCATACGCGGGACGAGCAGTTGACGGTGGACCCGCCAGGGGACCTTACTTTGCGTCCTGGTGATGGGGTGCGGCTGCTGGGTTCGGCGGAAGCTTTGCGACGCATCCGACCTGGGCTGGGGCGGACTTTGGAGCCTCGGGCCGTCGATAAGCCCAGCCGCCGACCTTGGCGAGCGCTGTCGTTTCTCGGGTTTTTCTGGCGGCTTTGGCGGAACGCGTCGGCGGAGATTCGGGCCGTCTTCCTGACGATCAACGCGCTGATCCTGGTGAGCGTGTTCGTGTTTAGCCGGGGGATGAACCTGTCCTTGGAGGATGCGTTTTATTTCGTGATTACGACGGTGACGACGACCGGCTATGGGGATATCTCGCCGAAGGACGCTTCGGTTTGGGTGAAGCTTTATGCCTGCCTCATCATGCTGCTCGGCTCGGCCTCTATCGCAGTGCTGTATTCCATCGTCACCGACTACATCGTGACTTCGCGCTTGCAGCAGTTGGTGGGGCGGCAGAAGGTGCCGGATAGCGGGCATGTCGTTGTAGCCGGGATCGGAGACGTCGGGTACCGGGTGATCGGGGAACTCGCGCGCATAGGGGCGAAGGTGGTGGCCGTCGACGCGGATGGTGGGAACAAGTACATGGAGACGATTCGGAACAAGGTTCCGGTCATCGTTGGGGATGCGCGGGACCACGAGACTTTGAAGCGGGCGGGGGCGGATCGGGCTATCGCGACGATTGCGGCGACGGGGGACGACGCGGTGAACTTGAGCATTGGCCTCGCGAGCGAGAGTCTTTCAGGAAGCGGCCGTTCGGTTTTGCGGCTATTCGATGGGAATTTCGCACAGAAGGTGCAGTCGTTTTTGAAGATCGACGTGGCGATGAGCGCCTCACGGATCGCGGCGCCCGCTTTTGTGAGCGCGGGGCTTTATCCCGGGTCGGTGACGGCTTTCGTTCAGCGGGACTATCTGTTTGCGGTGGTCGAGGCTTCGACGGAACCGGTGGGAGTTCCGTCTTGGACGCTTGTCATCGGGGCGAACGGGCGAATCGAGCGGTCGGATGGGGAACAGACGCTCCGGATCGTGGTGCACCGGCTTACGGTTTGATAAATTCTTGATGTTGTTTCGGCATGTTCTTGAGCCTAGAATCGGGCTATGGGCATTCAAGAGCAGGTGCACGAGAAGTTCAAGGTTTTTGTGGGCTCGTCGGTGGACGAGCTGAACGACCAGATCAGCGCTTTTACGACCGGCGGACACGTGGCGGCAAAGAGTATCGGCGTGGAGTATCTGGAGTCGGCGGGCAAGCTCGTTCTTTCGTTGGGCTACCAGGATGGGAACGGGTATCGGTCTCACTTGACTTGGCAGTCGGTGGGAGCGTTCGATCCGGGGTCTTCGGCTTCGTGCGATCAGTTAGCGGATGCGTTGACGAAGGCTGCGGGATCGGCGGGCAACGTGATTTGCCACGAGCTTTTCGTGACGGGCTCGGGCGAGGCCACAGCGGTTTTTCTGGCTTACAGCTAGCTGATTGGCTGCGTTGATCGCGCGGACGAAACCGCGACTACACGCTTCGCGTGGGCTTGTAGAGAGCGCTCTGCTTGCCGGGAGCACCCCCACCCTGCCCTCCCCCTGAACACAGGGGGAGGCTACGAGATGCGGACGACGATCAGTTCTCTGGGGCCGTGGACTCCCCTTACAAGGACGCCTTCGATGTCGGCGGTTCGGCTGGTGCCGGTGACGACGACGGAGGTGCGGTCGGGGAGTTTGGCGAAGATGTCGTCGAGGCTTGGGACGATGTCTCGAACGAGGACGATGTGGACCGGGGGCGCCAGGGAGGCCAGCCGGGCCTTGCCGGAACCGGCGGCGAGGAGAACGCTTCCCGTTTCGACGACGGCACAGAGGGCGGTGGTGATGCCGACCTCGGCTTGCCAAACATCGCCGGTGACCCCGCCGAACTTGGCTCCTTTGAGGAGGGCGATGGCGTCGGCGTCGAGGTAGCAAGTCTTGTCGCTGAGGTCGAGATCGCCTAGTGTGGTCAGTCGGCCTCCCAGATTGGCGAGCTTCGCTTCGAACTCGGCCCAGGGGTCTTTCTTTTCAGGAGTTGGTTTCTCGGGGCGTGCGGGCTCCTCGGTGTGGGGGAGCGCGGCGGCGGGGGTTGGCTTGTGATCTTTCCACCAATCGCGGAAGGTGCGGCCCTCGCGATGGGGAAGCTCGTGGAATTCGCCCCAGCCGCTTTTCATGGGGTGAGGGACGACGCCTGTGGCCATAGGGAGGAGCTTCAGGCCTGTTTTCCAACGGCCAGCCTTGACGGCTCCGGTGGCGTAGAGATTCCAGTTCGCGGGGTCCTTGATGGCTCCCGTACGGGTGCCTTCGTCGCGAAGCTGGAGGAGCATGCGGGGGATGGGAATCTTGACGGGGCAGACCTCTTCGCAGGCTCCGCAGAGGGAGGAGGCTTTGGCGAGGTAGCCGAGTTTGTCCACGCCTTCCAGGGCCGGGGCGAGGACGGCGCCGAGGGGACCGGAATAGACGTGGCCGTAGGCGTGGCCGCTGCCTTGGCGGTAGACGGGACAGACGTTCAGGCAGGCTCCGCAGCGGATGCAACGGAGGATTTCCTTGTAGGGTCCGGCGAGGACCTTTCTTCGGCCGTTATCCAGAAGGACGAGGTGGATTTCGGAGGGCCCATCGATCTCGTCTTCGCGGCGCGGTCCGGCGATGAGGTGGACGTAAGTGGTGAGGCTTTGGCCGGTGGCGGAACCGGCGAGGAGTTTGAGGAAGAGGGGCAGGTCCTGTTCGCGGGGAAGCATCTTTTCGATGCCCATGAGGGCGATGTGGACGTCGGGGGCGGTGGTGGAGAAGCGGTTGTTGCCCTCGTTTTCGATGAGAACGATGCGGCCGGTTTCGGCGATGGCGAAATTCACACCGGAGACGCCGATCTTGGCCTCGTGGAATTTCTCGCGGAGGTGGGCACGGGCCTGCATGGCGAGGGTGCTGGGGTCCTCGGTGTAATCGCCGAGTCCTTCGCGGGCGAAGGATCGTGCGATCTCGCGGCGGTTCTTATGGATGATCGGCGCGACAATGTGGCTGGGGGTGTCGTGATCGATCTGGACGACGTACTCGCCCAGGTCAGTTTCGACAGGTTCGTAACCTGCGTGCTCCAGGTGTTCGTTGAGGTGGATCTCCTCGGTGGCCATCGACTTTGCCTTTGTGACGACTCCGCCGCCGGGAGCAGCACGCTTGGCGATTTGGAGAATGATCTTGTTTGCCTCGGCGGCGTCTTCGGCTCGGTGGACCTGGATGCCCTGCTTTTCGCAATTCTCGACGAGGCGGTTGAGGAGTTCGTCGAGGTGTTCGAGGACGAAGTCTTTGATCTTGGCGGCTTCGGTGCGGGCGGCTTCAGGGTCCTCGAAGGAGGCGGCGAGACCGGTAAGGCGCGCGTTTGTAACTTTTACGGTAGCGGAACGGACGCTGTCGGTTTTCTCCTGGGGGAGCTTGCGGGCGTATTGCTCGACGGGGGATCGCTTCATGCGGGGATGGCCTCCGAGAGGAACTGGGCGAAGTGGGCGGTCTTGAGGGGGAGATTGTGCTTCTGGATGAGGCCGTTGAGGTGCATGAGGCAACCCATATCTCCCGAGACGAGCCATTCGGCTCCACTGGCGAGGATGTTGTCGAGCTTTTCCTGGCCGATGCCGCTGCTGAGTTTGCCGTGGGTCGCCGCGAAGGCTCCGCCAAATCCGCAGCATTGCTCTTGCTGAGCGAACTGGACGAGCTCGACGCCTTGGAGGGACCTTACGAGGCGTTCCTGTTCGTCCTTCAGGCCGAGGCCGCGTCCGTGGCAGGCTCGGTGGAAGGCGACTTTTCGGGGGCTTACTTCGCCGGGCCAGGATTGGATGCCGAGTTTGTGGACGAGGAATTCGCCGAGCTCGAAGCAGTTTGGGTGTTCGGTGCCTTCGAAGAGCATTGGGTAACCCTCGCGGAGCATCGCGGCGCAGGAGCCGCTGGGGGTGACAAGGGGGATTTCGCCGTAGGGGTGGAGGGATTCGATGCAGTGGCGGGCGATCTTGCGGGCGGCTTTCCAGTCTCCCGCATTGAAGGGGGGTTGGCCGCAGCAAGTTTGGGTCTCATCGAAGACCACCTCACAGCCCGCGTGTTCGAGGACACGGACGGTGGCGATGCCAACCTCGCCGAAGAAGGCGTCGCAGAGGCAGGTCAGCATGAGGCGGACGGTCACTTGGGTTGGTACTCCTTGAGGCTGCCGCTGGCGTCGATGACGTCTTGCATTTCTTCTTCGGTTTGGATGTGCCCGGCGGCTTTGAACTGAAGGGCGAGGTTGCCGAGGACGGTGGCTTCGACGGGGCCGGCGACGACGGGGAGGCCGCTAAGGTCGGCGATCTTTTGGCAGAGGGCGGCGCTTTGGGAACCTCCGCCGCCGATGCGGATGCCGCGGGTGGAGTGGGCGCCGACACCTCTGGCGGCCATGGGTTGGTCGGCGATGGCCCCGGCGAGGCTGCCGAGGGCGAGGCCCGCCCATTCGGCGTTCGAGTTCGGTTGGCGGGGGACAGTGGCAGTGCAGGCTTCGACCATCGACTCGGGGTTGAAGAATTCGGGGGCGAAGAGGTCTACGTGCTCGTCGAAGTCGGCGGCTTTGGCGAGCCATTCGGGGACGGAGGTTCCGATGGCGAGTTCTTCGTGGAGGCGGTTGACGACGTAGAAGCCAGGGATGTTTTTGAGGAAACGGACGCGGCCATCGACCATGCGTTCGTTCGTGAAGTTCGCACGCTCGGCGTCGGGGGTGGCGATGGGGTTATCGCGGATGAGCATGGCGAGGGACCAGGTGCCGACGTTGACGTACATCTGGTTCGAGTCCTGACGCCCGAAGCCGAGGAGAGCGGAGGCGGTGTCGTGGCTGCCGACCCTGGCCAGGCGGACCGTGTCGGCGATTTCTTTGCCGAGGGCGCCGGGTTTGGTGGGTTGGCGGTCGGGGATGGGCCAGCCTGCGATCTCGAAGGCACGCTCGGACCATTGGCAATCGAGGCCCATGAGCTGGGTGGTGGAGGCCTCGGTCAGTTCGTGGTTCATCTCGCCGGTCAGGAGGTAGCCGAGAAGGTCGGGGAGGATCAGAAAGCGGGATTTGGACGGGAGACTGGGGTCTTCCTTTCGGCGGGCGACGAGTTGGCAGATCGTGTTGAAGGGCTGGTGCTGGATGCCGGTGAGGGCGTAGAGCTCTTCGCGGTGGGGGGCCAGGTCCTCGAAGGCTTCGGCATGGGAGAGGTCGCGGTAGCAGACGGGTGGGCCGATGAGCTGGCCATCTTCGCCGATGAATCCGTGGTCGACGCCCCAGGAATCGATGCCGAGGGTGGATTGGCGGAAGTTGGCGGCGGCGTAGTCGGCAGCGCGGCGGCAAAGCGAAAGGAGGGCTTCCAGATCCCACTCGAGGCGTCCGTTCCGCTCTATGGGGGCGTGCGGGATTTGCTCGACGATCTCGAACCGGATCTTGCCCTCTTCCAACCAACCGGCCGCGAATCTGCCCGACGAAGCGCCGAGATCGACTGCGACCGCACCAAACTCGTGCATTGCCATTCCCGACCCATTATCTCAGACCAAAACGGCGGATTCGTGCGTCTAACAGGGGAACGCATGTCGAACGTGCTCCATTTTATTCAGGCGGGCGGGATTATCATGCTCCCGCTGCTCGTGATGTCCGTCATCGCGATCGCGGTGATCGTGGAGCGCTGGATGACCTTTCGGCAGGACGGGGACCTCGCGCCGGGGCTCTTGAAGCGGGTCACGCGGCTGGTCGAGGATGGGGCTTACGAGGATGCGATTCGGGCTTGCGACTCGCGGCCGGGGCCGGTGGCGGCTTGTTTGGCGGCGGTTCTGCGGTTTCGGCATTTGGGCGTGGGGCATGTCGAGCGGAAGGTGCAGGAGGTCGGGGAGAAGTATTTCCAGCGGCTGGAGCGGTTCTTGCCGATTTTGGATACGACCACGACGGTTTCACCTTTGCTCGGTTTGCTCGGGACGTTGTTTGGCATGATTGGGACTTTCCAGTCGATTGCGGGTTCGAAGGATCAGGCGGCAAACGACAGGATTTTGGCGGGCGTCGGTGAGGCGCTCTATGCGACGGCGACCGGTTTGACGGTGGCGGTGATCTGTTTTGTGGCTTACAACTACTTCTCGGCGCGGCAGCGGACGGTCGTTGGTGAGACGGAGCAGTCGGTGACGACGCTTATCAATACTCTGGTCGCGGCGGGCGAGATGCACGAACGAGAGCCGGTTCGGGCGTAGGAAGAGACGATGCCCCTCGAACCGCAGCAAATGCAAAAGATTTGGATCGCCCTAGGGATTTCGGTGGCGTTTCATTTTTGCGTGGCGCTTGTTGGGGAGGTTTCCTCCCGACCGGGGAGCAAGCCGGTGAGCGAGGCGCCTGTCGTAGAGATTTCTCGGGTGGCGATGAATGGGACACAACTGCCGAACGGGCAGGGGAATTCCAGTTTCAATTCGCGGGCTTCGGCGTATAGCCCTGGGGCGAACCCGAACATGAGCAATTTCAATTCGCTGGACGCGGGGGTTCCGACGCGGCTGAAAGAACCGCCTCCGGCGAGCCAGCAGCCCCAGGCTCCTGCGGTGAGCACGAATTCGAATCCGACGCCTCCGGTGCAGGGGACGCCGATCTATCCGCAGACGGGGCAGACGCAACCGAACTCGACGCCTCCACGTAACGATCCGCCGACGGACCCGAATCCTCCGGTGGCTGGTGGGCAGAGTGCTTCAGCGCCATCGAACCAGAGCGTGGCGGGGAACCAGGGGCAGGGGCGTAAGCGGGGACCGAACCGGGCCGCTTTTCCGATCGAGACTGTGGAGCCGAATGTGCCTGTCGCGATGGTGGCGGGACCGGTGACGAACTCGGTGGACGTTAGCGTCGATATCGCGGCGGATGGGACTCACGTCGAGAAGATCGTGCGGTCCTCGGGCAGCAACGATGTGGACGCGTTGGTGCTGGATGCGATGAAGCGGTGGAAGTGGGACCCGGCTGCCAGCGAGGGGAATCCCATCGCCAGCAACCAGTCGTTCAAGTTCACGTTCAAGCCACGTTAGGCTTTCTTTCTTCGCCGGATGACGGCGATGGCTCCGACGCCGAGGGCGACCAGCGTGGCCGGTTCGGGTGTCGCTTCGGCGAAGCCGCCCGTGTCGAAACTGACGCCCATGTCGAAGCCGTTCGTGTTGTCGGGGCCGAAGTCGAACTCCATGTCGATGTCGCCGTTCGAGTCGCCGATGGGGATGTCGAAGCCGTTCGACGAGGCTCCGACGGCGGGGAGGAGGCCATCGAAGATGCCTGAATCGTCGCTGGTGACGATCTTGCCGCCCGCGAAGGTCACGCTCATGCTGCCAATGCCGGACGTGAGATAGGGGCTGTCCATCGTGAGGAAGAACGAGCCGTCGGCTCCGTCGATATGGAGGTCTCCGCCTGCCCAGGTCGAGGTACCCGCGCCTTCGAGGTCAATGCCGGTGTTCCAGAGGGTGGCATCTTGGATCAGGCCGTTGTCGAAGTCGAAGATGTGGAAGTTGATTGGGTCAAAGCCGCCGGATGCTCCGCCTTTGATGGCATCGACGTGCCAGGTGGGGCGCCAAGTCATGCCGCCGCGGCGGTTACTCGTGCCGAGGTTCCATGCGAAGGCAGAGCCGGACTCGGCACGGGACGAGGTTCCGGTTGGGGGAATCGTAGTGGCGTTGCCGGTGACCTGGTGGAAGCCGGTGCCGTTGGCGAAGGCATTGTATTGGGTGTCGGAGTAGGCGTGGGCACCGGTTACCATCGCGGAGCAATCGTTGAAGTCGGTGCTGAATGGGGAGAAGGTGGTGCTGCCGGATTGGACGACGGGCTGGCCGTTGTCGGTGCCGTCGACGGTGCTGCTGGCGCGGGCGTGGGAGTACCACTGCCAGGCTCCTCGGTAGGTCTCACCGGCGCGCGCGTTCAGGCGCACGTCGAAGTCGTGCCGGAGGTCGTATTTCCCCTGGGCGTAGGCCGTCTCCGTTCCCAGGGCCAAAACTGCCGTCAAAACACCGAAGCAAGAAAACCATCTCATCAGGATTCCCTCCATGTCAAAAGCAAATTTGCGGGCTCCCCGGGGACAGTATATGCCTTGCTTTTGCAGGATTAAAGGATTAATAGGATCGAGGATTGGGGAGAGCAGGCCCCAATCCTTAATCCTCGACCCTCGGCGAAGCCAACCCTGCTTCGGGCGAGTATCCTCTAGGGCCTATGGGAGACAAGACCTTCCGCCTGTACGACACGATGTCGAAGCAAGTGAAACCGCTCCAGACCAAGGAGCCCGGCCATCTTCGCTTTTACGCGTGTGGACCTACGGTCTACTCCTATGCCCACATCGGCAACTTCCGCAGCTTTCTGACCGCCGACCTGATCGTTCGCACGGCGCGGGCGTTGGGGTGGAAGGTGACGTTTGTGAACAACATCACGGACGTCGGCCACCTCACGGAAGACGATGTGGCGGACAGCCAGGGCGAGGACAAGCTGGAGAAGGCGCTCAAGAGCAAAGAGGGGGAGCACTTCAACAACGTTTGGGAGCTCTCGGAGCATTATGAGCAGGCTTTCGAAGAGGATTGGAAGCGGCTGAACATGACGCAGCCGGAGGTTCGGCCGAAGGCGACCCAGCACGTGCGACAGCAGATTTTGGCGGCGGAGGATTTGATCGCGAAGGGCTTCGCCTATGAGACCCCGACTGGCGTTTACTACAGCGTCGAGAGCTTTCCCGACTACGGAAAGCTGAGCGGCAACACCCAGGACAACCTGCGGCAGGCTGTGCGCGACGTCGTGCTAGACGACAACAAGCGAGCCCAAGCCGACTTTGCGCTCTGGAAGAAGGACGACCACCACCTGATGCAGTGGTTCTCGCCGTTTGGGTGGGGCTTCCCGGGGTGGCATATCGAGTGCTCGGTGATGGCACGCGAGTATTTGGGCGATACGATCGACCTGCACAGCGGTGGAGAGGACAACATCTTCCCGCACCACGAGTGCGAGATCGCGCAGTCGGAGGCCTTGACGGGTCAGCCGTTCTGCAACCACTGGGTGCATACGCGTTTTCTCCAGGTGAATGGTGAGAAGATGTCGAAGAGCCTGGGCAACTTCTACACGGTTCGCGACCTGATTGCCAAGGGGGCCGATCCGCTGGCTGTGCGTTACGCGCTGATCTCGGGCATCTACGGCAAGCCGTTGAACTTCACGGATCAGGGAGTCCGGGACGCGCAGGCGAATATCGAGCGTTACCGCAAGGCGGACGACCTGGTGGCGAACGCGGCATTAGAGGGGCCTGATACCTTGGGGCCAACGCTGGACGATCTCTACGATCAGGCTCTTGAGGCGCTCACGAACGATCTGAATACTCCGGTCGCGCTCGCCAAGGGGTTGGAAGGGGCCCGGACGATCGTCCGCGAGGGAGACAAGCTGACGAAGGCCTCGGCGGAGAGCGGCAAGCGGTTTCTCGACAGGATCAACGATTTGCTGGGCATCGTGCGACCGATCTATGACAACGGAGATTCAGCGAAGGCTCCGGCTCCCGATATCGATCCTGCGTTCGTAGAGGCGAAGATCTCGGAGCGGGCGGAGGCGAAGAAGGCGAAGGACTTCGCTCGTGCGGACGCTATTCGTACGGAGCTGGACGCAATGGGGGTCGAGCTTCGAGATACTCCGGGCGGTACGGAATGGTCTATGAAAAGCGGATTGTAGTAAACACTATTTGTTTATCAACTTTTTAATTCTGAAAGAATTGCCAGCTTTGCTTATTAGGTTCTTAACAGTAGAGCCAAATACAGTATTAATGCGGATATAGATTCGGAACCTCCTCAATAGACTCTCGTCGGTACGCCCTATGGCGTGCAAAACACGATTGGAGGGGGTATCCAAATGAAAATGAAATGGGCGGCGTTTGCCGCTTTGTCTGTTCTTCCGTTTGCGGCACACGCGGCGGGCTTCGTCGACACTTTCGATACGATCGACCCGAGCTGGGTTACGGACCGCTACGAGCCGAGCGGTTTCACGAGCTCGTTCTTCGACGGCGACAACCGTCTGAAGATCGATATCAGCAGCGCCGATTCGTTCGCGAATCGTTCCGCTTCCTATCAGTCGTCGTTCTATAACACGCAGGGTCGTCAGCGAGCCGCGTCGTTGGGGACGGAGTGGGAAGTGGCGGGTGATGTCTACATTTCCAACGACTATCTGAGCGGCGCGAACCTTCGCCGCACCGACCTTTGGGCTCGCGACAGCAACCCGGTCGAGGCCAATTCGGAGTATCCGATCATCGGCGTCATCCGCAACGATGCGACCGATCCGTTGAATCCGACCGCTTCGCTGACTACGCGGTATCGCGTTTGGGATGCTGAGTCTGCCGACGGTTGGGTGGACCTGGCGACTGCGGTTACCGGCGGCTGGCACCATCTGTCGATCCTTTCGACAGGCTCGGCCTTCCAGTACAGCATCGACGGCAACCTCGTCTACACGGACAACACATACTCGGCCGCAGGCTCGGAAGCTCTGCAGACAGTGTTCGTCCAGTCGTACAGCTTCGGCGATGCGACGACGACGGGTGGAAGCTATTCCACGTATTGGGACAACATTTCGGCCGGTCAGCCAGTGCCCGAGCCCGCCACCATGGCGGCGCTTGGCTTTGGCGCGGTCGCTTTGCTTCGCCGACGTAAGAAGGCGTAACTCTTAAAAAGCCCGCGCTCGAAAGAGCGCGGGCTTTTTTATTTGGTTGGTTGATAGCTGTCGATGGGGAAGAGGGCGAGCTTCTTCTGGGCCGTGCCCTAGAACGCCATGCCTTCGTAGTCGCGTAGGAGTCCGACGATCTTTCCGATGATCGTGGCGTCCTCTTGCTTGACGTCGATGGGGGTGTAGTTCGGGTTGCTCGGCATGAGCTTGATGCCGTCTTTGGCGAAGTTGATCCGCTTCACGGTCGCTTCGTCGCCCAAGAGGACGGCGACGAGGTCGCCGTGGTTCGCGGTGCGCTGGGGTTTGACCATGACGAGGTCGCGGGGCATGATGCCTTCGCCGGACATGGAGTCGCCCTTGATGCGGAGGAGGAAGGCTCCTTCGATCTTCTGCACCATTTCGCTAGGTACGGGGATAAGGTCTTCTACATGTTCCTGCGCATGAATCGGCACACCCGCGGCGATGGAGCCAATAAGGGGCAGCATCGCGACGCGATTGGAAGACTGGTACGACGGGTGAGTCACCTTGATCGAACGGGGCGTATTGGAACGGGAGATATATCCCTTCTTTTCGAGGGCGTCGAGGTGAACGGTCACACCGCGCAGAGAACCGATCTCGAATTGGTTGCCGATCTCGCGAATCGAGGGTGGATAACCCTCGCGCTGTACGTAGTCGAGAACGTATTGCAAGATCATCTCTTGCCGTCGTGTGAGTCCCTTCGCCATGTTATTACTCCTGTGTTACTCCCGTCGCTTGCGCAGTTTTCCACATTGTACATTAATTTGTCTACGTGTCAAACACACCTCGACGACCGGTCAGGCGTCTAGCGGAACTCGACGTGCCATACTGAACATCCCCATTACAATAGGTGAATAGTCGTTGTCAATAAGCAAGGTACATGACCTTCTCAATAATAAGGGCTGCGTGTGGACGGTATCGATCCTCATGCTGCTCGGCATCGTAGGCGGAAGCTTCTTCCAGTGCAACCGGGCGGATTCGATGAACCGCGCGATGGAGCGCTCGGCGGGCGCGGCCGTGGCCCAGGTCGGAGGACAGATTATCACCGACTCGGTCTTGGACGAGCAGGTTCAGCTTGCCGACCAGCGCAGCCCGGCCGATCCCACCGCAACCGGTTTGACGATGGCGACCCACGCCTTGGAGAACCGCGTGAGCGCGATCAACAACCTGGTCGGCGACGCCTGTCTGCTGGAGATCGCGAAGAAGTACCACGTCTCGGTCAGCGACGACGAGGTGCTGAAGCAAGCGGAAGCGGAGTTCAAGGGCTCCCTTCAGATGGGCAAACAGCAGCTCATCGCCATGAAGAAGCTGAAAGAGAACGCTTCGGACGACGAGTTCAACAAGGTTTACAAGCAGATGACGGGCATCGACCCGCAGGAGAAGCTTCAGGAAGGCCTCGCCGATCTGAAGTCGCGGCTCAAGGTGCCGGACGCCCGGATGGTCGTCTTGGCGGAATCCTCCACCCAGCCCATCATCGACGAGATCAAGAAGGGGCTGAAGGTCACCGACGAAGAGGTCAAGAGGAGCTACGACCAGCTTTCGTTCAAAGAGATCTTGATCAGCAAGAACGACGTTCAGGCGGTGGCGAAGAAGGCGATGGCCGATCTCAAGGGCGGCATGAGCTTCGAAGCGGCCATGGATCGCTATTCGGACGCCATTCCCGCGAAGGGCAAGAAGCTGTCGGAAACGACCACTGAGCTGGATCGCTCGCAACTGCTGATGTTCGACCTCTACAAGCCGTTGATGGGCCTCAAGCCCGGCGAGTACAGCGAGCCGATCCCCCTGGGACAGGGCGTAGCGATCTTCAAGCTGATCTCCGTCAAGCAGAACGTGCCCAAGGATTTCGACAAGAAGAAGGACACCTTCAAGGACACCGTGCTGACGAGCATGGCGGCACATGCGCTTCAGCAGGAGCGGAAGGACACGGAGAAGAAGGTTTCGATCACCTGGAAAAACGACGGCTATCGCGTCGTCTACGACTACGGGAAGATCAGGGACAATTCGACCCCCGGCAAGGAGCAGCGCGCACAGCTGATGAAGCTCCTCGAGGATGCTCAGAAGGCGTCTGGAGCGACCAATGCCGGGCGAGGCGCCACCCTGGTCGCCTATGTAACCCTCCAGGGTCTTTCGCAGAACGCGAGCCCCGAAGAGAAGCCGAAGCTGGACACGCTCAAGATGGAAGTCTATCGGTCGTTCCTGGACGACAACGAAGACATCGGCACGCGCTTGGAGCTTGCGAACATCTACCTCGCCAAGAAGGCGGGCGCCGACTTTACCGAGCAGCTCAACTCGGCGTCCAACGACAACATCAGCCATCCGGACCAGGCTGGCCAGAGCGTCTACAACGAGATCAACAAGCTCCTGAAGCAAGGCCAGGATGCCAAGCTGGTGAAGGATGCCGACGCTAAGGCGATCGAGGATCTGCAGCGCCAGTGGGTGGAAGCCAAGGTGGAGCGGGACAAGCAGGACGCCGAGGACAAGAAGCAGGCCGAGGCCGCAGAAAAGCAGAGGATCGAGGACGAGAAGAAGGCGAAGGCAGAGGAAGACGCAGCCAAGAAGGCGGACGCCGCCAAAAAGGCAGCCGACGCCAAGAAACCGCAGGGCGAGAGCCTGACCAAGCCCGCCAATCCTCCCACGACGACCACCGGAACCCCCGCTCCGACGACGACCGCCGGAAAAGGGAAGTAGGCCATGCCGGGCGAAGGCAAGCTCACGCTCGTCGCCACGCCCATCGGTAACCTATCAGACCTGTCGCCCCGAGCCATCGAAGCGCTCGGGGCGGCTTCGTTTTGGATCGTCGAAGATACACGAATCAGCGGCAAGCTCCAGTCGTATCTCAATTTGCGCAAGCCGATGCGGGTCTTGAACGACCACACCAGCGACGCCGTCGTCGAGAAATACCTCGCGGAGATTGAAGAAGGGGCCCATGCGGTGCTCGTGACGGATGGCGGATCGCCCGTCGTAAGCGATCCCGGCTCGCGCCTTTGCGACGCCTGCCACGATGCGGAAGTCCCGGTTGAAGGGGTTCCTGGTCCGAGCGCGGTCACGATGGCCTTGATGCTGAGCGGATTTTTTGGGCAGCGCTTCGCATTTCTCGGATTTCTGGGCCGTAAGCCAGGAGCTATCCGGTCGGAGTTAGAACCGTTCAAGGATTCGCCGCTAACATTGGTCTTATTTGAGTCTCCATTTCGCTTCGAGGCTCTCTTGAAGACGGCTTTTGAGGTGCTTGGAGCGCGTAGATATGCGATTTGCAGGGAGATGACCAAGCTCCACGAGCAAGTTTATCGCGACAAAATGCCGATAATTCCTAACGAAACGCTCGTTCCGCGCAAAGGTGAAGTTACAATAGTGATCGAAGGAGTTCGTAGAGCTCGCGATCACGAGTGAGTCCAAGGTAGGTACACTGCGCGAGCTACGGGTAAGGAAAGGCGACGGAGAGCTGATGACATTAAGGGCAATCAACAAACTTGCCATAAGTTTATTCGTGTTTGTGGCGGCATTCGTCACAGCGCACGCTCAGCTTGGCGAGGGTTACACTCTCAAGCCTGAGGACGTTCTCCACATCCAGATATACAACGAGCCGCAGGTCAATGCGGAGATCCCGATCGGCGTAGATGGAACGCTGACCGCACCCTTCCTCGAACCGATGCAGGTTTCCGGCATGACCATCGCCGAACTGCGGAAGAAACTCGCCACGGAGTACATCAAAGTGCTCCGGCTGCGTGACCCCAAGATTTCCCTGATCGTTACGAAGTACCGCACCGTTCGCGCGTCGGTCGGCGGATTCGTGAACCGACCCGGCGTCTACGATCTGCGGCCTGGCGACACGGTCTTGACTCTGCTGAACTATGGCGGAGGCGTCGTTACCGACCGCGCCGATCAGCGGCGGGCGACCCTGCGCAAAGCGGGCTCGAACGAATTGATCCCGATCGATCTTTTCGCGATGCTCAACCGGGCTGACACGACCCAGAACTATGTGATCGAAGACGGGGACACGCTGAACATCCCCGAGTCGAACAACAAGGTCATCGTCCTCGGTCAGGTTCCGCGCCCGAACACCTACGTGTACAAAGAACCGATGACGGTAGAAGACGCCCTTGCCCAGGCAGGCGGCGAAATCCCGACGCGATCCTGGCTGAGCAAGACGCTCGTCATCCGCGAGCGACCCGGGATGCCCGGCGTTTACGACCGGATTCAGGTGGACATGGTCCGCTTCATCCGAAACGGCGACTCGGCCCAGAACATCCAGCTTCAGCCCGGCGACATCATCTACGTGCCGGAAACCAAGACGCCGGACCTCGACCGAATCGGAAGAATCCTCACCTCGGTCTCGTTCTTCAACAGCGTCTTCAACGGGAACTTCTTCGGGTTCCGCCTTTAGGCCGTAAATAGATAGTTGTAAATAGTAAATGGCCCGGAGACTTTGAACTCCGGGCCATTTACTATTTACGACTTACCCCTTACTTGATTTCCCAGATACTCTCGACCTTCGGACCGAGGCGCAGGGTTGCGATGACGGTGCAATACTTCTGGTCGCTTAGCTCGACGGCACGCTGAACGGCGGCGGGGTCGAGGTTTTCTCCGGTGACGACGTGCTTGATGGTGATCGCCACGAATGGGCGGGGCCAGGTGCCTTCGCCGACCCGTTCTCCCTCCACCAACACTTGATAGCCCGTCACCTTCTGCTGCTTCTTTTGAAGGATGGAGATGACATCCATGCCGCTGCAGGCGGCGATGGAAGAGAGAAGGGCCTCCACGGGGGTCGGGCCGAGGCTTTGGCCTCCCACCTCCGGATAGGCGTCCATCGTGAAGCCGTTTCCGCTCGGAACTTCCGAGGAAAAGGCCATTTTGCCGTTCCAGTTGACCGTGACCACGTACTGATTATGCTCGCTCATTCGATGTCCAAAGCCATCACGATATCAGAGTAGGAGCCCACATAGACGGTTCTCCCCTCTACCGCGGGAGAAGAAAGCAGGTGCCCGGGGGGCAGGCGGTAGGCGGCGATCTTGGCGCCGTCATTCTTCGAGAAGACGGAGACGACTCCATCGACGGAGCCGATGACAACGAAGTCCACGCCGTGGGCAGGGGTGGAGTCGTAGATCACGGAGCCGGTCTTGCCGACCCAAATCTCCTGGCCATCGCTGGCGGAGAGGCACTTCAATTCGCCATTGTCGCCGAGCCCGCCCACATAGATGCGGTCGCCGTCCATGGTGGGGCCGGAGTAGCCGTATTTGTCGGTTTTGGAGGAGACGTGCCACTTCGGATCGCCCGTTTTCGCATCGAAGGCGAAGAAGACGTTTCCGTCGGCGGGGACGAAGACCATGCCGTTTCCGAGGACGGGGCCGCCGACGGCGGGCGACCAGGCGTAAGTCTTGGGGCAACAGGCTTGCTTCCAGACGAGGTCGCCGCTGGCGACATCGAGCGCGTAGAGGTTATTGTCCCAGGCTCCCAGATAGAACCGTTCGCTATCCGTCGCGACGGGGCTTTGGGTGAACGCGGAGTTTGAGGAAGGCATCGCGTAGGCCCACTTTTTGGCCCCGGTCTTTGCTTCGATTCCGTAGATCCTGCCATCGCCAGACCCGACGCACACGATGCCGTGCGCTTTGGCAGGGCTGCCGTAGACGGGGCCTTGAGTGGGGAAGGCCCACAGCTTGTGGCCGGTTTGTTCGTCGAAGGCGTAGAGATTGCCGTCGGCGCTGCCGACGTAGACGGTTCCGCCATCGATGAGGGGAGAAGAGTGGCAGTAGCCGTTCGTCTTGGCTTGCCACACAGTTTTGCCGTCGGCTTTGCGGAGCTTGTAGACGGAGCCGTTCATCGTGCTCACGAACACGGCGTCCCCGGCGAGGCGGACGTGGGACATGACTCCGCCGTCGAGCTTGGTTTCCCATTTCGAGGCGATCTTTTCGCCCTTGGTTTTGACGGGGAAGACCCCTGCGTTTTGGAATCCCGTCGCTTTGTCGCGGATGGTAAGGAGGTGGTATCCGTCTTCGGGGAGGAGGCCGACGAGGGGGACGTCGCCGAGCGTGTCCATAACGTGCTCGCCCCACTTGCCATCGTCCCATCGCTTTTCCAGGGCGCGGTCGAAGTTGGCTTCTTCCAGCGTCTTCCGGTTGGCGGAGGCGATAGCCCAGACGGGGCGCTTCTCGCGGCTGGGGGCAAGCGGAACCGTGCTGAGGAGGGTTTGCTGGGGCTTCTCCTTGGTCCGGCGATTGAGGCGGATTTCTTGTTTGGCCCGGTCGACTTCGACCCACTCGTAGGAGAGCTGATAAAGGCCTTTATTCATCGTGGAGACGATGGCGTCCCACTTCCAAAGGAGATCGTTGTGGCCGTGACCGTTGAAGACGATCTTGACGTTGTACGGTTCGAGGACCTTGCGGAGCTCTTCCTCGTTGTCGACCATGATCTGGTCGCGTCCGCACCAATGGTGGGTGAAGACGACGACGGGGGTATCGCGGCCTGCTTTTTTCAGGTCGCTCTCGGCCCATTTGAGCTGGCTGGTCTCGTAGTGGCCCCAGTGTTCCAGCGGAACGGTGCTGTCGAGCAATAGGAAGTGGACGCCCTGGTGGGTAAAGGACGAGTGCATCTTGTCCACCCGTTCCTCGAAGATTTTTGGGCCGAGGGGCGACCAGCGGACGTCGTGGTTGCCGGGGATGTGATGGACCTTGAACGGCAGGTCCTTGATGAGGGGCAGGTAGACGTCCAGCTCCGCCGCCCAGCCCGCCTCGGTGACGTCTCCGCCATTGATGGCGAAGGCGGGGGCGAGGGTCCGCATCTCGGCGAACATGGACCGGCATTCCTCGACGTTGCGGTTGAGGGAGACGTGGGAGTCGCTGAAGAAGGTGAACGCGAAGCTCTCGTCGGGCGGGGCGAGGGCGTTCGCGTAGCGCGAAAGGGGAGCCAGCCCGGCGGCGGCTCCGGCCTTGAGAAGGTCTCGGCGGGAAATAGAGTGCATCGGCTTTCGTCCAGGTGGAATGCGAAAGGGGCCGGCAGCCTAATCGCCCTTGGGAGGGCTCGGTCCCAGTTTAACCCAGATCGGAAGCGAATTCGTCCGCTTGCATGGGAGCCGGTCGCTCGACTCGGTTCGCAATGGAAACGTGCACGCCCTTCTCGCTGGAGGTCAGGAACGCGTGCATCGTCTCCAGGACGTGCAGCGCGAGTTGCCCGCTTGCTCGGTGGGGTCGCCCCTCGGCGATGGCGTGGGCGATGTCCAGGACGCCGACACCCCGGCTATTCGCAGCGAAGCCGTGAGTGAGGGGAACATCCTGCCATTCCTTGTCGGCGGCCTTGCGGATTTGCACTTTGTCGCCGAAAGCGTTGGGATCGCCCACGAGCAGGGAACCCTCCGAGCCGTGGAGGATGAGAGGCGCGACGTTGCCATGCCAGACGTCGAAGCTTTGGACCACCATGCCGATGGCGCCGTTTGCGAACTGGACGGAACCGGTGATGTGGGTCGGGGTCTCGACATCCACCAGGGTGCCGCGCTTCGGTTCGCTCGTGATGGTGCGAGTCGGGAAGGTGATACGGGAGATACCGGCTACGCGGTCGATGCCGCCGATGAGGTTGACGAGCGCCGTCATGTAGTACGGGCCCATGTCCATCATCGGGCCGCCGCCTTGGTGGTAGTAGAACTCGGGCGACGGGTGCCAGCTTTCGTGGCCGTGGCACTGCATATGGGCTTCGCAGGCGACGACCTCGCCGATGGCGCCGTCGTCGATGAGCTTGCGGCAGGTTTGGATACCCGCGCCCATGAAGGTGTCTGGAGCACAACCGACGCGGACATTCTTGCTGGCGGCTTTCTCGATCAGTTGCTCGCCGTCTTCCAGCGAGATCGTCAGGGGTTTTTCGTTGTAGACGTGCTTGCCCGCTTCCACCGCGGCCAGAGCCACGCTTGCGTGGGCGTTCGGGATGGTGAGGTTCAGGACGAGGTCGACGTCCGGGTGCTTCAGGAGGTCTACCGTCGAGAGGGCGAGGGGGATGCCGTACTTCGCGGCGGCGGCTTCTGCACGGCTGATGTCGAGGTCAGCGCAGGCGACCACTTCGGTCGATTTGTACTTGGTCAGGTTTTCGAAGTAGATGCCGCTGATGTTGCCGCAGCCGACAACGCCGATTCGAAGAGGAGAAGCCATCGGGACGGGAGTTTACTTGGCCTTGCGGCCAGGATTGGGCCCCTGGGGCAGGATTGAGGATTGGAGGATTGGGAGAAGTCGTTTTGGGCCCAATCCTCCAATCGTTTTAGCCCTGGCGCCGGACTCGTCGCCGGATCGCGAGGAGGCCGAGGCCGAGGGCGGCCATGGTGGCGGGTTCGGGGACCGGGGCGGCGGCGGGGACGCTGGGGTCGGTGTCGGTTCCGGTGGAGGGTGTCCAACTCCAGCCGTCCCAGCTTTGGTTGGCGAGGTCGCGGCCGCCTGCGCCGGTGGAGGCGAAGCTCCAGGAGGGGAAGGTGGCGCTGGGGCCGCCTACGTAATAGCCCCAGTAGCCGTCTTCGCCGGGGCCGCCGAAACCGGCTGCCTTGTGATCGTTCGGGCCGGTGAAGAGGCCGTCGAGGTTGGAATCGTAGGAGAAGCCGTAGAGGGCCGCGCCGAAGCTGAAGACCTGGATCTGGGCCTGGAGGTGGGGGTCGGCGGCGGTGATGGCTTCGATCATGTCGAGCCCGGTGGCGGAGCCGGTCCAGTGGAAGCCCCAGGCCAGCGATTCGGTGGTTTTGCCGTCGTTCCAATCGACCACAAGGGCGGAGCTATTGGGGCCGGTGCCGGTCCAGTTTTGGATGTCGTCGAAGCCGAAGCCGAAGGCGCTGCCGGTGACGGCGATGAGTGCAAGGATGCTGATTTTTTTCATGTTGGTTTGCTGTTAGTTGAGATCGAAAAGCTCGTCGGTCTTGAGGTCGCCATCGCCGTCGATGTCACCGAGGACGTTGGGGGTGAAATCGGCGGCGTTGAAGCCAAAGCCGAACGTTCCGGTGCGAAGAACCGGTTTGCGCGACTTCACATGGCCGTCGCACCAGGCGACGTTGCCCACTCCGTTGTGCCGCCCCTGGAAGCCGGGGTAGCTCTGGCTTGGCGGGTCGAGATACGGGTTTGCCTCCAAGGTCGGCTTGGCGTACTCGAAGTTGTTGAGGCGAGCGGAGGTGGCGAAGCTGACCGTATCGGCAGGTTGGGCGATGGCGCCGTAGTTGACGCTCTTCGTGTAGCCCAGGTAGAGGTAGTTGTAGCCGTACCCCGTGAATCCGACCTTCGTGCGCAGGCGGTTTGGGAAGGAGGGATCGGCTTGGATGCCTTTGCCGTGGGTGTAGGGGTAGAGGGGGCCTCGCTCCTCGTTCAAGGTTTGAGTGGCAGGATTCCATAGTCCCCACCACCACAAGCTCGTGCCTCCGTCGCCGGGGGTGAGGACGAGCACCATTTGATCGTCGTAGTCTCCGGCGTACATGAGCCAGGCGAGATCGATCTGCTTCAGGTTGCTCAGGGACTGCGTCTTCTTCGCGGCTTCCTTCGCGCGGGCGAAGACGGGGAAGAGAATGGCGGCCAGGATCGCGATGATGGCGATGACGACCAGCAACTCGATAAGGGTGAATCCTAGGTTTCTTAGTTGCCCAGTTGCCAAGGTTTCCCCGTCCTTCACTTGCAAACCTTGCGACCTAGAACCTGGGAAACCTCTTCTCCCACGCTTCCGTATTAAGCTGTACAAAAATGCCTCCCACAGGGCGCCCCGAGAGGCGCGGACGGGTGAGGTCATCGGTCGACCGAAGCGGAGAGGGAGAGGCCGGATTGGCTCTGCCTGACCACCTATGCTCGTAGGCGACGACTTCACAAACGCTTCGTAAAGCGGGCATTCGGGCTAAGGGTTTCCCCAATCACCGTTGCGGCACAGCGCCGGAATCTCACCGGACTTTCCCCGTTCAGCCAACCACGACAGTAGGCCTTTACGATTGCCGATAAGTATAGCCGGATTTGTATCCTATAATTGCGATAACGTCACGCGCGCCAAGAGGGCAGCGCTTGCGCGTTGAGGAAACATACGAACCGAAAACCGTTTCGCACATTTGGCTTTGTACTTGTTTTGACGAGTGCGGCTTTTGCCGTTTCCGATACCTTCGAGAACGTCGCCAAGTTGGACTTCAAGACGGTCCAGCTCAAGAGCGCGCAGTTAAAGGGTATCGATGCCTTGGATTTGGGTCAGCTGCGGGGCATCGTCTTTGGCCGCCACGGGCGCATCTTCAAGGAAGATTTCATCGACATCTACCTGCGCAAGCAAAGCTGGTACAAGCCGCGCAAGGATTTCTCGAATTCGGAGCTGAACCAGACTGAGCGGGACAACCTCGATATCATTCGCGAGGCCGAGGCCAAGCAGCACACCGGCGTCCAGATTGGCGACCTTCGCTTCTGGCGCGACCGCCTTATCAAGAAAAGCGATCTCGCAGGCGATGACGAATCGGGCACGTCGAACACCGACCTGAACATCATGGCGGCGGAGATCGAGGCGATCCACGGCAAGCGGTTCACAGACTCGCCGATGCTTCAGGCGTATTTCGACGATCGATATTGGTACAAGCCTGCGGCCAAGTATGACCCGACGACGTTGAACAAGTTTGAGAGGGCGAACCTCAAGTTCATCCAGTCAGAACTGGCCCTCTTTCGCAAGGAAAGCCTGATTGGCGACCTGGACCTTTTGGACAACCATCCGATTCCGCCGAAGATGCTGCAGGGGATGAACCTTCACGAACTCCGGCTCGCCCGCAACTGGATCTATGCTCTGCGCGGCTATCCCTTCCACACTCAGTGGTTGGCCGAGTACTTCGAGATGTTCGAGTGGTACAAGCCGTTGCCCAGCGCCGCCCAGGCGAAGCTGACGAAGGTGGACCAGGACAACATCGGCCTGATCCTCAAGGTGGAGCAAGCGAAGCATGAAGCCCTCAGCCAGCGCGTGCTGACGAAGGCCGATTTGCGGGGGATGTTCGTTGAGGACCTTCGGAAACTGGCGAACGAGATTCCGGCCCGCCACGGCAAGGTGTTCAAGGACAAATGGCTCGCGAGCTATTTCTCGAGCATGCCCTGGTACAAGCCGAACAAGGCTTACAGCGACAAGCTGCTGACCTCCGTGGAGCGTAAGAACCAGGCGTTCCTGATGAAAGCGAAGGATGCCGGGTTCAAGCAGTTCGATATCGCCGAAGGGTGATAGGGTTCGCTTTTGGCTCCGCGTGCCGGAGCTTCTAAAAACAAAACGGACGAGGTTTTCCTCGTCCGTTTTGTTTTTAGAAGCGAGCGTTTAGTGTCCGCCGTTGATCGACTTGGGGTCGTTGACGCCCTGGTCGTTCGTCGAAGTCGTCGGCTTCGGGGAGGGATCGGCGGCGGGTTTGAGGATGATCTTTTTGGTGGTCTTGTTCGGTTTGACCAGCTTGTAGATGCCGTACTTGGTGTTGATGTACTGCGGCGCTTTGCCGGTGACAAGCTCGTACTTGAGGTTGATCGCCTTGTTGTACGTCGCCAATGTGGTGCCTTGAGCCGTGTAGATTTTGTATTGCGAGTTCAGCGTGGTGCCGTACACGACCTTGTACTGAAGCGGGGCGCTCGCTTTTACCTCTTGCGCCTTCAACACCTTGGTTGGGGTGTAGAAGGTGGTCGCACCCTTGGTCGTGTAGACGATGGCTGGCTTTGCCGTCAGAACTTTGCTCTGGATGGTCACGGGCTGACCGTTGACGATGGTGGCAGTGCCCGGCTTAGCCTGGGTCACGATCACCTTTTGGCCATCGACGGTGGTGACGGTTTGGATGCCTTGCGTCGTGACGATCTTGGGCTCGGCGGCAGTGGTGATCTGAATCGTCTGACCGTTGACGGTCCTTACCTTCACAGGCGGAGCCTGGGGAGCCGTGGCCGGAGCAGCGGTTGGTGCGATCGTCGTGGGCGGGGTTGGTGCGCCTGCCGGAAGCGCCGCCGGAGCGACGGGCGGGTTAACAGTGCCGCCTTTAGGGGGCATAGCGGGCAAGGCTGGAGCACTACCACCGGTGGGAGGGGGCGCTATGGGTGCTTTGGCCGGGGCTGGGGCTACGGGCGCTTTCGAATTGTGGAACGGGACGCCCTGAACCGGCTCGCGCTTGGAAACGGTGTAGTACACGTGGTCCTTCTTCCCGTTCTTGTCCTTGAGGATGACGTAAAAACCACCCTTGGAAGCACTCTTCGCAAAGACGATATTGCCGTTCTTCAACTGGACTTTCTTGTTCGAAGGGCTGAGGGTGACTTTGTAGTATTTCTTTTTCTTCTTGTCGTATTCGTAGATCGCGAAGTCGGAAATTTGCCTCGGCTGGGCGACCGTTGGGGCTGCGGGAGCGACTTTATCTTTCTGCCATGCGGCCGCGCAGAGTTGGTAGGCGGGCAGCATCGTGAGCGTCAAGATGGCGAGGGCGGCGGTGGCGGTCCGTCGCCAAAACGTGGGTTTCGAGTTGAAATGTTTCATGGCTTCTAGCCTCCGATGAATCGTTCGATAGGACTCAGCCACCGGAAGGCTTCCCGGGGAGAGCGTGGGGCGGGCGATCACCGTCGCCCGAAGGAGCATGTCGGCGTACGTCTGGATGGGCACTCCGGCAAGGTGCGACGCATGTCGATCCGTGGCCGACTCATGATCGAGCCGCGAGCAGCGAGCCGCGACCCAGACCATGGGGTTGAAGAAGAATAGCGACTGCACGGCAGACGCCAGGCTAAACCAAAAGAGATCTCTGCGGACGACGTGGGCCAGCTCGTGGGCCATCATCATCCTCAAATCGTCGATCGTCGCGTCCATGGGCAGGACGATCGCGCTGCGGCGACCTCCTACCAGCATCGCGCTTGCGACAGTCTCCGACTGAAGCAGGCGGGGCCAACGGCGTACCTTGGCCGCACGGAGGAGGTCTGCGTAGGCTTTCAGAAGGCCCTCGTCCTGGACGAGTTCGGCGCCCTCTGCCACCCGCCAGACCCGGCGCATTCCGACCGCTCCGTAGATTGCCACGGCAACGACGCCGAGCGCCCAGGCGACGAGCAGAAGGTCGGGGTGGGGAACGGGAGCTGCGGACGGTTGCACGGCGACCGTGGCGGTTGTGGGCGCTAGCGGGACTTCATAGCTGTAGACATACTCCACTTGCTGAGGTTTCTCCGCCGGAAGGAAGGGCAGGGAAACGACTGCGAATGGCAATAGGCTGAGGAGCGGCTTGAGGAATGCGAGGCGCCACAGCCAGGCCTTCGCATTGGCGGGGATGGATGGGACGAGGCGGAAGATGCCCCAGAGAGCAAGGAAGAGGACGGCGCTCTGGACGGCGGTCAGGGCAAGAGTCTCACGAAGCATCGCGGTCCTCCAACTCTTTCACAAGCTTGCGCAGGTCGTCGAGCTGGCGTCCATCGACCTCCGCGCGATTGCCTAGGTAGGCCACGAGCGGGGCGACGGAGCCGCCGAGGACCGACTTTACGAAGTCGTCTACGAAGTTCTCGAAAAGGGCGCCTTTGCTCTCCGAGGGGGTGTAGCGATAGACGCCCTCCGTCTTCTCGCGATCCAAAAACCCCTTTTGACGGAGGCGCTCCATCATGTTGAGCGCGGTATTGCGGGTCTGCCCCTTCGTCTCCGCGAGATGGTCTCCCACTTCGGTCACCGTGGCTCCGCCGCGGTCGGCAATAAACCGAAGCACCTCGACTTCGGCCCTTCCAATGCTAGGCTTCTTATCCATAACCTCTAACGACAAATGTCGTTCCTGTCCATATTATAGGACATTGCCGACAAATGTCGTTGGAGTTTTTTTAGAATTTTCCGGAAATGGCTTGTCGCCACTTCGTGTGAACGTAGCGGCTCACGGCGAGGATCGATGGGGAGCGTTCGGCGGGGGCCAATTCTTCGCTAAAGGCCATTAGGTAGCCCGCCTTTTGGGCCGCCTTCATGCTCGTCGCATCGAACTTGCCGTTCGGGTAGGCGAGGTAGGGGACCGGGTGTCCAAACTGCCGCTCCAGATCGCGTTTGGAGTAGGCCATCTCCTTTAACTGTTGGGTGAAGGAGAGGTTTCTCAGGTCCGCCGGGTGGGTGACGGTTTGGGAAGCGACGGTCACCAGTCCCTCCCGGTCGAGCTCCTTCAGCTGTGCCCAGGTCATTTTGGGTCGTCCCACTGGGCTCCCGACGAAGCCCGTGTGGACGAACATGGCAGCGGGGATGTGTCGCTTCCGCAAGATCGGCAGGGCGTGGTCGTAGAAGCCGCGATAGTTGTCTGCGAAGGTGACGACGATCGCTTTTGGCGGTAGCGATTGCCCATCGACCAGGTGGCGGTAAAGCTGGTCGAGGGAAATGTAGCGAAAGCCCCTCTTGCCAAGAGTATCGAGGATGCCGACGAATTCTTGCGTAGTGCAGTCGAACCAGACGGAATCGGGTCCTCGCCGGTCGATCACATCGTGAAATGTGAGGATCGGAGTGCGCGTCCGCAGGTCGTGGCGAATCTCCCGGAAAAGCAGCAGGGAGAGGACCAGGCTCATTTTTTGACGGCCGCGACCACACCTGCCGCGAGGGCGTCCGCCATCGCTTCCTCGCCTTCCTTGCTGCCGATAAAGGCTTCGTCCTTCGGGTTTGTGAGGACTACGATCTCTACGAGGACGACGGGCACTTTGGAGAAGACGGAACCGGTGAGGGCTCCCTGCTTGCCTCCAACCGCTGTTTGTAAGTCAGTCTTGAGGCCGAGGTCGTTTAGCCTGCCTTTCAGACCGGCAGACAGAGCGGCGTGAAACCTTCGGGCGATGGGGGCGATCCGGGCAAGGAGTTCTGGCGAGGGACCGGTGACACCCTCCGACTTGCCTTGCTGGCTGGGATAGTAGGAAGCGAAGCCGCTGCCGGAGGCGGCGTCGCAGTGGAGCCTTAGCATGAAATCGGCATGGGCTTTATTTGCCGCCTCGGCGCGAGCTTTGTTCCGCACGAACTGCTTTTCCGACTGCTTGGTCAGAACCACCTTCGCACCCATCTTTTCCAGGCGCTGCTTGACGAGGAGCGCCTGCTTCCAAACGACGCCCATTTCCGTCAGCTTCTTACCATGGGTGCCGCTGCCCACCTCGCTGGGGTGGCCGGGGTCGATGCAGATGACCTTGCCTTGAAGTTGGGCGGAGGCGAAAGCGGTGAGGAGAAGACCGAGGAGCGTCAGGGCGCGCTTCATACCAGGGAGGCTACCAGACCTCGGTGTGTTTTCATCCCCACCCCCCGACCTGGGACCTTCTTTCTCGGCAGGTAGCTTAGGAGAAGCGATGAGACGCGGAAATTATCCGAGCAATCCCGAACACGACAAGCTAGTAAAACCAACCTGGTCCTCGATCAAGCGATTGGTCGCTCTCGCAAAGCCTTACAAATGGGTCCTGCTCGCAGGCGGAATTCTCACCCTCTTTTCCAGCGCGGCGAATCTAAGCTTGCCATGGATCATCCGCAACGCAACGAACGAGATCGTCGCCTCGAAGTCTGTCGCACTTCTCGACCGGTTCGCCCTCATCATCATCGCAATCGTGATTCTCTCCGCCGCCATCGCGCTCGGACAGTACGTGCTGATCGCCTACGCGGGGAACCGGATCGTCACCGATGTCCGTCAACGTCTCTTCGCTCACCTCCTGCGCCTGCCCGTCGCGTTCTTCGACAAGACCAGGTCGGGCGACCTGACCTCGCACCTTTCGAACGACGTCAGCCTCATGCAGCAGACGCTCGCCAGCGACATCATCGGTCTGACGAGCAACGTGCTGATGCTGGTGGGTGGGATCGGTACGGCGATCTATATGAACGCACGGCTGACCGTGGTGGTCGTGGCGCTCCTCTTTGTCGTCATGCTCGGTTTCGTGCTCTTTGGCCGCCGCCTGCGTAAGCTCACTCGCCAGGCCCTCGATGCGCTCTCCGACACAATGGGCGCGATGACGGAGGCCCTTGCCAATATCCGTCTCGTGAAAGCGTTCGTCCGCGAGCCGCACGAGGATGCCCGCGCAGCGGAGCGGCTGGACAAGGTTTTCAAGCTGAACATGAAGACCTCTATCTCTGAGGGAGCGATGGGGACGGTGGCGTTTGCGGGCTTCATTTCCCTATTGCTGGGCGTGATCTGGTTCGGTGGTCGGAGCGTTCTCGCTGGAACTCTTACCCTCGGAGATCTCACCGCCTTCTTCGTGACGATCACTCTCATCAGCGGCCCGATGGGCAACCTCGCTTCGCTCTACACCCGTTTGCAAAGAGCCGTGGGCGCTTCGGACCGTGTGTTCGCTATCCTCGACGATCCTTCCGAGCCGGCAGACGTGCCCGAGGCCTCACCGTTCCCAAGGAAGGAAGGACGGGTCGATTTCTCGAAAATCGAGTTTCGGTACGTGCCAGATACACCCGTTCTGCAGGGGCTGGAGCTGGAGCTTCCCGCGGGGAAGGTCACGGCCCTCGTAGGGGCGAGCGGCGGTGGGAAGACGACGGTTGCCTCGCTCCTCTATCGTTTCTATGAGCCACAGTCCGGCGAGATCGCCATCGACGGCATTCCCGTCCGCCAGATCCGCCGCGAAGAGCTTCGCGAGCACATCGGCCTCGTGCCCCAGGATACGATCCTCTTCAACGGCACTATCAGGGAGAACATCCTTTACGGACGCCTTGGGGCTACGAATGAGGAGGTCGAGGAAGCGGCGAAGGCGGCTAACGTCCACGAGTTTGTCCAAGGCTTCTCCGATGGGTACGAGACCGTAGTCGGTGAGCGCGGGGTCACGCTTTCCGGCGGACAGCGCCAACGCGTCGCCATTGCCCGCGCTCTGCTTAAAGATCCTCGCATCCTTATCCTGGACGAAGCGACCTCGGCTCTGGACGCGCGTTCCGAGCATCTTGTCAAGGAAGCTCTCGAAAGGCTGATGAAGGGCCGGACGACCCTCGTCATCGCCCACCGCCTCACGACGATCAAGAACGCCGACCGCATCGCCGTGCTCGACGGGGGCCGGATCGTGGAGACGGGCACGCACAACGAACTGCTCGAACAAGGCGGTCGGTATGCCGAGCTTCAGCTCCTGGTGGCCGAGACCTCCGCGTAGCGCCATTAGATAGGCGTTTCCTATTCTATGTTCCCAAAGCGGCGATCTATTCAACTTTTCGATAGTATTTAGTCCTTTATCTCGGGAACTGGGATCATGGCCGTTACTGGGTACGTCGTACCGCCATGATCTCCGTCGAAACAAATTCTGAACAAGAATTTCGTGTCGTTGTTTCCGCCATCGTGGGCGGTCCATTCGATGTAACTGAGGGTGCTGTGCTTACGCGTAACCAACTTGGTGAGTGGGTGGAACCCTTTTTGCGGTGCGGCGCGATAGTCGCCGTAACCGAAGTCGTCAGTAATGACGAATGAAAGTTGAAACGACCGCCCTCTTGCTTTCGTTTTAGCAGACAAGAGGGCGTCTGCGTTTCAAGGTTTTGGAACGGACCGTCCACATGTTTGATGAGAGGTCCGTTCTATGAATCCGCCAGCCTTCGTCCAATCCGATCTCGTTGCCCTTTATCCTGAGCAACCCCTGAAGAGCCAGGTCGCCATCGTGACCGGCGCGAACTCCGGCATCGGAGAAGGCGTGGCCCGCCACCTTGCCGCGGCGGGCGCGGCTGTCGGCGTCAATTACATCGTCAATCCGGAGGCCGCCCAGGCGATCGTCGACGATATCGCCAAGGCGGGTGGACGAGCGATGGCCGTGAAAGCTGACGTCGGTTCGGAAGCGGACGTCGTCGCGATGTTCAAGCAGGTCATCGACGCGTATGGCACCGTCGATATCGTCGTCCCAAACGCCGGCTTGCAGCGAGACTCCAAGTTTCAAGACATGACGATCGAGCAGTGGGAGTTCGTGATCAAGGTCAACCTCACAGGCCAGTTCCTCTGCGCTCGGGAAGGCGTACGCGAATTCCTCAGGCGTGGCCCTCGAACCGGGATTTCGAAGGCGACCGGCAAGATCATCCACATGAGCAGCGTCCACGAGTTCATCCCGTGGGCCGGGCACGTGAACTATGCCGCGAGCAAAGGCGGCGTCATGTTGTTGATGAAGTCCCTCGCCCAAGAGGTGGCGGACAAGGGCATCCGCGTCAACAGCATCGGCCCAGGCGCGATCAAGACCCCCATCAACACGGCGGCTTGGGCGACTCCCGAGGCAGAAGCGAAGCTGTTGGAACTGATCCCCTACAACCGAGTCGGCGTCGCCGACGATATCGGCCGTGCTGCCGTCTGGCTCGCCAGCGACGCCAGCGACTACGTGACCGGCCAGACTCTTATGGTGGATGGCGGCATGACCCTCATGGAAGGCTTTGCGACGGGGGGCTAAATGAACCCAGAGCTAGAGCGCGTCCACGAAAACAGCGTTGGCTCGTCGCCTTGGCATCGCTGGGGGCCGTACCTCAGCGAGCGCCAGTGGGGAACCGTCCGCGAGGACTATTCAGAGGGGGGCACGGCTTGGGACTACTTCACCCACGATCAGGCCCGCTCGCGTGCCTACCGCTGGGGCGAGGATGGGCTGCTTGGCATCTCGGACCGTCACCAGATGCTCTGTTTCGGCTTGGCCCTCTGGAACGGTGCGGACCCGATTCTGAAGGAGCGCTGTTTTGGGCTCACGAACAGCGAGGGCAACCACGGCGAGGACGTGAAGGAGTACTACTTCTACCTCGACGCCACCCCCAGCCACTCCTACCAGAAGGGGCTCTACAAGTATCCCCAGGCCGCTTTCCCCTATGAAGAGCTTATTCGCGTCAATCGCGACCGGGGCAAAGAGGAGCGCGAATACGAGCTGATCGACACGGGCATCTTCGACGAGGATCGTTACTTCGACGTCTTTGCCGAATATGCAAAGGCCGATCCGAACGACATTTGGATTCGGATTACGATCGTCAATCGCGGCCCGGACTCCGCCAAGCTCACCGTGTTGCCCCAGCTTTGGTTCCGAAATCGCTGGTCGTGGGAGCCGAACGACAACAAGCCGAGTCTGAAGAGCACGAAGAAGGGCATCTCTATCGATCACAACCGCTATGGGCCGATGTACCTGGCCTACGAAGGGAAGCCGGACCTGCTCTTCACCGAGAACGACACGAACGAAGAGAAGGTTTTCGGTTCGCCGAACCCACAGCCGTACGTGAAGGACGCCTTCCACGAACTGATCGTCAACGGTCACGCGGCGGCCGTGAACCCGGCCAAGAAGGGAACGAAGGCTGGCCTGCGCTACGATTTGGAACTCAAAGCCGGGGAGACGCAGACGATCCACCTGCGTCTTACGACGGACGCAGCCGCCAGCGTCACGCCTGAGGACTGCGACGAGATCATCGAGCTTCGCCTCAAGGAAGCAGATGCCTACTACGAGGCCCTGAGCCCCAAACTGCCTGCCGACGAGGCAGCGATTCAACGGCAAGCCTTCGCCGGGCTCCTGTGGAGCAAACAGTTCTACCACTACTGCGTGCGCCAGTGGCTCGACGGCGACCCGCTTCAGCCCAAGCCACCCGCAGCGCGGCACAACGGACGCAACCACCAGTGGCGGCATTTCCAAGCCGCCGAAGTGATCTCTATGCCAGACGCCTGGGAGTACCCCTGGTTCGCGGCCTGGGACCTTGCTTTTCACACCATCCCCTTCGCCCTGATCGATCCTCATTTCGCGAAAAATCAGTTGCTCTTGCTGCTAAGGGAGTGGTACACGCATCCGAACGGACAGATTCCGGCTTACGAGTGGGCATTCGGGGACGTGAACCCGCCCGTTCATGCCTGGGCGGCATGGCGCGTTTACACCATCGAACGGCGGGCTACCGGCGCCGGAGACCGCGCCTTCCTCGAGAAGATTTTTCACAAACTGCTGATCAACTTCACCTGGTGGGTCAACCAGAAAGACCCGCAGGGGAACAACGTCTTCCAGGGGGGCTTCCTCGGACTCGATAACATTGGCGTTTTCGACCGAAGCGCCCCCCTGCGAGACGGCACCTCGATCGAGCAGTCGGACGGGACGAGCTGGATGGCAATGTACTGCCTGAACATGCTCACCATCGCACTTGAGCTAGCTCGGGAGGAGCCGGCCTATGAGGACGTGGCCTCCAAGTTTTTGGAGCACTTCCTCTATATCGCCGACGCGATGAACAATATCGGCGAGGACGGGATCGAGCTCTGGGACGAGTCGGATGGCTTCTACTATGATGTCCTCTTGCGGGAAGGGCAGGCGGTGCCGATGCGCGTGCGGTCGATGGTGGGTCTGATCCCCTTGCTTGCCGTGACCAATTTAGATCCTGATGTCGAGGATCGATTCCCCGGCTTTTGGTCGCGTATGGAGTGGTTCATGCGCAACCGTCCGGAGATGACGGGGAATGTGGCCTCGGTGTTGGAGCCCGGAGTGGGCGAGCGGCGCGTGCTGGCGCTTGTGACGAAGGATCGTCTCGTGCGCATCCTGCATCGGATGCTCGACGAATCGGAATTCCTGTCTCCTTACGGCATCCGGGCGCTGTCGCGGTTCCACCGCGACCATCCGTACGAGATGCAGCTCGATGGGCACGTCTGGAGCATCGACTACGAACCGTCGGAGTCCACCACCGGCTCATTCGGAGGCAACTCGAACTGGCGCGGCCCCATCTGGTTCCCGCCCAACTATTTGCTGGTCGAGGCGCTGCAGAGGATGGACTTCTACTACGGCTCCGAGTTCAAGGTGGAGATGCCTACGGGATCGGGTAACGAAATGTCCCTGTCGGAAGTCGCCGCCGAGTTGGAAAAGAGGCTCTTGGGTCTCTTCAAGGCAGGGCCAGAAGGCCGTCCGTGCCTCCGTTCGGGGCATCAGAAGCAGGATTGGGAGCAGTACCTGCTCTTCCACGAATATTTCGATGGGGATACGGGTAGAGGGCTTGGAGCTAGCCACCAGACTGGCTGGACGGCCCTGATTGCCAAGATCGTCCAGCAGCTCTACGTCACGTCTCCAGCCATCGGCGAAACCCGCTGCTAGCGCAGGAATAGCTCGCAGGCCGGATTATTCGTTTCTTCGACGAATTCGTAGCCAAGGCTACTAAGGAACGTTTGGAACGGCGCCTCGTCGGAAGGAGGTACTTGGATACCGACGAGGACTCGTCCGAAGTCGGAGCCGTGGTTGCGGTAGTGGAACAGGCTGATGTTCCAGGCGGCGCTCATCTTCTCCAGGAAGTTTAAGAGGGCACCGCCGCGTTCGGGGAAGGTCACTTGGAACAGGCGCTCGTCGTGAGCCCCCGGGGCGATTCCGCCCACCATGTGGCGGATGTGCAGCTTGGCGAGTTCGTTGTTCGTGAGGTTTAAAACGTCGTAGCCACGTTGTCTGAGGTTGGCTTCCAGCGTCTGCGACTCATCTTCGTTCGCGATCTTGAGGCCTACGAACACATGGGCTTCGGCATTACTCTCGAAGCGGTAATTGAATTCCGTGATGCTGCGATCGCCGATGGTGCGGCAGAATTCGAGGAAGCTGCCGGGCCGTTCGGGGATCGTCACCGCCAAGATCGCTTCTCGCTTTTCGCCGATCTCGGCACGCTCAGAGACGTGCCGCAGGCTATCGAAGTTGATGTTGGCTCCGCAGGCGATGGCGACCAGGTTCTTCCCCTTGTAGCCATGGTATGCCGCGTGGCGCTTCAGGCCCGCGTAGGCGAGGGCTCCAGCCGGTTCAAGGATGGCCCGCCGATCCTCGAAGATGTCTTTGATCGCGGCACAAATCTCGTCGTTGCTGACGATGACGATCTCGTCGATCACTTCTTTGGCGATATCGAACGTAAGCTGACCGACCCGCTTGACGGCTACGCCGTCGGCAAACCGTCCGACCCGGTCGAGCGTCACGATTTCTCCGGCGCGAAGGGACTTCGCCATTGCATCGGCGTCCTCCGGTTCGACACCGATGATCTTGATCTCGGGCCTTAATTCCTTGATGCAGGCTCCGATGCCAGCGATCAGCCCGCCCCCGCCCACGGCGACATAGATCGCGTCGATGTTGCCTGGGTGCTGGCGGAGGATTTCGATGGCGATGGTGCCCTGTCCGGCGATCACCATGGGGTCGTCGTAGGGGTGGATGAAGGCCAGACCTTCGCTCTCCTCGATCTGCCGAGCCCGCGCGTAGGCGGCATCGTAGTCGTCGCCTTCGAGCATCACCTCCGCGCCGAACGACCGCACGGCCTCGACCTTGATCGAAGGCGTGGTGGTGGGCATGACGATGACGGCGCGGCAGCCTAGTTTCTGGGCGGAAAGGGCGACGCCTTGGGCGTGGTTGCCGGCGCTGGAGGCGACGACGCCCCGCGCCAGGGCGGCTGCGTCAAGCGAGGCCATCTTATTGTAGGCTCCCCTAATCTTGAAGCTGAAAACGGGCTGCTCATCCTCACGTTTCAGCCATACGCCATTTCCGACGCGGCCACTGAGGGCGGGGGCAAATTCGAGGACCGTTTCGACGGCGGCCTCATAGACGCGCGACAGCAGCGCCGCCTTCAAAACCGCATCCTTCATGCGGGTAGAGGCTACCAGAGAATTTAGCTGGCCTGGGGAGTTTGGGTGATATCGCGAGTATCGGAGGTCGGAACTTCGACCGTCACGACGGCTAGGTTGGGCTCATCTTCAGGCTGGAGCGACATGGCTTCCGCCAGCGTCTCTTCCTGGTCAACCTTCCCTTCTTGACCCAAGTCTGGATAGATCCTCAGCACAGTAATTATTCTGGGTTAGGAGGTCCTGATCATGCCACGTACAATAATGTTCATTTGCCCGCAAAATCGCGAGGTTGGTCTATGGCGACTGAACTTTACCGCTTAACCAAATTTGGCATGATCATGCCGGAAACGGTGTCTGATATCTCTTGAATCGTGACCTTTCCTTCCTCGATTTCCTGATCGAATTCGCAATATCGCATCAGGCCGATGATCGAGCGGACGACCACGAAGGGCGAGAGCCCGGGACCGAGCGCACCTTCGGCTTCGGCGGCATGGACGAACTGCGAAATCAGCTCGGCGTTGCGCCGCTCCTTCTCACGGAAGGGATGGCTCTGCTTCAGCATCTGGAAGATATCGACGAACGACTCCACGAACCGCGAGCCGTGGCCCTTGTGACCGAACCGAAACGAGATGAGGTTTTCGATCAGGATCTTCAGACGTTGACCGGCGGGAAGATTGGGATCGATGGATCGCATCTGCTCGTAGGCTCGGTCGATCTTACGGATGGCGACATGGATGACCAGCTCGTTCTTCGAAGGGAAGTGCTGGTAGAGGGTCGCTTTGGAGATTCCGACGATGTTTGCCACGTCGTCCATCGTCATCGTGCTGAAGCCTTTGGAAGAGAGCAATTCCATCGCCCCGTCGAGGATGGCGTCCTCCCGCAAGAGGCGTTGTCGTTCTTTTAAGCTCAGTCGGGCGATGTCGATCATTGGCGAGTTCACATTATTGACGTTTTTCTTCTACGTTTGGAGTCTACAAAATAATCTCGCTAGGCCAATTGGCATATTGATCGTATTTTTATAAAACTCACCAGTTCATTTTTTGGACTTCTTCGCGTATCATTTAGACATTGAGTTTGATGGGCAAACCGCCCGTCAGCCCGAGGAGGACAAATGAGTGCAGTCGCAACCTACGCGCCGCGAATCGAAGTCCGGACTCAAGAAAAGTTCGAACATTTGATTGACGGCGTTCGAAAGAAAGCCTTGAACTTTGCTTTGAATTTGACCCGCAATCGCGCGGATGCCGAAGATCTCCTCCAACTCGCGATCGTCAAGGCGTGGACCCACTTCGACGCCTACCAGGACGACAAGCCATTTCAAAACTGGCTTCTGAAGATCATCGTCCGCTCGCACCTCGACTCCGTCCGCACACTGGCCCGACGGCCGAAGCTCCACTCGCTCGATTCCCTGGTTACCCTGGATGACGGCCTTGGACACGCTTACGAGCCGCAGGACCCGACCCCCCTCCCCGATGCTCCCTACAATCAATCGATCGTGGAAGCCAAGGTAGAGGCGGCCCTTTCGGAACTCCCGGAAAGCCATCGACGGATCATTCGCATGTGCGACGTGGACGGACTGTCCTACGCCGAGATCGCCGACACCGAGGGACTGACCATCGCAACCGTCCGTTCCCGGCTCCATCGAGCCCGCCAGGTAGCCCGCAGGGCCATCCGCGCGGTCGCTCCCCACATGGACGAGGAGTAATAGACCCTTTATCTCAAACCTGTCGCTCAACGTAGCGCGCCAGGTTTTGGAGGGTCATCTCCGTACCGGCCCCGTTGTCTTCAGGCCGAATGCCTGCGGGGATATTTTCGAACAGGACCGTCACTTACGTTCCTTGGCGGCGTCAACTCCACGAATCTTTCCGTTACCCGATCTTCGGGCTCATCCGTTTTGACGCGCGCGTCCATCTGCGTCGGAGGTCTGAAAAAGTAGTTCGCGTAGTTCGTTTCAAATAGTAAAAAACGAACGGTAACATCCCCACAACCTTCATGATCCCCCTTTTCCTTCTGCCCCTTTTCCAAACCACGAACACCCCGCGTCAGTGGTTCGGACCGGCCCCCGTCGTCTTTCACGTGACGTACGCCGGGAATCCGTACGACTTTGAGAAGGAAGATGTCCGGGTCCAGTTCATCGACGGGAAGGGGAACAAGGTCGAGCGGCTGGCCTACTACGACGAAGCGGAAGCCGGCTGGAAGGCGATCCTTCTCTCCGACCATCCCGGCAAATATCGCCCGATCCTCATGCGCAACGGCGTTGCCGTGGACGCGGCTGCCGAACCGGAGTTCGTCGATCTGCCTGAAAAACCTTCCGGCAAGGGCTTTATCCGCCGCGATCCGATCGCCAAGAACCGTTTTCGCTACGACGACGGCACGCCCTACATGCCCCTCGGTTTCAACCTTGGATGGCAGGACCCGAAGCTGCCGGATATGCCTGACATGCTGCGCACGATGGGGAAGAACGGGGTGAATTGGTCACGCATCTGGGCCTGCCAGTGGGACGGCAAGAACCCGTGGTGGCCGAGCGGCGACAACGCCTTGGAGCCCGGCTCTGCTCGTATGTGGGGAGACGCGTTCCAGCGGTGGGACAAGATCGTCGGCGCCGCCCAGGATGCCGGAATCAGTTTCCAATTCGTCCTCTTCAACCACGGCGCTTTCAGCTCGAAGGTCAATCCCAACTGGCAAGACCATCCCTGGAACGCCGCCAAGGGTGGATTCCTGAAGAACGCCGCCGACTTTTTCACGGACGCCGAGGCCAAGAAACGGGCCAAGATGTGGCTCCGGTACGCCGTCGCCCGCTATGGCCACTCCTCGAGCGTCCTCGCCTGGGAGCTTTTTAACGAAGTCGAATGGGTGGATGCCCGTTATGAGGGGGACCGCTGGAAGGACGTCCTTTCCTGGCACAAGGAGATGGCGGACTACATGCACTCCATCGATCCGTACGGCCACCTTATCACGACCAGCTCGACCTTTGAGATGCCGAATCTCTTCGACTCGGTCGACTACTACCAGCCCCACACCTATCCAGCCGACGTTCGCACCGCTATCACTTACCAAAACCAGCCGGGCGACAAGCCGCTCTTTTTTGGCGAGTTTGGGCCTGGCGTGTTGGATATGAAGGGTCAGCGGATGGTCGTTCGCGATGGCATTTGGGCCGGACTCCTCTCGGGTCAGGCCGGTGCGGGGTGCTTCTGGTCGTGGGACGTCGTCCATAACGAAAACCTCTATGACGAGTACAAGAAGTCGGCGATGGTGCTGGACGAGTCCGGTTTGAAAACCCACCCGAGCGCCCGCCCAGTGGCTCTACACGTCGTCACCTCCGCGATGGGAGACCTGACGTTCGCCCCCGGCGCGGGGTGGGCGAAGGCGACGAAGACGTCGTTCGAACTCGTCCCCGGCCGCAAGCCCGATGGGCTTGGAGGCCTGCCCTCGTTCTTGCAGGGACCCTCTCACCGGGACATGTTCCCGCAGCCCCTGAAGTTCACCTTCAAGGCTCCCGCCGCCGGTCAGTTCGTGCTCGCGCTATCCCAAGCTTCGAAAGGTGGCGCGCATATTAAAGTCTCGCTGAATGGCAAAGAGTTCGCATCGAAGAAATACGAACCCGCCGACCAAGACCACGCCATCCCTGACCGCCTGACCGTTCCCTACAAGGCAGGCGCGAACGAGATCGCGATCGAGAATGTGGAGGGAGACTGGGTCACCGTCAAGTCGTTCAGTTTTTCTGGCCTCGACTACGAGGTCTCGGGACAGGCGATTGGGCAGGTCGATTGGCTGATGGTCCGCCTCACCGCCAATCCCGGCCAGTCCCCGTCGGCGGCAACGCTATCTAACTTGGGGCTCGCCGCAGGCAACTACGAGATGACAGCCTACAACTTGGAAGATGGATCGTCCACGAAGCGGACCGTAAAGGTCGCCGGAACGACCCACACCGAGAAGATCGAGCTTCCTTCAAAGGATGCGATCGTCGTCTTCAAAGCGCAGAGTTAGTGTTCCCAAGCCGCGAGGTCGCGCATCACCGAGGAGCCGGAATCCTTGAAGCGGTCCGCGTAGGTATGCCACGAGGGATCGCCAAAGAATTGGAGCAGGGAGATTCCGTCGAATGCCTTCGACTCATCCGTCGAGGCAGCGAACTTGTGTCCTAGCTTTAGGATCTCCTTCCGGTGCGAACTGGAGCCCATCGTCCAAAGGAGCGCGAACGCATCGCATCGCGTGGTCGCGTCCGCCGAGTATGCCAGTTTGACGATCCGCCGGTAGGTCGGGCCGTCGTACTCCTTGTGCGCTCGCATCAGCAGGCTGAGGTGCTTAGCGCAGTCCCGCAGGAAGGTTTGGTCTGGCGTCAGAACCCGGTTTTCCAGAATCCCCATATGCGAGTCCGCCTCCGCGATTCGCATCTGAGTGAATGCACAAAACGCGAGCGCGGGTGCGATCAGGAGCCCTGGGCGCAGGAAACGACAGGCTTTCTTCAGCGAAACCATACAAGATGCATCGGTCTAACAATCGCAAGCCTGCAAGCTTAACCGCGAAACCTGGTGACAATCCGAGCCGGTATTAGGGACGGGGCAGGTTCAAAACTCGTACTGGTCAGAGTGTAAGTGCATCGTCTCGATCCGCCGGATGGTGCCGTCGGTCGAGCGCATCACGATCGATTCCGTTAGCGCGTATCCTCGCCGATACCGAACGCCCTTCAGCAGGTCGCCGGAGGTGATTCCCGTTGCGGAGAACATCACGTTGCCATCCGCCAGGTCGCGGGTCGTAAAGACACGGTCCACGTCTCCCCCGACCATTGCCTGAGCCCGCACCCTTTGCTCGTCCTTCGTAAAGACCAGCCGCGCCTGCATCTCGCCTCCGTTGCAGAGGACGGCCGCTGCCGTAATGACGCCCTCAGGTGCACCTCCGATGCCCATCAAGGCGTCGATATCCGAATCCGGGTCCAGCGCCGCGATAGCGACGGCGAGGTCGCCGTCCGGGATCAGGTGGACTCGCGCACCTACGTCGCGAAGTTCGGCGATCAATTCTTCGTGCCGGGGGCGGTCGAGAATCCCGATGATCAACTCGTCCACGTCCTTGCCCAGCGCCTTCGACATCAGCCGCACGTTCACACGGGGAGGCAGAGTGATATCCACCACTCCCGCGGCTTCGGAGCCCACGACGAGCTTTTCCATGTAGCAGTCAGGGGCATGCATCAGCCGCCCTTCGCCTTCGATGGCCGCCGCCAATACGGAGAGGGCGTTGGGAGTGCCGTTGGCGCACAGGTTCGTGCCTTCGAGCGGATCGACCGCGATTTGGATATTCGGCCCTTCGCCCGAGCCTAGCTTCTCGCCGATATAGAGCATGGGCGCTTCGTCGCGCTCACCCTCGCCAATAACGATCGTGCCACAGATGGCAAGCTCGTTCAGAGTAATTCGCATCCCCTCGCAGGCGGCTTGGTCCGCTTCGTTCCGCTTACCTTTGCCAACCCAGCGGGCGGACGATAGGGCCGCCGCTTCGGTAACACGGAGAAAGTCGAGGTGGTGATTCCGATTCGCAGCGACGTCGCTGTTGCCTTTAGGCTTCGTTGCCATGCCTAAAGTGTACTTCAGCCTAAGGTCGGGCGAGGGACGCCGCTGGGGCGTCCCTCGCTTCGACGACCTACTTGTATTCCGTAACTGCCGCACAGGCCGTCCGGTAGGATGCCACCCAGTTCGGCGGGATGCCATTCGCCGCCCATTCGAACTGATAGTCTTCCGGCGGGTCCTGCCCCCAGGTCCAGTTCGTCTTGCCGAGCAGAGTGCACGGCTTCACGCCCTTGGCGTGGGTGTCCAGGTAGGAGACGTTGGCAAACGAGTTGAACGTATTCCAATCTCCGCGGTTGTTCGCCATCGTCCAGCCCAGGGTCCAAGGCCCGAGGTCCGGATAGAAGTCGCGCGATGGGACGATGAGCAAGATGCCCGAAGGGCGCGGACTCGCTGTGTTGTTCATCGGGCTCCCCTGCGGGTTCGGCAATCCGAGGCCGGAATTCTGATACTTCCAAGCCCAGGCGATGTTGCCCGCATACGACCGCTTCATCCCCACTCGAGACTCCATCGTATCCAGGTTCGGCAAGGGGCTGACGCCTTCCGTGCCCCAGAAACACTGGTCGTTATAGAGCGGCTCGTTTAGAAACGGATTCGACGGCGAAGACATCAGATTGACGCTCTTCATGTAGGGAAGGATGTTGAACCGCCAGCAGTAGCAGGAGTTCTGACCCGGCGCAACCTGGATCGGGCTCCAGCCCGGCTGGGGGAGATAGTCGTCGTAGTCCGTCGAATAGAGTTGGAGCGCGGTGCTGATCTGCTTGACGTTGCTCAGGTCCGCCGCCTTCTTCGCCGCTTCCTTCGCTCGCGCGAAGACGGGGAACAGGATCGCCGCCAGGATGGCGATAATCGCGATCACCACCAGCAGCTCGATTAATGTAAATCCGTAGCCTCTTTTGCCTTTCATTTAAAACACCTTTGTCTTCAAAAACCGGGCGGGACGACGATCTTGTAGTCCTTCGCCTCTTTCATCACTAGCCTGTCGGCATCCGTCATCCGGGACGGATTGCCTTGCGTGCTCACGACCACCGCATGGACCTTGCGGGAGAGGTCCGAATACTTCGGGTCGGGGCTGGAAGGACCGGAGCAGCCGAATCCAATGGTCATCGCCGCCAAAATCCCTCCCCAATTCAAAATCCTCGAACGCAACTGCATATTCTAAATTTTGGATTTATTGGATCAAACATTAGGCCATCGAAAGTTAGTTGCCGCCCGTGCAAATGGTTAGTCCCGCCTTTTTGCCAGGCCCCAGCCTCAAAACTTGCGCCCCCAAACCCGATAAGGTAATATCTTCGACCACGTTGCCGCATAGCTCAGTCGGTAGAGCAGCTGACTGTTAATCAGCGGGTCATAGGTTCGAGTCCTATTGCGGCAGCCACCTTTTTGAACTGAAGACCGCCTCGTTGGGCGGTCTTTTTTGTTGTGGCTTTGCCAAGCGCCACTCCCGTTTCTGTAGCGGCTTCAAGCTCGGCAGTGCCGCCATGGAATCTTTGGAACGGACAGGATCGTAAGAGGGGTGTGATATTACGGGCGGGGGAATATCTGGGGGTCGCGGACGGGCGCTGGGAGTTGGGCGGGGTGACAGTTACCTCAACCCGGTACGCGCCGCTTCGGCGACAAAGCCGCCATCGGCACGAGAATCCGACCTACTTCTTTCTGATAGGCGGGGAGTTTTGCGACGTGTCTTCGGAGTTGGGAAGCCGGTATCCACAGCGATTTGAGCTTTTGTTTCATCCTGCGGGGGCTTGGCACGAGGGAGTATCGGGGGAGTCGGGGCGGTTCGGGCTGAATATCGAGCCTTCCGTGGAATGGCTGGCGGGGTTTGGACTCGAGGCGGCAGATTTGGGCGAGTATCGAGTGGACTCGGACCCGGTACGGGGCTGTGAACTGCTTCGTTTAGCGAACGCGGGAATGCCAGGTGAGTGGGCGGCGGACCAGATTTTGGAGATTTTGCTACCCTTGGAGCCCGTTGCCACGGAGGGTCCGGATTGGCTAAAGCGATTGGATTCGTTACTCTTCGCTTCGGATGAGGTTCGCTGGGGTTTGCGGTCGTTGGCTCATGAGCTTGGGGTGCATCCGGTCTACTTGGCGCGGGTATTTCGGCAGCGTTATCGATGCTCGGTGACGCAATGGCTTTTGCGGCGACGGTTGCTGGAGGCGGCGCGTGGGCTTCTGAAAGGGCGTGCGGCTTCGGGGGTGGCTCACCAGGCGGGTTTTGCAGACCAGTCGCACTTCGGCCGGGCCTTTCGAAGTTACTTGGAGTTGACGCCAGGGCATTTTCAGCGTCGATGGGCGGAGTGGGTCGCGAGGTAGGTTTCGATTGTTCTAGCTACGGCACGGCGCATGGCTAGAAAATGCGGGCATGGTTATCTTATCCGCGAGTTTGCTTTTACTGGGTGGGGCGTTTTCGCAACTGAGCTACAAGGAGGCTTGGAACCAAGAGCAAGCGACTCGACAGAAGTTTGGGGCCGTGATTTACGATCCTAAGGCGACGGATGAGGCATTGCGGGATGCAGTTGCCGGGTTGCGAACGCTAGCGGAGTGGTGCCTGAGTGAACCTATCCGCGGCTTGAAGTCTGACCGGGGGACGCCTGATCTTTATTACCAGCGGAACGACATTTTTATGGACGAAATGAGCGGGCTGGCACGGCTGAAAGACGCGGAAGGTGTGCGATCGGTCGTCCGCGCTTTGCATGACTCGCTGATTGCACCGGATACGTGGCTGACGGGCTCTAACGTCGCCTTTTATTCGGTCTACGCCAACAACATTTCTCACAACGAGTACCTGCTGAAGCTGCCGAAGGATCCGGAGGTCGCACGATTGGTCGCGGACTTGAGCATCAGGGACCCAGGCCGAGTTTATCGGGGCACGCCCTATTCCGGCGAAGATGGAACCAGGCTCTCGGCGGCGGACCGTGTGGCGGGCCTCTCGATGCTTTGGTCGGAGGCGAAGTACAACTTTGCGAATTTCGATTTGGTTGGTGGTCTGGATTGGGACGAGGCCTACCGGACTTATTTGCCTTTGGTAACAGCGTCAAAGGATCCGTACGCCTACTACAATTTGCTCCGGGAGTTTATGGCTCTGTTGAAGGACAGCCACACGGACGTCGGTTTGCCGCCTTCGATGGCGATGGAGAAGGAGTTTAAGCCGCCGCTTTATACGAAGCTGGTGGAGGGAAAGGTGGTTGTCGGGATCGAGCCTCCCGCCGAGGTGGCGGCCATAGGCTTTAAGAAAGGCGATGTGATTGAGCAGATCGATGGGGTGGATGCAGTCACATATGGGGCTTCGCGTTGGGGAAAGCTGGTTAGCTGTTCGACGCCGCAGGACCGTGCGGTTCGGATTTACACCTATATGCTGCTGCGGGGACCCTTGGGAGCTTCGGTCCGTCTTAGCTGCTTGTCGGCGGATGGACAGCGGGTAACACGGGTGTTGCCTCGTACGAAGAATTTGGGACGGATGGTGATTCCGCCCTCATCCTTTAAGATTTTATCGGACGGAACGGCCTATTTTGCTTTTAACACCTCGGGGAGCAACGAACCGGCAGAGTCGTTTTTGAAGCACCTTCCGGAGATCCAAGCTGCAGGGAAGTTAGTGATCGATTGCCGGATGAACGATGGCGGAAGCACGGACGTTGGGTACTCGATTTTGGGGCACTTGGTATCGAAATCGTTTGTGGGTTGCAAGTGGCGCACGGCGGATTATCGACCGAGTTTTCGGACTTGGAATGAGGCGATGACGCCCTATGAGGCAACTTCCACCGTAGAGGCCGTGGAACCTTTGTTCGATGGTCCGGTGGTGATGTTGACGAGCGCACGGACCTTTAGTGCGGGTGAGGACTTTGTGGCGGCTTTCAAGACAGCGAAGCGGGGAAAGATCGTCGGAGAAGCGACGGGGGGCTCCACAGGGTCGCCACTTGGGTTTGCTTTGCCTGGCGGAGGAAGAGCCCGGGTTTGTACCAAGCGGGACCGGATGGGCGACGGGACGGAATTCGTAGGCCGGGGGATTTTGCCGGACTTGGTGGTTGGGGAGACGCTGGAGTCTTTACAGGATGGTCGAGACTTGGCGTTGTCGGCTGGGTTGAAGTGCTTTGGCAAGTAGACTTCAACCACTTTCTTAGATTCGGAGCGCCCTCCTGATTGGAGGGCGTTTCCGTTTATTCGAGGATGCGGAGCGGTGCCACTAACCGGGCGATAAAATGACTTCAAATGCACGGCTATGAAGGCAGGGCCGCATGAAGCGGGTCGCCATATTTGGCAACGCCGGTGGCGGCAAATCGACGATTGCTCGCGAGTTGGCATCGATCACGGGCTTGCCGCTTCATGTGATCGACAAGATTCAATTCCTTCCCGGGGGTGCGGCGGTGCCGCATGAGGAGTACCTTGAGCTGCACGAGGAACTCGTGGGTGGGAGCGAGTGGATCATCGATGGCTATGGCTGCGTCAAATCTGCCTGGCTCCGGTTCGAAGCGGCGGACACGCTGATCCACGTGGACTTGCCGCTCTTGGTACATGCCTTCTGGGTGACAAAACGCCTTGTCAAAGGTCTGTTCGTCGCCCCAGAAGGTTGGCCGAAGGGCAGTCCGCTCTGGAGTAGCTCCATGAGTAGCTATCGAGTCCTCTTGCCTTGCCATCGTCGCCTGACTCCGAAGTACAGGTCGTACATATCGGAGGTAGCAGACCGCAAGCAAGTGTTTCACTTGCGGTCCAAGCGAGAGATCAAACGGTTCCTTAAGTTAATGGAGCGCGGACCTACCTGACCTTCTCCTGTTGTAGGCTCGCCGCCAATTCGCGATACGATCCCGATCGTATGTCGGAGAGCATATCGATTCCTTTTGGCTGCCATCCCAACTGCTGGACCGCCTTGCGGTTGGAGGCCCGGTTCTCGAACTGGACGAAGGCTGTCAGGAACGCGCCCCATTTCGCCTCGGCCTCTTCGCGGCTGACCGATCGCACCGGCAATCCCAATACCTCGCCAATCGCTTCGGCAAGTTCCCGTAGGGTGACCGTCGTCGATCCAGTGCCGTTGAATATCTCACCCGGCTTCGCTGCCTTCGCGACGAGGAGGTAAAGCTCCGCCGCGTCGTCCACGTGCACGTCTGAGGTGCGTATGCTTCCATCGTCGACGTAAATAGACTCGCCGGCTTTGGCTGCCATTTGCATCAGCAACGGCGCGAAATAGCTTCCGCCACGACCATAAACATAGGGAGGCAGGCGGATCGCGCTCACTTGAACATCGTCCTCAGCGAGGCGCAGTGCATGACGTTCGGAGAGGATGCGATCCTTCAGGATGAAGGTTTCCGATATGGGTGAATCTTCCGTCGTCTCGCCACCCTCCGGATCGGGTGCCGCCACTGCCGTACCGGAGGTGACGACCAATGGCTTTCCGGTTCTCCGTAAGGGCTCGCCCAGTGCATCCACCGCCGCCGCGTCAAAGCGGCGAATCTCGGCGTGGTCCATCGTGAAGTCGTGAATAAAGGCCAGGTGTAGCACGACCTCAGCCCTCTCGCTCTCCTGGCGAAGAACGTCGAGGCTCGTTAGCTCTCCACGTACTGGGGTCGCCCCCAGCGCTCGCAACCTTGCATCACCCTCATCGGTCCGCGACAGCCCTCGCACATTGTGACCTGCGGCGAGCGCTCGCTCCGTGACCACGCGGCCGATATATCCGGTCGCTCCTGTTACAAATACATCCATGACATTCTCCTAGCTAAAATCGCACTCAGTGCGACGTTCTTGAAAATATTACACTAAGTGCGATATTGTGCGAGGGCCTTTTGGTCGTACTGCCGCACTGAGTGCGGGAATACAATGAATACATTCGCCAATGGCAGACATTTCAACGAAGGGCGGGGGGCTGCGCGAACGCAAGAAGCGGGAGACGATGCAACGCATTGCGGAGGCTGGTCTCAAGCTTTTCGTGAAAAACGGATATCAAGGCACGACCCTGGAGGAGATCGCAGGGGAAGCGGGGATCGCCCGCCGGACGTTCTTTTACTACTTCAAGTCCAAGGAAGACATCCTCATGGCCTATATCGATGGGGGCTGGGTGAAGACCCTTCCGCAAACTTTGCTCTCACAATCGACGGACCAAACGCCACTGGCCGCTGTTCGCAACTCCCTACTCCAACTCGTCGCCGGCGACGAGACCGATGAGGCCATCGTCGTCGATAGGTTGCTCGGATCGACGGACGCGCTCAAGGCCCGGAGGCAGGCTGCTTTCATCGAGATGGAGCAGTCCGTATTCGAGGCGCTTTGCGAGTTGTGGCCGCAGACAAAGAATCGGGACTCGCTTCGGATCGTTGCAATGGCCTCGATCGGCGCCATGCGCGTCGCGAAAGAGGCTTGGCGGCAAGAGGGCGGCAAGAAACCGTTGGCGAGCTACCTGCGGGAAAGCTTCGCCACACTCGAACACGTGACGGCCTGACAAGGTCACCTAGTCGGCAATCGCTTGATAGGCCGACGTCTGGAAGTCCGTGAACACTTTCGGGAGTTGCGGCGAATCCATCGTGCGCAGGGTGAGCAGGATCGAGATGAGCTTTTCCCGAGGATCGGTGAGGGCGATGCTGCCTAGGCCGCCTGTCCAGCCATGGGTGCCCACCGAGGGGAAGCCCGTGCGGCGGGTCACGATCCCGGTGCCGAATCCCCAGCTTCGGTCGGCGCCAAAGAAGATGGGCTGAGCTGCCGCCTGACCGGGGGAAAGTCGGTCGCCAGTCATTAACTCCACGCTGGGCCGAGACAATATCTCGCCACCGCCGTCAAGCAGCATCTGGCAGAAGGCAAGGTAGTCGTCAGCGGTCGAGACGAGCCCTCCACCCGCGGAAGGGAATGGACCCGGACATCCCCACTGACTGTCTTCGCGGCCATCGAAGACGACGAAACCTCCGGTAGAAGGGTCACGCCGATAGGTTGTTGTGAACCGATCGTGCTTCTCGGTGGGAACGTAAAAGTCCGTGTCCTTCATCCCCAACGGATTGAAGATGCGCTCCTTGAAGAACGCGCCGAGCGGCTGTCCGGAGGCTCGTGCGATCAGGACGCCGAGGATATCGAAACCGATGTCGTACATCCACTGCTCACCGGGCTGGTACATCAACGGCAACGTGCCCACGCGCCGCATCCATTCGTCGGGATCGGGCATCGACTGTGGCATGGGAGGACCGACGAGGAGTCCCATTTCCTGGGCCGCTTTCATGACCGGAAACTCGCCCGGCTGCATGATGTAGCCCAGTCCGAGCCGGAGGGTGAGCAAGTCACGAGTGGAGATCGGCCTGTTCGCTGGAACCGTGTCTTCCAGCGGTCCATCGATTCGTTTGAGGACTCGGCGGTCCGCCAGTTCGGGTAGGAACTCGTCCACGGGGTCGTCCAGCCGTAGGCGGCACTCCTCAACCAAAATCATCGCCGCCGCAGCGGCGACCGGCTTCGTCAACGAGGCGATCCGAAAGATCGAGTCCCGCCGCACTGGGTCTTTGTCCGTGCCGAAAGCCTCCACGTGCGTCTCGCCCCGTCGGCTTACCAAGCTGACCAACGCCGGCACTTGACTGCCCACGACGTGCCCCTGCAGCACATCTCGCATTCGCGTCAGTCGATCCGCTTTAAATTCCTTGCTCATATAAACCAGTCGTTTCCCGTGCGCCGAAATCGACAACTGCTCTGAGCGTAGACTAAAAGAAGATGGTGCCGATCTGGCGGGTGAGGATGTTGGGTGGCCTGCGAGCGGATTCGGAGGATGTCTCCGTCACCCGTTTTCGTACGCGGCGAGTCGGTTTACTATTGGCGACGCTCGCTTACCACCGCGAGCGCAGCTACACCCGTGAAGAACTTGCCGACATGCTCTGGCCCGATCTTGAGCCGGAGCGGGCGCGCCACAACCTACGCCAAGCCCTGTCCTCTCTCAGGCATCATCTGGAGCCCCCGGGCATCCCAGCCGGAGCGGTACTCGATACGAAGGGTCCAAGGGTAAGTCTCAATCCCGACACGGTCGCGACAGACGTAGACGACTTTGAGCGCGCTCTGAAGACCGGCCGGTCTTCGGAAGATTCCGCCAAGGCAATCGAGCTCTACCGTGGCGACCTGCTTCCCGGCTTCTACGAGGACTGGGTTCGCCAAGAACGCCTGCGGCTGGAAGACGAATACGTCGCCGCCCTCCAAGCCTGCGCCCGGGCCGCTGAATCGGACGAACGGATCGAGGATGCCATCCGCTACGTCCGTCTTGCCATCACTAAGGACGAGCTTCGCGAGGAGCTTCATGCCAACCTGATCCGCCTTTACATCGCCGCCGGACGTCCCTCCAGCGCTCGCGCGCACTACGAGGAATGGCGCAGCCTCTCATTGGAGCACCTCGACGAGCCGCCCAGCGCCGAGCTTCGCCGCATGGTCGAAGACCTGCGCGTGGCAAACCCAACGCCTCCAACGGAAGCCAAAAGCGATCTTCCGGCAAGCCTCGAAAAGAAGCTGGAAGACGCAGGCCCCACCGTTCGCCTGCCAATCCAGCTCACTCGATTCTTTGGCCGAACGGACGAGCTTGAACGTACCATCGAAAAATTCACACTGGGCCAAGCACGTCTCGTCACCCTCACTGGCCCTGCCGGTACCGGCAAGACCCGTCTTTCCGTCGAGGTTGGCAAGACCCTCAACGGGCGCCATGGATGGAACGTCTGGTTTGTGTCCCTCGCCGATATTTCCGAAGGCTCGGGTCTCCTGGACGCCGCTCTTGCAGCGACCAAAGGAGTCGCCGATGCCACTGACCCGCTGACTAGCCTTTGCGACCGCCTCACCGAGCCGAACTCCCTCCTAATCCTCGACAACCTGGAGCACATCCTCGGAGAAGCCGTCCCGGTGGTCGCGGCCCTTCTCGAAAAGGCGTCGAAGGTGAGCCTCCTCGTCACCTCCCGCCAAGCTCTCAAACTGGGCGGTGAAGAGCAGGTAGATCTCGCGACGCTTCCCGTTCCCTCCGTCGAAGACGAAACGCTGACCACGCTTGCCGCTGTGCCCAGCGTGGGCCTCTTCGTCGACCGCGCCCGCTCCGTCCTTCCCGATTTCGCGCTTACGGCTCACAACGCCCGCTCGATTGGAGAGATATGCCGCAAGCTCGATGGCCTTCCCCTCGCCTTGGAAATCGCCGCGAGCCTTTCCGGCGCATTCTCCCCGTCCCAGCTTCTGCAGAACCTGGAAAACCGCCTCGAGCTTTTGCGCAGTCGCCGCCGGGACCTTACAAGCCGCCACCAAAGCCTCCGCGCTGCCATCGACTACAGCTACAACCTCCTCGACGAAGACCTCCAAGCGTTCTTCGTTCACCTGTCCGTCTTCCGGGGTGGCTTCACCGTCGGGGCGGCACGCGAAGTCTGCATACCGGAGCCGGACCGCTTCCGAGATAGCGATACGTTGCGTCTGATCCTCGATCTTCAGGAGCGATCGCTCCTCCGCGCCGACGAGTCGCGCGAGGGCGCGCCTGCTCGGTTCCGCCTCCTCGAATCCTATCGCGAGTACGCGGCGGAACAACTCGACCAGACCGGATCGAACGATCTTCGCCAGAGTCACGCCGATTACTTCGTCCGCCAATGTGCCGTCGACCGGCCCGCCGAGGATCGCGAGAACCGTCTCGCCGCTGTCCGATTCCTCCTCGAAATCGGCTCCGTCCACGACTGCGTCACTCTTCTCCTCTCGTTTGGGGCCTTCACGACCGTCACGCGGGACGCGATTCAATCCCTCGCCCGCGATCGCGATTTCGAATCGTTCGACCCCGCCGACAAGGTCCGCATCCTGCGGATGGCGACCGACGCCCATGTCCACCGCTCCGACTTCGCGGAGGCTCTGCGCACCTCCCAACGCGCCGCCGAGATGGCGGAAGCGGAAGGGCTCGACCAGGAACTGATGCTCGCCAACCGCAAAAAGGCCCTCGTTCTCGCCTACCTCGGTCGTCGCGAAGAATCCATTGCCCAAAGCGAAAGAAATCTGGAAGAAGGCCAACGTTTGGGGGACCTCCAAACCGTCGAATTCGCCTACACGAACATCGGCGCAAACCGTTGGTCGATGGGCGACCTCAAAGCAGCCCGCGATGCTTACGAAGGAGCTTACGCCGCGTCCTTGGAACTGCGAGACGGCAAGCCCTATTGGGCCGTCCTCTACAGCCTCTCCCTTGCCAACCTCGACCTGAATTGCCTGGATGAGGGCCTTCGCCTTGCCAACGAAGGCATCCGCGCCGCGCAGGACGAAGACGAAGCCTTCGGCGTCTCCATGTGTCTCGCCCTTGTCAGTCGTTACCACCGCTACAAAGGCAACCTGTCCGCCGCCCTCGCCACCAGCTACGAAGCTCTCGTAAGACGCCGGAAGGTCGGCTTCCTTTACTGGAACCTCCAGGCTATCTTTGCCCACGCCGTCGTGCTCACGGAAATGGGTTTGTTGCGCGAGGCCACGACGCTTTTGGCCTCCTCAAGGGCCATCGCACGAGTCGACGACCGCGAAGCCGCCGCCCTCCGCGAACGCCTCCACGCCGCTCTGCCCGAAGCCGATTTCGAGCGCGCCTGGGCGGATGGCCTTGGCATGAGCCCAGACGAAGCCTTCCGCCTTGCTGTCACCTTCCGTTGACGATTTTCGATCTCGGAAATACGGTGGACGATTTGTTGACGCACCCCTTGTAACCTCCTATTAACGCCGCGCCAAGGTTTAACAAACCAGTGATCGCCAGTGAGGTCGTAACAGGCAGGCATGTACTTTAGGAGATCATCGCAATGACTTGTACACGATTGAAATTCGGTCTCACCTTCGTGACCATGGCTCTCGCCGTCGCCTCGCAAGCCGATACCCTCTACGATCAGCCATTCATGCTGACCGCGAACGGCGGCTACTTCGCCTCCGCTCAGGCAGGCTACGTTCAGTTCGATAGTTTTAACCTCGCCACCAACGCGACCGTCGATTCGGTGAGCTGGTACGGCGTCGACCTCAACGAGTTGATCAACCTCACCCCGATCAACCCCACTTCGTTCGACATCGGGATCTACGCCGACAACGGCGCCGGCCTTCCCGGCACCCTGCTTTCTGCGACGACCGTTGGCAATAGCGGTAATGCCACGAATACCGGCCAGCAGCTCATGGGCCTGACCCTTTACAGCTACTCCGCCGATCTGACCACTTCCTTCGCCGCCACCGCGAACACGAAGTACTGGCTGAAGATCATCGATCCAACGTCGAACAACGACTGGTTCTGGGCCTCCGGCTCTGGCCCCGATGGCAACCATGCCGCCCAGATCGGGGGAAGCTGGGGCACCTACGCCGACGACATGTCCTTCACCCTAACCGGCACCGCTGCTCCCGTCCCCGAGCCCGCCACGATGGCTGCCCTTGGACTCGGCCTCGCCGCCTTTGCCCGAAAGCGAAGAAAGCACTAAGCCATCCGCGACAAATCCGTAACCTCATATCGAAGGGGCTCGCCCGCTAAATAGCGGTCGAGCTCCTCGATCATGTAGTCCGCCATCCGCAAGACCTCATTCCCCAGCGATCCCGCGATATGCGGCGACACTCGCACGTTCGGCAACGAAAGCAATGGCGAACCAGAAGGAAGGGGCTCTGGGTCGGTGACGTCCAATAAGGCCGTCAAATCCGGTCGCTCGCTGAGGACGGCGTACAACGCCCCATGGTCAACCGTCCTGCCGCGGCCGGTGTTGATAAACGTCGCTCCTGGCCTCATACGACGCAGCAGGTCCAACCCAATCAAAGACGCCGTCTCGGGCTTGTCGGCCAAGTGGTTCGAAACGACCAGCCCTCGCGAAAAGGCTTCCTCCAAGGAAACCTGCTCGACGCCCGCAATGGGCGTCATGAACGGGTCGAAGACAAGCACAGAAAGCCGAAAAGGAGTCAAGAGCCCAATCAAGTGCCGTCCGATCGCTCCCGCTCCCAACAGAGCCACCGTCTCCCCATAGTTCCCAGCCGGAACACCGCCGAAATAACCCTTCCCGGCAAGCAGTATCTGAGCAAGCGTGAACTCCGCGACCGGCACCGCGTTCGCGTGCCAAGCGCTCACCACCCGAACCCCACGGGCAAGCAGCGAGGGCGCGAAGGACTGAACCGTCCCCGCCGCGTAAAAGACGATTCGTAGGCGAGGAAATCCCGATAGATCGGGAATTCCCCAGGTCGAGAACACCACTTCGACCTCGGAAGGATCGGCGACCACGTCCACCCGCCGCGCGATCTCATCGGAACGCCCGCCGCCATAAACCCGCGCCAAAGCATCTGGCGGACCGACGAAAGCCGCCTTAACCACCGAGCAACTCCTTCAAGGTCGCGGCGTCCTCCAAAAACTGTTCCGGTGAATCGTCTCGCACGAACTCCAACAGCGCCCAATCTCCACGCAGATACTGGGTCCATTCCGCGAACCCGGAAGAGAGGGAGAGGCGCAAACCGTCCGACCACTGAAACACGTGCATCGAGGACAGAAACGGCTCCAACTCTCCAATCTCAGCCATGCGATCCGCTACCGATAGGCCCGCCGAAGGCTGCCAATAGGTCCGGACATTCGGCGCGTCGATCCGCGAGAGCAGAGACAAAGTCGAAGAAGCGGTATCCGCCAGCGTCCCTTGGTGAAACTCAAAAGAAATCTGCAGGGGAGCCGCCAGGGCGGCGATGCGTTGTCCGTCTAAAACGGCCGCGTCCCAATCCGATGGGGAAGCCGACGAGGACCCAACCCGTCCTGCCCAAACTCGGATATTCGGCGCTCCCAGAGCGTGGGCTGTCGCCAGAACTTCCTCGAACCCCGAACCGTCGAGGCGGTAGTACGAACCGTAGGAGGCAACCTCAAGCCCGACCGACCGCGTCAAGGCCCCAACCTCTTGAGCCAAAGCCAATGAACCGGGCGGCACATGCACGTCTCCACCCCACTCGATCCCATCCAGACCGGCCATCGCGGCAAGCGTGACGATCTCCCCAGGAGGAAGTTGGCGAAATGTGACGGAAACGAGGCCGGATCGCAAGGCCGAAGCTTACTTGCTCCAGATGCTCTCGCCGCCCCCGTCGTCGCACGACTTCGCGTAGGCCGCTTCGATCAGTCCCACGATATCGGCGATGGGAAAAGTCTGGATACGCGGGCTCTTTCGGGCGCCCATATTGCCTGCTACGAGCAGGTGCAGGTCGGTCGAAGGGTCGTAAGGGGGCACGGGCAAGGACTCCGCCATCCCCAGGATATCGTCGATGAACGATTCCAAATCGCAGGCAAATTTCGAAAACGACAGATGGGAGGCGGCTCCCGCCGGGAACGAAGGATCAAGCACTTCACGCCGCCGCGCGTAGTTCCAAAGCTCGATCGCGAGGTGGGTTCGGAACCGGTTCTCGTATTGCACACGCTTGCGCAGCTTGTAAGGCCTGGAAAGCGAACGGTAAAAGCTCTCGCCCTCCATTTGGGCAGCTGTTCGCTTGCGACGTCCGAGTACCGATTGACGGCGGGATTCATAAATCATCGACTCGCTCCCTCTCGCCGAGCCTCGAAAAGGCTCGCGATTCCGTCTCCCCAAATCATCATGGTCTTAATTTCGGACCAAGGTCCTCAAAGAATACATATGAGGGAAAAAAGAGCCACAACTCTTAACAAAGAAGGCGGGAACGCCGCCTGATTTTGCGGACCGATTCACGCGGCAGGAGTTAACTGGCTGGCCCAATCGTAAACCAGAACGTCGCACCCTCGCCGACATCGCCATCCACCCAGACCCGCCCGTTGTGTTGCTCAGCGATGCGTCGGACGATGGCGAGCCCCACACCTGTCCCTTCAAATTCGGGCCCGTGTAGCCGCTCGAAGACTCGAAATAGCTTTGCCTTGTACTTGGGATCGAAGCCAACCCCATTGTCGCGCACAAAGTAGGCCTGATGATCCGGGTCGAACCCCGCCTCGATCAGAGCGCCCGCCCCTTTCCGCGCGAACTTCACGCCGTTGTCGAAGAGGTTGAGATAGATGAGCTTCAAAAGCATCGGGTCGGCAAAGGCGTCCGGCATCGGGTGGACGGCGATCTCGACCTCGATCTCTCCGCGTTGGGTCTGCAATTCTTGCCAAGCCTCGTTCGCGAGTTGAACCATCGAGACTTCGCGCTTCTGAAGGTCCATGCGGCTCATCCGCGCATAGGACAGCAGGGAATCGATCAGCTTCGCCATTCGTTGGGAGTTGGCGCCGATTCGCGTCAAGTAGTCCTTCGCGTCCTCTGGCAGATCGCCGTCGAAGTCCCGAATCAGGATCGTCGCGTACCCGTTCATCGCCCGCAACGGAGCTCGCAGGTCGTGCGCCACCGAGTAGGAAAACGACTCAAGCTGGTTATAGGCGCCCTGAAGCTCGCGTGTGCGATCTTGCACCCGAAGCTCGAGGTCCTCGTTCATACGACGGAGCTGATCCTCTGCCGACTTGTGGGCCGAAATGTCCCGAGCGATCCCCTGATAGACGCCCTTGCCCACCCGTTTGCCGTGTACCTCCACGGGGAAAATCGTTCCATCCTTTCGAATGAACGGCCGCTCCGTCACCAGGCTCTTCACATCGTCCAGAACGGAGAACCGCACGGGCTTTAGTTCGAGGTCACGGGGGTCGACCATCATCTCGGCAGGTTGGCCGATCAGTTCCTCACGCTTATGGCCGGTCATTTGGCAAATCGCGTCATTGACTTCGACGAGAATTCCTTCTTCGTTCGCGACGAAAATGCCGTCGGACGCAAGCTCGACCCACGTCCGGTATTTCTCCTCGCTGTCGCGGATCTCAGCCGTCTGCCGCCGTACTTGCTTTCGCAGCATCACCACCCAGGTCGCCCCAAAAATCAAAACAACGCCAACGGCCGCCGCTCCCCATGCGATGTTGCGAACGATCCCCGGCCAGGGGCTGGGTGCCGGAGCGGGCGCGCCGAACCACTTTCGGTAGATCGAGTTGTATTGGCCGTTCTCGCGAATGATGGTCAGGCCCGTGTCGAGCCGAGAGATCAACTGGGCATCTCCTTTGGGCGCGGCGAAGCAAAGATCGCGGGGAAATAGCGGTCCGCCCACCGGACGTAAATCTGTCCAGTGCCGTTCTCGGATCATGCCCAGTCCGGAAAGGAGCGGCACCAACGCCGCGTGCCCTTCGCCCCGCTCCAATCCCAGCAGCGCGTCCGGTTCCGAAGTAGTTGGCATGATGCGGGAGATTCCGCGCTGCTTCAGCAATTCGTGCATCTGGCTGTCTCGTTCTACCAAGACTGCCTTATCGTCCAGATCGTCCAGCGAGGAGATGTCCCGCGTGCTCTTGTTGACGAAGATCGAGTATTCGACCGTCAGGTAGGACGCGCCGAACTCCACTTGTTGGGCCCGTTCGGGCGAGTAGAGCATCCCTGCCAAAAGATCGACCTTGTGATGGTTGAGGCGGCTCCGCATATCGGACCACGCTCCTTGCACGAAATCGACGTCGAGATAGACCTCTTTCGCCGCCGCGCGGACGATGTCCACGTCGAAACCGGCAGGCTTGCCATCCGAACCGGCCGCCTCATAGGGCGGATAGGCCGAGTTGACGCCGACCACGATACGCTCGTTCCCTGAGCGACCGTTTTGGGCTTGGGCAGAGAGGGCCGTTAGGGTAGCCAAAAGGGCGCAGAAGAGCCTGAATGCTCTCTGCCAAGATAAATACGCACATTCGACACGGCTTAAATGCAACGCGGGCTTCCCATCTGATCCCTACAACCTGAGGAGTATCGCCCACTTTAGTCATAGCCTTAGGGCAGGAACCTGAAAGTTGGCCGTTTTTGCGCTAATTGCACCTGTATCCGAACCTGCTAACCGCCTAGTCTCAACGGGTAGACGTTTGCAGTTTTGCTTCAGGTAATCCCTTCGCTGTAGCGCGCAATGTGACCTTGCCCGGGCTCCTGTCCGATCGCAGGATCGCCAAACAGCGCCCCAGGTAGGCATGCCGCTGAGTCTGCTGGAAGCTCTCGATGCTCTGCGAGTCGCCATTCCCCACCCCCGCCAGCTTCGCGGCTCCCGTCACCTCGAAGTGGATCAGTTCCGCCGAGTTCGGGCATCGCACCCCGTTCTTGTCCACCACTTCGGCACTGACATAAAGCAGGTCCTGCCCGCCAGGCGAGAACGACGGCCTGTCTGCCGTGAGCTTGATCGCAGCGGGAGGCCCGGCGGTGACAAGTTTCCAAGTCGCCATCGGCTTACCCATTGGCCCATAGCCGGTTGCCACCAGGGTGCCTGGCTCATAGGGAACCTCGAAGGTCGCCGTGAACTTGTTTTCTCGGTTTGTATCTTTCCTGCCGAGGTCTCGTCCGTTCAGAGACAGGCTCACGCTTGCCACGTTCCCGTAGACACGCACGAGCATCGGCTTGCCTTCCCGCCCCGGCCAGGTCCAGCTCTCCACGTCATTCCGCCAGCCCCATCCGCTGATCCGATACTTCGGCACGCCTTCGCCCGTCGGCTCGGCGAAGGCGCAAACGACCGGCCCGGTGCTGAAGAGCATCCGCCGATACTGCGCTTGCGGCTTCAGCACGCCGTCCATATCGATCTCGCCGCTGCCCGTGGTCACCCAGGGAAACTCCCCGAAGAATCCGCCCGAATCGCCGGGGTAGATAATTCGCCCGACCCCAACCTCGCCCAGGTAGTCCCATCCGGTCCAGATGAAGTCGCCCACCACGTAGGAGTGGTCCTTCAACATCATCGTGCTCGCGAAGGAGCGCTCGGACTGCGACTCCGTCTGCATCATCAGCCGCTCCGGATGCGCCTCGTGCACGGAAGGGAAGGTGTCGTACGAGTAGTTGTAGCCACAGACGTCCAACTTGTCGAAGAGCGGATCGATCTTGGCCCAGTCCCGACCCATGCCGTAAGCCGCCTGCGCGATGGGACGTGTCGTATCATATTTGCGAATCGCGTCGATCAGCTTTTGCCCGATCTCCGGCCCCTCGGGTCGCTGCTGCTCCGGAATTTCGTTGCCGATGCTCCACATCACGACGGAAGGGTGGTTCCGGTCTCGCTGGACCATGGCTCCCAAGTCGTAGGCGTACCACTTGTCGAAGTAGTCGCCGTAATTGGTCCCCTTGTTGATTTTCCAAGCGTCGATGGCTTCGTCCAAGACGAGCATGCCTTCCCGGTCGCAAGCGTCGAGGAAAGCCTGGGAGGGCGGGTTATGCGCCGTGCGAATCGCGTTGTAGCCTGCCGACTTCATGATCTGCACCCGCCGCTCCTCGGCGCGGGGGAACGCGCAAGAGCCGAGTGGACCGTTGTCGTGATGCATGCATCCGCCAAACAGCTTCACTTCCTTGCCGTTCAGGAAGAGGCCTTTGCCGGGAACGGCCTGGAAAGTCCGCACTCCGAAGGAGGTTTTGTACGTATCGACCAGCTTTCCGTTCTGTCGCACCTCCGTGTTGAGCGTATAGAGGCTCGGCGAGTCTGGCGACCATAGCTGCGGGTTCGGAATTGCAAGCTTGACCGAAGCCGGGGTGGTTCCCGTCCCGATATCCGCGGCTCCGCTCGCCATGTGGGCGACTTCCTCTCCCTTGGGCGACTTCACTCGATAGTCGATTTGCAGCCCGCCCCTGCCTTGGACATGGACCGGGAGATTCACCAAAACCGTCGCTGCACCCGGGGCGATCTCTTCCGTCGTGATCTGTACGTCCCAAGGATCGACGTGGGTTGGCTCGTAGACGTTAAGCGTCACCTGCCGATAGATGCCGGAACCCGTATACCAGCGGCTGTTAGGAGGCGTCGTATCCGTTCGGACCGCCACCAAATTCTTCGCGCCGAAGCGAACCGAGTCCGTCAGATCGATGCGGTAGCCCGTGTAGCCGTAAGGATGCTCGTCGACCTTCTTCCCGTTACAGTAAAACTGGGAGCGCATATACACGCCGTCGAAGTACAGCTCCACGCGCTTCCCGCGCCAACTCGCAGGAACGTCGAGCGACTTTTGATACCAGGCTACTCCTCCGACCGTAAAACCTTCCGCATAGCCGTCCGCCGCTTCCGAGTCGAACGGACCCGACCGTACCGATTTGCCCGCCTCCGCGTAGATACCGGCCTCGCCGTCCCCGTTGTAGACTCGCACCGCGATCGTGTCCGAACCGTCGCCCTTGAGCAGCTTCACCGGCACCGGGTATCGCCGCGTAATCGTCCAGGCTCCCGAGTAGTGAGGGGGCATCGCACCCGTCGCTCCGACCTTCACCCCGTTGACGAACGTCTCGTCGCTGTCGTCGATCTTGCCGACGGAGATCGTCACTTCCTTTTGCCCTGGCTTCACCGGCAGCTTGACTCGGCGTCGATACCAACCGAACGAGTTACTCGGCGTCCGCCCCAGCGTCTTCGCCCATGTAGCGGGGAGTTGTGCCTTCTGCCAGCCCCCGTCGTCGAAGGCTGGGTTCTTCCAAGCCGGATTGTCCCCTAGCTTGAACCTCCACTCCCCGCTCACTACGGAAATCGGGGTAGCCGCCTGCCCAGGTAGCGGAGGCCGGTCCTCGATCTGGTAGTCGTGCGGCAGATCGACTGTCCGCCAGGCCACCTTGGCCCCAGGCAGGATGTCCCCTCGATAAAACTGCCAACTATCGTTGAAGGGAAGAGACAATCGCGGAGAAGACGCCGGCTGCCCGGCAAGGACCGTAAGAACGAGAAAGTTGAGCATAACGAAACCAACTCATTTTGGCCCGAGAGGAATATCCGAAAGGCTGATGTAGCGAGGGCTGACTCCGCCGATGCGGAACTTTGCGACTTTCGCAGGGTCGGCGGCCAGGATCAACGAGTAAACGTCGCCTTCCTGGCTCAGGGAGGTTATCGCTGGCCAGCATCCGATGAAGTAGCCGCCCATAGCCTGGCGGTCCCTTTTTAGGTCGTACTTCGACATCACTTTGCGAGCTATTTCGTCAGGTATCGGAGTGCCCTTCACATCGACGAAATGGATCTCCTTCCCGGCCGAATCCAGGGGCGTGAAAACGTAACCGAGAGGATGTGATCCATGGTTGGTGGCCTGTATCTTCACGGTCCAAACCCTGGGCCGGGCACCCTTCTCATCTGCTGCCACTTGTCCGAGCGGCCCGCCCTGCGTCGTCGAGAGAAACGTTTGGGTTTCGCCTCCAAACGAAATCGAGGTCCCCGGTTCGCTATCGAGGGTCGGCTTCGAAGGAAGGTGTTTGAATTCTGCGATGCGAGCCACTGCCGTATTGGTCGAAAGCTCCTCAGATATAAAGTAAGTTTCGTGACGGATCGAGGCCCCTAGGACTTGATCGAGGGGCAATCGGAGGGGCATCGAGTAGGGCGTCGTTCCTGTGTGCTGAATGAAAAAGCGATTGGGTTCCTTCGCCCGATTCTCCGAAATCTCAAAGATCAGCAGGCGATCTTTTCTACCGTTGAAGTGGAGTTGAGGTTGATGAGTCGGGGCCGCGCTTCGATACCTCTTGATAGCGTCACGCACCTTCAAAGTGAGGGCCTTGCTGGGCTTGCCGTCGGGGCCCCAGCAGTTTGCGTCGGCTACGTCGAGATCGCAGACCGCCTCGACTCTTATCAAGCCTCCGTCCGAAGATCGATAGGAGCCCTTGACCGTCACATCCGAAATCTCACCCGAAGGGGCCTTGGGAGGTCCGGGCTTGGTGACAGGCGCAAGGTCGCCCATCGATGGTTCTGGTGAGGCGCCTTTGCCGTTCGTGTCGGCTGAGCCGGTACCGGACTTGCATCCGACAACGACGACAAGTGCAGAAAGCGTGGCGAAGCAAACTTTCAAACGATCACTTAAGGGGTATTCCCGTCAAATCGATGTAACGCGTCGTGCCTCCGTGCAACACGAACTTGCCGATCTTGGCCGGATCGACGCGAAGGATCACCGTGGTCATGTTGCCTTCTCGCCGCGTCGCGTAGACAGCCGGGCCATAGTGGGGAAATCCGAGGCGTTGGGCAGGCTGCCCATTACTCTGCCGTGGCATATCGCGCATCTTTTGCTCGTAGTCGCTGATCGCCTTCCGGTACTCCTCGTCCGACATCGGGTTCCCCTGATCGTCCACGTACATGATCGGCTGCCCGGCTAGGTTGGTCGGCGAAAGCGTGAAGTTCACGGGCCGTTTACTCACGGTGTTCGATTGCAAAATCAATGTCCAAACCGGGCGTTTGGCTTCATCCGGATTGCCAAGGTAGACCGGCTGATCGGACCCTTTCTTAATCGAAGCGAGCGTCTGTCTCTCGCCTCCAAAGGTCACCTTGGCCCCGACCTTGTTCTCCAGAGTGGGCTGGTCGGGAATTTCGACGAATTCCGTCAGGCGGGCCGTAGTCGAATTCGCCGACTTCTCCTCGGCCACGCTACGCGTTTCGTAGTGGATGTAGAAAGGTTGGCTGTTATTGAACATCCGGGGCTCATCCAGACTGACCCCGAAGCCGCCCCCAAATCGTCCCGATCCGACGTTCTGGATGTTTACGTAGCCAGACCTGCTATTTGTGGGCTGCGAGACTTTGAACACCACGAGCCGGTTCTTCTTGCCGTACTGAATGTTCATCCCCATGCTCCCGCCGTAGGGCTGCTGCCGCTCGATGGCCGCCTTGATCTTGCCCGCCAGGTCCTCATGCGCTGAACCATCGGGCTTCCAGCACTGAATCTCGTCCTCTGAGATCTTGCAGATCCCCTCGACCTCGACGCTTGTGCCTCCGCTCGACTTGTAGGTACCGCTCGCCGTCTCGTCCGCCTTGGCTTCAGGTGGGAAAGCTGGCCCACCCGGACCGCGAACCACCGGAGCACCCGTCCCCCCGCCTATCGTCATCCGGGCCGGACCGCTTGCGACTGGCGCAGAAGCATTCGCCTTGGGCGTGCTCGCGCTACCAGGTGGCGAAACCGGCGTCATATCCGTCGCGTGACCGCCCAGCGGGGCAGGCGCCAGTCGATCCGGCGGAATGCCACCGTTAGACCGAGACTTGTTCTCCAGCGCCACCGAATCGAAGTCGGGTTTGGATTCCTGGTGACACCCGACAAGCGCCGCGAAAACGAACGGCATGGCAAAAATGGTCTTGTTCATACGCGAGTACGTGATTCTATCAACAAGAGGGAGGTTTCTAGCGGGGAAGTTCAATACACTGTATCGAGGTGTCATAACGCAAGAGGGATGAAAGCAAAGCTGCTTGGTCTTGGGTGTTCGTTGGCCGTATTGGGATGGCAGGCTGCCAAGCCCGGGCCCGTGGACTATGCCACGGAGATCGCCCCGATACTGAAGTCCAAGTGCGTTTCTTGCCACGGCCCCGACGTCCAATCCGGCGGCCTCCGCCTCGACAGCATCGCCGCCGTCCGCAAGGGTGGCGCCCACGGCTCGCTCTTTACGGCTGGCAAAGGCGCGGACAGCCTGATCATGCAGCGCATCCTCGGCAAAGGGGGCGGCCCCCGAATGCCCATGGGCTTCGCGCCTTTGACCCCCGAAGCTACCGCCAAAATCCAAGCCTGGATCGATCAAGGCGCCCTAGCCAACGAGGCCAACGCGAAACACTGGGCCTACATCCCGCCTGCTCGCCCCACCCTGCCGGTCGTCAAGAACAAGGCTTGGGTTCGCAACCCCATCGACCAGTTCGTCCTCGCCCGGCTCGAAAAGGAAGGTCTGAAGCCTGCGCCCGATGCAACTCCCGAACAGCTCGCTCGCCGCGTCTCCCTGGACCTCACCGGCCTCCCTCCCACGGTTGCCGAGCTGGACGCCTTTCTCGCCGACAAGAAACCGGGAGCCTACGAGCGCTACGTCGACCGCCTCCTCGCATCGCCCCACTACGGCGAGCGCATGGCCCGCATCTGGCTCGACCTTGCCCGTTACGCGGACACCAACGGCTACGAAAAAGACCTCCCCCGCCAGATGTGGCTATGGCGCGATTGGGTCATCGGCGCGTTCAACCAGAACATGCCCTACGACGAGTTCACCATCGAACAACTCGCCGGAGACGAACTGCCCCATCCCACCCAGGCCCAGCTTATCGCCACCGGCTTCCACCGGAACAGCATGCTGAACGACGAGGGTGGCATCGACCCCGAGGAGTTCCGCGTCGTCGCCGTCATGGACCGCATCGACGCCACCGCCACCACCTGGCTTGGCTCGACCCTCGCCTGCGCCCAGTGCCACGACCACAAATACGATCCTTTCAGTCAGAAGGACTACTACCGATTCTTCGCCTACTTCAACCAATCCGAGGACAACGGCCGCGACCCCACCCCGATCCTCCAAGTCCCGAACGAAGCGCAGGCCAAAACGCTGGCGGATATCGACGCCAAAATCGCCGCCGACAACAAAGCGATGACTGGCCGCACAACCAGCGTCCTCGCCGGTCAAGCTGCTTGGGAAAAGCGCACGAACGAAAGCTGGGTCACCCCCAAGCCTTCCGAGATAAAGGCCACCGGTGCGAAACTCACGATCCTCGGCGATAACTCCGTCCTCGCCTCCGGCGACGATCCTCCCGCCGACCTCTACACGATCACCCTTCCCCTCGAAGGCAAACCGCTCGCCGGGCTTCGTATCGAAGCGATCCCCCATAGCAGCCTTCCCGAGAAAAGCTCGGGCCGCAACTTCAATGGCAACTTCGTCCTCCGCCGTGTAAAAGCCAAGCTCGTCCACGCCGATGGCTCCGAATCACCCATCGCCTTCGCCGACGCAAAAGCCGATTTCTCACAGGGTGACTTCGACCCCCGTACCACGATCCGCGACGGGGAAGGATTGGGCTGGGCCATCGCCGGTTTCGAGCCCGCCAACCGCATTCTTCATACCCTCGCGTTGAGTATTGAGAAACCCATCGACACCAAGGGTGGCGACCGCCTCGTCATCGCCCTCGAGCACCAAACGAAATACCCCAACCACAACCTGGGCCGCTTCCGCATCTCCGTCACCGACGATGCCGAGCTTGCCACGCTCGCACCCCCACCCGTCCTCATCCGAAACCTGCTCCTCAATCCCAAGCGCCTTCCTGCCGACGACAAGCAGGTCCAAGACTTCTATCTCTCCCAAGCTCCCGAGTTGAAAAATCTCCGCGATGACCTCGCCCAACTGACGATGAAGCGGAACGAGGTCATGGCAAAGGTGCCGACGACGATGGTGATGCGAGATGTCGCCAAACCCCGCCCGAACCACGTCCTCAAACGCGGCGACTTCCGCACTCCCGGTGATGAGGTCAACCCGGCTCCGCCAACTGTTCTCGGCGGCATCGCCGCGACCTCCGACCGCCTCGGCCTCGCCAAGTGGCTGGTCTCCCCAAAGAACCCCCTGACCGCGCGAGTCGAGGTCAACCGACTGTGGGAGCAATGCCTAGGGCGCGGTCTCGTCGCCACCGCCGAAGATTTCGGCACCCAAGGCGACCGCCCTACCCACCCCGAACTCCTCGATTGGCTCGCCACCGAATTCATGGCCCGCAAGTGGGACATCAAGGCGATGCTCAAGCTGATCGTCACCTCGTCCACTTACCGCCAATCGTCGAAAGGCCCTGCCGCCCTCATCAAGGACGACCCCTACAACGTCCTCCTTGCCCGAGGCCCCCGCTTCCGTATGGAGGCCGAGGGTGTCCGCGATATCGCCCTCGTCGCCAGCGGCCGCCTTACCCAAACCATCGGTGGCCCAAGCGTTATGCCTCCCCAACCCGGCGGCATCTGGGAGAACAGCTTCAGCTTCTACGACACGAAAGAGCGATGGGTCAACGACGAAGGCCCTAACCGCTACCGCCGAGGCATCTACACCTACTGGCGGCGCACGGCGCCCTTCCCGATGGCCCTCACGTTCGACCTGAAGAGTCGCGATATGTGCGTTGCCCATCGCACCCGGACGAACACCCCCCTCCAGGCGCTGAACACCCTCAACGACCCGCTCTTCGTCGAATGCGCGGGCGCCCTCGGCAAAAAGATGGCCAAGCTTGGCGGAGACAAGGGCCTCACCTATGGCTTCCGAGCCTGCACTTCCCGAGCTCCGAAACCCGCCGAGCTCGCCGTTCTCCGAAAGGTCCTCGCCGAAGCGACCCAAAAATTCACCCTCAGCCCCCAATCGGCCACGGACCTCCTGAAAGAGGCTCGTCTGACCGCCAAAGAAGACCTCAACAAGGAAAACGCCGCCTGGACGGTCGTCGCGAACGTATTGTTGAACCTCGACGAAACGATCACAAAGGGCTAACCCGTCCACGAATCGGGAGAGCCGCACGGGAGGCGGTATGAAAGCTTGGGCATGGGTGTTCGGTTTTCTAGCGGGAATCACCGCCATCCTCGCCTGCGTTCCGCCTACGTCTTGGGCAATCAAGAACGAGCTCGATGTCTTCCGAGGCAAACTGCGCCGGGAAGACACGGACGCCTATCCTGCCGCTTATAACTTACAGCGTGCGTCGGTGCCTCAGGACGGCTCTTTCGAGCGAAAACTCGTAAGCGAGCTTTGGAGTGAATCCTCCGACCACCCCGAGCATGTTCTTGAAATAGTCCGGCAGCAGAGAGGCACAGCCTTCGCTTTGGCCATTGCCATTCGTTCGCTCTTGGGCCACGCCTCTCTCCCGACCCCGCCATATAGCGATGGTGAGGGTGTTTACCCTGTGAAGGTCGAAGACAGGGATGTCTATGCTCTGAAGCAGCAACGCTTTGGGAACGCCGTCGAAGCTGCTCGAAAGGGCGAAGCCCTCGATCCAACGAACGCCTTTTTTCCGCTTTGCCAGGCCGTTGCCTACTACGGCATGGGAATGAAGTCGCAAACCGACGACGCCCTTCGCCGGGCGGCCGCCTGCCCGGTTTTCAATTCGTACTGCCTCCGGCAAGCGGATTTGCAGGAATGCGTCGGCCTCTCGATCCACGGATATAGGGGGACTCTGTACCGGATGACCGAGCGGTACACGCCCGAGTTCTATCTCATGAGGTCGGCCGCCTCGCTAGGTGGCTGGCTTAGCCGCGATCAAGCCCCTAACGCCGATCGAGTCCTCATCGACTATCTGAAGATCGTCCGCCAAATCTATCTTACGTCCAAGGACCTCGACGATTACCAAATGGCGGGTGGCGCGATCGCCTCCCTCTTCCGACCTCCCTACAGCATCTTGGTCGACGACAAAGCGGTCAAGGAGACGCAAGAAGTCGCTGCCGCCCGCCTTTTCGTGGACCGCCTATCGACCGAAGACCGAAAGGTCGTCGATTTCGATCTACCAGCGCTTGTATCCGGAATCCGGGCTTCCGAGAGGCGTCTCTTCGCCAAGCGTCAAGCACTCACGGAATATCGATGGTATGAGAATTGGGATGCAGGTGAAGTCACGACGATGGCTTTCAACATCCTGATAGGCATGGCGCTAGTCGGGCTCATCGCCCTGATGGCGTGGGGCATGTCGAAGATGCCCGAGAAGGCGGACTTGGGAGCGGCTGGCCCGCTCCTCGCCACGGGAGCCTACGGGCTGATCGACAGCATTCTCGTCGAGAACATGTCCGACTCCCAGTTCATCCGCCCTCTTGCTTTTATCCACCTTGGTCTAGGAGTCCTCGCCCTCTTCGAGCGGTCCCGCCGCCTCGCCTATGTCCTAGGTTTCGCCGCTCCCGTCGTCGCTATCCTTCTCCACCTTTCCGACGTGTTGCGAAGAGGAGATGGGCCGTTCGAAGCGATTCCTCTTGGCGTCCTCATCCTTTTCGTTTCTCGCGACGGCTGGCTGAAGTGGCGCGGTCTCCCTAAGCGTATGTCCCTGATCGTCCTGGGGGTGACGCTTATGACGGGCTGGTATATCGCGTTCTCCGTTGCCGCCGACAACGGTTTCTTCGCGTGGAAATACATGATGACCCTCTTGATACTTGTCGCCATCCTTTCGGTTACCTGGCAGGGAGGATCGTTCCGAAGGACTGGCGAGCAGTGGCTGCGCTCCGTCCCTTCCCTCGGCTTGATCGTCTGGACGTTCTATCTCCTCGCCGTCTTTTTCGACGTCCACGAGGATAACCGAATTGGGAGCAGCGTCGCCTCCTTCGAAAACATGCCTACCGCCATTCGTGAGGCCGCCCCTCTAACCACGCAAAATCCAATCGTCGTTCCCTACGCGCCCTAAAAGCCGCTACCATAGAAACAGAGCCCAAAGATGGACCCCCTCGACGACATCAAAGAGATCACCCGACGCTACTTCCTCTCCCGTTCGGGAGCTGCCATTATTGGCACCGTCGGACTCGCCATGCTCCTCAACGACAACGCGTTCGCCGAGGAAAGGAAAGACCCCTTCGCCCCAAAGAAGCCCCACTTCCCGCCGAAGGCCAAGCGCGTCATCTTCCTGAACATGACGGGAGCCCCCTCCCAGCCCGACCTCTTCGATTTCAAACCCTCGCTCAAGAAGTACGACGGGCAGCACATCCCCGAGGCCGCCGTCGATGGTCTCCGCCTCGGCCCCTTCACGAACAAGGACACCATGTCCGTCTTCGCTTCCCCGTGGGAGTTCAAGCAGTACGGCCAATCCGGTATGTACATCTCGGAGCTGATGCCCCACCTCACGGAGATCGTGGACGACGTCACCTTCGTGCGCTCCATGCACACGAACGAGATCAACCACGTCCCCGCCCAGCTTTTGCTTAGCACCGGCTCTCCCCGCATCGGCCGCCCCACGATGGGTTCCTGGGTCACCTACGGTCTGGGCTCCGAGTGCGCCGACATGCCTGGCTTCATCGTCCTCACCTCCGGCAAGTCGGGTCGCTGCGGCACTACTTGCTGGGGCAGCGGTTTTCTTCCGAGTGTCTACCAGGGCGTCCCATTCCGATCCTCCGGCGAGCCCGTGCTGTACCTGAACAACCCGCCCGGTATGGATTCCGAGCTCCGCCGCCAAACCCTCGACGCCATCAAGGACATCAACCACGGCTCCCTCGCCGACCTCGGCGACCCCGAGATCGCCACGCGCATCGAAGCCTACGAGATGGCGTACAAGATGCAAACGAGCGTCCCCGAGGTCATGGACATCTCCAAGGAGCCGAAGCACATCCACGAGATGTACGGCACCGAGCCCGGCAAGTCGTCTTTCTCGAACAACTGCCTCCTCGCCAGGCGCCTCATCGAGCACGGCGTCCGCTTCGTCCAAATCGATCACGGAGGCTGGGACCACCACGGCGGCGGCGACCAAAACCTCATGACCGGCCTGCCCCAAAGGTGTAAAGAAGTCGACCAGGGCGCCGCCGCACTTATCAAGGACCTCAAGCAGCGCGGACTCCTCGACGACACCCTCGTCATCTGGGGTGGCGAATTCGGCCGTCAACCCATGGCCCAAAGCAAGCCCACGAAGCAGGACGCGGGTCGCGACCACCTACGTACCGCCTTCACGATTTGGATGGCGGGCGGAGGCATCAAGCAGGGAGCCATCGTCGGCCAAACCGACGACTTCGGCCTTACCGCCGTCGAGGATCAGATCCATGTCCACGATCTCCAGGCCACGATCCTCCACTGCCTGGGTATCGACCACACCCGCCTGACCTACAAGTTCCAAGGCCGCGAATTCCGCCTGACGGATGTTGAGGGCGTGGTAGCGCAGAAGCTGCTGGCCTAAGACTTCGGATCGAGCCAGATACAATGCTCCGCTGCGTATGAAGCGGAGCATTGTCAGCGTCTCATTCGTTTAAGGAGCAACGGGCATCGCGGCCCAAGTAGGGCTGATCGTCGAGTGCTCCCCAGGACTTCCTAGTACCGGGAACAACCAAACGATCGGCACTAGCCAACTTGTTGGGTTTCCAACGGTCGTTACCGTAAGACCGCCAGGGAAGGCTGACCAAGGATCTGTAGAAGTACTCGAATTGTAGGTGACCATACCGGTCTTTCCCGTAAGGTCGCCAGGATCGACTGTGAGATCACCAAGATGAAATACTTTAGGCGAGACATCGCTGTAAGAATCAGAAGCTGTGTAGGTACCCGCTAACCCAGTGACAGCACTGGATGTTGGAGCACTGAAATAGTCCCGAGGCGTAAGCGAATACGTGAATAGGACAGAGTTGTAAGTGACCACATAGTGAACGTCGTTGACCGCGAATGCGATCGCCGAACTTTCGAGGTACCAGCTTGAGTCGGAGAACCGAAAGCGGATCGTCGTAGCCCAAACGCCCGATATGGCATTGTAGGTCGCGGTCGTTGGATGAGTCGTTCCATCGTAGGTCTCGGCGACATCAACCCCCGTAAGGTGAACGGTAGTCGTGGCAACAGTGCCATCAGCGTAATGTAACCAAGGCCATGTAGTGCTAGTACCTGTATGGCAAGTGACCGTGCCAGCTCGACTAGCGTGTGAAAGTGTTAGACAGAGACATGTAACGAACAGAAGTTTGCATTTAGACATATATCCCCCGGCTAGGTCAAAATTCCAGACTAGGTGGGGTGAAACATCACCCGTCAACATTGCCGGCCGACATCCGCCCCTGAAAAAGGGACGGTACGAAAGAGACGATGGTTCGAGATTTCTCCTTCTCTGGTCACCTTCCCTCGAAGCAGCAAAATTGCTAAACTCCGCCCATGCGATCGTTAGCGATTCTATGTGCCGCTTTGGCGGTTTGCGGAGCCCAGGCACAGGGCATGGGGCCGCTCAGCGGACTGGCAGGCCCCATCGACGGCCAATCGCGCCGCGTCTCGTCCACCTTCCGCGAAGGCAAGGACGGCAAATACGACTCCAAGGCGTTCCCCAAACACGACTTATCCGAACGGAGCAACTCCGACAATTTCCGCGTCGCCCCCGGCGCGACCCACGTCCTGATGGACGAGCAAGGCCCCGGCATCATCACCCACATGTGGATGACCTTCCTCGGCCCCGAGATTCAGCAGTGGGCTCCCAAGGGTTCCGCGAACCACCAGGAAATGCTCCTTCGAATCTACTGGGATGGCAATGCCAAGCCCGCGGTCGAAGCCCCGGTCGGCGACTTTTTCGCCAACGCCTTCGGCCAGCGAAACGAGGTCATCAGCCTCCCCGTCATCGTCGACGACGCCGACTCGTACAACTGCTTCTGGCCAATGCCCTTCCACAAGTCGTGCAAGATCGAGATCGTCAACCAGAGCGACAAAGCGATCAACCTGCTCTACTACAACATCGACTGGATCAAGAAGAAGTCGCTCCCGAAGGACACCCCCTACTTCTATGCCCAATACCGCCAGGAATATCCCGCAAAGCACGGCTCCGACTATCTGATCCTCGACACGAAAGGGAAGGGTCATTACGTTGGCACCGTTCTCTCCGTTAGAACCCGCAGCCCAATGTGGTTCGGCGAGGGTGACGAGCGCATCTACCTCGACGGGGAAGAGCAACCGAGCATCCAAGGCACCGGCACCGAAGACTACTTCCTCGCCGCCTGGGGCCTCAAGAAGAACAGCACCCCCTACTTCGGCACCCCCGTCTTCGACCAATGGGGCATCGTCGGCGGGCACACCAGCGCCTACCGCTGGCATGTTAACGATCCCATCGTCTTCGAAAAGGGCATCAAGGTCACCATCGAACACTTCGGCTGGATTTCTCCGGACGAGAACCCCGAAGGCAAAACCAATAGCTGGAACGAGCGCGAAGACGACTATTCCAGCGTCGCCTTCTGGTACCAAACCGGTCAACCCACCTTCACCGAGCGCGCGCCGTCGGCCGCCGAGCGGAAGCTGCCTTCGCTGGAACGCGTCACCGCCTATGGGAGGGACTTCACCGCCCCCGAATACCACGGCGTAGGAACGGTCCAAACCCAGCAGCTCGACATGTACGATGGCCCCCAACTGCTGTACATGCCCCCAGCCATCGATCTGGCCGTCAGTCCCAGCGGTGCGTGGATCGAAATCCCATTCACCGTCGCGAAGAAGGAGCCGTTGCGTCTCCTCCTCAACATGACCACGTCTTACGACTTCGGCAAGTACCAGGCATACCTGCTGGGGCCTGGAGATCAGAAACCCACCAAGCTCGGCGGCCCCATGGATTTCTATTCCAAGGACGTCGCCAACTTCGAGTTTCACCTTCTCGACTTCTGGCCAGACCCGGGTCAATACAAGCTGCGCCTCGAATGCGTGGGCCGAAACATCGCCTCAAGCGGCTATCTGGCCGGTCTGGAATCCGTCCGGCTGAGAGAACGCCGCCCGCGAGTAACCCAGTTCGGTTACGACAAGAGCAAGGACTGGCGCAACAACCCGATCCTCTACAACTAAATCCAAGGGCAACTGGCCCTTGGATTTATTCAAAATTTATTCACTCCGAACTCGCCCGGATTGGCATATAACGGTAAATCGGAGTTAATCGATGCTGATCCAAATGTTCGCCCTGTTGGCGCTACCCCGCGAGACCGCGGCCTTTACGATCGACGCTACGAAGCAAATGCCGATCTCGCCCTACGTCTACGGCGCGAACAACGTGGATTGGGACAAGATGCAGGTTCCCTTTCCCCTCGCCCGCCAGGGTGGAAACCGCCTCACCGCCTACAACTGGGAGACCAACGCCAGCAACGCCGGAAACGACTGGCACCACCAGAACGACGGCTACCTCGGCGAGTCGAACGAGCCCGGCTGGACGGTTCGCACCTACATGCAGCCCGCCCAAGCCCACGATGCCGCGGTTCTCGTCACTGTCCCTTGCGCAGGGCACGTGGCGGCCGACAAGAAGGGCGACGGCGACGTGAATCAAACTCCTGACTACATCAACGTCAGGTTCAAAGTCTCGCTACCGAAGAAGCCCGGCAAGCTCGTCTATCCGCCCGATCCAAACGACAAGTTCGTCTATGAGGACGAGTTCGTCGCCTGGCTCGAAAAGACCAAATCCCCCAAGACCCCCGTTTTCTTCAGTCTCGATAACGAGCCCGACCTCTGGGGCTCTACCCACCAACGCATCTGGCCGAAGAACCCAACGTACGCCCAGATCATCGAGAACAACGCCACCTACGCGTCCGCCATCAAGGACGTGGCTCCCAAGGCCACCATCTTCGGCCCCGCCAACTACGGCTGGAACGGCTTCCGCACCTTCCAAAACGCTCCCGATGGCCAGGGTCGCGATTTCCTCGATGTGTATCTAGCCGCCATGCGAGATGCTGAGAAGGCAAAAGGCAGGCGACTCCTCGACGTCCTCGACATCCACTGGTACCCCGAAGCCCGAGGTGACGGAGTGCGTATCTGTGAGGGTGTCGACAAACCGGGAACCCCGCTCGCGCGCATCCAGGCGCCCCGCTCCCTCTGGGACCCCACCTACGTGGAAGATAGCTGGATCGCTCAGTCGCTCGGCAAGAAGCCCATCGCCCTCATCCCGGGCATCCTTCGCCAGATCGACAAGAACTATCCCGGCACCAGGTTCGCCATCACCGAATACAACTACGGCGGCGGCAAGGTGATCAGCGGAGCCATCGCCCAGGCCGACGTCCTCGGCATCTTCGGCCGGTACGGCCTCTTTGCCGCTTGCAACTGGGGCGTGAGCGGTCAAGACACGGCGGAGCTCGCAGGCTATCGCGCTTTTCTCAACTACGACGGCAAAGGCTCCCGGTTCGGCAACCTCGGCCTGAGCGTCAGCGGCGAACAGGCCGAATCCAATTCGGCCTACGCCGCCCTCGACTCCAAGGATCACAGTCGCCTGACGGTCGTCGTCATCAACAAGACCAACCAACCCATGCCCGCGAATCTGAATTTCCGAGGCTTCAAACCCACGAAGGCCAGCGCCTATGCGATCACCGCCAACGACAATTTCAGGGCAATCATCGCAACGGTAAGCGTCACCAATGGCCGCGTCGCCTACACCGCGCCCCCATTGAGCGTAGCGACGCTGGAAATAAGAGAATAACTCCCCAAAATCAAGCATTCCCGCAATCGAGCAATCAAGCAATTCCGACCCGGTATGCTCCGCTCTAATGGCGTCGCGCCTAAGAACCTTGCGTCGAAGGGTGGGCCCGCTTCTTGCGGCCTGTTTGATGCTGCTTGGTGGTGCGAGTCAGTTCGCTCGGCGAACCGCCGTCGGCGTCCAGTGCCCAACCGCGCCCGTACAAGAGATCGTCGAGGTCGAAAAGACCGCTTGCTGCTCGACCAAGTTGGTCGTACGCGCCCCGCGCCCTGGCGATAAAGACTTCAAGCAATGCCAGTGCGCGGAGAAGAAAGCGGCCTGCACGACCGCCGCCGTCTCCTACGAAGGCTTCGAAATCGTTGCCTACCTCCAGTCTTTCGAAAGCATCAAGCAGTGGGTGCTCTACTGGCCGAGCCAAACGGCTTCGCCAAGCCAAAAGAGCCACTACGCATATGCGCCTCTCGCCCCGCCGGTCCCCCCGCCCGATTGCTGTCTCCTCTGATCGTCGCTACCGGTGCGCCTAAAAGCGCGCCCAAACCGCCCATTCGTGGTCCGCAGGAGATTTCCGTTTTGAAAGCAATCGTTCATCGCATCGTCGTTATTTCGTCGTTTGGCTTGGCCGCCGGAGCCGCCAATGCCTGTTCCGTCTGCATCGCCCACGCCTTCGGCGCTGCCCTTCATGCTATCGGCGCCCAGGTCATGCCCCAGGGCAAGATCGTCGTAGGCGTGTCCTTCGTCGGCTTCGATAAGAGCAACGGCGCGGACGGCGGAGGCACGGAGCACGAGCGCTTCCGCCAAATCTCGCTCGATGCCCAATATGGCCTCAACGAGCAGACGATGCTCACCGCCTCCATTCCTTACGTCTTCAAGAGCATCAAGGCCGACGGGGAAGACCGCCAGAACGCATCCGGCCTCGGCGACATCACCCTCGGCGCGACCTACCAGTTCAAGCCAAAGGAAAGCGATTTCGCGATCCTCGCCGTCGACGGTTCCGTCAAACTGCCCACCGGTCAAGATAACGCCCGCGACTCCAACGGCGTCCTCAAGGAGCAGCATGTCCAGCTCGGCACCGGCAGCACCGACTTCGGCATCGGAATCACCGCCACCCGCGACCTTGGCATGAGCCGCATGGGCTTTCTGGGCCTCCATCAGCGGTTCAACGGCTCCAATAGCCGCGGCTACCGATACGGCAACACCTTCTTCTACAACGTTGGCTACTCGGCTCCTCTCAACGATCTCGCCAGTTACGTCGTCGAGTGGAATGGCCGTATCTCCAACAAGGACCGCACCGAAACCGGCGAGATGGACCCCGAAAGCGGTGGCCACCTCGGCTACCTCTCCCTATCCCTCCGCTACCGCCTCGGAACCGACTACGGTCTCATCCTCGGCTACCAACTCCCCGTCTTCGAGCATCTAAACGGCAGCCAACACGAAGGCGGCCTCATCTCCTTCTCCATCTCGAGAATGTTCTAATAGAAAAACCAAAGACCGCCGAGCCCCAAAAACTCGGCGGTACCCAAATCCGGTAATCGAGCAATCAAGCACTCAAGCAATCCCAAATCCCAAATCCAAAATCTAAAATCAATTAGCTCCCCGTGCGATCTCCGCCATCTCCTCCGCTGCCATCTCCCGAAACGCCTCCGAGCGGCAACGGTCCAACACCCGCCGGATCGCCTCTTGGAAGTCACTGGCCAAACTGTAGTCGTTGGGGTTGGGAATGAGATCGACGAGAGCAAGGAGGTCGCGAACGAAGTCCCGGCAAACCGGGAGGTCATAGCTTCGATCCTCTCCTGCCGCGTATCCATGGGGTGGCAAGAGGAAACCGCGTCGCTGCCCCAGCGCCCAAAGCTCGCAAACGAGGTTGTCCCGATATCGCCGCTCAGCCGAGCGATTGCTTGACCTCATGGCTTATTGGCGCTCAGCGTCCCGCAGTCGTTGTTGGAACTCCCTGACCGCTTCCTGTGGATCGAGCCTGAGAAGCCCCGCGATTTCGATAAACTCCACGAACTCGAGGCTCCCCTTGCCTTGTATGAGTTCGTCTATAAAATTAGGCCGCCGCCCTAGTTCATCTGCCAGGTCCCGTTCCGAAAAATGAGCTCGGTCACATAGCTCACGAATAAACTTCCCAAGCAAAACCGAGTACGATCCGCGAAGGTCAGGCTTGTTTTTCATAATTACACGATTATCTCATATTCGTAATACGCAGATTGTACTTCGACTCGCATGGGGCAGCTTTTAATGGTTAGAATTAGCTCTGGCGCCCTGTCTCTGGACACGTACTTCAGGACGCTGGGCCACCTGGGAGCAATATCCGTATGACAATCTCATCTAACCGAACACGCTGGGGACCCCGTTGCATCTGCATTTCGAAGCGGGACATGCTAAGGCGCTTGTGCCAAATCGGAGGGAGCCTTGAGTAAATCGGACAAAGATAAAAACAGCGCTGACGATCAACGTTGGAAGGCCGAACGCCTTCTCATCGGTCGCATCGTGCGCGATGCACGCAACGATGCTGGCTTGACTCAGGAAGACCTGGCCGAAGCCCTCGGCTGGAACCGAGACAATAGCGTCGTCAGTGGCATCGAACGCGGCAAGCGATCTCTGCAATTCATTGAGTTCATGGAAATCGCCAAGATAGTCGGACGAGATCCAAACGATCTCGTCAAAGAATATCAAAAGCGGCTGGAATAGCCACACAGCCGGGAGCTCTGAATATGGGCGGAACTCCCGGCGAATCCTTTACTTCAAATAGGGCAACAGCAACGTCGCCATTCCGAGGAAGATGGAAATGCCGACGACGTCCTGAAACGCCGTCTCGAAAGGCCCCGCCGTAAGCGCCGGGTCGAACCCCAGCCGCTTCGAAAACAGCGGAATTGCCGTCCCGACCGCTCCCGCGATGTTCACCGAGGCGAACATCCCCACCGCCACGAGCGCCCCGAACGTCCACTTCCCGTACCAAAGCGCGCCCACGATCCCCAGTGCGATCCCGCAAGCGGCTCCCAGCAACACCGTCGTCGCAAGCTGCCGCACGACCGCATGCTTCCAGTCCGAAAGCCGGACGTGGCCTGTGCTCAAACCCCGGATGATGATCGCCGCGCTCTGCAAACCCGTGTTCCCGCTGATCGCGCTGATGATCGGCATAAAGCTCGCGAGCAGAAGCACCTGGGCAAGCGTGTGGTCGAACTCTTTCACAACGAACCCCGCGATCAGCTCGATGAACATCGTCGCCATGATCCAGGGCATCCGCATCAACGCGATCTGAGTTGGTGATTTCTTCTCCAACTCATGAGCGTCCGTACCTGTCATGTGGGCCACGTCTTCCGAAGCCTCTTCCTGAACGACGTCGATAATGTCGTCCGCCGTGATGACGCCCAACAGCCGATGGTCCGCATCGACGACCGGTAGTGCCATCAGGTCGTAGCGAGCGAAGATCGCCGCCACCTGCTCCTGGTCCATTTCGGGCGGTACCGTCACCACCCCGCCGTCCGCCAGGTCTCGCACGCTCGCATCCTTGGGCGCCGTTAGCAATGTCCTTAAGTCGATGGCGCCGACGAGGTAGCCGCTGTCCTCGACTGCATACACATAAAAGATGTGCTCGGCATCCTGTTTCTCCCGAAACCGCCCGATCGCTCCGTCCGCCGTCGCGTCGGCCGTCACATCCACATACCCCTGGGACATAACGCCGCCCGCCGAAGTCGCCGGGTAGGAAAGCAGCTTCCGCAACGGCTCCGCGTCTGGCAGTCGATCCAGAACGCTTGCCCATTGGGTCGAAGGCAATGCTCCCAAAACGTCCGCCGCCTCGTCGCTTGGCAGGAACGCGACGATCTCCGCAAGCTGCTCCCCTGGCGTCGCCGCCACCAATCGCTTCAAGGTCGTCTCGTCGACCTCGTCCAGCACCTCCGCCTTCTCCTGCGGAGCCAATCGCCGAAAAAGCCCAAGGTCCTCTTCATCGGTTAAGTAGTGCATGGAAGCGGCAAGGTCCGCCGGGTGATACTCCCGGCAAAGCGCCCCCAGGGGCTCCTCCCCAGGAATGAGCAAAGCCTCCCGAATCTTCGCCGCTAAATCCTTGACCGCCCCATCCGCCGCCAACGTCCGATGTCGATGCCCAAACCGATCTTGCACAACCGCTAGTTTGCTACAACTCCGATGCTTACGCGCTCAACTCACTAACGCGGTGAAAAAATATCGTTTAACATAAAACGATCATGTACGCCCTTCTTCTCACCGCCGCCATAGCAATCCAGGGTCTGAAGACGACGAAGCCCGATGAGCCCATCGTCGCCCCGCCGGACACCCTCAGCTTCCACGGCTTCTATAAGAAGTGCGCCTACTTCCGCGGACTTGCCATCATCGGCTCGGAGAAAGTCGACGACAAAGCCTTCCGCATCCTCATCGCCACCTTCGACAAAATGCTCGCCAAGGTCCCCGACTCCGTTATGGAAGCCCTCGTCAAGGCGGGGAGCCACTACTCGATCATCGCCGACGAGGAAGGCCAGACGGACCTCCCCGAGTACACCTATCTCAAGAAAGACCCCAAAACCGATTGGGACAAACGGGCCCGAGGCCTCGGCGGACTCGTCACGAGCGGTGGGGAAGAGAACATCTGCGAATACCCTAACGACCGCTACAAAGGCGAAAGCATCTTCATCCACGAATTCGCCCACACGCTCTCGAATTACGCCTTCGGCAAGGTCGATCCCGACTTCAAAAAGAACTGGAAGGACACCTACGACAAGGCCATCGCCGAAGGCCTCTGGAAGAACACTTACTCCGCCACCAACAAAGACGAATACTTCGCCGAAGGCGTCCAGATGTACTTCGACTGCGCCCGAAGCGCCCCCACTGCCAACGGCGTCCACAACGAAATCTGCAACCGCGAACAGCTAAAGAAATACGACCCCAGACTCTACGATCTCATCGATAAAGCCTACGGCCACAACCCTTGGCGCTACGAAGGCACCTACGCCACTACGAAGACCGGCAAATCCATCGATCACCGATAGTCCCGAAGGTCCCCAGACTCCCTATCCTCCCGATGCGCCAAAATAGAAAAGATGGACCCCCAGATTCGCCCGAATGTTCTCAGGATGACGCCGTACTCCCCCGGCAAGCCCATCGCTGAGGTCAAGCGAGAGCTCGGTTTGGATCGGGTCGTCAAGCTCGCCAGTAACGAGAACCCGCTAGGCCCCTCGCCGCTGGCTGTCGCCGCCCTCAAGAAGGCGGCCGAAGAAGCCCACATCTATCCCGACGGCGCGTCTCACGACTTCCGCCAAGCCGTCGCCACCCGCTTCAAAGTCCCCTACGAATCCGTCATCGTCGGCAACGGCAGCGACGAGCTGATCCATCTCCTCGGCCTCATCTTCCTCAGTTCGCCCGATGACGAGATCATTGTCGGCTACCCGTCCTTCGTCCGCTACGATGCCGCCGCCCACCTTGCCGACGCCAAGGTGATCCAGGTCCCCCTCGACGCCGACTATCGCCACGACCTCCCGGCGATGGCGAAGGCCATCACGAAAAACACGAAGCTCGTCTTCATCGCGAATCCGAACAACCCCACCGGCACCATCGTGACCAAGGCCGAGATCGACGCTTTCCTCCGCGACCTCCCCGAAAGCGTCACCGTCGTGCTCGACGAGGCGTATTTCGAATTCGCCGAACACGAACCCGATTTCCCATGCTCGGTGGACTACGTCCTCGAAGGCCGCAACGTCGTCGGCCTCCGAACCCTGAGCAAGACCTATGGCCTCGCCGGTATCCGGCTTGGCTACGGCTTCGCCCCCGCCAAGATCGCCGATGCGATCAACCGGGCCCGCGAGCCATTCAACGTCAACTCCTTGGCGCAGCTAGCCGGGATCGCCGCTCTCGACGATGAGGGGCACGTGCAACGGACGGTGGAGAACAACCGGCGAGGACTACAACGCCTCGCCGGCGCCTTTGAAGCCGTCGGTGCGAAGCCCTGCCCGAGCTTTGCGAACTTCGTGTTCGCCGACCTCGGCAGACCCGCCCGGCCTGTCTTCCAGGCCCTGCTGGAGCGGGGAATCATCGTCCGGCCTGGCGATGTGCTCGGTGCGCCCAACTGCCTGAGAGTCAGTGTGGGGACCGAGGAGGAGATCGATTTATTCGTGGAAGCGTTACATGAAGTGATGAAAGAGGTGGTCGCGCGATGATCATATTGATGCGTCGCGGATGCACCCGTGAAGAAGTGCAGACCGTCTCGGACCGCTTGACCGAGATGGGCTACGCCATAAACCCCATCTTCGGGGTCGAAAAAACCATCATCGGAGCCGTTGGAGTCCCCGAGTACGACAAACTCGAAGCCGCCGACCAGCTACGAGGCCTCAGTGGAGTCGAGGAGGTCGTCTTCGTCTCCAAACCCTACAAGTTCGTCGCCAAGGAATTCCGCGCCGAGAAGACCGTCGTCGATGTCGGCGGCGTCAAAGTAGGCGGCGATGAGGTCATCATGATGGCCGGCCCCTGCACCGTCGAGTCGGAAGAGAACCTCTTCACGACCGCCAAAGCCGTCTCGGAAGCTGGAGCGAAGATTCTGCGAGGAGGCGCCTACAAACCCTCCACCTCCCCCTACTCCTTCCAAGGCCTTGGGCTCCCCGGCCTGCAGCTCTTGCAGGAAGCAGGGAAGCGATACAACCTGAAGGTCGTCACGGAAGTTATGCACGTCCGCAAGGTCGAGGAGGTCTGCGAATACGCCGACATCATCCAGGTGGGCACGCGGAACATGCAGAACTACGATCTTCTGCGTGAAGTCGGCCTCACCCGCCATCCCGTCCTCTTGAAGCGCGGGATGAATGCCAAGCTCGAAGAGTGGCTTCTCGCCGCCGAGTACATCGCGAGCGCGGGCAATGAGAACATCATGCTCTGCGAGCGCGGCATTCGAACTTTCGAGCCGTACACGCGGAACACGCTCGACCTCTCTGCGGTGCCGTCCCTTAACTCGCTGACCCACCTCCCGGTCGTCGTCGACCCTTCCCAAGGGACAGGACGGCGCGACTTGGTAGGGCCGATGAGCAAAGCGGCGGTCGCCTGCGGGGCGGACGGACTTCTCGTGGAAGTCCACCCCAACCCCGACAAGGCCATCAAAGACGGAGCCCAAAGTATCACCATCCAGAGCTTCCAAAAACTGATGCCAGAGCTTTCCGCCGTGGCAAACGCGGTCGAACGAAGCATCCCTCTTCCTCTCAAAGTCTAAGCAAAGACGTGCCCTGCCTCTCCCGTAAGGAGCGGAGGCAGGGCTTTTTCGATTGGGTTCCTACGGACCGGCGAAAGAGGGGTCGCTTTCGACCGCTCCTGATTCATAGATTTTCTTTCGATTGCTGCCATCTACCGAGATCATGTAGAGACCGATGGTGCTGCTGCTTTCGCTCGAATTGAAAATGATCGACTTGCCATCGGGAGACGGGCACGGTGAGCCTTCCTGGAAGGAACTGTGAGTCAAGTTCGTTTCCGACGTGCCGTCGGAGTTCATCGAGAAAATATTCAAGGTGCCGTCGCGACTGCTTTCGAAGAAGATCTTCGTGCCGTCGATGCTGTAGACCGGATAGAACGCGGAGTCGTTGTCGTGGGTAAGTTGAGTCTGGTTTGAGCCATCGGCATTCATCGTCCAAATCTCCGAATGGCCGCTACGAGTCGTGCTGAAGACGATGTGCGTTCCGTCGGGGCTGTAGCGCGGGCCGATGCTCTTTCCATCTGACGTGAGCGGTGTCGGGTTGGAGCCATCGGCATTCATCGTGTAAACGTCGTCGACGCCAGGGGCGGCAATGTAGTCGAATACGATGTGCGAGGCATCCGGGCTGAAGCTTGGGAAGTAGCTCTGTCCAGTCAAATGAGTCAGCCGAGTCTGGTCCGAACCGTCGACGTTCATGATGTAAATCTCGTCGGTATTGTCCCGCGAAGATACGAAGACGATCTTATCGCCTTGCCGGTCCAGCCTTGGGAGCGCGTTGGCAAGGGGCGTGTTCGTCAGGCGCTTCAGGCCGTGGCCGTCGGCCTTAATCGAATAGATTTGGGACTGGGCGCTGTCGCGCGTGCTCTCGAAAACGACCAGCGGGGCGTTATCGTTCGCACCACCCCCCGATCCGCCACAACCTACAACTCCTAATACGGAAACGAGTCCGATCCAGTGAATTCCTTTCATCTCTAAATGCAACCTCTCATCGCAACCGCCTCATGGGCGAATCGCGGGGCGATGTTACCAATCGGATGGCATATATATTCCAATAAATAAGACTTTTAGACTATTGAGATTGAGCAAGATTAGGCCCTAACGGCGGCAACCGCTAGGGCCTAGGGAATCCGGAACTAAGCGATCGGAACGTAAATTTCGGTGATCAAGTCGTCCGGTGCCACGACGTTGCAGTCGTTTAAATAGACCTCGAAACAGGTCCCCTCGCGGAGCTGATATCCGCCCTCGGGAATGTACTTGCCATAGACGGCTCCCCAGGCCTCGCCGAGCCCCGAATAGTGTCCCACGAACGTAGCCTTCAGATATCGCCCAGCGTCCAGCCGAGCCTCTTCCAGCTCTCCAATCGGCACCCCGTCCGGCACCATCACTCCTGCCAGAGAATTCAACTCGGAAGCCGCGACCGTCTCCGGGTCGTCCAAATACAAAGCCGCCCCAAACGCGTTCGGCTGGGCGAACAACCCCATTGGTCCCGCCGTCATCCCAAGCTTCCGAAAAGCCGCGCCGATCTCGTGATACGGCCCGATGTGCCGCACCGCAGCCAACCGGCTTCCCGGAAAATCCACAACCTCAGTCTTCATCTGTCTGCCTCCTCGATCGATGAGATGGAAGCGCGTGAAGACACCGTTCACATAGTGCACGGTACACCGGGTCTGAATCCCGTTGCAGTCCCGTCCCTCCGTCCGGAAAACGGAAGGCGCAACCCGAAACTCCGACTGAAACGCCTTCGTAAACGCTTCATGCGTGGCGTACCCCGCATCGAAGGCGATCTCCGTAATCGAGACTGTCGTCGTCCGAATCTGAGCGGCCGCCCGCTCCAGCCTCAAACGCCGAACAAGCTCCGCCGGAGACTCCCCCACCATCGCCCGGAAGATCCGGTGAAAGTGGTAGGGCGAAAGGAAAGCCATATCGGCAAGTTCGCGAAATCCTGGCGGATCGTCTAACCGCCGCTCGATCTCCTCGACCGTGCGCCGGATGATTTCCTCATAAGCGGTTCGTGCTTCCATCTGCATCGTCGCCCCTCAATGTACGGTAGCACGAGCACGGAAGACTTGTCCTGGATTGCTTGATTCCAATCCAGCAATCCAGCAATCGAATTTAGGCCGCTATTTTCAGCCGCCCAGCTTCCTCAACGCGGAAAGAAGCCACCGACTCCCGCAGTCGATCTGCCAACGAGTTCAGCTCCGACGCCGAAGCCGCAACTTCCTGCGTGGACGCGCTCATCTCTTCCGAGCCCGCCGCCGTCTCCTGGCTCACCGCCGCCACGCCCTCGATGGCGCCGGCGATCGAAACGGTATCCGAAGAAACCGTCCCCGTCAAAGAAGCCGTCTTCTCAGTCCCAAGCCGAACAGCCTCCATCGCGCGGCCCAACTCGGTAGCCGCCGTAGCGACATGGTCGAGTTGCTCCGCCACCGAAGATGCCGAGCTGACGATCTCCTTCAAAGAAGTGCCCGCCAACTGGCTGTGCTCGGTCCCTGCGTCGACCCGGCTCTGCGTAAGCTCGATCGCTTCCACCGTCGCCGAAACTGTCCCGCGCACGCTCTCGATCAGCGTCGCGATCTCTTTCGTCGCGGAACTGGACTGCTCTGCCAGCTTCCGCACCTCGTCCGCGACGACCGCAAATCCACGCCCATGTTCCCCGGCCCGCGCCGCTTCGATAGCCGCGTTCAAAGCTAACAGGTTCGTCTGCTGCGCGATCGCCTCGATGGTCGAAACGATCTGTCCGATCTGCTGCCCCTTCTGGTCGAGGTCCCGCACCTGGGTGGCCGTCGTTTCCACCTGCTCGCGGATCGACTCCATGGAAGCCACCGTCTCTTGAACGGCCAGTCCACCGCCCTCCGCGACCTCCGCCATCTGCCCCGCCGCCATCGTCACCATATCGAGCGCTTTCTGGGCATCCGCCAGCGTATTGTGAGCCTCCGTGACCGAAGAGGTCTGCCGCTTGCTCTCCGACTCGATGTCGGCAATCGCGAGCCGGAACCGCTCCATAAACTCCGCCGCGCTTGTCGCCGACTGAGCCAGCCGCTCGCTGCCCTCCGCAATTTCCGAGGCCGAGCGTCCGGACTGGTCGGTCGCATCCGCCAAAACCTGACTCGCCTTCGCCACTCGGCCGGCATTGCCTCGGACTTCCGCCACGAGTTGGGCCAGAGCAGCGCGTGCCGTCCGGTAGGAGTTCGCCGCCTCGACGGCCTGCCGCTGCAGGTCGTTGAAGCCCTCCGCCATCTGTGCCAGTTCATCGGTTCCGCTCACGGAAAGCGGCTGATATTCGCAAACGACGTCCCTGGTCAGGTCCGCCTCGCCAAACGCCTTCATCGCCTCCGCTAGCTCGTGCATCTGCTCGTCGCGAAGCCGCGTCATCCCCGACTTCAAGTCGGAAACCGATCGCAAAATCGCCCGGATGATCACGTACGACAAGGTCGTACCGATCACGAACGCGAACCCGAGCAGACCCCAAGCGACTACGTCGCTCTTCTGCTTGAGTTCCTTGCCCTCGGTCCGAAGGTCCGAGGCGCGATCCGCGTTCCAGTCCCCCATCTTCTCCAGCAGTGGAATGAACTCCTCGACGAAGACGTTGCGCGTCTTCTTCTCCAGCAGTTCCGTCACACCCTTGTCCCCATCCGTCTTGTAGACGTCGGGCAAAACCCCGCTCTGCGAGGTGTACTGATCCCAAAACGCGGCAAGCTTTGCCGCGTTCTCCTTGTCTTCGGGAAGCTCTGCCAGCGTCGCATAGTTCGCGATGGCGTCCTTGGCTTGCCCAAAGTTCTTTTGGAAGTCCTCCACGAGTCCCGCCCGCTTCTCGTCGTTCTTGGCGACGATGAACCGGTACTGCCGGGTTCGCGCCTGCCGAGCTGCGATGCTGATCTTGCTCAGTGCGACTAGTCGCGGAACTGCCTTGTCCGCGACCATGTCGAAGTTCGCACCCAGCTTCGCCGCGCTGACCATGCCTCCAATCGAGTTGAAGACGATGCAGACCAGCAGCAGGCCGACGACGATCCAGAGTTTTTTGGCTAATGAAATTCGATTAAGTAGCTTCACGGTTAGAACCTATAGCGGAACTGGACGTAGCCCCAGATCTGATTACGGTCGCCCGCGCTGGCGAAAGATCCAATGAAATGGCCGGGCCGAAACAGCCCCATGCCTGCCTCTAAAACACTCGTCTTGTTCAAAGTCAGCCCGGCTGACAAATCGAACTCGTCGCCCACGCGACCACCGCTGGCCCCAGTCGAGTCCTTGAATCCCTTGTTGGCTTTGCCGTTGTCCCCGTACCAAGCGTCGTCGTCGGCATAAAGGTCGAAGTGGTTGTATTCGAAGTTCACAGACAGCGCCTTCGAAGCCTTGAAGTTAGCGCCAAGCGCCAATCCCTTCATGTTCCGCCGACCTTGCATGTCGAGGATTCCAAACAATCTGTGATTCGAAGGATAAAGCTGGTCGAACGTCAAAACCGTCCCATCGTGCCGGATGCCGCCGCTCGCCGCATCGACCTCGCCGTAAACGGTCAACCGAGGATTCGCCGCATAGCTTCCGCGCGCCGTACCGGCCCAAGCCTGCAGCTTGCTGTCGGCCGTCCGCCCAAGCTGCCCAGCCGCTTCCGCCTCATAGCTCCACTTGCCCGCTTTCTTGGTCCAAGCGTGGTTCAGGGTGTAAATGTCGTCCTGAGGCCCGTGGTTCTCGTCGTGCTTGTAGACCAACATGGTCTCGCCGTACTTGCTGTCGTAGCTGGCCCCCGCCAGGTATGCGTGCTTGCTGGGAATCGTGTTGACTGCCAGCCGCCCGCCAAAGAGGTCCCACTTGCCGCCCGTCCACCGAGCCATATCCCAAGACCGCCCCGTCATGCCCCAGTCGCTTACGCCCAGGACGCGCTCGGTCCCTTTCACCAGGTTCTGTCGCCCAAATCGGAAGGTTCCGTCCTTGGACTTGAAGTCGGCGTAAGCGAGATAGACGTCGCTCCGCTCCATCGCCGCGTCGGTCTTCGCCGCCATCCAATACTCGTCGTGCGAATACTGATAGACGATCTTGCCCGTCACATTCTTCTGGTACGAGAAGTCCACGCCGGCCCGCCAGCGCGAAAAAAGGTCGGTGCGATTATCGGATTTGGATTCGGAAAAATCCTTGTCGACACGCCGCTCGATTCGTTCCCTAACATCGATGATCGGTTTAAAGCTCCAGTCCAATTTGGACGGGAGCCAAAAAAGCATTGGCATTCCTGTTCCCTCATGCGCCGCACTTCCGGTGTGCGGTCGCCCTATAGAAAAATCGGCGAACGAGGGCCTTTGCTCCAATCAAACCATGTTAAAAAGACAGAGAAATTAGCTCTAGAGAAATCCCTAGGACAAACCGATACGCGAAAGCTGCCTGCGGTAGCATCGTCCCCAGATGAAAGCGGCGCAAGAGATCGACATCCTCATCCGGGCGAAATATCCAATCCTGTACATCGTAAGTTGGGAGGAACGCCGGGTGGAGGACACCCTGCAAGCTGTCTCGAAACAGCTTAACCGCACCCTCCACACCTGGTCGATCACCCAAGGCATGAAGCCCGCCGTAAACCGCACGAGCGGCCCGGCCAAGCCCACAAGCCTCCCCGGCGAGCTCGAGGCCCTCGCCCTCATCCATGAGTCCGCCGACTTCACCGTCTTCCTCCTCAAAGACTTCCACCCCTACATGCGCGATAGCCGGGTGGTCCGCCTCCTCCGCGACCTCGCCGTTCGCCTGCGCGGCAAGGCCCAAACCCTCATCATCATGGGTCCGTCGCTGAACCTCCCCACCGATCTGGAAAAGGACATCACCGTCTTCGACTTCGCCCTCCCAGCCGCCGACGAGATCGAGGCCAAGCTCACCGAAGTCATCACAGCCGTCCAAGACAACCCGAACATCGATACCAAGCTCGAGCCCCAAACCCGCGAGATCATCATCAAATCCGCCCAGGGCCTCACCATGGACGAGATCGAATCCGTCTTCGCCCGCAGCCTCGTCGAGCGCAAAAAATTCGACGTGGACGTCGTCCTCGAAGAGAAGAAGCAGATCATCCGCAAGAGCGGCCTCCTCGAGTACTACCCCGCCCAAAACAACATGTCCGACGTGGGGGGCATGGAGCTTCTGAAGGATTGGCTCGATAAACGCACCAAGAGTTTCTCCGACAAGGCCAAAGAGTTCGGAATCCCCTCGCCGAAAGGCATCCTCCTCCTTGGCGTCCAGGGTTGCGGCAAGTCCCTCATTGCCAAGGCCATCGCCGCCCACTGGAACCTTCCTATGCTCAAGCTCGACGTCGGCCGTATCTTCGGCTCTCTCGTCGGCCAAAGCGAGGAAAACATCCGCAAGGCGATCAAGGTCAGTGAGTCGGTAGCCCCCTGCATCCTCTGGGCAGACGAGATCGAGAAGGGTTTCGCCGGAGCTTCGGGCGGGGCCGTTTCCGACAGCGGCACCACCGCCCGCGTCTTCGCCACCTTTCTCACCTGGATGCAGGAAAAGACGGCCCCCGTCTTCATGCTCGCCACCGCCAACAACGTCTCCCAGCTCCCTCCGGAAATGCTCCGCAAGGGCCGCTTCGACGAAATCTTCTTCGTCGACCTCCCCGACCTCGAAGAGCGCAAGCAGATATTCTCCATCCACCTCAAGAAGCGCGGACGTGAGCTCAAAAAATTCAAGCTCGAAGAGCTCGCCAAGCTCACCGAGGGTTTCAGCGGGGCCGAGATCGAGCAGGTCATCGTCGGTGCGCTCTACAACGCCTTCGACGCCAACCGCGAGCTATCCCAAAAGGATGTCGCTACCGAGGCCAAGGCCGTTGTCCCCCTCAGCGTCATGATGCGGGAGGACATTGAGGAGCTTCGCCAGTGGGCCAGCCTCCGCACTCGCCCGGCAAGCAAACACGACGGCGACTAGAATAGACGCATGGAGTGGCAAGCGACCGACCAGTTCGGCAATCTCTACGTGTACGAGTCCGAGGCCAAAACCCTCGACGATCTCCGCCCCGAGCTCGCGAGCATGGTCGAGGAGCTGTGCGCCCGAACCCCCGGTCCCATCCGCATCACCATCGATATCGACTACGCCGAGTTAAACGGACCCGATCCCGAACAGGTCTCTCACGTTCTCCGCGTCCCAAACCTGGCCTCGTTCCACTCCGACGACTCGCCTCAAAACATTCGGGAAGGAATAGCCGCCGTCGTCGCCGAGAAGGGAATCGACCGCATCGTCGTCGAACTAGCTTAAACATCGCATGAAATTCGCCACCCTCTTCTGCCTCGCCCTCGCCGCCCCAGCCGCCCTTGGCGCGGATATCGTGATCACCGAGGGCCTCGGCACGCGCGTCCCTCCGAGCCGCCGCTCCATCGTCCACATCGACCCCGTCGAAGCGACGATCGTCAAGGGAACCTGGAGCCGCCCCACGGAAGGCCAAGGTGGTTGGACCAAGATCGTCGCCAACAAGGATAAGGTCTTCGAGGGCGGACCCACCGGCGGTGGCTATATCTACTGCTCCGTCAAGTCCGACGCCGACAAAACCATGCTCCTGGAGGCCAGCGGTCACTCCATGGTCTACGTAAACGGCGCCCCCCGCGCCGGGGATCCCTACAGCTACGGCTACGTCTCCCTCCCCGTCCACCTCCGCCGAGGCGACAACGATTTCCTCTTCCTCTGCGGTCGCGGTCGTCTTGCCGCAAAGCTGATCGACCCACCCGCCCCAATCTCCCTGGACACCCGCGATGCCACCATCCCAGATATCGTCGAAGGCGAAAGGGGAACGTTCCTCGGGGCTGTCGTCGTGAGAAACGCGACGGACCAGCCCATAAAGAACCTCCAGATCGCAGCCAACGGCGCCACTGTGGGTCTTCCCACCGTCCCCGACATGACGATCCGGAAGGTCGCCTTCAAGTTCAAACCCACCGCTGACGGAAAACTCACGCTAACGCTCAGGCAAAACGGCAAGACCCTCGATACCGCCACCCTCACCATTCGAACGAGACCAAAGGGCAAGCCTTACAAACGCACTTTCGTCAGCGACGTCGACGGCAGCGTCCAATACTACGCCGTCAACCCTTCCAGCAACCCCGGTCCGAACGAAGCTCTCTTCCTCAGTCTCCACGGCGCAGGCGTCGAAGCCATCGGCCAGGCCGAGGCTTACTCGCCTAAGAACTGGGGTTACATCGTTGCCGCCACCAACCGCCGCCCCTACGGCTTCGACTGGGAAGAGGTCGGTCGCCTGGACGCTCTCGAAGTCCTCGCCCTCGGCAAAAAGGAATTCAAGACCGATCCAACCAAGACCTACCTCACCGGCCACTCCATGGGCGGCCACGGTACCTGGCAGGTCGGCGCGCATTTCCCCAACCTCTTCGCCGCCATCGCTCCCAGCGCGGGTTGGATCAGTTTCACCACCTACGCGGGCGGCGTCACCTACTCGAACCCAACTCCCGTCGAGCAAATGCTCCTCCGCGCCGCCTCCCCCAGCGACACGCTCGGCCTGAAGTACAACTATGCCAGCGAGGGCGTCTTCATCCTCCACGGCGACGCCGACGACAATGTCCCCGTCGAGCAGGCCCGTACGATGCGCAAGGAGCTCGAAGCCTTCCACCACGACTTCAACTGGTACGAGCAAAAGGGCGCGAACCACTGGTGGGATGCGTCCGACGAACCCGGAGCCGACGCCGTGGACTACGCGGGAATCTTTGAGACCTTCGCCCACCACCGGCTTCCGAACGACGCTGAAGTCCGCTACGTCGATTTCTCGACTGCATCTCCCGGCATCTCCTCGACCCTCCATTGGGCCACCATCGAGCAGCAAGCTCACTCTTTCCAGGTCAGCCGAATCCAGCTCCGCTCCGACCCCGTCTCCCGTCGCTTCGTCGGCACGACCGATAACGTTGCCCGCCTCACCCTCGACCCCATCGCTCTTCAAGGCACAGGCAACATCGCCCTCGACATCGACGGCGAAAAACTCACCGTCCCCGGCCAAGGCAAGATTCACCTCGGCAAGGTGGCAGGGAAGTGGGCACTCGTCGGCGAGCTTGATCCGAACCAGAAAAGCCCCGACCGCTCCGGTGGCTTCAAAGACGTCTATCGCCACCGCGTAATGTTCGTCTACGGCACCCACGGCAGCGACGCCGAAAACCAATGGGCCAAGGCGAGAGCTACCTACGACGCCGAGTCTTTCTGGTACCGGGGCAACGGCTCTATCGACGTCGTCAGCGACGACGCTTTCAACCCGAAGAAGGACATCGACCGAAATGTCGTCCTGTATGGCAATTCGCTCTCGAACTCCGCCTGGAGAGCCCTCCTTGCCGAGTCGCCCATCGAGGTCAACAAGTCGGTAAGGGTGGGAATGACCGACTTCATGGGCGAAGACCTCGCCACCCTCTTCATCCGCCCCCGCCTGGGCAGCAAAACCGCCAGCGTCGCCGTCATCGGCGGCACCGGAGTCGTCGGCATGCGCCTCACCGACCGAGTCCCCTATTTCAGTTCCGGTGCCGCCATCCCCGACGTCATCGTCTTTGGCCCCGAGATGCTGGAAAAGGGAACATCGGGAATCCGCGCCGCCGGGTTCTTCGGTCCGGATTGGGAGTGGGCGACCGGCGACTTCGTCTACGACCGCGAACGCGCCATGTAATCGCATATATATTGCAATATTTGGACAGTTAACTGAAAAGAAGTATAATCGCGTTCGTTCGAAGCTATTCGATTCGGAAGAACCACCAATGGGAAGTACCAAGGATAAGGAGCAGATTCAGGATTTGCCGATCGCCACGTACGTGAAGCTGATCCGCACTGGCGAAGCTCTTCACAACGAAGTGAGCCGAGGTCTCGCCGTCGAAGGTCTAACGGCCAGTCAGTTCAGCACTCTCAAGGTGCTAAAACTCCGCGGCCCCCTCGCCCAGCGCGATATCGCCTCCTATCTCCTAAAGACGGGCGGCAACGTGACGGTCGTCGTAGACAACCTCGAGGCCCGCAGCCTGGTGACGAGAATCCGTGATACCGAAGACCGCCGTATCGTCTTCGTAAAGATCACCGCCGAAGGCGAAGAAGTCTTCGACCGAGTCTACGCCCCCCACCTGAACCGAATCCGAGGCGTCATGTCCAATCTGGACAGCCAAAAGCTGGGCGAGCTCTTGGACCTCCTGGAGGCCCTAAACCCCTCCCTCCCCGAACCCCTTTGCTACGGCCAACCGGAAATTCCCGAAGAGCCGAAGAAGAAAGTTCGCGTCGCCAGATAGGGACAGGGCGAAAACAATGTAGCCGAGGGCTTTAGCCCTCGCCGTCGCTAACTATCTCCAGCGTGTAGTCGCGGTTCCGTCCGCGCACATAACCCCCGCAAAAATTGCCGTCGCAAAAATATGATTCAAACTTGAATCATTCATGTTATGATGATTTTGTGGCCCCTCTGACGGAGCCCGTAGAAACGCGAGACAAGTGTCCTTATGAAACGCAATGGAGCTTTCACACTCATCGAACTTCTCGTTGTGATCGCGATAATCGCGATCCTCGCAGCCATCCTCTTCCCGGTCTTCGCTCAGGCTAAACGCGCCGCCAAGACCGCTTCCACCCTATCGAACACCAAGCAACTCGGCCTGGCCGTCCAGATGTATTCCAACGACTACGACGACGGCACCCCGCCGATTTACTACGGGAACTGGTACGGCGACTGGACCGACTTCTTTACCTGGGTTACCGAAACGACGCCCTACGTGAAGAACACCTACATCTATCACGACGCCGCCACCACCATCCCCTACAACCCCACGAGCCCCGGCACCGGAGCCTTCAACTGGACCGGTTACACCACTATCGGCGCGAACGAGCGTGGTCTCTTCGGTTGGTGGGAATGGACCGGTTCCGCTTGGAATTGGCACAACAGCCGGGTCCTCTCCTCTCAAGAAAACATCGCCGACCGCGCCGCCATTATCACGAACCGCGACCCAACCGATCCCGACTGGGGGATGTTCATGTTCGTGAACTATCTTGCTGCTTGCCCGAGTCCCAGCCACGCCACCGATGGCGCATATTGGTACAACAACACCGCCTGGGCTTCCATCAAGAACCACGCCGATAACCTCGTCGTGGGCTTCGCTGACGGGCATTCCAAGACGGTCAAGGGTGGCCGCGTCTTCAAATACGACGGGACTTACACCGATTGGACCAACGCTCTCGCCGTCACCGACGACCCTTGGATCAAGTTCTGGGGCAGCGACCGGAGCGGTACTCAGTGAGGCGTTGGATCGCACTGGCCATTCTCGCCATTGCCGTCGGCTGTTCGTCGAAGCCCAGCGACCCAAACAACGAACACGTAAACCCGCCCAAGCATCCGCCCCCACCTCCGGCGGGCAGCAAATAACCGAATGCCTCCACCCAAAAAGTGGAGGCATTCCAGTTACCGCTTACCACCGACCGCCCCCATAGGACAAACTCAGCCAATGAATCTCGCCGCGCTCGCAGCTCTCGGCCTAGTAACCTCTATCTCCGCGCCGCCTCAGCGCGTCGACGTGAACGAAACCATGCAACAGCGAATCGAAAGGGTCCGAGAGGACCTCGACAACATCGAGCAGTTCTACAACATCGACCTCTCCCCAGATCGTGCCGCGCGCCTTCGCAAATACTACGGCGAGCAATTGGACGACCTGAAGCAGGCCCCCTTCGACTCCTACGACCAGGAAGGGAAGATCGACTACCTGCTCCTCAAGAACTACCTCGAGCGCCACGTCCGCCAGCTCGACCTCGACGCCGCAAAAGACAAGAAGACCGAGCCCATCCTCCCCTTCGCCTCCACCATCATGCGCCTCTGCGAAGACCGCCAGAAGATGAAGCCGATGGACGGCGAAAAAGCCGCCCAGGACATCCACGACGTCGAAAAGCAGATCGCCGATGTCAAAGCCAAAATCGACGGCGGCAAGGTCAAGATGGACAAGAACAGCGCCTTCCGTGCCGCCAAGACCGTCGACCGCCTCAAGTCCCATCTCTCTGAGTGGTTCAACTTCTACAAGGGCTACGATCCCATGTTCACGTGGTGGGTAAACGAGCCCTACGGCAAAGTCAACAAGGCCCTCGACGACCTGGCCCCCGACATCCGCGAAAAGCTCGTCGGCATCAAGCCTGGCGACAAAGACGCCATCGTCGGCGAACCCATCGGTCGCGAAGGCCTCACGGCCGACCTCGAAGCCGAGAAGATCCCCTACACCCCCGAAGAGCTGATCGAGATCGGTGAGAAGGAGTACGTCTGGTGCGAAGCCGAAATGAAGAAGGCCTCGCGCGAGCTGGGCTACGGCGACGACTGGCGCAAAGCGCTGGAGCACGTTAAAACGCTCCACGTCGCCCCTGGCGAGCAGCCCAAGCTGATCCACGACCTCGCCATCGAAGCCATCGACTACGTCAAGACGAACGACCTCGTCACCGTCCCCCCACTCGCCGAAGAAACCTGGCGCATGTTCATGATGTCCCCCGAGCGGCAAAAGGTCAGCCCCTTCTTCCTCGGCGGCGATTCCATCCTCGTCTCCTTCCCGACCGACACGATGGACCACGAGGCGAAGCTTATGAGCATGCGTGGCAATAACATCCACTTCGCCCGCGCCACCGTTTTCCACGAGCTCATCCCCGGCCACCACCTCCAAGGCTATATGAACGCCCGCTTCCGCCCCTATCGCGGAATGTTCGACACCCCCTTCTGGATCGAAGGCTGGGCGCTCTACTGGGAAATGATCCTCTGGGATAAGAACTTCGCCAAGAGCCCCGAGAACCGTATCGGCATGCTCTTCTGGCGCATGCACCGCTGCGCGAGAATCATCTTTTCGTTGAAGTTCCACCTCGGCCAAATGACGCCGCAGCAATGCATCGACTTCCTGGTCGAAAAAGTCGGCCACGAGCGATCCACCGCCGAAGGCGAAGTCCGAAGATCGTTCGCTGGAGACTACTCCCCCCTCTACCAAGCGGGATACATGCTCGGAGCCCTCCAGCTCTATTCGCTAAGGCACGAACTGGTAGATGGCGGGAAGATGACCGAAAAACAATTCCACGACCGTATCCTCCACGAAAACGAAATGCCCATCGAACTCCTAAGGGCCCTCATCGAGGACCAAAAAGTAACTCCAGACTTCAAAGCAAGCTGGAAGTTCTACAAGGGCCACTAAGCCAAACCTCCCCTTTCTCCTGATGATTCAGGAGAAAGGGGTTGGGGGATAGAGGTTAGAAAACAAGGCGCTATCTCCCTGCCCACGCGGAGCGTGTAGTCGCGGTTCCATCCGCACTCAGGGATAGAGGCGACTAAGGATAAACCCGTATCTCCGAAATATGCGCCGCCTCGTTCGCGCTGTTGTGGAGCACGTTCACCCGAACGAACTTCACAGTCATCGGCGAGATCTCGAACCGATCCCCGCGTTGCGTGCTCGGCGTCGAATTCCTCGACTTGTCCGCCACCTTCGTCCAGTGCTCCCCGTCCAGGGAGACCTCGACCGTGTACTGGTAACTCCGCCCATCGCCCCAGTAGGGCCACACGTGGATCACACGGACATGCGCGGGTTGTGCCAGTTCGATCTGCACCCATTGGGGACAGGGCGTCCCCCACCACGATGACCCCGGACTGATCACACCGTCCACAACACTCGAAGCCTCATGCCCAGCCTGCACGGAACTGGCCGTGGCCTTCGCCCCGACCTCCAGCCCTCGTGCCGGAGGCGGCGGAAACACCGTCCGAGCCTCCTGCCCATACTTCCGGAAGACTCGAAGCGCTTCGTCCACCGACGACCCCGAAGGCGAGGAAGGATAGGGCTTGGTCGAGTTCACCCAAGCCCACTCCCAATCCCGAATCCGCGACTCGAAAGCCTTGGCGTCCGGCTTCCGCCCGCTCGCCATATCCTTCAAAATCTGGTCGAAGTAAGCCGACCAGCGCGGCGCGTAGAAGCCCGAAAGCAGCCCCGACCATTCGCGAGTCGAATACTCGTGCAGAGGACTGTTCTTGTCCCCCCAAAGCGTCACCAGGTCCCGAGCATTCCGCTCCATCAAGTCCGCCTCAGTCCGGTTCACGCTCCATCGGCGGGCATCCGCATTCCATTTCCCAAGCAGAAACTCCTTTCGAGTCCCCATCACCTTGTCCCAGTCGTGGATCAGCCCGATGAACCCATCCCGAGCCTCCCGAACCTTCGCCGCGTCGCGAGAGGCGATCACGTCCGCGAAGCCCTGCTGGCGCATGTCCGCCAAGATCGCCAGCACCTGCCGCGTCACATCTACCAAGTCGTACTCGTAGGTGTCCACGCCTCGGAACGAGGGCGCCGCATCTACCATCAGCTCCCACGCATGCACCAGATCGCGAGGATCGTAGTTGCGGTTCGTCCCCACCCAATTTCCGCGTCCGCCCAAAGTTGGGCGGGCCGCTACGATAGAGGTGTCCGCGTTGTCGCCCCCCGAGTGGTCGTTGTAAATCTTCTCGGCGAGAATCGCCCAGGCCTCGGAAACCCGCGAGTCCTTCTTCCCATACCGCCGCCAGGCATATTCCTGAATCCAATCCTTCACCGTCACCGGCGCATTCCGCCAGGCGTGCTCCGCCATCAGTTCGTAGATGACCGGGTTGTTCTCGATCGCCTCCGGCGTAAACCCAATCCCCTTCATATGTCCGCTCGAAGGATCGTGAAGCGTGTCGATAGGCGCCTTTGCAATATTCTGCAGCGACCCAAACAGATTCATACGCCCGCCGAAGTTGTGCAGCATGCACCAAATCCAAGGCTGCCCGTAGTACGACTTCGCCCGCTTCCACTGCGGCATCACATCCGAGTAGAGGTCCAGCACGATCAACCGCCCCTGAGGCACTGCCGTTAGCAAAGCCTCAATCTGCGGGTCTTTCCAAAATTGCGGATCGTTTACGAAGATCCAACCCTGCATCACCCAGGCTGCCTTGGGATCGACCTCCGCCATCGTGTCGTAAATCCCCTTCGCGACGGAGCTCAGATAGGCCGGATCGTCCGTCGGCGGGTTGTTCTCGTTGAACGTATCGGACGAATAGTAGTGGTCCGTCCCATACTCCTTCTGCTGCTCCTCCAAGAACGCCTTGCCGATCTTCGGAAACAGCGGATCGGTCGGATCGAGCACGAGGGTCGGCGCGAAGTCGGCTCCCCAATTCACCTTCTTCGCCTTCGCCTGCGGAAACTTGGCAAGAAAATTCGGCGGCACGTGGCCCGTAAACGCAGGCAAAACCGGAGTCATCCCAAACTCCCGCTCCCGCTTCAAAATCTGCTTCTGCAGCTTCAAGTGCGAATCGAACCAGCTCTGCGGCAAAGGGCCGCCCCAAGCGTCCAAATTTCCCATCCAAAACCAGGAGAAGTAGGCCGGTCCGCAGAAAAACTTCGCAAGCTCCGAGTCCGAGAACCCCATCCGCTTATAGACCCGCTGCCAAATCGACTCCTCCCCGGTGAGCGCAAGCGGCATATTGATCCCGTTCAGCGCCATAAAGTCGATCTCGCGCTGCCACCGCTTCCAATCCCACCAGGACATCGAGTAGTTGAAAGTGCAGTAGTTGAAGTCGTACCGGAACTGATACGGACTCACATGCCGCTCCTTCCGCGGCAAGGGAAGTCGGGCAGGCAGGCGAAGCTGGTCCCCACCCCAAGAAAGCTGGCAGTGGCAGTCGTACTTCAAATACCAATTCAAAGCCGAAGCCAGCGAAACCCCGTTGTTCCCTCGCAGTACGACCTTCCCGCCCCGCGAGTCGATCTCGAAAACATCCGAACCTGCGCCAGAACCGATCGCTTCCAGCACGAACCCGTTCGCATGCCCTGGCGCGATCCGAGAGATTAACCCCCGCACCGCCGCCACACCCGTCGAATCCGCCTGCCCTAGGCAAGTCAACGACGCCAAACCAATTCCAAGCCAAATCCGCATCTCGCGCAGATTATTGCACTCGGTCTAAAGCATTGCTTTAGCGGGCGTTGTATCCTACGCTCCAAAGTTGAAACGCTTCACGTGGATTCCGGTCGCCGCAACGCTGCTCGCCGGGTGCTCTAAGCCCTCGGACGGACGCGTCCACCTGCGCTACATGGCATGGGGCAACGTCGAGCAGCTCGCCCTCGAGCAGCGGCTCTGCGACGAGTTCAACAAGCGCAATCCCGATGTAGACGTCCAACTCTTTAAGGTCCCCCAGGCCGCCTATCGGAACAAGATGGTCCTCATGTTCGCCTCGCGAACGGCCCCCGACGTCGTCCGGGTAGACCACTACGATTTCCCCCAGCTCTCCCAGCGCGACTATTTCAAAGTTCTCGACGACTTCATCGCCCACGACCCCGAATACAAGCCAAGCGATTTTTTCCCCCTCGCCAACGCCGAGTGCAAAGTGAACGGCCAAACCCAGGGTCTCAACGTCCTCTTCGGCGGCGGGATCATGTTCTACAACAAGAAAATCCTCAAAGAAGCCAACCTCGAAGACCCCTATGAGCTTTGGAAAAAGGGCCAGTGGACGTACGACAAACTCCTCGAATACGCCCGCAAGACCACCAAATACGACGCCAACCACAAACCCATCCAGTTCAGCATCAACATGCCCCCGGCATACTTCTATTTAGCGGTCGTCCAGGCGTACGGTGGCCGGTTCCTGAACGACAAGCTCGACAAGTGCCTCCTGGACTCTCCACAAGCCATCCAGGCCATGCAATACATGTCGGACCTCCGCTGGAAATACGCCTGCTGTCCCACCCCCGCTCAAGGAGCGAATAGCGCCTTCAGCTTTGAAACCGGCAAACTTGCGCTGGAGTTCAATTACGTCGGCGTCTCCGCCCGCTACCGCCAGGTCATCACTCACTTCGACTGGGATATCTGCCCCATGCCCCTCGGCCCCAAAGGCGACTCGTTCTTCGTAAAGGGCAACCAACTCGTGATGTATCGCGAGACCAAGCACCCGAACGAGGCATGGCGCTTCATGAAGTTTATGACCGGCGTCGTAGGGGAGACCATCCTCTACATCCAGGAACGCCGCCAGTCCCCCACCCGCACGGCCCTCGCTTTTTCTCATGACTTCCTCTATCCCAAAAAGCCCCCCTTCAACATGGAGGCCGTCACGCTCACCGTCAAAAAAGGCAAGATCCTCCCCGTCGGCCCCAGGTGGTTCGAAGAGACCACCGTCCTCACGAACGAGCTCGACAACCTCTTCGCCGGACGCGAGAAAGACGCCGCCAAGGCGATGCGCCAAACGACAAGGGAAATAAATAAAGTCCTCGCCGAGGAGCCCGGTTTTTGAAAACCCGCCGCCGGCTCATCGACCGCCCCGCCTTCTGGGGATTTCTCTTCACGACGCCTTGGCTCATCGGCTTCCTCGTCTTCACCGCCGGACCGATGCTCACGTCGCTCTACCTGAGCTTCACGAAGTACGACCTGAACACGATGCAGTTCGTCGGCACGAAGAACTACCACAAGCTCCTCTTCGACGATCCCATCTTCCTGAAGTCCCTCCGCGTCACCGTCACCTACGCCCTTTTCGCCGTCCCCCTCGGCGTTACCGGCTCTCTTGGCCTCGCCCTTCTCTTGAATCTAAAACTAAGGGGCCAGCGATTCTTCCGAACCTTCTTCTACCTGCCCGCCATCGTCCCCAGCGTCGCTTCTGCCGTCCTCTGGATGTGGATTTTCAACTCCGATTACGGCCTCCTGAACTACGCGCTTGGCATCTTCGGCATCGGTGGCGTGGAGTGGCTGTCTGACGAGAAGTACGCCCTCTCCGCCATCATCCTTATGTCCCTCTGGGGCATCGGTGGTAGCCGGATGATCATCTTCCTCGCTGGCCTCCAGGGCATCTCGGACACCTACTACGAAGCCGCCCGCCTCGATGGCGCCTCCGTTTGGCAGCAGTTCCGTTATGTCACCGTCCCCCAGCTATCCCCGGTGATCTTCTTCAACGTCATCCTCGGCGTCATCGGCTCGTTCCAGGTCTTCAACAGCGTCTACGTCATGACGAACGGCGGCCCGAACAACGCCACCCTGACTTACGCTCTCAACCTCTTCCGCAACGCCTTCGAATACTTCAAGTTCGGTAAGGCCAGCGCCATGGCCTGGATTCTCTTCGTGATTCTTCTCGTCATCACGGGCATCCAGTTCTGGACCTCCAAGCGTTGGGTCCACTACGAAGGGGAGGCCCGCTCGTGACCCCTACTAAGAAAGCGCTCGCCTATGCCGTCCTCATCGGCCTTAGCGTCGTCTTCCTCATCCCGTTCGTCTGGACCGTCTCCACCTCGCTTAAGGAGACCCAAGACGTCTTCAAATTCCCGCCCCAGTGGATTCCCCATCCCGCCCACTGGGAGAACTTCCCGAAAGCCTGGTCCGCCCTCCCGTTCAACCGCTGGGTCCTCAATACGATCTTCGTGGCCGTCTCGTGCACGATAGGCGCCGTCGTCAGCGGCTCCCTCGTCGCCTACGGCTTCTCTCGCTTCCAATTCAAGGGCCGCAACGTGATGTTCTTCACGATGCTCGCCACGATGATGCTCCCCTCCCAGGTCACCCAGATACCCACCTTCATGATCTGGCGTCAGTTGGGAGCCATCGACACCTTCTACCCGCTCATCGTTCCCGCCCTCTTCGGCGGTGGCGCGTTCAACATCTTCCTCATGCGCCAGTTCTTCCTCACGATCCCCAGGGAGTTCGATGAGGCCGCCATGCTCGACGGCGCAGGCTTCTTCCGTATCTGGTGGAAGATTCTGCTGCCCTTGTCCGCCCCTGTTATCACAACGGTCGCCGTCCTCACGTTCCTGGGCCAATGGGATGACTTCGCCGGTCCTCTCATCTACCTGAACTCCCCGGAAAACCTCACCGTCTCGGTGGGCCTTCGAATGTTCATGGACAGTTACGGCACCGACGAAAACCTACTCATGGCAGCGTCCCTGATCCACATAGCCCCCATGATCATCCTCTTCTTCTGCGCCCAGAAATACTTCATGAAGGGAATCAACCTAAGCGGTTTGGGAGGCCGGTAAGTGGTAAGTCGTAAATGGTAAATGGAAGAACGGTCCCCATCCACTTACCATTTACCATTCACCACTAACTAGCCCTGCCCATACCGGTTGTGATACCGATCCCACCACTTCGCCGCCTCAGCCGGGTCCAAGGCGGCAGGCGCCCCAATCTGCAAAGCCAGATGCACCGTTTTCGCCACGTCCTCCACCATGATCGCCGCTTTCAAGGCGTCCTTCGGCGACTTCCCCCAAGCGAACACCCCGTGGTTCCCAAGCAGGATCGCCGGAGCCTGCGTCCGGTACTTCAAAATCCCTTGCCCGATGTTGTCCCCTTCGTTGTCGATGTAAGGAGCACAGGGAATCTCTCCCCCAAACTCGTCCGCAATCGCCGTCAAGACCAACGGAATCGGACGCCCCACCGCCGCGAAAGCTGTCGCATAGTTGCTGTGCGTGTGGATCACGCTCCGGATCGCGGGATCGTTCCGGTACAAAAACAGGTGGTGTGGCAAATCCACGCTCGGCCGCAGCTCGCTTAGAACTTCTCCGGAAGAAACCCGCACTGGCACCATCGTCTCCGGCGTCATCGACTCGTAGTCCATCCCGCTCGGCTTGATATAGAGCGTGTCGGACGAAGGGTCGTAGCCACTTACGTTCCCGCTGTGCATCGTCACCAAGCTCTCGCTCCGAAGCGACCGGTTCGCCGCGCAGACTTCTCCTCGTAAATCGGAATACATCGCCAAGATTTTAACCGACGACCCGAACTTCGAACGGATCGAGCGTGTAGCGATTCCCCTCGAATCCAACTTCCTCCGTAAACGGAGTCACGTTGATCAGGCAGTCCCGATGCCCAAGTTCGTTTCGTAGCCGGAACCCCATCGCCCGATAGGGATTGGCCGAAGTCATCGCCGAAATCCCACCGCCCCGAAACTCACCCAGAAGCTTCAACATCTCCCCAAGCCGCCCTCGGAACACATGCTCGTCGAAGTAGCAGACCGCATAGGCTCCACCAGCGGCCAGCAAACTGAAGCTTGCCAGGAACCAGGCCGCTGCGATCGGGTCCTCGAGCCGAATGTCCTCCTCCGAAGAATCCTTCCGAAAGAGGATCGGTCCCACGAAAACCGGCTTCCCACCCGAAATCTCCTTCGCCGTCGCCAGTACGTCCCCTTGCGAATGCAGGTTCTCCATGATCGAACGGTCGTCGAACGTGTGAACCTGGGGAGTGATGCCATAAACCACCCCATCGAATTGACCCATGTCCGGCCGATTGCGGTTCAAGTCCACAAAGTCGCTGTTCGGGCCATAGAAAATAGGACCCTCCAAGAACCCCAACGCCCCACGGTCGAGAGAAAAGCTGATGTTCAAAGTCTCACCCACTGTCCCGTCTGAGCCAAGCAGGAAATCGAACCGCTCGTCCTCCTTCCGCCCCCTGGTGCCCAGTAGAGGCAAAGGCACGAAATCCGAGCCAAGCGAAAGCTTGGTCGTAGGGTCGCAAACGTAAGCTGGCGGCGACCCCGTGAAGCTCAGCCGAACCGAATGCCGCACCTTCGACCCCGCTTTCAGCTCGTAGGGCTGCGGCCAAGCCTGCGGACGGCAATAGGTCTTGAACGAAGCGTCGCTCCAATTCCGTTGGTCCTCTGTCTCAAAGACCTCCCCGTCGAATTCAACCAGAACGTTCCCGTAGGCCAAAGACTTGATCTCGAAAAACGGCGAAGTAGGCGAAATCGAAGACGGAAAGGTTAAAGACTCGCTCGAACCATTCGGATGCCTAACGACACATGCTGTGCCCGCCCACTCGCGAGGGTGCAAAACGCAAAGTCCCGTCCGTCGGGTCGAAAAATCCTCTCCGATCGAACCGTCCAGCACGATCTCCAAAACGCTTCCGTCGCACCGGCAAGAACCTTCCCACGTCAGGTTCAGATCGTCGCACTCCAAATTCCAATGTGCCTCGAAGGAATTCTCTTCTTGGCTTACCCCGTTTGTGGCACTATAAAACCGATAGGTGCTCCAGTCAGGCCCGCGCACGCTCTCGTAGACGTTGCGTAAAATCTCATGGTCGCCAAGTCGAATGGCGCGGATCCATCCGCTCCATCGTTCGAACTCAAGCGACCATGGACCCGCGTGAAGGCGAATGGGGCGTTCTTGGCTCATCTGCTTCACTATGACGGCAAGCCATACTTTTTAGGACTATGATCAAGCTCGTTTGCTTCGATGTTGGCGGCGTCCTCATCCGGATCACCCAGCGCTGGCACGAAGCCGCCCAATACGCTGGCGTACCGATCCGAGCCGATTTCGATCCTGCCACCGTCCTCACCGATGTGCCGTTCTTCAATGCCTACCAATCGGGGGAGCTGGCGGAGGAAGCCTATTTTCAGTCCCTGGCTGACTATTTGGGCACACAGACGGCCGATGAAGCCCGCGCCGTCCATAACCACATCATGATCGAGCCCTATCCGGGAGTCGATGCCCTCGTCAGGGACCTCACCGAGACTGGCCTCGCCACCGCTTGCCTCTCCAATACGAACGCGCCCCACTGGGAAGAGATGAATAATTCGGGCCGTTTTCCCGCAAATGAAGCGCTTTGGTTCCGAATGGCGTCCCATGAAGTCCGGCTTCAGAAACCGGATGAAGAAATTTTTCGTTTATTTGAGCGTGAAGCCGGCTTTAGCGGGGGAGAGATCGCGTTTTTTGACGATTCCCGCGAAAATGTGACGGTTGCGCAGCGGCTTGGATGGAACGCCAAGGCGCTGGATCCGTCCGCAGATACGGACAAGCAAATGAGAGAACATCTAAATACGCTTGGCGTGGTGCCAAGTGCGGTGAAATAACCCGCAATATCTTTGTCGTTGGATTAAAAAATCCTGGTTTTGCCCTATATGAATTTAAAAAGACAAATTGCCCGATTTGTATTACATTGGTGATTCAAGAGTGTATTTCCACTTAACTAAATAGCGCGCAAGGAAACGCAATGTCCAGCGAGAAGTCTCTTTCGCGCCAAGAGGAGCGAGTGCTTCATCTCGCCCGTCAAGGGTTGGGTGATAAGCAGATTGCGAACGAACTAGGGTTAAGCACCGATACGGTGCGGACCTATTGGCAACGCATACGCCAAAAGGTCGGCGCCGCGACCCGAGCCGAAATCATCGCGACTCTTGGCGAAAAACAAACAGCCGCCGTTCTCGAAGCCGTCGAGAACGAGAAAACCGTGCTGCTCCAAGAGATCCTCCTAAGAAAGTCCACGGAGAAGGCCCTCCGCGCCAGCGAGCTCGAATGGCGGCGCTTGGCCGATTCCATGCCGCAAATGGTCTTCGTCGCCAAAGCCGACGGAGCCGTCTTCCACCACAACGCCCGCTTCCACGAATTCACCGGCCTGAACCCCGATGCCGCTGCCGGTCTCGGCTACCTCGCCGCCATCCACCCCGACGACGTCGACGCCCTTCGCCAATCGATCGAGCAAAGCATTCCCACCGGAGCGCCTTACGAAGCCGAGGTTCGCATCCGCCGCCACGACGGCGTCTACCTCTGGCACATGATGCGCGTCTTGCCGTACCGAAACGAGCGCTACGAGGTCATCCGCTGGTACGGCACCTCCACCGACATCCACGAATCGAAGATCGTCCGCGATCAGTTGCAGCTCAGCGAAGCCCGTCTCCTCCAAGCTCAGGAGATCGCCTCTCTCGGCTACTACGAATACAGCGCCTCCCGCCACCAGGGCCTCTGGTCGCCCAACCTGTTCGCCATGTTCGAAATGCCCGAGCAGACCGGCTGGTTCGACGCCGACGACTTCATGAACTTGATCGACGCCCAGGATCGGGAACGGGTCGCCAAAGCGAACGCCCGCACCTTCGACCACGGCATCTACTTCGATGAGGTCTACCGCGTCAATCTGCCCAGCGGACGCCAGATTTTCGTCCGCTCCATCGCTCGCCCCGTCATGCGAGACGGCAAGGTAACCCGCCTTATCGGAACGATCCAAGACATCACCGAGCAGCAGCGAATCACCGCCGAAAAGGCGCTTAGCGAACAAAAGTTCCGAGCCTTGACCGAAGCGTCCCCAAACGGCATGTTCGTCACCGACCTGAACGACTGCTGCGTCTATGCCAATGCCCAATTTAAGTCGATTGTCGGAGTCGAGAACGATGGCCTGCTTGGCGAGGGTTGGATGTCCCTGCTCCACCCCGCCGACCGGGAAACCTTCCTGAAGAAATGGTCCGAATCCAGGAAGCAGTCGGCCCCCTTCGAAGCCGAGCACCGCTATCTTCACAAAGACGGCTCCGAGCGCTGGGTCCTCACTCGCGCCGCCGTCGTGAATCTCGATGACGACACCGTTGGCCGGGTCGGCATCGTTCAGGACATCACTGCCCGCAAGCTCGCCGATGCCGAACGCGAAAGACTCCTCAGCATCGTCGAGCTCACGCCCGACATCGTGGGCATGTGCGACCTCAAGCTTAATGTCACCGACCTGAACGTCGCCGCCCGCAACCTCTTCGGCATCGCCGAGGGCAAGCCGATTCCCGAGATCAACATCGCCAAGACGCTTCCCCAGTGGGCGCTGAAGAAAGTAGAGGAGGAGGGAATCCCCAGCGCAATCGCAAACGGTTATTGGTCCGGCGAAACGGCTCTCCTCGACGATAAAGGAAACGAGGTCGCCATCTCCCAGGTCATCATCGCTCACAAGGGCCAAGGCGGCGAGATCGTCTACTTCTCGACCGTCGCCCGAGATATCTCCGATATCAAGCGTATCCAGCAAGAGTTGAGCGAACAGCGCCACTTTATCGAACAGGTTCTCGACGCCAACTTCGACATCGTTTACATCTACGACCTGAACCAGCGCCAGTTCCGCTACATCAACCGCGCCGTCGCCAACGTTTGGGGCCATCCCGTCGAAACCTTCTTGGGCAAGGGTGGGGAAGAGTTCCGCAAGTTCATCCACCCTGACGACCGCCCCACCGTCGATCCCCACGTCCAAAGGGTTCGCGGGATGGCCGACGGAGACGTCACCGAAGTCGAGTTCCGCATCCACACCTCCGACGGCAAATGGCGTTGGGTGAACTCCCGCGAGGCCGTCTTCAAACGCAACGAAGACGGGTCCGTCGCCCAAACCGTCGGCATCTGCCAAGACGTAAGCTATCGAAAGCCGCCGACCGACTGAAAGGTCCCAGGTCTAACTAATCTCGCACGTAACCTGCTCGTCTAAATAGATAGAAGCAGGCCCATTCGAAGAGGGCCAAAAAGGAGCGAGATCATGAGACGAAAACTGTACACGTTAGCTTTGTTAGCGATCTCTGCGACCGCCATCTTAGCGGGAAGCCCCGCGGAAGCCCAAGTCGTCCGACACAGGGTAAACCAAAACTCAGGCTGGTATACGCTTCCCAATGGAGGGAGGATGTATCCTGCCCCGCGCTACTACTATCAATTCGGTGGAACGCGCATTTACCCCGGACGGGGCTTCAATAATAGCTACTGGCCTTATGGCGTAAGTTATTGGCCTTATAGCTATTCCAGCGGCTACAACTGGTCCTACGGCTATCCGTCAACCTACGTTTGGCCGTACGGACGCGGTAGGTAACCCATCCTCGATTGGCCACCGCGCTGGGAACCGACTCATTCCCACGCGGCGGCCATCTCATGTAGCTACTTATAAAGTTGAAACTCCCAAATCGTCGGCCCCACCGTCGATTCCGGAATCGAAAGCCGCACGTACCGCCCCTTTACGGCCTTGAACTTGATCGAAAGTTCCGCCCCGATCTTCGTCCCGTGGTAAAAAGTCACCCACCCGTCTCCCCGCTTCAATTGCAAGTCGAACGCCTGCACTCGGTTCGGATAGGCCTCCGACAAGTACGCCCGCGAGAAGGTCTCCTCGTTCCCCAGGTCCACGTCCAAATTGGCGGAATGAACGGCGTCGTCGCAAGCCCAGCGGCTTGAATCGTCGTCGTCAACCGCCTTGTCTGCCCCCCACTGCGTGTCGCCGCGATACACGTTCGACGCTGTTGCCTGTTTGCGGAAAGTCAGGGACTTCGAGTGATCCAGGATCGACGGGTTGTCGATGGCCTTCTTCAATTCCATCAGCCTCTTGATCGAGTCCGCGGGAATCCTGCCTGTCTTGTCCGGCGGCACGTCCAAGAGCAAGTTTGCCCCCCGCCCAACGGAGTTTTGATAGACGCCGTAAAGCTTCCGCACACTCCTCGGCACATCCGTCGGGACGTAAAACCAGTTCTGCGCGATCACATCGCAAACTTCCAATGGAAGGTAATACTCCTTACCGTCTACCACCATATGCGGGTTATGCCCGCCCGGCGGCACGTTGCGTTCGCCCACCGCCAAATCCGTCGGCCAAGCTCCCGGCGGCATCGCCGTCCCCGGCTTGGTCCAGATGCTGACGTTCATCAGGATCAGGCACTTCGGATTAAGCTTCTTTACCAGCGTGTATAGCCCTGAACGCTGCTCCGGCGTCAGCTTGCCCGGAATGTCCAGCCACTGTTCGAAGATCCCCGGATAACGAGTGTGAAGCTGTGTCAGGTGCTTCCGAATGAGCTGATAGTAGTCGTCCGAGAGATGTTTCTCCCATTCCACGGCTCCTTCCCGGTGCCCGTCCATGATGCAGTAGTAGATGCCGGGCTTGATCCCCTCGGCCTTGCAAGCCTTCATGAACTCCGCCACGACATCCGTCTTGACTGGGCTCTCCGTCACGTCGTAGTCCCCGCTCGGCCAGAGGCAGAAACCCGCCGTATGCTTCGCCGTCAGCACCGCATACTTCATCCCCGCCATCTTCGCCACATGCACCCACTGGCGCACGTCCAAAGCCGTCGGAGCGTAAACGGAAGCCTTCGACTTCCCATCGTTAATCTCCGCCCCGTCGAAGGTGCTCATCCCGTAGTGGATGAACATCCCATACTTCAACTTCTCCCAAGCCGCGATCTCAGGAGTACGACCAGTAGCCTGAGCCAAACCCAACATCAACAGGGGGGTAAACATAACAAGCCGAGGTTACCGAAAAGCCCAACTCGCGCACTCTCAAGCGATAGTGCGCAGCTCGCTTACGATCCGGTGCAGAACCTCGCCCATCTCCGCCACCGTATTCGGCTTCAGCACCAACTCCCGAATCCCCAAGTCGCGCGCCTGTTCGAGGTCCTTGGGGCGGATATAGCCCGTCGCCATCACGATCGGGATGTCCGGCCGGATTGCCAGCATCTCGCGCACCAGGTCCGGACCCGCCATCTGCGGCATCGACATATCCGTGACGACCACGTCGAACTCGTTTGGATTCGCGCGGAAGGCTTCTAAGGCCTCCCCCGGATGCTGGTACGCAACCACATCGTAGTTCAGCCGCCGAAGCATCCGCGTCATCATAAATACGATCGCTTCGTCGTCGTCCACATAGAGAATCTTCTCCCCGTTACCCGAGACGGTTGGCTCAGCCTTGGCCTCGCCCTTAGCCACTGGCCTGTCGACTGCCGGGAAGTAAAGGTGGAACACGGTCCCCTTGCCCGGTTCGCTGTAAACCGTAATCGCTCCGCCGTGCCGCTCCACGATTCCGTAGACCACGGAGAGCCCCAGACCCGTCCCCTCGCCCTGTGCCTTCGTCGTGAAGAACGGCTCGAAGACCCGCTGGAGCAGTTGCTTGTCCATGCCGCAGCCCGTGTCCCCGACGGTGATCCGCACGTACTGGCCGGGAGATATGTGCAGAAGCGATTCTGCCGTCGCGTCGTCCAACATGATCGGCTGGACGCGAATCTCGAACGCCCCGCTCTGGCCGCTCATCGCGTGAAAGGCATTGATACCCAGATTGAGCACGATCTGATGGATGTCCGTGCTGTCTGCGAGAATCGGCGGCACGTCGTCGTCGATGTGAAGGTCGATCGTCATAGTCGAAGAGATCGTTGCTCTCAAGAGTCCAACCGCTTCCCGAAGGGTCTCCGACACATCTATCGGTTCCGCATGCGCTTCGTTCACCCGGCTGAATGTCAGGATCTGGCGTACGACGTACGTCGCCCGGCCAATCGCCTTCTCGATCTCCGCCAAGCTCTCCTGCCCCACATGTTCCGAAGCTAAATCCGCTCGCGCCAGCGATAGGTTGCCGGAGATCGTCGCGAGGATATTGTTGAACTCGTGCGCGATACCCCCCGCCAGAGTCCCGACCGCTTCCATCTTTTGGGCCTGTCGAAGCCGCTCATTCAGCTTTTTCTGTTCCGTCAGGTCCCGCACAAACCCGATGAACAGGAGTCCCTGCTGAGTCTGATGATTGACGATACTGATCTCCACTGGAAACTCGTGGCCATCCTTCGCAAGTGCCGGAAGTTCCAACCGTCGGCCCAGAATCCGGGCTATCCCCGTCTCCGTAAACCTCCGAAGGCCCGCACTGTGCGCTTCTCGATGGGATGGCGGAACGATCGTGTCGCTAAGCAGGCGCCCGATGATCTCCTCACTTGTCCAGCCGAACATCTGCTCCGCATTCCGGTTCCAGAGGGTGATCCGCCCTTCCTCGTCCACCGCGATGATCCCGTCCATGGCCGAATCCACGACCAACCGCCACATGTCCTCGCTGGAGCGTAAGACTTCTTCGGTCTGCCGCCGCTGAACCGCCTCGGCTTCCGCCTCTTCTCGAGCGGTCCATTCGCGAATCGCCGCGTTGCGAAGCTTCCCTTGAATTCCTCCGACGAGCCAGACGAACAAGGGGAGCACGATCGCGCAGGAAAAGAGCCGCGATGCGTTCTTGTCTGAGTAGGCGAAAAGGGTTCCGGGAGTCGAGTATGCGTAGATCAGGTAGATCAGCGAAACCCCGGTCGTGATGAACCCCATCCGGAGCCCCGACCAATACGTCACGAACAGAACGACGAGGAGAAGAATGCTGCCAGGGCTCTGAATATGCGCGACGTTCGTATGAAAAATTTCAATACAAACGATCGAGAAGAGCGTGAAGATCAAGCCCTGCCATTGCCTCGTCGAGCTAGGATAGCTCGGCCTATGCCGCACCTTAGATCGCCGGACCGACACCTATTACCCCCCATCCCCAGTAGTAGCGGGTTCCCAGTATTATTGTCATATCAAGGACTATGCCTATATAACGTCGTTAGCCATCTGAGTATACATGCGATCTGCCGGAACGACAAAAACGATTGACCGCTTAGTGACAAGTACACTTCATTTCATTAACAAGGTTCCAGCAGCGTCTTAATCTTAGGCTGGCAACCTTCCTTTCAGTTCGGCGGGCTGAAACGGTCCTGACTCCGCCATGAGTGCCCGCGCCGCGTCAACTTGCTCCCAGACATTCCACAGCAAAACCCCGCGTACCCGCCCGTTCCGAAGGTAATACACAACACCCTCTCGAAACGGGTCCTTCCAGTCTGAGAACGTCTCTAGCCGGGAGTCCACATCCCCTACGGCTTCATAGCCGAGATCGAACAGGTCCGAATAGAAGAACGGAAGGTGCCGGAACTCGCCCCCCGCCCCCGCCATCGCTTTGCCCGCGAAATCTCCCATCGCGTTTGCATTGTCCTCATGCTCGACTCGCCGCCACTCGTCCAGGACTGGATCGTGAAAGCTCGCCACGTCGCCCGCCGCGTAAATGTCCGGATGGTCCGTCTGAAGGGAAGCGTTCACCCGAATCCCGTTATTCACGGTGAGTCCCGCTTCCTGTGCAAGCTCGACGTTGGGCACGGTTCCAATCCCCGCGATCACCCCGTCCACCGATATGTCCCTGGTCTCGCCAGTCTTGCCGTTCCGCAGCCCCACCGCATAGCCCCCATCGCGTGCCTCTGCCTTGTAAACCTCGCAGCCCGGAGCCACGTCCACGCCTTTCTCGCGGTAATAGTCGTTCAAAAACAGCGACAAGTCCGCCGGAAATAGATTCCCCCCGATCCCCGCTCCCGGAAAGACCAGATGGGCCTGCTTCCCATTCATCGCCAAAGCCGCTGAAAGTTCCGATCCGATAAACCCGCCCCCGATGACCGCGAACGTGTCCTTCTCCTGAGTCAACTTTCGCAGCCGCTCATAGTCGTCGAGCGTCCGGTAGTGGATCACCCCATCTCCCCCGAAGTCCAGCCGCCGAGGCGAAACCCCCGTCGCCAGCAGCATCTTGTCGAATGTGTGGTCCACCCCAAGGTCGTCCGTCACCCGCTTGTTCCGCGCATCCAACGCCCGGATCATCCGCCCGAGGGTTAACTCCGCCCCATCCTTCTCCGTCCCGCGCCAAATACTGTCAAGCGCATCCCCCTTCCAAAGCCCCTTGGTCAAAGGAGGCCGGTTATAGGGTAAGTGCGTATCCGACCCAAAAACCCCGATCGAACCATCCTTGTCCACCGACCGAATCCCCTTCACGGCAGAATCCCCCGTCATCCCGCCGCCAACGATCAAATACTTGTAGTGCGCCATCTCTTTCTCCAGACTTCATCCTGCCCCATAAGAGTCGCCAAAAGCCTCCCCTTGTGTACAGGGGGAGGGCAGGGTGGGGGTGCTCGGCCCTAAATAAGCCCACTTACGCACCCCCAAACCTACACGGGAAACCCTTCCGAGCGCAGCAGTTCCAGATGCCGAGGCAACTTAGGATTGGCCTTCCCATCCTTGGTCACCCGCCACCAGGGAGTAACCTCCGTCACCCCATCTGCACGGTCCTCCTCAGCCGCCTCCGCCACGATCTGCCAGCAGATCGTAAATACCCGAGGACAAGTCACATCCGCCCCCGACGCCCGAGCCAGTTCTTCCCGGACCTCCACGGTTGTCTTCGTCCTCCCAAACGGAATAGCCGCAATCGCGTCCCGAACCTGCAAAGGCGAAGGAATCAACATCGTCCGAGCTTGAAACCGCTCAGCCTTCGCACCCTCTAGCGGAAGCACCTCTGGCTCACCTTCGAGAAGCCGCTCGCGAGCAGAACGCTTACGAACCAACCCTAAGGCCAACATCATCTGGCGATCCTTCCGGACGGCCTCTTCATACTCACCCAAAGAGACTGCGGCCCCCGCCGACACCAGGACTGATACCGCCTCGTAGTAGCGGCCCAGCTCCCGTTTTCGAGCGCCGCTCCAACCGTAGAGCGCCCAACCCAAAGGTGTACCATCGAAAGACTCGTCCCGAGCATCCACCTCCGCCCCGCGAGCGAGCAATAGCCGCATCGTCTCCACATGGCCACAGCAGGCCGCCCAGTGCAGGCCGGTCTGGCCGTTATGCCGAAGCCGGTCTCCGACTTTCATCCCGTGATCGAGTAGGAAATCCACCACGTCCGTCCGCCCAAACTCGCAAGCCCAGGCGAATCCCGACCGCATCTGCTCTTCCGTAGCCCCATCGAGTCGTCCCTTCTCATCGAAGAACGACTGGACGAGTTCAAGCTGCCCGACCCCCGCCGCGCCTTCCAAGTCCAAGAAGGCGCCGTGCCGCGCCAAAAGCTCGGCCGCCGATCCTCTTCCGTTTGCCAAGCTGGCGTTCACGGAGGGCATTGCCGTATCCAGCAAGGCTCCCGCCCCGATCAAAGTCTCGATCAACTCGTCCTGAACGCCCGTGTTGAGGGGGTGGATGCTCGTTGCCACAAGGTCGAGGGTTGTGTCATTGCGGTACATACCAGCCGTCGCGTTTACCTCGGCCCCTGCATCGAGCAGCGCCTTCAAGATTGCAACCGCGTTCTTGGGCGTCTTCTGCCGATAGAACTCAATCCCGTTCGCTCCGACGTAATGCAGCAGCGTCCCGCCATGGGCCCGGGTTGACCGCGCCTGAATCAAATCCGGATTCTCCCGCAAGAGCCGCTTGAGCGTCTTCAAGTCCCCTGAAGCGATCGCATCCGCCGCCCTCTCGAACTTGGATTCCACAGAATCATCTGAGTGAAGCGCTTCGATATGCTTCACAAACTTCGGCCAGCTCTCAAACCCATACTCGCGGGCCACCGCCCACTGGGTATCCGCCAGCGTCATCGGGTCGGGAAACGCGCGGTTTTTCCGCACGCGGGGATGATAGGTGCCGATCCGACGAAGTGCTTCCTCGTCCCCGGCCTTGAAGGATTTCAGGAGATCCTTCGCCTGCTTCTTATACTGCTCCAGACTCGGCCGAGACGGGAGTGTCTTGACATCCGTAACCATATTTACGACCTTCCTTTTGGTTTGCGCCTGGAGTTCGCCCAAGTCAGGCTAAAGCAAGGTTCGTAACCTTTGATGTTGTAAGAGAGGTGGGCACTGCCCTTCCCGCGAACTGGATGCGCCCTTCGCGCCTAATCACTTTATCGCGTTTTCCGCCTCCATGACAACCCGTGATGCCCCGCCCGAATGCTTCACAACCGCAACCCCTTCCGTAGACGCAGGCGAAAAGCAGGACTATGTCTACCGCTTGTGCAACCTTTTCCAAAGTGGATCGAGCGTGCAGACGTTAGATTCCTAGTGGCAAAACCATGAACCAACTGTTGGCTCTTCTGATCCTCGGTAGCCCCCAAATTGGCCTCGATAGCCAAGTCGGCCAGCCGGTCGACATCGCCCCGAGCGCCTACCAATACCGAGCCGACCGCAAGCCTGCCGCCAACCCACCCGAAAGCTGGCTGGCCCTCCTGCACGCCGCTCACCTTCCTCTCAACAAACCAGTCGATCTGGGCGCTCCTGCGATCCAACATGCGCTGGCCAGCCTCCTCTGGGAGGAGATCCGTCCTGTCCAAACCCTTGAACTGACCTGGCCCGCTAGCGCAAAACGCCGTCCCTCCCCGGAAACGCTCAAGGTCGCCGCCCTCCTGAATCAAGGCGCATCAAGCTCTTGGTGGAACAATCTCAACGCCGTCGATCTTGACGTGAAACCAACCGTCTCCAACGACGGAAGAACCTACTCGTACACGATCGGTCAAAACACTTGCGGCCTTGTCGTAAGCGTCATAGGTGAAAAAGACGCTGCCCAATACGGCGTCCCCCAAATCCGCGTCCTCGTCCCCGACTCTTGGAAGAAGATGGACGTGGAGATCGAATGGGGCTTCGACGGCGCGACGGCCGCCAAAGACTACACCGGCCACGCCGACGCCTACGACGGTCGCCTCGCAAATCTTCAACCCTTGGGATCGACTTCTATCGCCAACGAAACCTCCTGGCGCTCCCAAGGCAAAAGCTCTGCGAGAAGGGGCATCAAGCTAAGCCTGCTCTACATGGGAACCTCCAAGTGGAGGCGGCGACAGCAATACACGACCCAACCGGACGATGTAGCCCGCACCATCGTCACCATCTGGACGAAGTCCGGCAGCTTCTCCTTCCTTGCCGCCGACCTCGAACACGGTCCAATCCTCGCCCCCGAATACGGCTTCTTCGTAAGGCGCACAAGCGCACTGGCGCCCGAGTCGGCGACCCAAAAACTCGCTCCAATCCCCCTGGCCAACAAGATGGCCTCCATCGCCGGGGACGCTCGACTCAAGGGCTGGGGCTCGGACGAAACGCCTTGGTTCGGCTCAAATCCAACGAATCAAGCAGTTAACGTTCTAGGCATCTCATTCCCCGCCAAATGCGTTGCGATGCACCCCGGCCAATCCGTCGACGTCCTCGCCCAATGGCGTAGCCCATTCAAGGGAGTGGTCGGTCTTGCTGCCACCCTCACCCATGCCCAAGCAGGCAGTAACGGTATCGACTGGTGGGTCGCCAAGGACACGCCCAAAGGTCGTCAAAATCTCGCCAGCGGTACGACCGACGGCACTGGCTCCAAGCAGGCGGCGCTAGGTGCGATCGAAGTCGACCCAGGCGACAAGCTGTCCCTCATCGTCGGCCCCAAAGGCGACCATCGTTTCGACACCACGCTCATCGACTGGACGATCACCGAGCTAAACCGGCAAGGCCGCGTTTGGAACCTCGCCAAAGACGTCGCGGACGATCCCCAAGCAGGCAATCCCCACAAGGACGGCTTTGGCAATCCTGGCGTCTGGAGCTTTTCATCGGAGATGCCGGCTTTCGAAAGTCGGTACCCGTCCGAGCCTCCTGTCGATCTCTCGTCGAACGCCACAAGCGCTCAAGCGTTCCTCGAAGAGCTGAAAGGGAAGGGCTACCGCACCATCCGCGAGCAAGCCCGAGCCCACGAGGAACAAACCTGGGAAGATGCCGTCGCCGCGACGCGCGGCGCAAACCTTCCGCCCCATCCTGCCCCGCCTGCCGGCGCCGAGCCGGCGATGCAAGTCGAAGTCCCCTCGGCACGTTTGACTGCCCAATGGAACCTGGGCGCATGGCATCTGGTGCGGCATTGCGCCAAGAATCCCAAGACCGGGAAGCTCTGGTTCAACGACTATCCCTACGGCATCCTTGCCGCCGAGACGTATCTAGTGTTATCCGTCCTGGATCAACTGGGCTCCCATGAAGCCGCCCAAGATGGCTTCGACCAATGGACCTCGCTCCCCTACGAACGCGACCACCCCGTCGGCCTCTTCTCGGATGGCCAAGGCGCGCTCACCTTCGCCGAAGGCCCCGACGGCTTCGGTGGCCAGATGGATGGCATCCACTCCTTCGGCCCTGGCTCTATCGGATGGGCACTGACGCAGCACTTCTGGATGACTGGCGATAAAGAATGGCTGAAAGCCGTCGCCCCACGGATCAAGGCCAACGCCGAATGGATGCTCCGCCAAAGGCAAGTCGTCTCGAATATGGTTCCCGGGGGCGAGAACCTTTGGTGCAAGGGCCTCCAACCCGCTCTCCAGGTAACTCCCGATAGCGGCGGCCTATGGATGCAGTTCTACGAGTGCGAAGCCTACTATTGGGCGTCCGTCTCTCGCCTTTCCACCACCCTCGCCATCGTAGACCCAACTGCCGCCGCAAAGCTTAAAGCGGAAGCCGAGGCCTACCGAAAAGACCTGAAGGCCGCTGTCGAACACTCTATCGCCCTCTCGCCCGTCGTGCCGGTTCGCGACGGCACCTACCACTCCGTCATCCCCTTCGCCTGTTACGTTCGCGGCTTGAGCACGGGAGCGTGGGGTTGGCAGCGCGAAGGTTCCGGCAGCCACGTCGGCCCACTCTATTGGGACACTGTCCAAAGCGCCGCCGCTCTCGTGAGCCCGTCCGGGCTCCTCGCCCCAGACGATCCACGCGTCCAGGGTTACCTCGACGTCCTGGAGGACCGCCTCCTCCTCGAAAACAACAACGTCGGCGACCGAGACTGGTTCCAAGCTGGGTGGCAATACCAAGGTGGCCTCGAGCGAACCGCCAACATGCACCTCGCCGCCGATGACGTCCCCGTCTTCCTGCGGTCGTTCCTGAATTGCTACGCCGTCGACATCCTGCCCAACGACGGATACACCTTCAACGAGCACGCCGTCCACGGTCCGCCCGACAAAATCTTCGAGGAGGCCGCCTTTCTGGAACGCTTCCGAAACCTCCTCGTCATGGAAGACGGCCAGAATCTGTGGCTCGCCCGCGCCACACCGAAAGCGTGGCTGGAGCAAGGCAAGCGCATCTCAGTCAAGCAAGCCCCAACCCAATTCGGAACGGTCAGCTACGAAATTACATCCGACATCGCGAACGGCAGAATCCTCGCGACGATCTCCCTCCCGTCCAGAAATCCTGCGAGCCAAGTCATCCTCCGACTCCGCCATCCAAAAGCACTTCTTATAAAGACGGTCGCTATAGATGGCAAGCCCTGGAAAGACTTCGATCCGGCCAAAGAGATCGTAAAGCTCCATGGGCTAAGCAATGTCGTACATGTCGAAATTCGCTACGGATAGCCGCAGAGGAGCAAAATAGGACATGACCACCCACGACGACGTGCGAAGGATTTGCTCAAAGCTTCCCGGAGCTGTGGAAGGGGAAGACCGCTTTGGCTTTTCCGTGGAGGTCAAAGGAAAGTTCAAAGGTTTCCTATGGACGTGGGCCGAGCGCGTCCACCCCAAGAAAGCTCGCGTCGTGAACGACGAGGTGCTGGCAGTCATCGTCCCCGGCCTCGTCGCGAAGGAAACGATCCTTCAATCCGACGCGGAAAAATTCTTCACGGAGGACCACTACAACGGTTTCCCCGCCGTCCTCGTCAGACTGGCCGCCATCGAACCTGACGAGCTGGAAGACCTGATTATCGAAGCCTGGCGTTGCAAGGCTCCCGCCGACCTCCTCAAACAATACGAACCTTCCTAGAACATCGGGGCTTCCCGCTAGAGATGCGCAATTGAAGCCTCGTCTCTGATACAACATACTTTGATGTCCAGCGTATTGGTTTGCGGGCTGGGGGACGTAGGCTATAGCGTAGCGACGTTGCTGCTCGATCTCGGCGAAACCGTCACCGTCGTGACCCTCGATGCTCGTCAGGAATGGCTTACCGCCATAAAGAATCGCGGCGCCGAGGTCCATATCGGCGATGCCCGCGACGAGAAATTTCTTGAGCAGTGTGGCCTCAAAACGGTCGACGCCGTCATCGCCTGCACCCACAACGACGGAACCAACGTCGAGGTGTCCCTGGATGTGCGGCGGCTCCGGCCCGATATTCGCACCGTCGCGCGCATCGTCGATCCCGGCCTGGCCCGCCATGCTGAGAAGCACCTGGGAGTGCATCGATCGATCGCGATGACGATGGCCGCCGCGCCGACGTTCGCTGCCGCGACCTACGGAGACTCCGTACTGACCGAATTGAAGGTCGGACACGAGCGTTTTCTCGCCCTCAACGTCGATGGCCCCTGCCACCTTCCCGAAAAACCCTTGGTCGTGATCTCGCCGGAGGGCGAATGCCTCTTTCATGAACCACGCGAGCTGAAAGAAGGCGAGTCGGCGGTGGTCATGACCCACTCCGACACCATGATCGAGAAGGCCCCGAAGCCCGCGAGAAAGCACTCATTGCTGAAGGCCCTCTCGCCCGTCGCGGTAAGCAAGTTCATCCACGGCGTCTGGACGAACACGTCGGTCCAGCTCCGCGCCGTTTTGATCGCGATCATGTCGCTGATCTTCGTCAGCGTCATCGTCTTCCAGATCGGGATGAAGCTGTCGTTCGTGGACAGCGTTTACTTTGTCGTCACGACGGCCACCACCACTGGCTACGGCGACATCACCCCAAAGGATGCCGCAAGCTGGATCAAGCTCTACACCTGCTTCATGATGGTCATCAGCGCGGCAGGCCTCGCCGTGCTGTTTTCGGTCGTCACCGACTATATCCTGACAGCTCGCATGTTGCAACTCCGCGGCCACCACCACACCCTTGAGCACAGCCACGTCATCGTCGTCGGAGTCGGAACGGTGGGCTATCGGACGGTGATGGAGCTCATCCGGCTCAAGACGCCCGTCGTTACGATAGACCGTGTCGACGACAGCGAATACCTGAGCTCGATCCGAGCGAAGGCGCACGTCGTCATCGGCGATGGACGCGAGCCCGAAACCCTCATCCGCGCAGGTGTCAAACACGCAAAGGCGCTCATCGCCCTAACGCCAACCGACGCGATGAACTTGGCTGTAGGCTTAACCGCCAGAGAGCTGAACCCGGAAATGCGGGTCGTGCTGAGCATCAGCGACGCCGAATTCGCCAGGAGCGTAAGGTCGATCTCCGAGATCGATGCTGCCCTCAGCTCGTCCGTCCTCGCCGCCCCCGCTTTTGTGGGAGCGGCGCTCTACGAAACGGCCGTCGCCTCCTTCCGCCTGGATAATCGGTTCTTCACCTTGTGCAAAGACCCCAACGGCAAGGTTCACCTCGGCGGCGAGCACATGTCGCTCGAAGTCAGAGATCTGCCTTAGAAACCCGTTCTATTTGTGCTCGTCGGTCGCCTTCACGTGCCCATCGAGATATCCGATCGTGTCCTTTCCTTCATGCCGTCCGGGCCGGGGAAGGGAGACCAGGGTCGTAACGTTATCCTTCTGAAGCTGCGTGGAATCGAAAATGACCGCCATCTTCTCAAGCGGTCCAAGCTGCGTCGTATTGTGCGACGAGCAAACGAAGTTGTACGCGTAGCCAAACTTGTCCTTGGGTACAGACGGACAATGGAACATCGATTTACTCTTCACATAGGGGCTGACGATGGTCGACCACTCCTTCTTGAGCGGCAAAACGTCGTCGTAATCCTGCGAGTACATGATCATCCCCGCCGAAATCTGCTTCACGTTTGAGACACACAAGTCCCCCGGCGAAAGATCGTTGCCTTGATGGCGCATCGCCGAAACGGAGCTGGCGCCAACGACGGTAATCAGCACACAGAGACCAAACTCAACCAAACGAATCCGATGAAACGACATGGAAATAGCATACAGCTTGCGGCAGTCGTTGGAGACACCCTACTTCGATAGGTTCGTCGCTCGTCGTATCGGCGAAGACACAACCGCCAACAAGCGGTCGTGTCTTCGAAAGGAACGCCTCTAGTCCGTATCCAGACTGCCGCCCCAACTCACGATCTGCTCGATCACTTCGTCTCGCAGCCGCACGGCGAAGTTGGCGCCAAGGCGACCGGAACCGGCCACGTGGATACCGCAGATCCGCGGGATCTGCGGGTTCACCAAGTGATCGAACAGGGTCGCCACAGCCGAACCGCTCTCACCTCTATACGTGCTGATTTGGTAGAAGAGGAACTCCTCGGCGTAGCCGGAGAGTCTTCCGTCCGCCCCCCACATAGTGCCGGCAGGCTTGTCGCCCGGATAGCCGGTGACGGTAAAGATGCGGGCGTCCAATTCGTCGTCGCTCGGATTGTGCATACGCATGACGCCCGCGTCGACGGGAGACGAGAGCCTCACCAGTCCGTAGTCGTAAAGGTATTGGGTGTAATCGATGTTGTTGGCGGGAACGTCGTCTGGATTGGGAGGCGACAGGAAGCGATAGTCCTCCGGCACAAAAATCGTCGCTGCCGCCACGCTGTTGTAAGGGTAGTTATTCCCGTTCCGCGCCGCCGCGAAAGTGACGCTTCGCGCCCAGCCGCCCACGTCGTTGCCGTACAGGTTGTGGGCCGCCGTAAGCACGTGGTTCCGGTCGAGCAACGTTCCTGTGCCCGTGTAAGTCTTTCCGTTCGGGAACGTCATTGTGAACTGCCCGATGGTGCAGAAAGGATACGCCGTGGTGTTGTTCACCTGAATGCGGTTGCTGCCTGGGAAAACGATGGAGACGTTATCGGGTGGCTGCGGCGCTTCCGTCGCCTCTGTGGAAGCGTCCTTGGGGTCGAGCACATGCTCGTCGGTACTGGAATTGGGTTTCGTAGACATAATTTCTCCTTTGGGTTCGGAGGCTTCCAAAGGGAAGCCCCCGACACGTGAGGAAGACCCCCTAGCGGGAGTCTCCCACCGCGAAAACGGCCGGACGAGCGATGGCATCGCGAGCGGCGGCGAAGCGCTTTCGAGCATCGGCTTCCGAGAGCTTCACGTCCTGGGTGAACGTGATCGTGTTGAGCAAGCTCTTGAGCGACGTGTACTCCGCAACGGTGAGCTGCTTTGCCTTGACCTGGGCGTAAAGGTCCAAGAGTTCGCTATTCTTGGCATTCGCCTCCTCGCTCAGCCGCTTCTGAAGGCCATCCGACTTTGCCTTGTTGATACACCCAACCTGCTTCTCCTGCTGGTCGTAGAAGAACTGCTGAGTCTTCGCACCGCACGGAAGAGCTAGGTTCATGGATGTGTTGATCGGAATGAGAAGCTTGCCCGTAAAGCTGATCTCTTCCTTGAAAGAGATGCTCTGCGAGAAGGTGTTTTCTCCGTAGCCGACGTTCACGGACGCCGTCCAGGGAAGGAGCTTGGAGCCCCACGAATCGTCCTTCTTTGGCAACTCTTGCGGATTGGGGTTCGGCTCGAACTTGAAGAAGCCCTCGCCGGACGTCGCCTGCGCGTTGATCTTCTCGAAGAGCACCTTGGTGGTCTCGAGAAGCTGCCTGCCAAACTCGTCGCCCCCGCTTCCCTCGATGTACTCGATCTTCACGATGTTCTCGCGAATCAGCGATTGGGCGATTTTGTCGACCTCGGTTCCAAGGTCGATCCAACCAAGTCGAATGCCCGCCGACACCTGGGTTCGCGTGTACTCCCAGACTTGGCTGAGGTCGCAGGAAATAATGGCCTTCCAGGGATCGCCGTAGAATTCCGCCAGCCCCGAGATGTTGACGCCGATCTCAGGTGTCTCCCTCGCCTCGGCGCCCTCGATATAACTGCCCGCCATCTCGGCGAAGAGGCTGTTGCCGGACGATATCTGGTAGTTAAAGCTGCTTCCAAACTTCAACGTCGCAGGGAACGCCGACCCCGACCGCTCGCCCATATCGGCGATGGTCTTGGCGAAGATGGGCTGGACCTTGACTTCGTTGATCTCAAGCGGCGTCAGATTCGCGTTTGGGATCGAGTATTGACTCTCGATTTCCCCGACGATTGCATCGCGCTGATCGCTCGTCATATCCGGGATCGCTTGCCCTGAAACGACTCCGCCGACGCAGCTTTCAAAAAGCTTCCCGCCAAAGTCGACATAGAAGGGCTTGGCGTTGATGCCGAAATAAGACACCTGGAACGACTTGAGCGTCTCGTTGGCAACGGCATCGATGCGGCAAGGCAGGTAGTGAAACTTCCTGACGTCCTCGCTGTCCTGATACGCGATCACCCCGTCTTTCGCGACGGAACGGTTTAAAACTGCACCCATAAATTTCTCCTCCGGACCAGCTTTACAAAGGTAATTTTGCGAGTCCGAAATAGAGACTCATGGATTTGAAATATGTGACTTTATAGCCTGTCGTCCGAATAGAAGCTTGATCAAAGCCGCCGTAGGCACGTCGCCTGGCTTGCCCTTCTTATATCCGCGCAGATCGCGGAGAAGGGAATTGGCGAGGATGACTTTGCCATGAGCCGGTTCACGCTTGAGGAACGACTCCAAAACCTCGGTCGCCTCCCCTTCCTCGCACCTCGCCAAGTGGCACAAAGAGAGCAAAATGGCAGCTTCGCCCAGGTGAGGCGCCTCCTGGAAAAGATTTGTCGCAATGCTCAGCGTGCGCCTCCCCGCCGGGCCGGCGTTTCGACCCGCCAGGATGCGATGAAGGTCGTATTCGATGCATGCGAGGGGGTTGGCCGGATCGGCGTCGTATGCCAGGCTCGACATCCGCTCCGCCTCCCGCATCCGCCCAGCCCGCCGTAGGCAGCGGGCAAGAAAGGATGCCGTCGCCGCATCCGGCTCGGGATACTCCTCGGCCAATTGGGCCGCCCAACCGTCTTGCTCCATTTCGCTGAGCCCAGCCGCAAGGAGACTCAAAGCGCCGGGAGCCAGCCTTGGAAACTGCGGCATCGACAGGCCCGAACACTCTCGCAGAGCCCTGCCTTGGAATTCCAGGACCGCTGCAAGCCCTGCATCTCGTGAGACGGCGGAAGCCCGGTCGAAGGCTGCCGCCGTCTCCGACCGGCCCTTCGCCAAGAGGAGCAACGCATGATCGACGCAGACCTGCGTGGCCGAAGCATGGTGCAAACAAGCCCCAAGTCCACTCTCGGCGGCATCCAAATCGCCCATCAGCAAATGCAGGTGGGCAAGCTCGGCCCGCGACCGCCAAGCCCTGCTGTGGCTCAGCAGGTACTCCTCAAGCTTCTGGGCCTTCACGGGCAGGGCTCGAGCGCGATGATCCGAAGGCAAAAAGCAATCCCGTACTCCCGAAGCCGTTCTCACCGAGATGCCGACCACCGATACCGCATCCCGGACTTCCCTCCGTTCGGGTCGTTGGGTCACGGCCGTTAAGTTGACAACGGGCTCCCGCTGTGAGGCAAGGTAAGTGAGCAAATCCTCAAGCTCGACGCCCGGACCGCAGCTCAACGCTTTGCTCAGCCGCTGCCGAGCCCTCTGGACCCTCTTTCGAAGCGCCGCCTCCGGTACGTTCAGCGAGACGGCTAGCTCACGGTAATTCTGCCCCTTTTGGAAGCGCCCTAAGAGTCCCTCCAGAAGGGCTGGGGAGAGAGACTTGAGAGCGGCGTCGAGGTCTTGAAACCAAGTCATCACGGCACCGGACTCAGTTGCAATCGGTTCCGGCATCTGGACGACGGCATGGGTAAACGCCTGCCTCTCCGGCGCCTCCTTGCGGTGAACGTCGGAGCAGTGATTGCGCGCTAGACCGATAAGCCAGCCACGTGCGTTTCGAACCGAGCGAGCTTGGGCACGGAGCTTGACCAGCGCCTTGAGACGCACCGCCGCATAGGCATCCTCCGCCTCCGTCGTCCGTTTGCCAAATGAGTCGACGCAAACGCGTCTCACGACTGCCTCGTGCCTCTCCCATAAAATCCAAAACGCGTCCGTATCTCCTTCGCCGATCCTGCTAACCAATAGGTCGTCCGAACCCATGCCGACCGTAAGATCGATCGCCAAAATCTCCTCCTGCGGCACTCACGAGTCCCCTACCACCCAACCAGACAAAGGGTAGAGGGCGTGCTAAGAAAAGTGTCGTGAGCCCATCGAGTGACGCAGAGGAGCAATGTGCGTGACTTTCGTCGTGTTTCAGCAAATAAGGATTACATTGGAGAGCAGTGAATACTCTTTGTGAAAGCAAATAAGGTCTGCTTGACGCCAGAACTTGACCTCCCAAACATCGCCGCCCTACCAGGCAAGGGGGTAGGATCGCCGAAATGGACCTTCGAACTGCCCTCAAGGAGCAATATCACTCTGGCCTTGCCATGCTCCGCCAGTGCATCGAGTTGTGCCCGGACGACATGTGGACTTCTGGCACGCACCCGCGCACCTACTGGCGGATCGCGTTCCATGCCGCATTCTTCACCCAGTTGTATCTCGGGCAGAACGAAGCCGCCTTCGAGAAGTGGCCCGGCTGCGACGAGGCGGGTCACCCCGGACTATGGGAACAGCCGGCATACGTCGAGCCCTACGAGTTGCCCGAAGCAGCCAAGACGTACGAACGGAAAATGCTTCTCGACTATGTCGACTTCGTCGTCGAAAAGATCGATTCCATCATCGACAACCTCGATCTCGAGACCGATGACAGCGGCTTCTCCTGGTACGAGGACACCTCCAAGCTTTCCCACGTGCTGATGACTCTGCGCCACCTGCAGGGCCACGTCGGCCAGCTTTCGGAGTTGCTCATGGCCAGAGATATCGATATCGACTGGATAAGCTAGCTATTAAGGCGAGTCTGCTCCAATTCGCCGACAGCCGTCTCAATCCCTTGAAGCTCAAGCCTCGCCTCACGGAGCCCCGCTAGCGGATCGCCTGAGAGCAGGCCTTGGGAATCGGCTATGGCATACCGGTCCAGTGCCTTGTCGATCTCCTTCATCTCCTGCAAAAGGGGTTGCGCCCATCCTGCCCCCAGTTCCAGTTCCTGCGCGCCCACGGTAACCGGCATCGCCAGGTCGAGCATCCGAGCCATCGCCGTCTCGATCGCCCGAATGGCCTTGATCCGCGGTTCATCCAACGACTTCGCGTCTGAAGCCGCGTGCTTGAGGTAAATCGCCGCTGCGTCGTCCAGCATCGCTGCCACCGACGGTGCGACCGGAGACGCCGCCCCAATGATGTGCCCCAAGCTGTGGTAGCGCTCCCATATCTCTTTGGATAGCTTGCGGACGCGGGCCTTCGACCGCGAAATGGACTTGTCCATCCGGTCGAACACGAGCCAAAGGGCTCCCGCAACCGCCCACATGCCAAGGACGCCGAGGGCAAAGGCCGGATGCTTGACCCATGCCACCCAACCAAAAATGACCGTTCCGACGATGCCGATAGCAGGAGGAATGATCCGCGCAAGTAGCCGAAAATCCTCATCCGCCTCGCCTTCCTCAGACTCAAGCAAAGCCTCAAGGTTGGGAAACTCCGGCAAAGGAGAAAGCCCTACCACCTTCCGAGCCGCCCGATACCAGGCTAAAGCGCCCATTACAAACAGTATACGAACACCCCGTCGCAGGCTTGGGACTGACGGTTCAGGAGCGGTGAACAATGTCAAACGGCCTTTCCGCTTCCATATCTGTTAAACCCTAAGGAACAGATCGCGCACCCTCGGGTCGATGTGGTCCTTGACCGCCGTCTTCGTCGCCGAACCGTACCGCATGAACTCCTTGAGTCCCTTCTTTAGGGCAGGCCAGAATGCTCTACCTGGCGCCGTCTGCTCAAAGTGCCATTCCCGCAGTTCGAGAACTCCATCCCGATTCCAAAACTCCGCCCGAGCCACCAACTCGTCGCCGAACAATATAGGCAGCACGTAGTACCCCCACCTTCGCTTCGCCAGCGGAGTGTAGATCTCCCAGACGTAGTCGAAGCCGAACAGATGGGCAATCATCTTCCGATCCCACATAAGCTGGTCGAGCGGTGCGACGAACACGACCCTGGGTTCAATCGAAGGTTGGTCGAACAATGTAAGAAACTCCGGTGTCGCATGCGCCTTGACGCCCTCGACCTCCACCGGAATGATTTGCCCCCGAGCGACAAGCTCCGCGATCGCGTCCCGCTTGTCGTACATCAAGACTTGGTACGACCACACTTCCGGCGGAGCCGCCGGGCGGACGATACCCATCGCCCGGTGCCGCTCCAAAGCAAGCTCGCGGATCGCATCCTTCGCTTCCAAAAGCGGCTCGTCGCGAAGCCGCTGGGGAACCACCCGCTCCGTGAGGTCATAGAGGTGCTGCCCACCTTTTCGCCCCGACGTCATGATCTCCCCAGAATGCCAAAGCGCCCGCAGAATCTGCTTGGTGACGCTCGGACTCGACCACGAGCCGCTCCAATCCGCCCTGCGCTGCTGGAACTCAAATTCCTTCGGCATCATCGGGCCACGTTCGGTGACCTCCCTAAGAATGGAGCCCACCGCCTCCTTGTGCTCCACGAAGACCTTCTCAAAAGTCCGTCGGCCAATGTCGTAGATGTACCGACGTAGCGGCCACCCCTCGAACGGCACCAGCGAGGCCATCTTGTCCCAGCCGTCGTAAATGTGCCGGTCGCGATAGGCAAGCTTCTGCCAATCGCCGACCTTGTACCCCCGGAGCCGCGCTTGGAGCACCAAGTCGTGGTTGCACCCCACCGGAGCGATCGGGTCGAACTGGATGCTCCGCAATCGCTCGAAAGCGTCTTCTTGAGTCGCGCAGGGCGCGAAGTGATGCCGGACCAACGCGCGTCGGACGTCGGACTTGGACAGCGTAAGAGAATTCACCAAGTCTCAGTGCGCCACAGGCCCCAGACTTTCGGCTCTTCCCACTCCTCCGGCGGCTCCTGCCCGTTCAGGCGAAGCGCCAGGAAGATCAGCCCAACGTGCCAGCCTTCATGCCACACCATGTGCTGCAGAAAAAGAACGGCGTTGTCGTAAACGGCATGCCCGCCTGCCATCGGCCCACCCTTTTCCAGCCCCTCCGCTGCCGCGCCACGAACGGCCGCCGCGCTAGCCCTCAGACACGCCTTGATAGCGTCCAAATCCGCGAGAGGAGTTCCATCTTTGTCGGCGTACGCGCTCGTCAAAGCTGCCGCATGAGTCGGTGCGACCTGTGACAAGAAATACTTCCGCGTGCTGTGCATGTGCGCCAACTGGCTATCAAGCGCCATGCCGTCATCCGAAGGCTTGGCATGTCGATTCCCCTCGTCGATGAGCGACATTACGGAGTCAACGATCTGGCATTGGCGATCCCACGATTCAAGCAGGGCTTTGGCGACATCCATGCTCTAGTATAGAGCAAATGTCTACCATTGTGTCTACTTGTTCGCGGGAGTTAACCGATGAAGCTTACTTTTTCGTATGTACCATACATTTATGTAGGTTCTTGACATTAGAGCAGTTCAGATCGTAGCCTGAACCATATTGCTTGGTAACGAAAGGAAAACAACGATGCACCCAGCTTTACCCGACTCTATCGCTACGTATTTCAGCGCCAAAAGTGAACACGACACGGACGCCACCCTCGCATGCTTCACCCCAACGGCCGTCGTCTTTGACGAGGGCGAAAATATGGAGATGAACGGCCACGAGGCCATACGCAAATGGCTCGAAGGTCCGATCGCAAGCTACAAGCTCACAACCGAGGTGACCGATACCCGAGAGCAAGGCGGCGAAACGGTTGTGACCGCCCTAGTCTCCGGCAACTTTCCAGGTAGCCCGATCGAATTCTATTACCACTTCCAGTTGAAAGACGGCAAAATCGACCGCCTAGCCATCAAGTAAGGACCCTAGAATTTCATCCGTACGCCACCGCAAACGGCGCTCCAAGTCTCAAGGAGTTTGCCCTTTGCGTCGTACGTCTTCAGCGTCAAACTGGACTTATAGGTCTGACCATTCGAACCTAACACGATCTTCTCCACAAGCACGCCCCTGCCATCGGGCATCCATCCACCGCCGGAGGAAATGTCGTCGAACTTGGCGGGCGGTTTGGTGATGTAGTACACGTACTTCGCTTCGTACCGGCTAGGCCCCGTTTTCTTCCAGATGCCGTAGGCAGGCGGAACGGGCGGAACCGCGTCGTAATTGGAGGATTCCGTCATGGTGCCGCCTTGGTTGAATACCGTCGAAAACTCCAGATCCTTGACGCTGGCGAACGCGCCTGTCTTGAACTGGACCTTGGTGGTCCAAGCCCCAACAAGGTCCGTCGGCCTGGCCCCGAAAGTCGCGACGGCGAAAAGCGCGTAAGCAAGCATGCCTGTACAGACGCGCATCAATGGGCGGGAGTCGCAGCATAAGACCGCGAGAAAATCAAGGTATCACGTACGCGTAGATTGAGCTCTCGGAGCGCCGAAACCCCAAAGATGCCAATGAACTCCCTCGCACTAGTCCTGTCCCTACTCGCCCTCCAAACCCCCTCGGCTCACGTCGTGCCTACGACGGATCCGGCCATATCTTTCAGCCCGTACAATTGGTATCGATCCGCAGTCTATGCCCAGTCGCCCAACCCCGGTGCGTATCTCAAGCTTGGTTTTACGGGATCCCAAATAGGCATCGACCTTGATGTATCGCCGCTGGTGGAAGCGAACGTCCCCGCCGCCCAATACCCGGTCGTCAGATATTCGGTCGATGGCGGACCCCCGACTACCGTCCAATTGGGGCCGACCACCCACTCCATTTTATGTGCGAAAGGCCTCTCCGGCAGAGATCACCAACTGCTATTGCAGTACGTCGCCGGATACGTCTTCCTGGATTTCTGGACGCCCGTCAATGTCCTCCGCGTAACGGGCTTCACCCTCGATAATGGTGCTTCTTTAGTTAAGCCGACCAGGCAAGAGCGAAACGTGTTGTTTCTCGGCGACAGCATCACCAACGGCGACGACGACATCGCCACCTTCGCCGGTGGGATCACGAACGCGGTCGACACCCAGGACGCGACTCTGGGCTATCCCGTCGTCGTCGCCGCAGGTCTCGGAGCGGAATACGGCATCGTCGCCTACGGCGGAGCCTCCTGGGATCACACCGCCGCCGACCGCCACACACCAGGTCTGATGAAGTCGTACGCGATGCTCGACAGCATCCACTCCCGCCTCGCCGAAGGAAAGCTCTCCCCGGTTCCCGACGACATCTTCGTAAACATGGGCGAGAATTCTCCCCCATCGGGCGACGATGTCCCAAAGCTGCTCACTGCGCTAAGGTCCGCCAGCGGACCCCAAACCAGCATCTTCCTGATCGTCCCCTTCTCAGGCCGCGCTCGGTCCGAATTGAAAGCTGGCTTCGACACCTACCGCTCCGCCTCCCCGAGTGACAAACACTCCTATGTGCTCGACTTGGGCAACAATCCGTACCTGCCAACCGGCCGCGCGACGATGTTCTCCGTCGACGGGCAGCATCCCTTGGCAAGCCTTCACGCGCTGCTGGGCGCCCAATTGATCGCCGCCCGTGGCGCCTTGGGAATAAGTGCTGGAAGTAAGTGACACCGCAGTTATAATCGAGCTATGCGCTCGGTCGTTGCATTCCTTCTGACCGTTACGATTACGACCGCGTCCGCCGCTGGCTTCCACGAGGACGCCATTCGGTGCATCCATCAAAGCGACTTCGATGCCCTGCAAACCCTTGCCGATAAGCCAGTCGCCCTCGCCTCGCTCGATGTACGACTGAAGGGTTCCGACGAGCTTGCAGAAGCGGTCGACTGGTCCATGTTGCTCCGGAGAGTGAAGACGAGCGCCGTCAACAGAATCTTCGCGACGGGTGGCGAGCCCTTCCTAACGTGGCTTGCCAATCACCCGGCCGCCCTTGCTGCCTACGTTCACGGTGGCGCCGATGGAGAGGTATGCGAACGTAGCTTCTCCGTTTGGCGGCAGATTTGGCAGGATTGCCCCGAGTCTAGAGAGGACGGCCCCTGGATGCGATTTGCGATCGCCAGCGCGCTCGTTCAGGCCCAACCGGTCAATGCCATGGCCAACGGCAAGCCGATCGACCCGGTGGCACGCTTCAAGTTCTATAAACAGTCTGCCGACGAAGGCGCGCTCGTACCGAGTTTCTTCAAGTCGCCCGTGTGGAAGTTACGCTACGTTGCCGGAAGTTGGGCGCTCGACTCCGACCTCGCTTGGGTGCGTACGGCGATGAAGCCGGAAATTCGAAATCAGTTCTCAGTCGGAGACGCGTGCATGATGGTGCCGTATATCGAGACCAACGCCAAAGGCGTCAGCGTGCAGACCGGCTCCAAGTTTTACGACGACAAGCCGATGACGCTCCAACTGATGACGGAGTACGGCGGCGTTTGTGGAGCGATCTCGCGTTTCGGTGCGTCCAGCGCTCAAGCTCTCGGCGTCCCCGCCTTCCCAGTCGCCCAGCCCGCCCACTGTGCCTTCGTCTGGGAGAACGCCGATTCTTCGTGGAAGATGGGCAACGACGTTTTCGGCTGGGGAGCGAGTTCGCAGCACGAAGGCATCCGAATGATGTGGAGCTCCCGTCCGGTCCTCATCCAGCTTTACGATATGGCCCGACGGGACGAGAAGGCGTTTCTCTATGCAAGCAGGCTGACCTATGCCGCCTCCGTCTGCTCCACCAAAAAGACGCAGTTGGAAGCGGCCGTTGCCGCATGTCCCTATTTCCTGCCCGCTTGGAGGCAGTTGATCGCACTCGAGCCAGCGAGGCTCCGCCAAGCCGCCCGCGCTCTCGGCGTCGCCCCTTACGCGGTCGCCGAGCTATACCACGATGCCCAGGGAGACCTCTATCTGCAGGCCATAGACGCCATCGCTGCCGCTGATAACGTCCCACAACTCGGCACCCAGACGTGGGCATCGCTGGAGTTGGTTGCCCAAAAGTTGAGGCAGACAACCGGCGTCGCGCTCGACGTATTCGCCGTTATCCAATGCCAAGACAAGCGATTCAAATGGTCCGGCACCGACCCCGGATCGCAGGCGATTATTGCCGCGGCGATCAAAGCCGCTGGCCAACGCGGCGACATCACCGCCCAGCTCGAAAAGCTTACGAAATGAAGCCGTTTCTCCCGCTTCTCTTCGTCGTCCTCGTCGGAGGTGGCCAAGTGGCAGGGGCACAGACGTGGAAGCCCGCCCCTGGCTATAGACAGATCCCGATCTGGCCCGGCACTCCGCCGGATTCCAAGCCCATGGAGGGGCCAGAGGTTAACGAACTTTGGAAGGGTACCAATATCCGCGGAAGGGTCGTAAACGTCTCAAAGCCCACCCTGACGATCTATCCCGCAAAGGGAAAAAACACCGGCGTCACCATGGTGGTCTTTCCTGGCGGCGGATATCAGATGCTCGCCATGGACCTCGAAGGCAGCGAGATCTGCGACTATTTCGCGGCTCGGGGAATCACCTGCGTGCTCCTGAAATATCGAGTCCCCGATTCCGGCCCGACGTTTAACCCAAAACTCAAACGCGGCATCAATCCGAAACCCCCGATGGCGCTAGAGGACGCGCAGCGGACGATCGGTCTCCTACGTCAGCATGCCAAGGAGTGGCACATCGACCCTTATAAAATCGGAGTGATCGGCTTTTCCGCCGGAGGCCACCTCGTGGCCTCGATCAGCAACCATTTCGACCGGCGCATCTACCCCGCAATCGACGCTGCCGACAAACAAAGCTGCCGCCCCGACTTCGCCATCGCCCTCTATCCCGGACATCTATGGATGGACGAGAGGAAGTTCGAACTGAATCGCGACATCACGGTCACCCGCAAGACGCCGCCCACTTTCATCGCTCAGGCCGAAGACGATCCGGTCGACAGTATCAACCACTCCCTGGTCTACTACATCGCCTTGAAGAAAGCCGGCGTCCCCGTCGAGATGCACCTCTACGCCCACGGCGGCCACGCCTTCGGCCTGCGACCAACGAAGTTCCCCATCACCCGATGGCCGGACTTGGCGATGACGTGGCTGCACACGATCGGAATACTCGGCCAATAGCCGACTAGAAGTGCGCGGCGAAGAACTCGAAGATTCCCGGCTATCGAGAGAGCTCCGAGCTCCGCAGGTAGAAGATCTCTTCCGGCGTGATATAAAAACCTGCTTTCCCCGCTTGCCAGTCGTCTTGCTGAGGTGGCTCTCCATGCCTCCCCCAATTCTTCCTTGCCTCGCCATTGAAAAAACCGCAGTAGTAGCATCCCATCGCCACCGACAGGGTGTAACACGCATAACCCTGGCTAACCCCCATGAGCCGCACAAGATCAGAAGGCGAATTCTTGGGCAGGTTGGGTGTATCGAGGAGTTTCGCCAGCGAGCCGACTTTCGGAACGCGCACCCCTTTTCCGGTGACGTTCACCTGCCAAATCCGGCGCGGCTTCCCCCGCACGAGCTTCCAGTAAGTGAGCTTGCCGCCTTCCGATTGGCCGACATTTACCAAACAGAAGATCAATTCGTCGGCCCGCCCCGCCGGAAAAAGGATCTCCGTGCCTTGGTCCATCATCGTTTCTTCGTAGCCGCTGTAAGGGCGATCCCCGCTATATCGGCCCTCGGAGACCGAAAACACTTTCGAGAGAAACACCGTCCGCGCCTTACCCAGCCGGATCGCCTCGCCGTCCAGGTTCCGGGTCATGGCATGCCCCTCCTCCATTGGGCGAACCAGCTTCTCAGGAATCACAAAGCACAGCACAAGCCTCTCGAATTCGTAGCCGGTTCCGTTGGGCGCAAGTTTCCAAACCCCCTCCATCCGCTTGAGGCCAATCTTTTGCTCCCCGTAGGTGACTCCATCGTATTCCGATCCAAAATCGACCGTCGCAGCGTCCCCGTCGACTTGCACTTTGGTGACCAGAAACCGCACCTTCTTCCGCCCAAACTCGGGCACGTTCGCCACCATTCGCCGATAGTCGAAAGCCGTGTCTCCCCCAACGACCATCCCCGCGGCAGCCTTAAAGTCGTGCCTTGAGAAGGCCTCCGCACACGCGACGACGACCGCCCCCGGCGTGCCCGGCTCGGTGGGAGCCGCTTGGCGCCCAGTCAACCCTCCCCACGGAATCACGGCAAAGAACAACAGAATCCGGATCAGATGAGCCATCCAATCCTACGACGCTCCGGTCCTTCTATCGTTTTGGCCTCGTCACGTCAAGGAAACGGAGCCCCATCAGTCCAGCGCTGGTTTGATAATGTACTGTAAGTTCGTCGAGGGGCCAGAAATCTTTCGCGTCGGCGCAACGTCGCCATTAGCTCCCGGACCGAAGATCAAAATCTCGTTGGCGTCGTTGTCCGATGCATAGACGTTGCCCGCGCCGTCGACGGCAAGACCCTCCAAAAAGGAAATCTCCGTTGCCGACCCGTGGATGGTGCGGACTGGTGCGTCGTCGCCGCTGGCTCCGGCCGCGTAAACTCCGATGAAATCGGTCGTGCAAACGTAAAGTTGGCCGCTTGTGTCGACGGCCAAACCCAACGTAGGATTGCGGCTGAGAGAAATATTGAGACTCCGAGTGGGGCTGACGTTGCCCGCAAGTCCAGGCGCAAAATACTGGACTGCATTCGGGTCGGAACCCCGACAGACGACGTAGATGGCTCCGTTTGGTAAAGCCACCAATTGCTCGGGAGTATCTATCAAACTGAGCCCGCCACCGATAGTCCGCGTCGGCGCAGCATTTCCATTTGCGGTGGAACTGTAGACGGTGATGTTGTTCGCATTGCGATTTGCGACGTAGATATTGCCATCTGAATCGACGCCGATTCCCTCGGGACTGTTGATGCCGGTTGCCGCTCCGACGATCCTTCGAATGGGGGCCACATTGCCGTTAGCACCCCGCGAGAACACATCGATCGCATTCGACGTAAAGTCCGCCACGTACATTTTTCCGGAGCGATCGAATGCAAGAGTAGTCGGTGCAACTAATGTCGTAGATGCCCCGCTGAGGAGTATCGACGGCGCTACATTTCCATTAACCGTGCTTGCGGAAGAAAATCCAGTAATCGTATGGCTGTTTGTTACATAGAGGGTGTCCGCGAACGGAAGGGAAGAGTGATGGGAACTGCCCCCACAGCCGCCGAGAAGAAGGGCGGCGAATGCGACCGCCCCTCCGGATAGAAAAGAATGACTGAACTTCGGCATTGATGAATTCCTTTGATGCACCGCAAGCTCGGATTTCCGAACCTGGGTCGATGGTCTGTGCGAAGGCTCGATGGTCACAGCTTGGATGCGCGCATTCGTCGCCGTCGCATCGCCATTCCGACAAGGCCCATGATGCTTGCGCTAAGCGTGGCCGGCTCTGGAACGGGAGCGGTCGTGACCGTAACGTTGTATTCCCCTGCGGCAAGGCTCACGACATCGGACCCCGCCACGCCGTTAACCGTTGCATCGTAAAACAGATAGAAGTAGTGGTCGCCCGCGCTGAGAAAATGGGTGTCCGAATGAACGCCTGGAGTGACGAAATCGCCGACGAAGGTGTTGTCGATCCCGTATTGAACGACAGAATCCCCGTCGAGATCGATGGCATCGACGTTGAATGTCACAGATCCGGCCGAGTCCAGATGAAGCGTCATATTTGCCTCACCGTCTGCCCATCCGAAATACGTGTCGAACGGATCGTGTGAAATCGCTTCACTTCGAGCGGATGCGACGCCACTCACCGATGCCAACGTGGATGAAAAGCTGAATAAGCTCGTGAGCGAAGTGTTTGCCTTTATTTCGCCTGAAGCGAGATTGAGCGGATTGGTGAACGTGTAGTCCGAAAAGGGTGCTGTCAGGGAGGTCGTTGGCGGATTATCTAGGAATAGAAATTGGCTTTCCTGTTGGAGGAAACTGAAGTCGGAGTTGTAGGCTTCTTCGCCGTCGTTGTAGCCAATCGTAGATGAGCCACTGGTGATTTGGGCGCTCGCAGCCGCCGCCAGGGCGAGCGCGAGGGACACAGGCATAAATCGGGATGGACGAATAGAAATCATTGGCGCGTAGTTCTCCTTAAATCAAAAGATCGATGCCGCCGTTGAAACCACGACAACGGCATCGCAACTAGAGCCAGATTCTCCAGGGCTCCCGTGACAAGGGAGTCGGCCTGGCGTGACAAATCCGGAATGCCCGTAATCAGGCGAATGCTTCTCGCAAGGCTTGCTCGAGCGAAGGCGCGTCTTGAAGCAAGCGTTGAACCTCTTCAGGCCCCAGCGCCTCCTCCAAACCTTGCCGCAGTTCCGCCACGAACGCAATCTCCGAAGGCATGTTCCCATCGCGAGTAGGTGTCGAGAGATTTGCTACTGTTCCCAAGTAGCGAGCGCCCAAAGCGGCACTCCCCATTTGAAGGTGAGCCCTCGCCAGAGTAGTCAAAGCGCAGGGCACGACCGACGTCAGGTTCTTGCCAAGCCACATCTTCGCCGCGCGGCTAAGAAGCGGCAAAGCCTTTTCGGGTTCGCCGAGTTGAATATGGACGCGGGCCAGGTGGTGAAGTTGGTCGCCGTGCTGGTAGTCGTTGCCGAATACTTCCCAACTCTCCGCCGAGGCAAGGAACCAACCGGCCGCCGCATGAAGGTCGCCAAGGGCCTGAGACGCCTTGCCGCAGGCCTCATGGATCATGGGGATGAAGTGAGCCAAGCCGAACGATTCCGCTAACCGGAGGGCTTCGCCCGAATACTCCGCCGCCTTCCCAGGCTGCTCGATCTCCAGGTGCATGAAGGACAGCATCATCGCACACTGCACTTGGTGGAAGGGAATGCACTCGTCGCCTAGCAGAGAGATAGACCTCTCCATGCTCTGAATCGCTTCGTGCACATGCCCCAGATAGTATTGGGCGGTGGCACGCTGCTGGCAAATGACCGCCAAGTCGTGAGTGCTGCCATCCCCGATCATCGCTTCGGCGTCGTCGACCAGTCTCAGATTCTCATCGAATTCGCCCGTGAGGAAGTACCGTCGCCCCTGCTGGATCAAGCACATGGCCTGCTCCACCTTTAGGCCGGCTTGTTCGCAAAGTCTGCTGGAACGTTGCGCCACGTCGTAGCCCCGATCCTGCAAGCCGTATCGATTCAAAAGAAACAGGGTGTGGCCTTCCCAGAAACTGGCACGAGCCAAGTCTTCCGTGACAGGAAGGTCGCTTTCGAGGCGGAAAAGCTGCTCATAGAAGGCTGCCGCATCGCGGCTAAGCGATCGGGAAGTCCAGTAGTTCCCGAACGTTGCCCCAAGCTTCACGGCGCCCTCCAAGTCGTTCTGAATGGCATACCGCGTGGCCTCTCGCAGGTTATCGAGTTCCGGATCGATCGTCTTGAAGTGGTTCAGCGCGTCGATGGTCTGATGCCTCCAATACCGATTGGGCATCAGGTGCAGAACCCAATCGAGGTGTCGCTGTTGAGCGGCCGTGAGTTCTTCCGGAGTCAGGGTTTCCTTCACATAGTCGCGGATCGTCTCCAGCATTCGGAACCTGTAGCCGCTGCCCGTCCGTTCGACCCGTACCAGCGACCGGTCGATGAGTTCCTCCAGAGTCGATAGCGGATCGTCGAGTTCGCACAGGTAAGCCGCACCTCCTCGATTCCAACCACCCCGAAAGACGCAAAGGCGACCCATGGCTTGCTTCAGCGCCTCGGGAAGTGCCTGAAAACAGCTTTCAACCGAAGCCCGAATGGTACGGTGACGCTCGGGAGCGTCCGGCCGCCGGTTCACTAAATCCAGGCGATTCCCTAGCTGGTCGAATAGCTCTTGCGCCGTTAGAGTTCGGAGCCTGCCCGAGACGAGTTGAAGCGCAAGGGGGATTCGGTCGAGTCGGTCGGCGATTTGCCCCAAGACCCGCAGGTCTTCCGCGCCAAGTACCTGCCCGCCCCGTTCTGCGACAAGCGGGTCGAGCAGAAACTGTACGGCTGGATCGTCCCTTTCGCCTCTCTCAAGAGGACCGACGCTGACGCTCCGCTCGCCGCCAAGGTTCAGGGCGACGCGCGAGGTCAACAGCAGCTTGAGCGAAGAGCGCGCTTCGGAGAGGGCCCGGATGACGGCGGTTCCGCCTGGAAGAAGCTGCTCCAGGTTATCGAGAATAAGCAGCGTCGGCTCCCTCGGCAGCAATGCCACCAAACGCTCCAAGGGGTCGGAGGAGGAATTCAAAGTAATGCGGAGGGTCCTCGCGATGATCTGCGGAATGATGGCCGCGTCGTCGATGTCGCTCAAGCCGATCCACGCCACACGGCCTCCGAAGGAATCGACTATCGAGAGCGCCACTTCCTGCGCCAGCCGAGTCTTACCAATGCCTCCCGGGCCGATCAGCGTCACGATCCGGTGTGCCGAGTGATTGGGATGCAATAGCGATTGCAATTGGAAGATCTCGTTCGCTCTTCCATAGATCGGCTCGGCGGAAGCAGGCACCGCAAATGCTAGGCCCGCCGTGACCGGTCGCGGCTCGTAAGGAACCGCCTTCGACCGATAGACTTCCAAGGCGGCTTCCTTTGCCCGGTTCGAAGGCTCGTCCGACAACTCGTCGCGCAGGATACGTTTGAGCTGTTGGAACTGGCCCATCGCCTCCGAGGGATAACCCAGGATGCGCAATTCTCGCATGGCGATCAGATGGGCGTCCTCGCTCATCTGATCGAGCTCAAGGGCCCGGTTCGCGGTCTCGAGGGCTGCCTCATGATCGCCTCGAATGCTCTGAAGTTCCCCTAGTGCGACGAGCAAGCCGTATCGTCGCTCCGCGATGCGTCGCCGCTCCGCGTCGATCCAAGGCTCGTAAAGCCCCTCGAGTAAAGGCTCGGATGCGAGAGAAAGGGCATCGAGGCAAAGTCGCTCCTTCGCCCCAGGATCCAATTCCGTCGCAAGCATCTCGCAAAGCCTGTCGAAGTTTTGAACGTCGATAGCGAGGTCTTGAGTCGCAAGCGAAATCGTCTCTTCGTCGGTTTGGAGAATCTCCCTTACCGGCCCCAGGCCACGCCGAAGCCGGGCGAGCTCCTGACGTAGTCGCTGCCGGGTTGCTTCGTAGAAGTCGTCGGGCCAAAGCAGCTCGGCCGCCGCAAGTCTCGTAAAGGATTTTCGGTGCGAAAGCGCGAGCCGAGCCAGCAGCATCGCCGACCGCCTTGTCTCAAATTGGTCGAGCTCAAGCCCGCCGCCCTCCAACCTGAGCTTGCCGAAAAGCCGGAGATGCCATCTTTCCCTTGGGTTCGAGCCAGACATGACCTCTGGTCAGAGTAACACGCGTTAAAAGTAGGCTGAACGATCGTCACCCAATTGTAACGGGAGTGTCATCGTCCGGGGTCCACCCACCCCCGGTTGTGACCGCCAAAGTTCTCTCAGCGTCCTACTTACGATGAACGGCAGAGCCCTGGTCAACCTGTTCTTGCTCCTCTGTGCCGGATGCGTGTGGGCACAGCCCAGCCCCCCAACCGTGGTAAGCCTGGATGCCCGCGTGCTGAATGCCGAATTCGTCGTCGCCTGCAAGATCGTCAAAGTCCAAACGACACGCCCCGCTTCCCAAGGGAGCAACGTCGACGTCGCCGTATCGACCCACCTCAAGGGCGATGTATCTCCTGTCAGCCAGTTCATGATCAAAGCGTCCAAAGAGCAGCTCGACGATTGGTGCGCGAAGGGCACCCGATTGCTGGCCATCGATGGAGCCGAGCCCATCGTTCTGGACGACCCCAAACTCCGCGTCTTTACCGCCGACATGCGCATCCTGACACGCCCTTCCGACGTCGTCGAGGCCGCTCAAAAGGCAATTCGGACACATCGTGGAGTCATCCGGATCACGACCCTGTCCATCAACTTGGCCCCAGGCATTGTCAAAGCAAACAAGCTTGCATGGGATCTGCGCATCGTAGTCCCCGCCGATGACGATATCGAGAAATGGGCGCAGACCCAATTCGACCGCCACTCCGGCATGGACCGATACGATGGTCTCCAGGCGCTACGCTTCTTCCCATCGCCGGAAAACGCCAGGAGACTGAAGAAAATCCTGGCGGAGCCAGAAACGAAAGAGAACGTCTACGCCCGCGATCTGGCTAGATCGACCCTGGAAACCTGGGGAGAGCTGGCCCCCGGCCACTAAAAAAGCAGCCCCTCCATAGAGAAGGGGCTGCCATAGGCTGCTTCAGAACGCCATTGGGAACCGCTCTGTAAACCAGCGGCTCCACTCCGGTTCCGCTTTGGCGACGTTGGCCGCAGCGTTGTCGCCAAACAGGAAGAACCGGACCGACAGGTAGGATTTCCCACCCATCGGTACCGCAAAGAACTGACACAGCCCCGGCCCCGGTTCGTTGACGAGGAGGATCATGGACATCTCCTCGCCACTTCGAGAGACCTCGACCTTTCCGGAAAGGGCCGGAGTGCCATCACCCGAACTCGCCCCTTTGCCTTCCGTCGCGCCAGTCAGCCCAAACGGAGCGGTAAGCGCCGCCCAACCCTCCGATTCGCTTTTGTCGCTCATTCCCGTCACGTCGAACGCCGCGCAAGCCTGACCCAGGAAGTGCTTCAGCTTCAGCCGAAGGAGACCGAAGAAGCCAACCCAGCCGTTCTCCACCGACTCGAACTGGCCGTCCCATTCATCGGTACTGGCGAACCAACTGTGTACGACCCGGACGAGGCAAGTCCCACCGGATTTCGCCTCCACGACCCACTCGGTCGCCATCGGCGTGCCCATCCCGCTTCCTTCAGCCACGAAATTCCGGGGCGGATTCCATTCGGTGATCTTCGATTCGGACTCCATGCCCGGCCCGAAGTTGGCCTTTACCGCACCCCCCACACGCTCCTCGACTTCCGTGGGCACGAACCACGATGAGATGCCCGGGCCGGTGGCGATCGCCTGCCAAACCTCTTCCGGCGAACCCGGAACCTCGACTTCTACTTGAACGGATCGCCGTCCGTCCTCTCCAACATTAACGCTCATGACTGCTCCTTGACGGTGCTTTCGGATGGGGTGGGGTGGGCGGCGACGATCAGCCGATGCGATCGCCCGCCCGGGGACGACGCATCGTGGTAATGCGCGGCTAAGGCGGTAACCGCGTGGGTGAGGTCGGCAGTGAAAGCGGCCCGCTCCGCCGCGGATCGAAACCGAATCTCCGTATCGATCGAAAGGGTAGGCAAGTGCTTGTCCGCCTCCCGGGCCCGCCGCACGAGGTCGCTAACCTCCTGTACGACGCGCGCCGCCAGCGCGATAAGGTAGCTCGCCGACAGCCGGTCGGCCGTGCGAGCTGGGTCCGTAGACGCCAAACCCATCGCCCCCGGCGCGACGACGTACGATGCCGCGCTCGCGACGAAAAGCCGCTCCGTCAGGCCCCCCCACTTGCGCTGACCCGCCTCCCGCACCAGCCGGTGGGATTGCAGGGCGTTCAGGTGGTAGTTCGCCTTTTGCCGCGTAAGCCCAACCTTCACCGCCACTGAAGCCGCCGACTCCGGCTGATTCAGCTCCGCCAATAGTCGGCTCCGAATCGGCTCCAAAGCGACCGTCGCCGCAACCGGGTCTTGAATGACTTCGAGATCGAGCACGCTATGATTCTAAACATTGACAACTTTTATTGTCAATAGATTTTTTAAGCCATTGTCGAATTTCAGCCCAACCGCTCGACTATAAGTGAAGGCAGGTTAACCGGCCCGCCAGAAGACTGTTCCAGGAGAACTCATGAGATATTTGGTTGCCATCCACCACCCACACGACTTCGACCCGTCCGTTGAGGAAGGGGAGATATCCCACGACATCGACGTGCTCAACGAGGAGATGGTCGCCGCTGGCGTCAGGCTTTCTGCCGATGGCCTGGACTGGATTCACAACGCCAAGTCGCTCCGAGCCCAACCCAATGGCGAGATCCTCGTCACCGACGGCCCCTACCTGGAAACCAAGGAGCACGTAGGCGGCTTCTGGGTCCTCGAGGTCCCCGACATGGACGAAGCGCTGAAGTGGGCGAAAAAAGCCGTCGCCGCCTGCCGAACCCCCGTCGAGGTACGCCGGATTCTCTGAGGGCAAATTCAAACCGCAGGTTGGAAACCACGAACGCCTCCAATCGTCTCACCTTGTGTCCTCCAGTTGAGAGACCAAAGCCCACAATGTTAGCCTACGCCTTCCTTCTCGCCGCCGCCAAAACCGGAACCGTCAAAATCCACCTGACGGACGATCGCAACCGTCCGATCCCCAACCACGAGGTCTGGCTGACGGAGACCAACTCGACCAAGCAGGTAAGACCCATCGGCATCCAGTGGGTCATCCCCGATGAGCCATATCACGGCATCACCGACAAAAATGGCGACGTCGCGATCCGCCAAGTCCCCCTGCGCAAGTCCATGATGGTCGTCACGAAGTTCGGCCCACGCTTCGACGCTTTTGTCGCAAAGCACGGCAACGCCAGCGGCCTCTCGCTCGACGTAATGAAGTTCGAAGGAGCCGTCTACGCCGGGAAGAGCGCGCATGTCGTCCTCGCCGAAGACCGCGAGATCGCGGGCATCGTAACCGATGCCGCTGGAAAGCCGTTGAAGGACGTCGAAGTGGTCCTCACCGACACCGGATTCGGCCATATGGGCGGCTATCCGGGAACCGATCTGGACATCCAAAAGACCGACGGAAGCGGCGTCTACCGCTTCACCCGCCTCCCAAACTGCGAGTTCCTGATATCGACCATTGCCGAGAAAGGCATGGCCGTCGAATCGCGAGCGGGGAAGAGTCCATGGCAGCTCATCGCGATTGTCGGCCAGGAGTGGACCAGCCAGTCGGTGCTGCTAAGCAAGCCGAGGGCGCAGTGCGACTTTCGCATCTATCAGACCGCCCAGGTCACGGTTACCTTCAAGGGGACGCCGTCAGAGCTTAAGGGATGGACAGCGGAGATCTCGAATGCCGGCGGACAGCAGCTTGACTTTCAGCCTTCCTACTCGACCCTCAAGCGCAGAACCCTCCCCGGCGAAGTCACGATCTGGTTGACTCGCGACGATGGCAAGATCAGGCGCGTGGTGAAGAAGCTCAACTTGAAGCCCGGCGAATCGCGCACCCTCGAAATCTCCATGGCAGACGTGCTCGCGCACAAGCCTCTCCCGTGACAAGGCTACGCTCCCGGTGGACAAAGCAGCAGTAGGATCCGAACGACGGTGCCCTCGCCGACCTTGCTCTCGATCGTCATCCCGCCCCCATGGGCCTCGACGATGCTGCGGCAGATCGCTAACCCCAGACCGGTGCCGCCAGTACCGGCAGCTCGAGCTGCATCCACTCGGTAGAACCGCTCACCGAGGTGTGGCAGATGCTCCGGTGCAATGCCTTCGCCGGTATCCGCCACGGTAACAGTGACGGATACCGCATCTGCCGTCGCCGACACCGTGACCATCCCCTCGGGCGGCGTGTGTCGAACGGCGTTCTCCAGCACGTTGGTAAACAGCCGTGTCAGTTCCGAGCCGCTACCCGGCGCCATGAGCATCGGGTCGATGGACTCAAGCCGGATGCAAGCCCGACCCGGCCGCGACACAGCCTCCATGGCCTCCTCCAACGCCTCGACTAGACACACCGGTGCCACGTCACGGGCCAATCTCCCAGCGTCTGCCCGGGCCAGGAAGAGCAGCTCCTCCACGATCCGGCTCTGCCGATCGGCGGCGGTGTCGATCGCGGCGAGGAATTCGCGATAACGGTCCTCGGGCCAGGGATGTTCGAGGCCTAGGCTGGTGTTTGCTTTGACGACCGAAAGCGGCGTACGCAGCTCGTGAGAGGCGTCCGCCGTGAACCGGCGTTGGCGATCGAACGCCTCTTCGAGCCGCGCCAGCATCGCGTTGAAGGAGGACGATAACTCGGAGAATTCGTCGCTGCCCGACACGGGCAGTCGTTCGGAAAGGTCGCTTGCTCCCAGCCGCGCCGCCGTCCCAGCGATCTCCCTCACGGGCCGGAGCGCGCGACCCGTCAGAAAGGCGCCCCCAAGCCCGGCCGCGAGCAGTGCGAAAGGCGCGAGGGCCAAGAGCGTCGAAGTCAGCGCGTCGATCTCCCGCAGAACGCCATCGAGCGGATAGGCGAGCTGAAGCACGCGGTCGACTTCGCCCCGGCGCTCGATCGGCATCGACAGCACCCGCACAGGCCAGCCGCGATCCTGGACGGTCGAATAGACCGTCCGACCACTAAGAGATCGAGCGTACGATTGTTGATCCCAGGGTTCCTCCCGGGGCGCCCCGCCGACACCGCTCACCGGGTCGCGGGAGATGACCCGCGGCTCGAGAGGAGGTAACGCGCGTTTCGATCCGACCAATGATCCTTCGGCAGCCACGGACATCGGATCGAGCAATTTGGACCGAACTGTGGTACGAGCTTTGATGATGACGGGAGGGTCCTGCTCGGCGAGGGGCCGTTCGGCGTGTGCTCGCTCGGCCAAGGTCCGGTCGACCGTCGCAAACAGGTCGGCCTGCACGGTGTATCGCACCACGCCGCCCAAGGCCCCCAGAATGAGAGCCAGCACGGCCACGTTCCACAGCGTCATTCGCAGCCGAACCGTGCCCCATCGGCGGCGATGTCGGTCAGCAATCATCCGGTCGGACGATCCTCCTCCGATTCGGGTGCCCGGAGCACGTACCCCTGCCCGTAGACCGTGTGAATCAGGCGGACGGTATGGCCATCGTCCACCTTCTGGCGGAGCTGACGGATGCGAACGGCAATCGTGTTCGAATAACTCTCGTCGTCGTTCCAGACCCGCTCCAAAACATGCTCGCGCGAGAGCACCCGCCCCTCGTTGCGTGCGAGCGCCTCCAGAAGCGTGTACTCTCGAGACGTGAGCGGAATCTCCCGGCCAGAGCGACTCACGCGTCGAGCTTCAGTGTCGATCTCCAGATCGTCGATTCGGATAACTCGCATCCGGTGGACCGCCGCACGGCGGATGAGTGCCCGCACCCGAACCCGCAGCTCTGGCAGGGCGAACGGCTTGGGCAGGTAGTCGTCTGCCCCAATCTCGAACCCGCGGATGCGATCTTCAAGAGCGCCCCGGGCGGTCAGCATCAGGATCGGCGTCGAATCGCGGCGACGCCGGAGTGTCTCGCACACCTTCCAGCCGTCGACGCCGGGGAGCATCAGATCGAGGATGATAGCGGCATACTCCCGCTCTTGGGTCAGCTCAAGCGCCTCAGCTCCGTCGCGCGTCCAATCGACGGTGTACCGCGCCTCCTCCAGACTCTCCCGGGTCCGGTGTGCAATCGCCACTTCATCTTCGACGAGTAATAGACGCATCCGTTTTTTACGCTGCTATCCTCCGGCCCCTGGCATCATCTTGACGCCCGGCTTGGGTGGCGTATGGACCCTATCGGCCGCTGCCCGGGCCTGCACCATGTCGATGTCGTGGTTCGGATTATGGCCGCAGCCGGAGAGCGCCCCAAGGAGCATCCCGCCCAAGAGCAGCACCCCCGCGCGCACGATAACATTTCCTCTCTTCATAACATCTTCTCTCTTCTACTTGAACGGGTAGTGCATGTTGGTCGAGGCGTCGCCCCACGTCTTCCCGAACGGCAGCGCCTTGACATGGCTGTCGAGGAACAGATAGGCGGCGACGTCGCCCACGTAGCGCCGTGGCGATATCTGGACCGAGACCATCAGGTCATCGTATGAACGGGGCAGATCCGCCGGTCCCCGGTCAAGCGGCGGGTTGCAAAACTTCCACCAAAAATAGACTTCGGGCGGATCGAGGCTCGGGCCAATCGTAAGAAGATCGAGATCGGTGCGGTCGGTGAGATAGATCGCCTCCGAAGGTCTGCCGATCTTCGACATAGGCCACCCGGGGGCCAGTTCGCCGTTGATGGAGAAGCTGGTGCCATTCCGGTTCGTCAGGCGATCTTCGGGGCTGTACCAGACTTCCGAGTTGCGGATGTACCGGCTAAGGAGCGACGGAAGATTGCCATTATCGACCCTCCAGTAGAACTCTCCGTATCCGGGCCAAAGCGGCCACCGATTCGGCAGATGGTCGTCGTAGTCGGCGGTATACAGTTGCAGAGCGGCCCCGATCTGCTTGTCGTTGCTAAGCGCGGTCGTCTTCTTAGCGGCCGCCTTTGCCTGGGCGAGCACGGGTAAAAGAATCGCGGCCAGCACAGCGATGATCGCGACCACCACCAACAGTTCGATGAGGGTAAAGCCGGACGGGTGTCGCCGTTTTGTCCAATGAAACGATGCGAATGGCTGCATGACCCTCTAGATGGTAACAATGGAAAGTGACGGAAACGTGACGCCGCCATCGGCCCGCCTTCTTCTGCGATCCTTTCGAAAATCTGATCGAGCTGGCCGAAGTCCTGCCTTGATTTCTCACATTTAATCGACTTTTCCGTCTAACCTGTCGAAAGCCCCTGGCCCTATTCGATTAGAAAGCAATCCAGTAGATAAAGGAGAATTTATAGATGAGTGATCAAGTCGAAATGGGAACGGAAGCACCGACCCAAGGGAAGATAGGAAAATGACACGCGTCGTAGTCGATGGCTTTACCATCTCGCTCGACGGATACGGAGCCGGCCCGAATCAGACCCTTGAGAATCCGCTCGGTGAGGGCGGGTTGGATTTGCATCAGTGGCTAGTCTCGACACGGTCGTTCAAACAGGGACACTTTGGCACCGACGATGGCACAACCGGGCTCGATAACGACTTCGCCATGCGAGGCTCCAAGAATGCCGGCGCTTACATTCTGGGAAGGAATATGTTCGGGCCGATTCGCGGTCCCTGGGCCGACACGGACTGGAAAGGCTGGTGGGGCGACGACCCGCCCTATCACGTCCCAACTTTCATCTTGACCCACCACGCGCGTGAGCCCATCCAGATGGAAGGCGGAACGACATTCTTCTTCGTCACCGGCGGTATTCACGAGGCGCTCGACCGGGCGCGCGAAGCGGCCAACGGCAAGGACGTACGTATCGGCGGTGGCGTCAGCACGGTGCAGCAATATCTTCGCGAGGGCCTCATCGATGAGATGCACATCGCGATCTCGCCGGTCCTCCTGGGCAGGGGAGAGCGACTGTTCGAGGGAGTTGACATGCGCGCCCTGGGATACGAATGCATTCAGTTCGTTGCAACAGAGAAAGCCACCCACGTCGTACTCCGACGCCAAGTTCAGAGCAACGCCTAGCTGATCCCGTCAGGCCTTCAGCCGGAATCGATAACGATCCGTCGTAGACGACACGACGGATCGTCAGAATGGACATATGGCAGTCAAACGTATGGACAACGTGGGAATCGTCGTCGATGACCTCGAAGCGACGATAGATTTCTTTCGCGAACTCGGTCTCGAGCTCGAAGGCCGGGCCACGATCGAAGGAGAATGGGCCGGACGCGTCACTGGGCTGGGCGATCAGCTCGTCGAGATTGCCATGATGTGCACGCCAGACGGCCATAGCAGGCTCGAACTCTCCCGCTTTCTCACGCCGCCTGCCGTCGCCGATCACCGCAACGCCCCAGTGAACGCCCTCGGCTACCTCCGCGTCATGTTCGCGGTAGACGACATCGATGGAACGCTTGAGAGGCTCTACAAGCGCGGCGCCCAGCTCGTAGGCGAGGTAGTCCAGTATGAAGATACATACCGGCTCTGCTACATCCGCGGCCCCGAAGGCCTCCTCATCGGACTCGCCCAAGAACTTGGCTGAGCCCAAATCACCCGAATCGCCACCGGAGGCGTAGTGTCCCGAAACCACTCCTCCCGCGGCCCATCCAAGGCAAAAATAATAAAATAATTTCCACTTGTAACCAGACAAACATATCGGTAATATATTAATGCATCTATAAAACAAGTGGCCCCGCGCGGTGAGTTAGACCGCCGGAGCCGTGGATGACACCTGGATAAGAGGTATCAACGTGATGGAGATTACTCTAGGCACCAACCTAGTCATTTGCGAACGTCCTACGTTCCCCGCCCTTCACCCCCTGTTCGACCTGACGGAAGATCTGTCCGTCGCTCGGCTGGTCATCGCCGCCGCCGAACGTTTCTTCTGCCTCCACGTTCAAAGCGTGGTCCTCAGCGGCTACGCCCGCAAACACGACGCCTACGACGGAGCCCCCGGCGATACCGGCCCCGCCTTCTACGTCCAGGTCTGGTACCAGGGCGAGGTCTACCGAACCGTCGCCTTTTCCCACCTCGGATACACCGGCGTCCTCCACGTCGAAATCCCAAAAGGGAAGGAGCCCAAAGACGTCATCGACGCCGATATGATCGGCGACATGTGCAACGGCCACGAAGCCCTCAGAGATGAAGGCATCGCCGAAAAATGCGTCGGCTACGTAGGGAACGGAAAACTGGCTATCACGGTGCCCCAAAGCTATGAAAGCCACTAACCCCTTCTTCGAATACCCGCTCGTGGCCTGCACGAAGCCTGCCTTCGCCGAGCTCCGAGCCCTCACCGACCTAAGTCAAAACGTGGACGTCCTCCGCTCGATCCTCGACCAGACGAACCAGTTCTTCGACTTCAACCCAAATTGGCCGCTCTTCAGCGGCTACGCCCGCCCGGCAATGCCGGGCGACGGCTCCCACCCACTCTTCTACGTCCAACTCTGGGAGGATGAAGAAGTAGTCCGCTCCTGGGCCTTCCGAGGCCTAGGAGCAGTAGGCATCCTCCACATCGCCTACCGAGAGGACCACAACGGCCACATCCACTTCCAAGACCTCCTCAAAGCCGTGTTCTACGGAGTTGGTCAGCAGAAGACTCTGCCGCAGTATGCGGAAGAACAGACACTTGTCTTAGTAGACGGAGAGATGCTGTCGGTGCCGATCGGCTGGAAGTCGTGAAAATAAAAGGGAGGCCAAGCCTCCCTTTCGTCAATTTTTGTATTTAGCCTTGCCCTTTGCGTAGCCTTCAGGGGCTTGCATCCTGTCGGATCGCCACTTCCTTGGAGTGACGAAAGCTGGGCTCGTGGCAGAATCGGTCGCTGAAGCGGTGGTTTACGTTTCATCCCACCGCCCACCTTGTCAACGACGGGCGCGATCGCCTGGGTATTCGAGCTCTACGAATCTTAGGCACAACTGGTTCTTATGTCGTGGCGAGGGCGTGGTCGGAGTAAGATTGGCTACCAAGTTCCTTTTAGCTTAGTTACATCTTTTCAAATCTTCGATGCAGAATTTCAAATTCCTACACGCGGCAGACCTACATCTGGACAGCCCTCTTCTGGGCCTGGAAAGCCACGAAGAAGCGCCGATCGAGACCATCCGTAATGCGACACGAGAAGCGCTCCGCAATCTTGTAGATCACTGCATCGCAGAAGGAGTCAACTTCCTACTCATAGCGGGGGATGTCTTTGACGGCGACTGGAAATCCGCCGAGAGTGGGCGATTCTTTGCACAGCAAATGCTAAGGCTTGCTAGCGCTGAGCAGCCAATACCTGTCTTCATGGTTAAGGGAAACCACGATGCAATTAGCATCCTCAGCAGAGATCTGCCTGTTGAAAATGTCTTTACTTTCTCCGCCGTGAAAGCTCAAACCAAGATGCTTCCAGAAATCGGCGTGGCAATTCATGGGAGGAGTTACTCACGACCGGACACAACAGACGATATTTCTCAGGAGTATCCTGCGCCGGTCCAAGGCAGCTTCAACATCGGAATCCTACATACCTGCGCAGGCGGGAGACCTGGGCATGAAAGATACGCACCATGCGAAATCGAGGCCCTAAAAAGAAAGGGATACGACTATTGGGCGCTCGGTCATGTTCACCGACGAGAGATCATTTCGGACAATCCCTACATTATCTTTCCGGGCAATCTTCAAGGTCGAAAGTTCGTGGAGAGTGCTCCTGAAGGAAAGGGCTGCACTGAGATAACGGTTGAAAACGGAATCGTTGTGCGTGCTGAACACAAAGCGTTCGATGTGGTCAGGTGGAGCCTGCTTGAGGTCGATATTAGCGAGTGCGCGACGGCGCAAGAAGCGACCAGCCAAGTGATTGCAGAACTCAGGCAGAATGCAAATTCAATCGCACCAACATTGCTTGCGACCAGAATTAAGATCGTTGGTATTTCGGAGGCGAGCCCCGAAATATTCAAGGATCTGACGAGTTTCACTCTCACCTTAAGAGAGCATGTTGCCAGCCTTGCGCTTAATGCCTGGATCGAGGATATCTTGGTGGAGTGCAGATCAAACATCCTGAACGACGATGATGTGGGAGCTTCAATCCAGGGCGTCTTGTCTAGCGTTCGCGAATTCGCCGAAGCAAACGAAGCAGACCTACGAAAGGAGAAAATCAATCCTCTCTTATCCAAAATTCGCCCGATTGCTCCTGAGCTAGCGGAAGAGTCTGGCCTTAGTAGCGAGAGTTTGATCAACGACTTGCTTCCGGAAATTGAGGAAGTCATAGCTGCGGTCGCCAAGGAGTCGCTCAGTCGATGAGGCTTAGGAGTCTTTCCCTTCGAGCTTTCGGGCACTTTACTGGCCGGGAGATTTCCTTCACATCGACGCCTGGCTGTGTCGACATCGTCCTTGGAGCTAACGAAGCTGGCAAGAGCACTACGCTTCGCGGGATCGAATCTCTTTGCTATGGATTCGATGAAAGAACGCAGGATGCCCATACCCATTCCTATGATCAGCTTCTAGTTGGTGCCGAATTCGGGATGCTGGACGGCAGGACGAGAACCCTCTTTAGGAAGAAGGGAAAGAAGAACACAGTGCTGGACAGAGACGGCAAACCTGTTGCTGATACTCTGCTCGAGGAATGCATGTGCGGCATAGCTAAGAGTGGTTTTTCCGCCCTCTTCTGCCTCGACTTTCGAAGACTTGCTGATGCAAGCGAGGCACTGCTCGAAGAGAATGGAGAAGTCGGCAAATTGCTCTTTGAGGCAGGTTCGAATCTTAACCTAAAGCCCGTTCTCACTACACTACGAACTAGGCATGAAGAGCTTTTCAAGGGAACTTCTCGGTCCTCATCGCTTATTGATCAAAGCCTGAGGAGATATGAAGAAGGGCTCCGGCCATTGAAGCGGGGCGATGTCGCCCTATTCCGTGCTCAGGAGCAGGTGGTTCAGAGCCTAAATGAGGACGAACAAAAGCTTAAGAAGTTAATCGAAAAACGAAGAGCCGATGTCCGGAGACTTCAAAGGTTTCACGACGCCCGCCCCCTCATCACTCAGTTTAGCGCTGCAAACGACGCGCTAGAAAGCCTTGGCCCTGTAGTTTCGTTGCCCGACGACTTTACGACAAGGAGGATTGCAGCGCGACGTTCCCTACTCTTAGCCACACAGAAAGAGACGACGTGCGACCAGAACATTTCTCGGATCGAGGGCGATCTCGCTCAGATTTCAGTTGACGAGGTTGTACTAGGATTCAAAGATGCGATAGAGCAACTCAATGAGCAGGTTGGACAGATTGAGAAGTCAATAGCTGATTATCCATCCGAAGCATCAAAACATGAAGACCGACACGAGGATGCCCAAGCCGAAATCCGTCGTTATTGGTCAAAGCAAGTCCAAGCACCAGATTTTGGGTCCGTAACCGAGCCTGAGAGGAGGAACCTCAAGCGTCTGTGTTCGAATGGCCCGAATATCTCGTCAAATCTTGCTGCAGACCAACAAAGACGAGAAGAGCTAGAGAGTGAAATTGCCGAACTGGAGAAGTCGCTCGAAAGCCAATCCACTGGTCTCGTTACAGATGAGTTACGCGGCCACGTTAGTTATGCCCGCAGCCTAGGAGCCGTTGATGATCAGATCGACGATCTAGAAGTGCGGCTGCGCACATGCAAGGAGTCTATTACATCTGGAGCGAGCCGACTTGGGTTGGCCGAGGTGGAATCTCTGCCTAACATGCAGATCCCATCCGCTGCGACGATCCGCGCCCACGAAGCAGAGCTATCGAAGGCTAAGGAAGATCTTCGTGTAGCCGATGGAAACCTTCAGAGACTTAGCTCGGAGCACTTGGAGGCCACCGAAAGAAAGGACAGATTGTTGCTAGGTGGCGACATCCCAACGGAAACTCTACTTTCGGAAGCGCGCTCTGTTCGTGATAATCATTGGAAAGCGATTTCGGCACAAGTGCTGCACAGAACTGAGCCAAAGAGCAGCGATTCTCTGCCCGTCGACACCGAAGCTTACGAGAATAGCATCAGGGACGCTGACGGCATTGCCGATGATTTGCGCGCAGAGGCCGATAGAGTTGCACAACTTGCCAGCGTTGAGTTTGAGATCAATCTCAAATCATCAAATATCGAAACTCAGGAGTCCTCTGTTGAAACCGCAAGGCAGGGGCTTGTAAAGGCAAAAAGCGCCTGGGACAAGATTTGGGCCGAGACAGGCGTGGTGGCACTAAGTCCGCAGGAGATGTTGACGTTTCGCGAGGAGTTCGATCAAATTTGCGGTCTTGCCACAGATCTTGTCCAACTCGGAGCGCAGGTTTCGATCCTCAAAGACAAGCGTCTGTCAGTGATCAATAATCTCGGAACGCTGATTGGAGTTAAGGTCCAGAACACCACTCTTGCCCCTCTACTTACACAATGTGAAGAGATTATTAGTCTGGAAGACGCAGGGAGGCAGGCTCAGATGACAATGGCGGCGCGTCTGGAAGCGTTACGATCTGACCTTAAGGCTCATCTTGTACGTTTGCAGCAGAGGGAGAGCGAGCGTGACACTTGGGCCAAAGAGTTTGCTAAGGCCGTCAAGGATCTGAGCTTGCCGAAAGAAACCGATGCGGAAGATCTAGACAACGCGATTCAGGCCCTAGAGAAAGCTGCCACGTTCAGTATCCAAGCTCTGGCGGCCAAGAAGCGCGCGGATGGAATGCTACGTGACATCGCCAGCTTTGATGAGAGGGTTGCTAGTGTGGCACAAGGCATCGCGTTCGAACCCCAGCAAGAGCCGTTTACTAATGTTTCAAGGCAACTTCTTAAGTTGCTGCAACGGGAAAGCTCAGCGTCAGATCGTATTGAGTCTCTTCGCTTAGATTTGACTCGGGAGAAGGAAACGCTTTTAGAGGCGAAGAGCGAAGCAACGGCGGCAGAATCAGAGTTGCAGGACTTGTGTCGAATCGCAAAGTGCGATGATGACCAAGAGCTTGATGACATTGAATGGCGGTTTACCGAATGGAAACGCCTCGACACCGAACGCCAATTTGTCCTAAACGGTCTTACTCCCCTTGCAGGCGGAGCTTCAATTGAAGAGTTCTGTAAAGAAGTCCAAGATGCTGACCCTGACGAAGTCGACACCGAACTTGACGCTGCAGGCACTGAAATCTCTGTGAAGGAAATCGCCCACTCCACTGCCCTAAGTCAAATCGGTGAGGCCCAGAATGAATTGCAGAGAATCGAGTCAAGCGGCGAGCTCTTGAACGCTAGGGTTACAGCCGAAGCAGAGCTCGCAAAGGTTCGCTCGGCAATACGGCCGTACCTGATTCATTCGCTTGCTGAGGCTCTCCTGCTGGCCCAAGTGGAAGCTTTTCGGCAAGCCAATCAAGGCCCGATTCTCAAAAAGGCCGGCCACACTTTTGCCAAACTAACAGATAGCGCATATGAAACGTTGTTTTCAGAGTTAGACGAGAAAGACAAACCAGTGCTTGTCGCTCTACGCAATGACGGCAAGAGGATCAAAGTGGACGGTTTAAGTTCCGCGACGCGAATGGCGCTCTACTTGTCACTTCGAATTGCCTGCCTGGATCACCACGCGGATACTAGGGAATGCGTTCCGTTCATCGCGGACGACATTCTTCTTGACTTTGATGATGAAAGAGCAGCTCGAGCTTTCCAAGTCCTAGGTGAACTGGCTCAGAGAACTCAAGTGATTTTCCTAACCCACCACAATCACCTTGCTGAGATCGGAGCAAGGGTTCTGGGGGATTCAGCGAATCTCGTGAATCTCTAAGCCTTTAAATATAGTTCGCTCAGCGCTGTGAGGATTGAAGCATCCAGAGCGCCGCTGTGCTCTTTTTGTGTCCGGGCGTTCGTCATTTATTCAGCTGGCCTTCGCGCACGTGCCATTCGAATTGACCTAGCGGCTATGCCTAAGCAGCGAGCATATGGAGTTTAAAAATGATCTATTCCTCCCATAGTCCAGGTCTTACGATGCTAAGTGAAGCCGTCCTCAACGACTGTGTCCATGGCCGATCAAAAATTCTGTGGCACGGAGACGAGATTCCGTTAAAGTTGAGCCAAGCGGAACTCAGCGCTTACGAAGAAGCCAAGAGCAGCCAGTTCGCTGTGCATGCCTACGGCTATAAAGCCCTAGGGGCCGTTTGGGGGCAGTGGTGCGCACTTCGATCGATTCCTATCATTGAGATTAAACCGAAGGGAAAGAAACTAGCGGTATCGATGGACTGTATCTATTCGAAGCGGCTTACGGATACTGGAAAAGCATTGGTCGAAGAGTTGTTCAAGGCACATGCCACCAATAAAGCAAAAATCTCAATCGGCACATGGAGTGATTGCGATAACTTGGAACCAGATTCGGCCAAGGTGCTCGCTGCCGAACTCATTCAGGTTTGGAAGCGACATTCCATCAGCATTGGTCGAGGAGGCTTCTAAGAACGCTTTCGAGGGACCTTCGAAGGGACCAGGGCTATACGAACGAAAGAGGATCGTCCGTGCGGTCAACTTTAGATTCAGATTGATGGTGGGCGGTACAGGATTTGAACCTGTGACCCCTACAGTGTCATTGTAGTGCTCTACCACTGAGCTAACCGCCCGTCGGGGACACTTATTGTGTCCGAACGGGCCGAGCGAAGTCAACCGAGAGACTTGATCCAGGACTTGATGATCCCCACCAACGCCGGATTGAACTCCGTCCCCGGCTTCCCGAACCGGTCGTAGCTGTCCTTCATCGAAGTGCACTTCGAAAACAAATGGTCGCTTCCCGGCACGACCGTGAAGGTCCCAAACCCTGCCCGAGCCGCGTTCACCGCGTCGCAGACCTGCGTCTGATCCTCCCGCAGCGAGATCCAATCGTTCTCCCCGAACAAGGCCAACACATGGGCATCCCCAACCCGGGACCAATAAGAGCAGAAGTTCTTGTCGTTCACCTCCTGCATGTATTTGATCGAACGCGGATTGAGCATGACTCCATCCGGCGAGATCTCCTTAGCCAAGGCCCGAAGCTCCGGCCGGTTCTTCTGGATCCAAGCCACCGACCGCTTCTCGTTGTACAAATAGTGGAAAAACGCCGTCACCTGCCGGACCTGCTGATCGACCTCCGCGCGGCTCTGCCCCGCCAAAGGCCCCTGAATCCGAGGACTGCGGATCTCCCACTCAAGCCAGCTATTCGAGACGGTGCCGTACGTGATAATCCCCTTCACGGGAATCTCCGAAGCCAGAAGAGGCGCATGGCACCCGCCCATGCTGTGCCCAAAAATAAACACCCTCGAAGAATCGACGAAGGCGTACCGAGACAAAGACTTCAAGGCCTGACGGTAAATGTCCAACTCTTCGTCGAACCCGACCAAAGCCGCCGGACCGCCTTCGCTGTCCCCCACCCCCGGCTTCTCGATCCGCACCGTCACGTACCCATCCTCCGCGAAAGGCCGCAAAGCGTTCGCGATGTAGTTGTTCGTGGAAAGCGGAAAGTCGACGCTGCTCGTATTGATCCCCTGAATCCAAAACAGAACTGGGTGGCGACCCTCCGAACGTGGATGGGTAATCAACGTCCGTATCCGGTGCCCACCGCTCACCACGTCGTCATAAACCGTCTCATACGAGTCCGTGCTGTCCACCGGCTTCGGCTTGAACAAGACCTCGACCTCCTCATCCTTCCCGTCTCGCCGGACGATCAGCCGAACCTTCTCACCGCCAGCCGCCGCCCGCACCAGATCGTTCCACTCGGCAAACGTCTTGAAACGCTTCCCACTCACCCCAACCACAAGGTCCCCCGCCTTCAATCCATTGGCGTCGGAAGCCGCCTGCACCGCCTCTTGCGGCCCAAGCTTCAACTTCGTGCGCAGATCCTCGGGCACAGGCTGGAAGGGAATACCAAGCACCCCCCGCCGAGGCAAAGAGCTCCCGAAGGAAAAAGCCGTCAGACCAAGAAGCACGAACGCCGCGAGCCGGATCATGACAGTTCGTACCGCCCCAAAGCAGCCAGAGGTTCCGGGATAGAATCCCATGCGTGGGCTATGTCGCGATCGCGTTCTACGGACTCTTCGCCCTGATCGCGTTCCTGAACCTCATCCTCATGCGCCGGCCAGGGCGGAGAAGGGAAGGCGACGAATTCTGCATCCTCATCCCCGCCCGAAACGAGGAAGCCAACCTGCGCCAACTCCTCCCCCTCCTCACCGGACAAAACGGCCAGAAACCCAAAATCTACGTCTTCGACGACGAATCCACCGACACCACCGGCCAAGTCGCCGAAGAGCTAGGCGCAACCGTCATCCGTCCAAGGGAACCGCTGCCCAAAGGCTGGACCGGCAAGAACCGAGCCTGTCACGAGCTCGCCAAAGCCGCCGCAGAAGACTCCAACGCCCGCTGGTACCTCTTCCTAGACGCCGACACCCGTCCCGCCCTCGATTTCCTCGACGGCATGCGCGACCTCGCCACCCAAGTCGGCGGCCGCTGCAGAGTCCTCACCGGTTTCGGAAAGATGGACCCCGGCCGAGGCATCGAGCCCCTCTTCCTAGCCTGGGTCGGCTGGGTCCTCCTCGCCACCAACCCCTTCGGCATCGTCAGCCGAACCCGCATGGGCCACAACAGGTTCACCAACGGCCAAATCCACGCCTGGCGCTCCGACGTCTACGTCCACCTCTGGCCCAACGAGCAGGTGAAAGGCCGGATCATGGAAGACGTCATGATGGGCCGCCTCCTCGCCCGCGAAAAGGTCAAAGTCGAAACCGCCAACCTCTCTGAAATCCTCCGAGTCCGCATGTACGAAACCTGGCGCGAAACCCTCGATGGAATGAGCAAGAATTCTTTCGAGATCGCGAACAACGTCCCCGGCTCGATCCTCGTAGCCCTCCTCTTCGCCCTAGCGGCCGTCGGCTGGCTCGTAACCCCGTGGACCCTCGCCCTGTTCGTATTCAGCGGCCTATGTGTAGGCCTAACCGTACGCGCCGCAATCTGGCCGGCATTCCTCATGCCGCTCGTATGCTTGATTGCCAGCTTCACCGTCCTGCGCTCAACCTATTGGCGAGTAACGGGCAAGACGACGTGGAAGGGAAGAACCTATTCCTAGTGGTGCTCTTCGAGAGAAGCCGGAGTCTCCGTCTTCGAGCGCACATACATCAGCACGCCCCCAACGATCTCCCCAAGGATAAATCCGCCCGCGAACCCGCCCAAGATCTCCTTGAGCGTGTAAACCTGGTGGACCGAATCGCCCGCGCTGTTGAACATCGGCCACATGAAGCCGCCAACGACGCCAAAGGCCAGGGGTACTACAACAAACGCGGCTGCCAACCCAAGAAGATCGGCTTCGTGATCTCGTTCCATTGCTAACTCGGATTATGGGCGAATAGAAGCTTGCTTCGCTACCGTTTCGTGGGATTCAGCCACGCCGACGCATTCTGACCCGATCCTCAATCCTCCAATCCTAAGTCCTGCGAAGCCAATCCTGCCCCGTTCTAGTGGGCCGACTTCGCTTCTTCTGCGGTCCCGACCATTTCGATAACCTCGCGCCCGTCCTTGTCCACCAACACGCCGCAAGGCCCCCCGCCCCAAGGGTTCTCCTCGAGCCCATCCACCGTCGATCCGTCGAAGCGATAGACCGGGAAATAGTAGTGAGCCACCTTCTCCGCCTCACCCTCGATATAGTGCCCAACGATGATCCGCCGGAACCGCGTCTCCGACAGATTCGGCCCAGACCCGTGAATCAGAGACCCGTTGAAGAAGAGCAAATCCCCCATCTTCATCACCATCGGCGTCGTCTCCAATTCCTGCGGAACCGGCACCTGCTCCCCAGTAAAACTCATCTCCGTCGACGCGGTTCCCGGACACAGCATCGGCAATCCATGAGACCCAGGCACGATCGACATGCACCCGTTCTCCTCGTCGATATCCTCCAAAGCCAGCCACGCCGCCATACAAGTCCCCGGCTCTGCTCGCAGATAGCGCTGATCCTGATGCAGCGCCTGCCCCCGCGCTCCCGGAGGTTTGAAATAAATCATCGTCTGAACGGCATAGGGCTCCCGCCCATAGAACGAGGTCAAATACTCGCGAATGCGCTCGTCTACCATAAACCGCATCGCCACATCGTCCCCCCGATGAGGCTGCAGCAACCGCGGATACCGCTTCAACGGATCGTCGCTGTCCGGGTGAACGCCACCCTCCGCCCAACCATCCCCGCCTCGCTCCACCATCTGGGTGAAGTAGTCCCGGAGGGCCACGCACTCATCCGCGGCAAAAAGCCCCCGGACAAGCAGATACCCATTGTCTCGATAAAACGCTATATCGTTCGGATCGACAGCGACCATTACCAATATCTTAGACTCAAAACCTCCCGATCTCAACCCTCGCCAACAGACAAAGCAAGAGAGGCAGCCGCTGGGACCCTTCATCGATATGGCGCAAACCGAAGGTCCAAGGAATTAGGAGGCAGCTATGTATCAAGAAACACAATCTGAAGATCGAGCGACTTCGACCGCGTTAACCACGCTTGTGATCGTCTTGCTCGTTGCCCTCGCTGCGATCGTAATTTCCTACATGGCATGGTGGGGTCCGCCGAGCCATACCGACACCATCGTCCAACCCAGCACCCCCGTTGCCGTCCCCGGACCTCCGGGACCCCAAGGTCCGGCAGGAGCCCAGGGCCAAACAGGAGCCCCCGGCGCTCCAGGAGCCCCTGGCGCTCCCGGTGCACCTGGCTCGAACAGCCACTCGGGAACTAACACAGATGGCTCGACCCAATCCAACAGCAACACCGACGGCAACAGCTCGCAATCGACCACCTCGAGTGGTGGCTAGCTAAACCAAACATGTCAACCGAGGGGCAACCCCTCGGTTGGCGTGGTCCGCTCCATCAACATTCCCACCGCCCGCAAAGGCTCCATCCTCCCCCGAATAACGCTCTCGATAGCCGCGAAGACCGGCATCTCGACTTCGTAGGCCTTCGTTAGCAAAGCGACCGACTCGCTCGTCGAAACCCCCTCGACAACCTGCCCGATCTGCTTCAAAGCCTCGTCGAGCCCAACCCCCTGGCCAAGCATCTTCCCAGCCCGGTAGTTGCGGCTCAAATTGCTGGAAGCCGTCGCAAAAAGGTCCCCCACCCCCGCGATCCCCAAGAACGTCTCCAACCGAGCCCCCATCTTGAGCCCAAGGGTAAGCATCTCCTTCAGCCCCCGCGCCAAGAAAGCGCCCTTCGTGTTGTCCCCAAAGCCAAGCCCGTCCGACATCCCGGCCCCCACCGCGATCACGTTCTTCAACGCCCCCGCCAGCTCGACCCCGGTCACGTCGTCGCTCATATAAACCCGGAAAGTCCGGCAATTAAAAGCCAGCCGAACCTGGTCCGCCAACGCCGCGTCCGCAAAAGCCGCCACCGCCGCCGTCGGAATCCCCCGAACGATCTCAACCGCCAAATTCGGCCCGCTGATCGCCCCCACCTGGGCGTTCGGAAGCGCCTCCGCCACGACAGTCGTCATCGGCTTCCCCGACCCCGCCTCCAAGCCCTTGGAAGCCACCACCACCAACGGATGCTCCCCCGCGACCTCGCTCACCACCTGCCGCACGGCCCCCGAAGGCACCGCCACCACCGTCATCTCCGTGGCATCCCGATACTCCGACAGGAACTCGTACCGCACGTTCGGCGGCAAAATGAATCCCGGCAGGTACCGCAGATTCTCCCGAAGCTCTCGCATCGAAAGAATCTCCTCCGGGTCGCGTCCCAGCAGGATCACGTCGTGCCCGTTGCGCGCCAACAAAAGCGCCAAGGCAGTCCCCCAGCTTCCCGAACCCAATACCGCGACGTTCATGCCTAGCGACTCGGAGGCAGCTTGCTCTTATCCTTATATGCCGGCTTCTTGATCACTGGAGGCTTCGACTTCGCAAGCTCTTCCAACGCGACCTGCACCGCCTTCTCAAGCTGAGCGTCATGCCCTTGCCGCCAAAGATAAGGGTCCAGATCGACCTCCACGTTCGGGTCGACGCCATGGTTTTCCACGTCCCAAGTACCGTTCGGGTTGTAGAACGCGATGTTGGGCGCCGTCACGCTCCCCCCATCCACCAAAGTCGGGAAGACCAAGATGCCGACCAATCCGCCCCAAGTCCGCTTGCCCACAATCGGACCGACCGCTGCCTTCTTGAAGTGCCAAGGGAAGTAGTCGCCCCCGGAGCCCGCGAACTGGTTGATGATCATCACCTTCGGCCCAAAGTTCGCACTCGCCGGACTCGCAAAATCTTTCCCATAGCGGCTGGTCCACATGCTCATCAGCGACCGGTTCATGCTGTCGACCATGTAGTCGTCCACCTGGCCACCGTGGTTGAACCGCTCGTCGATCACCATCCCGTCCTTCCGGATCTGGGCATAGTAGTAGCGGTTGAAGTTCACCCAGCCACCGATGTTCGTGTCCGGAATGTGCGCGTAGCCCAGCTTCCCGCCGCTCAGCTTCTCAACCGTTCGCCGGTTGTCTTCCTCCCAAGCCTTGACGCGCAACCCCGTCTCGCTGGGGATAGGCACCACAACGACCTCGCGCGAGCCCGTATCGCCCGGGTTCGGGCCGATCTTGATCTTCACCTGCCGCCCAGCCGTCGCCTCTAGCCGCTCGTAAATGTTGTCCTTCGAAGTCAGTTCCTTCCCGTCGATGGCGAGAATGAACTCGCCCGCCTTTGCGCTTACTCCGGGTCGGGTCAGCGGCGCATAGAGTCCGGGATTCCAACTCTCCCCGTCGTAAACCCGCGCCAGCTTGTATCGGTTCGATTCGAACGTGTAGTCCGCCCCCAGCAGCCCGCTGGTCACATGGTCCGTAGACGGCATATCGCCGCCACTGATGAACATGTGCCCCACGCAAAGCTCCCCGAGCATGTCCTCGAAGAGGTAGTTCAAGTCGTCCCGCGTCTTGATCCCATTCAAAAACGGCTCATACCGCCGTTCCATTTGGACCAGATCGATACCGTGGAAATGGGGATCGTAGAAGAAGTCCCGCTCAACCCGCCAGACCTCGTGGAATATCTGACGCCACTCCTTCGTCGGGTCGATCTTCGTCGCCAGGTCGCCAATGTTCAGCATCCCCTGACCCAACTGTGGCGGTGCCGCCGTCGGCACGATGGACCAAACCGGCCCCTGCACCAACAGCATCTTCGCCCCTGAGGGCGTCACGTCGAAGCTTGAAACTGACCGCGCGAACGGCAGCGCCTGCCGCTCCCCCAGGTCGAATTTCCACATCATCGTCTGCGGCTGAGACGTGACCCCCGCCAGCGGAGCGACCTCCACCGCGAAGAAGCTTCCGGGAGCCCCCGCCGCGAGAGCCTGGTAGTTCCGCGTCGGCATCGGCAAGGCCACGATCCGCTGGTCGATGGCGTCGAGGTCGATAGAAAAGTCCTTCGCCTTGTCGTCGTCGTCCTTCACCCCTTCCTCGTCGCTCTCCGGCTTGCTTGGGTCCGGCACGTCCTTCCGCAGGGCCACTGCATAGACCGAGCTCGTCGTATTGATCGCGGTATAGCTGCTCAGGTCCAGCCAAGCCACTGATACGCCCGTGTTTGTGCTCGCTACGAAGTAAAGATAGTCCCCACCCTTGTCGAAAATCGGGAACCGCGCGTTGCTGATGCCGTCCGTAACCTGCGTTAACTTCCCGTGCTCCACGTTGTAAAGGAACACCGCGTTCAGGTGGTTGTCCAGGTCGCGGTGAAAAGTCAGCCACTTGCTGTCCTTCGACCAGGAAGGCGAGATCGACCGCGTCGGGTCCTCGTAAGGCGCCGTGTCGACAAGCGTGTTCTTGCCCGACCCCACGTCCAAGATCCAAATGTTGTGCTTGTTGTCCGTGTAGGCGACCTGCTTGCTGTCGGGCGACCAAACCATCTGGTAGTAGTAGCCCGGCGATTGCCCAAGCTCCATCGACTTCTCCGAATCCGTCGCCGCGTTGTGCAAAACCAGCCGGTAGTTGCCGGACTCGTCGCTCAAGTAAGCGATTGTCTTCCCGTCGGGGGACCAGGCCGGGTACCGCTCCGCAATCCCGTCCTTCTTCGTCAGATCCCGCGTGTCGCCCTTGTTCGCCGGCACGGTGAATATCCGTCCTCGGGCCTCCACCGCCACCCGGACCCCGCTCGGAGAGATCGAACCGTTGGCCAGATACTGAGCGAACGGCTTGAACTGGGTGCGCGCCTCGGGGAAATCGCCCGCGATGTCGATATCGACCTTTTTCTCGGATTTCGTATCGAAGTCGTAAAGGTGGATCGAACCAAGCTGCTCGTAAACGATGCCGCCCGGCCCCGCGCTCGCCGACTTGATGTCGAATCCCTTGCCCGCCACGACCTCCGACTCTGACCCCGACGTCGTGTCGTAACAATAAAGTCCAAATGGCCCCCGCTTGTCGGAGACGTAATAGACCTTGTCTCCCACCCACATCGGGTCCCTGTCGTTCGTGTTTTGCCGCGGGATCTCCTTGACCTTCGAATCCGACATCTCCCCAATCCAAATCGGATAGGTCTGTCCGCCGCGATACCGCTTCCAGGCCGCCTGCCACTGAATGCCCGGAACGTACGCGAGCTTGCTGCCGTCCGGCGAAAACGACCCTTGGCCGCCGGAAGGGAAGGGTAGAGGCTTGGGCAACCCGCCCCCGACCGAAACCGTGTACATCTTTGGCAGGTCTGTTGAGGACCCCATGCCGGAGACGAACAAAATGGACTTCCCGTCCGGCGTCCATCCCGTTACCAAATCTGCCTCGGGATTAAACGTCAGCCGCTTGGGCGTTCCCCCCTTCGCGGGCATAACGTAGACGTCCATATTCCCGTCGTACTGACCAGAAAAGGCGATCCAGTTTCCGTCGGGCGAGAAATGGGGGTTGCTCTCCACTCCCGGCGAGTCCGTGATCCGAACGGCGCTCCCTCCGCTTCGCGGCACCGACCAGAGGTCGCCCGCGAACCGAAAAACGATCTGCGTCGGCCCGAGCGCTGGCTCTCGCATCAGCATCGGATGGGGACCGGCGTCGAAGGCGGGATCGTCGGGCTTCGAGGTCAAAAGAAGAAGGGGGAGAGCCCACATGTCTGGAATGCTAGCAAATACACGGCCTCTCTGCTAGAGTGCACCCTCCAAATTAGGAACTAATTCCACCCAAAAACACTCCCGTCACGACGTCACCCCCATCAACTCCATCACGGGCTCACCTCCATCACCTCTCACATCGAGTGCCCCCTTGACCCGCACTCGCTAGATCGGGTACATTGCGTTGTTGAGGTCAGGAAGGCTTGTTTGCCGTTGACTGGAGCGCTCCAAGGAGCTTTGCAGTGAGCGGCCGACGCCTCCCCCCTCTTACTAGACACGGAGACTTAACGAATCGAATGCCGCTGGATAAGAATATTAAGAGTCAGGTAATCGCGAGTAATGCGCGAACTGAGGGCGACACTGGGTCTGCCGAAGTCCAAATTGCCGTCATGCATGCCCGGATCCAACAGATCACGGAACATCTCAAGACGAACCGCAAAGACTTCCACTCCCTCCGAGGCCTTATGGTCCTCGTCGGCAAGCGCCGTCGCCTCGAAGCTTATCTGCGAGCCAAAGACGTCACCCGCTATCGCGCGTTGATGTCCAAACTCGGCATCCGAGAAGTTCGGCCCCGTTAACGGAGGCATCCATGATTCATTCCCACGAGTTCGAGGTGGGGGGCCAAACCCTATCACTCGAATCTGGTCGCGTCGCCAAACAAGCCGGCGGCGCAGTTCTTTTGGGCATGGGCGAGACCGTCGTCCTTGGCGTAGCTACCATGTCCGAAAATGCCCGCGAAGGCATTGACTTTCTTCCCCTCGTCTGCGACTACGAAGAGCGCAAGTACGCCGTCGGTAAGATCCCGGGCGGCTTCATCAAGCGCGGCGGACGCCCGTCCGAGAAAGCGGTTCTGACGAGCCGTCTGATGGACCGGCCCCTTCGACCGCTGTTCCCCAAGGGACTCCGAAACGACGTCCAAGTCATGGCGATGCCCTTCGCCGTAGACCAGGATTGTCCGCCGGACGTTCTCGCTATCAACGCCGCCGGCGCTGCCCTCGCCGTGAGCGATATCCCGTTCAAGACTCCGGTCGCGGGCGTTCGCGTCGGCCGCATCGACGGTGAGTTCGTTCTCTTCCCGACCAACGCGCAGATCAAAGTTTCCGATCTCGACCTCGTCGTCGCAGGCCACAAGGACGCGATCTCGATGGTAGAGGCCGGGGCCACCGAAGTATCCGAAGAGGATATGCAGAAGGCCCTCAAGATCGCCCACGACGCGATCAAGAAGATTTGCGGCGAGTTCGAAAAGTTCGCCAAGAAGGCTGGTAAGGCCAAGCGAGAGGTCACCCTCCACGCCGTCGACGAGAACGTCAAGAAGGCGATCGAGAAGAAGTACGGCAAGGACATCGAAAAGACCCTCCTCGGCGCGAAGGACAAGGCGATGCGCGAAAGCGCGTTGAACGACCTCATCAAGGACATCGTCACGAAGATGAAGCCGGACTACGCCGATCAACCCGAGCTCCAAGGCCAGTTGAGCGAAGCCGCCGACACCGTCGTAAAGGGCGTCATCCGCGAGCTCATCCTCAAGAAGGACAAGCGGCCCGACGGACGAAAGCTCGACGAGATTCGATCGCTCGAAGCCATCGCAGGCATCCTTCCGAAGGTCCACGGTTCCGGCCTCTTCACCCGAGGTCAAACTCAGGTCATGACGGTCGCGACCCTCGGCCTCCCCGGCGACGCCCAGACGATGGACGGCCTGGAAGAGGAAGAGCCGAAGCGCTACATGCACTTCTACAACTTCCCGCCCTACTCGGTCGGTGAAGTTCGCCCGATGCGAGGCCCCGGACGACGCGAAGTCGGCCACGGCGCTCTCGCCGAGCGAGCCCTGCGAAGCGTCATCCCCTTCGACGATCCCGATTTCCCCTACACCCTGCTTCTCATCTCGGAAGTGCTGGAATCCAACGGCTCGACGTCCATGGCGTCGGTCTGCGGCTCCACTCTCGCCCTGATGGACGCCGGTATCCAGATCAAGGCCCCCGTCGCCGGTATCGCGATGGGTCTCATGTCCGACGGTAAGACCTTCAAGGTCCTCACCGACATCATCGGCATGGAAGACTTCTGCGGCGACATGGACTTCAAGGTCGCAGGCACCCGAAACGGTATCACCGCCCTTCAGCTCGACACGAAGCTGGACGGTATCCCCGATAAGGTCCTTGCCGACGCTCTGAAGCAGGCCAAGGTCGCCCGATTCCAGATCCTCGACGTCATCGAGGCCGAACTCCCCGCCCCACGCGAAAGCGTTGCCGCGACGGCGCCTCAGGTCACGACGATCAAGATCAATCCGGAAAAAATCGGCGCCGTCATCGGCCCGGGTGGAGCGGTCATCAAGAAGATCACCGGCGAGACTGGCGCGAGCGTGGATATCCAGCAGGATGGCACGGTCATGGTCGGCGGCTCGAACGCGGTCCAGGTCGACGAAGCGATTGCTCGCATCAAGGCCCTGACCGACGAAATCGGCGTCGGCGCGGAGTTCCGAGGCAAGGTCACCCGAATCATGGGTCGCGGCGCGATGGTGGAATACATCCCCGGACGCGAAGGCATGGTTCCCAAGGAGCACCTCACCACCCGCCAGATCGGACGCATCGAAGAGGCCGTCAACATCGGTGACGAGCTCAACGTGCGCGTCCACGAGATCGACGGCATGGGCCGCGTGAACTTCACCGCCCTCGGCGTCAAGCAGACTCTGCCTGGCCTCGAGGACAACGAGAACGCAACGCCTCCGCCCCCAGGACAGGGTGGCGGCGACCGTGGCGGCCGAGACCGCGGCGGACGTGGCGGAGATCGTGACCGCGGACGCGGTGGCGACCGAGATCGAGGACGAGGCGGCGATCGTGACCGCGGTGGCCGAGATCGAGGCGGCTACGGCGGCGGTGGCGGCGACAGAGATCGCGGCGGCCGAGACCGAGACCGCGCTCCTCGCGAGGATGCTCCCCGCGAAGAGTCGGCTCCCGCGCCCAGCACCCCGGACGTCCCCGACGCTTTCCCCAAGCGAGACCGCGGTGGTGACGACGACAACGTCAACACCCGCTTCCGCCCGCGACGGTAAGCGAGCTAGCTAAAAAGAAGAGGGCCGCCATTATGGCGGCCCTCTTCTTTTTCTTTGGTTAGGATGTTTTTAGTTCGTTGCCTTGCACGAGACGTCCCCGCCAAGCCCACGCCCATCTAGCAAAACCAACGCATTAACGCACTCCCCACGCACTAACGCACTCTTAAACCGGCGACCGAGTAACCCGAATCGGGTGCCACCCCGCTAGCGACCGAGCCTTCAGCCCCTCGCCCGACCCCCAATATCGAACCTGTACGATCCCCGGCCGAACCGCCGTCACGAAGTTGTCGTGGAAGTTCGCCACGTCGTCCTCGTCCGTCAGCATCAGGTCGACGGCCGGTGCGTCCAATTTCAAGGTCAAATACCCCTCGTCCGAAGTAGATGCCAAGATCGGCGAAGCAGGGGCGAACCGGGCCTGCTTTGGCTCCGCTAGCAGCGTCCAAGCCGTCACATCGCCCCAAGAGGCCACCAAGATCGTATCCGGCACGGAAAGCCCCTTCACCGAAGCCTCAATCACCACCTTCCGCTCATCCGGCTCCAGGCTCAGCGCAATGGCCTTGGCCTCCATCGTTACCTTGCCGGAGGGCAATTCGTATGCGATCAGCGTCGCGACACCCTGGGCAGCCTCGCGCCCATCGTTCATCGCGTGGACCTTGATCTCATCGTTGTGGCGCTCGATGCTCAACAACGAGTCCGCATACAGTCGCCGAAGCTCGTAAGCCAAGGCCTTGTAATGCCCGTCGCTGTCCAAGATCGCCCAGCTCTGCACTGGCCAACAGTCGTTAAGTTGCCAGATCAAAGATCCCCGGCAGAAGACCGACCGCCGATAGTGCTCCACGCCGCACTTCAGCGCGTCCCGCTGGTTGAGCTGCGAGTAATAAACCCAATCCGCTAAGGTCGAAGACTTCGGATAGTGTAGTTCCGAGTAGCCGACGAAGGTCTCAAACCCCTTCCGCGTCTTGTCGTGCCACCGAATCACCGGGTCGTCGATAGAGAACGGATATTCCCCCGCCCAGTCGTCCAAAACCTTGTCCCACGTCGCGAGCGAACAGGAAGAGGCGAACCCGTACTCGCTAGAGAACCGGCCTGTCGATTCCGTATAGAACTTCCAGTCCCCGCGCCCATGCCACACGTCCCAGCAGTGCTGGTCGCCATATCCACCCGAATTCGGCCCCCGCTGCTTGGGTGCATCCGGGTTGTCCACCGGAGCATTCCCGATCGGCGAGGTGCGAATGTAGCTTCGGTCAGGATCGAGCTCTGCTAACACAGCAGGTAGCACGTCGTTGTAAAGGTTCTCCCCAAAGTAACGCGAAGGATGCTTGTCCTTGTTGCCCCACTTCGAATAGAACATCTCCTCGTTCTCGTTATTGCCGCACCAAAGCGCTAGGCAAGGGTGGTTGCGAAGCCGCTTGATGTTCGCTGCCGCCTCGTCTCGAATGATCCCCTGCCATTCGTCTGTGTCTGGGTAATAAGCGCAGCCGAAGGGGAAATCCTGCCAAACGAGGATGCCTAGCTCGTCGCACAACTCATAAAAGTCGTCGCTCTCATAGAACCCTCCACCCCAGACTCGGAGCATGTTGAACCCCATGTCCTTCGCCTTCTCGAGCCGGTCCCGAAGCTGGGCGCGAGAAATAGTGGAAGGGAAGGAGTGGTCGGGAATCCAGTTCGCCCCCCGAGCCCAAAGCTTCTCACCGTTAACCTCAAACTCGAACGACTCGCCGTACTGGTCGGCCTCCTGGACCAGCTTGACGGTGTTGAATCCAATTCTTGTTTCCTTGAAGTCGATGGCATTCGATTCCAAAACCGAATCCCAAGCTTCGTCGATCGGAATAGCGTCTGGAACCTGCGCGACGTCGAATCCCGCAGGGAGGAGATACGTGCGCCAGGGTTGTGTCCAAGGATGTCCTGGTCTCCAGAGCTCCTCTTCGGCCTCCGCTTCGAAGGAGTTGCCGAAGTTTGCCTCACCCCCTCCTAAAACGCGGGAGACGATAACGCCCTCCCCTTCGATCTCGACCTGGCCCAGCGCCTTTACCGAGCCGTTGTCTTGAGGCACGACTTGAACGTGGACGTCGAGGATTCGCGCCGCGTATTCGATCAGCCGAATCGGCTTCCAAATCCCACAAGAAACCAACCGGGGACCCCAATCCCAGCCAAACATGTATTGCCCCTTCCGCACGAAACTCCGCTCGGGAAATCGTTCGGTATCCAAAGAAAGTCCCTGTTTCGTGAAGTAAGCGTTCCTACGCTCGTTCCCTACCCGAACCGCGCTCTCGAAGTCGATCCGAAGCGTATTAGTTCCAGCTACTAGTTGAGAGGTCACGTCGATTTCGAAGGAGACGAACATGTTGTCGTGATCCCCGATCTTCTCGTCGTTCAAAAAGATCGAACAAACGGTATCGAGCCCGTCGAAGCGAAGCACGCGTTTCGGCAATCCTTCCCGAGGCTGCCATTCGAAAGTCGTCCGATAGCTCCAGTCCTTCTCATCTACCCACTGACAACCCAGTTCGTTCATCGCCGAGAAAGGGTCGGCGATAATGCCGTTCCGAACGAGGTCGAGGTGAACGTGTCCCGGAACTTCGGCTGCAAGCCAGCCCGGTGACGTCAGGTGATCGTCACTGCCCTTCTTCCAGGAGGCTTCCGCAAACTCCCAGCCGGAGTGCAAGTAGGTCGTCTGAAGCATCGGCCTATTATGGGGAATTACAAAGCCCGAATGTAGTTCACCCTAATGTGGCGCCGGCTTCCAGCCGGCCAGCCAACCCCTTGACGGTCCTCGCGTGAAAACGCCTTCCAGCCGGCAAGCCAACTGTATTCCCCCTGCCGCACCCTCCCCACCACCCACACACGATAAACTAGCGACATGAATGCCAACTTCCAGTCGTGGCTCGGCGGCCAGATTCAAGGTCTGAAGGATCAAAACCTCTACAAAGTCCCCAAAATCCTGGAGACCCCCGCCGGCGGTCGCGTAAGGATGAACGGGAAAGAGGTCGTGAACCTCTCCAGCAACAACTACCTCGGCCTCGCCAACCATCCCAAGGTCCGCCAAGCGGCCCTTGAGGCCGTGGAGAAGTGGGGAGTAGGCGCGGGAGCCGTCCGATGGATCGGCGGTACGATGAGCGTCCACCAGGAGCTCGAAGAGAAGCTGGCAAGCTTCAAGCACGTAGAAGCCGTCCTCGTCTTCACCGGCGGCTTCACCGCCAATTCTGGCTGTATCCCAGCCGTTGTCACCGATAAGGATGTGATCATCAGCGACGAGCTCAACCACGCCTCCATCATTGACGGAGTCCGCCTCAGCTCCGCCAAATACAAGAAGTCGGAAGGCTACGTATTTCCCCACAAGGACATGGAAGCCCTGGAGAAGATCCTCCAGAACACCCAAAACTTCGAGAAGCGCATGATCATCACCGATGGCGTCTTCAGCATGGACGGCGACATCGCCCCCCTTCCTGCCATCGTTGAGCTCGCCGAGAAGTACGACGCCTTCGTCATGGTCGACGACGCCCACGCCAGCGGCGTCCTCGGCAAGAACGGCGCAGGCACCACCTCTCACTTCGACCTCTACGGCAGGGTAGATATCCAACTCGGCACCCTCTCGAAGGCCCTGGGCGTCGTCGGAGGCTACATCGCTGGCTCCGCCAAACTCAAGGACTGGCTGATCAACCGAGGCCGCCCCTATCTCTTCTCGACCGCGCACCCCCCAATGGTCGCCGCCGCCCTCATCGCCGCCCTCGACGTGATGGAAACCGACCCCGAACCCATGCGCAGGCTCTGGGAAAACACCAAATGGTGGAAGAACGCCCTCAACGAGGCCGGATTCGACACCATGGGCAGCGAAACCCCCATCACCCCCGTCTACGTAGGCGACGAAGCCGCCTCCCAGGAAATGGAACGCGCGCTCTGGGATGAAGGCGTCTACGCCCTCTCCATCAGCTTCCCAACCGTAGCCAGAGGCAAAGCCCGAATCCGAACCATGCCCAGCGCCGCCCACACCCAAGAAGACCTAGAATTCGCCCTCCAAGCCTTCAAAAAAGTAAGAGACCGCCTAACCGTAGGCGCAAAGTAAGCGACCGCCCCCCTTTCTCCTGATGAGATCAGGAGAAAGGGGCAGGGGGATAGAGGTTAGAAACAGAGCGCTCTCTCCAAGCCCACGCAAAGCGCATGTGGCGCCGGCTTCCAGCCGGCGTAACAAACGAAGCCAAAACAGAGCGCACGTAAATCACAAACCCCGAAGGGTGTAGCCGTGGGCAACGACCACGTCCGAAAAAGACCTCTCCCCTCCACGCGCGCTGCCTCCAGACGCGCCGTCTGGAGGCTAACAAAACCTCCAGCGAAAGAACCCCAACGGGGTTCCGAAACAAAGCGAAAGGTTGGCCCAACGGGCCTACCCTGGGAAATAACAACCCAACGAACACAACCCTGAAGGGGTTGTATCATCGACTTAAACCCATGCCCACCACCACAGAAAAAGAACTGATGAAAATCCCCAACATCGGCAAAGCCATGGCAGGGGACCTCATCCTCCTGGGCGTCAACTCCCTGGAAGATCTCAAACAAAGGGACCCCGACGAGCTCTACACCTCCCTCTGCCAGGTAACCAAAACCCGCCAAGACCCCTGTGTCTGGGACACCTTCGCCGCCGCTATCCACTACGCCAAGACCGGCGAACCCAAAAAGTGGTGGGACTTCACCCCCGAGCGCAAAGCTCGGGGTGAATTTAACCTCTGGAACCCTTGACCTCTACGACAGCCGTTAGCGAATCTGGTCGATTGTCCGACCACTACGAACAGAAATGTCGTTCCAGATGTAGTCTATACGGGCATCCTTATCTACTAGCTTGATCAGGTGCCACTTGTCCCTCCTGACATGAACAAGGCTAAAAGCGCCGCGCAGCTTGTATCCCTCTAAACAAAAGTCGATCCGTCCAGCATCTTTCGCTTGGATAAGTGACCTGTCGATGGGGCTGCCAAACCTGTCGATAAACCAATAGTCGCCCTCGTCAGAAACAAGAGTGGGCCCAGCGCCGATAAGCCCTTCCGAAATCACTCGCTCGGAATACAGATGTTTGGGGTTATGGTCAGGTCGGGTAATCGCCTCTACCCGGATTTGTGGATCGAGGCAGGGATGACCGAGCAGCATCCACGAAACTGCGACGCCGCGATAGACCAGGCGAAGGTCGTGATGAGGCACCTGTGAATCGTGGCGCTTGATGACGTATTTCCTGCGGATTGGTCCTTCGAATAAATCGCCCTGACCGGGCTCAAGTAATGCTCCTGGCATGAATACCTCCTGCCCTCCAGCGAGGGCTCTTGGTATCCATTATAGTAGACAAATATATACTATTATCGGTCTTTTTTAAGCCACGTTCCGAATCGCCCGCCCAACCCGCGCTACGACATCGGCGACCTCGGCTTCCGAGATCGTCAGCGGCGGAGCAAAGCGGAAGGTGTGATGGCGAGTCTCCTTGGTGAGAACCCGCTCATCGAGAAAGGCCTGCGTAAGCCGCGCCCCATCGACATCCTGCACCTCTAATCCAATCAGCAGTCCCTTCCCACGAACTTCCTTGATCTGCGGCAACCCAAGCCCCTCAAACCCCTCGCGCATAAGCCGGCCCATCCGGTCCGATTTGCCCGCCAAGTCCTCGACCTCCATCTCCGCCAAAGCCGCAATAGCGATCACCGCCCCCAAGGGATTCCCCCCAAAAGTGCTCCCATGGTCACCCGGCACGAAGACATCCATCACGTCCCGCTTCCCAACCGCCGCCGAGACCGGAAACAGCCCGCCTCCCAAAGGCTTGCCAACCGCCACCATATCCGGCTCCGCATCTTCATGCTGCCAGGCAAACCGCTTTCCGGTTCGGCAAAAACCCGTCTGGATCTCATCCCAGATCAGCAGCACTTGACGATCCGTACAAATCCGCCGGACCTCCGCCAAGAACCCCTCCGGAGGAACGATAATCCCCCCCTCCGCCTGGATGGGCTCCATAAGGACTCCAACTGTGTATGGGGTCACCAATCGAGCGATAGCCGAAGCGTCCCCAAAAGGCGCCGAAACGAACCCCGGCCCATACGGCCCAAACAAATCCTTGTACTGCGGCTCCGAGCTAAACCCCACGATCGTAGTCGTCCGCCCGTGGAAATTCCCATCGGCGACAATGATCTCCGCCCGATCCTTGGGAACCCCCTTCTTGACGTATCCCCACTTCCGAGCCAACTTGATGCAAGTCTCGATAGCCTCCGCCCCCGTATTCATCGGGCAGGCCATATCCATCCCCGCATAGTCGCAGATAGCCTTCAAGAAGACCGCAAGCTCTGACGAGTAGACCGCCCGGCTAACAAGCGTCACCTTCTCAAGCTGCTCGCGAACCGTGTCGATAATGAAGGGGCTAAGGTGCCCATGAGCGACCGCCGAATAGCAGCCGATGCAGTCCAAAAACTCATTGCCGTCGCCGTCGTAGACCCGAACGCCTTCCGCACGAACGACGTTCACGGGCAATGGGTGGTAGTTGTGCGTCCCGTACCTTTCGGCGACGCTCTCGGACTCCTGATCCGACAGACCTTCCACATAGCTCCGCACGCCATCACGGACGATACGGGCCCAAGCCGTCTGAGTGTCTTGCTCCAGCATAACCTAGTGAACCCCAATTTCCAGGCTCAGCCAAGGAGAAGTGGACGACTGTACTCTCTGTCAGTTCTGAGGCACGAACTTGGCGCTCGCGTCCAAGTACGCGACGTTGTTGCCCCGTCCCTCTTGCCGCCGGTGCCGTCCCGGAGAGGGAAGTGTTTCCAAACCTGACACAGCGTTCTTGGCCATCAAGGTGGAGTCGAAGACAAGCGGCATCTTCTCCGCGTCGTCGATCTTGTCTATTTTCTTGCCAACGAGGTCCTTGTTGAAGGCATAACCAAACCCCTGCTTATCCTCGTTGCGTGCGGTTGGGCAATAATCCCGAGCCCGGCCCTTCATATAAGGCTCGACCGAATTCAACCAGGTCTCAGAAAGCGGCGCAAAGTCGTTGTTGTCGATGGAATACATCGTCACACCCAACGCTATTTCCTTGGTATTAGCCATGCACCGAGTCGATTGAGCGGTCGACCTAGCCTGCATAAAAACGGGAAGTCCAATCGCGGCTCCGATCACCATCACACCGCAGCAGCCAAGCCCTAAAACGCCTAAGACCACCCAAAGGACCGTGTTCGATCCTTTCTTGGGCGGTCCGAATCCAGCCTGCTGAAAAGGCGGAGGCTGCATGAGCGCCTTAAGACTTCTCTACGAGCCTTGACTTAACGGCCTTCATCGCCGCCTCTGTCCTCGAGTTCACTTGGAGAGCCTTGAGAATGTTGCTGACGTGGTTCTTGACGGTCTTCTCCGCAATAGAAAGCTTGGTGGCGATCTCCTTGTTCCGAAGGCCTTGAGCCACGAGGTCCAGAATCTCCGATTCACGGTCGCTGAGCACGTAGAGCTCGCTATCGTCCGTGTCGTCGTCTTCTTGGACACGGCGGAAGTCTTCCAACACCTTCGTCGCGATGCGAGGCGTGATCTTGGCTTCGCCACGCTCGGCAAGCCGGATCGCTTCCACTACGTCTTGCGGCGTACTTGTCTTCAGCAAGTAGCCGAGAGCGCCTGCCCGGAAAGCGTCGTAGACCGTGTCGTCGTCCTCTTTGATCGTAAGGATGACAACATTGACGCCCTTTTCTTGCTTGAGAAGCTTGCGCGTAAGCTCGATCCCGCTGAGCCGGGGCATGTTGATGTCGGTCAGCAGCACGTCGGGAGGATCGGCAAGGCAGGCATCGAGCGCTTCCTGGCCATCTTTCGCGACCGCGATGATCTCACACTCGGGCATGAGGGTGAGCGTCTTCTGAAGCGCGCTTCGGTAAGCCGCCTCGTCGTCGGCAATAACTACTCGGATCTTGTCCGCCATGAGCTGAGTATAACCTGTATACTCGCCGGAGATGCCTGTCCTGGAAGTGCGCGACCTCGAAGTCTCCTTTGGATCAACCAAGATCCTTCGTGGAGTCTCCTTCGACCTCGAAGCAGGGCAAACCCTTGGTGTGGTCGGTGAATCGGGATGCGGCAAGTCCATGACCGGCTTCGCCATCATGGGCATGCTCCAGCCACCCGGACGCGTTTCGTTCGGCTCCATCAAACTGGATGGCCGTGAACTGGTCGGGCTTAAGGAGCGCGATTATCGCGATGTGCGAGGCGATCAGATTGCCCTTGTGATGCAGGACCCATTCACTTCCCTCAACCCAATGATGCGAATCGGGGACCAGGTGGCGGAATGCTATACGCTCCACCAGGGTCTTTCGAAAGCATCGGCGCGAGAGAAGGCCGTGGAGATGCTCGCCAGCGTCGGCGTCCCTGCACCCGCTTCCAGCGCCCGGAAGTACCCACACCAGCTAAGTGGAGGCCAGCGGCAACGAGTTGTCATTGCGATGGCGTTCGCCTGCAAGCCGAAGGTTTTGATTGCCGATGAGCCGACGACGGCGCTTGACGTCACGCTCCAAGCTCAGATACTCCGACTTATCAAGGAGCTTCAAGAGACGGAGGGGACGGCTGTCATGCTGATCTCGCACGATATTGGGGCGATTGCTTCCATTTCTTCTCGGATCGCGGTTTTCTATGCAGGGCGGATTGTGGAGGTCGGCGCTGCGGGGCAGGTGCTTCGCGAACCTTCGATGCCTTATACGAAAGCTCTTCTCAACGCCTTGCCCGATCCGGCGAAGGATCGGCTTGAGGCGATCAAGGGACAGCCGCCGGATTTCGTCAGCCTTGGCATCGAATGCTCGTTCCGCGAACGGTGTCCTTATGCTGTCGACGCCTGCAAGAAGGAGCCGGAGCTTTTGGCTGTCGGCGAAGGGCATTTTTCCGCTTGTTGGCGGGCTGAAGATGTCCGGGGAGGGATCGCTCCCGGCGATTCCATTGCCTCGGTTTAGGCCGATTCGATCGTTTCGGATTCTTCTTCGATAAATTCGTCGACGACTACCGCTTCGTCGAACAGACTTAACTCAGCGAGCCGGGCGGCTGAAGGCATGGCTAGCAGCTCCGGTTTCTTGAAGTCGTCGAGGTGGAGATTTACTTCCTGGACACCTTCTACCTTCACGTCGCGGCCGGTACCTAGCTTCTGAAAGCCCTTTGCGGTGGTAAGCAGGTTCCTCTCTAGCGAACTGACGGCTGAGTTGTAGGAGTCCGATGCCGATCTGAGACCGACTCCGACCTTTCGCATGTGGTTGGCCACGATGCGGATGCGGTCGACCATGTCCTTGCCCATCTTCGTGATCTCCATTGCGTTCTTGCGGATCGATTCCTGACGCCAGTCGAGGGCGACGATTTGGAGGAGGGCGTAGAGGAGAGTCGGAGTCGTGACGACTACGCGCTTGTCCCACCCGTAGGAGGTGATCTCGGGGTCGATTTGGAGAGCCGCGCTCAGGCTGGCCTCGATAGGCAGGTACATCACGACGAGATCGGCTTCGACGTTGAGATCGGTATAGGACCGCTTAGCTAAGGAGTCGACTTCGCGTCGGACGTTGGTGGCGTGCTCCTTGAGCTTGATTTGACGCTGGATGTCGTCTTCGCAGGAGAGGGAGTCTTCGTAGGCGTTGAGGGGAGTCTTGGCGTCGATGATGAGCGCTTTCGAGCTGGGGAGGCGGACGATGCAGTCGGGGCGCTGGCGGCCCTGCTCGGTGTTCTCGGTGACCTGCATGTCGTAGTGCAGACCTTCTTCGAGACCGGCGGCTTCCAGCATCCGCTTGAGGAAGATTTCGCCGATACGACCTCGGGAGGTCGGGCCCTTAAACAGGCCCTTCAGGTCGGACATGGTGCTTTGTTGGGACTGGATGCCTCGGAGGAGGTTTTGGATTTGTTCTTCGGTCTTGGCCTCTCGCTTTGTGTTCTCGGTCTCGATCTTCTGAAGGTTCTCTTCGTATTTTTGGAGCGACTCGGAGAGGGGTTTGACGAGGTTGTCGATGGCCTGCTGCTTCTTGTCGAGGTCGCCTTTTGCCTGCTCTTGGTATTTTTCGAGGGACTCCTTGGCGAGTTCCAAGAACTGTTTGTTGCTGTGGCCGAGGGCTTCGGCGGCAAGGGCTTTGAAGGCGTCTTGGAACCGTTGTTCGGCGTCTTTGATCGTTTGGTCGAGCTCCGTTTTGCGTTCTTCGAAGCTTCTGCGGTCGGAGAGCATTTCTCCTTCCATGCGTTTGTGCTCGACGCGGAGCTGTTCCAACTCGTTGCGGAGGCGTTCGAGGGCTTCTTCTTTGGCCGTCACGTCACGGGCTCGTTCTTCGAACGTGGCCTTTGCCACCTGCTCCGCTTGGAGGCGTTCTTCCGTTGCGCGGAGGGCGGTTTGGGATTCTTGAACTTGCTGCGTCTTGCCTCGGATTAGAAGGGCGGCGAAAAATCCGGCGAGGCCGGCGCCGACGAGGACACCCAGGAGGACGTCAACGGCTTGCATTACCGCATAGTATACGGGCGTCAACTACCGTTTGGCAGCCCCTAATCATGAAGGTACGCTCGCTTCATGCTCAAACCGCCTCCGGTCAGTCCGGGTACGAAGCTGCGCGAGATGATCTCGCAGGGCACGGTTGCCCTACCTGGTGTGTTCAATGCGATCTCGGCCGTTTCCGCCAGCAAGGCAGGGGCCCGGGGGCTGTATTTGAGTGGCGCAGGGCTGACGAATGGGGCGTTGGGGGTACCCGATATCGCTTTGGCTTCCTTGACGGAATTTGCCCAGCAGGCGGCCTATGTGACCTCGGTGACGGACGTGCCGGTGATCTCGGACGCGGACACGGGGTTCGGGGAGTCTTTGAACGTCATGCGGACGGTGATCGAGATGGAGCGGGCCGGGTTGGCGGGGATTCATTTGGAGGATCAGGTTTCGCCGAAGCGGTGCGGGCATTTGGATGGGAAGTCGGTGATCGAGCGGGACGAGATGGTGCGGAAGGTCCGGGCGGCGGTGGACTCGCGGCGGGACGACTCGTTTATGATCATCGCGCGGACGGATGCGCGTGGAGTTGAGGGTTTGGAGGCGGCGGTCGAGCGGGCCAAGGCTTATGTGGATGCGGGGGCGGACGCGGTGTTTCCGGAAGGGTTGCAGTCGGAAGAGGAGTTCGCGGCGTTTCGGGCGGGGGTAGGTGGGCCTTTGCTGGCGAACATGACCGAGTTTGGGAAGACGCCGATCATTCCGGTATCGCGGTTTTCGGAGTTGGGTTACGAGATGGTGATCTTTCCGATGACGGGTTTTCGGGTGATGTTGAAGGCTTTGGACGAGTGCTATTCGGAGCTGGTGGCGACGGGGACGCAGGCGGGTTTGATGGATCGGATGCGGACTCGGGCGGAGCTTTATGAGCGGATCGACTATGCGGCTTACGACGAGTTGGACCGGGGCTGGGCGAGGTAGGGGGTCTCGATTTTAGATTCCTCGATTTCTCGGTCTTTGGTTGTTTGGGTTGGAGACCCTAGGCGATTGGTGACTCTAGGCGGTTGGTTTACGATTCGTTAACGTTCGGCGGGAGATGAACCCCCACCCTGCCCTCCCCCTGGTTTCAGGGGGAGGCTTCGGAGGGTAGACTCTGTGGACGTTAACCTGGAACTCTACGACGAGGAATTATGAGCGCCACCATTACCGACAAGTATCCGAATTACAGCCCTGGTCTCGAGGGTGTCGTTGCCGGGATCAGTACGATCAGCGAGATCGATAGCGACCGGAGCAGTTTGCAGTATCGGGGCTATGACGTCCACGATCTGGCCGAGCACGGGAGCTATGAGCAGACGGCTTATTTGCTGATCTGCGGGAAGCTGCCGAACAAGTCGGAACTGGCGGAGTTCGTCCAACTGCTTTCCTCGGAGCGCGACGTGCCAGAGGCGGTCTATACAGCTCTCAAGGCCTTGCCAAAGAACACGCATCCGATGGACGCGATCCGGACGGCTTACTCGGTGCTCGCGCCGTTCGATCCCGACTACGACAAACCTTCGACGGACGATGCTGCGAATGTTCGCAAAGCGGTTCGAATCGTAGCGAAGGCGGGGACGATGGTGGCAAACGGGCATCGAATCCGGCAGGGTTTAGAGCCGCTGAAGCCGAATCCGGCGCACAGCACGGCGCAGAATTTCCTGCACATCATGACGGGCGCGGAGCCGCCGGCGAAGACGGTCCAGGTGATGGACGCTTCCTTGACGCTTTACGCGGAGCATGGGTTCAACGCTTCGACGTTCGCTTGCCGAGTAACGGTGGCGACCTTGAGCGACCTGTACAGCGGGATTGTGACGGGCATTGGAACCTTGCGCGGGCCGCTGCACGGCGGGGCGAACGAGGAAGCGATGAAGATGCTCCTCGACATCGGCACGCCGGACAAGGCTCAGGCTTGGATCGACGACGCGCTGGAAGGCAAGAAGAAGATCATGGGCTTCGGCCATCGCGAGTATAAGAAGCGGGACAGCCGAGCGATCTACTTGACGAAGGTGGCCAAGGAGCTTGGCGTCGAGAAGGGCGATACGCGATTCGGCGATATCGCGGACATTCTCGAGAAGACGATGGAGGAGCGGAAGAACATCCACCCGAACGTGGACTTCCCGGCGGCCTACGCTTACTACCTGTTGGGCATTCCGATCGACCTCTACACGCCGATCTTCGTGATCGCCCGCGTGGCGGGTTGGAGCGCACATGCGCTCGAACAGCTTCGTAATAACCGTCTCATTCGTCCCAAAGCTATCTATGAAGGAGACGCGAACCTCACGTACGTGCCGCTCGAGTCTCGGTAATCGGATTGGAAAGGGCCCGGCGACGCAACCGTCGCCGGGCCCTTTTTTGTAATATGACAGAGGAATCGAAATGAAGAAATACGCACTTTTACTCGCGGCACTTTCGCTTGCCGCCTTTGCCCCGGCCCAGAAGGGCTATCTGCTTCGCCTGCGACTCAAACAGAACGAAGTGGTCAAGTACGACATGGCGGTCACGTCGATGGGGATGAACATCGACATGGGCATGAAGCTGACGTGTACGAAGGTGGCGGGCCACCAATACACGCTGGTGACGACCATGGGCAGCATGACGATGAACGGCAAGCCGGTTCCGGCGCAGCAGGCCGAGCAGATCAAGAAGATGGTCGTAACGACGGTCGTGGACGATCAGGGGCGGACCTTGAGCACGAAGACGACGGGCGTTCCGGGCATGGGACCCGATTCGCAGAGCACGACGGTGCCTTTCCCGGCGGGGCCAGTGACGGTCGGCAAGACATGGACGGGGACGAACAAGGTCAACAACATGTCGATCAACACGACTTACAAGTTTGTGGGTGTGAAGTCAGTCGGCGGCGTCCAGTGCGCGATGATCGAGTCTACGCCGAACGGGATTCCGGGGATGAAGTTGGACAAGCCGATCCTGACGGCGGTCGATTTAAGCAAGGGGATTCCGATTCAGCTCATCATGTCGGCGACCGTTGGGCAGGGTGCTCAGACGGGCAAGATGACGATTACGATGAAGAAGGTTTGAGGCAGTAAACCGTAAGAGGTAAGGGAAGGTCCGAGGGGTTTTAGGCTCCTCGGACCTTTTTTTGCCTCCGGTCGTTGCGCGGACGAAACCGCGACTACACGCTCCGCGTGGGCTTGTAGAGAGCGCTCTGTTTTCTTACTTTGCGCCGGTGGTGAAGGTCCAGTCTCTAGCGATCGTTTTGTGGTTTGCCTTGATCTCGACGTGAGCGTGGTAGGTGGTGTCGGGGGTTAGGGGCCTCTTAGGGATTACGATGACGGCTGCCTGGAGGTGGTCGTCGTTGTCCGGAGAGTTCACGTAACAATCGACGGTGCGCCCGTTTTGGGTGAGGGTCGCGGAGACCAGGTTCACCGTTGGGTTATCGGGCGAGAAGAAGCCGAAGACGATGGGGTAGCCGACGACGGAGGCGGCTTCCGGGTGCATCCGCAGAGGGTTTGGCGTTTCGTTGCCGTCCCATGAGGTGGGGATGCCCGTCTGTTGGTTGCCCGGCGAGACTTCGGAGTCTATGGTGGAGTTGTCGCCGAACTTGATTGAGAGATTCTTTCCCGCGTAGCCGGAGCCGAAGGGAACGTTGGATCCGGGCTGGAGGAAGGGAATTCGGTGGTAAGGCGCGTTGTAGAGGTCACGGACGGATTCGCTGACTCCGCCGCTGTTGTACGTTACGCACTCCCAGGAACCGCCGCAGTAGCCGAAGGCTTCGAGGCGATCTTCGGGGGTGATACCGACAAAACCGGGCTCGCCTTCCTTTTCGTAGTGACCCGTACGGTGGTTGATGGCGAGGTAGTTCGCATGGGCGAGAGCCGCGGCATCGAGATGGGGCTCAATGGTCATCGGCGGAAGGCCGAGATTTTCGCGGTAGCCGTTCGCAAGGTTGAGAGCTTGAATCTGTTGGGGATTGGCTTCGGCAAGGATTGGCGTGGCCTTCGTGGAAACCTGGAACGTCCAGTCCTTCGTGACCGTCAAACGGTCATCGACGACGACCTTGCACTGCACTCGATAGTCGCCCGCAAAGAGTGGGCGATCCGGCCGATAGGTCAAACGTCGCGATGCTTCATCGTAAGTCGCTTGAACAGCGTCTCCATTAATAAGCATCGTGGCGGACGTGACATGCGAGCCTTCACCGGGCCAGACCTCCCAGGTCAGGGTTGGGGAGGACACCAAGATGGCCGCCTTTGGACCAAAGGATCGGTGATACGCCTGAATGGATGAATCCACCGGGCGTGCAGCAGTCATGACTAACAGCAGGGCAAATGCGCAAGGCTTCGCCCAACCGCGCCCCCTGCGCAGGTTGTTGCTATATGCTTGGATCAAAAAAAACCTCGGATACGTCGTGCTCCCAATCGACACGTTCCGAAAGTCGGAGAAAAAACTCTCCGCGAGATTACCAGACCTCTTAAAAGAAAACGTAAAACCAACGATTAGATTGTCGGTATCCGTCTCCTAAAATGGAGAGCAGAACTCGTTTATGAGCAACAGTCCCCCAACCACCCTGGGCAAATACCAAATCATCCGGGAGATCGCGCGTTCGAACGACATCGTCTACGAAGCGTACGACCCGCTGATGAACCGCCGGGTAGCTTTGAAGGAGCTTGCGATGCCGGGGGGATCGACGGCGCAGCAGCAGGACGACCGCATCAGCCGCTTCAAGCGCGAGGCCCAGGCGGCGGGCACCTTGAGCCACCCAAACATCATGACGGTGTACGAGCTTGGCCAGGAAGGCAACCGGTTCTTCATGGCGATGGAGTACCTGGACGGGCACACGCTGCGGAACGAGATCGACACGCAAGGCTTTCTTCCCATCGAAAAGGCGACGGAGATTGCGACGCAGGTTCTGAGGGGGTTGGAGCACGCCCACAAGCAGGGCGTCGTCCACCGCGACATCAAGCCGGACAATATTCAGATTCTCTCGAACGGAAGCATCAAGATCACGGACTTCGGCATCGCGCGGTTAACTTTTCAGCCAAACCTGACGATGGACGGGCAGGTGTTCGGTACGCCGAGCTATATGTCGCCCGAGCAGGTGGTGGGGAAGGAGATCGACGCCCGGAGCGACCTTTTCAGCGTGGGGATCGTGCTGTACGAGATGATCAGCGGCCAGAAACCGTTTCCCGGGGACAGCGTGGTCTCGATCACCTACGCGATCATGAACAAGGAGCCGGAGCGGCTCAACCAGACGAATTACAACCTGTGGCAGGTGATCGCGAAGGCGCTGGACAAGAGTCCGGGGCTTCGGTATTCGAGCGCCGCGGACATGAGCAAGGCGCTGGCGGATGCGCAACGGGGTTCGGGGCCAGACGGGGTCGTGTTGGCACCTCCGCCGCTTGCTCCCCAGACGACGGTTTTTGGGCAGGCACCTCCGCCTATGGGCAATCCCTACGCGCAGTCGTTCCCGACGCAGGCACCGCCACAGGTGCCCGGGCCTCCGCCGGTCGCGTATCCCTACAATCCTTACTCGCAGCCCGGGCAGGGCAACTATCCCCCGCACACGCCGGGTTTGCCGCCTGCCTACGGGAACGTGCCGGTCTACTACCCGCCACCCCCTCGGCAACCGATGTTCAAGCCGGAGACGAAGCAGTTTCTTGGGAAGCTGGTCGTCTCGCTGGTCGTGATCGGGACGCTCTTCGGGGTGATTATCGTAGGGATCGGGGCTATCAGCAAGCTGCTCGAGAAATCGACGGCCCAGCGACACGATGCGGACATCGTGACCCAGATGAATTCGATCAACCGGAACGAGCCGATCGACCAGCAGATCGCCAAGCTCGAATCGCTGCGTGGGCGGCTACAGGACGACGTGAAGCGGAAGGAAGCGGACTCGAACCTAGCCGTGCTGTACGAAAAGCAGGGTCGAAACGCTTACGACGCGGGGGATATGGTGGCGGCGGAGACGAGTTTCCAGGAGGCGGTGACCCTCGATAAGGACAACAGCGCCTATTACCGAGACATCGGAGCGCTATACGCGAAGAAGGCCTCCAGCGAGCAGGACGCTCAGCAACGGGTGACGCTGCTTCAGCAGTCGGCAGAGGCTTACGCGAGCGCGGCGACGAAGGAAGCGAATTCGAGCGCGCGCAACCAGTACGCGACGGACGCGGCGGTGGCGTACTACAACCTGGCCGTGCAGCTAAGCCAGAGCAACGACATCGACCGGAGCCAGGTCATCGACGCGCTCGAACTTGGGCAGCGGTTCGCTCCCGCGAATTCGCAGATCAGCCAGCAGATCCAGACCTTCGAGAACCAGGTCCGCAGCAGCTAGGCGAGGCCCTTGGTCAATCCCCCATCCACGAGTAGATTCGTGCCCGTGATGTAGGCAGCGGGGACGGAGCACAGGAAGGCCACGGCGGCGGCGATCTCTTCGGGGGTACCCAGGCGACCGACGGGGACCTCTTTCCCTTGTTTGGCGAGGGCTTCCTCGGCTGTGATCCCTTCCTTTTGGGCCCTGATCTCGGCGAGATGGGTTTGGCGGTCGGTCATAGTGTGGCCGGGGAGGACGGAGTTGACGGTGATGCCGTAGGGGGCGAACTCGGTGGACTGAAGGCGGGTGAGGGCCATGAGTCCCGTTCGGAGGGTAGAGGAGATGGGGAGGAGGGGGGACGACTCTTTCGCGACGAGGCTCGTGATATGGACGATGCGTCCGAAGCGGGCGGCCTGCATGTCTTCCTGGACCAGGCGGACGAGGCGGACGACGTTCATGAGGGTGCTATCGAAGCCGGTCTGCCACTGTTCGTCGGTCAGGGTGGTGAAGTTTCCGGCGGGCGGTCCGCCGGTGTTGGTGACGAGGATCGATGGGGGGCCGAGGTCGGTTTTGGTTTGGTCGTACCACCAAGCGAGGTCTTCGGCGCTGCTGACGTCGACGATGTAGGAGCGGGTATCGGGGCCGATCTCGGCGGCGGCGTGTTCGAGGGTGTCCTCGTTGCGGGCGCAGATGGAAATTTGGCAGCCTTCCGCCGCAAGTGTTTTGGCGATGGCCAGTCCGATGCCTTTGCTAGCCGCCGAAATCATGGCGACTTTTCCCGCTATACCGAGGTCCATGGGCCGATTTTATCTGGTTCGCCGGGTCGAGTAAGTAAAATCGAGCGTGGAGAGATGGCAGAGTGGTCGATCGCGTCGGTCTTGAAAACCGAAAGGCAGCAATGTCTCAGGGGTTCGAATCCCCTTCTCTCCTCCACTAGCTTCCTTTTGGCGCCTTGACAACACTGGGAGTGTTGTCAAGGTGTAAAGGGTTTCCTCTCTTCCACCATTTCGGGCCGATTCGAGGCCGAGGATGGAAGGCATACCCTCAGCAGTTTTTCTTTTAGAAGCCTCGTCGTCTGGAATCCGGGGGGCATGTTGGCCTCTTACTATCGCAAGAGTTACCTATGATAGAAAATTCATGAATGAAATTGGTCATTAAGGACACTTGATGCTTACTTAGATAAAAGATTATAAGTAAACACTGCCAAAAATCCGCTTATAGTTTGTATAGTGGATGCGTGATTACTCTTATTATAAGGTGTTTACACCAAAATCGTGTCAAATGGTGGTGGCGAGCCCCAAGGGGGTGCTTTGCCGCTGCTTTGGGGTTGGCCGCAACGGCGGCTCATGCCGGCTACTACACCGCCAGCTACGACCTTTCAGATTGCTACGTGGATATCGTGGGGCCGTACGGGACCCAGTGGTCCAAGTCTTACACTGTGTCCTCGGGCGTGGTCAGTGGATCAGGCGTGTCGGAGGAACTGGTTACAGACGGTGAAGAAGAGTGGTATGCCATCGGGCAGGGAAGCGTGCATGTCCATGGCGGCATAGCTGTGACTTTCACGTGGCACGGCGATGACGCAGGTGACGTTGCTCCCCCTTGTGCGATCATCAGGGAGGATTCGGCTGCTTCTTGGGGCGGTACTTCGGGATCGGCCAGTGATGATCTCGGGGACAGTCCGAGCGGAGGGACATACGGGCAGAGCGTCGGCGGACATCTTTACTGGATAAAGACGGGCGCGGGATCAAGCTTCACCGTTCACGAATACCCAGAAGCCCAAGCCACTTGTACGACCCCTGGACCGGGACAGCCACCAAACGCCTCAGCAGGGATCACGTTCTCGGTAACTGCGAGTCCCCTCCGCTTATCCCTTAGCGGCACGATCCACCACACCGACGAAGACCTCGATGAGTGCTTGATCGGTCAGGCTATCTCCGCCGCGCCGACCGTGGACTCAGACGGCAAGATGTTTTCTGATTCCTGGGATTACAGCAGTTGTACCTGGACGATTGCGGGTTCGATCTTTAAGTCCTGGGGGTATGCCTCGGATTATTCATCTGGCGGACCCGTCAGTCTAAGCTCAGGGGATTACACCGCTAAGGTGCCGGGCTGGTGTTGGAACAACGCAGCAACTCTCGGCTCCAAAAGTGTCACGGGTGCGATGACCATAACCATCGACGGCCATAACTTTTCCGTTTCCCTTGAAAGGGACGCAACTGTAGTGCGTCCGACGGGGTACGACCTTACAGGCACTCACGGAGGGGTCTTCTATGACCTTTACACCATTGCCACAGGAGATGGAGACACGGAAGCTGGAATGGATTTTACAGCTTGGTGCAACTGCCCAAGTCCGTTCTTGGCCACTGAGGGTAACGGGCACTGGATGTTCCTTCAACTCACCGATCTTGAGATCGAGGTCCTCTTCCCAGCCGCATCGCCTTACGAATTGCATCTGGACGGCTACTGGTTAGATGACTCGGTCGCCTATGACGAAGTGCTCCCGGGTGGTCTCCACCCTTGCGGCGTAGACAACGTTGCAGGGGGCGGCGACGCTTCGGACAGCCCCGATGTTCCTTTGCTTTCAGGAACTAGCTATACCATCGGCAGCAGTTGGCAGATGTATCTGATGTTCCTGCCACCGGGGTCTGGAAGCCAATGGGTCCCGTTGAGGCGGCTCGATTGGACGTGGACAAACAACGGTTCACGCTCGACTCCCTTTGTTACCTGGAGCGACTTGGAAGGTCCAGGGGTCCAGGCTGGCTCTTCATACGATGTTTACGTTCATCCAAGCTGGACTCAGAAGTATTCACCCTAGAGGAATTGCTATGCAGAAGGTACTCAACTATCGTCGTACAATATTAAACTCGCGGTCATTCGGGTCTAAGGCGGACTCGCAAAGAATCAAATAAGGAATTCAACATGAATAATAGCCAACTTAAACTAACCGGAATGATCGGCCTTGGAGTCGTAGCTGTCGGAATAGTCGGCGTTACGATGGGGCTTACCACTGCGCCTCGGTCGAAGAATCTTGGAACCCCGGCTCAACAAGCTGCGCGTCAAGCTCGTTACCAACGACAAATGAGCATTACTCACGAGGGCGACGTCGCCTGGCACGACAAGCATAACTTCAAACTTGCAGAAGAAAAGTACAAGGAAGCTCTGGCGGTTAAGTCCTCGGTAACGGTTGAATTCCGCCTTGCCGAACTATATGAAGAGACAGGTCAACAGGACCTCGCTCTTAAGGCTTACCGAGAACTCTTCTACCCATCATCGGGAGAGGTAGCTGGTCTTCAGAACGACCCGTATCCGAACTATCGATACGCGGCGCTATGTCGGACGCACGGCCTGCTCGACGAGGAGCAGAAGGCTTACGAGCGGGTTGCTAGGAATATCGGGTTAAGTCCGGCGCGGACGGCTCACGGTGAGGTCGATTCGCAGACGATGGCCCAGGTCCATCTTCAGATTGGCGATGCCCTCCAAGCGCAAAAACACGATCAGTCTGGCGCACAAGAGCAATACCTGATGGCCTACGATCTCAAGCCGAAAAGCAACGAAGTTCTGGTGACCCTCGCGGACCGACTTTTAGCAGTTGGAGATAAAGGCAAAGCGGTACAAATCTACAAGAACGTCTATTCTTCGACGTCGGACGTCGCCACCAAGCAACACATCGAATCGGCTCTATACACAGCAGGGGTCAAGTTCGCCAGCAGTCAGCCGGATCACATCGTTGGAACTCCGATCGCCCCTCATAGCAAATAACAATCAAGCTCGGGCTTCGAGGGGGAGCCCGGGCACAAAAACAGTCATGACTTACGAAGGACGGGAGAAAAAGGGGCCAGGGAAGACCTTGGCCTGGACTATCGCATCCCTCCCAATCATTTTCTTTGCAGTCTGCCTTTTGCCACCGTTTGTAGGAATGCGGTCTAACAAAAAGGTCCCTCCATATTTGAAGAAGGCGGAGCAGCTCCGTCAGGAGGGCTGGGCTATCTGGACCGAGAAGAAGGACGCGAGGATGGCAGTCGCCAAACTTACGGAGGCGAGCGCCCTAGTGCCACAAGATCACCACATTAGGCTCGGAATCGCGGAGATCTACTTTCAATCAGGGCAGCATAAGCGAGCCCTGCGTCAATATGAGTTGTGTCTGCGGCAAGATGCTACACTGCCTAACGATGCAGAGTCTGTTTACTACGGACTTTGCGATGAGTTCAAGGAACAAAAGGACCTTAACCGGCCTTTTGCGGCGTGGTAGTCAGTGTACAAATCTGACCATGTTTTTTGAACCTGAGCGTCACGTTTGACAGGATGCTCAGGTTCAATGAAATAGAAAGAGAGAATGCCGATCCCTCCTCCAGGCTTTTCTCGCGATGGGAGCGGTAGTGCCATGTCATCGTCAGACTTTACGGGGATCTTTCGCGCCCGCTTGTTCAAGCGGAGCGGCTTTGGACGCTGGTTCTTTCTCGTCTTTTTCTCGACCCTGGCCCTTATCGGCCTCTCCAACGCGGCTGTCGATTGGACGGGACTCGGCCAGGGAGGACGCTCGAGTGGCGTGCTCATTGCGATCATCTCGGCCATCTTCGTGGCCAGCCTCTATCTCAGAATAAGGAAGACTTCCGGGCTTCGCGGGTTCGGTGTTCAGATCGACAACGGGCAGATCGCGCTGATGCGCCTACAGCCGGGAAGCAACGGCGCGAAGGCTCCACTGGAATCCTTTTCGCTGTTTCCAGGTAGCCAATATCCCTCCACGGGCACCATCGCCGTGGTGAATCTCCGGCGGATTCAAAATGGGGGGTGGACGGTGTCGCACCTTGCTCTGAAGGACGTCGAGGGCAACGTCTTTATCGTGTTAGGCTTTCTGACCGCCGAGGAGCCTTCGAGCCTTCTTTACACTTGCAAGGGCGGGCGCATGGAGAAGTTGGGGGAGGAGCCTTTACTGACCCAGGTGAGATCGTTAGGCGAATTGCTGCGCCCCTCCGGGGCACGCTTGCAACTCACCTTTACGGAAGTTGAAACGTCGGCTGCCTTGGTCACGGGTAGGGCAGCGGATGCATTCGGCCTAGTTGGCGCGATTGGGGGCGTCGTTGGTTCGGCTATCTCGGCGAGCCATATGCAAGGTGAGGCGAATAAGCGGCTTGAGGCTGGTCAGCTCCCGGTTGGGGACGATTTACAGCCGGAGCTTTCGCGCATCGTCGACGAACTCGGTTACGAACTCGTTCCCAACGACGAGCCTTCCCTCTTCGTCGAATCGAGCGAAGACGTCGTGATGAGCGCTCTTCCTGTGTGAGACGGGTCCTGGGCCTTTTCATTTAGCCCTTGGCTAGAGCGCGGTGTAACTTCCATATCATGCTGCCGAGAGGTGATCGAAATGGCATTTGGGCATGACACAACAGCGAACGAAGTACTAGAGGGGATCGATCTTACGGGGCGGCGGGCTCTCGTCACAGGCGCCTCGACCGGGCTTGGCGAAGAGACGGCCCGGGCGTTGGCCTCCAAGGGAGCGGCGGTAACCCTCGCCGTTCGAAGCATCGAGAGAGGGGAGGCGTCGGCGGAGAGGATTCGTCAATCGACGGGCAATTCCAACATCGACGTCCTTCAAGTCGAGCTTTCGGAGCCGGAGAGCGTGCGCGCTTTCGCTCGGGAATGGCTGGCTACCCACGACGGTCTGGACCTCTTGATCAACAACGCGGGGATCATGGCTTGGCCCTTGGAACGCACCAAGGAGGGGTGGGAGATGCAGTTCGCCACCAACCACCTGGGGCATTTCCTTCTGACCTGCCTGCTGGTTCCGGCGTTGCGCGCGGGGACGCGCAGCCGCGTCGTCAACCTTAGCTCCGCCGGGCACCGAAGGAGCGACGTCGATTTCGAAGACCCGCACTTCGAGCACCGCGAGTACGAGAAGTTTGTGGCCTATGGCCAATCCAAGACGGCAAACATCCTCTTCTCGGTGGAGCTGAACCGGCGTCTTTCACCCGATGGCATCACGGCGAACGCGGTGCATCCGGGAGGCATCCTGACCGAATTGGGCCGCCGCGTCCCGGAAGACGAGATGAACGGGCTGATCGACAGGTTCAGGGATCGGCTGAAGACCGTTCCGGCGGGCGCGGCGACCAGCGTTTGGGCGGCGACGTCGCCCGACCTGGAGGGGAAGGGCGGCCTTTACCTCGAGGATTGCCATATCGGCGAGCTTAATCAAGACGGCGATATGCTCAACGGCGGCTACCGCGCCTATGCCCGCGACCCGGAGCATGCGGCTCGTTTGTGGACCCTGTCCGAAAAGACGCTGGGCGAAACGTTCGACCTCGGCTAGCCTTGGCTTTCTCCCAACAAGCGCCTCACCACGGCGGAGGTGATGCCTCGTTGGGGAAGGTCGCCCTGGAGGGCCCCTTTTGCCTGGAAGACGTTGGCAATCGTATTTGCGAGGCCGATGAGGACGATCACGAGCCAGGTTAGGGCGGATTTGAGGAGTATCTGCCAGATGCTGAAGTGTTGCCAGCCTTCTTGGTAGCTGTGGTAGAGGCTTGCCAGGGATATGGCGATCGAGATGGCTCCGAGGGTGAAGAGGAGCAGGTTCAGGAGGAGCGTGCCGACGAGGGCGTGGAGGGAATGGAACCGCACGAAACGGCTCTTCCCGGCGAAGAGCCAGAAGCAGAAGGGGCCGAGGAACGGGAAGAAGATGCCCGAGAGGTGGGCGGTGGCGGCCAGGCTGCGTTCGGTTGGCGCGTGCATTGGTTTTAGTGTTCGCCAGGGTTTGGGTGGGTGGCGGTTGGTTGGGTCTTTTTCCTGGAGAGCGTTGGGGTTTGTTAGAGTGCGTTGGGGGTGCGTTCAGAGTGCGTCAGTGCGTTTGACGCAGGTATGGGTGGTTTTCCGTTGTAACCAGGGTAGGCCTTTGGCCAACCCTTCGCTATTTGGCGGAACCCCTTTGGGGTTCTTTTTTGAGTGCGTTCAGGGTGCGTGAGTGCGTTTGATGCAACCCCTTTGGGGTTGGTTTTGTTTTGCGGTTTGTTTACCAGGGTAGGCCGTTTCGGCCAACCCTTCGCTTAATTCTGGAACCCCTTTGGGATTCTTTTTCCGGACGTGGTCGTTGCCCACGGCTACACCCTTCGGGGTTTGTGGGTTCCGTGCGCTCTGTTTCTTTCCTCATTTGTTACGCCGGCTGGAAGCCGGCGCCACATGCGCTTCGCGTGGGCTTGTAGGGGGCGCTCTTTGGTTTGTTGGCGCTCACGAGGGTTGAAGCCCTCGGCTACATTTTTTGGTTTGATTTGTTCGGTGCGTACGTGCTCGCGTTGGTTGGGAGATTGGTTGTTTTTTCGTTCGGTTTGAGGGTGTTTGTGGGGTTGGGCGCAATGTTTGGCGTGGGGGTGATGACGGCCAAAAGGCGTACCGACAGTGTTTTATCAAATTATTTATCCTGGTGTTTCTCTCGATGAGGGCTTGTCTCCATCCGGGGAAGAACGGGGTTTGGAGCGCATCGCGCTTCACCCGTTAAAAGGGGGATTCAGAGTAATGGTTAAGCCAAAATACGCGCTGTTCGCGCTTACCGCTTTAGGGGTGTTCGCATGCTCCGCAATGGGCCAAGACTTCGTCAAAGGCCGTCTCATCGTCAAGTTTCGATCCGTGGTTACGAAGCAACGGTCGGACGAATTGGTTCATCAGGCAAACGGAAAGATTGCCTCGGAGATGCCCGCTTTGGGGCTCCAGGTGATCGAGCTTCCGGCGAATGCGAACGAGAAGGCTCAGGCTCGGGCATTTGGGCAGCACTCGGAAGTCGAGTTCGCGGAGCCTGACTACAAGTACAAGGCAAGCGCGGCGCCGAACGATCCCTCGTTCGGGACGGAGTGGCATCTCTCTAAGATCCTGGCTCCCTCCGCTTGGGACTTGACGCAGGGTTCTTCGAGCGTTGTGATCGCGATTTTGGACTCGGGCATTTTGGCTTCGCACGAGGACTTGCAGAATCAGATCGTGCCTGGCTGGAACTTCCAGGGCGGGAACTCGGATACGAGCGACGTGAACGGCCACGGAACAATGGTGGCCGGTGTCGCAGCGGCGGCCACGAATAATGCGACGGGCATTTCGGGCGTAGGTTGGAACTGCAAGATCATGCCCCTTCGGGTGAGCGATTCGAGCGGCGTGACGAGCGCGAGCATGCTCGTGGCGGCCCTTCAATACGCGGCCGATCACGGAGCCAAGGTCGCCAACATCAGTTTTCCGGCGAGCGGGAGCTCGACGGTGGCGAGCGGGGCCCAGTACTTCATGAGCAAGGGCGGCGTTGTGGCGATGTCCTCGGGAAATACCGCGGCCTTCGATTCGACGGCGGATAACCCTTACGTTTTGTCGGTGAGCGCCACCGATGGAAACGACAACGTGGCTTCGTTCTCGACCACTGGTAACTTTATCGACCTTTCGGCTCCCGGGGATGGGATCTATACGACGATGTCGAACGGCGGCTATGGTTACGGGTCGGGCACTTCCTTCTGTGCGCCGGTGGTGGCCGGGGTCGCGGCTCTGATGTATTCGGTGAATCCGAACCTCAGCGCGAACCAGGTCTACAACCTTATCAAGCAGAACGCGGACGACCTTGGGCCGGCCGGTTGGGATCCCGGTTATGGGGCGGGGCGTGTGAATGCCTATCGGGCGGTTTTGGCGGCGAAGAACACGGCTGGGCAGGACTTGGTGCCTCCGGCGGTCAGTTTCGCGGCTCCGACAGCTTCCTCGACGGTTTCGGGAATGGTGAGCGTGTTCTGCTCGGCCTCTGACAACACGGCAGTCGACCGGGTCATGTTCTATGCGGACGGCACTCTGGTCGGCACGGCTTACTCGCCGCCTTACTCCTGGAGCTGGAATTCGGGATCGGTGGTGGATGGATCGCACACTTTGAAGGCGGTGGCCTACGACCTGGCGGGCAACAGCGGGCAGGCTAGCGAAGGGATCACCGTTCGCAACACGATCGATACCCAAGCACCGACTTGCACGATCACCTCGCCGACGGGTGGAACGGTCAGCGGGAAGTTCACGGTGGCGGTGTCGGCGAGCGACAACGTCAACGTGATGAAGGTGGACCTACTTGTGGATGGAGTGCTGAGCCAGACCATGACGCGGTCGCCGTATAAATTCTCGCTGAACGCGAAGACCTGGTCGAAGGGCGGGCACACCTTGCAAGCCCGGGCCAGCGACCCGGCAGGGAACCTTGGTTGGTCGCAGGTTGTGACGATTACCCGGTAGGTGTTTCTTGGAGCCGCCCGCGTCTTTGAACGCGGGCGGCTTTTTTGTCAGTTCTTCTTTCGGCGACGGAGGAGAGTCATCGCTCCGATGCCCAGGACGGCCATGGTCGCCGGTTCGGGGACGGGGTTGGCAGGGACGACGTTTTGGCCCCAGTATTCGTAGCCCCAGAATTTGTTCACGTCATCGGCGTGGTTGAACGTCTGGGTGAATTTCAGGCCGAAGTTCTTCTGATCGCCAGGAGCGAGGACGCCGAGGTCGACGAATGGGACGCTCCAGCTCGAGTCGGGAGCGATGACGGGAGCGGTTGGGCTGAAGCCCCAGGGAGCGTAGCCAGGGCCGGTGCCGGTCTCGTTTCCGACCGTCGAGAGAGGCAAGAAGGTCGAAGAGATGCCTTCGAATTCTACTTTGACGTCCAGCGTGTGGCCGGGGGCGCTGAAGTTGTCGGTGTGGAACGTTTGGGTGGCGTTGTTCCAGGCGAGGGGGATATAGTCAGCGTCGGTGCCGGTGGGGGTGTCGGTGACCCACATCCAGGCGAAGTAGAAGCCGATGTCCTGCGACGTGGGGCCTGTGTTTTTGATCCAGGCGTTGTCGAATTCGAGCGTCGACGAGGTTGCGCCGGCGGTGTACGTACCGTTGTCGAGGGGGCTGCCCTGTACGGCGTTGTATTCCAGCCAATCGTAGGGGGTGGCGGTGGCGACGCCGCAGGCGCACAGGAGTGCGAGTAGACCAATAGAACGTTTCATTTCCTCTCCAAAGCCCCGAATCCCGGAGCAACTTTATTCGATTATTGCTTTTATTTGGAATATATTGCAAGTGCGGAGCTGAGAGATTCCTCGGCTCCTCGATTTTAGGGTTTGGTCATTTGGGGGGCTTGGTTGGTCTTTTTTATACGGTAGGCCAGGGGCAGTGCCACTAGGGATAGGCAGCTGGCTATTGGGAAAACGGGGAAGAATGGGGAGGTGTTGGGGTCGGCTATGGGGACTTCCACTCTTAGAGTTTGGCGTTGGGTGGTGGGGATGGCTCCCAGCATATTGCCTCGAGGATCGACGGCGAAGGAGTAGCCCAGGGAGGCGGCCCTTACGAGGGGGAGGCCGGTTTCTACGGCTCTCCAGACGGAGGCGGCCATGAGCTGGTCGGGGGCGGGGGTGCCGAAGTACCAGTCGTCGACGGACATGACGGCGAGGAGCTGGGCTCCGTTTTTGGCCTGTTTGTAGGAGAGGTCGGGGAAGAGGCCCTCGAAGCAGAGGAGGGGGCCGACTTTTATTTTGCCTATTTGGAGGGCTTTGAGCTCGTCGCCCGGGGTCAGGTCGCCGCCGGGGAGTTGGAAGGCGGAGGCGAGGAAGGGGAGCTGGTCGCGGAGGGGGACGAACTCGCCGAAGATGACGAGGCGGGTTTTGTCGGCGTAGCTCCACTTGCCGTCGTAGGCGAAAGCGGTTTGGTAGCGGGGGTTGTCGCTTCCGCGTTGGCCACCGAAGAGGATGGGCGGATTGTTTTCGACTTTGAAGACGGGAGTTGGGGGGAAGGAGCCGTCGGGGCCGGAGATTCCTTCGGGGAGAACCAAGAGGTCCGATTGTTGGCGGCGGGCCTGGGTGTAAAAGTCGGCGACGGTTTGTTTTAGGATGGCGTTGTTTTGGTCGGGGTTACCGAAGGCGAGGTCTACGCCGGGTTGGCCGACGGTAATGGTGGCCTTGGCTGCGGAGGTTGGCGCCTCGAAGCGGACGATGGAGACGACGAGGCCGAGGACGAATAGGCTCAGGTAACCGCGCAGGCGGAGCCAATTGCCTTGACCTGCCAGGTAGAGGGCGAAGACGACGTTGAGGAGGAGCACCCAGGCGCCGGTGAGGTAGATGGAGCCGTAGTAGGCGGTTTGGATGGCTTGGGGGTAGGGCCAGAGGGGGGTGGCGATGAGGCCGTAGGGGAAGGCGACGACGGGGAGATAGGAGCGGAAGACCTCGACGCCTGCCCAGAGGATGGGGATCGTCCATATCCATTTTCTTTGCCAGGCGAGGGCGAGCAGCCAGCCGAGAAGACCGAAGTAGCAGGCGACGAAGGCGGAACCGGCGAGGTAGGGGAGAATGGAGATGGCGGGGTTGTGGGTCCAGTGGTTTACGAAGGCGAACATCCAGGCGAACTGGCCGAGGCAGAGGAGGAAGCCGAAGGTCCAGCCGCTCTTCCAGCCTTGTTTGCCGGTGCTTTCGCGGAGGCTGGCAAGCCAGGGGGCGAGACCTACGAAGACGAGCAGGCCCAGGTTAAAGGGTGGGAAGGCGAGGTTGACCAGCAACGCGCTCGCCAGGCACGGCCAGGCTTTAGCGAGACGCGCCATCGACGCTCCCGCTGAGCGCGTCCTCGATGTCCAGGTGGGACGTATCGTTGTAGCGGCGGATCATGAAGAGGCCCTCTGGGCGTCGTTCCAGGCTGGTCACGCCGGTGTTGAAGAATCGGAAGGCGCGGGAGGTTTCCAGGTTGCCTTGGATGAGCTGGGCGAGGAGGAGGCTGCAGGTGCCTCCGTGGGAGACTACGGCGACGTGCTCTTCATGGTCTTTGGCTTCGAGGAGTCGTTTCGTGATGGGTTTGATGCGCTCCCAGACGTCGAGGAAGGATTCGCCGTTGGGGGGACGGAGTTCGAGGCGGCCTTTATTTTGGAAGGCTTCGAGGGTGATCCAGCGGTTGGCGATATCGGCGAAGGGTTCGCCTTCCCAGTCTCCGAAGCCCCTTTCGCGAAGGAGTTTCGTTGTTTCGAAGCGGGCGCCGGTGGCTTCGACGATAGGTTTGGCGGTTTGTTGAGCGCGTTGGAGGTCGCTGCAGAGGACGAGGTCGATCTTTAGCTCTTGGAAGGCGTGGCCAAGGGACGCTGCTTGGCGTTCTCCATCGTGGTCGAGGGGGATGTCGGAGTGGCCTTGGGCTCGTTCTTCGGCGTTCCAGGCGGTTTGCCCGTGCCGGACGAGATAGAGGCGCATGGCTTCTTTATACCTGCCAGGGGCGGACCTCGCCGAGCTCGCGGCCGGCGGTATCGACGCGGAGGGAGCCGATGCGGAGGATGCGGACGGGAGCCGGGGCGACGGCGGTGCTGTGGGCCTTGACCTTACCGGCGGCGAAGTCGATCTCGGCGATCGTGCCCATGCCGAAGTCTTCGCCGGTGGACTTGGCGAAGCTGCAGAGGAGGCCTTGGTATTCCTCGGGGTGGGCGATGTGGGCTCGGGAGCAGTTGAAATGGTCGAGGGCGCGGGCGATCTGGGTGTCGTCGGGGTCCTCGTGGGCGACGATGAAGAGGGCTCCTCCGGCGATCTCGCCGTGGAGGGCGCGGTCTTTGAAGAAGCGGCTGAGCTCGTCGTGAGTGACGGGGAGGCCTGAGCCGAGGCGGACGGCTTCGACGGAGACGCGGGCGAGGTCGAATTCATGCTCCTCGCAGTTCTCGAACATTTTCATCCAGTGGGCTTTTCGCTGGGCGTTTTGGACCATGGCGGGGAAGCTGGCTTCGATCTCGATCTCTTGGGGGCCGACGGGGAATCCGGATTGTTCGAGGGCGGCGCCTTGGGGGACCAGTATCTCGCTCGGCTGCATGAGCTGGGCGGCGAGCATGGTGACGTGGCGGAGGAGGGGGGTGCCGCGGTAGGCGTAGAGTTGGACGACGAGGTCTTCGGCAGCGTGGGGAAGGAGCTGGGCGAGAGTGGCGACCATCGTGTGGGGGGCACGTTGGGGGTCGAGGCTGCCGTAGAAACGCCAGGCGATGATTTTGTCACCCCGGAAGAGGCAGAGTCGGCCGGGCGGAGCCTGGTCGGGTTCGCTGGGGTCCAGGCAGATGAAGTCTCGGCCTTTGCGATTGTCCTTGAGCCAGTCTCGCCAGGTGGTCTCGGGGGTGGACAGGAGGAGCGTTCGCATTTCCCGGAAGGTAGGTCTTGGGGGAGACAAAGGGGATGGGAGGCCTGCTGGAGGTTAGACGGTCAAGGGGAGCCTCCGTGCTCCGACCTCCGTTTCCACCGAGATCCGTGGTGCCCCTGACCGCTTAATAATACCTACGAATCAGAGGCCTAGGAGTTTTGCGGGATTCTTTCGACCTTGCTCTCGCTGCGAATTTTTTCGAGGACCTTGGCTCGGTTGGAGACGGCGTGGATGGCGATAGCGTCGTCGAGGTCTTTGCCTTTGGCGTCCTTACCGAACATTTCCAGGCGGAAGATTTGGAAGCCGCTTGGCATTTGGGCGGGCTTGGTGTAACCGCCGGGCTTGAGGGTGAGGAGCTCGTTTCGGACGACCTCCGGGAAGGCGTCGATTCTTCGCCAGCCGAGGAGGCCCTTTGCGTCGAGGACGTTGGTGTCGGTGGTGGAGAGGTTGAGGACGTCTTCCCACTTGGCGCCTTTGATGAGCTTGTCGTAGAAGAGGTCGGCTTTCTTGGCGGCGTTTTGGAGGGAGGCGGAGGTGATGCTTTCGGGCTTGACGACCATGCTGGAGATCTTCACGTAATCGGTGGCTTTGAAGTCGACGGCGGCCATTTTGTCGAGGAGGAGCTGGGTTTTGAGGCGCATCCAGAAGCGGGACTTGGTGAAGCCTTGGCTGAGGATGTAGTCGTCGAGGTTAGCTCCGGCGGGCATGCCTTGGGCGACCTGGGCGAGTTGGGCGGTCATTGCTTTCTCGACCTCGTCGTCGGTGACGGAGACGTTCCGCTTGGTGGCGGCGTCCTTCATCATCTGGTAGGAGGTGAGGTCGGCGAGGGCTTCTTGGCCGCGCCATTGCCAGAGCAGGTCCTCCACGTCCTCGGCCTTGATTTCCTTTCCGTTGACTTTGGCGAGCACCTTGTCCTTCGCGGGGGCGTGGGGGTTGTACTTGGCGGGGACGTCGCCGCTGCCTTGGAGGGCGAAGGTGACGAGGATGAGGATGGAGGAAAGGTTCATGGCTTTTGTATGTTGACGATTTGAGATTAGAGGAGTTCCAGGGCAACTTCGGTGCAGAAGTGGCGGCCTTCTTGGGTGAGTTTGATTTTTGGGGGCTCGTTTTGGAGCCAGCCTCTTTCGATCATTTTTGCGATTTTGGATGGATCGATGGCCTCGGGGCTGAAGCCTTCGTTGAGGCGGAGTCCAAGCATGATGCGTTCGGTTCGGAGGGTGTCTTCGGTGAGGTGCTCCCGTTCGAAGGGGAGGGGCTCGTTTGCTTCGATGGCTTGGGCGTAGCGTTCGGGGTGTTTTAGGTTCGTGTAGCGGGTTGTTTCTACCCGGCCGACGGCTCCCGGGCCGTAGCCGGCGTATTCCTCGCCGAACCAGTAGCAGAGGTTGTGGCGGCATGCCCTGGTTGGTTTGGCGAAGTTTGAGATTTCGTATTGTTGGAAGCCGTGTTTGGCGGCTCGGTCGCAGGTTTCCTCATACATCGTGACTTGGGCTTCGTCGTCGGGGAGGTTGAGCTCGCTTTTGAGGTTCTTCTTGTAAAAGGCTGTGTTGGGTTCGATGGTGAGGCAGTAGAGGCTGAGGTGGTCGGTTTCGAGGGCGAAGGCGCGGTCGAGGTTTTTTCGCCAGGCGAAGAGGGACTGGTTGGGGAGGGCGAACATGAGGTCGATGTTCACGTTGTCGAACCCAGCTTGGCGGGCGGCGTTAATGGCTTTTTCGATGTCTCCGGCTTTGTGGATGCGGTCGAGGGCGAGGAGGTCGGAGTCGAGGAAGCTTTGGGCGCCGAGAGAGATCCGGTTGAAACCGGCTTGGCGCATGGCTTGGAATTTGGCGGCGTCGACGGTTCCGGGGTTGGCTTCGCTGGTGATCTCGGCGTCGGGGAGCGGGGGGTGGACTTCGAGGGTTTTTTCGAAGATTCGGATGAGCTGGGATTCATCGAGATAGGTGGGGGTGCCTCCGCCGAAGAAGATGGTTTTGGCGGGCCTTCCTCGCCAGGGGGAGCTGTCGATTTCTTGGCAGATGGCTTCGACAGTGCGTTCGACGATATCGCCTTGCATGGCGTAGGAGTTGAAGTCGCAGTAGCCGCACTTGCTGGGGCAGAAGGGGATGTGGACGTAGACGGCTAGGGGGGGCACTGGTTGTTAGTATGTCTTCCTGGGGGAGGGTAAGGGGGAGTGGGGGACGGATAGGACAGATAGGACAGATAGGACAGATAGGACAGATAGGACAGATAGGACAGATAGGGGGTGTCTTGTTAGAGGGGTTATTTGTTTTGGGTGGTTCGGCGGTAGATTGAGCCGTCTGGGGTTCTGGTTAGGTGGCTTCGGTCTATCAACTCTCTTCTTAGAAAGGCGTGGTCGTTGAAGGTGTGGAGGGATTTTAGGAGGGCGTTTACTTCCTTTTCGGTGTATTCGCGGTCGGGGTCGAAGTGGGAGGCGAGCCATTCGAGGGCGATGGCTCTCTTTTCCGCTCGGCCTTTGGCGGGCCAGAGAAGAAGGGTTTGGTTTTCGTCGAAGTAGCCTTTGAGCTCAGGCGGGACAGGGTTAGGCACGGGGTTTTCCGCCGCCGTGGTTAGGCATCATTCGCGTCGGGAGGGAGTCGATTTGGAAGTAGCTGTCCTGGGTGATGTCGATCTTTACGAGGTCGATGCCGTCGGCGAGGTAGGCACGCTGGCGTTTGCCTCCGATGGTGATGTCGAAGGTAGTGCCGTTCATTTTGGTTTGGAGGATCATGCCGCTGAAGCGACCGGCGACTTCGGCTTTGCAGGGGACGATGCCGAGGGTTACGGGGTCGAGGATGCTGAAGGTCTTTGAGTTGAGGACGACTTTGCCGTCCACTACCATGGGTTTGAAGCGGTCGAAGAAGGTTTGGCAGCCGTCCTCGGGGTAGACGGTGGTGGTTTTTTCGACGCCGTTTTCGGTGACGGAGACTTCGATGGTCTTGGTGCCGTAAATGGCTTCCACGGTGCGTTCGCCGTTTTTGGGGGTGGTGACGACCATGATTTGGCGGAGGATGTGACCGTCGGGGGCCAGCCAGTCCTTCTCGCTGGCGCCAATGCCGTTATCGATTTCCTTTTCGGGGTCCTTGGAGCGGGCGTCGGTTTCGAAGCGGAGGACGCGGGAGTTGTTGAAAATGTCGTTTTTGACTCCAGCGGCGGTGTAGCCCATACGCTGGGCGAATTCGTTGAGGGAAGAGCCGTATTCGTTGGGTTTGCTGCGCATCCAGATGTAGTAGGAAAGGACGGCGGTGGGCTCGGCTTGGACGCCGAGGATGATTTGCTTCTGGCCGCCGAGGACGGGGTCGGGGCGGGCGAGAACGAGGAGGGCGAGGAGGGCTACCAAGTTAGCGGCCTCCGCCGGCTTTGATCTTCTTCACGTCGGACTTGCCTTCGGTGGGGTCCATGTCGGGGAGGAGGGATTCGCCGTGGGGGATGTTGACCTGGAGCAGGTCCATCGCGTTTGAGACGAAGGCGACCTCGGAGTGGTCTCCGACGGTGAAGTCGATCCGGTAACCGGTGAATTTCTTTTGGAAGACCATTCCCTCGAATTTTGGTCCGACTTTGGCAGTGATCTGGACGACGCCGCCGCTGACGGGGTCGAGACGGGAGAACTTCTTTTCGGGAAGGAGGATTTTTTCGCCGTCGATCATGGGTTTGAATTCGTTAGCGAAGAGGTCGATCCCTCCGGCGGGGTAGATGGTGGTGGTGCGTTTGCCCTTTGGCCCGGCGGTAGTGAGTTCGATCTCGTCCTTTTTGAAGATAGCGTCCAGCTCGTAGGTAGCGCTTTGGTTCCGGAAACCGCTCTGTTCGTGGAGGGGGATTCCGTCGGTGGAGACCCAGACTTTGCGGTAGCGCTGGACGGGGGTGGTGTAGTTGGTGTCGATGCCGTTGTCGTTGCGGTACTGGCGGACCTTGTTGCGGATGCCATCAGTTTCGAGGAGCAGGCAGGGCTTGCCGTCGTACATCGAGTTGGAGACTTTCCAGCCGGTGGAGCCCACGCGGACGGGGGTTCGGGCGAGGGTGTCTTTGGGATTGAGCTCGTAGTAGCCGCTGAGCTCGGTATCAGGCCGGGAGACGCGGCTTTGGTATTGGCCGAAGACGACGATGCCGTGGAGTTTGATGCCGGCGACGGCTTCGAGGTGGCCTCCGATGTAGGCCTCTTCGGGGGTAGGTGGTTTGGTTTGTTGGGCCAGGGCAAGGGTGGCGAGGATGGTTAGCATGGCTGCCTCAGTTGTAATAACGCAAGATGGCATCCTCAATTGCGTCCGCTGCCGCCAAAACAGGGACGACTCGGCAGCCGGAGACGAGTTGTACGTCGTCGAGGGCGTGGATATTTTTGTTATCGGGCATGGCCAGCCAGAGGGTTCCGAAATCTTTTTTGACGGGAATCACGGTATGGGCCTTGGCGATGCGGGCGGGGACGGCGTCTAGGGCGTCTTCGTCGATGTGGACGCGGTAGAGGTCCACGTAGCCGATGCCTTGCTCTTGGGCTTTGGCTTGGAGGACTTCTCGTTCCCCGACGAGGCCGAGCTCGATGAGGGCGCGACCGAGGTCGGCTTCTTTTGTGTGGCGTTGGACCTTTACGGCCCTTTCCAACTGCTCGGGGGTGATTCGGGGACGGGGAAGGGAGACTTCGGAGCCGCGCCTTAGCTCCCGCACGATTTTCGCCTGATCCTCAAGGGAGAGATCGAGGAGGGCGAAGATATCGAGGAGCCACTGCGGGGTGTCCAGGGTTAGCCTCCACCTGTTCGGACCTTTTGCATGCCTACCTCGCCGACTTGGGATTCGACCATGAGGCGTTCTCCGGTGGGAGCGTCGATCTGGAGGAGCTGGCCATCATCGGTGACCCAGATTCCGGTCGTTCCGTTGGCATCTTTGAGGAAGACGTGGACGCCCTTGACGTGGTCGGTCCCGGCGATGGCTTGGAAGCTTTGGTCGAACTTGGCTTCGTAGGTTCGGATGCCTCCGCCGAAGGCATCGAAGGTGGCGAAGTTCTTGGTTTGCTTTTGGACCTTGCCGTTCCAGGCCATGGTCAGGAATTCGTTTTCGAACAGGAGGGGATCGACGGTCATGTCGACTTGGCCGGACTCGGTTTTCTCGCCCTTCTTCTTGAAGACGGCTACGGAACCGTTGGAGACGAGGATATCGACGGAGAAGGCGTCGGGTTCGAGCTGTTCGAAGGTGGTTTTGAGGATCGCGCCGTCGTCGCTGACCCAGATGCGGCGGGTGCGGATGAGGCGTCGTTTGACACGGATATCGTTTTGGCCTTCCATCGGGTTATTGCCGAGGATTTCGCGGGTGGCCTTGGTTTCGAGAAGGAGGCAGCTTCGACCTTCGAGCCTCGTTTCAGTCACCTTGGTTCGGGTTTCGCCGACGCGGATGTAGGGGTCGTTGGCGGACTGGCGCGAGCCGTTCGGAAAGTAGGCGGCGATGGAGCTCCTGCGGATGTAGAGGCCAAGCACCTGTTCCGGGTGAGGGCGGATGCCGCAGACGATCTCGGCTTGCCCGCCGAGGATGGGCTCGTTTTTGGACACCTGAATCCGGGCCACGGCGAGCGAGGCGTAGAGGTTGACGGCGAAAGAGACTAACCCAGGCATAGTTTTCCCTCTTTTATTAAAGGGCTAAAAACGCTTGGGATTTCGTTAATTTTCCGGGGCTTCTCTCTCCATTCGTTCGGGGGCGGAGATTCCGAGGAGGTCGAGGGTGGCTTTGAGGGCGACTCTCGTGGCTTCGCAGAGGGCGAGTCTGGCCTTGGAGAGCTCGGGCTGGTCTACCTGGACGACGCGGCAGGCGTCGTAGAAGTGATGGTAGGTGCGGGCGAGCTCGATGGCGTAGGTGGTGAGGCGGTGGACGCCGTAGTCTTCGGCGCACCGTTGGACCTCGAAGGGGAGGTCGCAGATCTTCTTTGTGAGAGTTAGCTCTCTTTCGTGGGCCAGGAGGGAGGCGTCGAACGATTTTGGATTTTGGATTTTGGATTTTGGATCGACGCTCAGGCCAGCTTCTTCGGCTTTTCGGATGACGCTGCAGATTCTTGCGTGGGCGTATTGGACGTAGAAGACGGGGTTGTCGTCGCTTTGTTTCTCGGCGAGGTCGAGGTCGAAGTCGAAGGTGGAGTCGTGAGACCGCATCAGATAGAAGAAGCGAGCGACGTCCTTTCCGGCGGTCAGCTTTTCTTCTTCGCTGCCCTTGGGGGCCACCTTTTCGCCGATCTCTTTGATGAGGTCGATGAGGGCGTAGATGTTGCCATCTCGCTTTCGCATGGGGGCGGGTTTGCCGTCCTTCATGAACCTGACCAGCTGATAGATTTGGACTTCGAGTCTCTTTCTGGCCTCGGCGAGGGCGGCTTGGCAGGTGTCTCTTTCTTCTTGCGAGGTGTAGAGTTTTTCCTCAATCTCGGTAAGGGGAGAAGAGGGGGAGGAGGTTTGGGGGGCGGGGGCTCTTCCTTCCGCTTTTAGCATCGCCGCAACTACCGCTTGGAGCCTGCCGATGTAGCCATGGTGGTCGGGGCCGAGGATGGTGATCAGCTTGTCTGCGTTGGGGGGGCGGTTGAATTTGTCTTTGTGATAGGCGACGTCGCTGGCGATGTAGGTGAGGCGTCCGTCCCTTCTTCTCAGGACTCGGTCCATGTCGTCGCCGAATTTGGTGCTTCTTAGCCAGAGGGTTGGGGACGCAGGATTGGAGGATTGAGGATCGGAGGATTGGGAATTTGGGGTGTCGTCGTCTTCCGGGGCGTCGCCGGTTTGCTGTTCGATCTCGACTTCTTCGACGACCCCGCCTCGGGCAAGTTTTAGCTTGATTCGTTCCGGTCGTTCGTCGGCGACGGCGGAGGCGATCATCTTTTCGATCTCTTCGGCGACTTCGCCCTTGTCGTGAAGGGACTGCTCGGAGAACCAGGTGTCGAAGACGACGCCGAAGGTTTCCAGATCGCTCTTTTGGAAGCGGAGCATGTTGTCTTGGCTCACCTGTTGGAACCAGTTGGTGTCTTCGGTCGCGACCTTCCCGTGTTCTTTGGCGACGCTTTGGGCGACGGCGATGACGTAGTCGCCTTTGTAGCCGTTATCGGGCAAGGGCCTGCCATGGAAGTGGGACTTCACGGATTCGGCGAAGAGGCGCATTTGCTCGGAATTCACGCCGTCGTTGATGTAGTACTCGCGGTGGACTTCGTTTCCGGCGGCTTTGAGGATGTTGCAGAGGGTGGAGCCGTAAGCGGCTCCTCTTCCGGAGCCGAGGGTGATGGGGCCGTTGGGGTTTACGGAGACGAATTCGACGTTGATTTTTTGGGGCGACTGGCGACCGGCGACTGGGGACGGGAGGGTGGGGCCCTTCTTTAGAACTTCCGGTACGAAGGAGGCTATCCAGGCTGGGTTTAGGCGGAGGTTTAGGAAGCCGGGGCCGGCGACGTCTATCGAGAGGATTGGGCTTTGCCAGGATTGGGCTTCGCCAGGATTGAGGATCGGGGATTCAGAAGCTGCCGGATTGCTGGATTGCTCGATGGTGGTTTTTAGGAGTTCGCCCAGTTGTCTTGGGTTCATGCCTGCTTTCTTCGAGGCGGTCATGGCGAAGTTGCAGGCGTAGTCGCCGTGTTCGGGCTGCTTCGTGTCGGAAATCTCTACGGGGGTATCGCGGACGGCTTCGGGGAGCTCGCCTTTGGCGATGAGGGTGGACACGGAGTCGGCGATGAGCTGGGCTAGGTGGTCTCGGAGCAAGGCGTTAGGTTACCGCTTGGGTGGCTTCGCCAGGACTGAGGCTTCGCGTGGGCGGGACAAGGGCCCCATGATTGGCCTCGTTTGTTGCGCCGGACTTGACCGGCGGCTACACCCTTCGGGGTTTGTGGGTTCCTTGCGCTCAGTTATGGCGGGAGCACCTCCACCCTGCCCTCCCCCTGCACGCAAGGGGAGGCTTTCGTTCCCTATTGTCTGGTGAGGTCCATGGTTGGGGCGAAGCCGCTGGTGCCGGTGCCTACTTCGCCGAATGTGCCGGTTAGGTGGTCATTGGTGAGGGCGACAGTGCCTGTAAAGTGGGAGGTTCCAGCGGGGAAGGCGACGTCGAAGGCGATGTCGCCGTTCGATTGGACTGTGCCAGTCAGGGGGCCGGTTCGGGCGGTGGGAGTGTTTTCGGTGTACGTGCCGGTGAGGTGGCCTCCGGAGCTGACGGTTACGTCGATGGTGCCGTCGGCGACGGGCGGGCTGGAGGGGATGTCGTTCGCCTGGCTCCAAGGGCCGGAGAAGGTTCCGGCGAAGAGGCTGGTGGACGAGTTGCCGCTGCCTCCGCAGCCTGCGAGGGTGGCGATGACGACGAAAGAGAGTAGCCCTAGCCCAAGTTTTCGCATGGTGTCAAATCCTTCTTGTTTGTTCGACGGAAGTTTCAAGCTTTTTGGGTCCATGGGGCCGGCTTAGCAGGAGAAAAGGGGTGTGTGCGGGACCTTGGGCGGGGAGTGGAGACAAGGGGTGAGCTGGGGGCGTTTGGTTAAGTAACGGAGGTTGATTCAACCACTTTGAACACACTTAAAACTGGAATCTTGTTGGTGGCCGTGGGGGCGCTTGCGGTGGGGCTGGGAGCTTTGTTCTTTGGGCAGAGCGGAGCTTTCATCGGGCTTGCCATCGCCTTGCTTTTCCAGAGCGTTTCGCTTTTTGCGGGACATAAGATGGCCCTTGCTTTTGCCCGTGCCCGGGAATTGGGGCCGAACGAGCTTCCTTGGCTGCACCAGGCGGCGGCGGACCTTGCCATGCGAGCGGGGATTCCAACGCCCACGCTTTACATCTCGCCCGATCCTCAGCCGAACGCGTTTGCGGCGGGCTGGAGTCCGAAGGTGGCGGTCGTGAACATCAACCAGGGGTTGTTGGACCTGATGCCTCGGGAGCAGGTGGTGGCGGTGATGGCGCACGAGTTCGGGCATATTCGGAACCGCGACATGCTGACGATGACGGTTGCGGCGGCGGCGGCTTCGTTCATTCAGTTTTTGGCTTACATGGCGTACTTCGTGCCGGTGGGCGACAACCGGGGGCGTAACCCGCTGGTTGGTTTGCTGATCATGATCTTCGCGCCGATCTCGGCGACGTTGATCCAGCTTGCGATTTCGCGGACCCGAGAGTTTGGGGCGGATGCGGCGGCGGCGGAGCTATTGGGCACCCCGGGACCGATGATCGACGCTTTAGGATCGCTGGACCGGGGGACGCATGCGATTCCGTCGTTGGTCGCCCAGCCTCAGATGGCGCACATGTATATCGCCAGCCCGTTTTCGGCGGAGGGGGTTTCCCGGCTGTTCAGCACCCACCCTTCGATTGCGGATCGGGTTCGGGCGCTTCGGGCGATTGGTTGAATTGTTTGATTGCTGGATTGTTTGAATGCTCGACTAATGGGGGCCACGGGCGGGACGCCCGTGGAAACCTTGGGCGGGACGCCCAAGCCACTGCTCAGGTTCGTGAAACTTTGGTTGCTGCCCGGTTCGTATAACGGGCAGTAACGCAATTTTTCAATAATCGTCGGAATTTAACCGCTCTACTCTTCAATATCCAACTTTCTCCTTCCGCAGCTTGCACAAGGGCGGAACATGCGTTAACATTTCTCCGGCGTGAACAAGAACGCACGAACGATCTCCCGGCTTCGTCTCGTCCTAGGTGCAGGTGCGTTCCGCAATCCTTAACGCGAAAAAATGGGCCCTTTGGTCTAGAATAGGAGTTCACGAAAAAACGGTTTCGGGAAGGCCAAGGTCTTCTCCGGTGAGTACGGGTTGGGTGGATAAGTAGATGGCGTTGCCTCGCGTATCGATGGTGCAATTTCTTCAACAGAAGGGCTATTTAAAGCCTGAACAGCTCGAAGAGGCTGTAAAAGTGCAGCAGCAGACGAAGGAGCCCGATCTTGGGCGCGTCCTTATCTCGCTGGGTTTGGTGGGTGAGCGCGAAGTGCTCCAGGCCAAGGCTCAAGAGATGGGGATTGGCTTCGTCGACCTCGATCGAGTGCAGATCGACAGCTCAGCGCTGAACGTGGTGCCGGAGCGCATTGCGAAGGCGCACAGCGTGGTTCCGGTCAAGAAAGACGGCCAGACGCTGTGGCTGGCGATGGCGAACGATAAGAACATCCTTGCTCTGGACGACGTGAAGATGGCGTCCGGTTGCCGAGTGGTTCCCGTTCTGGCCGTGCCAGGGGCTATCGAAGACGCGATCAAGAAGTATTACGCGGGAGGCGCGACGAACGGCGACGCCACCCCGGCTCCGACCACGGCGCCTTCCACGGGCACCAACACGGTGGACCTGCGCGCCGACATTCGCGGAGCTATTGCGGCGGCGGGCGTCGCTCGGGGATCGGCAGACGACGACACCAGCGACAAAGACGCAGAGCAAATGGCGGAGCAGGCTCCGATCATCAAGCTGGCGAACGCCCTTATCCAGCAGGCGATCGCCGACCGAGCTTCGGACATCCACGTCGAGCCTCAGCAGCGCGCGGTGCGCGTTCGCTACCGTCTAGACGGCGTTTTGATGGAAGCGATGACGGTGCCGCGCAACTTGATGGCCCCGCTCATCAGCCGTCTGAAGATCATGGCGGACATGAACATCGCCGAGCGCCGTATCCCGCAGGACGGACGTATCGAGGTTCGCCACTCCAGCAAGGAATACGACCTTCGCGTCAGCTCGATCCCCACACCTTGGGGCGAGAAGATCGTTATGCGTATTTTGGACAAGTCGAGCGTTATGATCGGCTTGAACAAGCTGGGCTTCACGCCGGAGAACGAGGCGAAGATCGAAGAGCTCGTTTCCCAGCCGCAGGGTCTTTTCCTCTGTACGGGTCCGACGGGTTCCGGTAAGACGACGACGCTTTATTCTTGTTTGAACATCCTGAACACGATCGGGGTGAACATCGTGACGGCGGAAGACCCGATTGAGTACCAGCTCATGGGTATCGCGCAGGTCGGTATGAACCGCAAGGCGGGTCTGACCTTTGCTACCGCGCTTCGCGCCTTCCTTCGTCAAGACCCGGACATCATGATGGTCGGTGAGATGCGCGACCTGGAAACGGCGGAAATCGCTATCGAGTCGTCCCTGACGGGTCACATGGTGCTTTCCACGATCCACACGAACGACGCGCCTTCCACTACCCTTCGTATGATCGACATGGGTGTGGAGCCTTACTTGATCGCGGCGACTTTGACGGGCGTTCTCGCCCAGCGCCTTGGCCGCCGTATCGACCCAGCCCACCGCGAGTCATACGAGGTTCCGGCGATCGACTTACGTCGATTCGGTATGACGTTGACCGATCCGGACGAGATGATTACCCTCTATCGGGGCATTCCGCACGAGGATAATCGTATGACGGGCTATAAGGGTCGAACTGGATTCCACGAATTGATGGTCATGAATACGGAGATCGCGGAATTGGTCGTACGCCGCGCTTCGGTCGCGGACGTCCGCGCTGCGGCGAAAGCGAACGGCATGCACGAGCTTCGCGAGGACGGTCTTGGGAAGGTTCTCTCCGGTCAGACTGACCCGCAAGAAGTTATGCGCGTCGTCTTCACGGCAGGCTTCGCTTAACCAATAGTATTTATACGTAGAACGAAACAACAGATATGGACACTAATGCCCCGATGTTCCAGGTGCCCGGCGCAACCGCTCCGGAGCCCGCGAGTGAGGAAGTCAAAAAGGCTGGCGCCCCGCAGCCATTAGAAGACCTTCACATCGACGAGCTGCTGCACATCGTCGTCGACCGAAACGCCTCTGACCTGCACATTTGCCAAGCCGAGGCTCCGGTCATTCGAGAGGACGGTGCGCTGAAGCGCCTGAACTTCGATAAGTTCACCTCGCAGATTTTGCAGCGAATGATGTACGAGATCATCTCGGACGACAACATCAACCGCTTCGAGACGACGCTCGAGTTGGACTTTTCCTATCAGCTTCCGCGCCGCGCCCGGTTCCGTGTGAACATGTATCGCGACCGAGGTTCGGTGGCGGCCGCTTTCCGTCTTATTCCCCAGAAGATCCCGACAGTTCGCGATTTGAACCTGCCGCCGATCTTGGAGACGTTGACGGACAAGCCTCGTGGATTGATCTTGGTCACGGGTCCTACCGGTTCAGGTAAGTCGACCTCGCTAGCGGCGATGATCAACCACATCAATATTAACAAGGCGTTGCACATCATCACGATCGAAGACCCGATCGAGTATTTGCACACGCACAAGCAGTCGCTGATCAACCAGCGCGAGCTGGGCGGCGACACGAAGAGCTTCTCGAACGCGCTTCGCGCCTCGCTCCGTGAAGACCCGGACGTGCTGCTGGTCGGTGAAATGCGCGACATGGAGACGATCTCCCTCGCGATCACGGCCGCTGAAACGGGCCACTTGGTCTTTGCGACCCTGCACACGAACAACTCCGCGGAATCCGTCGACCGTATCATCGACGTCTTCCCCCCGGGACAGCAGGAGCAGATTCGCGTCCAGCTTTCGAACAACCTGCAGGCGATTATCTCGCAGCAGCTTCTGCCGAGGGCGGGAGCTCCGGGCCGAATTCCGGCCAACGAGATCATGACGGCCAGCCCGGCTATTCGAAACCTGATCCGCGAAGCGAAAACGCACCAGATTCCGTCCATGATTCAGACGAGCGCCAACATGGGCATGATTACCATGGACCAGTGTTTGCGTGACCTGTATTTGAAGGGCTATGTCACGTTGGAGGAAATCTTCAGCCGATGCCAGAACCCGGACGAGCTCAAGAAGATGATCAACACGCCTCAAGCGAGCGGGGGCGGCGGCGGTTCGCAGCCACCTCGTCGCTAAAGGAGCACCATGCCAGTCTATAGCTATACATTCAGGGATGCGAGCGGGGGTATTCAGAAGGGTACCGCCGACGCCGAGAGCGAGGAGATCCTAAGGAAGAGGTTCGAAGAGCAGGGCTTCACGATCACCGAAGTGACGATGATCAAGGCGAAGTCTGCGAAGCAGAAATCCTTCGGCAAGGTCAAGCTCACCAACCTCGCGGTCTTCTGTCGCCAGTTCTCGACGATGGTCGACGCGGGCGTTTCACTTGTGCGATGTCTGGACGTTCTTGGGCAGCAGACGCAAGATCCCAAGCTCAAGAAGATTATTACGGACATCGGCGAGCGCGTCGAGTCGGGCGAAAGCCTCTCGCGCTCCATGCAGCGGCACCCGCGAACGTTTAGCAACCTCTTTATCGGTATGGTCCGCGCCGGTGAAGTCGGCGGCGTTTTGGAAGAGACCCTTCAGCGCCTTTCGCACTTCTTGGAAAAGGACGTCGAGCTTCGCCGCAAGGTGAAATCGGCCCTTACCTATCCGGTTTTGGTTTCGATCATGGCGACTGGTATCACGGGCTTCCTCGTGTACTGGTTCGTTCCGCAGTGGGCGGCGATTCTTAAGGACCTCGGTCTGAAGGACGACGACCTTCCGGCGCCGACGAAGTTCCTCATCGCCGTTTCGGACACGATCAAGTATCACTGGTGGATCGTTGCGATCTCGCTGGTGGTTATTATCATCGCGTACCGGCTGTTCGTTTCTACTCGATTCGGACGACGCGTGGCGGACCGCGTGAAGCTGAAGGTTCCGATCTTCGGCAAGCTGCACCACAAGATTTGCATGGCTCGGTTCAGCCGCACGATGGGCACGCTGCTCACCTCGGGCGTTCCGATCCTTCAGGCGATGGAGACGGTGGCGGGCACTGTCGGCAATACGATCATGGCGGACGCGATCCTCGAGGCTCGCGCTCGAATCCGTGAAGGAGACCGAATCGGCGATCCGCTTGAGGAGTCGCGCTTGTTCCCGCCGATGGTCGTGCATATGATCGGCGTCGGGGAAGAGTCGGGTTCGCTGGACTTCATGTTGCAGAAGATCGCCGACTTTTACGAGTCGGAGGTCGAGGCGCAGCTCGCTTCGCTTACTGCGGCTCTGGAGCCGTTGATGATCGTCTCGCTCGGCTTCGTGGTCGGCTTTATCGTCATCTCGATGTTCTTGCCGCTGGTGGACGTTATCTCGAAGCTGTCCTCCGGTCAGGGCGACGACCAATAGTTAGAGACAAAGTGAACGACAAGAAAGGGCCTGCCGGTATGGACCGGCAGGCTCGTTTCTTGCTAGGATGGACCGTTGTTTCCTGAATGGACTTGGGTAATCGGCTTGGCGCTCGGGGCTACTATCGGTAGCTTCTTGAACGTCGTTATCTACCGAATGCCGCGGGGGCTTTCGCTCTCCAATCCTCCCAACAGCTTTTGCCCCTCCTGTAAGCACCGTCTTTTGATGACGGACATGGTTCCGCTGCTGACTTGGCTCTTCCAGCGTGGGAAGTGCAAGTATTGCGGGGCGAAGATCACGTCGCGGTACTTCTGGGTCGAGCTGTTGAACGGGGCGATCTGGGCGGGTATCTGGTGGCAGTATTTGATCGCGGTGGGCGATCCGGCGAAGGCGGTTTGCTATGCGTTCGCGGCGAGCACGCTGGTAGCGATCATCTTCATCGACTGGGAGCTTTATATCATCCCGGACCAGATCAACGCGTTTTTGTTCGTGGTTGGGCTGGCTTACAACGCTTGGCTCTATGCGGAGCACAACCCGGCGGCGACGATGAACGGATGGCCGAGCAGCGTGGCGGGGGCTCTGACGGGGGTTGGAGTTTTGTGGGGGATCGCGTTCTTGGGGCGGGTGCTCTTTCGGAAGGACGCGATGGGTCACGGGGACATCAAGATGGCGCGGGGGATCGGGGCGATCCTTTTTCCGGCGGCGGCGCTGATCAGTTTTGGCTTGGCGGTGGCGCTGGGGGCGGTCTTGGGGGTGGCTCAGGTTTTGCTTCGGCGTCCGACGCCGGCTTCCGCTCCTGGGCCTGATGTGGCGAAAGAGGATTTGGGGGAACAAGAGGGCGGCCTCGATCTTCCTACTCCTGAGGCCGAAGAAGAGTGCGAGCCCGAGTCCATCGGGTCGTTGCTTAAATGCGGCCTAGGCTATATCCTATGTTTGGACGTGATCGGGCTGTTCATTCCGAAGCTGTACAAGGCTTGGTTTAACGAGGACCCGTTTGCGCCGATCGAAGACTTAGAGACTTTTGAGGCGGAGCACACTATGATCCCGTTCGGGCCTTATCTGGCCTTGGGAGCCATTGTGTCGGCAGTATTCGAAACGCAGTTGCTACGGGGACTGCGTTCTTACTGGCATTGGGCGACAGGAAATTGAAAAAAAGATTGGAACAAGTGGCGCGGGGCTTCGGTCTCACGTCTGGGGATAAACGGAGTCGAAAGACCATGAATCGCAAGTCAGCCTTTACGTTGATCGAATTGTTGGTGGTGATCGCCATTATTGGGATCCTTGCCGCGATCATTTTTCCGGTGTTCGCACGAGCCAAAGTGGGAGCCTATCGCAGTTCGGATATTTCAAATATGAACTCGCTGCGGACGGCGCTCCAGCTCTATCGAGCGGACAACGGCGCCTATCCGCCCGCTTTGCTGGGTTATGTGGATACCTACAGTGGGAACCCGATGGGGACGGACGTCATTCCGGCGGACCAGCTTCGGGGGGCGCTCTATGCGAAGCGAGTGGAGTCTATCAAGACTTTCACGCCTGCCTATGAGCGATCCAAGCCATCGGATGTGACGACGGCGGTATGGCCGACTCCGGAGACGCAAGGTTCGCCTCAGGACCAGTGCGGCATTCTTGACGCGAACGGCGACGGCGTCGTGGACAAGACTTGCGGCGGCGTGGACGATCCGGCGGGTGCTCGGCAGGCTTACGGCCCCTCGGACACGGTTCAGCGGCCCGATCCTACAAATCCCGGGGCGAAGATCGACGCGCGGTTCTATAACGTGAGCGGATACGATACGGCGCTGGTGAAATCGGCGACGGGTACTCCGCAGCGCGAGTTGCACTACACGCTTTTCTGGACGTCGCTGGGCATCAGCTCGGGCGGGCAGAGTGACGATCCTCGGCAGCTTGGCTACACGGATCCTCCTGAGAACACGGTTATCACGTGGAACAGCTACTACCGCGACTACGATGGCAACATCGTGCAGCGGAACCACAACGACATCGTGTTGTTCCTGGGCGGCGGGGCTCGGCCATACGATTCTAAGAATTTGAGCGATAGGTCCTGGCGGGTCCTCCCGTAAAGTCGCGTTTTGGCGGATGGGGAGATTTGAACTACCGGATGGTGGGATGCGATTGGGACTCTTTGAGTCCAAGGAGTTTTGAATGATTCGAAGTCGACGAACTGCAGGTACGTCGCTCGTCGAGATCTTGGTGGTGATCGTGGTATTCCTTATTGGAATCCTGGCGGTCGTCCAGATCTTTCCTGGCGGCTTCCGCCTCCTCGGTTTAACCCGAAACCAGTCGGTCTCGACCCAGCTCGCACGAGCGGAAATCGAGAACCTGAAGGCCTATGGCGACCAGATTCCGGACGAAATCGTCCCCTCTCGGTTCGTGCTTTCTGGCCCCGACATTATCGTCGTTAGCGATCCCACTCGACGCACGGATGACCTTGGGCCGGCTGCAGACGCGCTCCAGGCAAATACTCACATGCTCAGCGGTGGGAACGACATCGGCCCCTGGCGCAATGTGAGTGCGGCGAATACGGTGACGCGGGTTGTCGGCGAGGGGCGAACGATTCCTGCTCCGCGGCCGATCAACAACGGGTTTGCGGTGGGCAGTACTCAGTATTACGGCGGCTTGATGACGCTGATGTTCGGCCCGGCAGTCTTCAATCCCACGATCGCGAGCAGCGAGGCGCTCTTCGCGGTTTATGGCAACGATTTGGAAGCGGTGGTCGGTTTGCCTCCGAGCCCGGTAACGGACACTCTGCGTGAGTATCAGTATTTCTGCGACCAGGCGACGACGGGTTCGGCAACGCTCTATATTCCCCAGCAGACGGTGCCTACGCGATATCGACTTTCGTTCATGGCCTACGCGACGAGTGCGAGTGGGAATCGAACGATCGACGTTCTCGACTTCGTGGTGCCGGTTCCGGCGGGTGCGGCGGGGACGTTCTATTCGCAGCCTTTGAGCGCGGTCGTTGGACCGTTGCTGGCGGGCGGCGAGACGTTCACGGCGATCGAGTTCGATTCGCTTCAGCTTGGGCGGTTGTTCGACCGGATTCCCAAGACGGCGAACTTTACGGACAATCCCTACGAGTACAAGATGATCGACGACGTGAACCCGGGCGTGACGAACGCGAACGTCGGAGTTCTGTTGTTCAATCCGTTGGGTTACAAGTATTACGTTCCTTCCAAGGGCGGCCGGCGGGTGATGCTGACGGCGCGGGTCGACTACAACGTCTCCGACTGGGGCATTTTGCGGGACGAGCTTCGGATTCCCACGAACACCGACGACAGCGCACGGCTGACGGTTGGCGGTCTCAAGGTGAAGGGGAACGTCGATACGGACGGCTCGACCTACCAGGGGCTCGGATTCGTCGTTCCGAATGGCGCTGGTGGATTCCAGCAGTTGGACGTGGTCGTGCAGGACACGGAGACGGGTGGCATCTATGCCTACAACCCGACCTCGGCGGCAACATTGAACGATCCGACGGTGACGGCGTATCACATCGACCGGTCTTTGGGGACGATTCGGTTCCAGGATCGGGACACGACGACGCCTGAGTTGGAAGTGACGCTTTACGATCCGGTGACTTGGCTTCCGGTAGTCATTCCGGACGCACGCGGCCGGGCGATTCGGGTGTTCTATCAGTCGACCCAGGAATTCCAGGTTCAGGTTTTGAAAGCGGCGGCTCGATATGTGGGCGTGAGCGGCGTTCCGGGAACGGGGCAGGCGGCCTTGGGTAACCCGGCGGTCGTCGACCAGCGGACGAAGCTGTTCTTCTCCTGGAGCGAGCTTGGCCGGAAGGTGAACATCGGCGAGGCTTACTACAACGACGGGACAAACGTGGTCGGGCCGGTGACCTTCAGCAGCGTGATCAACGCTCCGAAGGCGGGCGATTCTGTCCAGCTTCCCTCTGTCGACATCGCCAGCGAGTTTCCGGCGGCGGTGCGGTTCGACGGTAGCAAGTACGGGTTTGCCGTTCGGTACGTGCGTGGCGCCTCAGTCGCGGTTCGGGTTCTTTGGAATCCGGGCAAGTTCACTTTGGGGACAGATGCGGCTGTCAACATGAACGCCTTCGATAAGTGGGGTCAAGGTTGGCGGCGCTCGGTTACGGAGACTTACCTCCAGAAGGGAGGCCAGCAGTGAGAAACCCGGGAACAGGAAGCATGGAGCAGAGGTCAGACAGGACGATGCGCAAATCTTCGCTTCGAACAGCCTTTACGTTGATCGAGCTTTTGACGGTCATCGCCATCACGGCGATTTTGATGACCATCATCGTTCTGCCGATCTTCCAGAGCTTCAACATGACCCGCGCGGCTCAGGCTTATAGCGACGCGCAGGATAAGGCGCGGTCGTTGATCGAGAAGATTCAGCGCGAGTTTAACAACGGCGCCTTCGTACGGGATAACACGGGCCTGAAGGGTTCGATGGCGATCCTCGTTCCGACGAGCCCTGGCGGAACCTACGGGCCGTCGGTGATCGAGACGATCCCGTATGCGAAGGTGGACATCGTGAAGCCAGCGGAGGGTGAGCCCGATCCGGCGAATCCGGGCCAGTTCACGAATCCGGACTTGCCGATCTACGATGCAGCGGGCAACATCATCGGCTACAAGGTGGACCCTTCACTGCACTCGCCGAAGGGACAAGTGGTGCTTCCGGTCGCACAGAGCTCGACGATCGTGCGGTACTTCATCGGTTTGCGCGATCCGTTCTCGCCTTACAACAACCCTTACGACGGTTTTCTGATGGCGCGGAGCGGCGGACGGGACAACCTGTTCGTGCTTTACCGAGCCGAGGTTCCGATTTACGTCTGGAGCAACGCTCAGAACCGGTACGTGGTCAACACGGACTTCTTCGAGCCGGACCCGGCAGATCCGACGGGCAATACGGCTCTTGTGGACGACCGCTACTTCTTTATGGCTCACGTGGACAGCACGGGCGCGGCCCTGGCGGGCGCCGCCGATCAGGCGAAGTCGGATCGGATTGGCCGCTGGCAGCACCGAGCGGTTATCCAGACGGAAGTGTCGCGATACGACATGATCCAGCCGATTTACGACAAGGCAAGCCGCCTCGTCACCCATGATCTGCGAGGAGACGATTCCGATCCGAACGCTCCCTTGCTGAAGGATCGACCTCGGCTTCTGTCGCTGATTCAGTTCAAGCCGACTCGCGTCAACGGCGAGATCGCCGAGGCGAAGATGGCGGTTCGGCTGGGCGAGGAGATGGAGAACGCGAAGGAGACCGGTCCCGACGTCTTGCTGACGAAGATGGGGGCTTGGGTTTCGACGACGATTCGGGCCTATCCTTCGGGCTGGCAGCACGACATCGCGGGCAGCGACATGTACCTGATCCAGCGGCTCGACCCGACGGACGGGCACGTCAAGATTTTCGAGTACGACCCGGCGAGCGCGGTGGCGGACAACATGTCGGGGGTTCCTATCTTCGACGTGACGATTTACAACAACCAGCTTGCGCTGCTATCGGCAAACCCGGCTTTGCCTGGTCCGTTCTCGGCGGCGGTGCTGCCTGGAGCGGTCGGTTCGCAGTTGACGCGGGATCTGTTCATGGCCTTCCTGCCGGATACGGGGCTTGGCAAGATCGTGGCCAGCTTCGGCATCGACTCGGTGAAGAACGCGGGTGCGTTGCCGGTGGGCGTAGCGATCGACCAGCCAGTGGTGGATACGGGGCCTGCACAGTCTCCGCTGAACGACTCGGGCGTGGGCGCCGTGTATTCCGGCGCGGGCTATCAGATCAACCACTGCTTTAACCGTGTCTGGAACGATCCGACCTACGTTGGGTTGCGCCCGGACAAGATTCACCGCTTTATCGACCTTCGCACGACTCCGCAGCTCGACGGCGCGGTCAGCCCGCTTCATCCGACGTTGGGCTTTGGCCGAACCAAGATCGTGCCGGGGAGCGAGGTCGTTATCGGTCCGGACCAGAGCCCGGGAGCGAACTTCGGCAACCCGGTTCGCTACACGCGGACAACACGGACGCCGGGGCCGAACCAGTACAAGATCAACTACGTCGATCTTCCTGAGCCGGACTACACGCTCTATGGCTTGACTGCTCCGCCAGCCGTTTACGATCCGGCGGACTTCACGAGCGCGGTTTTCCAAGCCCGATTCAAGGTCGGCTACGTCCAATTGAATTCCGATCCTAACGTTCCGCTTCCGGCCGGGAACTTTAAGGTCTATTACCGCTTCCAATTCACGGGGGGAATGTCTGCGGGCTCTGCATCGGCGATCGTCGCCGGAGGAGCCAAGCAGGATGCCTTTGCCGTGGACTACGACACTCGCCAACTAATGTCGGTACAGCTGACGATTCGGAACTATCCGCAATCGGACTTGCCAAACCCGCAGACGGTGACGCTGTCCGCAACAGCAAAGGTCCGGAACTACCTTAGGTGAAACATCGAATGAGCGCAACTGCTAATGTGATGAAGCGAACCCGGCAAGGCGGTCAGACGCTGATCATCGCCCTCTTGGTCTTGGGCGTGTTGCTGATCCTTGGCTTCGTTTTTCTTGGCTTGATTAGCCGCAATATCGTGTCGACGGGACGTGCTCAACAGCGCTCCGTGGCGAACGATCTGGCGGAGGCGGGCATTCGGTTCGTTCACGGCCAATTGCTCTCCAGCCCACTCGCTGCCGACTGGCAAGTGACGCCGACGGCGGGAGTGACGCCTCGCGATCCCGACTTCGAATTTCTGCAGCCGACCGGTCCGGACGGACTGGGGCCCTATGAGCGGATCGACTTCGACGCGGGGCGAGCCCTCGTTCGAGCCCGCTATGGCTCGAGCGACGCCAATATTTGGACAACGAACCCGGTGGGTCCGCTGCGGAACCCGGGGGCGGCCAAGAACTATGTGATCATCGAATCGGTAGGCAAGCCGGGCAAGATCAACGTCAACGACCCGACGACCCTGACGGACGCTCGTGGATCGCGAGACAAGGTTCAGTCGCGGAAGCTGATCGCCTTCGCTTCTATCGGCATCACCGAGCAAGCGTTCTTCGTGACGAACAAGTTCAACGTGAGTCGTCCGGCTGAGATCGGCGCTCCCGCCGAAGTGGGCGTCTCTTACGACGACCGCGTTGGCGGACCGATCCCGACTCCTTCGGTCATGATTCCCACGCAGTTCGGTGACACGGCGCTCCTGCCGACCTTGAACGGAGGCACGAGCATCGGACAGATTCCGTACGGCGGATCGATGTACATCAATGCCGACGTGGTTTGGCACGGTCCAGTTACCGCCAATATCAACCGCCACATGGGCGACGGGATCGTCGTGACGGGCACCTCGGTGGGTGCGGACGATGTGAACGCTTTCCTTCGCATCAACGGAGCGAACATCACGGGCACGGGGCCTTGGACTCCGTTCGGGTTCACCTTGGCCAACCTAGCGGCGACAAGCTTGGATTCCCGCAACCCACAGTTTTCGACGGGGAGTGGTGTATTCCGCGATGGTATGACGGGCGCCGACGCGCTCGGCTTCGAGCGAAGCGGCCGACGCAAAGATCCTCCTTCCTTCGAGAACGAGGACCCGGTTACCCACGAGCTCGTCTACCGGCAGATGACCCGCGACAGCGGCGCTATCGGCCCGGCGGGCAACACCGGCAGCTTCGGCTATGGGCAGAACGTCTACGTCAACAACACTTCAGATCGCCAGAACAGCGCAGACGAGCAGGGTCGAGAGGTCGCGGAGACTTCCGAGTCGCTGGTGTACGACTGGCTGAATCCGGACAACGGGCAGGCAGGTACGGGCTGGCAGGGCGCTTTCTATGTCCCGCGTGGCGCTTATCTGCAACTCGTTCCCGATGGGTTCCTGATCCTTCGCGATAGCCGGGCTCCGGCATCCGAGCGGACTTGGCGCAATCCCGACGGGACGGATACCTCCAACTCGATTATTCGCTACAAGATCATTCGAGGCTCGGACGGCAATCTTTACATCGCGAACGACTTCACTCCGTTCGGCGGCGGTGTGAACCTCAATACGGCGACTCCGGCGCAGATCCAGGCCGCAGGCCAGCCTTTCGGCGGCGTCGTGTACTTCGAAGGCAATGTCCGCGTTCGCGGCACGATCCCGACGGACGTCCAGATGACGGTCGTCTCGGGAGCTACGATCTATATCGAGGGCAGCATCACCAAGGGCGTCGTTCGGACGCAGGCGGCCTTTGACCAGGGCGGCCCGCAGGGGCAGCGCATTACGATTTCCAGCCGCTCCATGCTTATGCTGGCAGCGAAGGATTACGTGACGGTCAATACGAGCCAGTTCTTCGGCCCGGCTCCGACGCAAGTGATCGAAGAAGTCAACGACCTGCCTTCGGCCTCGGAAGAGAATCCGATCCGCATGCGGCGGGCGGCGACCCCCGGTTTCCCGTCGAGCTACGACTTCCGCGCCGAGTTCCTTTTGGACCCGAACAGCGGCAATCCGGCGAACCCGAGTTCATTGAAGCCGTTCAGCTCCAGCTACCAGGAGTTCAACACGACGGCGACGATCAACCCGAGCCTGGTGATCCGGCATACGATGGACGACGGGCCTTCGGCGAACTCCTTCATCTCGCTGGACATCAACCAGGGCGTGGGAACTTGGTCGTACCTGTTCGATCTGAACCGAACGCCTCCGATCACTCCGGTGAACGTTTTCGATCCGTTCCAGAAGAACAACGCTTCGGACTACGCTCCGTACGGCACGGCGGGCTACACCGAACCGGGTTACGGCGCGGCGCAGCAGGATCGGTCGCTGATCTACGGAATCGGCGCGGAGTCTTGGCAGCGGTACAGCAAGTTCGAGACGACGGCCTTCCCGCTCGTTCAATCGACGGGTACGGCGGGGGCTTACACGACCTTCCCGACGATCCCGGTTCCGGCCGAGCATGGCACGTACACGATTCTGGCGCAGGAGACGAACGACTTCACGCTGCGCTTCAACGACATCGGCGTGAACCCCTCGAACGACTACCTGATCGCTCGCGCGGCCATCGTTCCCAACGACGTGCGCATCGAAGCATCGGTGTTCGCAGAAGACGGTTCCTTCTTCGTCATTCCGAGCCCGTGGTTCAATCCGAACCCGAACGACCGGCGTGACCTGTATCTTCAGCGCGTCGCGGCGGTGGGCGTGCCTCAGGCGCAGGCCGAGCGATATGAGAACTTCGGTTCGGCTCCGATCTGTCCGTTCTACGGCGAGCCGATCGACGTGAAAGTAACGATCATGGGCGCCGTCAACCAGAACATGCCGGTGCCGATGAGCCAACAGGGAGAATGGCTTAAGAAGTGGGGATGGATTCCTCGCAGCATCGGCGACGTACGCGATCCGGCGACCGGAAACAACCGGTTGATCCCGGGGCAGCACGTGCCGGCGGGCTACGACGTCACCACGGATCTTTACGTTCCCAATTTAATCATCACATACGACCCCGTTCTCGGCAGCGGACGGGCGTGGAATCCGGCTAATCCGACACCTTTCTCGCCAGCTAATCCGGCGGTTCGGGTGGACGCTCAAGGCCGAATGCTCCCGCCGATGCCTCGATTGCCAGTAAGTCCGACTTTGGCTTACTTTGGCGAGGTGAATCAGTAATGCTTCGAAAATGGGCCAGTTTGGCTGTTTTGTCTCTGATCGCGTCTGTCGCTAGCGCGCAGCCGCAAACCTACGCCCAGCGAGGAACTCAAATCCGCGCTGGGATTGTGATCATTGACAGCTCACAGGTTGGCGGCGTGCCGCAGAACCCGACGCCGCACGTTTGGTACAACCTGGATTCGAACCGCAACGTCAAGCCGGCGGGTTGGAACATCTACAACCCGAACGCGCCGACGCAGGCCACGCAGCCGATTGTCAGCCGGTGGGCGATCCTTGGCGGCGGCGGTCAGACCCCGGCGGTGGGCGATCAGATTACGAAGCGGATGGCGGCGTACTGGGAGGTCTTCCTCAGCCAAACGTCGGACGCTCAGCTTGCGCAGTACGACGTGCTGTTCCTGAACGCGACGGGCAACGTCGCGCTGAATCCGCTAGAGCGAGAGAAGCTCCGCCAGTTCGTAGACCGAGGCGGCGTGCTTTGGGTCGAGATGGCGGGTGTCAACACGGGGCAATTCACGGACAACTCGGTCAACAATTTCCCGATTCCGTTTGGAGTTACGACGTCTGCCGGAACAGGCAACCTGGACCAGTTCAACCCGTTGATGAACTATCCGTACCAGTTCGACATTTCGAATCTGGATTACCTGAACGGCTCGAACAATCTTGCTTTGACCCAGGCGGTACCGCCTTTCAACAATTCTCTCGAAGCACCGATCAGCAGCGATTGGTTCCGGCTGAAGCCGGTCGTCCTTGCAGGCGGCAACGCGACGATGATGGTGGGGCGGATCGGCGACGGCTTTATGGTCGTGACGACTCGCAACGCGGCGGGGTACCTGAACCAGATTCATACGGCGGCGGGCTTCCTGCCGAACCAGGGTTACTACGCGATCGATCCGCGTGGAGGTTTGGACAAGGGCTCGGACGTTTTGGGGCGATTGGCGATCAACATGATCAGCCTGGGCTCCGGTTCGGAGACGGTCGGGGCGGGCAGCCGAAAGATGGGCAGCACTCCGAACGACATCAGCGCTCCCCTCCTTCAGCGATACAACGACTTGATCCCGAACAGCGATCCGGGGTTGAACAATAATTTCCCGTCGGCCACGTACAAGGGGCTCGTCGTCGTTTCGGCGTTCGACCGGATCTACGTTTACGATGCGAAGCCCAGCCAGGACCTGGACGGCGACAACAATCCGGACGACGGCATTCAGGACTACTCCCTAGGGAACAACATGGACCTGCTCTGGGTTAGCCAGCAGCTTACGGGGCCTATCTCAGCGCCGACTTGCGTTGAGGTTGCTCAGCCGGCGGCGGGCGTTCCTACGGATCAGATTTTGGTGACGGACGCGGCCGGGGCAGTGGTGTCCTTCGCCGCGTTCCCGACCAATGCGGCTGGCCAGATTATCGGTAACAACAACACACCGTTTATCTATAAGGTGGCCGCGCCTCCGGATACGAACTCGGAAGCGACCATCGACCAGGGAGCGATTTCACACGGGGCATATGCACCGACCTATCAAGAAGGCCTGGTCTACGTTGCACACAACCTGAACGCGGGTATCGGCAACGTCGTTGGGCAGCTTTGGGTTATGGACCCGGCGCAGGGTGTCGCTTTGAACTCCGGCGGTAACCGCTGGTTGGTCGGTGACAGCACCAACGTCGCATTCAACGAAGTTACGGCCAGTCCGACGGTCGGTTACATTCCCATCGCGGACAATTCCGGTGGCCTGGACAAGGTCGTTTATCTTCCCACACGAGCCAATAACTCCTTGAACGCGGGCATCTACAGCACGTGGGTCGGCGTTCGTGGCGAGAGTCCGACGAGCGTTACGGCGACGGGGACGACCCTTAGCGTCACGACGCGGGCTATGGCGAAGGGCCTTTCGATCTTCACGGGGGCGGGTTCGCTCGGGGTGAAGCTGACGGTCTTGAAGCCGACCGGCGATCCGCTGACGGCGACCGAGATGTCGGCCCTCTTCGATGGGACGATTACCCAAGGCGCACCGGGAATTCTGGACTTCGGTTTGACCGGAGCTTGGAATCCCACCTACAGCGTCCGAATCGACTACACGCTCGACTGGGGACGTGGGCCTGGATTTAGCGCTTCGCTGGTTCGGGGAAGCATCTTCCTGCCGGACACGTCGGCCAATAAGCGAACGATTCTTGGAAATATCGCGATGAGCCCGAGGGGGACGATCTATGTCGTCCACAGCACGGCGGCTCCCACCGGAGTCAATCCGGGCGGTGCTTTCTACGCTTTCCGAGAGCAGGGGCAGGGCGCTTTCAAGTGCTTGGCCCGCTACGACGTGGCCGGTCCGCACAACGTGGTTCTCAACCAGGCGGGCACGACTTCGGTCGCGGCGACGGTCAGCGATCGGGACGAAGTGATCAACTTCGCGCCGATCATAGGTGGCACGGTCAGCAGCATGACGTTTATGACGGGGCCTGTCGTCAAGGGCGACCTCGTGTATGCGGCGGCGGAGATGCGGAAGACGAATCCAGTGGTTCCGTTCGCAGGGTTCATTCCCTACACGGTGCTGATGGCGTTCAAGTCGGAGCCGGATGCGCCGGAGATCAAGGTTGGCGACCTGAGCGATGGCTTTACGATTATCCAGCCCGACGTGCTGCGCAGCACGAGCAAGACGAATCCGACGACGATGACCTTGGGCGCGGGTGGGCAGTATCAGTACATCCGCGAATCGGGCAAGATCCGGTTCGACAGTTTGATGGCGCCGAACCGCGGTGGAATTCAGAACATTTTCAACCTGAGCGAGCCAGTTATCATTCGCTCTGGCGGACGAGCCGACACGCTCGTCTATCCGGACGCGACGGCGGGTAGCAACTGGAGTCCGTTAGCTTGGTATGTGGTTCTTCACGGAACGACGAAGCCGACGAATCCGGTGGTGACGGGCGGCACGCTCTTCATCGGTGGCGCAAGTGGGCTTCCGACGCTTCTCCTGGGTGGCAACCCGATCAACACGACGGGCGTGCTCTTCGGGATCAACGCGGACATCAGCGAGCGCGATCCGATGACGGTTTCCGATCCTGACCGACCGTGGTTGCGACAGGTTTGGACCGTACGCTTTACGGGCGGCTTCCAGGGCAACTCGAATATTCGCTGGCCGCAGAACCAGGGCATCACGAGCTTCCAAGATTGGCAGCTCCGGGTGCTTCAGGCAGCCATGCTGAAATTCCCGGGCGGCGGTGGTGGCGGACGCGCTATGTCGCTTGCAGCGGGCGACGACGGTCTCTTTGCAATGAGCGGGGCCGCGATAGGGACCCCCGGAGCAGACTCTTACCTCTACGGTTTCTCGCGAGCGGACTTCCTCGTCTGCGACGAGGGACGGCTGGCGCGGTTCGATCCGGCGGGCAACCCGATCTTCGCGACCGACGTTTCGAATACGGCGGGCGCGGAGACAAGCGCGGGTTCGACGACGGCGATCCGGCCGTTGCAGCGTCCGGTACGGGCATATCCCGTGGGCGTGAGCGATACGGTGGCGGTCGATCCGGCGCAGAACCGTGTGGTTCGGTTGGATCGAGCGGGCCGCGAACTGCGTTCGATCGAGAACTTCCGGCTCGACACGGCATCGAACATTCAGCTTGCGGCGAACGAACCGACGACTTTGAACAACCCGCGCGACGTGGCCTACTACACGGAGTATGTGGCGAACCCGACCGGGGTTTCCAGTCCGCAGGCTGTGGAGTACTGGGTCCACTACGTGATCGCCGATAGCGGCAACCGACGCATTTTGGACTTGATCGACCGTTACTATGTCGGTTCGAACAAGCAAATCGGAGACGTGATCCAGGATGCCAACGGCGTTCGGCAGCTTGGCGTATTGCGCTGGCACAGCCCGTCGGAGTATTCCGGCAAGCGGTTTGAGTACAACGCGATCACGCGAGTACCGGGCTTCTACATCGCAGGTATCGGCAGCGCTCTGCCTACCCGCGTAGACGCCGGACTGGACAACCCTGGAGCAGCACTGCCTCGCGAGTCGCAGAGCGGCAACGGCGGCATCGTGATCTTCAACTTGAACAACCCGCTTCAGACGCAGGTGATCAACGAAGTGACGGTTCCGGCGACGGGGGCAAACGTCTATATCGACCCGAACACTTTGACGTACGATCCTGCGGCGAGGGCGGCGCATCAGAAGACGCTCTCGAACCTGAGCTCGGTGACCGTTCGAAGCATCGTGGGTCCGACGCCGGGGACTTCGCTTTACGCGATCATGTTCACGGACGCGACGGGCGTCTATGAGATTTCGAGCCCTGGCGGAACGGCATGGGTCGTCGATTGGATGTTGCCAAACGAGGCTTACAAGTTCCTGCGCAACGTGCCCGGCGCGCCTCCGGCGATCTTCGCCAACAACCCACTTCAGCTTCGGGCGACGTACGCTCGTCGGTTGGACTCGGGCGAGGTTTTGATCGTGAACGGCTATGTCGGCAAGTATCGCGACAGCTCGCAATTTACGGGCGAAGTCGTCCAAGTGAATGGCGATATCTTCGCGCAGGTAGGGGACGGTTTCGATTGGAACAGTCCTAATTTGGGATTTGACTATACGAGCGTGCGGTTCCAATTGCCGCCCATCACAGGCACGAGGGGCCTTTACCAGCCCGTCTTTGCGGACCGACGCTAATGGACAACTTATCGGTGAAACGGATGAGATCGACTATGAAGTTCTGGATTGGATCGCTTGCGGCCACAGTTTTTCTGTTGGCGGCAAGTCTATCGGCAGGTCAAGACTTCCCGACCTTTCAAGGCAATAACGGAAGGACCGGTAAGAACGCTACACCCGCGATCTCGAATCCCGGGCAAGGGTTCCTTACGTGGTTTCGCCCCAATGCGACCGATGGAGTGTCGGGGACGATCGTGCGCAACAACACGGCGATCGCACCGAACGTCGCCTTCACGGCGGGCTGGCTAGCTTCGCCGGGTGGAGCTACGGGGATCGGGATCGCGTCGTTTACCTACGATCAGGCTCCTTTTGGCGACGAGCCCTCCGACCAGGCCACGGGCGCGTATGCCGTCTATGGAGGGGCGACGCCCTATGACGGACGCTTCCCGGCGTACTACTACGCGAACACGGTGGCGAGTACGAGCACGACCGACCCGCGGATTGGCGCCACACAGACTTTCACGTGGCGAATGGACCCGACGCAGCCGCCTTTGAACGAGGCTCCGGGGACGGGGAAGAACTACGCGCTGTACGTTTGGCTGCCGATCGGTTCGACGGGTAACTTCCCGACGCAGCAGTTCCCGCAGCGCTTCAACGTCTATCAGATCAACTACGGCGCGGGCGGATCGAAGACTTATATCGACGTCGTCGACACCTATGCGGCGGGACCTGGCTGGGTTCGGCTGGGCAACGGCGGGCTGCCGACGAACCTTCAGTTCGCTTACGACGGTACGACGCCGATCACGATTACGCTTTACAACACCGTCCCGCGCAATGCGACGACGGGGAACCTCTCGGACAACGCGGGAACGACGCTCGTCTATGCGGACGCGGCGATGGCCGTTCCGCAGGTTGGCGAGATGCAGGCGACTCCGACGGTCGCGCAGCTCCTGTCGTTGACGACGCACACGGTGGCGGCGGTGAACGAGAAGTCGGTCGGCGAGCAGAACGGCAACCCGATCACGGTTTCGCAGGGCGTCGTTACGAGTTACGACTACGCAACGGGCACACGGCGATGGACTTTCCGGCCGGCCGAGCAGGCGTTCACGTTTACGATGGACGACCTTAGCGCGGGCGTATCGGCGAGCGCGGGTTTTGCCCAGCAGACGATCGGCGTTGGAACGGCGTTGGGTAGGGGAACAACCTACGAGCGTGCGGTGATCGCGATGGGTGGCACGGAGGGCGTCGTTTACGATACGGCGTTGCCGGGGAACACCTCGTTGCTGGAAGACGGCGACTATCAGGTTCAGGTTTATATCGCCCCGAGTGTGGCGACGGAAACGCACGGCAATAACGTGAAGGTCTTTGTGCGGGAGAATGGCGTTGACCTGCCGTTCTACATCGACGAAGATCGCGGGCCGGGCTGGTACACGATCGGCACGGGGCGGTTCGCGCATACGCAGACGACCCCGCTACGGGTTGAGATCACGAACGATACGAATAACGCGGCCGATGTGGGCAAGTACGCGTATGCGGACTCGGTGCGGTTCATCGGCGCTTTCGACACGGAGGTCAACTCGACCCCGACGAATGCTCGGGTGAATATCCGGCAGCCGGGCGGCGCGGTCGTGCAGCAGGACGTGGTCATCGTGGCTTGCGAGGACGGGCACATCTATTGTCTGGACGCGCAGGGCAACGGGGACGGCACGACGCACGTGATCTGGGCCTATCCGAGCCTTCCCGATGCGACGAATCCGGCTTGGGTCGATCCGAACATCACGGCAGGTATCGACGGGCAGGTTGGGCCGAGTGGGCCGACGACGATCGCGCAGATGCCGGTCGGCTTTGGGCGAACTTCGCCGATCGTGCAGACCATTGGCGCGAACGACTACATCTATGTGGCATCGCGGAATGGACGCGTCTACTGTATCGATGCGACCGGACGCGGCGACTATGACTTTACGGCGGGCAAGGCAGGTACGACCACCCGCGTTTGGTCTTATCCGAGCGACTTCCCATCTTCGCGACGGGCGGGTTCGCTTGGTACGTTTACAAACGCTTCGATCGCCTTTGCGAACGTCGGCGGGACGAACCGGCTGTATGTGCCGACGGAGACGGGGCACCTGTATGCGCTCGATCCGGTTGGCGTGCTCGCCTCGCATACAACGAACGTTCTTTGGGATTACCCGGGACGGACGACGAGTATTCAGCCGATCACGACGACGCCAACCATCGACTTCGGGCGGGTCTACTTCGGCACGGCGGAGACTTCGATCGGTTCAGGCCGGCTCTATTCGCTGGATGCGGCGACGGGCGGTGCGGTTCAGCAGTACATTCCTGTGAATTCGGGTTCGTGGGTAGGCGGTGCGGCGACGGCTACGGCGGCAGAAATTGGCGCCGGCGGCATCGACACGGTCTTCATGGCGAACTCGAACCGGACGGTCTTTGCGTTCGACGCGACCAACCTTGGGAACGTGATTTGGCAGACGGACGAGCTCAACACCACCGTTACAGGTGCGTTGGCGTTTACTCCGATGAACGTCTACGACCGGACGGGTGCGTTGCAGGTTCTGCCTACGGTCGTTGTGCCAGGGGCTAATGGCTACGTTTCGGCGCTCTTTGCCCGCGGTGGCGTTGGCATCGACGCTGAGAACATCTTTAACACCAAGCTGGCTTGGCAATACTCGGCGGCGGATTTGATCGTTGCGAGTTTGGCGGTCGGTGGTCCGACTGGATTCCCGGGCTTTATGTACACGGGCGACCTTTCGGGCAACCTGTACGCTTGGAGCAATACGGGAACTTTGCCTGGCCAAGGTGAGCCGCCTGGAGACGAGGTTATTCCGCCGAACGACCCGCGCGGGGCGATTTTCCGCGACGCGAGGATCAAGGTTATTAATAAGAACGCCTATGACCAGTTGCGAGAAGATCCGACGGCGTTGACTGAGGCAGTCGTATCTGGTGCTGGCTTCGGTGAGACTCCGCCCTTCGCTTTCGAATGGGGTGAGACTGCTTACTTCGTGGTCTACGACTTCCCGTATGCGGAGGACGTGAACGGGAATGCCGCGGTCACTCCGAGCCTGATCAACTTCCAGATCAGCACGGATGGGGCGACGACTCGGCAGTTCGCGGTGGTTGCACGGCAATTCGCAGCGGGCTCTCCGGCGAACAAGGACGGGTATGCGATCCTGGCGTTCGCGATTCAGGGAAGCGGGCCGAACAGCCTGCCTCCGGGACGCGGCCGGGTGAGCTACACGGTTTCTCCGGGACGGTCGGCGGCCAATGTCAACTCGGCGCAGGTCGCTCAGGACCCGAATCAGGCGGCTGACTTCCATGTCAACAACCCGATCGGCATCAAGATGACCGGGACAGGCATCGGCGACGACATCGGCGTTACGACGAACCGATTCGACGCGGGAGCGGCTCTTAACGGGTCGCCGGACGTGCCTGGGACGCCGGGTAATAACGAATCGCTCTTGACGAGCACTTTTGGGATGGTCGGGCATAACTCGACCGGCACGACTTCGATTCTCGTTTACGACCGCAGCTTGATGACGCTGCTTCGGGGACCGGATCGAGGTTTGGACCAGGTGCGCGTGGCTCGACCGGAGCTTGAATGGCTCGGTGGGGCGACGGGTGTCGTCAAGCCGATTCCGACGGGTGTCTTCGGCACTTCGTTCGAAGACGTGCCGGATGAGCGACCCAACATCAGCTTGGACTATCCGAACATCAAGGCGGAGCAGATCCGGACTACGAAGGACCCGAACGGCAATGCGGAGAACCCGGGCTTTAGCGGGGTCTTCCTCAAGCCGCCGTTGACAGCGGCTGGACAGCCGATCGACGAGACGACCAAGGATGCTCGCGTCCTGCAACCCACGATCTTTGAGTTCGACGTGGACGTTCCCCGGTTCCAGCCGGCGAACAACTCGACGAACTGGCAGACGTCGAACGGGTTCGTGAACAGCGGTTACTCCGGTCGAGTCAACGTCTTCGTGGACAGCAACCTCGACGGGGCGCTGGATACGATCGGCGGGCGCTCGGAAGCCTATCGTGGCTTCTGGCTGAACGGCTCGGTCGCGATCGACGAAGGCATCGTCGTCCGCACTCCGAACGTCGACCTCGGTTCGCTGCCTAGCGGCGCGGGTTACGCGCCGGGAGCTCCGGGAACGGGCGCCAATACGATCTTCACGCCTTGGGGCGGTCCGACGGCTTACACGAATATGTTCAAGTCGTTCGTGGTCGAGAACCCGGGCAACGTGAACCTTTTGAACCTTCGCATGGCGAAGGCGACCTTCGATGGCACGACTCGCCTTTCGTGGGGAATCTTCTCCTCGTCGGTGGACGACTTCGGTTGGCTTGACGCAGGCGTCGACTTGTGGAGCGACATCGATGCGACGTTCGCACGAACGCCGCAGGTCATTCTGCAGAAATCGCGCGTCGGGGATCGGGGCAACTCGGTGCTTTCGACGAACCCGATTATCCGCGTGAACGCAAACCTTGGAGTGGATACGAGCTCCCGGTTCCTTCCGGCGCCGTTCTCCGACGATCCGCGAGTTGCGGTTACGCTGCCTCCGGGATTCCCGGTCGGTACGTACTCGCAGGTCATGCGAGTGATCGAGGATACGCGGACGCCTGACCAGTCGCTCGACCTGAGCCCGACGAACACGAGCGTGGCGCTTGAGTCCTATTCGGACCCGACGTTCACCTTGACGTTCAAGGTTCGGGAAGCTCGTTTGACGAATACCTCGACCCTTCTGGACGTGCCGATGATCGACGATCCGGCCGTGCTTGGGACGGGAACCGCGGACTTCATGCACCAGAACTTGCAGCCGACGGCGGCTCGAGGGATTGGCGGGCACGTGGTCGTGGCTTGGACTTCGACTCGCGCCACGGATACAGCGGTGCAGCCGACTTCGGCAAGCAAGAACGACCAGTACAGGATCTTCCTTGCAGGTCTGAATGGCAACAACGGCACTCCCGACGGACGCAGCGACCCGACGAACGCGGTCGCCGACCTGACGGGCTTCGTTGGAGCGGCAGGGAAGTGGTTCCAGCTTTCGCCGTCCTCGACGACCGGCTATCCGGCTCCTGGCTTCGTCTATCCGACTTCGGCCGGTGCGACGGTGGTTGGCGGATCGGAGCGGTATGGCGCGCCGAGCCTGCCTGGGAAGGGCTTCGTGAATCCGTTCGTGCCGGCTTTGGCTGGTGGCGATCCCACGGTGTTCTCGAGCCTCGACATGGCGTTCATCGGCGATGCGCAGACTCAGACGTCCAGTGGCCGAACGAGCACCTCGATGCTGTTCATGTCGAGGATGACGGTGGACAACGCGGGCGTTCCGACGCTCGATGCGACGCCGACGGCGATGCCTTACGATACGATGACGCAGAAGGGTAAGCCGAGCGTCTTGAAGTTGGATGCCAACCGGTCCCTCGTGTTCTATAGCGCGCTGGGCACGGGTAACTCCAATATCTTCTGGACGCTATTCGACTACTCGCAGCGTGGGAACGCGGCGACGAACGGCTTCACGGTTCCTTCGACGCTCGACTTCGGCGACGGATTCGAGTCGCTCGGTTCTCCGAGCATCTCGGGCCGCCAGTACATCGGCGCCGGTGGGGCAACCCCGCTGATCGACCTTTCCTTCACGGGCAAGCTTCGTGGCCGGTCGAACACGGAAGTGTTCATTGGCCGAATCGCGGCTCCGGCAGGAGTTCCCCAGTCGCTGGTGAACTTCCCGGCGAGCGTGAACGAAGTGTTGACGCCGGACAGCGAGGTGGGTACGTTCCGCGCCAAGGGCGTCGAGTGGGATACCGCACAGCCGGTCACGGTGGTTCTGGACAACGGAGCGCCGATTCCGACCTACACCGACATCGAGAAGCCGAATACGCGCCGGATCGATCGCGAGACGGGTTTGATCGTCTTCGACACGCTCTTGGGCGGTAAGGCTTACATCGACCCGCGCATGGGCACGGTTCGGTTGTCGACGGGTCTGCCGACGACGACTTCGAAGCTCGAGTTGACTTATACGGCCAAGTTCCGACGGGTCAGCGTTTCGACGGCGGCGGGCAGCGTAGGCGTGTCGATGTTCGTGGACAATCGGTTCGACGGCGTCAAGCCGCCGAGCTCGACCAAGTACTGGGCAGAGCCGAACGGGAACGGGATCGTGGCGGGCGACCATCCACAGACGAACCGCATGTTCCTGACGTACAACCGCGCGGCGGCGGGTGCGGGCCAGTCGGCTCGTCCGCTGATGCAGACGTTGCGGCTGGGTATCCAGCTTCCGTTCAAGATCTTTACGGATCAGGGCGGAAATCTGTCGAGCGGCGGCACTCCGACGATTCAGTTCATCGGGCCGAAGCCGACGGGCTTCTTCCAGGTCGATCCGGTGAAGGGACGGGTTTACTTCAGTCCGCAAGACGAAGACCAGCCGTTCACGATCCAGTTCTACAGCGTGGACTCCTCTTCGGGTGCGCTTATCGGGCCGTACACGGTCACGAACGCGCGAGTCTCGTGGATCACGGAGTCGAGCGAAGCGCCGGTGCCGATCGAGCAGGCGGTGAACGAGTCCAGCATGTTCGCGTTCCCGGATCCGTTCGACAGTGCGACGTTCCCGCGACCGAACCTCGTTTGGATGTTCTGGACGAGTACGCGAGGCGGAGCGCCGGATCTCTACTTCCAGACGGTAGCGCCGCGATTCGCGCCCCAGCCGGGCGGAAACTAGGCGTTAAGACAAATACCGCAGAGGCCGGGAACACGAAGTTCCCGGCCTCTTTTGTTTTACGTTGACGTTAAGGAAATTGAAAGTAGCCTTTTACGTAGAATTCGAAGCTGGGAACGCCAAGTTCGAGGCTTTTTCTTGCACTCGCGAACAGTTTGGGGCTTTCGGCCCGTCTTTTCAGCGTCGCAAAGAGGGAGGCTACCTTGTTGACAGGCTTACCCAGCCTTTGATAAGATAGACCGCGACCCTGGAAGCAGGTAGTTCACCATATGGCTAAAAAGCTCACAAGCGTTCTCGGCGTCGACATCGGAAGCCAACAGATAAAGGTTGCCGAAGTCCGATCGCAGGGGAGAGACGCTGTTGTAACCGCTATCGGCATCATCGGTACGCCCGAAGGCGCGGTAGATCACACAGGCGTATACAACAGCGACGCCGTCGGCACCGCGCTCAAGCAAGTACTTGCCGAGTCCGGGGCTACGGCTCCTTCCGCGGTCGTCTCTATAGCAGGGCAGGCATCTGTCCTGGTGCGGACTCTCGAAGTTCCGCGCATGAACCCAGCCGAGCTCAAAGAGCACATGCAATGGGAGATCAACCGTAACATCCCCTTTGCAGAGAGCACGGTCGTCAGCGACTTCAAGCCGTTGTCCGACGAGGACCCGACGTCCACGAATATGGATGTCGTGATGGCGATTTCGCCGCAATCCGCGGTGGATACGATCATCGCCTGTGTGAAGAAGGCGAACAAGACGACGGCGGCGATCGACGTTGAGCCACTGAGCATTGCCCGCTCGGTGATGCAGAGCTACGACGATCAATACAGCGGTCAGACGATCTGTGTGGTCGAGATGGGTCACAAGACGACTTCCATCAACATCTATCGCAACGGCAAGCTGCTGATGCCCCGCCAGATTCCGATCGGCGGCGAGATGTTCACCAAGGCGATTTCCGATACGCTCCAGCTCTCGATGAGCGAAGCCGAGACGATCAAGCAGCGCGACGCGGAGATTCCGGAGGGCGCGGCGGATGCCGCGAGTGGGCCGGCCGATCCTTTCGGGGCGACCACGCAGGGCTTCCAGCCTTACAACCCATTCTCTGACGAGCCTGCTCCCGTTCCGAACCCGTTTGCGGAGACTCCCGAGGATTTGGGTGCGACGCAGTCGATCCCACCTCCTACAGCGGCTCCGGTGCCGGCAGCATCCGATGCGGCGGGCAACGTTCGGCTTTACAACGGTTTCGCGCCCGTGCTCGAAGAGTTCGTGGCGGAGGTTCGTCGTTCGATCGATTACTATCGAAGCCGAGGCGGCGACATCAACCGGCTCGTCTTGGCCGGTGGCGGCGCGAAGCTGAAGGGCTTGGCGACGTTCTTGCAGAAGAGCCTCGGTCTCGACTGTGACAATTACGATCCGTTCCGACGTCTTAATATCACCGCGAAGAAAGTCGCACCAGGTTTTCTGGAGGAGCATCGGCAGGAGTTTGTGGTCGCCGTTGGCAACGGTCTTCACATTCTTTTCGACTGAGACGAAAGCATGAAGCTAAATCTACTTCCGACGTACGTATCGAAGGGCAGTCAGGCGAAGACGGCGACAGTGGTGGCCGTTCTGCTGGCCATCATCGGCATCGTAGGCGCCGTCGCGATGATCTTTATTTCGAAGGGTCAGTTGACGGCGGCACGCGAGGACGCTCAGTCGAAGCTGGATAACGCGGCTCAGGCCGTAGCGATTTCCAAGCAGGCGGACGACACGATGGCGAAGGCGCAGATGATCATTCGCAATACGAATCTGGCCGACGCGATGCTGAAGCACAGCGACGTCTATCCCGACCTCTACAACAGCTTGAAGCCGTATATTCCCGGATTCTTCGGAGTTCGGTCGATGACGGTAACGCCGAACGATGCGAAGACCTCGACGGTCACGATCACGGGGACGGTCAAGACGTTCCAGCAGTACGCGGACCTGATGATCGCGCTTTACCGCTGTCCGTTCGCGACTTCCGTCTCAAGGGCCGGATATACCAACGTCGATCCCTACATTCCGGGCTTGACGGATACCGACCAGAACGGGCGACCGGTCAAGCCGGGCGATGCGAACGTTCCGGACGACAAGTATCAGCGCCTTGCCTACTATCAGCAGCGAGGCACTGTGACCGGCTTTACGGGCACCGGCGGCTATGGGACGACGGATACGACCACGGCGCGCGGGCCGATGCCCGGTTACTCGCTGGTAACGGTGCAAGTCGTTATCGCCAAGGGAGTGCAGACTCCCGATCCGGGAGCTACTTTGCGGTTGCAGACTGCGGCAGGCGGTGGCGGCGGGACTGCGACGGCAGGTCCTGGCGCAGGCCCGAGCATTCCTGGTCCTGGAAGCGTTGGTGGTCCGGGTGCTGCCCCTGCGGGCGTATCGGGCGCACGTGGTGGCGGTGGCGGCGGCAAGAAGGGCGCGGGCGCGGATTCCGACTAGCCTAGAGAGAAGAACGAGCATGAAGCTAAGTCCTATCACGATTATTATCATTGGGTTTGCGATCCTACTCGCGGCTTTGTCTTTCGGCTATTTCCAGCATTGGCTTCCGAACACGACGGAGGCGGGCTATTACACGACTTACGCCAGCCAACTGGAGACGGAAGGCAACAAGCTTCAGCAGGCGAAGACTCGTCTCAAGAAGGCTGAGGAAGAGGTCGACCGCATGGCCAAGAGCTGGAAGGACGTCGTCAACGTGAAGACTCCTTTGCCAGGCGTCGAGAATAGGGGCGTCGACGTCAGCGTCGAGCCTTGGCAGCTCGTTGTGGACTCGAAGAAGTTTCGAGACAACATCCAGCGGGCGGTTAACGCGCAGGTCGTCAAGGGTGGCGTAAAAATCCTCGGTTCCGGTCCTTACGTTCCGATTCCGACGGATAATGCGAGCGAAATTCTGGCGGGCTTCTATAACTACCCGGCAATCGCCTTTCCCGTCGTGATTCTCGATCTCGGACAGGTGACCGTCGAGGGCACCTACGACCAGATCATGGAGAACGTACGTTCCTGGAAGAACATGCCTCATTACCTGGCAGTGGCGGACGGTCTTTCGATTCAAGGCAACTCGCCTCACCTCCAGGGAACCTACAGCGTTACGGTAATCGCCTACATTCGAGGCCGTAAGCTCTTCCCGGCTGTGCCGGAAGGCTCGGCTCCCTCGGCTCCGGCCGGCGGCGGTGGCGGCTTTGGCGGACCCGGCACTCCCCCGCGTGGTCCTGGCGGCCCCGGTGGCCCCGGAACCTTCGGCGGCCCTGGCGGATTCGGCCCTCCAGGTGCAGCAGGCGGTAGCCCAGGTCCAAGAGGAGCGGCTGGCGGCCGATAATGAATAAACGAACGGAAAATTCGATGCGAAACGTAGTAAAGGCTAAAGGCATGATTTCTAAAACATGGCAGCTTGGCGCGTTGGCGCTGGTGGTGGTGGCCGTCGGTTGTAGCGGCGAGTCGCAACCGCCGTTAACTCCGCCGGTAGTCAACTCGACGGCAAAGGCTTACGATCCGAAGGGCCTCGATGCGGGTTGGGTCGTTCCCGATCCAAATCCGAATCCGGTGCTCGTCGCCTCGCTCAAGACTTTGACGCAAGGCCACCATGGTCAGTCTCTCACTCCGCGAAACGATCCGTTCGCTTTGCTCGCGGAAGAGAAGGCGTTTGACACCTCGCAATCTTCGGAGCGCGTCCTGGCCGACACCGGCTGGCGATTCGACTACGAAGAGCCTGAGGATAAGAATCAGGAGCCGGTTCAGGAAGAGCAGCCCTATCGGCGTCTCGCAGGCGTTATCGTCGGTGAGTCGGTTCTTGCTCTGATCGATATGGGCGATGGTCGTCCGCTGGAGATCATCCGGCCCGGCCAACGCATTCCGAATAGTGAGTGGACGGTTGTTTCCATCGACGAGGAGAAGGCAATTCTCCGGCGGTCCGGAAACAAGCTTCCCAAGCAGATCGTCGTTAGGCTCGAGAGTCCTCCCAACATGGGTGGAATGGGCACGAGCGGAACTGGTGGTCGCGGCGGCGGCCCGAACGGTGGCCCTCCGGGCGGTCCGGCTGGCGGTCCTCCTCGCGGTGGCCCCGGAAAAGGTGGCGGCGGCGGCGGCTCCGCTGGCGACGACTAGTAGCCGAATTGCCGATAGATACGTATAATCGTGAAACGAAAAAGGATTTTGAACTTCAAACAGTTCGGAGGTCTCTAATGAGAAGAAACTTTAAACTGGCAGTGGGAGCATTCCTCGCAGTCGCCTTCGTGGCGGGTGCGCCGATCAAGGCGCATGCGCAGGACGTGGGGCAACAGATCATTCCGTCCCTAGAGCTTGACCAAGCCGACGTTCGAGAGGCGCTTCGGGCTTTGTTCAAGAACGTTGGCGTGTCGTATTCGATCGCTCCGGAAGTGCAAGGGGCAGTCACCTGCAGCTTGCGCAACGTGACGTTCGAGGCGGCTCTTCAGAACGTTCTGAAGCAGGTCAACGCGACGTACCGCGTCGAGGGCGGCATCTATCAGATCGTATTGAAAGAGGAGCCGACGACTCCGACGACAGGACCGGATCAGACCGGCCTGACGCCGAAGAACACGGTTGTGCGACGGCTCAAGATCCGATCGGCAGACCCGCAGTTCATCATCACGATGCTTTCGGGTTCGCAGAACACGGGCGTGGCTCCCGAGTCGAGCACGATTTTCAACACCGGCAACAGCAGCAACGGTAACGGCGGCTTCGGCGGCGGTAACGGCGGCTTTGGCGGCGGTAACGGCGGCTTCGGTGGTGGCGGCGGTGGCGG